>Ga0209512_1000007_pt1 | contig 765134 bp, 666 predicted proteins | sample frozenSSSSmetaG_FD_184142 | JGI IMG/M metagenome (GOLD analysis project Ga0209512, IMG submission 184142) | Glacier valley bacterial and archeal communities from Borup Fiord, Nunavut, Canada, to study Microbial Dark Matter (Phase II) -... | ecosystem: Environmental > Aquatic > Freshwater > Ice... | reverse complement strand
GCTCAAACCAAATACTGCGATGAAACTAATAGGTTCGTTGTACTCGATGCAGGTTTAGCCACTTCATACCTGTGGGAAACTGGAAACCCTGCCGATACCAACAGAACACTTACTGTAAACCCTACAAGAGACATCTTCTACTATGTGCAAATCGGTAATCAATTTGCGTGCACAACCAGAGACTCTATCTTAGTAAGGGATGTATGTGCCCCTAAAATTTACATACCAAATGCATTTACACCAGGCATTAATGGTGGCGACATAACGTTTAAAGTATTTGGAACAAACTTCTATAACTTTAAAATGACCGTATTCAGCCGCTGGGGAGAAGCAATCTTCGAATCCAATGACCGTAACATCGGATGGGATGGTACATACCTAGGACAAGAAATGCCAGAAGGAGTCTACCCTGTCATCATCACATACGAAGGTCGAGACGAATACAGTGGACAACAAAAATACACGGGGCAAGTAACCCTGATCAGATAAAAAAAGAGCCGAAAGGCTCTTTTTTTTATACTTTATGTTTACGAAAAGAATTACATCCATTCCCATGCAGAATGGTATTGGCCATGGGCTTCTAGGTAATCTAACAGTTTTTTATAAAATGCAGCATTTGAAATGGTAGCACTGTCTCCTACCAGCACTAATTTTTGTTTCGCTCTGGTCATGGCTACATTCATCCTTCTCGTATCGTTTAAAAAACCAATCTCACCCTTATCGTTAGAGCGCACCATAGAGATGACAATAACATCTGCTTCTTGACCTTGAAAGGAATCGACAGTACTTATTTTCAATTCAGGTAAACCTTCTGTAGTTAAACATTCTTTCAAGCGCTTAACTTGTGCACTGTAAGGTGAAATAACTCCTATTTTTTCATAGCCCGAAAACAAACCTTGCTCTTTACCTTGAGTCAACCATTTATCAATCGTGTCGATTTCTCCTTGATTATAGGTTGAAGAACTTAAAGGTTCAATTGCTTCTTCAAAGCCACAGCCTGCGGTATCTATAAAGACCAAAGGCGCTGGATCATTTCTATCGGCTTGTACCGTAGGAGCAGTGGTCAGTTTTCCCTGGTAAAAATACTGGTTTGAATATTCTTTGATGACATCATGCATGCGGTACTGCGTAGTCAGTAAATTTTGAGCGACCTTATTACCAAGCATACGTTCCATCAACGTTATTGCTAATTCTTTTCCTCCGTCTTTTTCATCCAGCTTTACCGTAGGCGGTAATTGAAAATGATCACCACAAAAAATTACTTTTTGAGAACGCGTAATGGGAATCCATGTTGACGCCTCCAATGCTTGTGCGGCTTCATCTACGATGACCGTTTTGAAATTTCTATTTTTCAACACAGGTAAATTTGCACCCACTAAAGTGCAACATATTACCCCTGCTTTATCCAATAAAAAATCTGTAATTTGTTGTTCGTGGGCATGACTAGATTTATACAAGGAACTCGCTTCCTTGCGTAATAAATTACGTTGATCTCGTTCGTCTTTACCAAAAGAACGCTTGTACTTAAAGGCCATGCTCTTCATGGCATTGCCTCTCGATTTTAATTCTTTCACTAATTTATAATCGGCATGATTATACACTTGCTCAAGGAGAGACAAGCTTCGGACGTCTTCCGACAAGCGATGTGGCTGGCCTAATCGAATTACATTCAATCCTTGTTCATGAAGTTTAAGTGCCAAATGATCGACCGCTTGATTACTCGGTGCAACAATTAACACTTGCTGTTCTTGAGAAACCAAATACTGAGACATCGCCACAATGGTCGTCGTCTTACCTGTACCTGGCGGACCTTGAATAATAGCACATTCATTAGCTGAGAGTGCCGCTTTAGCACTTTGGTATTGATCTTCATTTAAGGTATGCTGTAAAAAACCGATGGGCTCAGCGGAGGACGTCGCTTTTTTTTCACCCATGATCACATCACGAATTTCTGCGGCACGATTACCTTTGGCGTTCATAACAAGATCAAGCACATCATCCATTACTTTGTAAGAGTAATCGTCGAGCAATAAATTAATGCCCAGTTTGCCGTGATCAAACCAATCAGGAAGCTCATTACAACGCGTATGCAATTGAATATTTTTAAAAGAAACATTTCCTACGGTTGCTTTTAATTCTTCTCCTTTTTGAAACGTATTGTTGAATGAAAAAATTTCAACATGAGCACCGTAAGAGAAAGAACCTGCAGAATCAAGGTCTTGAACGCGTTCAAATTCAATGACAACATATTCTCGCTGATCATAATACCAATCCTTAACGACCAAAGGATACCACGTAATCCCTTTCGCTACACGAGACTTAATATCACTACCTTCAATCAATTGTTGTTGAATGGCAATGTCTGTTTCTCTTTCTTTTCGCAATAAAGCTTTTAAACTTTTGAAGTGTTCCTCTACAGTACTACCAAGCCAAGCCATTATTTCCTACCTTCTATTACCGCCACTAATTGATCATACCATGCTGTACCATATTTTCGAATCAAAGGATCCTTCAAGAACACATAAATAGGAACTTGTAGCGCTTCTCCATGTTTACATGCAGGATTACAAATATGCCAACGTTCATAATTCAACGCTTCGAATTTATCGTATTGACCAATGCGAATAGGATATAAATGACAAGAAATTGGTTTTTGAAATTCTACTGCACCTGCTTTCCATGCTTTTTCAATACCACATTTGAGTACGCCTTGATCGTATAATGCATATACACATTCACGGTTACCAATAGTCGGTGTAGTATAATCATCATCTTCATCGACTACGGAAGTTCCTTGGAGTTCAATTTCAGCGATGCCACTTTCTGATAAAAAAGGTTTAATTTTAGGATAAATTTCACTCAAGAGCGTAGCTTCCTCTTTCGAAAGAGGAGCTCCAGCATCACCTTCGATACAGCAAGCCCCTTTACACTTGGTTAAGTCACATACGAAAAACTTTTCCGCAATGTCATCACTGATAATAGCATTCCCGATTTGAATCACAATAATAAACTTTTCAACAATTAACACTAAGAGAGCAGCAATTTAGTGATTTTATGGGTCTTATACCGATATAATAAAATAGAATTAGTGCTTTCATTGCAGCAAGGTATAAATAGTGTGAATTATAGCTAGAGCTGGCTGAGGGATACGCAGGGGAAGCTCTCCCGCCTTTTTCAGGCGGGAAGCCGTAGCGGAGCGAAGCCCGCAGTAGCCCGACCCCGCCACGTAAAAAACGAATAAAACTACACAGAATAAAGGCGGGGGCAGCCCCAAAAGAAAAAACCATTCTAATTATTCTTTTACAATACAGTATAATCCTCTCCTAATACAAGAGCCACGAAAAGCCAAGCAATAATCCTATAATAAAATATCCTTTCTAATAAATATAATGGGTATTAAATTTTAAATTGCAGTAGAATAATTGCGCAGTCTGTACATGAGTTACATCGAAAATTTAAATGAAAATCAGCGCGGTGCTGTATTGCAAACAGAAGGCCCAGTAATGATCATCGCGGGAGCGGGATCAGGAAAAACAAGAGTACTCACCTGCCGCATCGCACATTTGATAGAAAAAGGAGTTGATCCTTTCAATATCTTATCGCTCACCTTTACCAATAAAGCGGCGAAAGAGATGCAAAAAAGGATTCAAGAAGAAGTGGGATCTGAAGCGAAAAACCTATGGATGGGAACGTTTCACTCTGTATTTTCTAGAATATTACGTACTGAAGCCGAAAAAATAGGCTACCCTTCCAATTTTACGATATACGATACCGACGATTCTCGTTCTCTCATTAAAACCATACTTAATGAAAATCAATTGGACGACAAGACCTACAAACCTTCTGTCGTTCACAACCGCATATCTGCTGCTAAAAACAGGCTCATTACGCCAGAAGCTTACTTGCAAAATGTAAACCTCATGGCCGATGATGCATCTTTTGGGAAACCTGAAATTGGACGACTATATAAATTGTATAGAGATCGTTGCTTCAAAGCAGGTGCAATGGATTTTGATGATTTATTATTTTACACCTTCAAACTTTTCAATGAACACACCGATATCTTAAACAAATACCAAAATAGGTTTAAGTACGTGATGGTAGATGAGTTTCAAGATACGAACATTGCACAATACATGATTACGCGTAAACTTGCGGCACAAAACAGAAACATTTGTGTGGTGGGTGATGATGCTCAAAGTATCTATGCTTTCAGAGGTGCCGACATTCAAAACATTTTAAACTTCGAAAAAGATTATCCTGAACTTACCGTATTTAAACTAGAACAAAACTACAGGTCTACCGAAACCATTGTAGGAGCTGCCAATTCTATCATTAAAAAAAACACGGCGCAATTGCCTAAAAATGTTTGGACGTCAAACGAAACAGGAAATCTCATAGACCTGATCTTTACAGGCTCTGATAACGAAGAAGGCAAACAAATAGCCAATTCAATCTTCGAAGCTAAAATGCAACATCAATTAAAAAACGATGACTTTGCCATTTTATACCGTACCAACTCTCAATCAAGAGCCTTTGAAGAATCGCTCCGCAGGTTGAACATCAATTATAAATTAGTAGGTGGAGTTTCTTTTTACCAAAGAAAAGAAATCAAAGACTTACTCGCTTATTTTAGGTTGGCGATGAACATGAACGATGAGCAATCGTTGCGACGCGTTATCAATTACCCTAAACGAGGCATTGGCGATACCACTGTCGGTAAGCTTTTTTTAACAGCAGACGAACAAGGAGCAAACATATGGGATGTTCTTACTCACGCGTCTTCCATCTTACCCGATCGTGTTGCAAAGACCATCAATGACTTTGTTATTTTAATCGAATCGGGCAGACTCCTAGCGGAACAGCAAGATGCTTATGAGGCAGCAAGTGAAATCGCAAAGAAGTCGGGCTTATTGCGCGAACTTTATGACGACAAAACAGTAGAAGGAATTGCACGCTATGCCAATGTTCAAGAGCTTTTGAACGGCATTAAAGAGTTTGTTGATGATCAAGAAAAAGAAGACAAGAGCCTTGGTTCTTTTCTGCAAGAAGTTTCGCTATTAACAGACTCCGATAAGAAATTAGAAAATCAAGACAGTGTAACCTTGATGACCATTCACTCTTCGAAAGGCTTAGAGTTTAAGTATGTATACATTGTAGGATTAGAAGAAGATCTTTTCCCATCAGCCATGATGTTAAACAGCAGAGCTGACTTGGAAGAAGAAAGACGGTTATTTTATGTCGCTGTAACGAGGGCTGAAAAACAACTTACGTTAAGTTGTGCAAGCACTCGATACCGATTTGGCAAACTCATCGACTGTAAACCCAGTCGTTTCTTGGAAGAGATTAATCCCGCATTCATAAAACAAGTGAAAGCAAAGGCTTCTTTCAATCCGCCTCCTTCTCAGGAAACTGATAGACAATACATTAAAAAAACAACAGCCCAAAACTTGGCTAAACCCAGTCCTAAAATTAAGATCAAATATACCCCACCTGCTGATTTTAAAGCCAGCGATACCAGTCAATTGGCTTCAGGGGTAAAAGTGGAACACCAGAAATTCGGGTACGGAACCGTGAAAATTATAGATAATAGCGGTTCTGATCGAAAAGCTGTCATTGATTTTGAAGAATTAGGAGAAAAAACGTTAATATTGAGTTTCGCTAAGCTCCGCATCCATTAAAGCACACCCAAAAGGCATACTATGAATTACCCTAATCAGGAAACAAGGAAAGGAATTGTTTGGAAAGAGTACGGACGTAATGTTCAGAAAATTGTAGACCATATCTTGACAATAGACGATAGAGAAAAAAGAACTCATTACGCGAACATCTGCATTGAGCTCATGCGACAATTAAATCCAAGTACAAAAGAAGCAACTGACCATACCACAAAGTTATGGGATCACTTGTTTATCATGTCCAATTTTGCGCTTGATGTCGAATCTCCTTCTCCAATGCCAGACCCAAGTATCTTGGGTAAGAAGCCAAACATTGTTCCCTTAACGACACATCGCTTAGCCTACAAACATTACGGTCGTAACATTGAATTGCTTATTAAAGAAATTCAAGAAATGGAAGAAGGCGAATCCAAAGAAGACTCTATCATTTACCTCGCTCGTTTGATGAAACGTTTTTACATGACGTGGAACAAAGAGAATGTAGATGACGTTGTCATACTTCAACATTTGAAAGAGTTATCGAAAGGCAAACTTTCTTTATCGATGGAAAAAGTAAAAGAAGGTTCGCTCTTGGATGTACAACTTAAAGATTACAAAACAGGACCTAAATCTTCTGAAACTACCACGAGTACCAGAAGTTCTTTCGGACAACGCGATAATAGAAACAACAACAACAACAATAACAATAATAATAATAATAATAACAGAAACAACAACAATAGAAGCAGCAATAACAACAATGCTGCTAGGTCTTTTAAAAAACGCTCTAACTAATCACTAATGGCTTCTTTTGAAATTACAGGCGGAACAAAATTAAAAGGAACAATCGTTCCACAGGGTGCAAAAAACGAAGCGTTACAAATACTTTGCGCAGTTCTACTGACTGAAAAACCAATCGTTATCAAAAATGTTCCAGACATCATCGATGTCAATAAACTCATCGAGTTGTTGAATAATCTGGGTGTTTTGGTCACTAAAATAGATGCTTCTACTTATCAATTTGAAGCAAAAAATGTACGTTTAGATTTTTTAGAAACGGAAGAATTTAAAAAGAAAGCCGCTGCCTTAAGAGGTTCTATCATGATCATAGGTCCACTGTTGGCTCGATTTGGGACCGCTAAAATGCCTAAACCAGGTGGCGATAAAATTGGTCGAAGAAGATTAGACACACACTTTATTGGTTTACAAAACTTAGGTGCGGTCTACAATTATAACCCTGGCGATTCATTTTATTCTATAGACGCCAAAGACGGATTGAAAGGTTGTTACATGTTGCTCGATGAAGCTTCTGTAACAGGTACAGCAAACATCGTAATGGCTGCTGTATTAGCAAAAGGCACAACGAGCATATACAACGCCGCTTGTGAACCTTACCTACAACAGTTATGCAACATGCTCAACCGCATGGGTGCAAAAATCACTGGAGTGGGTTCTAACCTATTACACATTGAAGGCGTAACCTCATTGAACGGCACAGAACACACCATTCTTCCTGACATGATTGAAATCGGCAGCTTCATTGGACTTGCAGCAATGACAGGCTCTGAAATTACTATCAAAGATTGTCGCATTGACATGCTGGGACTTATTCCATCTGTGTTTCAAAAACTAGGCATTCAAATGGAATTCAGAGGCGATGACATCTTTATTCCTGAACAAAAACATTACGAAATCGAATCGTTCATCGATGGATCGGTATTGACCATTGCTGATGCCATATGGCCAGGATTTACACCCGACTTAATCAGTATCATTTTAGTAGTAGCCACTCAGGCCAAAGGGTCAGTTTTGATTCACCAAAAAATGTTTGAGAGTCGTTTATTCTTTGTCGATAAATTGATCGACATGGGTGCTCAAATCATCTTGTGTGATCCACACAGAGCCAATGTAATCGGTCATAATAAAGCCGTTGCACTGCGGGGAATATCGATGACTTCTCCTGATATTCGTGCAGGTGTTGCCTTGCTAATTGCCGCTATTTCTGCAGAGGGGAAAAGCGCCATTCATAACATTGAACAAATTGACAGAGGATATCAAAACATAGATACCAGACTCAATGCGTTAGGTGCTAAAATAAATCGTATATAATCATGATGAAAAAAATACGCATTATACTTTGGAGCATACTCATACTCTTTTTTGCAGTACTCTCCTACCTCACTTTTGGACATTATTCAGAAGGAGCGCGCGCTGGAACATTGGTTAAACTAAGTAAAAAAGGATTTATCTTTAGTACCGAAGAAGGTGAATTGAACACACAAATGTTCATCGATGAAAGTTCTTCCGCTTCTGGCGTTGGATTTAAAGTATGGGAATTTAGTGTAACAAATGATGAGGTCTTACTCAAAGAAATGAATCAAGCCTTATTGGATGGTCACCGCGTAAGTTTGAAATACAAGGAACGTTACTTTAAACTTCCTTGGATTGGCGACACTAAATACGTTGTATACGATCTAGAAAAATTAAAATAAAAAATCAGGATTTAACCTGCTTGATTTTTAGGCACAAAATAAACCTGTCTTGGTTCTGAATCTTGAAAATCATCTTCGGTTTTCAAGATTTTTTTTGTTTTAGTAACATCTTGAGATACGACATCTTGCTTGTTTAGAAAGGTGTTTAGGAAAATATTTTTTAACTTATCACAGAGTCCTTCGTCTTCTACATCTCCTTCTATAAAATCAATTACACCGTGTAACCTGTATTTTCTTTCGTCTTCGGCCGTAAGGCCATCCTTTAATACTACAATTTTAAGGTTATTAGCATTGTTCTTGAAAGCACCTTTTGTCAATTCATTTAAAAATTCCACACCACTCATCATCGGTGTTTTACTATTGAGTATAATAACCACTTGTTTGCCTTCTACTTTTTCAAAAGACTGATTGAGATAGAGTAAACCATGTCCACAATTTAAAGACCCAACAACTTCTTTTGCCAAACTATTATTGCAGATGGTTTGCTTCAAACCATTCCTTCGATCTGTATTGTGATCGGCAATCAAACATAAGTCGATGTGGCCCATACTCTTTTCTCGTTTAATGTTTACAATTGAAAGAATAGTATCTCTTTCCTGCTTAACTTGTTTCAAACCTTAACTCCTTATCGTATAAACAGATAAATTTCTCACTTTTAACACTCAATTTGTTCAAACACTTTTAAATCCTCACAATCAAGTAATAATGAATCTTACGGAGAAAATAATTCAAAGGTTTACATTTTTTGATTATAATTTAAACCTTTTACCTTTTCTGTAAACACTTTAACTTCCTTGGTATCGACAAACCAATCGGGCAATTTCTGTTTATAATCTAGTTTTTCGCCAGGATTGAGCCATTTCCCCACTACAAAGTGATGTTCGTACTCCTTGTTTTTTTGAGACACGTAAACGACCTTAAAATAAATCTGACTGAATGAACAGACCTTGGCCTTATTTTCGATTTGCCCCTCAATCACCGTTTGATTGATCAAATTTGTGCGAAACTGGAAGGTATTTTGTATGTATTTTTCAGGATATTTCTTTTCATGCTCAAAGACATCGTTATGGACAAAAGCTTTCTCCTCTTGAATCCAGATTACTTCTTTTTCCTTATTCGACACCTTTTGGAGCGCAATCTCCTGATTCCACTTGTCATACACTCCTGTTTGCTTAGGCCATAACCATAAGGTATGTTGGTGTCCTGAAAATGCCACTACACCTGTAACCACTGTCAAGGCAACAGTCTGATCATGTTCATAAGCCTTTATATTAAAAGATGTACCAAGGACTTGAGTCTTTGTCCCAGCTGCATGTATAATAAAAGGTTGAGATGGATTTCTACGTACATCAAAAAAGGCCTCTCCTTCTAAATACACTACACGTGATACTCCTTCAAAAACTTCAGGGTAGGATAACTTTGAATCTTCATTGAGCCAAACAATACTGCTGTCAGGTAAATAGAAGACGTTCACATTGGAAGCCGTTTCTTTTACAATCGTTTTACCACTTAATAAAACAAATGTAAGGTACACTAGACCAATGGTGACTACGAAGAAAACCGCTGCTGTTTTATAGAGGAATGATTCGCTGAATAAAGATCTTACTCGGCTTACCCTAGGCTCTGACGCTATCTTTAAACTCAATTCCTTCCAATGCTTATCTGTATCGGGTACATAAGAAGGAGCATGCGTTAAAGAGAGATCCCAGACACGCTGTGTTTCCTGGTAATGCTCTTCGTTAACAGAAGATTTTAGCCTCCATTTCTTTATTAAGGTTTCCTCCTCAGCAGACAATTCTTCTGTTAGGCTACGGATAATGAGCGCATGTATAAAGTCGTTTTGCATAATTCTAATTAAAGTATGCCATTAGAAAGTCCTTATGTTTAAGACAAGTAAATGTTTATCTACCCCCAAGAATAAAGAAGCAGAAACAGAGCGAAGAAAGAGTTCTTCTGAATCCATGCCTGTTTTTTATATTTTGGGGGGCTACTCAGGAACAACTATTCCTAAAAAAAACATAAATGTCTGTAGCCTTCTTTTTAGCACGAGTTGCTCCGCACATGAACAAAGGTTTATCAACCCCTAAGTCATGTTATAAATACCCATAAAAAAAGCAGATAAGCAGCGCATACCCCTTTTTGAGGTAGGCTTGAAGCTCTTCTCTTAATTTTGATAAGGCAATCCCGATTTGATTTTCGACGGTTTTCAGGCTCAAATTTAAAGTCTCCGCGATTTGCAGGTGTTTCATATTCTCGAAACGACTCAACACAAAAATCACTTTACACTTTGGAGGAAGCTTATCGATGGCCTCATTCACCCTGTGCTCTAACCTCTGATAGTCTAAGTTTTCTTTAAATCGTTCCGTTTCAAAATCGCTGTCATTAAACACTTCTTTGAGCTGGATATTTTTTTTATAATAACTCTGTAAGTAATTTAAACAGGCATTAGAAACAGCGCGATACAAGTACCCTTTTAAGTTGGAATCAATGACTAATTCTTTTCTCTTTCGCCATAAATTCAAAAAAACATCTTGTACAAGATCTTCTGCTATGCTTTTATCTTTCACCATTGCATAAGCCACCTTGCATAACATTGCATGATGCATGCGAAAAATTTTCTCGATATCCCGTAAGTTATTTTCTTCTGAATCATTCATATTCAGTATGGAGCAAGGTCACAAAATCAAGTTAATGAAATTACAAACATGATTTAACACTTTATGAGGTATATTTTTTAACTTTAAGCATGAGTATTTCACCTGAAGAGGCTTTAAAAAGACTAAATAAACACATCAGCGAAACAGGATTTTGCTCTCGTAGAGAAGCCGACAAACTGATTGAACAAGGACGAGTAAGCATCAATGGCATCGTACCTGAATTAGGAACGAAAGTAAAACCAACGGATGTGGTATGCATCGATGGAAAAAACATTGCGCAAGCAGAAACTCCGATTTACATTGCTTTCAACAAACCTATAGGCATCACCTGCACTACCGAGCTCGACATCAAAGGCAACATCATCGACTTCATAAATCATCCCAAACGCATATTCCCAATCGGTCGATTGGATAAGCCTTCAGAAGGTTTAATTTTCTTAACCAACGACGGCGATATCGTCAATAAGATTTTACGTGCAGGAAATAATCATGAGAAAGAATACCTCGTAACGGTTGACCGCCCTTTCACGCAAGAATTTATTACACGCATGAGTAAGGGAATCCCTATTCTAGATACCGTTACCAAAAAATGCATTGTAAAAAAAGAAAGTGATTTTGTATTTAGAATTATTTTGACCCAAGGACTCAATAGACAAGTCCGCAGGATGTGTGATTTTTTAGGTTATACTGTAACCAAATTAAAAAGGGTGCGCATTATGAATGTCGACTTAAAAGGCCTTGAAACAGGACAATGGCGATACTTGACAGAGGAAGAAATGATCAGCATCAATGGTCTTATTGCAAACTCAAGCAAGACGGAAGAAGCGTCTTATTTGGAAGAAGAGTAAACAATTTAGCCCATACCGTGTTATTTATTAAACTTTAAATAATGTTTAACCGAGATTCATTAATCCAATTAAGGCCTAGTATTCCTTCCATAAAAGAAAATGGTTATATCACTCCTGTCGAACATTTTCAAAACACGACTCTACGTCCAATACTAAAACAACAAAACGAAATCATACTGAGTATTTATTCAAGTTTTATCGATAAAAATCGACACATCTATAATTTATTAACGTTCGAACAAAAAGAGCATTTCATTCGTCAAAGTTTACAAAAAGACATCATCCTTAAAAACATATTACTAGGAAGTGTGTTGAGTATATTCACTATAAAAGAATACAACGAATTTATTACTCAGGAAAAAGAACTAAAAAAAAGGATCAATGAAATGTTAATTCAGCGATTACAAGATCAGATGGGAAAATTCGAATAAATTATTCCCTACAAGACTACTCTATTTCGTTTTTTAGCACTTCAATGTCTGCCATCAAACGCTCCGTCTCCAAAGGAAGTGTACCATTATAAATACCTCTTATACGCTCATGTTGATCAATAAGCAACACATGTTCTGTATGTAAAAAATCACTGGAGTCTTTTTGAAAACCTAAAGTTTCTTCCGCAAAATAACTTTTACGCGCAAGCGTATAGATATTTGCTTTATCTCCCGTCAATAAATGCCATTGCCTTGAATTGATTTCATTACGCTCTGCATAATGTGCAAGCTTATCAGCATTATCCAACCAAGGGGTAACAGAAAATGAAAGTAATACAACCGTTGAATCTTCATGGTATTTATTTTGCACATAGCGCAACTGCTCCGTCATTCTTGGACAAACAGAAGTACAGGTAGTAAAGAAAAAATTAGCAATATGTAGTTTCCCTTCTACATGTTTACGGGTAATTACATTTCCATGTTGATCTTGAAAGGAGAAATGGTTTATTGTATGCTGAACCAATGCTTCAACAGAATCTTTATCGTTTATCCAAATCGGAGTAAAGTCTGCTGTATTATAATAGGGCAAAGTCTCCATTTTTCGTTCAGGTATACACTGAACGAAAATAAAAAGTATTGCAATTATTTTACAAGCATTACTTTGAAATACTGTCCCCCACATTACTGCAATTTTTAACTCCCGTTAAACCATAATTCCGACCATTTCGAACAACATAATTGGCGTAAAGTGTCCCATCGGGTCGCCAATATTTCTGCGCACCACTTTCATGCCCATCTTTATAATTACAATCTTTAAACAAGATCCCCTGTTCGTTCCATTCCTTTTGATTTCCTTCAAACATATCAGCATGATAATTCATCTCAAACTTCTTCTTCCCATTTTCCCACCACCCATAATGCCTACCCGTTTTCTTCCCATGATCAAAATGACGAATTTCCATACGTTGTCCATTGAGATACCAAGTTTCAGATTTCCCTTGTTCTTTGCCCTCAAAGAAAGAGGTTCGAAAAGAAGTATCTCCTTCTTCGTACAAACCGAACGCCCAACCTGAATATAATTCCCCCTTGAAATACAAACGATCTTGTTGTTTCGTGACTGCAGCATTTGGAATGTTTATACTGCGAAAGGGTATGACATTTATTTCACGTCTTTCCTTTTCACAAGACAAAACACCAATAATCAATACCGCATGTGTAATGTAAAAATTAATGAGAAACCGCCCCAATTTTACCATAAAAACCACTTCCATTAATATAAGGTGAAGATGATGTTGTGTGGTAATGATAAATACCATTCGGATAATCGGCCGTCACAGAAGTATGACCATGATAGGCATCTAAATCTGAATTAGTAATGGTTAACCCATTTTCAACAGGACCGTATACTGGAAAGCCATCTAACAAAAAACCCAGTAGCGCAGATGAACCTTTCGTCGCAGTCAAATAAACAGGTTCTATATGGTAGTGGTATGTAGAACTTTGATCGGGATGACCAGCATACTGATCGAAAGAATAAATCTCAGAAGTTAGTGCTTGGTTATTGGGACCTGCATATTGATTATAAAACGGCACACCATTTATACTTACGCCCATTGCACCCAGAGGTGTCGCTTGACTTGTGTTCGCTTTAACAGGATTCAAAGGAATCCAAAATGTATAGTCATGGATTCCAATTTTATTGGGATTCTTAGTAAAAGTACCTGTTCCATTATAAGCTTCATATTGACTAGGCCATTGTGTACCTTGATAATATGGACTTTTATGATCGGGTAAACCCGTAGATTTAATCACAACATAATCCCCTTCTACAGTAATACTACTCGCTCCATACATTTTACTAAAAACATCTGGCACAGGTGTTGTGGATATGGGTTTAGCAGAAGCTGCATCATCTTCACTTTTCTTGCAGCCTCCAATTAAGATTCCAATACAGGAAATAATAACAGTACTTTTAATCAGGAATGTTTTTTTCATATATCTATAGCGTATTTTTTTGCACTTTATTGCATCCCATTGAAATACGAATTATACCAATGAAAGTTATGATTAAAAACAGGAGGCTTAAACTAAGCCAAATTGCTTAAAGTGATGAGTAAAATGTTTGTTATGAAACATGATCCACTCTTCTCTATTCAATAGTCCAAATACAGGATGCGTGTGTTGATCTGTCGAATGTTCATAGTAATCAAAGAAATGAGTTAAGGTTTCTTTTAATTTCATTATTGCTTCTTCCAGATTTGAATATACTAAAGGAGGTAATTCATCCGTTAAAAATGGGGCTTTAGCTCCGAATCGAAGTTCCTTTTCACTGTATAAAAATGCCCGTAAGGCTTCTCGTTGCTCTTCTTTAGAAACCAATTCTTGTTTGTATTTACCGACCGAAATTTCAAGGGTAAATAACAAATGCTCTACCATGTGCTGTGGCGTAAATTTACCAAAAATAGCTTGCTGATTACCTTGTAAAACATCCAATGCATTTTCAACACATACTACATTTAATATATCAACCATACATAAACTACCCTTTAAGGCATTGAGATTACTTACTAATGAATATTTTTTCTGGATTGATTTTTTAACAAATTCCTAAGATTTGACTCAAGCACAATCAACACATAAACATCTGGTTTTTCTACATTCACTATATTTTCATTTAACTTAAATCGCCAAGCATCAAATATTTTCACTGTTCTACTAAACTCTTCGGAAAAAAAAGGATAAACAAACATTCCAAATGAATCCGAGATGATTAAAGCTTTTGGTAAAGTCGAACTACTAATTTCTCTGACGTTTTCATATTCTTTTGTATAAGAAAAACCCTCTTCAACAGGATAGCCTACTCGCTTTGATTCGTGGGCTTTAAAAGATGGCATCTTTAAGTACCGATGTATGGTATCTGAATAAGTTCCTTCATTAGATAACATGGATACAATATTCCCATAAGGCACTGGAAACTTCTTGAGCTCATAATCAGTTAATGTTTCCGTATGAACTTCTGGAAAATCTTTGCCAATTGTTTTTAGCAGTACGTTTGTTGCATAAAAAGCCCCTGTTTGATTCCAATGATTATCTAACATGTAGTACATGGTTTCTTTATTTTTCCTAAACCTTAATTCGTCAAAAACATTAACTGGTTTGACACTACTCGAACTATTCAAATAAGAAATCAATTGCTCTCCCCAAGAATTGTCACTCAACCTAAAAATACTATTGGGTGCTTTTTCAGCATATATGCTCATTTTATTAGGAGCAATTAAAAAATAAAACTCACACCCTCTTTTCTTTAAATAATCTTTTCTATACTCAAGTTCTAGCCTTATGGATTCCAACTCAACAGGCTCAAACCTATGCTTACCTCTAAAGGCATCCAATTCATCCCCTCCCATAAACAACCATTTATCCTCTCCTATTATAATCTGATCAGGGAGAGGTGATTTTTTAAAGAAATCGATGTTAAGCTTATTAAAATACTTCACCATTATAGCACGAATGGTGAAATTATCATTGTAACTTTTCTCAAACAAACCAGGATATTCATCCAAAGCACTAAAATCAAATTCTGGTCGATCGGTCATTTTTCTATTCTCAGAACTCTCTATATCCTTAATCAAATGAAACTGAGCATTGATTATAGGAAAAGCAATCAGCAATAAGAAAACAGTAGTAATGCTATATATTCTAAGTATACCTTGCTGCATGTTAAAATCTGTAATAGATAAAAGGATTGTAGGTGCCAGCAATTAAATACATGGAACTAAGTATTAATATTGATGCATAAAAGCAAACAGTAACAAAATTCAAAGTGTAGGTAACAAAGAGTATTTTTATATTTTGTTGCTCTGACATAAACATATTTAATCTGTATTGAATCTTACCAAATAAGTCTAATGAACCAAGTACAGCAATTAAAAATGCTATGTAAAATTCCAAGTTCATGTAGTTCATAAAAAGTTCCCATTGCTGAGCAGATAACTGAAAATGAAACATCGCTTTCCAAAACAACAAAGCATAGCTCAATGTTTCTGATCGAAATAAAACCCAAGCAAACATAACCACAAGCAAGGCATAAGTATTAGCCAGTGGCTTCCATGTATTATCAAGCACCTTGCCAAAGCCCAAGCGCTCAATTACCATAAAGAAACCATGAAAAAGTCCCCATACCACAAATGTCCAGCTTGCACCGTGCCAGAAACCGGTAAGAAAAAAAACAATCAATAAATTTAAATATGTTCTGCTTACAGCAACTTTATTTCCACCTAGTGGAATGTACACATAGTCTCTAAAAAAAGAAGATAGGGAGATATGCCATCTGCGCCAAAATTCTTTTATGGATTTAGCGAGATATGGGAAATTAAAATTTTCCATGAACTCAAAACCAAACATACGACCTAATCCAATCGCCATGTCCGAATAACCTGAAAAGTCACAATAAATTTGTAAGGAATAACACACTATTCCAAGCCATGCATTCAAAGCACTTAAGTCCGTTACATCTGCAACCATTAAATCATCTGCTATACGAGCAAACGTATTTGCCAATAAGACTTTTTTTCCTAAGCCTAACAAAAAACGTTCTATACCTGACGAAAACTTTTTCAATGTATGTGTTCTCGATTTTAATTGCAGCCATACATCGCTGTATCGTATAATGGGTCCAGCAATTAACTGAGAAAACATGCATATGTACAATGACAAATCAAACACATTTTTTTGCGCCAATGTTTTACCTCTATAAATATCGACAAGATAGGATAAGGAATGAAAGGTATAAAATGAAATTCCTACAGGAAGTACAATATTAGAACTTGGAATACTAGGCACTTCAAACGAGACTAAAACACGATTCATATTTTCAATGGCAAAATTCGCATACTTAAAAACACCTAATAATATCAAATTTGTAGTCATTCCTAGAGACAACCATACATAAGCTTTTGGAGAATTTATATACTTTTGAATAAGTAAGCCATACCCATAATTAAAGGCAATTGACACTAATAATATCGCAGTGGCACTTACTCCACCCCATGCAAAAAAAACAAGGCTAGTTGCAAGTAACCAATAATTCTTTATTTTTTTTGGAGATAAATAATAACCCAATAAGGTTAAGGGTAAAAACAAAAACAGAAAAAGTGCTGAGCTGAAAACCATTTTGAATAAGGTGAATTTATTTTATTGTACAATACTCGCCCTTCTTAATACCTATATATTTCAAGACTAATAACACTTTCTTAAATTACGGTTATTTAAGAAAACCAATAGTCAATGAATGCCTTTTTATAACTATTAAAATTTAGAATTATTTCAATTTGTTAATTATCCAATTAAGTAGATATAGGTATTATTAATCACAAAGCATATAAAAAAATCTCAGTTCTATAGAACTGAGATTTTTTTATCTTATTAGGAATCGAATCGACTATGCGTAGTTATTCAACATAACAGGCATTACCAACATCAACAAGTCTTCGTTTTCATTTTTATCAGCAGGCGTTAAAATACCCGCTCTGTTGGGAGCAGACAATTGTAATTCTACGTTTTCACAATCTAAGTTATTCAACATCTCTAACAAGAAACGCGCATTGAATCCAATTTCAATGTCTTCACCTTCGTACTCACAAGCAAGACGCTCGTTAGCTTCGTTTGAGAAATCTAAATCTTCAGCAGAAATTTGCAATTCACTGCCAGCAATTTTCAAACGTACTTGGTGCGTAGTTTTGTTGGCATAAATAGAAATCCTTCTCAATGAATTGAAGAAGTCATTTCTAGAGATGACCATTTTATTAGGGTTATTAACCGGTATCGCATTTTCATAATCAGGAAAACGCTCGTCGATCAATCGGCAAATCATTTTTAAATTACCGAAACTGAAGAATGCATTGGAAGCATTAAACTCCAATTTAATCATGCTTCTGTCGGTTGGAATAGAAGACTTGATCAAGTTCAAGGCTTTCTTAGGGATGATGATGTTATTAGCCATATCAGAAGCTACATCTACCCTTCTGAACTTCACCAAGCGATGACCATCTGTAGCAACAAACGTAGCGTTGGTCTCAGACAGTAACAAGTAAATACCTGTCATTGCTGGTTTCAACTCGTCGTTGCTCGCAGCAAACAAGGTGCTTGCAATGGCACGGTTTAAAATGTCTGCTGACATCTCCACAGCGTAGCCGTTTTTAACAGCAGGTACTTTAGGGAAGTCGGTTGCATTTTCACCCGATAGTCTGTAACGACCGTTATCAGAACTAATTTCTATACTGTAAGTAGATTCATCGATAGAAAACGTTACCGGTTGCTCTGGTAAGTTTTTCAAGGTATCGAGCAAAATTTTTGCAGGAACCGCAATGCTACCTTTTGTTTTTGAATCAACAGGAATTTCTGTAATCATAGAAGTCTGAAGATCAGAAGCTGAAACCGTCAGCAAGCCTTCAGAAACTTCAAACAAGAAGTTTTCCAAGATGGGCACTACCGGATTGGTAGTGATAACTCCATTTACAGAGTTTAAATGTTTTAGTAATGTACTAGACGATACTACGAATCTCATGATCAATGCTTGAAATATGAAAAATTAACCTAGTAAAATTAAGAAATTTAGGCTAAAATAAGCAAGATCAAGGTGTTTATTTCTTAACAAAGAAGGTCTTTTTCACCAGCAAAGGGAACAAACGTTTCGATTTCATGAGTGCCCATTCGTTATTGGGGCGTATGTATACCAAAACAAAAGCCGCATCGTGCTGCAATCGATATATATCTAGGGATTTAGACGAAGCGTCATCCAATAATTTCACGTCCAATTGGGCTATCAAATCGGTTTTATGGGCGATTTTTACAGAGTCTAAGTCTTTTTGAGAAAGGTACTTATCCACGCTGACTTGTTCATAAGCTCGCATATACGTGTACAACTTTGTGGAATCTACTTGAGGAACGTCGATAACTTGGTAATCTCCGTTGATAAAGCTGAGGATAAACGACTCGGCTGCTTTACCCGGGTAATTTATATTGACAGATTGCAAAGTCCTTGAACTCGCTGTAATAATGGTCTTCTTTCTCCATTCACTCGCATCCAATTCGAAGATATTAGAAATGTCGCCCGTAAAACCAGGCACAAATGCCACATAGGTGCTATTACCTAGAGCCTTCGATCTATAATACGAACTGTTAGGATCGTTAGGATTACCAACGACGCTGAATTGACCTTTACCATCTAGACTCGTCCAAACTACTTCTACGCCTTCCGCTGCAAACAGAGAATCTGCTTGTTTCAAAAACTCTTTCGATAATTCACGCTTTGCTTTCAAGCGTGAAAAACCTGTTTGAATCAAAGCTAAAAACTGATCGCGTATTGGATAAGCATTATCGATGAACCATTCATCGCCACTTTTCGATGGCATAAGTCCATGCGTTTTACCTTTGTAGGTATAGGTCATAGCACTTAATCCCGACAAACCATCGACCAAGGCGATGTCTGGCAATTCTTGGTTTTTACTTTTCAGTAAAGGCATGAGGTATGTTAGTCCTGTCAACAAAGCCAACACGAGGACAATACTTCCTAAGACTTTTATTCTTCTAATTTGATCCATTTACAAAACGGCTAAAACGTTTTTTACGCATGACATTCAACAGCAAGCCTATCGATAACAACAAAGCAACAGGCAAACCCAAGTTCAGTACTTGCCAATACAGACGCTCTTCTTGTGCCTTGAACTTATTGAGCGGTCGTAATTCTATGTCTTTTCCTCTCACCATAATGATCGGTTGATCGGTTAAGTAATCGACAGCATTCAATAAGAAATCGCTGTTTGAAAATTGCGTACGTGTATACTTATCGTAACCCAAAGGAAGCGGTTGCTTCGATTCAGGATCCCAATCGTTGATCATCATATCGCCATCGGCTACAACAATAACTTTTCCTTCTTTACTGCCTTCTGAAACGATCGATTGAACAGCAATTGGTGATGGCCTGTTTTTATACAGCGATGTAAACTTACCTTCCAACAAGCATGCGATCATGATACCGCCTTGATTGAATTTTTCAGGAGTGGCATCTTTACGCAAAGCGTCTAAGTCAATTTCTAACGGTGCAGCAACAGTACGCGCATTACTTGAAGAAAACACCAAGGGATATTTTTTTACGTTATTGGTTTTAACGGTATCGATATGCGAAGAAAACTTACCGTAAACCGCATCTAAGTTCTTTACGATCGGATGCGTAGAAAAATTATAGAACAAAGGATAGTACGGAAAATTCAACATCTGTGACTCGCCGTTCATACCTGTTTGTACAGGAATGATACCGCATTGCAGGTCTTGCACAAGTCCTGCATTGACACGTACCCCATACTTAAACAATTGATCGTCGAGGTTTAAATCGTTGATGATGGCAAAGGTTTGTCCATTCTTTAAACTGTCTTGCCTTACTTCAACAGGATCGACAAGGTACAACAAACGACCGCCTTGCATTAAATATTGATCGAGTACAAACTTCTCCGATTCAGAATAACTGCTTTGCGGCTGCGCGATGATGACCGCTTTAAAACGTTGCAGTGTTGTATCCTTAGCAAGGTTAACTCTTTGTATCGAATAATAATTACCCAACGTGCGAACGAACGCAGAAGCCGTTTTATCGTCCAACTCTCCATGTCCTTCCACAAAAGCAATGTCTATAAATTCGTTAGAAGAAAGTTTACGTAATGCTTGAAGCAACTCAAACTCTACACTCTCCACCGCTTGATTGATATAGGTTGCAGGATCAGAGAAACGTACACCTTTAATAAACTGAACAGGAACTTCACGTTCTTTATACGTCACCATCGCACCTGGAAAAATACGTACTTGTTCTTTCTTCCCTCCTTCTTCTTTCAAATACACCATAGGCTGCACACCCTTTTGCATGAGCATAGAAAGCTGGCGTTCACGAATGGCTTCGTCCGGTTCTGCCGAAGGATCTACGAAACGGTAAATTAAATTTGATCCAGAGTATACTTTAAACTGTTCGAGTTTATCTTCTATTGAACGACGCAAGCGCTCGTAGTCTGGATCGAGTGTTCCCGACAAATAAACTTCAATAGTAATGGGCTCATCTAAGTTCGCCAACATCTCTTTTGCTTGCGGAGATACAGAATAACGTTTATCTTCTGTAAAATCTATTCTGAAGAAATAATGCGCGATGCATAGGTTTAATAAAACCACGATCAACCCGATCAATACAAATTCGATGAGGTCTAAGGTTTTCTTTTTGCGAGGGAAATTCATCTTTACCATTGTCTGCTCCCCAATTTTAATTTACTCAACGAAAGCATAATCACAATTACACTGATGCAATACATGATGTTTCTCAAATCAGCAACACCTTTACTCAAGGCACGGTAATGGTAATCTAAACTCAAGAGGTCGATGACATAACCCAAGCTCCCCATGATGGGTAACATGGCCAAACGATGAACGCCATCGTACAAGAAATAGCATAAAATAAGCGCTGTAATGAAGGACACAATTTGATTGCCTGATAACAGTGAGGTGAAAATCCCTACCGATACAAAGACTGCTCCAACCAATAACAAACCGATATAAGAACTCATAACAGCAGCAGTATCAATATTACCTACAGGATTACCTAATCGGTATACAGAGTAGTAATAGATACAAGTTGGTAAGAGCGCAAATACAACCAATAATAAACCGGCCAAGTATTTCCCAAGGATTAAATCCCAATCGGTGATCGGCTGCGTGAGTAACAATTCTAGTGTTCCGTCTTTTTTCTCTTCCGCAAAAGAACGCATGGTAATGGCTGGAATTAAAAACAGAAAGGCAATGGGGCCGAACGAAAACAAACTATCAAGTTCTGAAAATCCATAATCCAATACATTGGTCTCAGGAAACACCCATGTATACAAACCGATAAAGGTTAAAAAAACCATGATCACTAAATATGCAATCAAGGAATGTATAAAATGGAAAAATTCTTTTTTTATAATGGCGAGCATAATACTATTTCAATTCAGCATTCGTAGATGAAGTCGTCAATGTCCTGAAAATACTTTCCAGGTTTTGCTCTACTTGTTTCATTTCTTGCAATTGCAAACCGTTGCTTGTGGCATAACGCATTAAGCCCTCTTGAATCGGTTGATCGATATTGTAATGTATATATACAGAACCATCGGCTTGTACTTGTACATTACTTACTCCTTCAATCACTTTCAATTGCACAGGGTCAAGAGCACCATTGAAACGAACATGCAAACAAGCAATATTGTTTAGCTTCAACAATTCTTTCACAGAAGCATCCGCAACCAATTTACCTTTATTGATGATGATGACTTGATCGCAAATGGCTTCGACTTCTTGTAAAATATGGGAAGAAAAAATGACCGTCTTGTCGCGACCTAAGTCTTTGATCAATTTTCTAATTTCTATAATTTGATTGGGATCTAAACCTGTTGTCGGTTCATCTAAAATGAGTACTTCCGGATCATGAATCAATGTTTGTGCAATACCCACACGTTGACGATAGCCTTTTGAAAGTGCACCTATTTTTTTATTCTGTTCAATGCTTAAACCACACATACCGATCACTTCCTTTACCCTAGATTGGGTAAGGTTGCCTAATTTATGCAGCGAAGAAATAAAGGCTAAATATTCGTGTACATACATATCCAAGTAAAGTGGATTATGCTCGGGTAAATACCCTACCCTCTTTTTAACTTCCATGGGTTGTTGTACGACATCGTAACCGCAAACCAAAATACTTCCTGAAGTAGGGGGAATAAAACAGGTTGCCATTTTCATGGTCGTAGACTTACCTGCACCATTGGGTCCAAGGAAGCCAGTTATTTTGCCTTTAACAGCAGAAAAGGAAATGGAATCGACGGCTGTTTGCTGTGCAAAAACCTTTGTTAAATCTTTTACCTCTACAGACACCTTGTGAGCTTTTGTGTATACCCAACAAAAATGCAGATTAAAATTGAAAAACTCATGATTCAATCTAAATATTTAGGCACACTCCATCGACCTGTATCGACCTTTCTATCTGCCAATCAATACATTGAAGCATTTTAGTCTGTTCGTCCCCATTCGCATTCAAAACAATTCTTATAATGAAAAAACCCAAGATCCTGTACACATAAGCGCAAAGACCTTGGGTTCATTCAAAAAAGAGATTTAGTCTAATCTCAACCTTTATTTCTTAATGACTTTAAAAACAGACTGCGCATTACCGTCTTGAATTTTAAGGATGTAAATACCCGGATTAAAATCACGACCGACACGGATACATGAAGCCCCTGCTTCAATATCATATTGAGCAATCACAATACCTTGAACATTTACAACTTGAAGTGTTTTACGTGTATCGCTCGCGTGGGTATTGATTGTTACTTCATCGACAAAAGGGTTGGGGGAAACCTGGTATTGAGTCGCATCATCGTGACTGATTGCAACCACAGCACTGTAATGAATTGTTCCATCGACATCGTACTGAGCAAGTCTATAATAATTGATACCCTCAATCGGATCTTGATCAACAAAGGTATAATAAGATCCTTCTGCTGTTGTCCCATGACCATCTACTTTCCCAATAGATGAGAATTGAATCCCATCAACTGATCGTTCGATCATGAAATAATGATTATTTCTTTCACTTGCCGTATTCCATGTAAGGAAGTTTTGTTGCTCTTGTCGAACACCTGTAAAGTTAACCAATTCCACAGGAAGCGTACAGTCGTGTGTAATGACAATTGACTTACGCATACATTGAGACAATGCACCAGACTCTATTCTCCAATCAAATAGTTGACCATAATGCGTTCCAGCAACACCATAACCACCACCATAATTTTGATGAGCAGTAGCACCTATCGAATAAACACCGGCTGCACTTGATAATTGAGATATTGCAGTTTCTAAACCTGCACCTTGACCAAACAATGAAGGATCACCGTTTGAACTGAAAACACCAACGTAATAAATGCCCGGTTGAAACGTAATATTTACCGGTACAATAACAGGATAAACACCCCAAGGTTCAGTTCCACTCCGTGCAGGTAAATTGATCGACGCCGTTGTATTGGCCGATACTTGTGTCGGCACTGTTGCCATGGTCGTATTGCCAGGAATCGTTGCGTCCATCACGTATATTTGTACTGGATTATTGGTAGCATTGGATTTAAAGTAAACGACTACACTCTTCAATGTTAATGTTTGTTGGACGGTAAACTGCTGTACCCATTCAGGACGTGTTGTTTGAGTAGCATTTCTTGTACGTTCCATCCACAATGCATTCGATGCAATAGCACCACGACCCGCATAATATTTTTTATTGGTCGGTACAGTAGAAGCTTCTGCATAATAGGTTGTCGTCACTGTTGGTCTAACAACTGTACTTGTACCTGTTGCAATTTTCGCTCCACCTGTTGCGGCAGTATACCACTCAATCGTACCTGAACTTGTAGAAGAAAGCGTCGCTGAAGAAACGCCTGAAGAACACACATAATTATTGGGAGCAGCTGTTGGCGTTGTTACTTCTGCTTGTTCACTTATAATAATTTCATCGGTTAACACACAACCTGTCGGGGCTTGTGTAACGGTCACTTTGTAAGTACCGGCTGTCGTTACACTAAGTGTATTGGTATTTCCGCCAGTTGGTGAACCATTTACTGTCCATGCAAAGGTGCGCGCACCCGCAGCACTCGTAGAGTTAACAACAGGGTTAAGTAGCAAACTTTGTCCTACACACAAGGTCGTATCTTTGCCCATATAAGGTCTAGTGGAACAAGGATTTGAAGCGGCATTGCCAAACATTTTGGTGAATGCTCCAGACAATAATGATTCACCCGTTGAATGCGCTTTATCCATATCAACATCCCAAATCATGATGCCCGCAGCATTATGCGTTGCTCTTACCGCATCGATTTTAGCTGCAATGGTAGCATCTCCATTATAATAGTATGTACCTCCAACGTTGTCTCCTGCATTGGCACCAGCCCCCATGGCTTTATAGTTTTGAATCGCTGACCTTCCTGCATTTCTTCCGTAAAAAGGAACGCCCATTAATAATTTACTTTTCGGAATCGTCTTACAAGAACTCCATTCGTTGAGTGATGTATTACCGTTTGCTAATGTTGAATGATTATTATTATAACCTGCAGGCAAATCATAGGTCATGATGTTGAAATAATCGACGGCAGCCACAGCTCCTGCAACAGAAAAATCAAAATAAGGAAGGTGTCCACTTCCACATCCGCCAATCGTTTCGCCGCCTACAGCCACACTGATTTTTAAAGCCGTATTCGATGAAGCATTAATACGAACTCTTAGCTCAACAACAAACTGTCCATAATTCGTTGCCTGTGCACCTGCTGAAGGAAACTCCCAGTCTATATCAATACCTTCTAAGTCGTGCTTAATAGCAAAAGCGACAAGAGTATTCGCTAAATTCGTTCTTCCCGCGGCTGTAGCACACAGTCCAGCTATCCTCGCCGATCGAGTATTCCCTGGATCAGCACCTCCTAAAGCGATCCATAACTTCGGACCGTTATCGGTCATCGGATAACATTTCGATTTTACGATCTGAAACTTTTCCATTTCAAAATCAAAATTCGCGTTCCCTACTCGATCTAAAACCAACGCGCCTGTTCCTGATGCATCTGGATTGATAAAACAGAAAATCACATCGGTCATTTTAGTAAATTGTGTTTGAGCAAACGAAGCGGTATAACTCGGTAAATAACCTGCTAGTCTTTGTGCTTGTCCTTGAAAAGAGCATAGCAAAAACACAAGTCCAAAAACTAATTTCCTTAGCTGCATAATGTTTGTGTTCAATTAAAAATTCCCCATGAATTGAACACAAAATTAGCCAATTAAATATATATTTTGTTATAAGAAATTATACTAAAACAAAGTATAGCATACACTTACAAAAAAACCTTTTCATGCAATAAAATAGATTAAATGAGCATAATTTCGATTTAAAAGCACAGATGTATTCAATATCTTACATCGGCTTAAACATTAGGCAAAACCAAAACAAGTGAAATACGTATCGAAAAATGCCCTGTTTTTCTTAAAAAACCCCCTTTGAAAAATATAACACGTCCAAAACTAAGGATACTAAAGAGATAATGATCCATTTTTTCTCCAAGCCACTGTATCGATCCCATAAATTTTCATAATACACGACCGTTGCCAAAGTAAAGGTAGAGCCAAACAATAAAAACATTTGTATATTTTGATCGGCACCAGCGACTGTAAATAAAAGCACATTCATCATCAGTGAAACAGACGCTAAAAAAGTAATCAGTTCAAAGTTTTTACTCTTCAACATCATACGAACGGTTGAAAACAGCATCCATAGACCAAACAAGCTCCTGGCAATTGCACGATACGATTGAAATGCACTCTGTTTCCCAAAATACAAGTCGAGTGCAATACAACTTATAAATAACACAAAAGTAAAAGCGTATCGACTGACCTTATGTAATACGGCATAATAGCTTGCCAAAACAAGAAGTGCACTGAAAGAAATCAAAAATAAGACAAACACATCAGACGCTGTTCCCCATACAAATGCAAAGAGTTGAGGAATCAAGCATGCCGCAATGAGTAAGGTTTCGATTTTAGAATTCACTTTTAGTGGTTTCATTTTAACAACTCCTCTAATTTATCTTCTAATTCTTTTCCTCTTAAATTTTTCGCTACGACAATGCCTTGTGGATCTACAATGACCGTAGACGGGATGCCATCAATTTGATACAAGGCTATCACAGGAGAACTCCATTGCATTAGATCTGAAACATGTATCCAATCTAAGCCATCTTTTTTAATGGCATCTTTCCATTGCTTCTCACTCTCATCTAAAGAAACACCAAGGATTTCAAAGTTCGAACCTTTAAATCTCTTATACAGTTTCAGCATGTTAGGACTCTCCGCTCTACAAGGTCCACACCATGAAGCCCAAAAATCGATGAGTACATATTTGCCTTTTAATGAAGACAAAGACACTTCATGTTTAGACACATCACTCAACGTAAAATCAGGAGCTGCCTTCCCGATCGATACAGAACTTTGTGCTTCTTTTTTAAGCTTGCTGTCATTGTATTCTTTCATACGAACGATCTCGCCAACAAACATGCGCGAGTATTTCGTATTGGGCATTTCGTTTTTAATGCGTTCCGCCAAGCCGTACATGTAATCAAATTCTTTTTCAATCCTCAAATAGTTCGCCATGCTGTACACCGCAAAGGACGGCATGACCGAATCAATCGTTACTTTCACATACAAATCAGAAGAATCTTGCATGTCGCGGAGTAAAGTCATATAGTACGTCGCTGAATCTTCAGTTGCAGGACTTTCCATGAAACTTTTATATTTCTTTACCCACAATTCTTCATTGCTTCTTATGCTTGAAAGTTGACGGTGAAAAGAATAATACTGTTCATTTTCTTTCGAATCGGGAGAATGAAACGTGTTGACCATGTCTTTCAGATCACCTTCTAGTGTTACCTTTTTACCAGGACTTAAAATCACAACACCCATGTTTCCTTTTCCATCGACGATGCGGTAATAATCGGGATCGTTACGAACAATGTTAAATGTAACTTCTCCCTTATAATCCATTACACTGTCTAAACTCACCCAAGATTTATCCACTAACTCTTGAATAAAAAGTTGATGATCTTCCACTCCTTTTAACTTCAATACAATCGTAGACGATAAATCTCCGTTTTCTTTTTTCTGATCGGAAGAACATGAAACCATGTTGAACAGCAAGAAAGCAGATAATATGAAGAGGTATAAGGTATGCTTCATCGGATGTTATGCGTTTAAAAACTTATTCAATAATTCGTTCGTCACTTTAGGATCGGCTTTGCCTTTACTCGATTTCATGACCTCTCCTACAAACAAGCCCATTAGACCTGTTTTACCGTTTTTATACTCTGCCACCTTCTCTGGATATTTCGCCAATACTTCCATGATGATCGGCTCTAATTGTCCGCTATCACTTTCTTGTATCAAGTTCAAAGCTTCTGCTATTTTTAAAGCAGAACGTCCATCTCCTTTCAATAATTCAGGAAATATTTTTTGACTGGCAATAGAATAATTAACTTTACCCGAATCGATCAATGCGATCAAGTCTGATAAAGCAGCTGTGCTTACCGGAAACTCATCAATGTGTAAAGTCAACTCATTCAAATAAGATTTCACCGGGCCAATGATCCAGTTACAAGCTGCTTTGTAATTTCCTGTCTTCTTACACAAATCATCGAAATACAAAGCTACTTCTTTCGTATCCGTCAACACCGCTGTATCGTAATCTGAAAGACCGTACTCTGCTACAAAACGTTTGTACAATTCTTCAGGAAGTGCCGGCATCGTAGCACGAATAGACGTTATCCACTCTTCACTGATAAGTAATGGCTGTAAATCTGGTTCTGGAAAATAACGGTAATCGTTTAATTCTTCTTTCGTACGCATGCTGAGTGTGGTACCATTTTCAGCATTGAACTGACGAGATTCCGAAAGGATTGAATTCCCTTTTTCCAACTCTTCAATTTGACGTTCAATTTCATAATCTATCGCACGTTGCACGTTACGCATAGAGTTCATGTTTTTTACTTCTACTTTTTTACCGTACTCTGTCGCACCTTTCAACATGACAGAAATATTGGCATCACAACGCATAGATCCTTCTTCCATGTTACCGTCGCATACATCAAGGTAACGCACCAACTTCCTCAACTCTGTCACCAAGGCGAAGGCTTCGTCTGAATTACGAAGATCGGGTTCTGTTACAATTTCAATCAAAGGAACACCCGCACGGTTATAATCAACCAAGGTATCCACTTCTCCTTCTAAGTGCATATTCTTACCGGCATCGTCTTCCATATGAATACGATTCAATGTAATTTTTTTCTCTGCTGCACCTTTCACTTTAATGTTCACATAGCCCCCTTTACAAATGGGCGCTTTATCTTGTGTTGTTTGAAATCCTTTTGGAAGATCCGGATAGAAATAATTTTTACGATCGAAAAAATTAAGTTTAGTAATATCACAATGACAGGCAAGCCCCATTTTTATAGCATACTCTACTACCTTTTTATTCAATCGCGGCAATACACCCGGATGCCCCAATGTAATGACACTGATATTGGTATTGGGCAAATTCCCAAACTCTGTCGAATCAGCAGCAAAAATTTTACTTTGCGTCGACAATTGAGCATGAACCTCTAACCCGATTACAGGTTGATATTTGTCAAATATTGCTTTATCTAAAGCCATTGTATCGTTATTAATTGAGTTGTTTTAATCCTTCGTTTGCTTTAGATAACACTTTATCTAAGCCAGTAATATCCTTACCTCCAGCTGTTGCATAAAACTTCTGACCTCCGCCTCCACCTTTTATTTCAACCGCCAAATCCCTCACTAATTTGCCTGCATCGACTTGCCATTTTTCAATGACATCTTCTGAAAACATGACCGTTACCTGAGGTTTGTCTTCTACTAAAGAAGCCAATACTAAATACAACGATGAAGTCGCTTGTTTTAAATCGTAAGCCAATTGGCGAACAGCATCGGCAGAAGGCAAATCAGCACGCTCAACAATCACCGTTACTCCATCAATGTTTGTTGCCTTTTCCAATAATTCAGTTTTAAGCACACCCACTTGTATTGCTTCTAATGCTTGTACTTTTTTAGCCAGTATTTCTTTTTCTTGAATCAATTGTTCTAATGCTTTAGCAATGTCTTTCGGTTGTTTAAGAAGCTCGCTGAGTTTTAACATCACTTCGTTCGACTCATGCACATACTCTTCAGCACCTCTACCCGTAACCGCTTCTATACGTCTAACGCCAGCAGCAACTGAACTTTCTGAGGTAATTTTCAAGAAGCCAATTTCTCCTGTTGCTTTCGCATGTGTTCCTCCACACAACTCAATCGAGAATTGAGGATCGAAGGTAATCACACGAACATACTCGCCATATTTCTCACCAAACAAAGCCATAGCACCTAAACTTTTCGCTTCAGCAATAGGCACTGAACGACGTTCATCTAAAACTACGTTTTCTCTGATTTTAGCATTGACAATTTCTTCTACTTTCAACAACTCTTCATCCGTCACTTTTGAAAAGTGAGAAAAATCGAAACGCAATACTTTATCGCTTACCAAAGATCCTTTTTGATTGACATGCTCTCCGCATACTTGTTTCAATGCAGAATGCAATAAATGCGTAGCACTATGATTGGCTTGTATCGAAGCTCTTCTGCTTTCGTCTACTTTACATTCAAACGAAAGCGTTAATGCTTTTGGCAATTTATCGACAACGTGTATAATCAAGTTGTTTTCCTTGCGCGTATCTTTTACTCTTATTTTTTCTTCTTTGCTTTGTAAATAACCCGTATCTCCTACCTGACCACCACTTTCAGCATAAAAAGGAGTAACATCTAGTACGACATGAATTTCTTCTGCCCCTTTTAATTTTACCGTTCTGTGTCTTAAAATTTGAGCCGAAGCATGTAAAACATCATAACCGACAAACTGTGTTTCATCGTCTTCTGAAACTACCACCCAGTCAGCAACTTCAGTGGCAGCAGCCTTGCGAGAACGGTCTTTCTGAATATTCATTTCTGTTTCAAAACCAGCTTCATCGATGGTATAGCCATTTTCTCTGGCGATCAATGAAATCAAATCGACAGGAAAACCAAAGGTGTCATACAATTCAAACACGACTTTACCTTCTATGTTTTTATTCGCAGAAGTGAAATTATTCGTCAGTTGTTCGATGCGTTTCAAACCCGTTTCTAAGGTTCTCAAGAAAGAATTTTCTTCTTCCAAAACTACTTTCGCTACGAAAGAAACCTGAGCTTGTAATTCAGGAAATACATCTTTGAATTGCTCCGCCAATACAGGCACCATGCGGTGTAAGAAAGGCTCTTTTAAATCTAAGAAGGTATAAGCATAACGCACAGCACGACGTAAAATACGACGAATCACATACCCTGCTTTTGCATTCGAAGGCAATTGTCCATCGGCAATGGTAAATGCAATGGCACGAATATGATCGGCCAATACACGCATGGCTATGTCCGATTTTTCTGATTTACCAGTATAAGCAATACCACAACCAGCTGCGATGAATGAAATCATCGGTTGAAATACATCGGTATCATAATTCGATTCTTTTTCTTGAACAGCCATACACAAGCGTTCAAAGCCCATGCCTGTATCAACATGTTTATTAGGCAACTCCTCTAATGTACCATCAGCCTTGCGATTGAATTGAATGAATACATTGTTCCAAATTTCTACCACCAATGGATCACTTTCGTTCACCAAGTCTTTACCCGGTACAAGTGCTATAGCTTCTGGCTTACGCAGGTCAACGTGTATTTCAGAGCAAGGTCCACAAGGTCCTTGTTCTCCCATTTCCCAAAAATTATCTTTTTTAGAGCCGAATATGATACGGTCTTCTGGAATCCATTTTTTCCAGAAATTGTAAGCTTCCAAGTCACGTTCTAAATTTTCAGTAGGATCTCCACCGAAAACACTTACGTACAAGCGGTCTTTCGGTAATTTATAAACCTCTGTCAACAGTTCCCATGACCAAGCGATGGCTTCTTCTTTGAAGTAATCACCGATTGACCAGTTCCCCAACATTTCAAACATGGTATGGTGATAGGTATCTAAACCTACTTCCTCCAAATCATTGTGTTTACCTGATACGCGCAAACATTTTTGCGTATCGGCGATGCGTTTATATTTCGACACTTGGTTACCCAAGAAATAATCTTTAAACTGATTCATCCCTGCATTGGTAAACAATAAAGTGGGATCATCTTTGTTTACGATGGGAGCAGAAGGTACGATCTGATGTCCTTTTGATTTAAAAAAATCTAAGTATGCCTGCCTAATCTCGTTTGCGTTCACGTGTATTGATTTTTAAAATGCTAAATTTTAACCACATCCCTATTCCAAAGCTTCACGATGGAGAGCTCGTTTTAGAATGACCACAAATTTAACCAATTATCTGCAAGATTTAAGTGTTGAGGAGGTATTTTTCCAGTAAATGGATAGCGACCTCCATTCTTCAGTTCTACTGATTATCAATTCGTTTCATCATCGTGGATTCAATGTGGATAAGTACAACAGTGTCAAACGAGTATATTAAGCGAGTTAAAGTAGTTTTGATTCAAATTATACTGCCTTGCCTTACAAAGAAAAAAACATAGAAAAACTGTATTATACCATTGGGGAAGTCGCTGCTCTTTTTAAAGTGACAACATCTTTGATTCGCTTTTGGGAAAATGAATTTGAACTTTTAGCACCCAAGAAAAACAAAAAAGGCAACCGTCAATACACGCAAGAAGACATCGACAACCTACGATTGGTTTACTCTTTGGTAAAAGAAAAAGGCTATACCCTTCAAGGCGCTAAGGAAATATTAAAAACAGAAAGAACAAAAGTGAAGTCTTCCAATGAAATGCAAGATTCTTTGCAAAAAGTCAGGGATTTTTTAGTAGACTTGAAGAAATATTTAGACTAATACCAATAATACAAATCGGGATATCTAAATTGACATAATTTTTTATTTTTATTTACATGCAAGACATTTTTTACCAGGTGGCATTAAGCCTCGTTCCTGGAGTAGGCACTCGTAGTGCTCGACAATTACTTACCCATTGTGGTAGTGCAAAAGAAATTTTCAATACCCATGCGGGTCGATTGAAGAAAATTCCGAATATTCGCGATAGCATTGCTGTTGCCGTGCAAGACCCTGCCCTATTACGAAAGGCAGAGGCTATCATTAAACAAGCAGAGCAATATGAAATCTGTATTGCATTTTTAACCGACGCACTCTATCCCAAACGTTTAAAAGAAATACCAGACGCTCCGCTGATCATCTACCATAAAGGTTCGATTGATTTAAATGCACAAAAAATAATCGGCATTGTCGGTACACGAAAAGCAACGACATACGGGAAAGACTGTTTAGTACGCATCATTGCCGAGCTTTCCATCTGGAATCCCATCATTGTGAGTGGTCTGGCATATGGTATTGATATTACAGCCCATAAAATCAGTTTAGAATTAGGCTTAAATACGGTGGGCGTATTAGGCAGTGGCATACAGAAAATATACCCTGAAGAACACCGTCACATCGCCAAAGCCATGTGCCAACAAGGTGCCCTCGTATCGGAATACCAACCCGATGCAAAAGCAGAAATTTACCACTTTCCAGCGAGAAACCGCATCATCGCTGGACTATGCGACGGCATCTTAGTCGCAGAAGCCGCTGAAAAAGGCGGTGCTTTAATCACAGCAGAACTTGCGAACTCTTATAACCGAGAAGTCATGGCTATACCGGGTAGTTTGCAATTTAATACTTCCATTGGATGTCATAACTTAATCAAGAACAACCAAGCACACTTGATCACTTCTGGCAATGACATCGCTAGCTTATTAAACTGGGACATCAATATGCCTACTTCATCCAAATTCAAACTTCGAGACGATACGTTATTGGAAGCCTTGAGCGAAGAGGAACGAATACTGTACGCTATCATTGAAAAAAACGAAGGCATTCAAATAGACGAACTCTCGTGGCAAAGTAATATACACATTTCAAAGACCTCGAATCTGCTGCTGCAAATGGAAATGCAAGGCTTGATTAAAATGATGACGGGTAAAAAAATAAAAATTACTTTGTAATACCGAATACAATTACAAACTAGTCCAATCAATGATTCGTTTCGGCATTACCCATTCATAGGAATAAGTAAAATTATTGGACTATATTATAAGTGGAATTGGTATAAGATATTATTATCTTTGGTATACCTACTTAATCCAGATTCATAATGGAATTTAACCATTATCAAGTACTCGGTATTTCTCGCAATGCCAGCAACGAAGAAATCAAAAAAGCATACAAGGCTTTGGCGAAGAAATACCATCCGGACATGAATCCCAACAATGCTTTTTACGAAGCGCATTTCAAAAAAATAAACGAAGCACATGAAATCCTATCCCATCCTACCAAACGAGGAGAATACGATTTCAAATTACGCCAAGCAACAGCGCCCAGCATACGTCCTACTCCATCTAAAAAACAAGCCTATAAACCCAAGTCTAATGTAACAGCGAACACCATGAACCTTTCACGTAAACAAGGTCTTGGCATTCTTGCCTTTTTTATCGTGATGTCCATTGGTGGTTATTTCTTCTACCATTTCATGAATGAATACACCTCCAATCAATATTATGAAACAGGCTTGATGCACCAGAAAAAAGGCGATTACGAGGGTGCGCGCGTATACTACCATCAGGCTCTGGAAATGGACAAATCAAACTACAAAGTGCATAAACAATTGGCCTACTGCTTAATCAACCACGCCGAAAACGTAAATGAAGCCTTCCGAGAAGCGAGTTATTTGTTTCAGTATTTAATTACCCATCAAGAAGGAAACACCGATAGTTTAAAGTATTCACTTGCTCAATGCTATATTAGTCTAGATGAATATGAGAATGCCTTACAATCGTTAAGTGAAATTCCACTAGCATTCAACGACAGTATTTTAATCTTTAAAGGAGAATGTTACATACAAAAAAAAGAATGGAAACAAGCACTCGCAACTTTTCAATCTTACATTCAACAGCATCCACTGTCCGACTTATGCTTTCAAAAAACAGCCTACATACAATACAGAAAAGGCATGTATAACCTAGCGAAAGAAGAAATACAAAAAGCGATTAGCATTAATCGAAACAACGGTGCACACCATTACATTAAAGGATTGATTGCACTTGGCGAAACGGATACGCTCATGGCTTGTCATGATTTTCATACTTCTCTTGACTTAGCTTACGAGATGAGCGAACAAGCCATTCAAATCATTTGTAAATAATCATTTCATTCTACCATGAAAACTTTTTTATTCCTTTTGCTCTTTTTCGCATGTATGACGAAGCTCTGTGCCCAGTCGTACGAGTCGGTATTCACCAGCAAGAACACTTACCAATCCACTGAGAATAAATACTATTGGAAAAACAAAAAACCTTATGAAGGTTACTGGCAACAAGATGTTCATTATAAAATATACGCCAGCCTTGATGATTCCATTGAAGTGCTCGAAGCTAAAGTATACGAACTGACCTATTGGAACAATTCACCCGACACCTTGCTTGAAATGTATTTCAACATTTACCAAGATGCCTTTAGGCCCGGTTCTTATTACCACGAATTGTCGAAAGAAAATAACGCAGAAGTTAAATTTGGTAAAAAAGAAGCACAAGGCTTAACGACATTGGTCTCTTCCATAACCATAAACGGAACGGCTGTAGAACCCTTACAAGACAATACGGTATTTAAAATTATGTTACCGCATGCCTTATTACCCGGCAGTTCGGTAACCGTAAAAATGGATTTTAAAACATGGTTCGATACAGGCACCATGCGAAGACGCATGAAAAGTTATAGCGAATACGGAAACAAACATTTTGATGGTGTACATTGGTATCCTACGGTATGCGTATACGATGCGCATTCGGGATGGAATACCGATCAACATTTAGATAAAGAATTTTACAATAACTTTGGCACCTTCGACATTGCACTTGAATTACCACAAGAATACATTGTAGATGGCACAGGCACCATCGTCAATTACAAAGAGGTACTCCCCGATTCATTAAGGGCTGCACTTGACCTTAAAAAGTTTGCAGCGAAACCTTACGGAGAAAAACCATCCATCATCATTCCAAAAGTAAAGGGCAAAACCAAGACATGGATCTTTCACGCAGAAAATGTTCATAATTTTGCATTCACTGCAGATCCTTCTTATCGAATCGGTGAATTAGAATGGGAAGGCATTAAAGTAATAACATTGGCTCAAGAACAACATGCCATCCACTGGCAACGATCGGGCTATTTCACACTGCGGGTAATACAAATTTATTCCAAAGATTTTGGACACTATGCTTGGCCTAAAATTATTGTAGCCGACGCCAAAGACGGCATGGAATACCCGATGCTTACACTCGACGGAGGCACATTTCCCCAACACCAAGGACTCTTAGCACACGAAGTAGGACACATGTGGTTTTACGGAATGGTAGGTTCCAATGAGACCTACAGAGCATCCTTAGACGAAGGCTTCACACAATTTCTAACAGTATGGGCATTAGACAAAATCAACGGTAAAGGAAATGCACGATTGGGAATTAATAAGTATGTGACCAAATACATCGACTCTTCTAACAACCAATATGAAAATTTATACTTGCCATACTTAAATCATGTCACTGAAAATTACGATGAGCCTTTAAATACACACTCTTCTGCATTCCATGGAGCCTTGAGGCATGGAGGAAATTATGGATTGGTGTATTATAAAACAGGAACCATGTTGTACAACTTGAAAGAAGTACTGGGTGAAGACTTGTTTTTAAAAGCCATGAAACATTACGTTACACAATGGAGCATGGCACATCCCTATCCTGAAGATTTTAAACGATCCATCATTGAAGCCACACATACTGATCTGAATTGGTTTTTCGACCAATGGTTGGAAACTACAAAATATGTAGATTATAAAATTGGGCGCATCAAAAAAAAGAAAACGGATTCAGGCTACCTCTATACCATTACTCTTCAACGAAAAGGACGCATGCAAAGTCCATTAGATGTGGTGATCACTACGAAAGACAAAAAGACTACATCCTACTACATTCCTAATACATGGTTTGTTAAACCGAAGCAAGATAGCATTCTTACAAAATGGTATGGCTGGGATTTATTAAAACCAAAGTATAACTTTCAAGTACCAACTAAGGCCCCATTAAAATCAGTGGTAATCAATCCCAACAGGCAATTAAGCGACATCGATTTATCGAATAATCAAAAAGGAAAATCAGGTTTTACGCAATTACAATTTGACCATCGTATACCCAACAACCCCGATTGGAAGCATCGCAAGGTCTACTGGAGACCCGATGCTTGGTACCAACAAATGGACGGTTTGATGTTGGGCATTCACACCGAAGGTTCTTATTATAGAAAATACAATTATTCTTTAACGGTGTGGGGCAATACAGCATTGGGACAAGTCTTACCCGAAAACTTTTCTACCTATAATCAACCGATAGCCTGGAATTGGAGCTATAGAAAAAACCTTTCATTACTCAGCAAAGAACTCTATCATAATAATGCCTTCTCCTATAACGCAGGTATATGGTCAATCAGTGCAGGCTTAGAAAAAATCATACGCCAACAAGACCAAAGAAATCCAGAGTACATTCTACTCGGAATGCAGGCCAAGTACCTCATCAATGAAGTATCAACCTACGATTACCAATTGAACCGATGGTGGGGAAAAATCGATCAAGCACCTGACAGTTATGTGCATGCTGTTTTAAATCCTTATATTTTTAAGAAATATACCTACACTAAAGGAACAGGTACTTTAAGACTCGATCTGAAAACACCTTTCATTGGCAGTGATTATAATTACAATCAATTCAGTCTTGAATCAATCAACAAATGGAAATGGGGAAAGATCCCTCTCAGTTCGCGCATCTTTGCTCAAGCCTCCTCTCAAGACACACCTTATGAATCACTCGTATTCATAACAGGTGCTTCTCCAGAAAGCATGGTAACTGATAAATACAGCCGTACGCAAACGTATTTCCCTGAAAACTCGATCAGCAATACTTGGTTTTACCAACCAGGTGGAAGCCTAAATTTAAGGGGTTTTATAGGAGAATCTCTGATAGAAAACACCACGATTAACAATAAAGACACAATACTCAATGCTAGTTATGGAGCCAGCGGAGCATCGTGGAATGTAGAAATAGACCTCGATGATTTATTCAAGATTAAAGGGAAAAAACTGAGTGCTCCATTTCACCTAGACCTCTACTTATTTGGCGACATCGCAACCATTCAAAGTAATAGAAAAGACAACATCGCATTTAACAAAGTATTTGCGGATGCAGGAATAGGAAGTGCCTTGACCATCAAATTTTCTCCATACGATGTAAAACCATTAACCATAAGATGTGACATGCCACTGTGGTTGAGTGAGAGCAGTACATTCGTAACGGGATCGAGGTACGTATTGGCCATTAAGCGGGCCTTCTAATGAGTATGGAGCGCGAGTATAGAGAAACACTCCATACTCGCGCTCCATACTCATTACTTTTCTTTCCCTTTCGCAAAACTAAGCTTAACAGTAGTTCCAACGCCTTTGACTCCTGTTAAAGAAACTTTACCGTTCATTCTACCCATGTACTCTTTTATAAAATACAAGCCCAAACCTTTACCAGAAAAATTGGAGGTATGAAATCTTTTATACAAGCCGAATAAATCTTTGTCAAATTTTTCAGAATCAAAACCAATACCGTTATCGGAGATATAATAACAAACTTGTTCTTCTTCTTCCTCTTCCCGTATAGAGATCTCTAGCTTTCGATTCGGCTCCCTAAACTTAAAGGCATTATCAATCAATTGATCGAAGATAAATTTTACAATGACTTGATCAGCTAGACATAAGCTGTCTGTAAACTTTTCTATAAAAAAAACTACATCTTCATCGGATAGTTTAGAAACAAATTGCTCTTTAGATTCTTGGTATATCGATGCCACAGAAACTAGTTGACATTCGATCAATTCTGCATTATTAAAATCCAACAAGGTAATCATATCCCTTACCACTTCATCCAGCTTACTACTCGACTGCTTTAACAATGCAACCACATGATCATGTTCATCTGAATTATCTTTAACCAATTTAAATAAATTTACCAAGCCCATTATACTAGATACAGGACCTCTTAAATTATGTGCGGTAAAATAGCCGAAGCGTTCGAGTGTATTGTTTTTATGTACTAACTTAGCATTTGACACCTCCAGCGCCAGTGTTCTTTTCTTAACGATCTTCTGAAGTTTCTTTTTCTTCTTTGCTAACAATCGGTTTTGATTTTGTATAATTTCATTCTGACTACCCAATTGATCTTGACTGGCATTGAGTTCTTCGTTTTGAGCCTGCACTTCATAATTCAACAACTCAAGTTCCTTGGTTCTTAATTTCACCATGTGCTCTAAGCGAAGGTTTTGCTCAAACAACAATTGCCTGTTTTCTTCTACCAATTGTAGAGACTTTATGGTTGCTTCATCTTTTGCTTTTCTAAACTCATATATCTTATCTATTACCGCTAAAAACAAGAGCGTGATTTCAAGCATTGTTCCGATGATAAGAGCACTCTGCGTATAAAAATTATATACAATTACACCGTCTGATGCCAACATATATATAATGGCAAAAACAGCAAAGGTACTCCAGGCCAACATATAATAGAAAGCTGGACGATACTTCTTTATGAAATAGATATAGAAGCCTGAAAACAAAAACATCAACGATATAAAATAAAAATAATAAGACAAATACTCTAGAACGATGCGATAGAAACCTAATAAATTTAAAACTACCGCAAATAACATGATATAAATACACCAGGAAAAAAGTCCGTTTAAAACGCGCGAGTTTTGCTTTAGCGACAAGATTTGCTGACCAAACAACAAGTTGAAAACTGTAAACCCATAAAATACCACGGAGTAATGATTCATCACTGGCGCGTTGGGCCAAAACACCTGGTAAAGCAATCCTAGATCAGTAGCATTGATAACGCCACTGGCTATTAAACATAAAGCATAGTAAAAATATATATTTTCAGACACTCTAAAATACAGGAGTATGTTTATGACTAAAGCCAAAAGCAACACACCGAAAAACAATGAGAATAAAAACACACTCGCATTCGACTGGTGAATATGAGCAGGTAAAGAATTCAGGGTCAATGGAATAATCATCGTACCTTCTGATTTGACTTTTACTAAGAAAAAATCACAGGTATCAGACAACGTAAAAGCAAACATATTATAATCGTACTCCCGAGAATCAAAAGGCAAATGATCTCCTGTATGCAGCACATCTACTTGACCTTTATTAAAAAATCGATAAAAACTAATGCTATCCAAATGAGCATTTTCTAAAGTCATGATATAGTTGGAACCTTTTTTAGGAACATTCAACTTCACCATGAGCCAAGCTGTCACATCGCGGTGACCGAAATTAATATCGTGGGGTTTCTTTACTAAGGTAAAATCGCTAAGGTGTTGTGTTAATAACTGTTCGGATGAAAGAGTATTTAATGAATCTAAAAAACAATGTACTGTAAAATCAACACGCTCCTCCTTCTTCCATGCCAATGCATCGAAAAAAACACTACTAAAAACACATACAAGAATAATTATGCGGGTCATTGAATCTTATTTGTGCAAATGAAACGATTAAAACGCATCGGAGAATGAAATATAATAATTCGTACTTCCTTCTCCTACACCATAATCGATTCTTAAGTTCATATTATATTTCGGAGAAACCAATAAACGGAGTCCAGCTCCCACATTCCATTTTGCCTGACTAAGGTCTATGCTTGAAATCTTCGGGGCAATAACACCTACACCTGAAAAAACACTTAGCCCAATAAATTTGTACACAGCAAACCTAAATTCATTTTGAGCCATTAAGAGTACATTGTCTTTGTATAAATTAGGATTATATGCTCTTGTTGTAATATCGGGTAAGTAACGAAAGGGGGTATTGCCATCTGTAAATTCTGCCAGTCCTTGTATAGCCCAAACTTGTCTTCTTCTTTTACTGACCGCAAAGAACTTCCGTAAGTCAAAATTATAATTGGTAAACTTAAACTGATTTGATGACCATGGGTTATAGGTATTGGTAGAGAAATCTAAAAAAGATCCGGTCCGAGAACTTAGTACATTGTCTCTGCTGTCGTATCGCACCCTTAGTCCAGTACCAAACACATCAAAATCATTATTGTTCTGATACAAGGTTTCAAAAATTCCACCCTCCTCATATTGAAAATCATAAGGCTTTTCTATACGCGTATTAATGCCCGCAAAAAGATTCCTTTTTATTTTTTTCAAGACATCAATTTGACTGTAAAAGACACGGTAGGTTATAAATTCGTTTACCTCAGGATCTACCTGTTGTCCAACTCCAAAAAAAAGCTCTGGTGTATAACTATAGTAAATCCAGCTGTAGATATAATATTTTTCTTTGGGTGTAAAAATCTCACCACCTATACTCAAACGAAACTGATTCAACTGAGAATACATACCAAATAAATACACATTGGAAGCCCTTAGGCTTGTGTCTTCATAATTGGTTTTAAAAATTCGGATAATACCACCCTGTGCATAAAAGCCATTCTCCGGAGTACGAGAAGGCAACACAATTCCCATAACAGAAGACTTTCTTCGCTTTTTTTGCGGCACTTCAGTACTATCACCTGCAAAAGCGTAAAAAGTTGTCAATAGCAACACAGCGAAAAAACAAAAGCGCATTCCTTATAGCATTAAAATTCTGAATATAAGAATATTAAATCCATCAAACAAAATCTACCACTATCATTTCAGAAGAATAAACCAGGAGTAACCCTTATTTTTTGCAACATTAATTGTTTACAACCTACAAATCTATACGCTTAATATAGCTTTAAAGGTTAATAATAATACACCCTTCTTAAAGACACTCTCTTGAAGCCTAGCCCCTTAAATGACTCAAAATAGGACATTTATAAAAATTACGAAAAAAAAAGGCCTAATTATATTATCATTTAATAAATTTCCGTACTTTGGTGGAAATTATACCAATAACAACAAACAACATGAGCAACAAAGGCACAGTAAAATTCTTTAACAACTCTAAAGGATTTGGATTCATTAAAGAAGAAAACACAGGAAAAGAATACTTTGTACACGTATCTGGTCTTGTGGATGAAGTTAGAGAAAACGACGAAGTTGTTTTCGAACTTCAAGATGGTAAAAAAGGTGTAAATGCAGTAAATGTTAAACTAGCTTAGTTTATATATAACTCAACACTACTAAAAAAAAACCCAACGTTTCGTTGGGTTTTTTTTGCTCTTTACTTGCCCATCATGCTCTCCATATCGACAACGGTATAGGTTGTCAAATCAAAATCCGCTTCTGAAAGGGCTTTCTTAATAATATTTGTAATGGTAATTTTAGTTGAGCTCCCTTCTTTCAATTCATTAATTTCTAACGCCATGTTTTTTTGAAACAACTCCTGGTGATTATTTTTCGTCACTTCTCGGTAATCTCCATTGCTTATCGTTGCAGAGAACTTTCCGATACAGTCAAAAAACTGAGCCAAGGTAAAACCCATTTTAGAAGTCACCCACATTTCTAATTTCTGTCCATCACTATTATCAACAATTACCTTGCGGCATTCATATGCTCCAATCATTTTCTTCTCCTCCGTTTCTATTACATTATAAGCTTTTTTCGACACCATCGAGTCTATATCTGGAGGGAGTTGAAACGTGTTTTTGATGGCTACTTTGGTCCCTTGTTCTTCCGTAAGAATGTACATGTAATTTACCCCCTTTTGCATCAAGATACGAACAGGTCTAGGCAGGGTCTCATCGATAGGCTCAATGACAATTTTATCCCCTTTTACATAAAACAACATGCGTGATATACTGCCATCATCCATGATTCGCATCTCAAAAGTTCCTTCAAACGATTGAGCCTGTACATTGATGACATACAACATAAATACTACAAACCACTGCAAAACAATTTTCCACATAAACGATTCTTTTAGATGAGCATTTCTGAATTTAATAGTTTATATTGAATATGGTTACTATTGATTCTCTTTTTTTATTAACAACGATACGAAACCAATAATAGTAAGGTCATCGCTTCGTTCATTTATGCAATAATTAACCAATCGCTATTTACCCCAAATGTATAACGATTAATATTGAACGATTTTAAACACGTATTGGTATAACTAGCAAAAACACAGCGGTGAAAAAAAAAGGTCTATTTATTTTGTCGTGTCTATTTTTTTTCTTGCTCAACATGCAGGCCAATGCTCAATCTTACACATCAAAAGGAACCCTACGCGATTACTCAGATTCTAGCGACATTATTGGCGCTATTATACACCTGAAACATCATCATCAGATCGGAACAGTAACTAATGAAAAGGGCGAATTCACTTTAGTATGCCCTACTAAAAACGATGTACTTATTATCGAAAATGTAGGCTATGTCAATTTAGAAATACCGATCAAATCGATTTCTACAACACCCATTTATATGCAATCCATTGCCTATGCCGAAGTCATTATTGAAGGCAATGCTTACCGAGAACAATTAGAAAAAACACAAATGAGTAGTATTACGCTCACCTCTATAGAAGCGAAATTATTACCTGCACTATTGGGAGAAGTAGACCTACTGAAAACACTTCAACTTAAACCCGGCATACAATCGGGAGGAGAAGGCAGCAGCGGCATTTATGTAAGGGGTGGAGGGCCAGATCAAAACTTATTTTTACTCAATAACATTGTCGTATATAACCCATCTCATTTATTTGGTTTTTTTAGCATCTTCAATGCAGATGCCGTAAAAAAAATAACCTTATACAAAGGAGGATTTCCAGCGCAATACGGAGGTCGGCTATCTTCTGTATTAGACATTGAAACCAATAATGGCAGCAAAGATACATACCAAGTAAGTGGAGGTATTGGCCTCATTGCTTCGAGGCTCAGCATCAGTGGACCTGTCGTAAAAAATAAACTGTGGTGTAATATTTCCTTCCGACGAACCTATGCCGATGTTTTTACTCGATTGATTAACAAAGTCAATACCGATAAAGCAAACTATGATCCTATTCCCGATTATTACTTTTACGATGGCAACCTTCAACTCTCCTATCAAGTAAATGCACGAAATGCAATTCACCTCACAGGATACTTAGGGAGAGATGTATTTACCTTTAAAAACAAAAGCAACAATGTTGGATTTCGATGGGGCAATACCCTGGGCGGTATTACTTGGACAAACAACATTGACTCTGCAACTACACTCAGTGTCACTGCTTCTGTGAGCGATTACAAGTACAAATTAAAAAACGACTTTTCCTCCTTTAACTTCAATCTTAATTCTGCTATTCGAGATTATGGCTTCATTACTCAGTTGAAAAAAAACTATAAAAAACATGTTTTAGAAATTGGATTTCAAGTCAACAGCTATGACTTTAACATTTCTAGATTACAGGCAGGAAGCAGCGATGGTAAAGTTTCTTTTAGTAATGGCACCACTCTTTTCGGCACGGAAGGTGGGGTTTATGTAAACGACATGTTTAAAGTTGGCTCCCGATGGACATTCAATACAGGACTACGTTGGTCATGGTTTTACAGAAATAAATTTTACCAAGGACTCGAACCTCGCTTACAAGCCAACTTTCGATTACAAGAAAACATCAGCATAAAGGCGAGCTATAGTCGCATGTACCAGTACATCCATTTGGCCAGTAACTCGGGAGCCTCCATTCCTACTGACATTTGGTACCCTTCAGGCATTATACCTTCTCCAGAGCGATCCGACCAAGTGGCCCTAGGGTATGAACTTAGTTTTTTCAACAACAAGCTTTTTTTTAGTAATGAATACTATTATAAGCAGATGAAAAACGTCATTGACTTTAAAGATGGCGCGCAATTGTTTGTCAATGATTCCTTAGAAAAAGAATTTGTCTACGGCAAGGGAGAAAGCTACGGCACTGAATTTTATGTAGAAAAAAAACAAGGTAAAACGACAGGCTGGATAGGCTATACACTCTCTTGGACAAACCGTCAATTTGCGGAGATCAATAATGGCAATTGGTTTCCTGCTCGGTACGATCGCAGGCATGACATTTCTGTTGTAGTAATGCATAAACTCAACCAGCGCTTTTCTTTATCCGGAACATTTGTCTACGGCACAGGACAAGCCGTAAGCTTACCTACAGGTCGTTTTACGATACAAGATGTAGACGGCGCTACCCCTACTGTTGTTCCTATATACACCGATCGAAATGCCTTTCGACTACCTGCTTACCACCGCATGGATGTGGGTGTAGTATACCATTTAAAACCACAATGGGGCGAAGCAGACATCACCTTAAGTATATACAATGTATACAACAGAAGAAATACTTATTTTATTTATTTCGAAGAAGTCAAAGACAGCAATGGCACACCTGTTAAGTATGTAGCCAAACAAGTCTCATTGTTTCCTATTATTCCAGCCTTAACCTTTAATTTTCGATGGTAAAAAAACGAAACATCTGCTGTGGAATTTTACTGCTCCTGTTGAGCATGCAATGCACTCCTGAAAAAGAAGTGGATTTGAATTTGCCAGTATTCGAAGAAACACCTGTGGTAGAATGCTATTTGGAACCGGGTAAGCCCTACCGCTTAATCGCCTATTATACGTCAAGCTATTTTGACACCCCGCAAATAAAAGAAGTTCGCGATGCCATCATTCAAATTCAAGTAGAAGGACAAACCATCAACCTCAACTACGATACCAATCCTCGCCCTGGTGAGACCAAACGATACAACTACAGAGCCAATGACCTTATTACCGTTCCATTTCAGTACAATACAAACTTTGCTTTGTCGATCGTATTGAATGGAAAAACCTACCATGCCAATTCAACCATTGCTCCTCCAGTACTCATGGATTCATACCTTGTCAATTGCAACGATGAACAACGCTGTCAAATCAGCATCCGGTTTACAGACCCTGTACTAGAGACAAATTTCTACCGCTACCTCTGCATCAAAGACAGCATAGGCGGTGAGGTAAAACAAGATTTTGTACTCAACGATGAATTGTTTGAGAACGGAAAGGCGGGATTCGGAGGCGGATTTTCTTATAATGAAGGCAGTAATGCGGTAGTAAAACTATTCAACATCAATAAAGACTATTACGATTTTTTAAATTCTGTAGACGATGCACAAAATGCCAATGGAAATCCTTTTGTTCAACCTTCAAAAATCAAATCAAACATACCCGGCATCATGGGTATTTTCACTGGATTTGTAGTGGATGAAAAAAAGGTGGTTGTTTATTAAAATAAATATTAATTTATCAATACTCAGTATTTTCAAAAACCACTTTTTCTCATCAACTCATCCTTTATCATAAAACAGATTAGAAATTAATCCACCATACTAAAAAACACAAAAACAGAATACATTAATAGCATACAAAATACTGAGTAATAGTACATATATACTCCACTATCCCTTATATTTTGGCACAAAATTTAGAGTACATTTACTGTACTTTAAAAACCTCTATTATGAAAAAGCTAACGAAAATTATTTTCGCAATAATGATCTTGGCACTTTCAACAATGAAAGCTACTGCTCAAGATTATAAACACCCCTTTGGACTTGTCTATAAAGACAAAAAGTCCGTTGAAAAAAAATCAGAGATCGTGCTATCCAATAATCCAGTCAAGACTAATGCAAATTACGTGGATGGGAACAACAATCTTGTAGATCCTAATACAGGAAAAATTCTTGGTCGTGCACCTAAAAATGGATCATTTGTATATTATTTTCAGGCCATCCCCAACGACACTTTTAATCCAAGCCGTAAAGCGAACAGTCAATGCGTTGCCAAAGGAGCAGCATTTCCTCATATTCACGAAAACTACAAACATCCTGGAGCCTGTGGATACCATTGCTTGGAATGGTATAGAGAATAATTTATCATCACTTTCTATAAAAAGAAGAAGCCTGCTATCTCTAGCAGGCTTTCTTGTTTATTTCCAACACCAAGTCAAAATATCTACAAAATTATAGCCACAAACTATAAGCTTGTAATAGAGGGGAATTATTTCGGTGGATGCCTTTGCAAAGATTTAATAAAATATGCACCCAGTATTCTCCTTTTGTCCTTCTGTTGATCAAATCCATTTAATAAGTCTTGATCGATTGCGATGATCGTTCGGATATTATCTTCGTCTAATTCCACCACTTGTTTTGTTTTGACATGAATAGCAAGATCCATAACATCAGTGCTAGTCATTGCAGCCATACCAGAGCCCCCACCTGAGAATCCAGAGCCATATGTTTTTGTCGATCGATAGTAAATGTATTGACCTATATAAAGCACCCTATCATAAATATTGTTTTCTTTAAAGACTTTTGAACGAGATATAAACACATCAAATCCATCACAAAAACCCCAAATAGGAGTTTTCTTTTCGCAAGGAAGAGGCTGTTCTTTTTTAAACTTTAAGGTATAAGAACTAAAAGGATCGTCCGATATTTTTGAGAGCTCCTTGATCCGAATCCATTCTGCATCGTAAGGAATAGAAGGAGCATTATTCTTAAATTCTTCAAATGTTCGGTATATACCTTTTTGTTTGACCAAAGCTTTAAACATGGGAAATCCTGTTTTCGTAATGTCTTGTGCTTTGAGAACAGAACATGTAATCACCGTACTGAATAGAATCAGTATTAAAAGCCCTGTAAACAGTAATGTTAATTTAGATATCTTGTTTAAGAGCATGTATTAAATTGATATGTGATATTTATTATCTTTTTTCCTATACTGAATGGTCTCTGTGACACACAGACCATGGTAAAGGATCTGTGATCCCTAACTCTATTTTAATATAATACAAAAAAAAGTCTTTCTTAATGCATGGATTGCAAATCCATATACACTGCTCTACTCATTATTACTGTGTGGTAATAGTCACGGATGATTCTACGGAACATCCGCGCCAGATGGGAGCGCTACGCTTGCTTCTACCACCCTGAAGCCAAGATATCAGCAATATGAATCGTTTTTATATCGATGTTATTTTTTTTAATGTAAGCATCCATACTCATGAGGCAAGACCAATCGGTCGACACGATGTATTCTGCTCCCGTATCCAAGGCATGCTGAATTTTCTGTTCCGTCATGGCCGTTGAAATGGAATCAAACTTCACTGCAAACGTACCGCCAAATCCACAACAGGTCTCTGTATAATTCATCTCAATCAATTCCAAGCCTTCCACATTATTCAACAGTTTACGGGGTCCTTGTTTAATACCACACTCTCTCAAGCCACTGCACGAATCGTGGTACGTTACCTTATGCGGAAATTTTGCACCCGGTAGTTTATCGATTTGCATCACTTCGGTTAAAAATTCCGTAAACTCGTAGGTGTATTTTTTTACACGCTTGTATTCTAAGATATGCGAAGACTGCTGAAACAAAGTACCGTAGCCGTTTCTCACCATACCGACACATGAAGCAGAGGGCATGACAATGTATTTCTCTTTAGGAAAATCGGAAAGAAATTTTGTAGCTACCGTTGCAGCCTCATCAAAAAAACCAGCATTGTATGCCGGCTGACCACAGCAGGTTTGCTGTTGTGGGTAGTTCACTTTACAACCTAAAAACTCCAATACCTTGATCATGTTCCAACCTGTTTCAGGATAACATTGATCTACAAAACAGGGTAGAAAAATGTCAATATTTTTAAGTTTATTTTTACTCATACTTCGAAAATAATGCTTGTGCTTTAAACTGCGCTTCCATAAACGCATCCGTATTTATACTCAGTTTATACTGCTCTTTTTCCAAATAACGCAACAACACTTCAGCACCCAAATTACCTGCTAATTCATCCGCAGCCAAAGGACAACCGCCATAACCATTCATGGCGGTATCGAAACGTGTACAACCTCCATCCAATGCTGCTTTGATAAGGGCATCTTCTTTTCCTTTCACCACATGCAAGTGTGCACCAAAGGTGATGCCTGTAAAGGTTTTATTCAAGGTTGAAAATGCGTCAAAGAGTTGTGCGGGCTGAGCCACGGCAACGGTATCGGACAAGGAAATGATAGACACTCCCATGTCGATTAAGCGCGTCGTAAATGTCGATAAATAGGTTGTATTGTAAAGATCTCTATAAGGATTTCCAAAACCCATCGATAAATACACCACCAAGGTTTGGCCTGCATGCATTGCGATCGCCTGTATGGCTTTCAAGTCTTCAAACGCTTGATCGATCGATCGGTTGGTATTTCTTTGTTGAAAGGTTTCGGACAGACTTAAAGGATAACCGATATAGCGAAGCTTAGGGCCGTAAACCGCTGCTCTTTCTGCGCCCTTTACATTGGCAACAATGGCCAGCAAATGTGTATCACCCAAATGCATTTGTATAGCATCGAATACTTCTTCGGTATCGGCCAATTGAGGAATGGCTTTAGCTGATACAAAACTTCCCGCATCGAGGGTATGAAAACCACAATTCAGTAAAGTCTTTATGTATGCAATCTTATCCGCTGTCGGTATAAAATGCTTTATACCTTGCATGGCATCTCTAGGACATTCTACCCACTGAATCGATGAAGACATGTATGGATTTTAGGTTAAAATAGCTCTTTGGCAATGTTATAAACCGACTCCGATTTACCCATAGAATAGTAGTGTAAAACAGGCGTTCCTGCTTCTTTTAGCTCTTTTGACTGCTGAACACACCATTCAATACCTACCTGTTTCACCTCTAAATCGGTAGCACAGGCATTTACAGCCTTTACCAAGGCTTCAGGCATGTCGATGTAAAAGATACTTGGCAAAATTGTTAATTGTCTCTTACTGGATATCGGTTTTAAGCCTGGAAGAATTGGAATGGTAATTCCCATTTCACGACATTTTTTCACGAACGCAAAAAACTTTGCGTTGTCAAAAAACATTTGCGTGACAATATATTCTGCACCGAGATCGACTTTCAATTTCAAATAAGAAAGATCTTCTTCTAAGCTCGTTGCTTCTAAATGTTTTTCAGGATATGCTGCAACACCTGTACAAAAATTGGTAGAAATAGCATTTTGAATATCTTCTTCAACATAGATCCCCTTGTTCAAATCGCTAATTTGTTTGATCAAATCACTCGCATAGGCATTTCCATTTGCTTCTGGAATAAAACGACCTTCTGATTTTATAGGATCTCCTCTTAATGCCAAAACATTATCGATTCCCAAAAAATTAAGTTCGATTAAAGCATTCTCGGTTTCTTCTTTAGAAAATCCTCCACAAATGATGTGCGGAACGGCATCCACTTTAAAGCGATTCATGATGGCAGCAGAAATGGCAACGGTTCCAGGCCTTTTGTATACCGACACTTTTTCTACACTTCCATTGGGTCTTTGCTTATACACATAATCTTCCCTGTGGTACGTAACATCGATAAATGGAGGTTTAAATTCCATTAAAGGTTCGATAGCACTGAATAAAGAATTAATATCCTGCCCTTTTAAAGGAGGAAGTATTTCAATTGAAAACAAGGTATCTTTGGCATTACGAATATGATCAACAACTTTCATTTTTCTATTTCTATTTTTTTCTATTTAAAATGGAATCCTCGATGTCGTTTTTATCGTTACACTACTTTGTGTTCGACAATTTAATCCACACGATATTCTAAAATCAAAAATACGTCATTCTTTCAAAAATTCAGTATTTGAATTGATATATATACTCTATCAACACGGTTATGCACAAAAAAAAACTGCCGCTTGCGCGGCAGTCGATCCTAGTCAAGGAAACATATTCTCTATATTACAAAAAAGTAAATAAGCCTCGGAGACTTATTTGTGAGAGATTATAGTACTAAATTAGCTAAAAGCCCCTTCAATTTCAAGAGCAAAGAATAATGGAAAGCCTCCAAAGGGCTATTTCTTTAAATAATACAATTTACAACAGCCAATAGACCGAATTAAATATGTTGGCAAACTAAAAAATGCCAATATTAATTATGTCACATTCCCTACCAGAATATTCATAAAACCACACTTCACATAAAGCGAATTCCTTATCAATAAACCTGTTATGAAAAACTACAAATCGTAGGTCAAATTGGGCTCCAACCATTTTTCCATGCGCTCAAAAGGCAAATTTTTCCTTTTCGCATAGGCTTCGACTTGGTCTTTCATGACCTTGCCTAGACCAAAATACTTCGCATCGGGATTCGATAAATAGAAACCACTCACCGATGCCGCAGGATACATGGCTAAACTTTCTGTTAGTATAATTCCTGTGTTCTTCGTCACATCAAGCAATTCAAACAATTGATTTTTCTCCGTATGATCTGGACATGCAGGATAACCTGGTGCTGGACGTATACCGATGTATTGTTCTTTGATCAGTTCTTCTTTTGATAAGTTTTCGGATGGTGCGTAAGCCCATCCTTCTTTACGAACCCACTCGTGCATCTTCTCTGCCAAGGCTTCCGCCAAGCGATCAGCAAGCGCTTTCACCATGATGGAATTATAATCGTCGAATTCTGCTTCGTACTTTTTCACCAAGACTTCTATGCCTTCACCTGCAGTCACGGCAAAACCTCCGAAGTAATCTTTCACGCCTGACTCCAAGGGTGCGATATAATCTGATAAGGAAATGTTAGGAACCTTAGCACCCTTTTTACCTTGTTGACGTAAAAAATGAAATTGCTTTTGAATGGACTTCCTCTCTTCCGACGTGTAAACATCTAAGGTATCGTCGTTGACAACATTTGCCGGGTACATACCGACTACGGCATGTGCTTTTAATTGCTTCTCGGCAATCAGTTTGTCCAACATCACATTGGCATCGTTAAATAACTTCTGCGCTTCTATGCCAATCACCGCATCTTTTAAAATGGCAGGGTATTTTCCTTTCAACATCCATGTCTGGAAAAACGGCGTCCAGTCGATGTATGGTCTGATATCTTCTAGAGGAATGTCCTTGAATATTTTATTCCCGATGAAAGAAGGCGTTACAGGTTTACATTTCGACCAGTCCACGCTGTATTTATTTTTTACAGCTTCTGCATAGGTGATGTAGTTTTTATCTTCTTTCTTATTGCTGTAATCGGTTCTCATTTGAACATACTCCGCTTTCATCTTAGCAGCGAAAGCAAGGTGCTGTTCTATACTCAACAAGCTACTCGCCACAGGTACACTCTTCGATGCATCCAATACGTGTACGACAGCTCCGTCGTAAACAGGATCAATTTTTACTGCCGTATGTATACGCGAAGTGGTAGCTCCTCCAATCAACAAAGGAATTTTTAAGCCCAAGCGTTGCATTTCTTGTGCGACATAGACCATTTCATCCAAAGAAGGAGTAATCAAACCTGAAAGTCCGATAATGTCTACTTGATGTTCTGCTGCTGCGGCAAGTATTTTATCGCAAGGCACCATCACACCAATGTCTATGATTTCGTAATTATTACAGGCCAAGACTACACCCACAATGTTTTTTCCAATGTCATGAACATCGCCCTTCACCGTCGCCAAGAGTATTTTACCGGCGTTCTTCTTCGTAGATCCTGTTCTTTTCTTTTCTTCTTCGAGGTAAGGCAATAACACGGCTACCCCTTTTTTCATGACACGGGCACTTTTCACCACTTGTGGTAAAAACATTTTTCCTGAGCCAAACAAATCACCAACTACGTTCATGCCGTCCATTAACGGACCTTCAATCACGGTAATTGGATTTTGATATTTAACACGTGCTTCTTCGATATCGGCCTCTATGAATTCTAATTCGCCTTTTACCAAAGCATAGGTCAAACGTTCTTCAACACTTTTCTTTCTCCATTCTAAATCGACGACCTGCTCTTTTGTTTTCCCTTGCACTTGTTGTGCAAAATCCAACAATCGTTCGGTCGCGTCTTCCCTGCGGTTGAGCAATACATCTTCTACTCTTTCTAATAAATCTTTTGGAATGGCATCGTATACTTCCAACATGCTTGGATTAACAATCCCCATGTCCATACCTTCTTTAATGGCATAGTACAAAAAGACAGAATGCATGGCTTCACGTACAGAATTATTTCCCCTAAAGGCAAACGATACGTTACTCACGCCTCCACTCACATGAGCGCCGTGTAAGTTGGTGCGAATCCATTTGGTCGCACGAAAAAAATCGAGTGCATAATTTTTATGTTCGTCGATCCCCGTTCCTACTGGAAAAATATTGGGATCGAAAATAATGTCTTGAGGCGGAAACTTTACAACTTCCGTTAATATTTTATACGAACGAGTACATATTTCAACGCGTCGCTCATACGTATCGGCCTGTCCTTTTTCGTCAAATGCCATGACAACAGTAGCCGCACCGTAACGTTTTACTTTTTTAGCTTGCTCGATAAACTCTTTCTCCCCTGCCTTTAAACTGATCGAGTTGACAATACATTTACCTTGCACACATTTCAAACCGGCTTCGATAATGCTCCATTTGGAAGAGTCAATCATCACTGGAACTCGTGAAATTTCAGGCTCAGACGCAATCAAGTTTAAGAAACGCACCATCATGGCTTCACCGTCCAACATCCCCTCGTCCATGTTGATGTCAATCACTTGAGCTCCACCACGTACTTGTTCTAAAGCTACTTCCAGTGCTTGTTCGAAAAGCCCTTCCTTCATCAACCTCAAGAATTTTGCAGAACCTGTAACGTTGGTACGCTCACCGATATTAATAAAATTACTTTGAGCGTTAACGATTAAAGGTTCTAATCCACTGAGTTTAAGAATACCTGACATATGAATTTTTTAATAAATTAATTATAAAACTTTGCTGCTGTTGTATTCAAACGCACGTGGTTTGTATTGAGCAGCTCTACGCGCAATGGCGCTGATGTGGTCGGGAGTAGAACCACAACATCCACCGATGATGTTGATCAAGCCTTCTTTCAAGAATACTTCTATTTCATCTGCCATTTGTTCTGGCGTTTGATCGTATTCTCCAAACTCGTTGGGCAATCCTGCATTAGGATAAGCACTTACGAATACGTCTGCTTCTTTGGCTAATACTTGTAAATAGGGTCTCAATTCTCTTGCACCCAAAGCACAATTTAAACCGATGGACAATAAAGGTGCGTGCGATACAGAAATGAGAAATGCTTCTGTGGTTTGTCCTGTTAAGGTTCTACCGCTGGCATCTGTGATGGTCGCTGAAACCATGATCGGTAATTCTTTCCCTCTGGATTCCATCAATTCCATTAATGCAAACAAGGCTGCTTTTGCATTGAGTGTATCGAAAATGGTTTCTACCAAGAAAGCATCAACGCCTCCATCCCAAAGGGCTTCGGCTTGTTGTCTATACGCATCTTTCAATTGGTCGAAAGTAATAGCGCGATAACCAGGATCGTTTACATCGGGAGAAATAGAAGCCGTACGATTCGTGGGTCCCATCGCTCCTGCTACAAAACGTGGTTTACTCGGATCTTTCGCCGTGTATTCATCGGCAGCTTTCTTGGCAACGACTGCGCTTTGAAAATTCAAGTCGTATACCAAATGTTCCAAACCATAATCGGCTTGTGCAATGGTGGTACTACTGAAGGTATTCGTTTCAATGATGTCAGCGCCAGCTTCTAAATATTCTTTATGAATGGCAAGTATTACATCGGGACGCGTAATGCTCAGTAAATCGTTATTGCCTTTCAAAGAATGATCATGATCTTTCAATGATTCATTTCTGAAATCTTCTTCTTCCAACTTATACCGTTGAATCATGGTACCCATCGCACCATCCAGTACAAGTATATGTTTGTTAAGGGCTTTGAATAAATCTGGCATGACAATTATTTGATTTAAGAAGGTGCATTTAGCGTTTGCAAATATCCTACATAAAGCACTAATAAACAAACCTAGGCATGCTAAATATGTCTCGAAAGTGTTTGCTCAAGACAAGTATTATATCGTACTTTGATCAAACATAAAAACGCATATAACCTGTGAAACTAGGAGCTGTAGATATTGGATCAAACGCTATTCGTTTTCAAGTAAGCAAGATACTTGAGACCAATGGCATGGTCTTGTTTAAAAAAATGGAATACGTGCGTTTTCCTCTTCGTTTGGGAGAAGACGTATTTAAAATGAATCAAATCAGTGCTGAAAAAGAATCGAAATTCATCAAGCTGATTCAGACGTTTAAAAACTTGTTTGATCTCTACGAAGTAGACGACTACATCATCTGCGCCACTTCTGCGATGCGCGAGGCTAAAAACGGAAAAGACATTGCATATAAAGTAAAAGATTTATTGGGTGTTGAAATCAACATCATAGATGGAGAGCGTGAAGCGGAGTTAATCAATACGGTACTGTACAGTGAACTCGATGACTCGAGTTATATCCACATCGATGTGGGTGGTGGTAGTACTGAGTTAAACATCTTTGTAAATAAACAAAAAATCGCCACACGTTCTTTTAAAATCGGTTCAGTGCGCAGGTTAAACGGTTTGGATACGCCAGAGGAATGGGCTGAAATGCACCGATGGATTGAAGAGTTTGCCAACAAAGTCCCTAAGCCGATTACGGCGATAGGTACAGGTGGTAACATCGGAAAACTCTACGAAATGAGTAATATCGAAAAAGGAAAAAAAGACAGACAACTCGTTTCCTTAAAAAAACTAGAAGAGATACAACAACTCATTATGGGTTATAGTTATGACGAACGTGTCAATATACTCATGATGAATACTGACCGTGCCGATGTCATTATTCCTGCATCTGAAATTTACCTTACAGCAATGAAATGGGCTAAAGCCAGTAAAATCATTGTCCCTGAATTGGGTCTTAAAGACGGCTTAATGCTGGAACTCTATGAGAAAAACGCTGGCAAAAGCATAGGGTCAGGACAAGTATTGAATTTTAATAAATATAAAAAATAACACCTACAGCCATGGCAAACATTACGCTTAAAGGAAATCCAATACACACCATTGGCTCCCTACCTGCAATCGGATCATCTATTCTCGATTTCACCTTAGTAAAAAACGATTTATCTAAAGTCTCTTTGAAAGATTTCAAAGGATCAAGAATCATTTTGAACATCTTCCCAAGCTTAGATACAGGAACCTGTGCGATGTCTGTAAGAACATTCAATAAAAAAGCAGCGGACTTAAAAAACACGGTTGTTCTTTGCATCTCTAAAGATTTACCTTTTGCCCAAGCTCGTTTTTGCGGAACAGAAGGCATCAGCAATGCGATTACTTTATCTGATTTTGCAACCGGTGCGTTTGGAAAAGATTTTCAATTAGAAATTGCAGACGGCCCTTTAGCCACCTTACTTTCTCGTGCAGTCATCATTGCTGACGAAACAGGAAAAATAGTGTACACAGAACAAGTACCTGAAATTGTAGACGAACCTGATTATGAAAAAGCGTTGGGGGCATTGAAATAATTAGTAAGCAGTGGACAGTAAGCAGTAAACAGAGAAGGCTCGTTAAATAACGTGCCTTCTCTGTTTATCGAATCCTCTGCCATGGTTCGTGTCTTCACGAAACATACATGATTAATATCAATATGATTATTTAATATATATAACTCATATTTGAACTCTTTAAAAGGTTTAAAAACAGTAGATGGTTGATGAAGACACGAACCATGGCGCAGGGCTAGAGTTATTTCTAAAAAAAAAGACTTGTTAATCCCACAATTAAACCAGCTATGGCAATATTTAAACGCCAATTTGTTGAATAATATTCTAAACTTTTTCGTTTCCCAGATAACAAATACCTAATGTAACCAACGGCATATGTAGTTGAAGTGGCAAAAATCACATACAATAAACACTCGTATAAATAAATCATAATACTATGCCATGGTTCGTGTCTTCACGAACCATTCATGTTTATTCTCCATATGGTTATTAAATATCTAAAACTCATATTTGAACTCGTAAAAAGGTAAAAAAGCCCACATTAATAAGCAAAGTAGATGGTTCGTGAAGACACGAACCATGGTGAAGATGATACTGAGAAAAGGCAAATCATCCGCGCCAGCCCTTACTGTCTGCTGTATACTGCTTACTGCCTAATTTTACTGACCACTGATCCCTGACTACTAAAACAAATACGCCTCCTTAACAATCTCTTCTGTTATTTTATAAAACTCTTCGTGCATATTGAATTCTGGTTCGCCTGCAGGAGGAATCAACTTCGTATAATTGCCTGTAGAATCTAGCTCGTACGCATTACAATTATCTTTCAAATTGTATTGTAACATCGCTATCACTTCTTGTTTACAATTCTGATCTTTGATTTGAAAGAGTGATTCTATCCTTCTGTCAAAACTCCTGATCATCATGTCGGCACTACCACCGAGTACAATAGAATCTCCATCGTTGCAAAAAGCATAGACACGAGAATGCTCTAAGAAATTTCCAATATTAGAACGAACGGTTATGTTTTCACTGAGTCCAGCTTTACCAGGCTTCAAACAACACATCCCACGCACAATCAATTTAATTCTCACCCCTGCTTGAGAAGCTTCGTACAAGGCATCGATACCCGCTTGGTCTTGAAGTGAATTGACTTTAATAACAATACCGCTTGCCTTGCCCGCTATAGCATTGGTAGCTTCTTGACGAATCAATTCGATCAGTCGATTACGCATTTCCCCAGGAGCTGTGATGATATTTTGATAGACACCAGGTCTAGAATGCCCTGTGATTACATTAAAAAACTCACTGATATCATCTGCACATTCTTGGTTGGTGGTCAACAAACTGATATCCGTATACAAGCGTGCTGTTTCTTCGTTGTAATTGCCACTCGATAAATGCACGTAACTTGTTACATGTTCATCGGAATCTTTTCTAACGATGAGCAATAATTTTGTATGTGTCTTGTATTTATTAACGCCATATACAACAAAGCATCCAGCCTTTTGCAAACGTTGCGCTTCTTTAATGTTATTCTCTTCGTCAAAACGCGCTTTCACCTCAAACAATACCGATACATGTTTCCCATTTTCCGCGGCTTTCAAGAGTGCCGCAGATATCCTGGAGTTTTTTGCTAACCTGTAAATGGTAATTTTAATGGCCAATACATTCGGATCATCCGCAGATTGCTCGATCAAATCCAATACATAGTTAAAACTATTATATGGATGATGAAGCAATAGGTCGTGGTCTTTTAAATAATCGAACAGGTTAACCGATTTATCGTCATCGACCAAGGTCAATGGCAACACTTGTGGTCGCACAGTAGGTAATGATTCTTTAAAATCTTTATGGTTGACGATTTGCCACAAGGCAGAATAGTCGATCAATACATCATTTTCAAAAATATTATCTTGATCGATATCCCAACGTTGTTTTAAAATATCCAACATCCATTCATTCATCCCCGACTCTGTTTCAAGTCGAACCACACGAGCTGTTTTTCGAGACATCAATTTCTTCTTGATCTCTTCGATGTACTGCTCTTCCATGTCATCACTGTCGTCGACCGAGAAATCTCCATTTCTAGTGATGCGAAATAAGGTCACTGAAATGATTTCTACATTGCGAAAAAGTTTGTGAATATGAAAACGAATAATATCTGCAATAGGAACAAATACAAGAAGTCCGTTTCTTTTTATTTCAAAAAACTTAGGAAGATTTTGAGGTATTTGAACAAAAGATAATTTTTTCTGCTCCCCTACAAAAGCATCGTTCTTCGTTACCACACCCAAGACCAATAACTTATTCATTAAGATTGGGAAGGAGTGAAACCCATCGTAAGTCATGGGTGTAAGCATTGGAAATAAAACCCGTTTGAAATAATCTGAGGCTTTATCGATTTCTTGCTCTGTAAGTTCTTCAAACTTTGAAATTACAAAACCAGACTTTCCAAATTCTGGTTTCAAATCGGTGAGGTAAATATTTTTTTGCTTTTGATAAAAGTCACTCATTTCATGAAGCAACTTTTTTCTAAACGAAGATTCACGCATACCCGAATAATCGATACGCTCTTTTCCATAATCGATGTAGTTGTATAAACTACCAATTCTGATTTGAAAAAACTCATCCAAATTAGACGATGTGATGGCTAAAAACTTCAACCGTTCAAAGAGGTTATGATCGGGTTGCACGGTTTGATCTAAAACCCTGTAATTGAAATTGACCCAACTTAAATCTCTACTGATGTAATTTGTTTCTACGGTATTATTTTTTTGCCAAAACATAGTTATCGAATAAGACTCTAAATTAAAAAAGGGGACTTAAATCCCCTCTTTTTTACGATTATTTTTACATTAATGTTTTTAATGCTAGACATCTACGCGTGCATATTTCGCATTCTTCTCAATGAACTCGCGGCGAGGAGCCACTTCATCTCCCATTAAGATCGAGAACAACAGATCCGCCTCAGCAGCAGAAGCCACGCTCACTTGTTTCAAGCTTCTCGTTTTAGGATCCATGGTTGTACTCCACAATTGTTCTGGATTCATTTCTCCCAAACCTTTGTAACGTTGTATACCTACTGAATCTTCTTTTCCATCTTTGGCTAATTCTTTTACAGCCACTTCTCTTTGCGCTTCTGTCCAACAATACCTTTCTTCTTTTCCTCTTTTCACCAAATACAATGGAGGTTGAGCGATGTATACATAACCATTATCGATCAATGCTCTCATGTATCGGAAGAAGAATGTCAAAATCAGCGTACGAATGTGACTACCGTCAACGTCCGCATCCGTCATGATGATGACTTTATGGTAACGAAGCTTATCCATGTTTAAAGCCTTATCATCTTCAAGCGTACCGAATCGTACACCCAAAGCCGTAATCATGTTTTTAATCTCTTCGTTTTCGTAGATCCTGTGCTCTTGGGCTTTTTCAACGTTTAAGATTTTTCCTCTCAAGGGTAATATCGCTTGAGACTTACGGTCTCTACCTTGCTTAGCAGAACCACCTGCTGAATCCCCTTCTACAAGGTAGATCTCACAAAGAGCAGGATCACTTTCAGAGCAATCGGCAAGTTTACCCGGCAAACCTGTTCCTGAAAGGATGTTTTTACGCTGCACCATTTCACGCGCCTTACGAGCAGCAAAACGTGCTTGTGCAGCAAGTATCACTTTGGATACAATAATGCGTGCCTCACGAGGATGCTCTTCCAAATAATTGTTGAGCATTTCTCCCACAAGTACATCTACAGCCCCCATGACATCGGAGTTACCCAATTTCGTTTTGGTTTGACCTTCGAATTGTGGTTCTTGTACTTTTACTGAAATTACAGCACATAAACCTTCTCTAAAGTCATCGCCTGTAATCTCAATTTTAACTTTATCTAATAAGCCAGATTTATCGGCATACGCTTTCAAGGTACGCGTCAATGCTCTTCTGAAACCTGCTACGTGAGTACCGCCTTCTATCGTGTTGATGTTATTGACATAAGAATATACATTTTCAGCATAAGAGTTATTATACGTCATCGCCACTTCTACAGGAATAGCTCCTGAGTTGTCTTCCAGATACAATGGCTCTGGAATAAGCTGTACTCGGCTTTGATCGAGGTAAGTCACAAATTCTTTGATACCACCGATCGAGTAAAATAACTCTCCTATTGATTTGCCATCTTCACCTACTTCACGGTGATCTAAAAAATCAATCTTGATTCCTTTATTTAAAAAAGAAAGTTCCCTTAATCTATTCGCTACTGTTTCGTATTTATAAACCGATTCAGTAAACACGGTATTGTCTGGAAGAAATTGAACTTTCGTTCCATGGTTATCGCTCGTGCCAACGACTTTCACGTCGTACTGAGGAATACCCCTGTGGTATTCTTGTTGATAGACTTGACCATCACGTTGCACCGTTACAGTCAAAAGACTGGACAAGGCATTCACACATGAAACACCGACACCGTGCAAACCGCCTGATACTTTATACGTATCTTTATCGAATTTACCTCCAGCATGCAAGACCGTCATTACCACTTCTAGGGCAGACTTACCCAACTTAGGATGAATGCCTGTTGGAATTCCCCTTCCGTTATCGCTTACTGTAACAGAATTATCTTCGTTTATTTCTACTGTAATTTGATCGCAATGTCCGGCTAAAGCCTCGTCAATAGAGTTATCTACAACTTCCCACACCAAATGATGTAGCCCTTTAATACCGATATCACCAATGTACATGGCAGGTCTTTTACGCACCGCCTCTAATCCTTCAAGAACCTGAATATTGTCTGCTGAATATTCTGTTCTGCTTTTGTCTGTTATTTCGCTCATTTTCAGTACTTAGTAGTATGGTAAAAATACTATTTTTAAGCCTAAAATCACAGGAATTTTCTACTTTTTATCCACAAATCCGAATATAAAAACAACGCTTTTTTCTCCTTAAAAAACACCTGAACCCAACATGACTAAAGTACAGCCTTCTACCGCTTCTATGCCTTTATTTTCAAGCTGTTGAGCGAATTCATCGTTCTCCGTACCGGGGTTAAAAATTACACGCTTCGGATTTAATGAAAGGATATAATCATAATAGCTTTTTTGGCGCTCGGGATTTACATACATCGTAACGGTATGTACACCCTCTAAGTCGGGAGTTCCTATTAAAATCGTCTTACCAGCGACTTCACCCGTTTTAATGCCTAAGGGTATAAAATCTACCCCGTGTTGCTTCAAACGATTTGCAGCCATGTTTGAATAGCGATCTACTTTGTCAGAAGCTCCGATGATGAGTGTGCGTTTGTCCATAATCTTAATATCGTTGTGTATTTTTATAAACTTAACTAGAGTCCACTTAGAGTGGGGATGTTTCGAATCTACACAGATACATCTAAACCCTATTGATTAAAAATTAATTCCATTGATATAGATTGCGCCTAACTCAGAAGAAGGTTGTCCTAGAAAATGAACGGCAAGGACTATTTAATATCATTTCAAGAATTTACTTACATACTCACAAAAAAAATCAACTCATAGTACTAATATTACCGTATACATACTAATATTACCATAACAACATTAAATAGCGTTAGACAACCAATATATGAATTCAAAAATACTAGAACTAGAAGAAAAACTAGCAATTAGCGAGAAACAAGTTAAAAAACTAACTACTATTCTAAATTCAATCATTTCTGAAGACAAAGTAGAATCTCAAGCAGCGATTGATGAGTATAAAAATAGTACAATAGCAAAATCACCTCCTGCATTACAAACACAAGACAGAAAGACGTATCATTTCTTTAAAATCATCATTGAAAGTATGCCGTTTCCTGTCTTTATTAAAGATGAAAACGGTTGTTACTTAATCATTAACGCGCTGGAGCTAAAACTATTTGGCTTAAAAGAATCCGAAGTGATCGGTAAAGACGATAGTCATTTTCTAAAAGACAAAGAAGAACTAGACCTTGTATTACAAACAGACCAAGAAGTCTTGAATGGCAAAAAAGAAATAGAACTCCCCAATCAACGATTTTCTCTTCCGAACGGTACGCAATACGTATTCAAAACGCATAAGATGTTTTTCATTAATCCTATTACGAAACAACCTAACATCTTAGGTTTCTCTATTGATGTCACCGATACGGTAAACTTAAACCGTTTAAAAGAGATACTAGTCATGACCAGTAACCCTTATGTATAAGTTTAAAAAATAACATCATTAATATTGACTAGCAATTGCTTCTGCACACTTCATCCCATCAATCGCAGCAGAAACAATACCACCCGCATAGCCTGCTCCTTCACCACAAGGGAACAATCTTTTTACGTTGACATGTTCTAAGCTCTCTTTATTCCTCGGCACCATGACTGGAGAAGAAGTTCTGCTTTCTACTCCCACCACTTGTGCTTCATTGGTATAAAAACCATTCATCTTTTGGCCAAAGGCTTTGAAACCTTCCTTTAAACGTTGTGAGACAAACGGCGGTAATACATCATCCAATGAAACCGATTTCAATCCTGGTTGATAAGACGTCTCGGGTAAGGAAGTAGAAATCTTGCCTGTTACATAGTCTACCAAACGCTGAGCAGGTGCTGCTTGTGTCTTACCTCCTGCTAGCCAAGCTTTATGCTCGATACTTTTCTGAAACATCATACACGCTAATGAGCCATGTACTGCAAAGGGTTTGATGTCATTCAATTCGACGGCAACCACAATACCAGAATTGGCAAATTTGGAATCTCTACGCGAAGGAGACATTCCATTTACGACGATCTCTTCTTGTGCTGTTGCCGAGGGAACAATAAAACCACCTGGACACATGCAAAAAGAATATACTCCTCGATCTACACCAAGGTAAGGAACTTGTTGCACTAAGGAATAAGAAGAGGCAGGCAAGTAAGGACTGCGAGTATCACAATGGTATTGTACTTGATCTATGATTTCTTGTGGATGCTCTACACGCAAACCCAATGCAAAAGGTTTTGCTTCTATGTATATCCCTTGCTCATGTAACAATTCAAAAATATCTCGTGCCGAATGTCCTGTCGCTAAAATACAAGACACGCCTGTATAAGAAGTCCCGTCAGCTGTGACTACCCCTTTTAATTCTCCCGACTGCAGTATAAACTTGCTTACTTTGGCATTGAAAAAAACTTCACCTCCAGCAGCAATGATGCTTTCTCGCATGGATTGAATGATGGCAGGGAGCTTATTGGTGCCGATGTGCGGATGTGTATCAATTAAAATATCTTCTTTTGCGCCATGTACGACAAACAATTCCAGTACTTTTCTTAGATCTCCTCTTTTCTTTGATCGAGTATACAACTTACCATCAGAATACGTACCCGCTCCTCCTTCACCAAAACAATAATTAGATTCAGGATTGACAACATGGTCTTTATTGATTGCGGCTATGTCACGGCGGCGTGCACGCACATCTTTCCCTCTTTCTAATACGACAGGCTTATAGCCAAGTTCTATTAATCGTATAGCAGCAAATAATCCCGCCGGTCCTGCACCCACCACAATGACTTCTTTGGCAGAGGATACATTTTTATAAATGGGTTCGTAGGATATCAAATTCTTTAACTCTACCAGCAGCCCTATCTCCATCACCAATCGAAACAATACGCGTCTTCCTCGTGCATCGATGGAACGACGTACGATGCGGCAATAATACAGTTCGGGGTTGTTTATACCAGCTTGTTTATAAGCCGAGGTCTGAAGAAAGTTTAAGTTTTCCAGTTGCTCAGGAAGGCAAGTAATTTCTATCGTGTGTAACATTCGTAAGGTATTTATCCTTAATGATGGTTGAAATTACAAAAAATGCAGTGAATATAAAAATAAGCTAGGGCACATACTAATGCGCCATCGGTATTACATACCCAATGGTGAACCCTAGTCGGAATGGCACTTTAATCTCCGATGAATTTACACTGGAAAAAGTATTCACATATTGCTTATTGGAATCAGGCCAATCTTTACTGAGCATTCTATAACCTATTCCTAAACCTACGAATACATCTAAGGTAAGACCTTTTTTTCGAGAGTCTTTAATGATTCGATCTCCCAGTAAAACAGAATACTCTATTGTACTTTCACGCAATTCCAATTTTACTTCCTGAGTAGGAACAAGCATTGTATCGATGATATTACTACCATACACTGTATTGGTATACCTCAACTCATGAGCAAAGTAAAACATACCATAATCTTGATCTTTTTGATAAAACTTTTGACGAAGGTATACTTGGTAACCTCGGTAATACAAGTCATTTATTTTAACGTTATCATGACTACTAAACATGGGTCGACTTACATACACAAAGCCCAATTCATACCCTATACGTTCTTGAAAATAAAGCTCCACACTCACAGGAAATGAATTCCGCAACAATGCAACAGGATTAGCGCCTACAATGTAAGCTTTAAATTCATTGACGCGCGGCGTAAAATAGCGTGACCTCTTTTTGGGTATTTTTAATGTAGGTTTTTCTACGGGTTTCAAACTATCTTTTCCTAAAGTAACCACGGTATCTTCTACAAGCGGCTCAAATACGGGAGCATCTCTGTCATAGTACGTTTTGTACAAACCCGCTAATTCTCCATTGGGTTTATACAACCTCCAAATACCCGTCTTGTAACCGTTTTCCAATAAGCCTTCCATCTTACGCGTACCGTCTTTATAATAACCGATGTACTTACCTTTCCCTTGCGTATAAAAACACGCACCTTCTCTTTCTCCTGTTTCGTAATAATAATTCCATTGCCCTTCATTTTTATCTTTCGCAACAGGGCCTTCCATTTTCAACTTTCCACTTTCGTAATATTCCTTATAAACACCGTTACCTGAAGTAAAACTTCCTTCTCCTATCTTCTTTCCTGCGGTATTAAACGTTGTCCATTCTCCTTCTTTCGTATCGTCCTTGTACTCACCTGTGGAAGCTACTTCTCCATTCGGATGAAAATAATTCCACACACCAAATTGTTTCCCTCCTTGGTAAATACCTTTCGAAATCAAGACACCTTCTTTATCGAAAAACACCCATTGCCCTTCTTTTAATCCATTACGTTCTTCTCCTTCACCCATCAAAGTCCCATTTTCATGGTAATATTTCCATGCACCAGAACTTTTACCATCGACGAGCAATCCTTCGCTTTTTTTCGCACCTGTAGGATAAAACTCCGTATATATTCCTTTGTCATTTTTTAAATCGGCTTGCGCTTTAAACACTCCGTTTTCATCGTAATACTTCCAGATCCCTTCACGCTTATTGTTAAGGTAAACACCCTCCGATTTTATGATATGCGCTGTACTTTCAAAGTAATATGCCCATGCTCCCGACTTTACACCCTTATCGTATAGCCCAGTAATACTAAGCAATCCATTTTCAAAATAGTAATTCCATCGCCCTTGATTCAAGCCGTTTTGAAACGTTCCTTTCGCTTTGACTACACCCGATTCAAAAAAATAAATCCAATAACCCGAAGGGGCATTGGATTTAAATTGACCTTTCGATTTCACTTTCCCATTTTGAAAATAAGAAATGTACGAACTGTCTCTAACGATTTTACCTTTTGATCTTTTTACTAAAAATGATTCCTGTTTAATTTTCTTCGCAGCATCATAATACTTGTCTACCTTTTGATAGCCCTGCGCATAAGCTCCCCCAATAGACAATACGCTCCAAAGTACCGTATAGCATACGATACCAGCAAGCGAAGTATACCGAAGGTATTTTATCATTTACAAGCCAGGTATTTTGGATAGGACTTCAGATTCAACCCATGCTTTACCCCAGTTTTCTCTTTCTTCATCTGACCATAGCGTGTCGAAAAATATTCTTTTTTGAAAACGAGGAGGAAGGTACTGCCTCCAATTCGTACCGCCAGTTGCATCTGAAACGTCTTTGTGTTTGATCAAATGATGAATGGCATGCTTGAAGTGAGTCAGTGGCCAATATAAATTAGCATACATATCGTATTTCTTCATGGCTTCTACCAATGAACTTTCTGTTTGTTCATCATAGCTCAACCTGCGGTACACCGACCATAAATTCTTCGTGCGGTGTTCATCCGCTACGACCAATAACATTTTATCGTACTCTTTTTCAAAAGCTCTTAAAGTCAATGTCTTCAAACCTGTAACGGCATCTACTGCTCCTTTTTTCCAATAGATTTTCTCAAACATTTCTTCCGTGGTGATGTAATCATCGTCCACTAATACTGCTCTATCGTCGGGGTGCACTAAATTAATTAAATCAGTAGAAGCCAATTCTATCATGCGGTATTGTACCGACTGAAAGCCACTGGCAGGAGAAAGTGCTGCTCTAAATTTCAAAAATTGCTCTTGTTCCAAGCCCACAGAAATGATATCAAAGGAAGAAATCATTTGACCAAAACACCAATTGATTCTTTCAATTCTTTGTTTAAAAAAATCGGCCGTTACAGCATCTCTATCTTCTAATAACTTCAACTCATGCAAAATGAGTTTGAAATACAATTCAGTAATTTGATGGTAAACAATAAAAACCATTTCATCGGGAAAATCGGTTCGTGGTTTTTGAAGTGTTAATAAAGAATCAAGACGAATATAATCCCAGTAATTCACATACTTAGAATATAATAGTCCAGTCATATGACTGTTTAAATCTTGCCCGTCAGAATCATAGCGATTCTTTAAAGCTTCTAATGTATCTTCAATTTTATTTTCAGGCTTAGGAGGTATCATATTCTGTATTTTTTCGTAACTATACTCCAATGGGTTTTACCATCGCAAAAGGGCAACACTGACCTCTAAATTAACAATATCGACAAGATATACAAGGTATGAAACAACAACAATTTAATAGTCCTGATTATTATCAACTCGATGAATTACTTTCTGACGAGCAAAAACTAATCAGACAAAGCGTAAGGGAATTTGTTAATACCTCTATACGCCCGATCATTGAAAAATGTGCTCAAGAAAACCACTTTCCAAAAGAGATGGTTAAAGCCTTCGGAAACTTGGGAATTTTCGGTCCCACTATACCAGAACAATACGGAGGCGGTGGCTTAGATTACATCTCTTACGGTTTAATGATGCAAGAAATAGAACGTGGAGATTCAGCGATGCGCTCCACTGCATCGGTGCAAGGTTCATTAGTCATGCACCCAATCAATGCGTATGGTTCGGAAGAACAAAAAAAGAAATACTTACCCGGCTTAGCATCGGGTGACTTACTAGGTTGCTTCGGACTAACAGAACCCGATCACGGTTCCAACCCTAATGGCATGACCACCCATTTCTCCGATCAAGGAGATCACTACCTCTTAAACGGCAGTAAAATGTGGATTACAAATTCACCGCTTGCTGACCTTGCTGTGGTTTGGGGAAAAAATGAAGCAGGTCGCATTAAAGGATTGATTGTAGAACGAGGCATGGAAGGATTTACCACACCAGAGATCCACAACAAATGGTCTTTGCGTGCAAGCATTACAGGAGAACTCGTCTTTGACAATGTAAAAGTTCCTAAAGAAAACCTACTTCCTCATGCCGATGGATTGAGTGGACCTTTGGAATGTTTAGACTCCGCTCGATATGGCATCGCGTGGGGTGTGCTAGGAGCCGCTATCGATTGTTATGAAACAGCAAAACAATATTCACAAGAGCGTATACAATTCGATAAGCCTTTAGCCGCTTTTCAATTGGTACAGAAAAAATTAGCTGAAATGCTTACTGAAATTACCAAAGCTCAATTGTTGGTCTGGCGCTTAGGGGTATTGAAAAACCAAGGTAAAGCAACGAGTGGAATGATTTCCATGGCCAAACGTAACAATGTAGAAACAGCATTAGTGGTGGCACGTACAGCACGTCAAATGCTCGGCGCCATGGGCATTACAGGCGACTACCCGATTATGCGACACATGATGAATTTAGAATCAGTAGTCACGTATGAAGGCACACACGATATCCATTTACTCATTACAGGAAATGAGATTACGGGGATACAGGCGTTTAAATAAGGAGACAGGTATCAGCAGTCAGGGATCAGTTGGAAAAAAGTAAGCAGTGGACAGTAGGCAGTATATTGTTTTCTTGTATTCATTACAGTTTGACTTTAGCCAACTAAAAAAGAGGTATTCTATATTTTGCTTTAGCAACATCAATTACCTTGTATCTACCACTCACTATTATACTACCTACTAACCCCTGATTACTGATTACTGATACCTGACACCTGACTACTAACCCCCACCTGCCCCAACACAGCTTTCACAACCACCCAGCCAAATGCCAAGACAATCGATTGTACTAACAAATTAATAGTAGGCATGTATAGAAAAAACAGCAAGACGCATAAAAAGAACACTTGCTGCACCCATAACTTTAGCGAAGGAACGACAAACGATTGGAATAGATCAGCTGAAAAGAATAATTCCGTTTTTGAATACTTATAATACTCCATAGTTTGCTGCAACACAATAGCCAATAAACATAAGAGAAATTCATTGTCGTTCCATATCAAAGTTGAAACAGCAGGCAAGGTCATTCCTTGTGGATCACTCTTCAGCAACACGAAGAGTTGAGATGCTGATAAGAGTAAACACAAAACAACAGATGCGATGACCATACCTTGTTTGTTATGTTTCGAAAAAGTCCAACTGTTTTTTGTTTTATACGCATTGAAAATCGCTAAAACAAAAACCTCCGCTATACAATAAAACACGACTAATAAGGGTGACCAATGTAAGTCCCATACAAAGCCCACTAAAAAAAACAGCTCTAGTACATTTTGAAAAAATAAAGGATGAATACCCATCAGCGGATAATGTTGTTTATCGCTAATGGGTATCCAAGCCAGAGAAATAGTACCCTGTAATACTTCTTTCATGAAGCTTGCTTACTTTTCTAGTATTAAAGCAGCGGCGCCTAACAATCCAGCGTCGTTACTCAATGAAGCTGGTTTAATTTCTAAGTCATCGGTATAGTATGCAGGCAAATGTTTTTTTAACACTTCTAACATATCTGGTTTCATAATTTCTAGTGCGGGCGAAATTCCTCCTCCGATCAAGATTTTATTTAAGTCTAAGGTTCTTATTACACCAACCATCGTTTCTCCTAATATCCTTCCCGCATGCTTGTATACTTCCATGGCTATAATATCTCCTTTAGCTCCATGTTCCTGAATGACCTTAGGATCTATTTCTTCCACATCGTGTAACGTAGATTGGTATTTCACATCTGCAGCTAGCAATTGCTTTGCATAGCTTACTAGATTTTTCAGGCCGACATGTTGTTCCAATGTTTTGCCGGTATGCGTAAGAATATGACCGATCTCAGTACCATTACCCCTAGCACCAATAAATAATTTTCCGTTCATCACAACACCACTCCCCACACCTGTACCCAAAGCCACAAGTATGAAATCATCTATCCCTTTGTAATCACCAAAATAAAACTCACCCAATGCCGCACATTTTGCATCGTTTTCGATTTTAAATAAAGTATCAGGAAATTTAGAATTCAAATAAGGAACGATGGCCTCATCTTTTACAGAAGGAATATTCGGCAAATAAACGACTTTCTTTCTATCGTAGGACAATAGGCCTGGCCAACCCATACCCACTCCTTTTATTTCAGGAAATTGTGTTAAGTAATTACCTATTTCTTCGGCAAGGTTATGAACAAAACCTCCTTGAGAAACCCAAGACACGGTTTTAAATCTTTTAGCATTTGAAATACTTCCATCATAAGACACCAAACCAAATTTGGCAGATGTCCCTCCTATATCTATTCCTAATATCATGAGTGTATTAATTAATGAGCATAAATAATATAACTAAGCTTGTTAACATAAAGTTAAAACATAAAATTTAATAATAAAGGCTAAGCCTTAAGATAAAACAAAAGATAGAGTACATAAAAAAAGCTCCTACATTGCTGTAGGAGCTTTTAATAAAAAAATTAAGAGACCTTACTCTTTTACAACTTTAACAACTGCCACATTTTGGTCAGAAGAAAGTTTCAAGATGTACACACCGGCTTCAAGACCAGCAATGTTCAATGTAAAGTCACTTCCAGAAGCATTGTATTTCAATACTTCAACACCTTTAGAGTTCAACATCGTAGCTGTAGGATTCAACGCTGTATTATCGTTGATCGATACTTGAAGTTGATCTTTAGCAGGGTTAGGGAATACTGAAACTAAATGATTGATGTTAGCAACTTGAGTAGCAGTTGTACCTACAGTAGGATCTGTATTTTTGAAGAAAGAAATACCACTTCCTTGACCAACGAAATAATCGTTATCACCATCAAAATCGATGTCTACAAAGGCTGCATTGGCATAACCATTCGGTGAGAAATTAGCAAAAGGATTATTAGTACCTGTACCTGTAACTTTTACAAAGTTAGGAGCAGTTTTTGTACCGTCGTTTCTAAGGTAAACAATAGTATAAGATTCTCCACCAACCCAAGCATCAATGTCTCCGTCTTTGTCGATATCGCCAAAGCCCGGTTCTGTTCTGCTATTGAAAGGATTTACTGCTGCAAAAGGGTTATCTGTAGCAGTAGCACCTACGTAAACAAAGTTAGGAGCAGTTGCTGTTCCTGTGTTTTTCAAAAGATAAATAGATGAATAATCTTCTTCTCCGAAAACCACATCCAAATCACCATCACCATCGATGTCCACAAAACTTGGCGCTAATTCATCTAAGCTTTCTGCATCTGGAATATTAGGCAAGAAATGGTTTGTACCTGTTTGCATAGCAAATACACCACTAGTAGCTGTACCCGTATTCTTGAAATACGCCAAAGAGTCACCATCAGTACCTAAAATAAGATCGAAATCTCCGTCTTTATCCAAATCTCCAAAAGAGGGTACAGCATAACCAGTCATTCCAATCCCATCAAAAGGATTGCTGGTACCTGTTACCGCTGTAAATACTGCCGCTGTTTTGCTGCCTGTATTTTTGAAATATTGTACACCATCATAAGAATCACCAACCAACATATCTTTGTCTCCATCAGCATCGATATCGGCAAATATAGGTGCACCATATCCATTGTTATTTAGAGTAACAACACTTGCAGGGTTATTCGTACCTGTTTGTTGAACGAAATTGGCTTGTGCCATTGCCGTTCCTGTAGTCAACATAAAACCTGTTGCAAGCATAGCGCCTGCTAATTTAGGATTCATGGCTTCTAATCTTCTGCGTAATTTCTCAATTCTAGCAAGTAGCTCCTGTCTCTTGTGAGTAGACAAGGTCCAGAATTTACCAGATGCTAAGTTTTTTTGTAAACGAGAAGAGAATTTTCTGTATTTACTCATCAAATCAGAGTAAATGAACTCAAGGTAACTTTTCTTCATGTGTGACTTGTTTTAGGTTTAAGTTATGTAATAAATATAGACGTAATTAATAGAATTACCACTGAACTTTACCAACTATAAATTGCACTTTTCAAATATTTTTAAAAGTTTAGTTTCCAGCGCAGAAGCAAAACCTTTCAGATCAAATAAGCTTAATTCATTTTTACGGATGCGAAGATATTCTTTAGCCCTTTGCCCTTCCTCTCCATGATGATACATGTCTATAGCCTTTGCCATGTATGCTTCTTCTGTATTTACAATAAAAGTCCCTTGTCCCACAGCATCAACAATGGACGCTCCCATTCGAGAGGCATTAGATTCTCCCGCTAATGTCAATAGTGGTACACCTGCATACAAAGCACACACAGCCGTTGAGCCAGCCGAGTAATAAAATGTATCCAAAAAGACATCTGCATATTGGTATGATGCTAAGTATTCATCCATTGGCAAGCGTTCTGCAAAGACCAATCGAGACTCGTTTACCCCATGCTTAAGGGCTTCCTTTTTTAAATTATCAACCGCTAAGTCATTTTCTTTGCTGAGCCATAAGACAGCTTTAGGGGTAGCTTTAAGTATTTTCATCCAAGCAGAAAACACCTGAGGTGATATTTTGTAAATTGAATTAAAACAACAATAGACAAAGGCTTCATCTGGCAAACCTAATTCCGCCCTTGTAGGACAATTCGATGCTACCTCCAGTGAAGAAGAAACAAAGGCATGTGGCAAATGGACAAATTCTTCGGAATAATAGGGTTTAAGATGATCGGGCAACAACCATTTATCACCCAATATATAATTCATGTAGGAGGAACCACTGGTATTAGGATAGCCTAAAAAAGACATTTGCAAAGGTGCTGGCTGATACGCTAAAATATGTGGGCGGCTATAAGTTGTATAACCTGCAAGGTCTATCAATACATGTATTTGATCTTTGTTAATTAAGGTCGAAGCCTCTAGATGAGACAACCTTGAAATATCTCGAAATACATCGCTTGAATCAATGAATGAAGTATTGTATTCATCGTCTGTATTCACAATCGAATACAAATATACCTCCACCCGATTACGATCATGGTGGCGAAATAAATCTTTTAATAACAAGCCTACGGCATGCAATCTAAAATCGGGAGAGATATAAGCTATCCGTAATTTCCCTTCATGCAACGTTTTCGGATAAGAAAACTCACATGCTTTTTTAGTGTGCCTGATCTCTTCCGAAACAAGCTCTGAATACCGTTTAGAAACGCCTAAATGCAATTCATGTGGAATTGGAAAATAATTAAGCGTTAATGGTGTTACATTAAAATTTGATGCCTCTGCAAGGTATTCTTTTGTCTCTTGAATAAGTCTGGCTAATAATTCATCATAACGACTCCAATCTGCAATGCGAAGATTTAATAAAACCAATTCATATAAAACCTGAATATTGAACGCATGCTCATCCTTTAAAACTTCTTCGTAAAGTTGTTTCGCTTTGATGTAATCTTTATCCAGCTCACTCAACTTACCCAAGGTAAATTTACTTTCAGCATTTAATGGATCTATCTCTAATACTTTCAAGAAATGCTTTCGTGCATTTTCGTGATCAGAAATTAAAAAATAAACAACCCCTGCATTGATGTGTGCAATCTTGTTTTCTGGTTCTATTGAAATGAGGTTTAAAAAAATCCGAATGGCTTTTTCTAAGTCTCCATTTCTTCTGTAAATATCCCCTAATGCTATTAAAGATTCCTGATGAGAAGGATTAATTTTCAATACGTTTAAATAACTTCTTTCAGCATCAATGAATTGCTTACCTCTGTTGTACAAATTTGCTAATGCAAAATGAGCATCCCAATAGTTCGGGTTCATTTGAATGGAGTGTAAAAAAGCATCTTCTGCTAATTTTAATTCTCCTTTAAAAACATGAATATGGCCTAGGTTGGCATGTATTTCAGGGAATGCAGGATTTATTGCCAAGGCCTGTTGATACAAGTCAAAAGCTCCTTGATGATTATTTTCCTTCTGTAATAAATTAGCTAAATTATTTAAAGCAGGAACAAAATCTGGCTTGAGTGAAATTGTTTTTTCAAAAAAAGATTTAGCCTTTTCTACTTGATCATTTTTCTTGTAATGTTTTCCTAAACTAAAATAGGCCTGAAAAAATTCAGGTTGTATTTTAATGATTTTTTCAAAAAGGGAAACTGCTTCCTTATCTTTCCCAGAAGACATCAGTAGCTTCCCTAGATTATTGAGGTATACAACTTGATTAGGAGAACACAGTAATGCTTTTCTGATAAAAGCAATCCCTTTACTAAACTCTTTTCTTTCCGAATGAATTAAGCCCAGTATATTATAAGCATCACCCATTGCTGGATTTAATCCTATCGCTTTGTTGCAAAGTTGTACTCCTTTTTGAAAATCTTTATTGCGAACAGCAAAAATAGCCTGATTCAATAATTCCTTTATTTGATCGCTCATCGTATTATTTTGGAACTAACCAGTATGAATTTTCTTTCGTAACCACACATCCTTTGAATGTATCCTTTTGAGTACTCATTAAGCCTGGTCTTTTAAAAGGCAGTACTTGAAGGTCAAATATCTCTTCCACACTATTTTCATATTTTATCGTACCCACCACACTTTTATAAGGCAAATACACAACAGCTATACCTGCTACGTTAGAGCTTTCAGAAATAGGTAGCTCTTGAAAAGAAGTGCTTGATTTTCTAATTTTAGACAAGCCTATAAAAAGATAATCTCCTACTTGAGCCATGCCTCTCAGAAAATAAGGGAAGCTTTTAATGACTTCAGTTTTTCTTGTCGCAATATCCATTGCCATCAATTCTCCTTTACCTGAATTGAGAAAAAACAATTGATCGCCGTATATCCTTGGGGTATGCGGCATAGACAAACCTTCCACTACAATTTCATTGGTCGGCACATGGATAATGAGACCTCCCTTGCTTTTATTGGTTCGCCATGCACCTGGCTCATTGGTCTTACCCAGTGCTGTAACATATTCAGGAGCTCCATTTAAAAGTGCAACACCATTTAAATGACAACGATCTCCCGGTTCTATTTCTGTAATGAAAGGAGGCTTCCAAACAGGCTTAAAACTATATTCATCATCAATAAGTGCCAAACAAGAAAAAGTCGTATTAACGGCTAATAATCCTGCTTTAGAAAACACCAAATCATGCGCATCAATGCTTCCTGTATAATAGGTAGCTTTAGGAATATATAAATTATCGTACGTATTAGGCTGATCAGGGTATTCCATGGCATGACCTGGAGAATTTCTAAAAACGGAAATTTCCGTTTTAGATGCCACTCCAAGCATATCATTTCCAATGGCTATTCCCATAGCCTTATCAAAATTGCGTGGTAACTGCACCAATTTATCAGGTGTTGGCGCACTCAAGATAATCATTTTACCTGCTTGGTAAGTGGTGAGTACCAAAGACACACCCAACTGGTTAATTAACTCAGGAATACTAGGGGTATAAGAACATGTAAATGGAGGATGAATTGTACTCATAGGTATTGGTTATTTATTTTAAAACTATCAAATACCCATAACAATAAAAACTATTGGCAAGGGTATTTAATAGACTAATGTACAAAACATCTTTTATATTTTCACTGTTGCTGTGACAAGTCGACATTCTTCTTTTACCTCCTCTCAAAATCATTATGCAACCTTTAATATTTATAACACAAATTAATCAGCTCGCTTAATTTATCTACTGAATATGTTTAATTTACGGCGCTTATGATCCTTATCAATTTCAATAATACACATGCCTCTTTCTCTGATCTTGTCGGCGACGAAAACCTAGTACCTGCCATTGAATTTGTAAAGCAATGGAATAATGGCGCCAATCATTTTACCTTTCAATCCTCGGGTTCTACAGGCATTGCCAAGGATATCGTATTATCAAAAAACTTTTTAATACAAAGTGCTCAACGTACGATAGACCTGTTTCAGATTAAGCCTGAAGACCATCTACTCTTAGCCTTGAATACTTCTTTTATAGGAGGTATGATGATGATTGTACGCGCATTGGTAGCACAATGTACACTCGTTTATATTGCTCCTCAACAGATTTCTATTGAAACACTTCATTCGTTGCCTCCCATTAAATTGGCATCATTCGTACCTGTGCAAATAAAAAAACTGTTGGAGCAGACTGAAAAAGATCCCTTCATTCATATTGCACATGTGATCATCGGAGGAGCACCAATGCACGAAAGATTGGTCAAGGAGATTTCGGCATTAAAAACACCTTGTTTGTTTTACCAAACCTACGGTATGACTGAAACTGCATCGCATGTGGCTTTAAAAAATATTTCTAAAAACGAATTGCATTATACGGCTTTAAATGGTTATTCTTTTGAGACAAACAATAATGATCAGCTGATCATTCAATACCTCCAACATCCAACGTTTACAATTCAAACAAACGACATGGTAAACCTAATATCCTCGCAATCTTTTCAATGGATCGGTAGAGCGGATTGGGTTGTGAATTCTGGCGGTATAAAATTCAATCTAGAAACAGCCGAAGACATTGTTGCTGATTTTTTCAAGCAATGTAATCATGCACCGTTAATTACATCTTATAAAACTGGTGACGAACAATGGGGAGAACGTTGGATCTTAATATTAGCATGTGATCCTTTGACTCCAGAAAAAGAAGATGCGCTGTGTAATTTCTGCAAACAGCATTTGGGAAAATATGCCTACCCCAAAGAAATAAGGTATTCAAACAAAACAGTCTACCTTCCCAGTGGAAAGATAGACCGCATGAATACGTACAAAGCGTCGCTTTAAACTTTTGCCTTAAATCGCTTATCAAATTCGACCGCAATAACTGTTGGATCAAAATGATAAGGTCTTTTTGCAATATCAACAGGAACCAATACTCTGATGCCCTCGTAATCCGTGAAACACAAGCCTACTTTAGGTAATCCAAAATCTTTATCGGCTGAACTGATGTCTTCAAAAATATAGTCAAGACTACTCAATATTTTCTTATCTACTTTCTGAGCTTCTAATAAAGTCAATAGCTTCGGAGTCAACTCAGGCAAATGATCTGCATTCAACGCCAACAACTTTAACTCTATGAGTTTCTCTCTCACATCGTAAAACTCATCTATGATCAAGTCCCAAATCTCATCTGCAAAGCTTTCATCTTCTAGCATGTCCGCCTCAGCATCATCTGCTACAATTAATAATTGTCCCCAAACGTAAATTTCTATACCGCCATCGACACATTCAGCTTTTACTTCTGATGCTGCTAAAGAAATTCCTGTTTCTTCATCAAGTCTTTCGATTAGACTTTCAATTAAAAAACTCATACCTGTTTTATACTGATTTATTTAACGATAATACGTAATTTTGGTAAATTATAAAACCAAATGAAAATGAAACAAGATTTTTTTTATTCCTTACACTACAGCAACCTCAATACCCCTTCCCCTTTTCTTTACGAATTGAGGGTAGACTTCACTATTCATCCAGATAAAGTTGATATAAAATACCATAAACACTTCCTCGATAGGGAACAATTTTCAGCAGAAGAACTGGAAGAAGAAGGTTTAAGCACCAATGACGACAGTACCGTTGAAGCTACTCTCAATAAGGCCTGGGTCAACTATTTTAATGAGCTATTGAAACACCCCAATTGGAGTTCTGTGCCAGAAAAAGATGATTTACAAAACAACAACTACATCCAATTAAGTAAAGAAGGTTCTGCTGACCAGTATCTAATCTTAGACGGCATAGAATACCAATTAGAAGAAATACTCCAAGCGCAACTAGAAACGCTAGAAATTGAAGCTCCTTTATCAATCTTTCTTCGTAAAAACCTCTCAAAAACAATCATAGAGTCTGAATTGTATTGGGGATTCAAGGATCGTTTGTTTGAAGTCAGAAACAAAAAAAGCTCTCGCTTTTTTACATGGGAAGAAGGAAGAGAATTACTATCCCTCTTTTATGACACCGACCTGAGTGAACAACAAGTCTTCAAAAAGAACATTCCTGAAGGTTGTACCTGCATAAACCCTGGCGATGGACTTTGGTATAAAACACCCAGCACCACTGTTTGGAAAGAATTATTGATCAAAGTACTTCCTCACTAAGACTTGCGCAACTGATTCAATTCTTTTTGAATGTCCCCCATCAACACACCTAGTTTAGCTACAGACATGTCTGGATCTGGAAAATCTTTGCTTACATAGGCTTTCGATTCCCAAACTTCCATGATGTCGTTGAACGAAACCTCATACGGGGAATAACTCGGATTATCCGATTTGAAGAGGATGCCTTGACCAGTACCATTCTTGAACAATCGTTTATAAACTATCCCTTCGTCTTTCGTAATGACGATATAGGTCTTGCCGTCTTTTATGTCTTTCCAATTATCAATGTATTGGCCTACGATGATCGTACCTGATTGCAAGGGCAACATCGAATCACCCTTAATTTCAAAGGCCCTAAAGGTGCCATTTTGAAAGATGGGCAATAAAAACACAGGGAGTTCCGAAATGTATTCTGGGTCTTGGTACCCATTTAAATAACCAGCAGATGCTTTTTGAGGAACTAACTGAATACCTTCTTCGTCTTTTGAATTGACGGTAATGGCTAATACCCTCAGCTTCTTCCCTTCAATATCATGTGCTTGACCCGATGGTTTTATATTTTCATCTGAAAAATCTTGCGAGATTAATTCATCGACGCTAACATTGAGCTCAGCAGATAAATTAATCAAGTTTTGCAAACCAGGTTCTGCTCGCCCTTCTTCATATGCACCTAATACGGATCGCTTCACACCAATTTTAGTAGCGAGCTGTTCTTGAGTAAAGCCTGTCTTCTTGCGAAGTATTTTTATGTTTAAACTGATCAGTGTCATTCTTCTAAATTTCGATTTAATAATATACTCATATCATTACACCACAACTTTAACAAATCGGACACCGATTGCGAACTTTCGAGAGTGGTTCTGTAATGCAAAGAACCTCCTTCATTGGCTTCCATGAATACTTCAAGCATATGCTGTCCTCCTTGTCGGATACACTTAAAATACTTGACTTTACCCGGTATTTTTAGTTCGTACATAATCACTTCTTTATTTTATGCTAAATTAATTAGCGCAAAACAAAAAAACAATCATTTTGCTATTTATTTTAGCAAAATGATTGTTTTCAACTGATATACAATACGTTAAAACTACTTCAACAGTGCTTTAATGTCGCTTTCGATGGAAGCATCACTTGGAGCCTTTGCTTCATATTGTACAATGTTACCTTGTTGGTCTATCAACACAAAACGGGGAATATAAGGAGCATCGTAACGCTGCAAGATATTCTCCTCAGCACCTTCTCTCGAAATCAAATGCACACCTTCAACCTGGTTTGTCGTTACATAATTTCTCCATTTGTCTTCATCTTTATCGATAGAAACATATAAAAAGACAACGTTCTTATTACCTTTAAAAGCTTCTTTTAATTTCTTTCCCTTCTTCATTTCCTCTAAGCACGGCCTACACCAAGTGGCCCAGATATCAAGGTATACAACTTTACCCTTAAAATCACTAAGACTGGTTTGACCACCATCCATGTTTTCAAGTTTAAATTCTGGAGCAGGTTTACCTGCAAGTACAGTATGATTTACGACAGGAGCTGGTGCCTTTTGAAAGTTAAAAAACACCAAACCGCATAACATTGCTGCGGCTCCAAGGAAATACCATTTTCTTTTCATGCTTATCATTTATTTGGTATATTAGGATAAACTAAGATTATCTTCAAAAGATTCAAACTTAGCCTTATTTTATACAATAAACCACTTTTTACTTTATGAAAACAGCTATACAATCTCGTTTCTTCACTTTTAACCTTTTAATCTTGGTTTTAGCAATTATTAGTCTTAGTTCATGCGGTACAAAACAATTCCACAAAGAAATAAAAACGCCTAAAATGGTGATTGAACTGAACGGAAATAAGCCCACTAGCCTCGATCCCTTTACGGTAGGCATCGTTGTAACACACAATGAAAGTAAGAAAAAAGTGAACCTCGACATGGAAATATTTGCCAATGATTTGAACGATACCAACCCTGTTTTTTCTGCCAATGCCAATGGAAAGTACACGCTTGTTTTTTCTCAAACGGATAACACAACCAGGGCCTTGATCTTTTCTATGGATGATGATGAAGTAGTCATAGAAGAAGTATTGTAAAGCTAATTCTTCGGCATGTCAATCCCCTTTCATTCTCTATTCCCAAAGAATAATACGTGGAAGTCTTTTGCCCTAAGCATAGGTGCAGATTTCATCGATGGAGGATTTTTACATTCGGATCAAATTAATATACATCGAAATTTTTATTCGATTAATATCCGACTTGGCACAAATCAAAGAGGTAATGCAGGTTTCATGTATACAAGATTCCGCTGTGCTTATACTTCCCTCCAACCTCTATATTTTAAGATAAAAAAGAGAGGTTGGTTTTCATCCTTGTTTTCTTATAAACAAAAACAACGGCATGCCATCGAACAAAAATACATCATCTCTAGCAATGGATTAGGCATACTGCTTTCTCAAAAGGAACTGTGGAGACGATTAGATCAACTTCATTCTTTCAAGTTCGTTTCTGAAAAAGACGATGGTTTATATGGCCCAGCATTTAATACCAACGAACATCAATTATGTTTAGAAATATTGCGTGAACTAAAAGATTCTCAACATTTAACAAATGCCATTGCCATCATCGATGAAACCATGCTGGTGCTTCTTCAATCGGGACACTTAATCCCTCAAAAGCTACTTGTTGCATATTAAAAATAGCACCGATTTCATTCCTTTTACTTGTTGAAACGTATACATAGACAGTATCCAAAACCTAACCGTTATGAAAAATCTATCCATAAGATTTATTCTGGCTGTATTGGTAGCAGGGTTTACCTATACAGTTTTTATGTCAAATCATGCTGAAGTAAACAGCATCAATGAGTCACGCGCTAAAGACTGCTTCAGCAGGCTTCTCGCACTGGGCTTAGAGGGAGATTCTTCTAGCCTACTGATGCAAAAAGAACAGGTCAGAAAGCTTAATTACGCTAAATTCAGACGTAGTTTACTCAGACATCGTAGCATCTATTATGCTCAGGATTAATCGAACAGAATACCGTTTACTTCGCTAAAAATATTTATCTTGCTTTAACCTAAGCTCACAATCTTGGTAATTTTAAAAGATATTGAGCTTAGGTTGTTTCAAAAGGAGTACATCAAAAGCATTAACATTATTTAATTCCTAATGCTTAAACATTAATCTGCACATGAAAAGAGAGAGAGAGATTGCTATCATTGATGAGGATTCTTGGCTAGAGCCCTACAGAACTGACATTGAAGACCGTATACGAAACTTCAAAAGAGCAAGGAAAGAAATAAAAGACATGGCAGGAAGTTTAATGGATTTTAGTACTGCTCATAAATACTTTGGCATCAACTTCGATCAAGAAAAAAAAGGATGGTACTATAGAGAATGGGCTCCCGAAGCTACTCGTCTATGCCTCATTGGAGATTTTAACAACTGGGATCACAACGCCCATCCCATGTATCGCAATGAATTTGGATACTGGGAAATTTTTCTTCCTTACGAGCAATACCAAAAAATATTCATTCATAAAAGTCGCATAAAAGTTCACGTAGTATCTGTAAAAGGCGCTAACGATCGTATTCCAGCCTACATCACACGTGTTATACAAGATCCATTAACCTACGATTTTAGTGGACAGTTATGGTTTCCACCTAAACCCTTCGAATGGACAGATAGAGATTTTGTATTTAAACGTTCTAAAGAACCCATCATCTACGAAGTACACGTGGGCATGGCGCAAGAGAAAGAAGGTGTAGGAACCTACCGTGAATTTGCAGATAAACTTATTCCTCGTATACGACAAGCAGGTTACAATTCAATACAGTTAATGGCTGTCATGGAGCATCCTTACTACGGTTCCTTCGGTTACCACGTATCCAATTTCTTTGCTCCAACATCACGCTTCGGTACTCCTGAAGACTTAAAATACTTAGTCGATCGCGCACATAAATATGGCCTCGGTGTAATCATGGATGTGGTACATTCGCATGCAGTAAAAAACATCACCGAAGGACTCAATGAATTTGACGGAAGCGATCACCAATACTTTCACGGTGGTGCACGCGGTGACCATCAACATTGGGACTCTAAAATATTTGATTACGGAAAATTAGAAGTCAAACGTTTTTTACTTTCTAACATTCGCTATTGGTTAGAAGAATTTCATTTTGATGGTTTTCGATTCGATGGTGTTACATCGATGTTATTTTACCACCATGGCTTCACCACCTTTGATCACTATAACAAATATTACCAAGACGTAGATTTAGATGCACTCACGTATCTCCAATTGGCAAATGAGTTGACGCATGACATGAATAGCCGCAACATCAACATCGCTGAAGATGTAAGTGGAATGCCAGGTCTATCGCGTAAAATATCTGAAGGAGGTTTAGGCTTTGACTTTAGGTTGGGAATGGGAATTCCCGATTATTGGATTAAAATTCTAAAAGAAAAAAGAGACGAAGATTGGAACATCTGGGAAATATGGAACACCTTAGTCAACAGACGTTACAAAGAAAAAACCATTGCCTATACTGAATCACATGACCAAGCACTTGTTGGCGATAAAACATTAGCTTTTTGGTTAATGGACAAAGACATGTACGATCACATGATGGTTGACGATCAAAGTAGCGTCATCGACAGAGGCATTGCTATACATAAGATGTTGCGTCTTCTCACCTTAGCAGCTGGTGGAGAAGGCTATTTAAACTTCATGGGCAATGAGTTCGGACATCCAGAATGGATTGACTTCCCTAGAGAAGGTAACGACTGGAGTTATAAGCATGCACGTAGACAATGGTCTCTAGTCGATAATACAAAACTAAAATACCACTACCTAGCCTGCTTCGATGAAGCCATGCTTAGAATTGTACGCAAAAAACACCTCCTATCAGCAGAACATGTAGATCAGCTTAACATGGATACTGACAACAACGTAATCATATTCGAACGCAGCAATTTGATCTTTGCCTTTAACTTTAATGTAAGCCGCTCAATACATGATTATAGGTTTAATGTAAAAGTACCTGGAGATTACGAAATCATCCTCAACAGTGATAATCCAGAATATGGTGGGTTCAACAGAATAGACGAAGGCTTAACCTATTCTTCCAATGAGAATAATCAGTTGAGTATTTATTTGACCAATAGAACAGCTTTAGTCTTTGAAAAAAAAGAGTAGTTAATTGATGCCGTAAAAAACATCTTCGACCAAACAGAATTATTCAAACAAATAATTGAACAAAAAAAAGAGTATCGATCATCTCGATACTCTTTTTTTAACTATTCCTTGAATATAAAACGCTTCCTAGTAATTTAAGAAATTAGCACAATCTGCTTTAATTGCTTTTTGTGTTTTCTTAGATTGCATACCAGAAATGATCTTTTTAACCAATACACCTGCAACAGCCATTCTCACGCCCAGCTTAATGGCTAGCTCGATACAGAAATCTGTTTTCTCGTCTTCGTTTTCTGCATTAACCAACACCATTTCAATCGCTTCGTATACTCTGTCAAAACGAAGTGAATCTGTTTCTGGCATTTTAAATTTGATACTATCTTCTGATTTAATAATTTCTTTCACTCTATCTTTAGAGATTCCGTTACGCTCACCGATTTCAAAAATTAATTTTTTTTCAGCAAGAGAGAAATTACCATCGAGTTGTGCAATAGCAACCAAGTTTGCAATTTGACTTTTTATCCCCTTAGTTTTTTTGCTTTCAAATAATTCCATACTTTTTTAGTTATTTTGTTTGAAACAAATTTAAATGATATTTTTTTAACATTCTATATATTTTACAATAAAAATATATGTTTATGCATAAATTTATCAATATAATACAATTTAAAAAATATTTCTAGTACAAATTTTATAACAAAATGAACAAAAGCAAAGACGATTTTATAAGCTCCATCTCCAAAGGTTACCAACCCGAAGGAGAATCCATTAGTTTGGGCGTTCCTCTTTTCGAAAATGTACTATTGCCAGAAGTATCCATAAAGCTCCCCTTAAAGACCTTTAATCGACACGGTCTTATTGCAGGAGCTACAGGAACCGGTAAAACGAAAACACTTCAAGTTTTGGCCGAAAACCTCTCAGAAAAAGGCATACCTGTCTTGCTCATGGATATAAAAGGCGACCTAAGTGGCTTAGGTGCACTGGGAAAGGAATCTTCAGCCTTACAAGAACGAGCAACCAAAATGGGATTAAAACATGTTCCCAAAGCTTTTTTCATTGAATTACTCAGCTTGTCCAATGAAAAAGGAGCAAAACTTAGGGCTACGGTGTCTGAATTTGGGCCTGTATTATTCTCTAAAATTCTAGGAATCAATGAAACACAAAGCAGCATCGTCACCATCCTATTCAAATATTGCGACGACAAAGGCTTACCGCTTTTAGACCTTAAAGATTTCAAGAAAACACTTCAATTCCTTTCCGAAGAAGGAAAAGCAGAACTTGAAAAGGAATACGGTAAGTTTTCAACCGCTTCTAGTTCGATCATATTGAGGAAAATCATTGAACTTGAACAACAAGGTGGAGATGCTTTCTTTGGCGAATATTCCTTCGAAACAGACGACCTCCTTCGAAAAAATTCAAATGGAGAAGGTATAATTTCAATCATTCGCTTGACCGATATTCAAGACAAACCTATGTTGTTTTCGACCTTTATGCTTTGTCTATTGGCAGAAATCTACAGTACATTCCCCGAACAAGGCGATCAAGACAAACCCAAATTAGTAATTTTCATCGATGAAGCGCATTTGATTTTTGACGAAGCCAGTAAAGCCCTGCTGAATCAATTAGAAACCATCATCAAATTGATTCGATCTAAAGGCGTAGGCATCTTTTTCTGCACACAAACACCGACAGATATTCCTGCCGATATACTCGGACAATTGGGTTTAAAAATTCAGCATGCCTTAAGAGCTTTTACAGCCAAAGACCGTAAGAACATTAAACTCACTGCCGAAAATTATCCCTTGACGGACTTCTATGAAACAGAAGAGATTATAACCTCACTGGGTATTGGAGAGGCTTTAATTACAGGTTTAAATGAAAAAGGCATTCCAACTCCACTAGTAGCGATGTGTATGAAGGCTCCTTCTTCTAGAATGGATGTATTGAGCGAACAAGAGATCAACGACATTGTACAACAATCGAAACTGATTGCTAAATACAACCAAATCATCGACAGAGAAAGTGCTTACGAGATTCTAAACAACCGCATCGAAAATAAAATACAACAAGAAACGCCAAAGGCAACTAAAAGTAAACCAGTAGAAAAAGAAGAAGAATCTACTTTTGAAAAAGTCATCGAAAGTCCATTAGGCAAAGAGGTTACACGCACCATTACACGCGAACTTACCCGCGGATTGCTGGGCGTCCTTGGCATTTCCACTACCAAACGGAGAACAAAAGGCTGGTTCTGATGCTCGACAATAAACAAAATACATTTGATGTAGCCATCATTGGAGGAGGAGCTTCTGGCTTTTTCGCAGCGGTACAACTGTCCGATTTAAGACCAGACTTAAGTATTGTAATGTTAGAAAAAACGGAGCAACTATTGTCAAAAGTAAAAGTATCTGGAGGTGGACGTTGCAATGTAACCCATCGCAACATGCCCGTAAAGGCATTTGCCAAGCACTACCCTCGCGGCGAAAAGGAATTACGAAAATTATTTGAACTGTTCTCCGCAGAAGATACCGTAGCTTGGTTTCAAAGAAAAGGTGTAAGCCTTAAAACAGAAGCCGATGGGCGAATGTTTCCTGAAAGTAATTCTTCGCAAACCATCATCGATTGTTTTTTATCGGAGGTAAAAAAAAACAAGATTACTATAATCACGGGATGTGCAGTTTTGAACCTAAAAAAAACAGAGGCTGGTTTTAACATTGAAACATCCTCGCATGACACGCTAAACGTAAAGCGTATCATTGCTTGTACAGGAGCAAAACCCAATACCAATCATTACGCATGGTTAAAAGACAGTCAAACTAACATCACTACACTCTACCCTTCTTTATTTACATTCAACGCGGAACAGCACGTACTTAAAAGTCTTGCAGGTGTTTCTGTACCGAACTCGAGGGTGCGCATTCGCAATTCCAAACTCGGAGAACAAGGTCCTGTTTTAATTACACATTGGGGACTGAGTGGCCCTGCTATACTTCGCTTGTCGGCTTGGGGGGCAGTAGAATTGGCCGATAAGCATTACGAATTTGACGCACTCATCGCATGGGACAGTTCTTTTACAGAATTGGTATTAAAAGAAAAAATTAAACTACTCATCAAAGACCACGGAAAGAAAAAAATCACTAACACTTCCATCGAGCCATTACCTAAACGCTTATGGGAAGTACTCATAAGAAATGCGGACATTTCGGATGAATTGACGTGGAATAATATCTCCTTAAAACAAAGTAATAAGTTGATCGAACAACTCATGAGCTACCCATTTTCAGTAAAAGGCAAAACAACCTTTAAAGAAGAGTTTGTTGTAGCTGGAGGCGTCGCCTTAGAAGAAGTGCATCTCGATCGCATGGAATCGAAAACAATACCAGGATTGTATTTTGCAGGTGAACTTCTAAACATCGATGGCATTACAGGAGGATTTAATTTTCAAGCAGCATGGACCACAGCTTTTATTGCTACGAAAAGCATTGCGAATGAATATCTTAAATAACTCCTTACTCAAGGTAAAACTAATACAAGAGACAGACCTGTAATACATTTGAATTAATTCAAATAAAAATCTATATTATCAACACGAAACAAAACAGTATTCAACCTTCAATTTATACCATCATGACAAAGAAAATTTTATTAGCAACGGGTTTATGTTCTGTCCTATTATTTTCATTTACAAAAAAAGACGACACAACAAGCTCTGAGAAAACGAATGACCTAATGGACATTCAAAACTTCAATGCCGTAGAAAAATTCATGCTTGACCCTAAAAAATCAAAAGTAGAATGGACGGCTAAAGGTGTAGGTAAACAACACAACGGAACTGTCGATATTACAACAGGCAGTATTTTCATCGACACCAAACAAATCACCAGCATCTATGCATTCATGGATATGAAAACCATAAAAAACGCAGACATTAAAGACCCTGGCTTTAATAAACAATTAACCGACCATTTAAAAAGTGCAGATTTTTTCAATATTTCAAAATACCCCTCTGCAACTTTCAAACTAAAAAAAGCAACCCGTCTAGATGTTCCTGAAGGACAAGTAAATTACACCATCGTTGGAGACCTCAACATGCATGGCATTACGAAGTCCGTTGAATTTCCAGCAACGGTTATTTTTGGCAAAAAGAAAGTAACAGCAACCGCCCTTCTAACGATCGACAGAACACAATGGGAAGTGAAATACAACTCAGGTAATTACTTCCAAGATTTGGGAGATAAATTAATCGAAGATAAAATTGATTTGAAATTAATCTTAGAAGGCAACGTACAATAAAAAAATCACGCCTTATCTATTTATGAGCGGCTTCTTTAGGAAGCCGCTTTTTTTTACGCCTTAGCCTCTTTTTTTATTTTTTTGCTGCCTCGGGAAGCGTTTTCCTTTTTCACTACGTCTTACAGTAAACCAACTTTTTAATCCTATGAAAACAAGACTCTTTTTTTTAATCGCCACCTTTTTATGCTTAAACGTAATAAAAGCGCAACCACTCTTTAGTATTACCGCCACTTCCACCGTCAGTTGTAACGACAATGCGAGCTTAACGGTAAATTTTGCGAATGGAACAGGGCCTTATCAGTTAAGCTTATATACGACTCATCTTGGCACTGTTTATAACCAGTCGATCTCTGCGAACAACACGATCATAAACAACTTACCGAATGGAGAGTACTATATCTATGCCTCAGATGCCCTTGGAGACTACTCAATGCTTCAACAATACCGTATAACATCTCAGATTAATACTAACATAACAATTAATGATGAAACCTGTGTAATTGGTGCTAACAACGGAAGTATCACAACGAGTCCTCCTTCTGGTGGAATTTCGCCCTATACTTATGCATGGAGTAATGGAGCGACAACGAATTCGATATCGAATCTACATACTGGAATGTATTTTTTATCCATTACAGACAATCAAGGTTGTATTTTTCACAGTGACAGTCTTTTTGTTAACAACACGCCAAGCATCGTTGCAACAACTTCTAGTACCGATAAATCTTGTCAAACAGGCGGCAGTGCAACTGCTACAGTAACGACTCCTGGAACCTTTAGCTACTATTGGAATACAAACCCTGTACAAACTACTGCCACAGCAACAGGACTTAACACAGGAGCATACACTGTAGTCATTACCGATCAAAACAACTGCAGTGTACAACATTATGCCTACGTTTCCGAAATTAATGCCTTCGACATCGCGAAGACCGTAACAGATGAAACCTGTTTGCTAACCGATGGTTCTATTACCGTTTCGCCTTTGGGAGGAACAGCTCCCTATACATACCTTTGGAATACAGGAGCAACGGGTCCAAGCATTTCGAACTTAAATGCGTACACTTCTTATTCAGTAACAGCAACAGATGCCTTAGGATGTACCAGTAAAAAAACAACATACATCAACAGAACTTCTCCTATACAGACCAATGTATCCTCTACCGATGCCTTATGTAATAATGGCGGTGGCGGCAGTGCTTATGTATTTGCGAACAATGGAACAGCACCTTATTCCTATACTTGGAATACAGGACAAACAACAGCCAGTATAACTAATGTTTATGCTGGTTATTATTATGTAAGTATTAAAGATGCTATAGGTTGTATAAATCAATCTTATGTTTATGTCAGTGAACTACCTAATTGTACTAGCATTATTAAGGGCTCTGTCTATAACGACATAAATGGCAATTGCATAAAAGACAATGGAGAAGTTGGCCTTACTAATATTTCTGTACAATACGCTTCAAGTAAATTTGCCTATACAAACCAAAATGGAGATTATTCTATAAGCGTTGTTCCTGGAACATATCAACTTCAAGTAACACCTCCTAATGGATGGAGTCAAACGTGTACTCCTTCTACTCTTAATGTCAATGCTAATACAGGAGGTACGACTTATACTAATAACGACTTCCTTCTTAACCCAGGAACACTATTTACCAATGTGAGTATTTACCTTTGGGGAGGAGGAGCTAGACCTGGATTTCCAGCATACAATGCAATCAACTACTATAACAATGGGAATAAAACAGAATCAGGAACCATTGAATATACATTTTCAAACGATTGGGATTTCTCTAATGCATCACCTGCACCAAATACATACAATCCCATACTCAGAAAAGCAACATGGAATTATAGCGCTTTAAATCCTCGAGAAAATAGGTATATCTATGTAAACATGAGTGTGCCTACCACAACTGGGTTAGGAACAATACTACATGCCAACACATCCATTACACCAACGGTCACTGACATTGACCTCACAAACAATACAAGCTCAATCAATACGACTGTCGTTGGTTCTTTTGACCCCAACGATATACAAGTATCACCACAAGGATCTGGAACGGAAGGTTACATCATAGAAGAAGAAGTATTGACGTACCGCATTCGTTTCCAAAACACAGGGACAGCTGAGGCTTATAATGTATCGGTAAGCAATGAAATAGATGCCAACCTTGAAGACTATACGCTTTCTATTCTAGATGCAAGTCATGAGTTTGTAGCAAACATAGAAAACAATACCATTACTTTCGACTTTCCAAACATCAACCTACCCGACAGCAACAGTAACGAGCCAGAAAGTCATGGTTATATCTTATATCGCATCAATAGAAAAACTGACTTGATGAGAGAATCTAAAATCTATAACCAGGCTAATATTTATTTTGATTACAATGCTCCTGTAGAAACCAACCGCGTACAAAATACAATTGGCGGTTTAGATGCCACTATAGCAGAAGAATACTTGACTCAAAAAGTAATTTTGTTTCCCAATCCTTGTCAAGACAAATTAAACCTATTGATTCAGAACGATAACGAATCGATCGTATCCGTTATACTCTACACGTCTTCAGGTAAAGCCTTGAGCCTTGTAGAAGAAAAAAGCTTAGGAAAAGGTCAACAACAATTGGAGGTCGATTTAGGTGACCTGCAATTGAGCAATGGTTTATACATCATCAAAACCATTCTCAACGATCGCATAAATACACAACAATTGATCATCAATAAATAAGTTTTCTGTTTTTAGTCCACTAAAAAGCGCTTGGTATACCAAGCGCTTTTTTTATTATTTAAAGTGAAGTTCTGCACTGAAATCATCTAGACAAGGCTTCGTCAATCATTTCTAGTGTTTTGGCCTTCAAATCGGCTACCAATTCATAATTACCAAAAGATTCTCTATTGATTTAGTAATGTTTGGCCCCGCTTTATCTTGGGACCACTTTGACTTACAAATGCAAAGCACTACAAACTCTGGGGACTTATCAGAGGAGGAACAAGACATTCTTAATAACATAGGCGACAAAGCACCTGTCTGTGCTAGGAGAACTTATTTCTGGTGCATCCTTAAGCAAAGACAGTAGAGCTAGCTGATGCATTTGCTGGCGGATTTCGCTATGCCATACGATTAGTTTTTTGTTTCTAGTCTAGAACAAAAATAAGTCTAAAAGAGAAAGCCCTCCGTTAAACAACGGAGGGCTTTCTCTTTTAGAATATACGCAGAGATTCGTAATCCATGTATATACTTGTCGAACTTTCAGAAAACACTTCTGTGTACATGGCATTTCAATTGCTTTATGCAGCCTATTGAGTGGTAAAAAATGCGCGACATAGCATAAAGCTACTCATAATGAGAATATTTACTTTGTATTGGAAGACTACTATCTGAGAAGTGCGACCAAACAAAACCATAAACGAAAGCCTAGCCTCTTCTTCAATTTATGTAAAGGAGCATTAAACAAAAAAACCCGCCATAGGCAGGGTCTTCTGTTTAATGTATCAAGCGATGATGCCTTATTTCTTATACAACTTAAACGTTTTATTGTCTACGTTTAAGTAATAAACACCTTCACCAGTAGAAGTCATATCAATCTCTTTGTTTTTACCTTTACGTACAGCATTTCCATACTGATCAAGCACTTCGTATTCTGCTTCTCTAGAAAGGTATATTTTATCTGATACACGTTTAGGATAGAACGTTACTTCAGCTAAATCAGAAGTATATTCAAACACCTGAGAGTAGAATACTTGTCCGTCTGATTCTAAGTACTTCGCTCTGTATTTATTTAAACCTGAATGGTGATGACTTACCACATCGTAGTTGTTCAAGATAACACTTCCTTTACCTGGCATCTCTTTCACGATAATCCAAGTATTGTTTACAAAATGCTCTACAAAAAACTTGCCTCTTGGCTTCTCTCCTTTTGTAGCCCAAATGATAACTGCTTTATCTACCGTAAATGAACTGAATTGAAATGAGCTACTCGCTCTAATGACCTGTGGATTTAATACCTTCGGTTTACAATCGTCTTTGTGTGTAATTTTAATCGTTACAGGATCGTTCACTTTCAAATGAGAAAGATCAATCTCAAATGCACTCGATTCTATATTTACAGACATTTTCACGTCGTTAACATATACATCGTTGCTGCAAAAATCTTTCATATTACCCGTAAAGGGATTTTGCACGTACAGATTCTTCCCCTGATAAACTCCTGAAAGGGTAAGTATACCCGCAAAAGAAGGTAAGGTCGAAACCGTTATGGCCGAAAGAACTAGTGACAAATAAAGTACTCTTTTCATCAATGTAACCGATTAGTAAAAATGGTATATAGCAAATTTGATAAATTATGAAAAATATTACAAGCGTATTCGAAAGAAAAATCATTCTTTTCATAAAAAAATTCACTTTTTTGAACATTTTTGAACATCCAATTACCCTTTGCACTACTAAAACTGTCTAAAACAGTCGTACATACCCAACAGCAAGTACTGTATACAAGTCACTTACACTTTAAACCGAGTACAACAATGCGAATAACCGTATTCTTTCTCTCTGCATTAACACTCGGGCTATTTTCAACTTTAAGCCCATGTAGAGGAACAACCGTTCTTATCCCAATGGACCAAGCTCAAAAGAATCACTTGAAAGCTTATGGCATAGCCTATTGGGTCATCGATCAAGGCGTTGAAGTCGACTGGTTGCTAAATTACCGATACGGCAGCTTTGCTTTTCAAGCAAATCCTCGCTTTCAAAAGGAGATGTTGATCAGAGGAGTAAGCTATGAAATGATTTCTGATGGAGCCTATCAAAGTATCTTATCTGAAATCGCAACGCCTGATGTAAATATGGATGTCGTAAAACTAGAGAAAGCGCCGAAGGTTGCTGTATATTCTCCTAAAACAAAGCTCCCTTGGGATGATGCGGTAACGATGGTGCTCACTTATGCTGAAATACCCTATACCACCATATTCGACGACGAGGTACTTTCTGGCGAATTACACAAGTACGATTGGTTGCATTTACACCATGAAGATTTTACAGGGCAATACGGAAAATTTTGGTCATCCTATCGCCATCAGCCATGGTATCTAAAACAAGAACAAGAATATGAAGCATCGGCTCATAAACACGGCTTTGAAAAAGTATCGCAACTAAAATTAGCCGTGGTCAAAAAAATACGTGACTTCACGGCAGGAGGAGGTTTTCTCTTTGCCATGTGCTCTGCTACGGATACCTACGACATTACTCTCGCTGCTGAGGGTGTAGACATTTGTGAAAGCATGTTTGACGGAGACGGAATAGATCCTAATGCCCAAAACAAAATAGACTTCACAAAATGCTTTGCCTTCGAAAAGTTTAACCTCAGTTTCAATCCATACGAATACGAATACTCTAACATCGACAACAACGTACAAGAACGTGGACTAAACGAACAAACGGATTACTTTTCACTGTTTGATTTTTCTGCGAAATGGGATCAAATACCAACCATGCTTACACAAAGCCATGAACGTGTCATCAAAGGCTTTATGGGGCAAACAACAGGCTTTAAAAAGAAGCTCATCAAATCTGAAGTCCTTATCTTGGGTGAAAATAAATCCATCAAAGAAGCGCGTTACATTCATGGAAGTTTTGGTAACGGCACTTGGACATTCTACGGTGGGCATGATCCAGAAGACTATCAACATTTTGTTGGTGAAGAACCCACTGACCTTAATCTGCATAGTAATTCACCGGGTTATCGATTAATTTTAAACAATATATTATTTCCTGCTGCGAAAAAGAAAAAACAAAAAACCTAGGTCTATGCTTCACTCGTCGATCTACGTTTGCAATATATCATTATATAAACTCTATTATGCTTGGCTTAAAACTTCCTACAGACCCGCGTTGGGTAAACATTGCTGAAAAAAGTATCGAAGACATTCTCGTCGATCATGCCTACTGCGAACAAAAAGCAGCAACGTCTTGCATCTCTTTCATTGTTAAATTTCCAGATCATACAAAATTAGTGGAAACACTTTCTCCTCTTGTAACGGAGGAATGGGGACATTTTAGAATGGTATTGCGAGAACTCGCTAAAAGAGGTTGTGCACTGGGCCCCAACCGCAACGACGACTACGTCATTCAACTTAAAAAGCATGAGCGCACAGGAGACCGTAGAGAACGTCAATTGATGGATAAGCTCTTGATTAATGCGCTCATCGAAGCCCGAAGTTGTGAGCGTTTTCGCTTATTGTCTTTACACATCAGTGACGATGAGTTAAAAGGGTTCTATCATGAACTGATGATTTCGGAAGCAGGACATTATGTTACGTTTGTAGAACTCGCAAAAGAATACATGCCTGCAGATGTTGTAGATCAGCGCTTAGAAGAACTCTTAGTGGCAGAAGCAGAGATCATAAAAAATCTAGAGATGCGCGGAGATCGAGTGCATTAAGACCTGTATTCAAGCCCCATCGATCTTAGTTTTAAGGGTATTTAAAATTCATACTTTCTGAATACGAAATTTGACCGTCTGACTCCAAGTATTTTACCCTGTATTTATTTAAACCCGCTTGGTGTTTGATCTCTGACAAGTACTCATTGTGTAGTATACTTCCTTTTCCAGAGACCTCTAGTATGCTCTTCCAGGTATCTTTGATTAAATATTCAATGTAGAACTTGCTCTGTTTTTTTTCTCCTTTCGTTGTCCATTTAATGTGCTTCTCATCGACATTAAACGTAACATACTGAAATGAACTGCTGGCTCTGATGACTTGCGGATTTAATATTTTAGGAACACAATCATCTTTATGTGTAATCTTAATCGTAAGTGGTTCGTAAAGTTTCAAATGTGATAGGTCAATCTCAAACGCACTTGTTTTTACATTCATTACCAGCTTCACATCATTGAGGTAAACATCGTTACAGCAAAAATCTTTCATATTTGCCGCAAAGCTGTTTTGAACATAAATATTTTTTCCTAAATAAATGCCTGATAGGTTCAGGATACCTGCATGTGAAGCCATCGATGACAGTATCACCAGCAAAAAACAAACGACTATTTTCATAAAAAACTCCCTATAAATAGAAAATATAAACCTATTGAATAAATAAATAATACACACATAGACCGACTCTTTATTTATCCCCAATATGACGATTGTCAACGACTGTAAGCTATAAGTAAAAATAGCAGACTCGATAATTAACGGTTAAAAAACACGTAAGGTTATTCAGATATTTACATTAAAAATATACTAATTGAATTTACTAAACGTTAAGCGAGTAAGAGTCCCTTTATGTTTATAAGTAAACATAAAGCGATCCATTTTTACAAAAAAAGATATTGAGAGTGAGATTTTTTGAAGGGGATGCTTTATAAAAAAAATAGAATTCGTCTTAACGAATTTCAATCGGTAAATTTTCAAATTTACCTTGTTTGATTTTTACAGTTCTAATGGTACCGTTATTGTTGATTTCCATGTCAAATTCAAATTCCCCTGAAACCAATTTATCTTTTTGATTGATAGAGGTAATGTTTACGTAGCCATTAACAGGTTGTCCCATCATTAAACTGGCTGGATCTTCATACCGAATGTATACTTTCCTTCCAGGGTTTGATAAGTCTATCTTATCCATGACCTTAGGATTCAAAAAAGAAAATTTAACAAAACGATCGTTTGTAATGGATAACTGCGTCTCTCCTCCCGTGATTTTACGCAATATAGCCGATACATTTTCTTGAACGAATGGCTTATCATTTATTACACACGTAAAAAATGGCTTTTCTGAGTTACTGGTGTAGTAAAAAGAGAAAGATGATAGCAATGCAAATACGAATAAAAGTCCAAATTTAGTAGCTATCGTCTTTACCATGGAGAAAGATTTAATACATATACCATGATACGGAGAAAATTGAAAAATGTCAATATTTTTTATAACTTTTTCGCAGTTACAACCAAATAAAAAACAATGCGTATAATGCTTTTTGCTTCTAAAAAACATTTTTTATTACCAAAAGGCTTTCTTCGCATAAAGTCTATGCGGATTTCTTAGAAGAAATTAGAGATAGAAGGAGAAACAGAGCGGAGAAAGAGCTTCTTAACGCCCCACTACCTTTACTTAACATCCTCACATCTTGTTGATCCTAAACGTTCTGATCGACTAAAAGCGTAGCCTTAACCACCATAACATTTCTTTTCGATTTTTTGAGTATACAGTATTCGTAAAAATGATCGCTGATTTTCTCATTGATCTCAGGGATTTTACCAAACAGTTTGGTCATATAACCTGAAACGGTATCATAATCGGGTCCGACAGTTATGGGTTCTGGCAAATGTTCGTTAATGTCGTCTATCGAACACAAAGCATTCAACACGTATTCATATTCTGCGGATTTTTCAACGATAGCAGCTTCATCATCGTGTTCGTCTTGAATTTCACCCACCAATTCCTCGATGATGTCTTCAATGGTAACCAATCCAGCTACACCGCCAAACTCATCCATGACAATGGCCATGTGCAAATGTTTCTCTTGCAACTCTTTCAACAATTCGCTGATGCGCTTGATCTCTGGCACATAGACCGGTTGACGAAGAATGTCTTGGATATTCACCTCCACATCGTCGGTGTCCCTCATTTTTCTCAACAAGTCTTTCGTATAGAGAATACCAACAATGTCATCAATACTGTCTTTGTATACGGGCAAGCGAGAATAACCTTCTTGAACGACTTTATCCAACACCACTTCAGGGTCCGATTCAATCTCAATGGCATTGATGCTTGTTCTCGGTGTCATGATTTGCTTCACCAAAATCTGATTGAAATTGAATACGTTTTTAATCAGTTCATGCTCCCCTGGCTGTATAGCACCTGAAACTTTTCCTTGATCGATCAATAATTCCAACTCTTCTGCTGAATGTTGATCGTGTTCATTGGCTTTAGAAAAACCCATAAGCTTAATGACAACATTCGATAAACCATTCAAACCAAAGATAAAGGGTTTAAACACGGTATAAAAAATACGCAAAGGATAAGAGATCGCCATCGAAACGCGCTCAGCACTATGAATGGCAATACTTTTAGGGGCTTGCTCGCCTAACACAATATGCAGTGTCGTAATTAATATAAACGCAATCACTAAAGATACATCATGAATCAAGGAAGCAGAAAACTGATATCCCGTCTGAGTAAGCAAGTCTATAATTAGAGAAGCAACCACTTTCTCTCCAATCCAACCCAAAGCCAAACTGGCTAATGTAATTCCTAGTTGACAAGCAGAAAGGTAAGAATCCAGATTCTTGATCATGCTCAAGGTAAGCGAAGCTGACTTCTCTCCTTCTGAGGCTTTTACCTCCAATTGTGAAGCCCTTACTTTAACCAAAGCAAATTCCGCAGCCACGAAAAAGCCGTTCAGCAAAACCAAGAAGAGGGTTAGCAGAATATCAAATAACATGGCTGTAGGAAACTATAATTGAAGTTAATAAAGAGAATTGCTCCTCTGAAAAGAGGAAGATATGATGATGCAAATTGGGATGATCGTCCATTTAAAAAACTATACTTTATTCAATGGGTAAAACTACTAAAAATTACGGGTTGCGCAACTAATTTTGATGTCCCTCAACTGTTTTATCCTCTTGGCCGTATAAGTGGGTAAAAATAGAGTCAATTTCTTTGTTTTTATACCATTTTGCCTAATTTTGGGACTTACTTATAGTGTTAAAAACCACTGTTTAACCCTATCCCTTTAACTATTCATTCAGCGCATGAACGATAATAGTCTTGTAACAAATTACTTACCCATAGCAATTCAAGCATTAGTTGCCATCGGATTCGTTACCGTAACCTTAATTTCAAGTTGGATTTTAGGTCCTAAGTTCAAATCGAAACATAAACTCGAGGCTTTCGAGTCGGGTATTGAGTCTGTCGGAAATGCTCGTACACAGTTTTCAATTAAATATTTCCTCGTTGCGACCTTGTTTGTGTTGTTCGATGTGGAAGTTATTTTCTTTTACCCTTGGGCGGTCAACTTTAGAGAATTTAGCCAAACCATGGGTTATAACGGTTTCTTGAGCATGCTGCTCTTCATGAGTGCTTTTGTCATCGGCTTTGTCTACGTAATCAAAAAGAAAGCATTGGATTGGGAATAAACAATCGACACTCTTTTGAGGTTATAATATAGGTTATAAAATATTAAGGATATGTCAACAGTAAAAACAATCACTGCACCAGAAGGACTAGAAGGCCCGGGTTTCTTTGCGACATCGTTAGACAAAGCAGTGGGATTGGCTCGTAAAAATTCTTTATGGCCTTTACCGTTTGCAACATCGTGCTGCGGAATTGAATTTATGGCGACCATGGCTTCTACTTATGACCTAGGGCGCTTTGGATCTGAACGCATCAGCTTTTCGCCTCGTCAAGCTGACATGTTGATGGTCATGGGTACCATTTCTAAAAAAATGGGTCCTGTGTTGCGTCAAGTCTACGAACAAATGGCTGAACCGAAATGGGTTATAGCAGTCGGTGCTTGTGCATCGAGTGGAGGTATATTCGACACCTATAGCGTACTCCAAGGCATTGACAGAATTATACCGGTAGACGTATACGTCCCTGGTTGTCCTCCTAGACCAGAACAAATCATAGACGGCATCTTGCGCTTACAAGACTTGGTTCAAAGCGAATCATTACGCAGAAGAGAGTCGCCAGAATACAAAGCATTACAAGAGAAGTATCAGATTTCATAATACCTATAGGCATGTCTGAATTAACACAAGAACGCATACTTGAAAAGCTGACTGAAAAATTTGGCGAGAAAGTACTTAAAAACGAAACCTCTTACGACATGCTTACTCTAACAGTAGATCGCTCTATTGTATTGGATTTAGCGCGTTACTTGTTTCAAGACGAAGAATTGAAATTTCAATTCTTAACAGACTTAACAGGTGTTCACTACCCTGACCCTAACGATGAACTCGGCGTGGTTTACCACTACCACAACTTATACAAAAACGTTAGACTTCGCGTCAAAGCGTTCTTCCCTAAAACAGATCCTGTCATCGATTCTCTTACACCTGTGTTTTCATCGGCCAATTGGATGGAAAGAGAAACCTACGATTTCTTCGGCATCTTATTTCAAGGACATCCCAATTTAAAAAGAATATTAAACGTTGACGATCTCGGCTACTTCCCGCTACGCAAGGAATACGCATTAGAAGACCCTACGCGTGAAGATAAAGATGACACCATGTTTGGCCGTTAATTTTAACATATGATCACTGAGAGCTCAAACAAATCACTTGATATAACCAATACGGATCATTATACGACCCTCAATCTCGGGCCGACTCACCCTGCAACACACGGTGTATTCCAAAATATCTTAACCATGGACGGTGAAAAAATCATTCACGCTGAACCTACGGTTGGTTACATTCACCGTGCCTTTGAAAAAATAGCAGAACGCAAACCGTTTTATCAAATCACTCCGCTTACCGATCGTTTAAACTACTGTTCATCTCCTATCAATAACATGGGATGGCACATGACGGTAGAAAAATTAGCGGGCGTTGAACTACCGAAACGAGTAGAATACATGAGGGTTCTAATTATGGAACTCGCTCGTATTTCTGATCACTTAGTTTGCAACAGTGTATTGGGTGTTGATACAGGAGCATTTACAGGCTTCTTGTATGTATTCCAATACAGAGAAAGAATCTACGATATTTTCGAAGAAATTTGTGGCGCACGTCTTACGACCAACATTGGTCGTATCGGAGGTTTTGAAAGAGACTTCAACGACAATGTATACCGTAAAATTGATGCATTCATTGCAGATTTTCCTGCGGTCATGCAAGAGTTTGAAAACCTGTTTAACAGAAATAGAATTTTCATGGACAGAACCGTTGGTGTTGGAGGAATCTCAGCAGAGAGGGCTTTAAACTACGGCTTCACTGGTCCTAACTTGCGGGCAGCAGGTGTTGATTATGATGTGCGTGTTACATCGCCGTATTCTTCTTACCAAGACTTTGACTTTGAAATTCCATTAGGAACAGGCGGCGATACTTATGACCGATTCATGGTACGTAACCATGAAATTTGGCAAAGTTTCAGCATCGTAAAACAGGCCATCGAGAAACTAAAGGCTATGCCTAAAGGTGTATTCCATGCCGATGTACCTGAGTTTTATTTGCCAACGAAAGAAGATGTATACTCTCAGATGGAAGCCTTGATTTGGCATTTCAAAATTGTAATGGGAGAAACACATATACCAAAAGGCGAAGTATACCATTCGGTAGAAGGTGCCAATGGTGAACTAGGCTTTTACATGGTCAGTGACGGAGGTCGTACACCTTATCGCTTACACTTCAGAAGACCTTGCTTTATCTATTACCAAGCGTATCCTGAAATGGTAAAAGGACAAGTGATATCAGATGCCGTAGCAACGATGAGTAGCTTGAATCTGATCGCTGGAGAAATGGACGCATAATAATTAATTACAGAAACTAACATCATACACAACATGGCTGAAACCACTACCGGTGAAATAAAATTCTCAGAATCTTCTCTTAAGAAGGTGGCTGAGATTATTGCCAGGTATCCGGAAGGCAAACAAAAATCTGCTTTGCTCCCCCTGCTTCACCTTGCTCAAGGCGAGTTTGAAGGATGGTTAAGCGTTCCGGTAATGGATTACATTGGGACTCTACTCAACATCAAACCGATTGAGGTTTATGAAGTAGCGACCTTCTACAGTATGTACAACTTAAAACCTGTAGGCAAATGCTTGATCGAGTTTTGTCAAACTGGACCTTGCTTGTTGAAAGGTGTTGAAGAGTTGATTGAATACACGGAGCAAAAACTGGGTGTGCAACTCAATCAAAATACGCCCGATGGTAAATTCACAATCAAAGCAGTAGAATGCTTAGGCTCTTGTGGATCTGCTCCTATGGCGCAAATTGGTAAGTTCTATTATGAGAATTTAACCAAAGAAAAGATCGATAAAATCATTGACCTTTTCAAGAGAGACGATTTCAATCCAGACCATAAATACGAGATCTAGCATGGGAAGGAAACTACTACTAGAGAGCATCAATGTTCCGGGCATTAGAACGTATGACGTTTACCGTGCCCAAGGCGGTTACCGCGCTGTTGAAAAAGCATTCAAGTCCATGTCTCCTGACGAGATCATGGAAGAAGTAAAAAAATCAGGTCTTCGTGGCCGTGGTGGAGCTGGCTTCCCTACTGGTATGAAGTGGAGCTTCCTCGATCGCAGTAAACCTGAAAAACCTCGTTACTTAGTATGCAATGCAGACGAAAGTGAGCCGGGTACTTTTAAGGACCGCTACTTGATGGAATTCATTCCTCATCTTTTGATTGAAGGCTTGATCCTTTCAAGTTATGCTTTAGGCTCAAACAATACGTACATCTATATCCGTGGTGAATACAAATGGATCATTGATATTTTAGAGACGGCCGTTGCTGAAGCAAAAGCAAAAGGATTTCTTGGTAAAAACATTTTGGGTACAGGCTTCGATTGTAATATACACGTACAAACGGGTGCTGGCGCATACATTTGTGGTGAAGAAACTGCACTACTCGAATCATTGGAAGGTAAAAGAGGCAACCCTCGTATCAAGCCGCCGTTCCCTGCCTTCTTTGGCTTGTACGGCTGTCCTTCTGTGGTAAACAATGTGGAGACTTTAGCGGCTGTTGTTCCCATCATCAATTTGGGTGGAGATGAATATGCTAAAATTGGTGTCGGCAAAAGTACAGGTACGAAATTAATTTCTGCTTGTGGACACATCAATAAACCGGGTGTTTATGAAATCGATTTAGGATTACCTGTCGATGAATTCTTAAACTCTGATGAATACTGCGGAGGCATTAGAACAGGGCATCGTTTCAAAGCCATCATTCCTGGAGGTTCTTCAGTACCGATCATTCCTGGTGATCTTTTCTTGAAAACATTAGAAGGCAACGGTCGATTGATGACCTACGAATCACTTTCTGAGGGTGGTTTTGTATCTGGATCGATGCTGGGTTCAGGAGGTTTCATTGTAATGGATGAGACAACCTGTATCGTAAGAAACTTATGGAGCTTATCTCGTTTTTACCATCACGAATCATGCGGACAATGCAGTCCTTGTCGTGAAGGAACAGGATGGTTAGAAAAAATATTACACCGCATAGAGCACGGTCATGGTCATATGCACGACATTGATTTGTTGGTAGAAATTGCAAAGAAAATTGAAGGCAATACCATTTGTCCTTTGGGTGACGCAGCAGCATGGCCTGTAGCCAGTGCGATTAGACACTTTAGAGAAGAATTTGAATACCATGTCAAGTTCCCCGACAAAGTTAAAGGCAGTCGCTTAGCGCATCTTGACGATTATAAAAAAGAACTTAACGCTATAGTACTGTGATAAAAGTAACGATAGACGGAGTTCAGGCAGAAGTAACACCTGGAACTACCATTTTAATGGCAGCACGTCAAATTGGTGGAGAGTTAGTCCCTCCTACCATGTGCTTTTACTCTAAGCTAGAAGGCAGCGGTGGTAAATGCCGTACCTGTTTAGTGAAAGTGACGAAAGGTTCTGAAAAAGATCCTCGTCCGATGCCTAAACTCCTAGCATCTTGTCAAACGCCTTGTCAAGATGGAATGGAAATCCAAAGCATCACTTCACCAGAAGTCATTGAAGCGCGTAAAGGTGTCGTTGAATTCTTACTGATCAATCACCCACTCGATTGCCCCGTATGTGATCAAGCAGGAGAATGTGACTTGCAAAATTTATCGTACGAACACGGCAAAGCACGCTCTCGTTACGAAGAAGAACGTCGTACATTCGATCGTATCGACATCGGCGATAAAATACAATTACACATGAACCGTTGCATCGTATGCTACCGTTGTGTAATGCTTGCTGAACAATTGACGGCTAAACGTGAGCACGGTGTATTGTACCGTGGTGATCGTTCTGAAATAAGCACCTTTATAGAGAAAGCCATCGACAACGAATTTTCAGGAAACGTAATCGATGTATGTCCTGTTGGTGCACTTACCGATAAAACCTTCCGATTTAAAAGTCGTGTTTGGTTTGTGAAACCAGTTTATGCTCATCGTGATTGCCCTACCTGTGTTGGCAAAACAACCGTTTGGCTTCATGGCGAAGAAGTATACCGCGTTACAGCTCGTAAAGATCAGTATGGAGAAGTGGAAAATTACATTTGTAACACTTGCCGTTTCGATAAAAAATCGACGACAGATTGGGTGATCGAAGGACCTGCTAAAATTGGCAGACAATCGGTGATCGGTGCCAATCAATACGCACAAGGAATTAAAGTTGAAGCTCCGAAGAAAATAGGATATGGAAATATTTCTTTACGATAAGACAATCATAATCGTTATCGTTTTTGCCATCACCTTGGTGATTGCGATGTACAGTACCTATGCAGAGCGTAAAGTATCTGCCTTTCTACAAGACCGTGTCGGTCCTAATAGAGCGGGTATTTTCGGTATTTTACAACCCCTAGCCGATGGGGTAAAAATGTTTATGAAAGAAGAGATCATCCCGACCGCTTCTAACAAAGCATTGTTCATCATTGGGCCTTCTATCTCTATGTTTACAGCCTGCTTAACCAGTGCTGTTATTCCTTGGGGTTCTTACCTTGAAATCGGAACAAGACAAGTCGTGATGCAAGCGACCGACATCAACATTGGCGTACTCTATATTTTCGCCGTTGTTTCAACTGGTGTATACGGTATCATTGTAGGCGGTTGGGCTTCGAATAATAAATACGCCTTGATGGGTGCTTTGAGGGCTTCCTCTCAAATGATTAGCTATGAATTAGCGATGGGCTTGTCTATCGTAGCTTTGGTCATGATGACTGGGACCTTAAGCCTTAGAGAAATTGTAGAACAACAAAGCACTGGTGGTTGGAACATCCTTTATCAACCATTAGGTTTCTTATTGTTCTTCATTTGTGCCTTAGCAGAATGTAACCGTACTCCATTCGATTTACCAGAATCGGAAGCTGAATTAGTAGGTGGCTACCATACAGAATACTCGAGTATGAAATTAGGCTTGTACTTGTTTGCTGAATACGTAAACATGTTCATCTCTGCCGCTGTCATGAGTGCCTTGTTCTTCGGCGGATACAACTTGCCATTCACCGATGTCTTAAGCGAATTCTTATCACACAATACCATTGCCATATTGGGTACGGTATCGTTCATGTTAAAAATCTTCATCTTTATTTTCATCTTCATGTGGATACGTTGGACATTGCCTCGTTTCCGTTACGATCAATTGATGCACTTAGGTTGGAGAATATTAATACCACTTGCCTTGATTAACATTGTAGCAACTGGAGCAGTTTTAGTGTTCTTCAACTAATTCTTAGAGCAACCATGGAAAGACTTACCAATAGATCTAAAGTAGTAGTAAACAAAGAAATGACCTTTCTTGAAAGAATGTACCTTCCTGCCATTATAGGAGGTATGATCATTACCATGAAGCATTTCTTTAAGAAAAGTGTTACGATTCAATACCCTGAAGTCAAAAGGAAATTCTCTTTTGTATACCGAGGTAAACACATTTTAAAAAGAGACGAACAAGGCAGAGAAAACTGTACAGCCTGTGGCTTATGTGCTGTTGCTTGTCCTGCTGAAGCCATTACCATTGTAGCGGCTGAACGTAAGAAAGGCGAAGAGCATTTGTACAGAGAAGAAAAATATGCAGCATCGTATGACATCAATATGTTGCGTTGCATTTTCTGCGGCTTATGTGAAGAAGCCTGTCCTAAAGATGCGATCTACTTGACAGAAGAAACCGTTCCAAGCTTTTATGATAGAAAAGATTTTCTTTATGGGAAAGACAAATTGGTACAACCATTAGGTACTAGCGCTCACCCAAAAACATTTAAACCGTACACTAAATAATACTTATTCATTCCACCTTATGGAACAATTGTTATTCATTATTCTATCGGTCATTACAGTCAGTGCAGCACTCTGTGTGGTGTTAGTCAAAAACCCAATGTACAGTGTATTGAGTTTGGTAATTACCTTCTTTTCGATAGCAGGACATTATATCCTTTTAAAATCTCAATTCTTGGCTGTTGTCAACGTCATTGTCTATGCAGGAGCGATCATGGTTTTGTTTCTGTTTGTCATCATGTTGTTGAACCTCAATGATACCGACAAACAAGAGAAAAGAAGTTTCTATTCTAAAATAGCAGCCGTTATCGCCGCTGGATTATTACTCGTCGCTATTGTGGGCTTGGTGAAAGGATCTGCTTTATTTCCTGTTGAATCGGGCATTACACCAGAAGAAATTGGCACCGTACAAATTTTAGGTAAAGTATTGTTTACCGATTTTGTATTGCCCTTTGAATTATCTTCGCTGCTGTTTTTATCTGCTATGATTGGAGCGGTAATGTTGGGAAAGAAAGACTTAAAAGACCATTAATATTTAGCACGATACCTCATGAACGTTTTTGCACAGGAATTATCGAACATGCATTTTAACTACTTAATCTTAAGTAGCCTTTTATTTTGCATAGGCGTAGCAGGTGTACTGCTTAGAAAAAACATCATCATCATCTTTATGTCCATCGAGTTGATGCTTAATGCGGTCAACTTATTGTTGGTTAATTTTTCCAACATGCACAGTGATCCCAATGGACAAGTATTTGTATTCTTCATCATGGCCGTTGCTGCTGCTGAAGTCACCATCGGCTTAGCCATTTTGGTCATGATTTACCGCAATACCGGTACCGTCAATATCGACGCATTGAAAAACTTAAAAGGATAGTATAGAAAAGTATTTATATCATGATAAATTTAATTTGGTTAGTACCTATTCTTCCGCTGCTTGGTTTTCTAATACTCAGCATCGCCAACAAGAAACTAAAAGAGAATACCGCTGCATTCATTGGTTGCGGCACCATACTGGGATCATTCATCATTACAGCAAGCACATTCTTTAGCTTCCTCAGTGGTGATCATGCAGCAGTAACTTTCACCTATTTTGAATGGATCTCAGCAGGTAACCTGTCCATTAACTTTTCATTCCTCATCGATTCCTTGTCTTTGATGATGATGATGATCATTACAGGTGTAGGATTCTTAATCCATGTGTATTCTTCTTCTTACATGCACAGCGACGAAGGCTTTAGCAGGTATTTCTCTTACTTAAATCTTTTCATCTTTAGCATGTTGCTTTTGGTGATGGGAAGCAACTACGTAGTCATGTTTACCGGTTGGGAAGGTGTTGGTTTGTGTTCTTATTTACTGATTGGATTCTGGTTTAAAAACAGTCCTTACAACGATGCGGCTAAAAAAGCATTCATCATGAACCGAATTGGAGACTTAGGTTTCTTGATGGGCTTGGCATTGATCTACAAAACATTTGGCACGTTTGATTTCGCCCTCATTTTTGAAAATGCACCCAACTTATTTAACCCTAACATCGAATCAGGCATTATGATCGCCATTACCCTACTCTTGTTTGTAGGAGCAATGGGTAAAAGTGCTCAAATACCTTTGTATACTTGGCTTCCAGATGCCATGGCGGGCCCAACACCTGTATCGGCTTTGATCCATGCGGCAACCATGGTTACAGCGGGTATTTACATGATCATTCGTTCTAATGTATTGTACACGATGGCGCCGACTACACTGGCTATTATTGCAGGAGTTGGTATTGCAACAGCACTCTTCGCTGCAACCATTGGCTTAGTGCAAAACGACATCAAAAAAGTATTGGCCTATTCTACGGTCTCTCAATTGGGTTATATGTTTTTCGCTTTAGGTTTAGGAGCCTACGATACGGCCTTCTTCCATGTCATGACGCATGCATTCTTTAAAGCCTTATTGTTCTTAGGTGCAGGAAGTGTTATACATGCCATGAGCGGAGAACAAGACATTCGTTTCATGGGTGGCTTACGTAAAAAACTTCCGATTACGTTCATCACCTTCATCATTGCAACCTTAGCTATTTCAGGAATACCTCCTTTCTCTGGTTTCTTTTCTAAGGATGCCATTCTAGAAGCAGCGTATGCACACTCTCCTTTATTCTGGGGATTGGGTTTACTCGGTGCTATGTTCACCACCTTCTACATGTTCAGGTTGGTATTCCTTACCTTCTTTGGTGACTTTAGAGGGAGCCACGAACAAGCACATCACTTGCATGAATCGCCCTTAGCCATGACCATTCCATTGATGGTTCTTGCAGCGCTATCTACCTTTGGTGGATTCTTAGGCGTACCAGAAATATTGGGTGGTTCTAACTGGCTTAAGTCTTTCCTAAGCACTGTAATTGTACCCGACACGAAACATGTTGCGCATCACCTCACGCATGCCACTGAAATGACCTTAATGGCTGCTTCTGTAGGAGCTGCTCTTGTCATGATTACAATTGCATGGATTGTATATGGTATAAAAAAACAAGTACCTTCTCGCAACGAAGCAGACTTCAGTCCTGTGCACAAAGTACTTTACCATAAATACTTCATCGATGAATTGTACGATGTCTTAGTGGTGAAACCGCTTTATTTTATTTCACAAATCACACACCGCATCGTTGAAAATAAAATCATAGACGGTATTGTAAACGGCTTTGGTCAAGTGGTATCGGCAAGCAGCAATGCATTGCAGTACGTACAAAATGGTAGTGTTAGCTTTTACCTTTTCTTAATGGTAGTAGGCACCACGTTGCTATTGACAATACTACCTTTGATTGACAGTATTTTAAACTTATTTAAATAAACAGGGATGATCACCGCATTATTGATATTAATTCCTTTTCTCACTGGACTTGTATGTTTCGCACTTCCAGGTAAAAGAGCGCCTAAACTAGCCTTTGAATCTTCTATACTTACCTTCGTAGGCGGACTTTATGCCTTTTACTTGTACTCTAAAGGACAAGTGAATTTATTAGAAATTTCGTTTCCTTGGATTCCTTCTTTGGGTGTCAACTTCCATGTTGGAATGGACGGTATCTCTTTATTGTTGGTATTCCTTACGGTATTCTTGACTCCGCTCATCTTACTTTCTTCTCAAAGTAAAGCCTATTCAGAAAGCAGTAATTTCAACGGCTTGGTATTGATTATGCAAGCGGCATTGATTGGAGTATTCACCGCTCAAGATGCCTTTGTCTTTTATATCTTCTGGGAATTAGCCTTGATTCCGATTTATTTCATCGCCTTGATTTGGGGTGGAGAAAATAGAAAAGCAGTTACCTTTAAGTTTTTCCTTTATACCACTGTCGGTTCTTTATTGATGTTGGCCGCATTGCTTTACATGTACAGCAAAACACCTTATGGTAGTTTTGCCATACAAGACTTGTATGCCATACCGCTCAATGCGTGGGAACAAAACTTTGTCTTCTTAGGCTTCTTCTTAGCCTTTGCCATTAAGATGCCGATCTTCCCTTTTCATACGTGGCAACCCGACACCTATACGACTGCACCTACTGAAGGCACCATGTTACTTTCTGGTATCATGTTGAAAATGGGTGTATATGGTGTCATTCGTTTTGTACTTCCTATTGCTCCTCTTGCCGTGATGGATTGGGGATGGCTAGTCATTTTATTGGCCGTCATTGGTATTTTATACACGTCAATTATCGCCTTAAAGCAAAACCATTTTAAACGCATGGTCGCTTATGTATCCATTGCCCACGTTGGGTTGATGGCTGCAGGTTTATTTGCTGGCAATGAAGAAGCTTTACAAGGTGTCATCATTCAAATGCTGGCGCACGGTATCAATGTGGTCGGCATGTTTTACATTGTCGATTTGATCAGCAGAAAATGCAAGACCGATCAAATGGATTTATTAGGTGGCTTAAGAAATCAAGCGCCGATCCTCGCGACCTTTTTCTTAATCATTTTAATGGCGAATGTAGCCTTACCACTGACCAACGGTTTTGTGGGTGAATACTTATTGATCGTCGGTTTATTTCAACACTCACCGTGGATGGCTGCGGTTGCTGGCCTTACCATTATATTCGGCGCAGCGTACATGTTGAATGGTTATCAAAAAATGATGTTGGGTGAAAAGAAAGAAATTTACAACCACGTAACCGATGTCAATGCAAAAGAGTTAATGGTCTTGGTTCCGATTACCATCATGATCATTGTCATGGGTATCTACCCTAAACTATTCCTTGACATCAGTGCATCGTCTGTAAAAGAACTACTGGCGATTGTACAACAAGGTCATGCATTGAAATAAGCATCATTACAACACATCCGAATACTTCATAAAGTTTCATAAAGTATTCGATTGAAATTATTAAAAATAATAAAGAGATAAATGAAAGTATTAATTGCCACATCCTTATTAGGAATATTTGCGATGATCTCTGAACTCATCGGACTAAAGAAATGGATCAGTTCAATCGTGATTGTAGGGCTTATAGGTATCATCGGACTCAATGTCTACGATTGGAATACCAATCAGTTATTCTACGGCATGATGAAACAAGACAGTTTCTCTGCGGTGTTTTCTGCAATCCTACTGGGCATCACTTTACTGTGGTTTATTTTATCGAGAGATTATTACAGCATCGAAAGTAATGGTAACATTTCAGACCAAGCAGCACTCATCTTGTTTGCTTCTGCTGGTGGACTTATCCTGGTCTCATTCCAAAACTTGACCATGCTTTTCTTAGGCATTGAAATCATGTCGATCCCGATGTATATCTTAGCGGGCTCTCACAAAAAAGAATTAAACTCTAATGAAGCCTCTTTAAAATACTTCATCATGGGTTCTTTTGCTACTGGACTCTTACTCTTCGGTATCGCTTTATTGTACGGCGCTACAGGTTCATTCGACATCTTTGAAATTCGCCAAGGATTAATGGGAGCTTACATGAATCCAAGCACCTTCTTCCTTTCCTTTGTCGGTATACTTTTCATCTTGATCGGCTTGGGCTTTAAAGTTTCAGCAGCACCCTTTCATTTCTGGACACCCGATGTATATGAAGGTGCACCAAGCATGATCTCAGCCTTCATGTCTACCTTCATTAAGACCGCTGCCTTCGTTGCATTCTTCCGATTGTTTGCCTTCTGTTTATCACCGATGGCAAGTGTATGGTCTTTACAAGTCTTGATTATCGCAGCCCTCACGATTTTAGTCGGTAACATTTTAGCGGTAAGACAAACCAATTTAAAAAGAACATTAGCATACTCTGGTATTGCACAAGCAGGTTATATATTGCTGACCATACTCATTCAAACTCCAGAGACTTTGGTTGCATTAATGACCTATACAGCGGCCTACTCTATCGCAACATTAGTGGCCTTTACCGTATTGTACCATGTTCAAAAAGCGAAGAACGATTACAGCTTTGAAGCCTTCCGTTCTTTAGGAAAAGAAAATCCAGGTTTAGCGGTGGTGCTTTCTATTGCCATGCTATCTTTAGCCGGTATCCCTCCTACTTTCGGTTTCTTTGCTAAGTTTTATTTATTCAAAAGTATCTTAGCGGTAAATCCTGGATTGATCTGGATCGTATTGATTGCCATCGCAGGATCATTGATCAGCTTATACTACTACTTCAAAGTCATCATGAGCATGTTTGGGAACGAAGGGCAGTCTAGCAAAATTGAAATCAACACAGGCGTTAAAATTGCCTTGTATGCAATCACTTCATTAATCATTATATTAGGACTTGCACCAAGTTTGTTCTTAGAACTTGGCGCTTTACTGAAATAGTCCTAAAGAATGGAAAGTCTGATCGAGTTTTACCACGTATTAACCAATCCTGAACAGATTATCCAAACGGGAGGTTTGCTCTTGATTTTGTTGATCATCTTTGCAGAAAACGGTCTCTTCTTCGGATTCTTTTTGCCAGGCGACACGCTCTTGTTCACGACAGGGTTACTCTGCTCTACAGGCCATTTCAACATTTCCATATACCTATTATTGATCACCATTACTGGAGCGGCATTCTTAGGCTCTATGTTTGGGTATTATGTAGGAAAGAAAACCGGCGACAAACTCTATCAAAAAGCGGATTCCCTTTTATACAAGCGTAAATACCTGATCTCTGCGGAAGCCTTTTTTACCAAACACGGTGGGTTTGCCTTAGTCATGGGACGTTTTCTTCCGATCATACGTACCTTCGCTCCCATATTTGCGGGCATTGCTCATTTTAACTACGGTAAATTTTTATATTATAATATTGTAGGAGGTACACTTTGGGTATTCTCCATGCTCCTCGCGGGTTATTTCTTAGGAATCTTTATTCCTGAATCAAAAGACTACTTAGAATACTTGATTTTAGGCATCGTGGTCATCACTTGGATCCCTGTTATCATTACCTATTTAAAAGAACGTAATCGGCTAGCGAAGAAATAATCGTCCAATCCGTTCAATTATTCAGGTTTTTTTGTTAATTTTTCAGATTATTTTAAGCGTGAATTCGCCTTTCATGGAGCAACTAGCATTCTGGACAATATTTAACATAGGCATCATATGCCTTCTTGTGCTTGATCTTGTGGTTTTGAATAAGAAAAACCAAAAAGTCAGCGTTAAATCAGCCCTTTGGTGGAGCGCTTTCTGGGTTGGCTTAGCCGGCGCTTTTAACATCTTCATTTATTTTTGGAAAGGCAAAGATCCTGCTTTACAATTCTTAACAGGCTATTTGATTGAGGAGTCTTTAAGTGTTGACAATTTATTTGTCTTCATGCTTATCTTCAACTATTTCAAAGTACCCGCAGAGAACCAACGCAAAGTATTGTTCTGGGGCATCATGGGTGCTCTTGTCTTAAGAGGTCTCTTTATCTTAGTAGGTGTTGCTTTGATTGAACAATTCCATTTCACCATTTACATCTTAGGTTTATTCTTAGTCATTACGGGCATAAAAATGATTGTCTCCCAAGACAAAGAAGTTAACCCTGAAAAAAATCCGATCATCAATTTGGTAAACCGTTTCATGAAGGTGACTAAAACATACGAAGGCGATCGTTTCTTTATTCGTAAAGACAACATCTTGTATGCAACACCATTGTTCATTGTCGTATTGGTTGTTGAAACAACCGATGTGGTTTTCGCCGTCGATTCTATCCCTGCCATCTTAGCGGTCAGCACAGACTCCTTCATTGTGTATACGTCCAATGTGTTTGCATTGCTGGGTCTTCGCTCTTTATACTTCGCACTGGCAGGCTTGATGCAATTGTTTCACTACATCAATTACGGATTGGCCATTATCCTTTCTTTTATTGGCTTGAAATTATTGATCTCAGACTTTTACATGATCGACATGAAGTATGCCCTACTCTTTGTAGCCATCATCTTGATCTTATCTGTCGTAGCGTCTATTCTGTTTCCTAAGAAAGAAACGATAGAGGTATAGGAAGATACGTAAGTCAGCTCAGCTGACGCAAAAAGCGTCTCCGCTTGTGCCCATTATTCATAGCATGCGCCAGCAATTGCTGCTGATGCAAGGCAAGCGTAAATATATTTTTTTATAATTTTCGTAGTTCATTTTTCTATTTTTAATATTGAAATGAAATTTAGATTATAAATCTTTAGATTAGAACGGATCACTTAATTCACTAACCCTGATTAGTTTTTTGTTTACAAATTCATTTATACCTAACTCAGAAAGTTCTCTTCCATAACCGGAACCTTTAGTTCCACCAAAGGGTAAATCGGCTTGCGTCCATGTGGGGTGATTAATAAAAACCATTCCTGTATCAATTTGGTCGGCTACCCGTTTGCCTCTTTCTATATCTTGAGTGAACACTGAGCCACCTAAACCAAATGGAGAATCGTTTGCTAAATCAATTGCCGCCTGTTCATTTTTAACTTTAAAAAGAACAGCAACGGGACCAAAAAACTCTTCGTAGTACACAGGGTTATCAGGCAGCATATTGGTAATAACAGTAGCCTCCATATAGGCGCCTGGTTGTTCCATTCTTTTTCCTCCTAATAAAATTTTAGCACCTCCAGCCTCTGCTCTCTTTACCTGATCGGCTATTTTAACCGCAGCCTCTTCGCTGCTCAAAGGACCTATATTGGTATTGGGTTCCATTGGATTGCCAACTACCAAACCTGCTAGTTTGCTTTTAAATTTTTCAAAAAAAACATCCGCTATACTTTCAACTGCAATAAATCTTTTTGATGCAATACAACATTCGCCATTGTTGTTGATTCTGCCTACAACAGCCCATTCCACCGCTTTGTCAATATCTGCATCATCCAACACAATAAATGCATCACTACCTCCTAATTCCAAAACAGATTTTTTTAAATACTTACCAGCCTCTGCTGCAATACTTGCACCTGCAGCTTCACTCCCCGTAAGTGAAACGCCTTTTATTCTTTTATCAGCCACTAAGGCTGATGCTCTTCTTCCAGATATAAGCAGATTGGTATAAAGCCCAATTGGGGCACCTGCTTCTAAAAATATTTCCTCAATGGCTATGGAGCATTGCGGAACAATTGAAGCATGTTTAATTAGAATGGTATTACCCACCATGATATTGGGTGCTGCAAAACGTGCAACCTGATAGAAAGGAAAATTCCAAGGTTGTACACCGAGCAATACACCTATCGGGCTATGTCTTATGAATGCATGTCCATGAACCGGATTTAAAATCTTATCCGCTAAAAATGCTTCCGCATGGTTGGCATAATAATCAAAGATTTCTGCACTCAGTTTAATCTCTCCTTCAGCCTGTGCAACTAACTTACCCATTTCAAGGGTGATTAATTGGGCAAGCTCTTTCTTATTCTTTCTTAACAAACCGGCTACGTTATGTAATAGCTCTGACCTTTTTGAGTAGTCCGTTTTTTTCCACGTTGCGAATGTTTCAACTGATTTTGCAATGGATTGATCAACCGCAGTTTCAGACATTTCTTCAAATGTTTTAACTACTTTATTGGTTGCAGGATTAGTGCTTTGTATTGACATGATAATGTTTTTTTGAATGTAATAATCATAAGGCTTGTTGATATTGAGGTGACTTATCGGCTTCAATACACCAGAGTAATTCTTTTATAAAAACTGCAGCAAGTTTATCGGAGTTAGATTTATCCATTGCGTTTCCATTTTCATCATATGCTTTATCTACTGTTGCAACAGAAAACATAGCAGGAATGGTCCAGGCCATCATTTTCCAAAGTGTGAATTGAAGTGATACCAAAGCCTGGCTACCCGCAAACGGACCAGATGAAACGGTAACAATACCAATGGGTTTGTGTTTCCATTCATCGTACAGTAGGTCAATAGCATTTTTTAAACTGGCAGGATATCCTCCGTTGTATTCAGGCGTAACGATGATAATTCCATCTGATGATTTAATCTTATCTGCAAATTCAATAACGTTTTCGGCTGGCTGAATCAATGTTTTTAAGGTGCCTTCAAAGATGGGAAAGTTGTAGACTTTTAAATCCAAAATTTCGGTAGTGGCTAATTTATTTTCTTTTAAATAGGATTGAAAGTAAAGCACTACGTTGTGACTTTTTCGCCCTTCTCTAACGCTGGAGGAAATGATAGCAATGTGTCTCATAATTTTTCTTTATTAAAAATTTGATCTATTTCCTTTGAAAATTTTAAATCTTTATCTGTAATGCTATCTTTCTCTTCGTGAGTGAATAGTTTTATATCTACCTTGTTGTACACATTACTCCAATTTGGATGATGGCTTATCTTTTCAGCTGCAAAAGCAACCTTTGTCATAAACGTAAAAGCTTCTACAAAATTTTCAAATTCAAAACTGCGTTGCAGTTGATTGTTTTCTTCTTTCCACATTGTAGCTTATTTTTTTTATTTTTTTAAGTTCCCCATCATCACTAAGAGCAATGGCTTGTTTTGCTTTTGTTACAATCGCATCGAATTTTCTGATATGTAGTTCGTCCGCTTTAAAATCATGCATCACTTTTGTTACTTTTGTTTGAGACGCACTTGTTTTTTCCTTTTCATTATTCGTTTTATAATTAAGCATAGACACAAATATAATTTCATGCCTATGCTTTAATGATGATTTTTTATTACTCGGCAGTTACTAAATCTCTCATAGTTTTTACTTTGTTGTGATCGGCTACAAGCAAATTATGCTGTGATTTAATCATGGTTTGTTGTTCGGCACTTAAATTTTCTGCATCATTTTCCAATGCTTTTTCATAAGTGTCTTTAGCCACGTCTTCACCATATTCGCATGAGTTGAGAATTGCTTTACGGTCTTTGCCTGTGAGTGCTGCTTTAACATCCATCCAAACACGGAAAAATTTACCCGTTGTTTTTGTTCCCTCAGTTGGTGTGCCACCTAATTTTGTCACTTCGTCTAAAAGTTCTTTATTGCAGTGCAGGCTTGTTTGCTTTAGATCGCTAAAAAAAGTTTTTAAATCTTGTTCTTCAGTTTCTTTTGCCGCTGTTTCGTAACCCTCAATTCTATCGTTGTTGATAGTGATGAGTGTGTTTAACACTTCAATTGTTTTTTCCTTTTCCATTTTATTAAATTTTATAATTGATAATTGTTGTTTGAAATTTATTTATGAATTTGTTTTTGGTTAAATCTTTATAGCACCTTCTTTGCCTGAGATTAAGTTTGTTCCTGTAACAACCGATGCCACCATTTTTAATACGTTAATCATTCTGTTACCGTCAGTATCCCAATAATAAGCAGTGATTGGTTTTACTTTTATAACAGAAATATTCGGATCGTCTTTACCTTCTTTAAACCAAATTTTTGCAACAGGTGTCCAGAGTTCTTCAATTATCGTTTTGTCTAAAATTATTTCTGCTTCACCATTCAAAACTAAATAGCTTCCTTTTCCCGGATGCAAAAAAGAGAGTTGCACATTTTTGTCTATTGATATGGCTTCGTTTTTATCACTGCTCTTTTCACTAAAAAACCAAACATTACCTTGGTCGCAAACTTTTATTGCAGTCATGGGGCAGCATTTAGAGCCATCGTCTGTTTTTACGTTGGTGCAGAAAAGACAAATCATAATATCATTGACCAAACTTTTTAGTTTGTCAATAGCTTCTTTGCTATTCAAATTTTCAGTGTTGTTCATGTTGTTTTTTTTATAGCTGTGAATTACATTTTGTCACATTCTTTTTGACACATCAATGCATGGTCAAGATGTGTTCTTAACGTTGGAAGTGTTTCTGTCGCCCATGCTTTGATGTCTGGGTCAGTGCAATCGGTAGATGCTTTTTCAAAAAGCTCAATTGCTTTTTTATGTCCTTTTACCATCATGCTACTATATTCTTTTCCAAAAGCATTTCCTGATTTGTTGTTTAGTTTTTTGTAAGCATCTATTCCGTTTTCAGTTTGCGATGTTGGCAGTGATATATTTTTTGTTTGTGCCAATGCAGTTAAATCAGCCAATGATTTGGTGTGTTCTTCCTCCATCATTTTGCCTAATTCTTTTACATGACTAAAGCCTCCTTTTTGTTGGGCTAATTGTCCTAAGCTAATTTCTTCTTGATTTATTTCAGCAGCATTAACAAGAAATTGAGCATCTTTTTCATTATTGTTGTTGTCAAACTTTTGTTCGTTTTTTTCTTCGGCAACTTCTTTGGTGTCTTCTGGTTTATTGCTCATACATGATGAGGTGCCAATGATAGCAGCAATGAGTAATGTTGCTTTCAATGAGGATATGTAATTTTTCATTTGATTGTGTTTTAATTTACCTGTAAATATTTATGCCACAAAGTTGCAGCTCATAACTGGGGCAAGCATTACAAAATTTTTCAAAAGAGTTACATCATTCACACTTTTCAATTAATAAAAAATACCATCCATTATAGAAGCACTATAGCGTTGGATATTAAAGAAACAGCCCCGTTTTTCGGGGCTGTTTTGTTTTTTGATTTTTGTCTTTTTTTTGGGTGGTGAGAAGACTCTTCCATTTTTTCAGGTCGGCTTGGCGTATCGGAAAAAATTAACATGTTTTGTGCGTTCGAGTAGGCGGGCTTTTTTAATAAATATTTTTTTAGCCTAAGCATTAGAAGTCCAGAAAATCGTCCACTAAAAGCTTAGTTAATACTTGTCAGGTTAATGGTTGCAAGGACAGTCTTAGGGTTTCTGCTAACGGTTGTGGGATTAACGTAGGGCATGTTGTAGAAGATGCTACATGATTTTATATCCGTTGGCGAAAGCGTCTCGCTTGTGCCTATAATCCATAGAGCGTCTCGTTCGGGCTTATTAATAAGCCACTAGTTCTATTATTCCTTTTTTACCGGCATAGTCTTTAGCACTGCTGTACAACCAATGTTCTGGTTGATCTACAAACCTAGACACGACTGAATTCATGTGAATATAATTCATTTTCTGATAAAAAACTTCATCACTAAACAACTCCTTTCCAAGGTCAGTAGCACACAGACATTATTACACAATAATAAAATTTTTCTTACCAATAAAAATATACGATGCTATAAGCTTATCCTTTTATTATAACATTGGTTGGTCTGTGGCCCACAGACCAAGGAATAGAGTCGGAGGTGGTCAGTTTGTCGGGGAAACCGTTGGCTAGCCTATTGAAAAATAGTCGTCACTAGTTATGAAATAAAGTGGTCAAACCCTTTGGAATCTCCAATATACAGACATGTTAGTTGAATAAGTTTAGCTCAATATGACTTCCTTGCCTATAGGATACTCAAAATAAAAGCCTGCAAGAAGCAGGCTTTTATTAGAAAAGGTAAAACCAGATTAAACAGGCATAATCACTTTGTTAATCGCGTGAATAACGCCATTATCAGTTTGCACATCTGCTACTACTACTTCTGCATCGTTAATAAATACTTTTCCATCTTTCAAATGAATAGTAATCTCCGATCCGTTTACGGTCTTCGCTTTCATGCCATCTGTTAAATCGGTAGATAGTACTTTACCTGCAACTACGTGGTACGTTAGTATGCTTTGTAATTTCGCTTTGCTCTCAGGTTGTACCAACGAATCTACCGTGCCAGCTGGTAATGCCGCGAAAGCATCATCCAACGGTGCAAACACAGTAAAAGGGCCTTTACCACTAAGTGTTTCTACGAGTTCTGCAGCAGTGACAGCCGCAACGAGTGTTTTGAATGAGCCGTGATTAACAGCAGTTTCTACAATGTTCATATTCGTTGTTTTTAAAATGTACCTATATAAGGCACAAGTCTGTTAATTGTTCAGAATAGAGTGTTATATAAATGTTAATTCAAATCGCTCCCGAACAGATTTGTGCCCCCTACTGGCGCGAGCATATAGAGCGTCCCACTCGGGAACTCTATAACACCGCAAGATCTAGAAGACCCTTTTGGCCTCCATGATCTCTTGCACTACTGTATAGCCATTCTTCCCGTTGTGAAACAAAACTTGATGTTACAGGATTCATGTGGATATAATCCATTTTCTGACGAAACACTTCATCACTCCATAATTCTATGGGATGACTATCTTGTTGCCAAAACTGAAAATCCTGATTGTTCGCATTAGACAACCCTGTTCGTCTCATCATCCAAAGCATACAGGCTTTTCTGCTTTCATAATTTACATTTTCGTCTAAAAGGATTTGACGAAACCCTCGCGAAGTATAACCTTTTAAATCTCTGGCAATGTCTACTTAGGAATGAGTCCCAACTCCAAGGTCTGTGGCACACAGACCTTATTTCATAACAACAAAAAATCTACGATGACGCCGACATCCGTCGGTGCCTTTTATTTATTCTTAGGGCGTCCGCCCGAAGATTAAATTTAATAATCCATTCATCCAATACACCTATTTTACCTTTTCACATTAATAGCATGCCCTGGCGGAAGCCCTATATAGTAAAATAAGCACCGACGCAAGTCGGCGCCAGCGGAATAAATATGAAAACCTATGAAAGTAAAATAGCATCACAGAAACCTGTGATGCTATCTAATTAAATTTGTATCCTTGTAAATCTGTATGGCTTATTTAGGACGTGACAAAATAAGTTTCATTTTATGGTTCTAGAATACCGATCTCTTTCAATTTGCAAAACCAGATTATCTGTTACACGACCCATCAGTTACCTACTTTCACGATTCTTTCCACCTTTAATAGATTATTTCCATCATAAATATTCAGAAGATAAATTCCAGGAGGAATATCCGTAATATTTCTCGTACTCTGTTTACCACCCGATTCGATCCATTGTTCGACTTCTCTGCCAGCAATATCGGTCATTACAAATTTCAGTTCGGTACTTAAATTTACAGCGAAGTTGATGTTCAATTCAGAGCTTACAGGATTTGGATATATTTTCACATCTACTCCACTAGAATTCTTTGACTCTGAAACAAAACCTTCGATGTGATCTTCATTACTAGCAGCTTGTTTGTATACTGCAGGATTGCAATTCCCTAACCAAAAATAGGTAAAATTAACCCTTGTATTAGATGCAACATAAAAGGCATTAGGTGTACGATATTCTACAAAGCCCGTCTGATTATATGCTGAAATCTCTCTCATCGTCCATTGGCCATTCACTTTATATAATTGATTCATAGCAGGCTTTTGAGCAGTTCCTGATAAATATATTACACCTGTATTCGCATTGATACTAAAGAATCCATTTGTTTTAATGGCTGGCCAGTATGGTTCCACTGTATTATAAATGATTCGGGTTGTAAGATCTATGCGTTTGAGGTATCCATCTGTGCCAGTAAAGAACAAATCATTACCGTAAATTTCAATATTAGTATGAGCCAATGCGGCAGACTTATCGCCAGCATCACTTGTAATTACTAACGGTCCCCATGTAGGAAGGTAGCGACAAATGATATGTCCGTTTTTAACATAGTATATGTGATCGCCTTTCACAGCGGCATGAATACCTTCTACCGGTCCTTGATCTATAAAATCCTTTCCGATATCATCTACGATCACTACAACTTTTCCATCGTTATTTTTAAAAATTACGCGGTTATCAGTGACACACATAATGTACTTCACATTGACAGCATTGTTGTATACTTTTTCAGCCGTCCAGTTGGATGAATTTGCAAATTCATTCTGGTAATTATTAATAGAAGAAATAGAATGAATTTTATAATCAGACCCTACGTAAAATATAGTTCGGTCACCCCAGGTGGTCTCTCTTACCTGAATTGAACCTGCACGAACAACAGGCGCATTGTTTTTAGGGAAGGCAAAGTTTCTCCATAGACTAGCACTAGCATCCCATTGATAGGTGGAAAGTTTATATTCATTACCTGTGTAACCAGCATAATAAACATTTCCTTTTAACTCTGAAACAATATTAGAATTAGAAATGTCGTCATTTGGAACTGGAAGATAATCCAAATCGGCAATAGGAATATAATTATTTAGACCTATATAAGGAGAAGTGCTGATCCAGCCACCATCCAATACACGGAAAGTAGGAGTGGTCACTTTGCATCCTCTTGCATCTGTAATAGTAGCGCTTAGCGTATGTTGACCAGCCCATTGAGCAGGTGCGATGGTAATGGTAGCTGCATTTCCAGCTTTTACAATCTGAGTATAATTTACATTAGAAATATTCCAGGCAAAATCATATACTGGTGTTCCTCCATTCGCAGTAAGGGTAAGCGACACAGGTTGCCCATCACATAGGAAAAGATCTGATGTAGGTGAATTGGAACTTACGGTCTGTGGTACATCACCAGCAACATATATTTGTTTTTCGATGATCTTACCATCGAAGTAAGTAATTTTCACTTTTACATTGCCCTGTGGAACACGAAAACCTGCATCACTCCATTGAGTAAAAGGTTTGGCGGTAATACCCCTTACCCATTCGCCGGAAGAAGGTCCATCAAAACTCCAGCCTTGCGGAATAGACCATTCAACATTTTTGATGCCGCAGTCTTTGTTCAAAACAATGTTGTAATTAAGACTCTGATCAGAACATTTCACATAAGTAGGTCCGCTGATGGAAGCTGTAATGGTGTATGGATCATCACATTGGCTGAATACAATCTTCACAGGATTGGTGACTTCTTTCTGATATGGACTTCCGCAAAAATCTATAAAAATATTGGTACAATTTCGTGTAATGAGTACACGACGAAAATAATACACATCTGTCTGCGGCCACCATGCTTTTGTAAAGGATCCTGGATAATAACTAAAAGGAACAGAAACGTCACTAACAGGCCCCGAAAAGGTTATTGGTTTGAAATTATCAAGCGAAGTACCCATTTCCCATGTAACGTAGGATTTATCAGCTCTAAGAGGATACTCTGCGAAATACCCACCAACAATCTTCTTAGTAGGATATGTCTGGCCTGCTGTAACATTATAATAATACTGGTCACCACAAAGCTGCCCATCCGGAGGAGTGGTACAAATACTAATGGTAAGATTCACTTCACTAGAATATGTGGTGTAATTCGTAGTAATGACTCTTCTTCTGAGATAAGTATTATCATAGGTAGTAGAAGGCAACGTATAATTTATAGATGTCGCACCCGGTATGTTTGACCATGCACCCTGATCGTATTTAATCTGCCATTGATAGCTATAACCGCCAGCAGGAGGATTGCCATTTACACCACCCTTTTGAGGAGTAGATCCATTAATCGTAAGATTCGTAATGGATGATCCAACCTGAGTCAAGTTTTGAATGCAGTTATTGAAGTCTGTATTCAGACATATTTTATTATTAGTAAGTTGGTTTGGATCAATTGTTCTGGTAATGGTAAACGTATCGGAAGAAGCTACTTCCTTATTCGGCTCAGCAGTATTATACAATTTCACAGATACTTCAAAAGGGAAATCATCCGTAGTATAAATTAAGCCATAAGCATTCGCTGGAATAGTTTCGAGTTTGTTATCTCCGTATTCAAAAGCAGAAATAAAAATATGCGAGGCATTGACAACCGTTGCTTTTTCTTCATCAGCAGTACCTGCCTTTTTGGTGATGACGATGTCGATCTGGTAATCAGCCGCTGCTGTACCGGCCGGCTGATTGTATTCCAGAGTGGTACCGATATACACAAGCCCTACATTATAATCAAAATCGTTAGGGGCAATGGTAATGGTGCCAGAAGCAGCATTACTGGAGTGTGCACTTCCACTGTAAGGGTTGACCGTAAAATTTGTAAATTTGATTGTTCGTTGGCCCATGACCATCGTACTCGAAAACAGCATACATAAAATACATGCTATCAAATGGTTCTTTAGTTTCATATTCTCTTAGAATTACGGTTAAGCAAAACTATGTAAAAAGAACGTGTGGCAACATACCTATTAATAGTGATATTTTTAGGAGATCAAAACAAGGGTTCAACGGGTTTCAAAACTACCAGATAAAGAAAAAGAATTTCTTTTTGTTTCTTAATGCATTCATTGACCCTATGAATGTTTTCAATATTCTACAAAACAACAAAGCCTGGTTCTCACTTTGCTATCATCTTATCTTCAGGCAGAGTCTCTTCTTCCGTTTATAGGATAAAATACCCTTTAAGGTTAGTGAAAGAAGGACTCTGAAGTCGCCTTTATTTCGCATTCTATCTTCAGGCAGAGTCTCTTCTTCCGTTTATAGGATAAAATATCCTTTAAGGATAGTGAAAGAAGGACTCTGAAGTCGCCTTTATTTCGCATTCAAGGCGCAGAGTCCTCTGAAGAGAGACTCTGCGAGAAGGGAGTCCTCTGAAGAGAGACTCTGCGGGAGGGGAAACTGTTCATTTTTATGTGATGGAACGATGACCGCCTCATCGTTCCATTCTGTTGAGCCTAAATCCTCATCGTATTAACCTTGTGGAATTTCTTCTACCAAGATTTCGTTTCCTGCTTTGTCGTAATAGGTACAGGTCATCTTGTCCATACAGATTGCCCACTTTTCAATACCAAAAGTCGCACACATTTTAATGAAGGTCAGGAAGTCTGTTTTGCCTTGTTGATGTGCGATTAACTCGGCTTTAAATGCCTCCCCTTTTGAGGTGTCGGCAATGACTAAGGCCTCATACTTTGCAGGCACTTTTGCGGTATACTCCTTTGCACCGTGGTAGTCAATATGACCGTCGGAGACATACGCTTCATAGTGCGTAACACCCAATGCCTTAATTTCTTTGATGTAAGACGGAAAGTCTGCACCTGATTTCACTTTGCTGTGAGCCGCTTTGATTTGTTCTATTGTAAACATGTTTTCTTGATTTTTAAGGGTGAAACAATTTATTGAATTACACGCAACCATTATGCTCAAACCGGATAGTATGATGGTCGATTTTAACATCGATTTTCCCATTTGCCTTTACATTAAGATTATCCCGATTATTTCGGGACAAAGATGCGATGATGAAAAACCCTGTAATTGTAAAAAATCGTTTTTCTATAAAAATCGTTTGAAATTTTCGGGTGTGTCGCCCGTAAACTGCTTGAAGTCTTTGATAAAATGAGCTTGGTCGAAGAAATTATTTTCGTAACAGATTTCAGACAGGGTTTTCGATTCGCTCAGGTTTTCCAAAACGGTATTGAAACGAACAATGGAAGCAAACTTTTTGGCGGTTGTTCCCACCACTTTTCTAAAGCGCTTTTCAAAGGGACTTTGACTGATGAATAGCTTTTCGTTTAACTCTTTTATGCGGATCGTGCCATTGCTTTGGTAAATGAGCTTCACCGCTTCTACAATTAATTTGTCGGTTTGAATGTCTTTGAGTTGAGATACTAAAAATTGCTCCACGATTTTTATACGAAGTTGGTCAGTATTGGCGACGACTAATTTTTCTTCGACTTCCCTGATGCTGTTTTTATCAAAAATATCGTCCAGTGAAAGGCTTAAATTAAAGAGTTCGTTGGCAGGATGTGAAGCAAAATGAGTAAAGCCAATTTCAGTAAAGTAAACCAATACCGTTCCGATGCCTGCCGAATTTTTGAAGATTTTATAACCGTCCGTAATGCCTGTTATTCCTGCTGTTGCGAGTTTGCTTTCTGTATTGTCTTTGATGAGGGCAAGTTCACCTTTGTATTGAAAACCAATCACAAGTCCTGATGAAGGAAAAACTTTATACCCCTTTTCCAATTCATTCTCCGCCACTACAAAATATTTGATGTAGGGTTTTAATGGATCTGTAGGAAAATGTTTGTCAAATTTCATTGGCTTATCCTTATGTTCGACTTCCAGTAAAATCCACTGGCTTCAGCTGCCGCAAGCTATTACAAAGTCAATTGAATGTGCGAGCAGGAGGATATTTATTTTTCTTTACAAAGGCAAACCTTCAGAATTGGTTTTTTTTAGATACCTCATGATTTTACTATATAATAATTTTTCGTCAATGGGTTTGGAGATATAATCATTCATTCCAACAGCTTCGCATTTTCCAACATCAACTGTTGTAACATCAGCTGTAAGGGCAATGATGGGGATTTGAGAATTCATTATGATACGAATATGCTCCGTGGCTTCAAAGCCATTAAACTCAGGCATTTGCAGATCCATAAGAATAATATCATACTTATTTTCTTGGAGCTTTTCGATAGCAATTTTTCCATTGCCTGCAATATCTACCTCAAAGCCAAAATCTTCTAAAATTATTTTTATCAAAAGTTGATTCAATGGCATGTCCTCCGCAACCAATATCCTAATATTTTCAATTCTCTCGGCTAATTCCATTCCATTATCAGCTTGAGTTGTTTCTATTGTTTCTGCAATGGCCTTTTTAAAATTCAAAGTAAAACCAAAGGTGGATCCTTTACCCGGTTTACTATTTACAATGAGGGTTCCACCTTGCAGTTCTACAAATTGCTTAACAATAGAGAGTCCTAAGCCTGTCCCTCCATGGAATCTTGAGGTTTCACTAGTTGCTTGTTGAAAGTCGTCAAAAATATGATCTAGTTTGTTTTCTGGAATCCCGATCCCTGTATCTGTTACTGAAAACTCTATGGCTATACTGTCTGCCTCTTCTTTAAGCATGCGAACACTTACGGTTATTTTTCCTTCATCTGTAAACTTTACTGCATTACTCAGTAGGTTTAAAATTATTTGACGCAAACGTACCGAGTCGCCTAGTAAAATTTCAGGAATAGTAGCATCATAATTTTCAATCAATTCTAGATTTTTTTCCTGGATTTTTGGTTCAAATAGATGAAGTGTTGCAGAAATTGAAGCGGATAAATCAAATGGAATTTGCTCAAAGGTCATCTTTCCTGCATCTACTTTGGCAATGTCAAGTATATCATTGATTAAAACGATCAAGGCATCTCCCGATACTTTAATGGCATTTATATATTCTTTTTGTTTTACACTTAATTCTGTTTTTAAAATCACATTTGTAAATCCAATGATTGAATTCATGGGTGTTCGGATTTCATGGCTCATGTTTGAGAGAAATTGCTGCTTAGCATTCATGGCTTCTTCTGCTATGATTGTAGCCTCTTCTGCTTTCCTTTTGGCTTCTTTCAGATCATGAATATCTGTACTACTGCCCACCCACATCAATATGTTGCCTGTTTCGTCTTTAATGGGGACCGCCCTGCTTAGATACCACCTAAAACCGCCTTCTTTGTTTTGAATGCGACATTCCATATCAAAAATATCGCCAGTGGCAACCGAATGTTTCCAATTATTTATCGTGGGTTCTAAATCATCGGGGTGCATGGCTTTTTCCCAGCCCCAGTCCTTTAATTCTTCAAAAGTGAGGCCTGTATCATCGAGCCATTGTTGATTGAAGAAAATAACATTGCCTTCGGCATCGGCATTGATTATTTTCTGGGGCATATTGTTGGTTAAAAGACGAAACTTTTTCTCGCTTACTTCAATTCTTTTTCGGGTGTTTACAGTTTCTGTAACCTCATAGCCAAAACCCAAAATGGAATAGATTTTTCGATTTTCATCAAACATCGGTTGGTAGCTAAAATTGAAGTAGCGCAACTCAGGTGTATGGCCTTCTTCTCGGGGAAATGTGGCTGGAATATCGTTACCAACAAAGGCTTCTCCCGTGTTGTAAATATTATCCAAAAGCTTGTCAAAACCTTGGCCTTCAAATTCAGGTATTGCTTTTAAGAAAGGCTTACCTTTTAATATACGGCTCCCAAATAATTGCTGGTATTGCTCATTTACAAATGAATACACATGGTTTGGGCCTTCAAGCGTACATATCACATATGGGGCATTCATGAGCATATCTTCATGGATAATAACCTGCGCTTCAATTTTTTTTCGGGCATTTACCTGACCCGTTATTTCATCTGCTAAAACCATCACCCCTGAGACAGTTCCATCAGCTTCTCGCAAAGGCTCATATATAAATTTTACAAATACATCTTCCAGTCTACCGTTTCGCTTAATGGTGAGGGAAAGCTCTTGTGATACAAAACGATTACCGGTTTTATAAACATTATCTAATAGTCCTTTATAAACTTGGTCCTTCACCTCAGATATAACATCAAAGAGAGGTTTGTGTAGTGAATTTTCTATTTTCCTATCCAAAAAATTAGCCATTTCTTGGTTCATGGTTTCGATTATAAAATCTTCTCCTCGTAATACAAAAATGGCTATTGGTGCTTGCGTTACCAAAAGCCTAAAACGTTCTTCACTTTCTTTTATTTGTAAATTATATTTTGCTTGTGATGTAACTTCTGTAGCTATAATGCCAATACCATTTATTTCGCCATTTATATTTTTTTGCGGATAAAGAATAAAATTATAATACTTGAGGGTTGTTACTCCATTTTGCAAAATGTTTACAGGCGTTTCAATTGCATTAAAAGGTATTCCCGTTTTATACACTTGGTTAAAAACTTCTTTGTATCCCTGTTCTGCCATTTCGGGTAACGCTTCAAAATATTTCTTACCCATTATCTCTTTTCCTTTTCCCCAAATTTCAATAATGGGTTCATTAGCGGTAGTGATAACCAAATCTTCTCCTAATAAAATGCCGATGGCTGATGGAGATGTATAAATAAGATTGCGAAAACGCAGTTCGCTTTCTTCAATCTCCCTTTTTGCAATCACCTGCTCGGTTACATCATACCCAATAATGGTAATACCCGAAACAGTTTCATCTGCTTCCCAATAAGGCTGGAAAACAAAATTGAAATACTCTTCCTTCGCATGGCCGTGCACATTATGGGGGCTCTTCACTTCTCTTCCATGATAAGGAATGCCAGTGGCAATCACTTCATCCATCAAAGCGGGGAATAGCGTATCGCTAAGTTCGGGCATAATCTCAAGCAGCGATTTACCTTCTACGTCATTCCCTTTTCCTCAAACTGCTTTAATCCTTTCATTGGCAAGGGCAACAACCAAATCTTTTCCTTTTAGCACGACAAACGTAAAGGGCGAATGCATCAGCATCATGTTATACCGTTTATCGCTTTCTTCTATTTTTTTTCGGGCAAGTATCATTTCTGTTACATCGTAAGCAATAGTGATGACCCCAGAAATTGTTCCATCGGCATCATGGTCAGGTTGATAAACGATATTAAAATATCGCTCTTCCATTTTATCTTTATGCTGTAACCGCGCAAGCATTTCGTTGGCATAAACAGGAATGCCTGTTGTAAAAACTTTATCAAGCATGGCAGGGAATGGCTGGTTTTTCATTTCTGGCAGCATCTGCAAGAGTGTTTTGCCTTCTACCATATTCCCTTTTCCCCAAAATTCTTTTGTCAAATCATTGGCAAGGGTTACTGTTATGTCTTTTCCCTTCATAACACAAAAAGCAAATGGCGATTCCATAAGCATGGTGTAATAGCGCTTATTGGTTTCTTCCACCAATTTCGATGCTTTTTGCTCTGCCGCTTGCTCTGCTTCTAATGCTTTTTTTACGATTACCTTAGCTGTTACTTCGTAAGCAATAACCGTAACACCCGAAATGGTTTCGTCTGCTTCCAGATAGGGCTGGTAAACAAAATTAAAATACACATCTTCCAATTTGCCATTGCGAAAAACCGGGGCAAGAAGTTCCTCTCCGTAAAAGGGAACACCGGTGGTGTAAACCTTATCCAGCAAACCGGGAAATTCGGTATCTTTAAGTTCAGGTATCACATCAAATAATGACTTTCCTTCCAAGTCCTTCCCTTTCCCCCACATTTCTTTTACGGAATCGTTAGCGAGTGTAATCACCATATTTTTACCTTTAAAAATGGCAAAACCAAAAGGCGATCTCATAAGCATCATGTTGTATCGCTTTTCGCTGTCTTCAATCTGCTTCAATGCTTTTTGCTCCACTTCATGCTGCGCATCTAATGCTTTTTTTACGATCACAGCAGCAGTTACTTCGGCAGCAATAATGGTAACGCCCGAAATAGTTTCGTCTACTTCACGATAAGGCTGGTAAGCAAAATTATAATAAATATCTTCCTTCTGTCCATTAATGTGCTTCGGGGCGAGGACTTCATTGGCATAATAAGAAATTCCTGTTTTGTAAACTTCATCAATCAAATTAGGAAATGGTGTGTCTTTTAATTCCGGAAGAACCTCAATCAATGGTTTTCCTTCAATGTTATTTCCCTTTCCCCAAGTTGCTTTCATTTTGTCATTGGCAAATGAGATCACTTTATTTTTACCTTTCAGTATTGCAAAAGGGAATGGCGATTGCATGAGCATCATACTGTGTCGCTTTTCGCTGTCTTCAACCAGTTTCAATGCTTTTTTATCAAACTCATGCTGCGTTATCAGTATCTTATTTTCTGTAACATCTTCAGTCCGGTGAATAATATATTTCACCTTATTATTCTCATCCAATATAGGCGAGCTAGTTGCTTGCCAATACTTCAGTTCATACCCGCCACCTTCCGATTCCGGTTTTGGAATATCGTATTTTACAACCGGCAATACATCCTTGGTTTTATTTTTAATTACCCGGTTAAAAGAAGCCCGTGCAATACTTTCTCCATTTGCGGTTTTATCATCAGGCTTATCAGGGAACACCTCAAAGGCATTACGCCCCACAATATTTTCTCTTACAGTTATTGTAGCTTTTAAAAATGCATCGGATGCAGCCACTATAGAAAAGTTGGTATCAATCACCACCAACAATTCCGAAGATTGTTCGAATATCTTTATATAATCTCTTGTATCCATGCGTTGGTAAATATGCGATAAAGAATTTGATTAGTATGTTTTATTTTCCATCTCGGATAAAAAGCGAAAAAGAGACCCCACAACATCTATTTGTCAAATGGTGTCTGGTTTACCTGAGGTTTGTCTAAAGTGACGCACAACGCTTGGAAGCTAGCGAAGAATCGGATTTAGAAGCACAAATGTTCAAATCAGCAAAAATGCATATTAGAATTTCGAATGTTCAATATAGCGTTGAACATGCTTTTTTTTAGCTGGCGCAAGCATCTCGCCTTTGCCAGACGAGGAATCTTATTTTATGATTTCATCCAACCAATGGATTATATTCAACGCAAATTGTGCATTCTGCGGTGCATTGGGGGAATTGAATCCATACTTGTTGCCATTACCGATTTGTGCAGTAAACATTCCTGCTTCTCCAAATACAACCACTCTCCCTTTCCCTTGTTTTAGTATAGCGCCTTGACTCCATTCTTTTATTGGAATACGTGGAGTGTTTTTATTAAACTTCCATGCCGTGTCTGGCACCATGCTGATATAGTCTTCTTTAAAAGTCAACAAACTTTCTGCATTGGATGGTATTTTAAAGGCTGAGCCAGTAAATGTCGAAACTGAATCAACTTTTTCTGTTTCGTTTCGCCCACTCGTAATGCTATTCGAAGCCAAGCTTCCATTACTTGTTTTAAAACGAATATAATCTCCAACACCTGGACCTGTTACAAAGCCATTGCTTATTTCAAAACCAAAGGCCTTGAGGAGTGCTTCTACAGCTCCAGCGCAAGGCATATGGTCTGTGATTATAAAAAGCCGTCCGCCCTTGTTTACCCATTCTTTAAGCACAGCGATTTCAGCATCGCTAAAGGCAGAAGGTGTCGGCACGATCCATCTTTTGGCATTTATGATATGAAGAGGATTTGCGGTAATGAAAATTTTGCACTTCGCTAAGGATTCCTTGGTCAATGTATCTGCACTACCCATTACTCGATACCCGTCACATTCTAATAACTTCTTTAGCGGACTGTATTTCCCATTCGCTGTATGAATATTGTTATGCCCTTCATCCATTGCGATTATTGAACCTTTATTCGATTTATAGACTGGAGAGATGATCTTATACGAATAAGAAGTATCAGCCCCTTGCTGACAAAGCGTGATCTGAGGAATGAAAAAAATAAAACAAATAAAGGCAAAGTTTATTTTCATATTTGTATAAACAATCTTATATTCTTTTGGGACAAGTGTCTCGCTCTTGCCAGCGGGAGGCACTAGCGATAAGCTTGCGCCAGCAAGGGCAAGGGGTGTCTCGCTTGTACCAGCGGGGGACTATTCTAAAACCAAACAATCTCCAGTAGATAAGTCTTCCTCTATTTTCTTAAACTTCGTTTCCAAAATAGTTCCATCCTTATATCTAACTTTTAGTATTTGATTTCTACCATAAACTTTTGAACTTTTTACGGGGAGAATATTTTTTTCTTTTTTACCTAATTTTGCTTCTGCATTTTGCTTAATGATATCCATTCCTGTTTCTCCCAATAGATTACTCGTTTGATTTTTCACCTTTTCATCATTAGCAAATTTAATTATTTGTTCTGCTTTTATTTTTTCATTTATTTTATCATTAAGTATTGAATAAATGTTTAGTTGCAAATGATAGACAACTAAATAATCTATCAAAATTTGTTCTGGTGCAAATTCTTTTTGTAAAACTATAAAATTTGCATATTTAAGAGCTTCATCAAATTTTCCTTTTTCTGTTAATGAAAATATCAAATTGATAAATATTTCCATATCAAAATAGTCTATTGGCGTAATCCTATTTTTATGAAAAATATTTACATACTCAATATCAAAACCTTTGGGTTCATTTCTACCTGAACCATAGGCTAGTAACTTTAATGTATTATATTGAGTTACATCATCAAATACTAAGCTTTCAGTTTGTATAGAATCATATAAGTAGTTTAGTATTGTCAAGCCATTATCCCAAGCCCCTTCAGTGTTTATTGAAAATATTGCTAAATTATAAAGTTGCTTTGATATTGGATTTTCATCTATTAATGAAATTTTTGGAATGAGTTTTTCAAATAATATTTCTTTGTAATTAATGAATGACAATAATGCAATCTGCTTGAATTCATCTATGCTAAATACGATTTGACTTTCATTTTCTATGTTTGAAGGAACAGCGCTACCATCACATATATTATCAACTAGTTTGCTTAATAATTCAAAATTTTCATTTTTATTTTTATTTAATTTTATATATGCCAATGTAAATTTTGGCCTTGAATTATTATTACTTAGTTTAATTGCTTCAAAATAATTATTTAATGCTTGGTCGAGATTATTATCCACTCTATCAATTTCCGCTAAAGTGTAATATGCTATTGATTTTAGATGTGAAACAAATTCTTGAGTTTGTTTTTCCTTATCAAATGGCGTTTCATTTATTATTTCTTTGAATAATTTTATCGAATCTTCCTTATGATTAGTTTTATCTGACTTTAAAGAAATAGTACCATAATTCAATAGTGCTAAAGCATAAACGCTAGATTTTCTCCCATTACTTATAACTTTCTTGAAGCTTTCAAGACTTTCTTCAATTCTGTTTAAATAATAGTAAATATTTCCTTTAATATAATGAAGTTCAAAATAATATTTAGGTTCATCATCTTGATCAAATATTACTTTTTCAAAAAAATCAATAGATTTATTGTATTGAGTTAAGGCATATGCAGAATAGCCAATTGCGTAAAAATAATGTGATTTGGAGGAGTTTTCAGGAAACTCATTGTGTTCTAAGTATTTTTCAAATGTTAATAAAGCATCACTATATCTTTGATTGCTGTAATCTTCCATTGCCAAATCAATCAATCCTTTATCTGCTTCTTCTAATGATCTTATCCACTCATAACTTAGACTTTTTCTAATAACTTCGTTTTTAACGTGAATATCATCTTCATCATAATTTATTATTCCAGCTAAGTACAATTTACTCTTTATCTTATCAGAAACCGATTTTCCTTTTTTGTATTCAATCTCTACTATGGAATTGCGAATTTCTCTGTCGTTGGTTACAATTTCTCTAATATTATCAATAGGTGCTTTGTCGAATGAAGTCAGATATAAATCTTGAACTATTTTATCGATAAGTTGGGTATTGCATTCCTTACTCTTTATTTTATTTTCAACTTCAGAACAAACATCCCAAGAAATCCTGGGACTACCATTTGTCCAATAGAAAATTCTATCTGCAGACTCTTGATTAATAACCAAGTTTGCTGTTTTGATAAAAATATCAAACTCCTCTCTAGAAAAATCATTTAGATAAATCTTTTGACCAATATTAAAAGGCGATACTTTGGGATCTTTAATAATCTCACTAGGTTCTACAACGCCTGATAACAAATATGTCAAATTATAAAATTCTTTATAATTTACTCTTGCTCCAAAATAAGTGCTTCTAATTTGTGAAAATATTTGGTCTGAATAGTCAGTTTTTGTTAAGGCATCGATTTCATCTAAAATAATAACCAATTTCCCACCTTTCAATGTTTGAAGGAGAAAACGCAGTTCATTGGTATGTTGTTTATGGGGTGGAGTATCTTTTAACTCAGTTCGCCTATCAAAAATAACATTGGCTACTTCACTAAATTTTTCAGGGTACGCTTCTATTGCATTATCAATAATGTTTTCAAAGCAACTTTTTGCTGTTGGAAATGTATTTGATAAGTCTATATATATAAAGGCATCAATTGAAGTCTCTAATTTACTTTTAGCATTGAGCAGCAAATTTGTCTTGCCCATTTGTCTAGATACTAAAACATATCCAGGCCTACCCATATCTGAAATGATATTACTAACTTGTATATCTGCATCCCTTTGAACATAAAGCCCTTCGGGGATTATAGTATATGGTTTAAGTATTTTATCCATCTTTTTTAACTTAAATCTCTTTCCGTTTCTTTTAAAATTATTCTCAAAGTTTTATTGTCAACTTTATTTAACGTATAAAGACTTCGAAAAAACTTCTTGATAAAACGAGGAGAGCCTTTTGCGCTTGTAATTAGTTCTTTTTTAAATTCAGCATTTAAATTCAATTTAAATGCACCTAAAATCATTTCAATTAATTTGAGAATATCTTCTTCTTTCCAATATTCAAGAGGCACAAAACTAATTTGTTGATGGATTTTTTGCTGAACAATTGAAATTTTTATTGCAGGGTTTTCTATAGAAGAAAGTACGAATTTTATTTTGCTCAATCCATTAATGAAGTTTTTTGATATTATAATCGAGAATATTTTTTCGGCAAACTCCTTTTGGTCATTTTCTGAGTTTATTGGTATTTCTTCTATGAAAATTATCAACTCTTTGTTTTCATAATATTGGTTAAGTAACAAGATTAATTCTCTACTGCACTCCGAAAAGTTAGTTGGTTGACATTGAGAATGAACACCACTAACTTTCGAGGAAACATCAAATAGAATTTCTCTAAAAAAGCTTTCTACATCTTGCCCGATGCATGGAGCTAAATTAATTTGAATAAAGTCTTTTTTTGTTTTAAGAATGTTTCTAATAATTAGATTTGATTTTCCACACCCTGATGGCCCGTAAACCCATATCCCATATTGATTTAAAACCTGATTAAAAGAATTGTCACTCTCTCTGTTAATGTAAAACGATTCTTTTGAGTCATCATAAAAATCAAATAAAACTTCATTTATATTCTTATTCTCAGAAAGTACATCTGTTGTTACATTTTCAAATGGTTTAATATTCAAATCTTTAAAAGCAGTCTTAGAATTAAATAATTTTGAGCACAAGCTTAATGCTGCAGTAATTGCAATTTCCTGATTTTGCTTTTTATTTTTTCCTTTTTCACCATCGGCAAAATCACAAATACCTTTTACTAAAATACAGTCTATTTTGCTACCACAAGCAGAATACACTCCTGCACCCTCCATTTCCCCACCTTTAGAATCAGGATATTGTGCTATAAGACTATTTCGATGGTCTAAATTATCTACCAGCTCTTCACCTGAAAGTAGCCTAGTGAAAATTAATTCTGACTTATTATCTTGTAATGTTATATGCTCCCAATTCTTGATATTCTTAAACCTATTAAGTAAAATTTGACTTGATTGGGTTTCAATACCTCTGGCTACCTCATTGTACTTGCCAACTTTTTTTGAATTATATGGAATTACAGATTCTGCAACAAATACATCGCCTATTTTTTGACTTACATCATCTACGCCAAATGCAATGCCAACCATTATAACAACTTTAGATTTAAGCCTATCTAAAGCAGTTGAAACCGTCATTATTGAACTTGCTCTCGAAATTGAACCCATTGAACATTGTACATGTACAACTTTGTATAGGCCAAACATTCCAAAATAATAGGTTTGATTTCCTTCAAACACTTGAACAATATCTGAATAACTATCTAGTGGTTTTAAATGAATATGAGTAAACTCTGTCTCTAAATCTGTTGCAGTTACTATAAGAATTAATTCATCATTTAGTAAATGTTCTATTTCTTCACATTCAATCTCTATGTATTTTTGTTTATTCATCTATTCAACAAAGTTATTAAAAGTGTTGTCAAAATGGGCTCTTTGGTTTTTGCCTTTGTGTCGGCTTGATGGCATTAGGGCCAAAACCAGATGTACCAATGTGAGCTGGCTGAAATTTAAAATATTTTGTGCGGTGGCATAAATATTAAAACACGATGCGTTAGGCTGTCGTGTTGAAAAAAATTCCGTTGTATACTTTATATGTCGTCTAGTTGTTTCGATAATTTTCTGTCAGTTTTATAGTTGTCGTGTCGGTCTTTACGTTTGCCTATAATAGTTTGCTTTACGCATGATCGGGCCTATATTTAAATAACCGCATTGATTATTTTCAATATACCACTTTTTCAAAACATACAAGCGCAATACTTTGCTGACGATAAATGACATAAAGAAAACCTTCTTTTACATGTCTAAACATAATGATACCACTAAGCAAAGGCTCTAGTCACTTCACTAAAAATCCGCCACCTTCTCCAACAACGGCAGTAATTTTTTCGCCGCCGCTCTCATCTCCCCTTCGTAGCGGTTCATCATAATAGAAAAAGCTACACGTTTATTGCTCTTGGTGATCATATAACCCGAGTAACAGAGCGTGCCTGTAAAAGAACCACTCTTCAATTGCGCATTGTTTTCTAAGGCGGTGTTTTTTCCAAACCAATACACCGTACCGTCTTTACCCGCTTTGGGTAGAGAGGCTACAAAAGCAGTACTGGCCTTCGCGTCCTTAGCCATGTAGCGCAATACTTTTCCCATCTGTTCTGGGCTGATGGCATTCAAGGGGCTGAGGCCACTGCCATCCATCAAAATCCAACCCAAGGTATCGATACCGACAGAAGACCAAAAGCGCTTCACTTCGTGTATCGCTTTTTCTCGGTCTCCCTTCCCTGTCTTGGCCAAGGCAATTTGCTGAAAGATACTTTCCGCATACAAATTGATGCTGAAGAAATTGGTGTTGCGTGCCAGTTCGGCCAGCGTGGGCGATTGGTAGTCGAACCAGAGCTTAGCCCCACTTGTCTTTCTCGGCGTAGCACTCACTTTTACTGTTCCTTTAAGCACGATGCCTTTTGCTTTCAAGGCTTGTTTCAACAAATGTCCAAACCAAGCCGGAGGGTCCGGCATGGAGCCTTTTACTTTATACTCTCCATCACCTGGAGGCAAGGTGCCTAAGATCATCCTGTTGTTTTGAAATGGAGCACCATAGATGTAGGCTTCGTCTTTAGAACCTTCTGGCCCCGTCACTACCCCGTTGGTATAGGACACGCCTTTCATATCGGGTTCCGAGCGCAGTAATTTTACAGGATCGGCCAATGTTCTGTTTTGCTGAAAATAGAGCTTTACGGTATTATCCGATAGGTTAAGGCCATAAATGCCCGCACCATAATAATTGCCCAAATCGGCCCAAGGCCAAAAATCGGGAACAGGGTTCGCATCGTATGCACTGACATCGACATAGAGGTCTCCCGTCACTTGCTTGATGCCTTGTTTCTGTAGGCTTTCGGACCAAGTACTCATGAGGTCCGAAATCTTAACGTTATATTGATCTGAACCCAAGGAAGGATCGCCCGAACCGACCACCACTAAATTGCCGTCGAGTACTCCCGTGGAGTCCAGTTTCCCGGTATAATATCCTTTGGTCTTGTAGCGATAATCGCTTCCCAACACTTCTAAAGCTGTTGCGGTGGTAATGAGCTTCAGGTTTGAAGCAGGCATAAAGGAGCGGTTGGCTTTATAATTGACCAGCACATTGCCCGATTCTACCTCTTGCACCCATAAACCGACCTCGCCCCTCGACAATAAGGTACTCTGCTCTAGCCCCGCCAAATCTGCGTTGAGGCCTTGAAGCTTCTCTGTTGTTTGGGCAAAAGCATAAGACCCCAGGCAAACCGCCCATACCATGATAAACCCACACCTTGTATTGCTCATGAAAATCCTTGACGATGAATAAGAGGTCTAAAAATATAAACCTAGAACATTATTTATATTTTTCTTTAAAACATTATTAAAATAAAACATTTTTTTTATTTTAGTGCATCGTAAATCATTGTATACATCATTTTATTTTCATATCCAATTTGGAGCATTATGGCAAAGTCTAAGAAAAAAAAGAAATCGGAAGCTTCTAAAGCCTCTAAGAGCAAGGCTTCTAAAGCACCTAAAAAAGCTAAAGCCGATAAAAAAGCAGCCGCAAAGAAAAAAGCAGCTCCTAAAAAAGCAGCTGTAGCGAAGAAAAAAACAGTCGCTAAGAAAGCTGCTCCTGCTAAAAAGAAGGTAGCCGTGAAAAAGAAATCGGTAGCTAAAAAAGCAGTAGCCAAGAAAAAAACGGCAACGAAGAAAGCGGCTCCCGCTAAAAAGAAAACCGCCGCTAAAAAAGCTGCTCCTGCGAAAAAGAAAACAGCTGCTAAAAAGGCTGCTCCTGCGAAGAAAAAAACAGTAGCGAAGAAAACGGTAGCGAAGAAAGTAGTTGCGAAGAAAAAAGCAACGACTGCTCCTAAAGCTGCTCCTGCGAAAAAGAAAGCGGTAAAAGCGGTGACTAAACCGGTGGTAAAAAAAGCAGCACCTAAGAAAGTTGCTCCAAAACCAAAGGCGGTAGAAATGCCTAAAGAAGAAATCATGGATGCTCCATTGATTAACTTTGCTTCGCCGATCGCGTTTGAAATCCCGACGGAAGAAACAACGACGAGCAAGCCGTCTAAAAAATCTCGTAACGACGACGATGAAGACGATGACTTTTTCTCTTCTGGAGATACTTCGATCGACACATCAATTTTCTAATACAAAAAACTCCCGCTCAGAGCGGGAGTTTTTTTTTGTACTCAATACTGAATGAGCAATAAAATTACCCCTTCTATTCTTAGCTAGAAAGCCAATCACCACTCCACCATATGGTGCGGTGGAGTCCACGAAAAGAGCGTCCCGCTATATTAGCGGGAGCTTTTCGGGAGAAGCCCTTTTCTTTTGTTTCTTTTCTTTTGGGCTAGCAAAAGAAAAGAAAGAACAATACATGTAAGTCAAGCCTTACCAATCACTTTGCTATCATAAACTTTTACCTACAATCACTCCTATAAAAGGGAAAGCCTTGTCATTCGCAATGACAAGGCTTTCCCTTTTTATAATTCTACTACTCTAGTTATTGAGCCTTTACTATTTTTCTCGTAATGACTTGCGTACTGCTTTCATACCTTACAATATATACATCGGATGGCAATGAAGCTCCGTCTAATATAAAGCTATGAGAACCCGCGTTCAAGTAAGCATCGACTAAAAGCATAATCATTTGTCCTGTCTTGTCATATAGTTTAACAGAAACCAGTCCTGCTTGAGCAACAGCGATATCTATGTTGGTTGTGCTGATAAAAGGATTCGGCACATTGTTCAACATCATTTCATTCACTTGAGCAGTCGTTGTACTTGTTGCCGCTTGTCCAGCATTGCTGGCCTGAGCTTGACAGGTACCAATCAACACCCAAGCATCTTGCCAATAGGCACCGGTACCTGGAGCATAAGCCCATGCTGCAGCATTACACCATCCTGAGAATGGCCATGGCTTACATTCGTAGCGACTACCGCTATTTTTAACGTTAGAACCTGCAGCATAACCGCCATTCTCTACGTACTGCGCAAGCGCAGAACAAGCGTCGGTTGTTACATTCGCAACCACTACCGTAACCACTGAAGACGTTTTAACAGCTCCACTGTTGTCTGTTGCTCTCGCCGTAAGACTATAGGTTCCAGCCAAGACATTCGTCCATGCAAAGGCATAAGGCGAAGTAGCATCTGAATTTAATAAAGTAGTACCGTTGTAAAATTCCACTTTCGATATGGAGCCATCGACATCACTCGCAGTAGCATTGATGGTGAAACTAGCCGGTGCATTAAAGTTTGCGTTGTTCGCAGGAGAGGTAATGCTTACTGTCGGCAATTGATTCGTTGCCGTATTCACGACAACAGTCACCACCGAAGAAGTTTTAACATCACCGCTGTTGTCTGTCGCTTTCGCTGTAATGCTATAAGTTCCTACCCCAACATTTGTCCATGCAAAAGCATAAGGAGCTGTCGCATCGCTATTCAACAAAGTAATACCGTTGTAAAATTCCACTTTACTGACAGAGCCATCGGCATCGCTTGCTGAAGCATTGATGGTAATGCTAGCAGGTGCTGTAAAGCTAGCATTGTTTGCAGGAGAAGTAATGCTTACGATTGGAGCTTGATTGGTTGCTGGAGCAATGCGATAGAGTGCTGATGCAGGAATTGTTTGTTTGCCAATACCCGGACCACTATAACTAGCTGACAATACTTGATCGCCACCTTGTTCAAAGAACACCACCGTTACCGCATGTTTACCCGCTTTCAATCCGATCGTTCCAGATTTCTCTGCAGTTCCGTGTAAGCCATCGTTGTCTACCACCAAGGTAGATCCAATGTACAAGCGACTACCGTCGTCCGATGAAGTATAGAACGTATAAGAACCGTCTGTAGGAACATTGACATAACCTGTAAAGCTAAAGCCAAACAAGTCATCTCTATTTCTTGCTGCAAGGTCTACAAGTGCAGTATTACCCGTTTTGACTGCTGTGAGTGCAGTGAAGTCAGGCAATGCATTCCATGTTCCTTCGTAATATTTATAATCTAAGCCTGCAACGGTATTCGTAGGATTTTCAGGCGTACGCAAGGTAACCGTAACAGGAGGAGGAATCGTTCCTGAAATAAAATAACTACCCAAGGAAGCATAATCAGAATATCCGTTATTTACAGTACCGAAACCTGTGCCATCGATAGAGATATAATAAATACCAGCACCTAAACTCGCCGTCACACTAGCATTAAGTCCATCCGGGTTAAATGATCCTATTTGGGCGCCAGCTTGCGTATACAAACGAACCAAGATATCGAGGTCACCGTGACGTGATACCGTATTTACATTTAAGGTAACATTACCGCCACCCGTATTGAAAGAGAAAAAGTCGAGATCCGCTGTTCTTTCAATTAGACCAGCATTTTGAGCAGCTGAAACACTTCCATTAGCTGCGACCACTAGGGCTTTAGCTGAAGTAGTAGCATTACCTACATCGTCATTTCTATAGCCTACACCAAATTTGGTGCTTGCAATGACAGCAATATCGTCTTGTAAATTATTAGCACTGGTATACTCTCCTTTACTCCATGTTGTAATGGCATTGTAATAGGACACTCCCATAATAGGAGCCCAATTACCCGCTCCACCATAATACCCTTCTGCAGGACTAATACGACCATCGTGACCTAAGTCAAGCGTATGGCCTACTTCATGAGCCGCTACTTCACCGCATATTTTACCGCGGTCGGTGTAGGTTCCCCAACAAGGCGTATCGTCATTCCAATTAAAAGAACCGATATACGCAACACCTGTTGTGGTTACATCTTTACTCGTCGTAGAGATGTGCATCATTCTTCTGTTTTTAGGATAAGAATTGAAGACCGCTCTATTCGTGGTCACATTCATATTAAATGGGCGATAATCTTCACTCACCAATTCCCATGTTTCTCTGATGAGTTCATCGGTCATGTTTGCAGGTGCCGCAACAATCGTTGCTCCTCCCTTCCATGGTGTACCAGAAACGGTCTCGCCATCGAAATCTAAATAAATACAACCCGCAGCGCCTGGCAAACTTTCCAAGGTAAAGATGGCTGGCGAGTTTACGGCTGCTTGAGCATTGATTGATTGTTTTTGTTTCGTCGGCAAAGGAGTATAATCGATACACAAGATTTTGTTGATGTCCACTTCTTCAACAAAAGCATTCCCATGATCATCTGCATGGTATTGGTATGCTTTTTTCGTATCCATGATCACGATATGACCAGAGATCGTAGTTGGTGTAACGTTTACATAGAAAGTACCCGTTGGTACATTTTCTAATTGACCAACAGCATAGCTTCCGCCTCCTTCTGATTTAGCATAATTGACAAGACCATTAAATTGCTTGGAAGAAGATACTTTCAAGGCGACGGAAGGCTTTCCACCCCTCATATGGGAGGAAGTTGTTTTAGCACTGAACTGAGCAACAAGGTTTGCACATTTTCCAAGGCTTACTTCTACGGGAACATTTTGAGCTTTCACTTGTAGAAAGCATAATAGGAGTAACAAGATTACCCAAGAATTACTGTAACGTTTTTTCATAGCTAGGTTATTTTTATTTTTACATAAAAAATTACGCTTCTAAAAGTAAACAAAATAACAAGGAATAAAAATTCAATTATTTGAATAAAAAAAGCATTTATATAACTATACGCACATAAAAATGCATATTTTAAACCTTAAATGGCAATAAATTATACTATACCAATAAATAATAGTTGTAAACAATTATTTAAAATTCAATAAAAAAGAGACCCCAAAGTCTAATCTGAGTATAAAAACTAAACAAATGAACATTTTTAAATATAAAACTTACATATAAAAATACTCATCATAGCATAAAAAAAGCCCTCGTTCAGTAACGAGGGCTTTATAAAATTGAAGAATATAAGTATTAATTACGTTGGTTTAATTCATCACGGATTTTAGCCGCTTTCTCGTAATCTTCTTTTTGTATCGCATCGTCTAACATCACACGCAATTGCTCAATAGAAAACTTTTTCACGCCTTCGTCCAAAGACATTTTAGACACTTCTTTATCGACCACCGCATCTTTGTCTACAGCATCCATGTCATCATCATCATCTCCAAGCTCATCTTCGTCATCTTCCTCTTCGTCGTTAAACTCATTCAACACGATACCCGCTTCAGAGAGAATGCTTTCATAAGTATAGATCGGCACATCAAAACGAATACCGATCGCAATTGCATCGGATGGCCTAGAATCTATTTCTACTTGCCTGATGCCATCGGAGCAAACGATTTTAGAAAAGAACACGCCTTCTTTCAAATCGGATATTAAGATTTCTTCTACCGAATAATTAAATGCACCAGCAAATGACTTGAACAAATCGTGTGTCATGGGTCTGTTGGGAACCACTTTTTCGATTTCTATAGCGATGGCTTGCGCTTCAAACATCCCAATGATGATGGGCAATCTTCTGTTGCCATTTTCCTCACCTAAAACCAATGCGAATGAACCCGATTGAGATTGACTCGAAGACAAACCTAATATGTCTAGTTTAATTTTATCCACTTTACCTTATACCTGTGTTATTACAACTTCTTAGCTGCCTCAATTAATTTCGGCACCACGTCAAATGCATCACCTACGATGCCATAATCCGCAGCCTTGAAAAAAGGAGCTTCTGGATCTTTATTGATCACCACAATCACTTTTGAACTGCTTACGCCTGCCAAGTGTTGTATGGCTCCAGAAATTCCGATCGCAATATACAGATTAGGACTCACTTTTACGCCTGTTTGACCAACATGTTCATGATGCGGTCTCCAATCCATATCCGACACAGGTTTAGAGCAACCGGTAGCTGCTCCCAATACTTTTGCCAACTCTTCGATCATGCCCCAATTTTCAGGACCTTTTAAACCTCTACCGCCAGAAACAACAATGTCCGCTTCTGTCAATAAAATATCTCCGCTGGCTTTTTCTTCTTTTTGGTGGACCAATTTCTTAGCCACGTCCGATACGGCATACGATTTAACTTCCACCGTTGCTGCCGCACCGTCTTCTTTTACAGCGCATGCATTTTTAGCTAAGCTGATGACTTTTATCGCTCCACTCAAGGTCATGCTTGCAAACGCTTTTCCTGTGTAGATCGATTTCTTCACGCTCAAATCATTTCCCACCACTTCTGGAATGGCATTTACGCCTGTCGCTAAGGATGCTTTTAACTGCACCGATAAACGAGAAACAATGCCATCTACCAAAGATGATTTCGACAACAACACAACCGATGCATTTTGTTCTTTTGCACATGCAGAAAGCACGTCTGCATAGACCATCGCCGAAGGATAGATCCCTCCGCCCGATGAAACATGAATGACTTTTTTGGCTCCAGCTTTACCCAAGTCTTGCAATACACTAGACTCGTAATCACCGATCGCAACAACGATACAGTCAACGCCTAATTTGCCCGCTAAAACAGCTCCGCAAGAAACGGCTTCCAAAGAAGACTTCTTAATATTTTTATCTAATCCCTCTGCAAATACTACTACTGCCATGATGATTTCTTTAAAATGTCGAACCTATAATACCTTTGCTTCATTTTTCAACAAACTCAATAGCTGAGCAGGATCAGAAGCATCTACCATTTTGCACGCACCTTTGGGTGCTGGTAAACTGAATTCATTAAACACCATGTTCGATTCAACAGACGATGGCTCTATCACTTGAAGAGGTTTTGTTCTCGCAGACATAATACCCCTCATGTTTGGAATTTTCCATTCGGCAATCGGCTCTTGACAACCTGCCACAAAAGGCATCGTGCATTCTACCAATTCTTTTCCGCCTTCAATTTCTTTTGACATCACTGCTTTGTTGCCGTCAATGTCCATTTTCATTACAGGGGATACAGAAGGCATGCCTAGTAATTCAGCTACCATACCGTGTACTACACCACCATTAAAATCAATGGATTCTCTTCCCATCAAGATTAAATCGTAAGCTCCGTCTTTGGCAACTGCTGCTATTTGATTGGCTACAAACCAAGCATCGGTAGGGTTAGCATTGACTCTGATGGCTTCATCAGCACCAATGGCTAAGGCTTTACGAATAACGGGCTCTGTTTCTGGACCTCCAACGTTAAGCACCACAATCGTTGCTCCGTTTTGATCTTTCAAATCAACGGCTCTAGACAAGGCGTATTCATCGTAGGGACCAATAATAAACTGAACCCCTGCATCATTAAATTTTTTCTTGTCTTCGCTAAAACTGATCTTTGAAGTCGTGTCGGGAACACTCGTAATACAAACTAATATTTTCATAGGTGAATTAAAAAGTTTCTGATGTATAGGCAATAATAATGGTGTTAAACTTAAAAATACAATATTAAGTTACATATTTTGTAGAGAAATTATAATATTATGAATAAGGAAAGAATTGACATGCTTAAAAAACTCCAAGAAGAAGATCCTCTTGATCCTTTCCCTTTATACGGCCTAGCCCTTGAGTACAGCAAGGAGAAGCCAGAACTGGCCGAGGCTTTCTTCGAACAATTACTCCAAGAGCATGTTGATTATCTTCCTGTATATTATACGTCTGCTCATTTTTTAGCCAACAAAGGCGAAGAAGACAGAGCCATTGAAATTTTACGCAAAGGTATTGCATTAAGTATCGTGCAAGGAAATGAAAAAGCGACGAGAGAACTGAAGTCAGCACTTGAACAACTCGAATTTTAGAACGGCTCTTCTTCGTCTTCGTCTTTCAACTTAGGCAGGTCATTGATTTTACTGCTGAATGTTTTTGCAGCACTGCCAAAGTTATTCGGATCGTAGCCTTTGTCATCCGATTCGTACATTTCTTCTAAGTTGGTAAACTTCGTATAGTTTCCGACAAAGCGTAACTGCACATTTTCCAAACTACCGTTACGGTGTTTCGCAATGATGACCTCTCCTACACCTTTCAGTGAATTACCGGCTTCATCGGTATCAATTTTATAATATTCGGGACGGTATAAAAAGATGACCATATCCGCATCTTGCTCGATAGAACCTGACTCTCTTAGATCTGACAATTGAGGTCTTTTGTCGGGTCTGTTTTCCACTTGACGACTCAACTGAGAAAGTGCGATCACAGGCACATCCAATTCTTTGGCTAAGTTTTTCAAAGCCCTTGAAATGGCCGCAATTTCTTGTTCACGGTTACCCATGCTCCCTTTGGCATTTCCTTCTCCCGACATCAATTGCAAATAATCGATGATGATCATTTTGATGTCGTTCTTTGCTTTCAATCGCCTACACTTGGTACGCAACTCACGAATGCTTAAGGCTGGTGTATCATCAATAAAAATTGGGGCACTGGTAATTTTAGCGATCTTATGGTGCAACTGAGCCCATTCATGTTCTTCCAAATTACCTTTACGTATCTTCTCACTGCCTAATTCTGCTTCTGACGAAATCAAACGATTAACCAATTGTATACGAGACATCTCTAGAGAAAAGATCGCTACCCCTTGGTTATGATCGACTGCTGCGTTACGCGCCGTAGAAAGTACAAAAGCCGTCTTACCCATACCTGGACGAGCGGCAAGGATCACCAAATCACTTTTCTGCCAACCTGAGGTCACACGATCGAGGCTTGTAAATCCACTCGGTACACCAGTAAGCGTAGCATCATGATCTTTTTTCGCTTGTAATTCTTTGAGTGCTTGCGCCATCAAAGAGCGCATGTCTTCGTAGTTTTTACGGATATTAGATTCCGACACTTGGTAAAGCCTACTCTCTGCTAAATTTAACAAGTCAAATACATCGGTCGTCTCGTCGTAGGCTTGGTTATGAATTTCTGTAGCAATTTGAATCAAGTCTCTTTTGATCGATTGTTCCGCTACAATGCGCGCATGGAACTCAACATTGACAGCAGAGTTGACCTTTGTCGTCAATTGCGTGACATAATAAGCTCCACCTGCAATTTCTAAATCTCCATTTTCTCTGAGTTGAGTGGTAACGGTTAGTAAATCTACCGGCTCTGACTTATCATACAACTGAATTACAGCCTTGTAGATCAGTTGATGAGATTCCTTATAAAAACTTTCTGGTTTTAAAATTTCAATGACGGTCGTCAAGGCCTCTCTTTCCAACAACAAAGCACCCAATACGGCTTCTTCCAAATCCATCGCCTGTGGGGGCAACTTACCTGGAATCGCACCTTTGTCTTGGTACAACTGATTAATCTTCGAACTGACGGTACGCGGCTTTGGTTTTCCTAAATCCATACTACAAACTTAATCGTTTTTTCGAAGGCACTTTGATGTTCATACAAAGACTTACTCACCACATACACACACTCTAAAAATTAAAGGTGGAAAACAGCCTTTATACATATCAACACCCCCTCTTATTATTTTGTTCCGAGGCTATTTTCTTCTATTTTTGTTGGATTTTAAATTTTGAAACATAATGAAAGAGAAGGGATTAAAAATCCATTTTATTGCCATTGGTGGAAGTGCAATGCATAGTTTAGCCATCGCACTGAAAAGATCAGGTTATCAAGTTACAGGATCCGACGATGAAGTATTTGAACCTTCTTTAACACGTTTAAAAAACGAAGGTATTTTACCTGAAAACCAAGGTTGGTTTTCTGAAAAAATAACTGCCGACTTAGACGGTATTGTATTGGGGATGCATGCCCGCAGCGACAATCCAGAATTATTAAAAGCAAAAGAATTAGGTGTCCCCATCTATTCTTATCCTGAATTCATATACCAACAATCGAAAGACAAACAACGTGTTGTCATCGCAGGTTCACACGGCAAGACTACCATCACCTCGATGATTTTGCACGTGATGAAATACCACCATAAAAATTTCGATTACATGGTGGGCGCTCAAATAGACGGGTTCGATAATCCTGTAAAAATTACCAACGATGCACCCGTAATCATATTAGAAGGCGACGAATACCTTTCCTCTCCGATTGACCTCAGGCCTAAATTCATTCACTACAAACATCATATAGGCCTTATCAGCGGTATCGCTTGGGACCACATCAATGTATTTCCAACCTTTGATGATTATGTAAAACAATTTGATGCCTTTGCAGATTCAACGCCAAAAGCAGGAATCCTCATCTACCCAGACAACGACGACATTGCAAGCATTATCGGTAGAAAAGAAAGAGAAGACATTACTCGCATCGAATACACGGAACATAAGAATGAAGTCAAAGACGGTAAAACGTTTTTACTGACTGATTTTGGAAAGATCGAAGTATCCGTATTCGGAGAACACAACATGCTTAACATCAGTGCAGCAAAAAGTGTATGTACTAAATTAGGTATCACGGACGAAATGTTTTACCAAGCCATTCCTTCCTTTAGTGGAGCAGCTAAGCGTCTTGAAGTCATCGGAAAAGGAGCTCATAATATTGTATTCAGAGACTTTGCACATGCTCCTTCTAAATTAGTCGCGACGGCTACTGCGGTAAAAAATCAGTACCCTAAATCGAAACTCGTGGCCGTGCTGGAGCTTCATACATTCAGCAGTTTGAATATAAATTTCTTAGACGAATACAAAGAGACTTTTAATGCGCCAGATTTGCCAATTGTGTTTTATTCACCCGACACCATTGCACACAAAAAACTTGAACCCATTACAGAATCAAACATTAAAGAGGCTTTTGGAAACCCCAAGCTGCAAGTATTTACCAATCCTGTGGCCTTAGAGAAGTTTCTACTCGATCAAAACTGGAATAACAGCAACTTGTTGCTCATGTCTTCTGGGCATTTCCAAGGACTTGATATCAAACAACTGGCCAATACCATTACTAGTTAATTTCTTAAGTGATACATCAACTCTCCATATTTGACAAACCTATGCTATTGAATCTACATAAGCCTTTGGCTTTTTTTGACCTCGAGACTACGGGCATTAACGTAACCTCTGACCGTATACTTGAAATTTCAATCGTAAAAGTATTGCCTGGAAATAACGATGTTGAAATTAAAACAGAACGCATCAACCCTACGATTCCTATACCAATTGAGTCTAGTTTGATACACGGCATTTACCAAGAAGACATTCAAGACAAACCTACCTTTAAAGACTTAGCTCATTCTTTCAATAGTTTTTTAAAAGGCTGCGACTTAGCAGGTTTTAATATTTTAAAATTTGATGTCCCTGTATTGCAAGAAGAGTTTCACCGTGCAGAAGTAGACTTTGACATCAGCAATAGAAAACTAGTAGATGCTCAACGCATCTTCCACATGATGGAACCGCGCACACTCAGTGCCGCTTACAAATTTTATTGCAACCAAGACTTAGAAAATGCGCACAGTGCGGAAGCTGATACCTTAGCAACCTTTGAAGTACTCAAGGCGCAAGTGAGCAAGTACCAAGACAAAACCATAAAAGACCGTAGTGGTAAAGACTACGTGCCGATTAAAAACGACATACAAGCCTTGCATGATCTTTCTGCCGCAAACATGGTAGACTTGGCAGGCCGCATGGTTTTCAACGACAAAGGAGAAGTCGTATTTAACTTCGGCAAGTACAAAGGAACACTTGTATCTGAGGTCTTACGCAAAGATCATTCTTACTACGACTGGATCATGAAAGGCGATTTCTCTATCGATACCAAAAAGAGATTGACTCAAATAAAACTAGACGCGTTAAAAAACAAATAACACTGTTGTCTTCATGAGAATATTTGCCATTGGAAGAAATTACCAAGACCACATTGCTGAATTAAATAACGCAAAACCTAAAGCCCCTGTCGTATTTACCAAACCCGACACCGCAATCCTTAGGAACAATGATCCTTTTTATTACCCCGATTTCACAAAAGATATACACCATGAAGTGGAAGTCATCGTGCGTATATCGAAAGAAGGGAAAAATATCAACGAAAAATTCGCAGCAAAGTATTACGATGCCATCGGCATTGGCATCGACTTTACGGCACGGGACCTACAAGACGAATTAAAAGCAGAAGGCTTACCTTGGGACATTGCTAAAGGTTTCAATGGATCAGCACCTGTTTCTGAATGGATAGATATTGCTGAGATTAAAGACATCAACAGCATTTCCTTTTCTTTAAAAAAGAACGGCCAATTGGTACAACAAGGCAATACCGCTTCCATGAATTTCAGCATTCATCACATCATTGCCTACATCTCCATTTTCTTTACCTTGAGAAAAGGGGATATCATTTTTACGGGTACACCTAGTGGCGTCGGCCCCATAAAAATAGGAGATCGATTAGTGGCATATTTGGAAGAAAAAGAATTATTAGACTTTGAAATCAAATAATGCAAACACTAAAACACGTATACCGCTTATTGTTCGTACTCCTTTTACTGTTAATCGGTACTTTGTCTTATGCGCAACAACCTGTAAAAGGTTATTTCTTGTTCCCCATTAAACCAGGACAAGCCAATTACCTTTCAGCGAACATGGGCGAACTGAGACCCAATCATTTTCATGCAGGGATTGATATTAAAACCGATTTCGCAACAGGCTTGCCAGTATATGCCGCGCAAGACGGTTATGTATCGCGCATACGTGTTTCATCCTACGGATACGGCAATACCCTCTACATCACACATCCCAACGGACTCGTAACGGTTTATGCCCACTTGGAACGCTTTTCCGAAGTAATCAGAAACTTCGTCGTCGACTTTCAGTACAACCATGAGACCTTTGAACTTGATGAATACCTTCCTAAGGGTTTGATCAAAGTAAAAAAAGGAGACATCGTCGCGAAGTCAGGAAATTCAGGCAGTTCTGGAGGTCCTCACCTCCATTTTGAAATCAGAGATTCATTGGAACATGTACTCAATCCGCTACAATTTGGATTTACAGAACTCAAAGACAATATGCCGCCTGTGTTTCAAAAAATTGCGGTCAAGCCTTTAAACATGAACGCTCGAGTTCTTAATGAATTCGCCTTGAAAGAATGGACAGCCAGTAAAAAGTCCGATGGTACGTATGGCATCCCTACCACCATTGAAGCATTTGGTTCAGTAGGCTTGGAAATAAAAGTACAAGACCGTATGAATGAAACATCGAATAGCTATGGCATCAATTGCATCGAGTTGTTTGTAAACGGAGAAGAAGTGTTTTACCATAACATTGAAACGTTTGCCTTCGATGAAAGCAAATACATTAATGTACACATCGACTACGAACGCTTCATCAGTCATCACCAACGCCTAGAACGCTGTTATGTAGCCGATGGCAACAAACTTTCTACCTACAAGCAAATACGCAACAGAGGCCGCTTAAATATTGCACCTGGCGAGACAAAAAACATTGAGATACGCATATACGACACCTACGGTAACAAGAGTATTTTAAAGTGTACGATTAAAGGAGCTAAACCCGATAGCAAACCCATTTTCTCTTCTGCCGTTGTAGCCGCGGGTTCTAAAGTAGATGAAAACACATTGTTGGTTGCTTGTCCTGCTCAGCCCGATGAAAAAGCATCGATCTACATCAAGGGCAAAGACATCCCACTCAGCCCTGCGTACCGCCTTCATTTAATGAATGTGTACTTATACGACTTACGAAAAGGCTTACCCGATTCCATTAAAAGTTTTAATTACCAAGAGAAATTCAACTTTGTAGCAACAGTTCCACCGGGTAAAAACTATACTTTCAACCACAATCATTTATCCATTTCATTTGCCGACAGTACCCTATTCGACACCCTGTATTTACAAGTCAAAACACATCCGATTGAAGAAGGACCAGAAATCTTCGAAATCAGCTCCCCATCCACGCCCATCTTTGGTAAAGTAAACGTGAAGTATTGTCCACAAAATATGGATAACAAATCTGAACAATGTTATATCTACAGTGCCAATGGGGGCAAGAGTCACAAATTTGAAGGCGGAGAATGGAATGACAACAATATACTGTATGATATCAAATATTTAGGTAAATTTACGGTCAAGAGAGACATCGCCGCTCCTCAGGTTACCACTAAAAAGGCAAGCAGTTCGAAGGTAGAATTTTCTGTATATGATCTTCAATCTGGGATAAAATCCTTTAGAGGAGAACTGAATGGAAAATGGATATTGGTGAATTACGACCATAAAACAGCACGCTTGTGGTCGGAAACAAAAATACCCGGAGAAAAAATGAAAGGTGAATTTACGTTGGAAGTAACGGACAAATCGCTCAACAGTATAACCGTAAAAATTACAATTCCATGAGTTTAAACATTGGCGATAAGGCTCCTGCTTTCAAAGGTAAAAATCAAGACGGCAAACTGATAAGTCTTAGTGACTTTAAAGGGAAGAAGCTTGTACTATATTTTTATCCAAAAGACAATACACCAGGCTGTACGGCTCAAGCCTGCGACTTGAGGGATAATATCGGAGCCTTAAAAAAGGCTGGTTTTGAAATCATCGGTATCAGTTCAGACGATGAAAAATCTCACTTAAAATTCAAAGAGAAGTTTACCCTTCCTTTTGATTTAATTGCAGACACAGAAAAAAGCATACACGATGCCTATGGTGTTTGGGTTGAAAAATCGATGTACGGCAGAACCTATATGGGCACTGCTCGCACAACATTCATCATCGACGAAAAAGGAATCATCAGTGATATCATACAAAAAGTAAATACAAAAGCGCACACTTCACAAATCATACATTAATTCGAATACTATGCCTGAAAAAAAAGAATTAGAACGCATTGCATCGCAGGTCAGAAGAGACATTTTACGCATGGTACACGGTGCCAAAGGAGGTCACCCGGGTGGTGCCTTAGGTTGTACAGAATTGTTTGTTCTCCTTTATTTTAAAATCATGAAACACAATGCCAGCCAATTTTCAATGGACGGTATTGGTGAAGATATATTCCTACTTTCTAATGGTCACATCAGTGCAGGACTTTACAGTACTCTAGCACGTGCTGGTTATTTCAACGTACCAGAGCTTGCTACACACAGAAAAATAAACTCTAGGCTTCAAGGTCACCCTACTCCTCACTCACACCTTCCTGGTGTGCGCATGGCAAGTGGTTCTTTGGGACAAGGTTTATCGGTCGGCATAGGCGTTGCTCAAGCGAAAAAACTAAACAAAGACGACCGTAAAGTATATGTACTCATGGGCGACGGTGAGCAACAAGAAGGTCAAGTGTGGGAAGCAGCAATGTATGCCGCACACAACAAAATGGACAATGTGGTTGCCTTCATCGATTATAACGGGCAACAAATTGACGGACCATTAAGCGAAGTATTAGATCTATTAGACTTAGGAGCTAAATATGAATCATTCGGATGGGAAGTCATCGATGCCAACGGTAACGATTTTGAATCACTTGAATTAGCGATCCATAAAGCACACCAAACAAAAGGCAAGCCTTCTCTTGTACTCATGAAAACAAACATGGGGCATGGTGTTGACTTCATGTCAGGCACGCACAAATGGCATGGTATAGCGCCTAACGATGATGAACTCTCTAGAGCATTGGCTCAATTGGAAGAAACATTAGGTGATTATTAATTTTCAAAAGCATTTAAAACGATGAAAAAATATACGTTCTCAGAAAAAAAAGATACGCGTTCAGGATTTGGTGATGCCATGACGGAACTTGGATCTACGCATCCTAATGTAGTAGCCTTGTGTGCTGATTTAACAGGATCGCTTAAACTAGAAAAATTTCAAGAAAAATTCCCCGATCGTTTTTTTCAAACCGGTATTGCTGAAGCAAACATGATTTGCATGGCTGCAGGATTGACCATCGGTGGTAAGATTCCATTTACAGGCACATTCGCCAACTTCTCTACAGGAAGAGTGTACGATCAAATAAGACAATCAATTGCCTACTCTGATAAGAACGTGAAGATCTGCGCTTCTCATGCAGGTTTAACCTTGGGTGAAGACGGTGCAACCCATCAAATCTTAGAAGACATCGGCTTAATGAAAATGCTTCCAGGCATGGTCGTTATCAATCCTTGTGATTATAACCAAACCAAAGCAGCCACGAAAGCCATCGCTGATTATGTAGGTCCTGTGTATTTACGTTTCGGAAGACCTGCCATTCCTGTTTTCACAGATCCCAACCAGAAATTTGAAATTGGAAAAGCATGGATGGTAAACGAAGGTACCGATGTCAGTATTTTCGCAACAGGTCACCTCGTTTGGGAAGCCATAAAAGCAGGTGAAATCTTGGCAGAAAAAGGAATCTCTGCGGAAATCATCAACATCCACACCATTAAACCTTTAGATGAGAAGGCAATTCTCGACTCGGTTAAGAAAACAGGATGTGCGGTAAGTGCAGAAGAACATAATATCTTAGGAGGCCTGGGAGAAAGTGTAGCACGTACCTTATCTACTCATTACCCTACTCCACTCGAGATGATCGGAACCAATGATACCTTCGGAGAAAGTGGAACACCCGATCAATTGATGGAGAAATACGGTTTGAGTGCCAACTACATTGTTGATGCTTGTTTAAAGGCTATTCAACGAAAAAAATAGTTAATTCTTTAAAATTTAGTATATTCATAGCTGAATCGGTGACTCGATTCAGCTTTTTTATACTCATAGAAAACATTGGAAGACAAGGAAATCATAGCGCTATTCAACAAGGAAGAAACCAAACATTATGGTTTCAACATGTTGGTTACGAAGTATCAAAAAAAAGTATACTGGCTAACGCGTAAAATGGTTGTAGACCACGACGATGCCAATGACCTTACCCAAAACGTATTCATTAAAATCTGGCATAACCTCGATAAATTCAGAGAAGATGCCAGTTTATATACCTGGATATACCGCATAGCCAGCAATGAATGCCTCAATTTTATCAAAAAAAAGAAGAAGGTACTCTTTATTCCAATCTACGATTTGACCAAAGAGTTGCATGCCAAATTAGATTCTGGTTCTTTGATCGACGGCGATGAAATCAGCTTACGCCTCCAAAAAGCCATCGTAACACTTCCCGATAAACAACGTTTAGTCTTCAATATGAAGTATTTCGAGGAAATGCCCTACGAAGAGATGTCTTCTATACTCGGCACATCCGTAGGTGCTTTAAAAGCCTCTTACCACCATGCCGTAAAAAAAGTAGAGGCATATATGAACGCCAGCTTAAACCAATAATACGGTTTAGAATCCAATGGCTATAAAGGGACAAGAAATGAATAACAAATTCAAACATCCATTCACCACACCTGATGCTTACTTTGATGAGTTGCAGAAAGGTATTATGGATAAAACTCCTGGAAGTCTACTCCACAAATCGGGTAAAGAAAACATTTACACCGTTCCTGAGCAGTTTTTCGAAACACAATACCATGAGATTTTAAATAAAAAAGCAAGTGCACCTGCTCCAATTCACCTTCCTCAAAAGTCATTAGCTTGGGTAGGCATTGCAGTTGCTAGTGTTGCTTTAGTATTGTTCTCTTATTCTTATTTCGGCACAGACACCATCAACGATATCCTTTCCAAAGAAGGTCAAATCATACAGTCCGATATCAGTGATATTCCCCCTGTTCTCGATTCTACTAAAAGTAATGAAGACAAAGACAGTTTAGCCAAAGCCACAAAATAATGCTAGTCTTATTTTTTATGAAAAGAACACCCTAAAGGTGTTCTTTTTTATTTATTACCTTTTTCGAGGACTCTTATAACAGCCTCTGTTTTTTTCAGGCAAAGCAATGTATCTTTAAGCCATGATTACGCAACGCTCTTTATTCCTTTCTCATTTAGCACAAACATCTACAAACCCTTTAGCCATTGAAATTGCTAAGGCATCGGGCGTATACATGTACACGCCCGAGGGTAAAAAAATATTGGATTTAATTTCTGGCATTGCCGTGAGTAATGTTGGGCATTGCCATCCTGAGGTTGTAAAAGCAGTGCAACAACAAGCCGAGACCTATATGCATTTGATGGTGTATGGAGAACTGATTCAATCGCCACAAACTACTTTAGCGCATGCCCTTTGTAAGACCTTACCGTCTTCTATGGACCGTGTATACTTTGTCAATTCAGGCAGTGAGGCCGTTGAAGGCGCCTTAAAATTAGCCAAACGCTATTCGAAAAGAACCAACTTATTTTCCTGCACACAAGCCTACCACGGCTCAACACACGGTGCCTTATCGATGATGGGCAATGAGTTTTTTAAACAAGCATTCAGACCACTTTTACCAGGCATCTCTCACATTCGCTTTGGTGTAGAAGATGACTTAAGCCTTATAGATGAACACACCGCAGCGATCATCATAGAACCCATACAAGGTGAAGCAGGTGTAGTCACTTCAACTAAACATTACTTTCAACAACTTGCTCAACGTTGCAAAGAAACAGGAACACTGTTGATTGCGGATGAAATTCAAACCGGCTTTGGACGCACAGGTACCTTTTGGGCCTTTGAGGATTTAGGCTTTACTCCTGACATTTTAGTTTGCGCCAAAGGAATGGGCGGAGGAATGCCCATAGGAGCTTTCATTGCCTCTACTCACATCATGGAAACCTTATCCGACAATCCCTTCTTAGGACACATTACAACCTTTGGTGGTCATCCTGTGAGTTGTGCTGCTTCTCTGGCAACCTTGAACATCATACTAGACCAAGAACTGCATGTGAAAGCCGAAGCGAAAGGAACATTGTTCCGCTCACTGCTCAAGCATAAATCCATTTTAGAAATTAGAGGAAAAGGCCTCATGATGGCGGTTGAATTGGGCGATGCATCGCGTGTTCAAAAAACAATTGCAGCAGCACTGCAACGAGGTTTATTGACCGATTGGTTTTTATTCAAAGATACCGCGCTGCGTATAGCTCCACCTCTGGTGATCAGCGAAGAGGAAATTAAACTCGCTTGTGCTATTCTTTTGGAAAGTTTGGAAGAAGCTTGTGATTAAAGCTTGATTGCAGATGCGATTTGTGTCGATAATTCAAGCATGCGCTCTTTCGACAAAGACAATTTAGGATTGGTAAAATTCACATCGTTCATGACCGTCATCGGGATCAGATGAACATGTGCATGCGGAACTTCTAAACCGATAACGGTAAGGGCAATTCTCGCACAAGGAACGACTTGTTCAATACCCAAGGCAACCTTCTTAGCAAAAAGGTGTAAGCCAGCTAATGAGGCATCGTCTAAATCGAAAATATAATCTACTTCTGTTTTTGGGATGACCAAGGCATGCCCTTCTACAAGGGGCATGATGTCTAAAAATGCGAGGTACTGATCGTTTTCCGCAACTTTATAGCAAGGAATTTCACCGTTAACGATTTTGGTAAAAATGCTTGCCATAATTATTCTTTATCGTGTAATTTCTAAAATCTCAAATTCCATTTTACCTGCTGGCGCTTCTACTTCTGCAGACTCTCCTACTTTTTTGCCTAAAATTCCACTTCCGATGGGAGATTTTACAGAAATTTTACCCGCTTTCAAATCGGCCTCTTCTTCTGAAACAATGGTATAAACAACCGTTGCTCCGTTCTTTTTATTTTTAATTTTCACTTTCGATAAAATAGAAACCTTCGAAAGATCTACGCTTGATTCATCGAGTAATCGAGCATTAGCCACCAAGTCTTCCATTTTAGAAATTTTCATTTCCAAAAGACCTTGTGCATCTTTAGCGGCATCGTATTCTGCATTTTCACTCAAATCACCTTTGTCACGGGCATCAGCAATTTGTCTTGCCATGTCTGCTCTGCCTTTAGATTTCAAAAACGACAACTCGTCTTTTAGCTTTTGATATCCTTCTGGTGAATAATATGATATTTTACTCATAGTGTCATTTGATTAAAATAAAAAAAACGGCTTTTTCGCAAAACCGTTTCTCTTTGTTCAAAGGTAAACAAAAATCTATTGATTTTCAACCTAATTAAGATTTATTGACCCAGTCCAGAATCTTGCTTCCTATCGTTTCAGATATCTTTCGATACGATTCAAAAGTCCATCCTGCCACATGAGGAGTCATCATCACTTGATTTAAGCTCAACAAACGATCAAACATTGTTTTTTCCGCTTCGGTAAAACTACTTGGATTTTCATTTTCCCATACATCTAAAGCTGCTCCTTTAATTTTACCAGTATCGAGCAAGGGTAGCATATCTTCTGTTTTTACTACTTTTCCTCGACTGGTATTGATCAACCAAATATCTTTTTCAAATCCCTTGATAAAAGAAGTCGTGATTAAATTTTCATTTTCTTTCAACAAAGGAATATGAAGCGATAAAATATCCGTTTCTTGTTTCAGTTCTTCTAAACTCACCATGCGCACCCCTTCATGCACGGATGTTAAGGATTGTTGATCGTACGCAATGACCTTGCACCCAAAAGCGACGAGGCGTTTACAGAGCGCCTTACCCATGTGACCATAACCTATCACACCCACTGTAAAACTACTCAATTCGTAACCTCTGTTTCCTTCTCTTATCCATTCGTGTCGACGCAACTCCTGATCTGACTTGCGAAAATTATTGAGTAAAGCTAAGATCATACCGATGGCATGTTCTCCTACCGCATCACAATTCCCTTCTGGTGCGTTGATTAAGGTTATACCTTTTTTATCAAGTGCATTTTCATCGATATTGTCGACACCTGCTCCTGCTCTAGCAATTACTTTTAAGGCTGAATGTTTTACCATTTCTTCGTCCACAAATACCTTGCTGCGAACAATCAATCCTTCATAGCCTATTAAACGATCCTTCACGGCGGAAGCCGCTATTGTTGGCTCATAATCCCACTCCACTCCTGCTTTTTTTAAGTAATCAAAAATGCTGGGGTGCAAATCATCTACAATTAAAAACTTCATGCCTTTAAACGATCAATACAACAAATATGCTAAACTAAAATAAATGGCCAGACCAATTAAATCATTGGCCGTGGTGATAAACGGACCCGATGCAATGGCGGGGTTTATTCCAAACCGATCCAAGATGAGCGGTGTAATCGTACCTAGAAAAGAAGCGACAACCACCACACTTAACAAAGAGAATGACACGACGAAAACCATACGAGGATCTTCTCCGAAAAAATAATTCATCGCAAATACTAAAGACGCCAGCACCAATCCATTGATAAGCGATACGAGAAAACTTTTAAAGAAACGGGCGAAACTAAAACTATCATCGGCATTACCTCTTGCCAGGGATTGGACCACCAAAGAAGAGGCTTGAATCCCAACGTTTCCTCCTGTTGCAGTAATCAACGGAATGAAGAAAGCCATTGCAGGAACCAAGGCAATAAAATGCTCAAACATCCCTAAGAATCTAGCTCCTAGTAATCCTCCCATCATTCCAATGGTAAGCCATGGCAAACGGCTTCGAGAAAGCAACCAGACGGTATCGTCTTCCTCTACGTCATCAGAAATACCGGCCATGGCCTGACGTTCTAAATCTGCTTGTTCTGTAATTACATCAACGACGTCATCGATGGTAATACGACCGAGCAATTGTCCTTGAATATTAACGACAGGTACAGCATCTAAATCGTATTTACGCATGACTTCCGCAACATCCACTTCGTGCAAATAAGACTCCACCGAAATGACTTCATCTTCATAGATATCAGAAATTAAAGCGTTATCGTCTGCTAAAATAATTCGTTTCAAAGAAACCCTTCCCGATAGTCTATCACTATTGTCTACTACGTATACCGAATATATCTTTTCTACCGCGCGGGTTTGTTTTCGAATCTCCTCAATGGTCTGCTTAATCGTCCAATTGATGTTCGCCTTAATTAATTCTTTCGCCATCAAACCACCAGCACAATCGTCGTCGTAGTGAAGTAGATCCCGAATGTAATTTGCCTTTTCTTTATTCAACAACAACATGATGACTTCTTCGCCTGTTTTTACAGACTGCTCGTTGATGATATCTGCTGCATCATCCGAGACGATGAATTCTATGTAGGCTGCAATTTCTTGAGAAGAAAAACCTTTGAGTAGTTTTTTTCTAAAATCGGCATCCAACTCTTTCAAAACTTGAGCGCCAAATTCAATTTCAAATAAGCGTAAAGCAAAAGCAGCTTGTTCGTGATCCAACTCCAACAATACGGCAGAGATGTCCTGCTCCAGCAAGTCTTGGAATAAATCCAACACGGCTGTAGATTTTTCAGCGGTGATTCCAGCAATCACCTCCTCTATAAAATCTGTGGTCATCTCGAAAGCCATCTTATGCTTTTGGGAAAATTAAATTAGTAAGCACAATGAAATCTTGAACGGACAATTGTTCTGCTCTCTTATCCATGTAATAATGGTCGTGCAATTCGGGCGGCAAATTAAGACTTTTCAAGGCATTACGCAACATCTTACGGCGCGTACTGAAACCAGCCTTTACCACCTTGAAAAAGCTCGGCACATGACAATCTATTTCCTTGTTTTCTAGACGCGTAAATCGAATAACGCCAGACTTCACTTTGGGAGGAGGCGTAAACACCCCTTCGTTCACCGTGAATAAATATTCTGCTTTGTAAAATGCTTGCATCAGCACACTCAATATGCCGTAGGTTTTACTCCCATGAGGAGCCGCAATACGTTCCGCCACTTCCTTCTGTATCATGCATACCACTTGCGGTATACGATCACGCATTTCCATTACTTTGAAAAAGATGGGGGATGAAATATTATATGGCAAATTACCAATTATAGAAAAAGACTCTTCCCCATCAAATATTTCTTCATTTTTCATTTGAAGAAAATCTCTACTCCAAATTTTGCCTTTTAATACAGGATAATGACGGTCTAAATATTCGACCGACTCACGATCAATTTCCACAACGAACAAATCAAGCGTATCCTTAGGAATTAAATACTTCGTAAGGACTCCCATACCTGGGCCAATTTCTAGTACCTTTTTACTTGGAGGGACAAAGCTAAGACTTTCCACTATTTGCTGAGCAATGTGTTGATCATGCAAAAAATGCTGTCCTAAGCTTTTCTTAGGCCTAACTTTATCTTTGTCAAATTTATTGGTTTTCATAAGGTTACCTTTGTACAGATGAGGGTATTAAGATCTGTAACACGATACGACGGTAAGTTACGCCATATCCGTCGTATTTACATCTTTTGCAGGTAAAAACTCCCTTCTTCGTCGGTTGGGAGTTTTTCTTTTTAGAGCCAATACGAAATGAGATACACATTTAAGCTCTTCGACAAAAGCATAAGAAAAGTCCTTCTTACCTGCCAAATGCTAGCTAATGCCGATATCACAAAATGTATAGTCCAATAAATTGTACTATCATTTTATGATATCGGCATTATACCAACAAACAAATTGACCTCTCTTATATAAATATAATTGGTATAATTTCTTTAGTTTTGTCTTCGAAACACATCTTATACAAACGATAAAATGAGTACAGTAACAGCAGAAAAACCTCTTGTAGCAATAAGTATTGGAGATTTTAACGGCGTTGGGCCCGAAGTGATCCTTAAAACTTTTTCAGATGCAAGAATTCTAAAACTTTGTACTCCTGTCATCTACGCCAATTTCAAGATTTTCGCTCGTTACAAAAAACTACTCACTCACGAAGAAGTGAGCTTCCACTCCATCAAATCGATAGAAGAGGTTTCCCACCGAAAAGTGAATATCAAAGTATGTTGGGAAAACGATTACGAGATCAACCCTGGAACACCTACTGCTGAATCGGGTAAGTGTGCCTTCATCTCACTCGAAGAAGCGACCAAAGACGCATTGAAAGGGAAAGTACAATTACTCGTAACGGCTCCTTTAGATAAGAAAAATATTCAAAACGATAATTTTAATTTCCCAGGACATACCGAATATTTAGCCGCTCAATTTTCCAATACAGAACCCTTGATGCTGATGACTGGGGAATCGATGCGTATTTGTATGGTGACTGCTCATGTGCCTTTAAAAGACGTCTCGGCGATGATTACCCCTGAGCTCTTGAATAAGAAAATCAATATTTTACATCAATCGTTGAAAAAGGATTTTGGAATCAAAAAACCTAAAATAGCCGTGCTGGGTTTAAATCCTCATGCGGGTGAAAAAGGATTACTGGGTGGAGAAGAACAAACCATCATTGCCCCTCTTATAAAAGAGTGGAAAGAAAAAGGACACCTATTGGAAGGTCCATTCTCTGCCGATGGTTTTTTTGCAGCAGGAACGTACCGTCACTTTGATGGTGTTGTGGCTATGTACCACGATCAAGGATTAATTGGATTCAAAACTATCGATTTTCAATCGGGCGTCAATTTCACTGCTGGGTTACCGATTGTGCGCACTTCTCCCGATCACGGAACAGCTTACGACCTGGCAGGCAAAAACTTAGCCGACGAATCGTCGTTTCGTCAAGCGGTATACACAGGTTTGGAAATTTTAAAATCGAGAACAGAAAACCTTACTCAAAAGGCTTAAAAGTAGGTTTTTAGTTGAAAACAGGGAAATCTGTTTTATTTATTCTTTTTTAGTTATAAATTTGTGGCTTATTATCTACTGGGTAATGGCTAATTTAAGGTTATTTGACATCGATATTTATAATCTTCCTAACAAAGACTATGAGTATCAGTTTGATATAAACGAGGAGTTCTTTGCGTTCTTTGAAGACAGTATTGTTGAAAAGGGAACCTTAGAAGCCAAAGTAAAATTAGTGAAGCATACAGGAACGCTGGAATTGCTTTTTGACATCAATGGAACGGTAGTATTAACCTGCGATAGGTCATTGGATGAATACGAGGAAACCATACACAGTAAAGAACGATTGTTACTGAAGTATGGCGATGAAAATGCTGAACTCAGCGATGACATCATCAGTATAACCCGCGACACGCATCGCTTTAATGTTGCTCAATACATTTATGAATTTATTGGCATTGCTATACCGATCGTAAAACGTCACCCTCGTTACAAAACAGAAATAGCGACTGATGATGAAGACGATGATGTAAGACTTATTTACCAAAGTAGTACAGCACCTGAACAGGAAACGGACGAGCAAGAAGAAGAAAAAGACGAAGATCCTCGTTGGGCTTTGTTGAAAAATTTAAAGAATAATCTAAACTGAATATACAATGGCGCATCCTAAGCGAAAAATTTCGAAAACAAGAAGAGACAAAAGAAGAACACACTATAAAGCGGTAGCAAATCAGTTTACTGAATGTTCTAACTGCGGTTCTGCAGTGTTGTTCCACAGAGTTTGTTCTGAGTGTGGACACTATAGAGGTAAATTGGCAATCGAAACAGCAGTAGCTGTATAATGATGAAGGTCGCCCTAGACGTAATGGGGGGCGATTTCGCTCCTCGTGCTACCATTGAGGGTGCTATCATGGCACTTGATGCGGTTGATAAAGGTACCCAAATTATACTTATTGGAATTGAAGAAGAAATTCACTCTCAGCTTTCAGCGCTTGGAGCGAATGCTTCTGCTTTTCATATTATACATGCCCCAGAAGTAGTGGGCATGGGTGAACACCCTACAAAAGCGATTTCGCAAAAACCCAAATCAAGCATCAACACGGGCTTTCATTTGTTGAAAAACAAAGAGATTGACGCACTCTGTGGAGCTGGAAATACTGGCGCCATGCTGGTGGGTTCTTTGTTTAGTATTAAAGCCATTGAAGGAGTTCTTCGTCCTGGTATCGCTGGATTTATTCCAAAAGAATCGGGTCGATTTGGGATTGTACTCGATGTGGGTGCTAATGCAGAATGCAAAGCCGAAGTATTGGCTCAATTTGCTGTGATCGGATCTCTATATGCTCAATACTACCAAGGCATCGAAAAGCCTAAAGTAGGTTTGATGAATTTAGGTGAAGAAGAAGAAAAAGGAACGACTGTACTACAAGCGGCACATGGTTTAATCAAAGCTCAATCTTCTATTAATTTCGTAGGAAACATAGAAGGTCGTGATGTGTTTAACGACAAAGCAGATGTCATCATTTGTGATGGTTATACTGGAAATGTAATTCTTAAAATGGCAGAAACGTTTTACAACTTAACCAACGAACGCGGTTTCAAACATCCATTCTTCAGTATGTTTAACTACGAAGAAGTTGGAGGTAGCCCTATTCTCGGTGTAAACGGAAACGTGATCATTGGTCATGGCTCATCTTCTCCTAAAGCTATCAAAAACATGATTTTGCAAGGCCAAGGCTTAGTAAAATCAGATATCACAGAAAAGATAAAGAAAGCATACAGCTAAGTCGTAAGTAAGAAAATTTAAGATGAGTAAGATTTCAGCAGCGATTACCGGTGTAGGAGGATATGTGCCCGACTATATACTTACCAATAAAGAATTAGAATCTAAAGTTGAAACCAACGACGAGTGGATTTTCTCTCGTACAGGAATCAAAGAAAGAAGAATACTTAAAGGAGAAGGCTTAGGCACTTCTCACATGGCAGAGAAAGCGGTGAAAGAGTTGTTGCGTAAAACCAACACCAATCCTGAGGATATCGATTTACTCATTTGCTGCACCACTACTCCTGATTACATTTTTCCAGCAACAGGGAATTTACTTTGCGACATGTGCGGTTTGAAAAACGCATTCAGTTACGATTTAAATGCAGCATGTTCTGGCTTTTTATTCGGACTATCAACTGGAAGTCAATTTATAGAAAGCGGTAAGTACAAAAAAGTTATTGTAGTCGGCGCTGATAAAATGTCGGCTATCGTCAACTATGAAGACCGAGCTACCTGTATTCTTTTTGGAGATGGTGCGGGTTGCGTATTACTAGAACCGAATACTGAAGGTTTAGGCATTCAAGATAGTATTTTAAAAACCGACGGTTCTGGTGCAAACTATTTGTGTCAAAAAGCTGGAGGAAGCCGCAGACCTCCATCCATTGAAAGTGTTACCAATAAAGAACATTATGCCTTCCAAGAAGGCGCACAAGTGTTTAAATATGCGGTAACCAACATGTCGAATGTTGCCGGTGAAATCATGGAACGAAACAACCTTACTGCTGATGATGTGGCATGGTTAGTTCCTCATCAAGCCAACAAACGTATCATTGACGCTACAGCCAGCAGAATGGGTGTAGGAGAAGAAAAAGTCATGATCAACATTGAAAAATACGGCAATACGACCAATGCTACTATTCCATTGGTATTATGGGATTTTGAAAAGAAAATAAAAAAGGGCGACACGCTAATTCTTGCTGCTTTTGGTGGTGGATTTACATGGGGTTCTATATATTTGAAATGGGCATACGACCCTAAATAACATTAACGGCAGTTAATTATTAATAGCTTAATTTATATTTGTTTTAACCAGCTGCAAAGCTATTCTCCAAAAGAGGAATTATGAAACCAAAAGAAATACAAGAACTGATTGATTTTGTTGCTAGTTCAGGTTTAGCGGAAGTTAACATTGAAACAGAACAGTTTAAGCTGAACATAAAAAAATACCCAGATGCAATGAAAAGCGAAGCTCCTGTTTATGCGATGCCTTCAATGCCTCAACTGCAACACTCAGCTCCTCAAGCTCAGCTACAACAAGCTGCAGCGGCACCTGTTGCCCCTAAAGTAGAAGCTCCTGCTAGTAATTTAATTACCATTAAGTCTCCAATGATCGGTACATTCTACCGTTCAGCAGGCCCAGACAAACCTTTGTTTGTTAATGTAGGTGATGAAGTAAACCCTGGCAAAGCGGTTTGCATCATTGAAGCTATGAAATTATTCAATGAAATTGAATCAGAAATTTCTGGTACTATCGTAAAAATACTTGTAGATAACGCAACTCCGGTAGAATACGATCAACCGTTGTTTTTAGTAGAACCTAAATAAGGTTCACTCCAGCATTTTCTATCCAAAACTTATCTTATGTTTAAGAAAATACTCATTGCCAATAGAGGTGAAATTGCCCTAAGGGTGATTCGTGCCTGTAAAGAAATGAATATAAAAACGGTTGCAGTCTATTCTGTTGCCGATAAAGATAGTCTTCATGTACGTTTCGCTGATGAAGCGGTATGTATAGGACCAGCACCTAGTAACCAGTCTTACTTGAGCATGCAAAATATCATTGCTGCTGCTGAAATTACCAATGCAGACGCCATACATCCTGGTTATGGATTCCTTTCTGAGAATGCAAACTTCTCGAAAATATGCCACGATTACGGTATTAAATTTATCGGTGCATCTTCAGAAATGATCAATGCCATGGGCGATAAAGCTTCGGCTAAAGATACGATGAAAAAAGCGGGTGTACCTACTATTCCAGGTTCTGATGGCTTATTGAAATCGGTAGAAGAAGGCATTAAAATAGCCAACAAAGTAAAATACCCTGTCATCTTGAAAGCTACTGCCGGTGGTGGTGGTAGAGGGATGCGTATCGTAAAAGGAGATTCTGAATTTGAAAAAGCATGGGACGATGCTCGTCAAGAATCAGGTGCTGCATTCGGTAACGACGGTTTATACTTAGAGAAATTCATCGAAGAACCTCGTCACATTGAAATACAATTGATGGGTGATAAATTCGGTAAAGCAGTTCACTTTTCTGAAAGAGATTGCTCTATCCAACGTCGCCATCAGAAACTGATTGAAGAAAGTCCCTCTCCTATCTTAACGGAACGCTTACGTAATAAAATGGGTGATGCGGCTGTGAAAGGCGCTAAATCGATTAAGTATGAAGGTGCTGGCACCATTGAATTTCTAGTGGACAAGCACGGTGATTTCTACTTCATGGAAATGAATACCCGTATTCAAGTAGAACACACCATTACAGAACAAGTTACCGATACCGATTTGATCAAAATGCAGATCAGAATGGCAGCAGGTGAAAAACTGGAAATTAAAAACCAATTCCCTTTACGTCACTCTATTGAATGCCGTATCAATGCAGAAGATCCTGCCAATGGTTTCAGACCATCGCCAGGTAAAATTACGAACTTCCATATCCCTAGTGGCTACGGAGTGCGTGTTGATTCGCATTGCTATACTGGTTATACCATTCCTCCGAATTATGACTCCATGATCGCTAAATTGATCGCTACAGCACCTACACGTGATGAAGCATGCGATAGAATGAAGCGTGCTTTGCAAGAGTTTGTGATTGAAGGCATAAAAACAACCATTCCATTGCACATTGCCTTAATGGACGATGTTGTATTCAGATCAGGTAATTTCAATACCAGTTTCTTAGACACTTTCGATTTCTCGAAAATATAAAAAATATCGAATTCGATTTACTAAAACAGCAGATCTTGTATATATTCACAAGATCTGTTTTTTCATGTCAAAAAATAAAGCTGCATTCGTATTTACTTTTGTTCTACTTTTATGTTTGGTAGTCAACACCAACGTCAAAGCGCAAGATTCCATTGTATTTAAACGCTTCATAGAAGTGGGCGTAAGCGGTAATGCCTATCGTGGCGACTTACAAGCGGGTTATGAAAAATTCAGTTCGGGTTTTCATTTGGGTATACAATGGATGAAAAAGAAACGCATAAACGGAGCCATTAACCTTCAAATAGGTAGTGTTAATGGACAAAATCCAGATTATATATACAATGGCAGCACGGCAACCACTACTCCTAATCAATATTTCAAAACCTCTATTTTCACCTTGCACTACGAACTGCAACTTAACCTGATTAAAAAGAAACGCTTTCGAGTTTTTATAGCACAAGGAATAGGGATGATTCGTTTTATTCCTAAAGACCAATACCAAAATAAATTATCGAGTCAATTAGTAAGTCGCGCAGAAGGTGAAACGTATGGTAATACATCGCTTATCTTACCTACACAAATCGGCGCTCAATATTTCTTAGCCAATGGCCTTGGAGCAGGCTTTAAAATGGGTTGGTACAACCCTCAAACCGACTACATAGACAACGTTTCTAAATGGGGAAATAAATCAGGCAACGATAAAATTTTCAACTTCCGTTTTTCGGTAATGATTCCAGTCAGGACAAAATCTGAAAAGAGTGAGAAATAAATTCTCACTACCCTTCTTTTTTTTTGCATTTCTATTATTCCTGTTTTTTTTCTACATTCATACGATACAGTTGAATACGGATTAATACAACCGAACCATTTTATACTACTCATCATCCTTAACTTGATACTATGAAAATCACCTTCATCCTTTCGCTCACGTTAATATGCTTAAGCACCCTTACCTTCGGACAATCTACCAAAAAAAAGACCTCCACAAAGGCTAAAAAGACTACTACTGCCACAAAAACAACCTCTACCCTTACCGATCTCGTTCCTTCAATTAGCAGTTTAACAGAGGTAGATGTGAGCAAAGGCTTAAAAGAAGCTTTAACGGTAGGTGCCAAAAATGCGGCAACAGCACTCAATCAACCGAATGGTTATTTTGGAAATCCAGAAGTAAAAATTCCTTTCCCTCAAGAAGTCGTTCAGGTCTCTACGAAATTACGTTCATTGGGCATGGGAAAACAAGTAGATGAGTTTGAAAAAACAATGAATCAAGCGGCCGAACAAGCGGCAGTGGAAGCCGCTCCGATATTTGCAAACGCCATTACTCAAATGACCATTACCGATGCCAAAAACATTTTAACAGGCAATAAAAATGCAGCGACGGTTTACCTTCAAGATAAATGTACCTCACAATTGACTACAGCTTTTACTCCACATGTAAAAAAAGCACTGGATAATACACTGGCTACTTCCTACTGGAAAGACATTACAGGATATTACAATAAACTACCCTTCATAACACCTGTAAACACAGACTTAACACAGTACACAACGGGTAAAGCATTAGAAGGTTTATTTAAAGTAGTAGGAAAAGAAGAAACAAAAATCAGAGATAATCCTGCGTTGTGGAGCACGAATGTCTTACAAAAAGTGTTTGGTGCGAAGTAATTTCACATTCGTTATTTATAGTGGTTTGTACATACACGAACCACTATAAATAAACTAAAATACTAATGCTACATCCTAATCATGAAATCAGTAAGGCCATTCATTATTCTATTATTTAGTCTTTCTATTTTACTAAGCACGACCTCTTGCTATTTTAGATGGCGCAAGAGCTTTTCTATCTCGCAAACCCTCCAACGTTTATATCAAAGGAAATAAAGGGTTGTTTTTTGAGGGTATCATCTATACGCTTTATTACAGAATTAAACTTTTTATTCGTTTAATATCCTCATATTGCATAACAACCTTCTACTGAGCTATACTCTCAATTCTTGTGCGCTATTCTCTTCTATTGTACCTACTTTTGCTACACTGTCCGACAATCGGTATGGCTCAACATGATCGTGCTACAGAAAGAGCATTGCGAAACGAACGCAGGCTAGAACTAAAAGAATTTTCAAAAGTAGCAGACACTTCTTATTACATTCCCTACCATTCGCAGGTAACAGGCAGAATTTATTTATCTCGAAAAGCGACATCTGTTTCTATCAAAAACTTTGGCGATGGACATCAACTCACTTACAAACCGAATTCAACACTTAATTTAGGAATTGGTGCAACCTATAAATTAATAACAATCAATATTGCTTATGGCTTTTCATTTTTAAATTTCCTCAACCCTCAACACGAATTAGGTAAAACAAAATACCTTGATTTGCAATGTCACCTGTACGGCAGAAAAATTGTCATCGATGGCTTCGGCCAATTTTATCGAGGATTCTATGCTTCTCCTAAAGAATCTGCTGGTACAGGAAACGCATACTATGTAAGACCTGACCTAAGGGTAAAACAAGTAGGAATCTCGGTACAGTACGTTTTAAACAACCGTAGATTTTCATACCGTGCGTCCTTCCTTCAAAATGAATGGCAAAAAAAATCTGCAGGGACACTGCTTGTGGGCTTTGAATCTTACTTAGGCAATATCATTGCCGATAGCACTATTATTCCAACAAGCATCGATCCTAAACTCGCAAAGTCAAACATCAATGAATTTTGGTACTTTAAAACAGGACCTAACGCAGGCTATGCCTACACCCTTGTTTATCGTAAACATTTATTCCTTACAGGTTCTATTGCAGGAAATCTGGGAGCAGGTAACAATACCATCATCAGCGACAATGGACAAGAGAATATATTTGGGATCAGCACTAGCATTTTCATAAGAGCCTTTGCGGGATACAATTCAAATCAATGGGCAATAAGTGCTGTATATACCAGTAACGATGTTGGCATTAACAGTGGTAATGTTTCTTCTAGCATTACCCTCAATACAACAAACATTCGATTAAATTTCATTTACCGTTTTAGGCCCCCGAAAAGGGTAAAGGAAAATATGGACAAGTTTGACAAGGTAAAAAAATCAGTGGAAGAAAAGTTTAATTACGACCAGTGGAAATAAAAAAACATTAATTTTTCCCCTTTTCAGTATGTTTACTGAACTTATAAACTAACCCATTTTACTAAAAAAATGTCATACTGTAACGCCATTCAAAACATGTCGGGAGACAAACAAGCTTTACACAAAGCCTATCACGACAAGCTTTATGGCTTCCCTATTCATGACGACAATGAATTATTTTGTCGACTTGTCTTAGAAATTAACCAAGCCGGTCTGAGTTGGGAAACGATATTGAAAAAAGAAACGACCTTTCGAAAAGCATATGATAATTTCAATATTCAAATTGTTGCAGCTTATGCTGAATCGGATCGAGAAAGACTGTTAGCCGATGCAGGTATTATTCGAAACCGATTAAAAGTGAATGCCGCCATTGAAAATGCGAAGACAATTTTACGTCTTCAACAAGAACATGGCTCCTTTCTTAAATGGTTAGAACACCATCATCCAAAAACAAAAGAGGAATGGGTAAGGGTCTTTAAAAAGACCTTTAAATTTACTGGAGGAGAAATTGTAAATGAGTTTCTCATGAGCATCGGATTCTTAGAAGGAGCTCATACTTCTGGTTGTGCAATTCACAAAGCGGTATTGAAGTCTAAACCGATGTGGCACCAATCCATAACTACAGAAAAGTCGATTAATAAAAAAACTTCGACCTTTCTTATTATTACAAGGTTCCTTATTCCACAATCACTTTTGTGGTCAGTGATTTTTTATCGTCTCTTATACTCACCACATACATACCATGCGCCACAAGCGATACAGGAATATCCAATACGGGTAGTGTAAAATCAATTTCTTTACTATAAACAAGCGTACCTACCATCGTATGTACTTCCACTATAACTTGAGATGACAAACCCGCTAAGTGAATCGTGAAGTCTCCCGCATTGGGATTAGGACTAACAAGTAGATGAAGATTCTCATGTAATGACACTACTTTTATTTCACTGTATTGAAACTTCCCATCAAGATCCTCTTCTCGGAGTCTGTAATACCATGTTCCTACTGAAACTCCTTCATCAATAAAGTCATAAGTTGTCGTCGATGTCCCGCCTTTAGTAGCGACTTCACCAATCGGTAAAAAATCAAGTCCGTCGCTACTCCGTTCTATGACAAAGCGATTAGCATTCACTTCTTGTGTAGTGACCCAATTCAAAGCAACATCCTGCCCGATAGCAACTACCTCAAAACGAATAAAGTTTACGGGCAATTGATTATCGATACAAGGAGAAAACTCTGATGTTCTGCAATAGCCAGTGTTACAATCGGCACCAGCACCAGTTGCTAGCGCACTGATGTCGTTATACATCGGACCACCGTTGTTGTACGTCCACGTCGTACCTGCAACTCCTGCTGCTGCAGGAACATAGGTTGCGGCAAACCGCATTTCACCTTGTGCAATACAGGAAGCACTACTCGCACAAGCAAACGTTCCAAAAACATCTACGAAACTGTTTGCTGGCCTATTACCACTCAAACTAGAAGGAGTAATCGTGAGCGGTGTATTGACCGACATTGTACCATTCCCAAAATTATTATTGGCTGCTTGTGCTGTACCATAATTTAATTGAATTCCCTTCAACCCATTACAAGACATACTGTTCCATTTCATCTCAATATAATCGCCATTTTGTACTTCTATGGCATGAGTCCTGTTGTATGAAATCGTATTTTGTTGACCAGCTGCCATTCCACCAATTCTATAGCGGGATGATGTGCCTGAAATAAAAATTCCAGCACCTCCGTCAACATTGAGTCCTAAGTTGTTTTGCCCCGCAGGCCCACCCGCCAAAAAACCACCTAAGGTATTGCCTTGTATGAGTACATCGGTGGTACTTGTGAATACGATACAAGCATTCGGTATGGCCGGACGTGATCCCTTATTGAATCCAATACGATTACCCGTAACAGTATAATTACTGCCACCAGAAACTGTAATACCAGAACAGTAATTACCCAAATTTGCTCCCGCAGCATTCGTTCCGATAAAATTATTGGTGATGCTTACGTTAGTACACGGTTTCTCTAAAGACAAACCATGCGATTCATCTCCATCTGTTAAGGTCTCTCCGTTATCTCCAATCACGTTATTATCAATGGTAACAGCGCTACATACTCCGTTAATAAAGATACCTGTGAAATAATTACCTGCTTTTTGAAACGTAGGTGTTACTCCTACAAAATTATTCCTGATGCTGACCGTTGCACAGGCTGACAATACATACAACCCACATTTTTGGATGTCTGGACCTAATACCTGACCATTACGGCAAACGGTATTGCCGTTAAACGTTAAGTTATTACACGTAGTCGATTCTATAGCAACACCTCCGTATGCATTGCCCCAGGCAACACCTCCATCAGTACCGTCTGATCGCACACCTATTTTATTATTCGTAATCGTTAGTCCATTAACACTCGCTCCATCGGTATATATACCAAAGCCTCCCGTAAAGCCAATTGGCCGAGCACCTGAAATCACATTTTGATCAATGGTAATACCTGTAGAATTATTAATCCAGAAAATATGATCTGTGTTTTGATTCAACAGTACCATACCTGTTTTATCAGTACCATAATAATTGCCTCTAAACACATTATTATTACAACCTGTATTCAGTCGAATAACCCCAGGATAAGTAGCTGTAGCTCCACCCAAAGAAAAGACATTGCGTGTGGCACACGTTGTACCACCTATCGTATTGCTTGTCGTTGAATTGGTAAAGAGGATAAGGTTTGCGCCAGCATTATCTCCTGCAACGGCTGTACCTGCATTATTTAAATTAAACCAACAACCTTGTAATTGATGAGATCCCCCTCCATCAAAAACAAAAAAAACGTTTTGAAAAGACAAGCCACGAATGGTATTGCTTGTACCTTGAACCGTAAATGTACGAGGCCAAGCACCTACAAGATCTATTACTACAGTAGGATTACCGCAGGTATAGTCTGTTTGAGTACCAGTACTCGCATCGATGGTTAAATTACTTTGCGTAATGGTGATAGCAGACGTAAGGCCGATGACGTGAGGTGCTGCACCAGTAATATTAAACTGGATAAGGTCTCCGTTACCCGCAGACGCTACCGCATTTCTAAAACTTCCAGCGCCTGTATTTGCGGTATTGGTAACCGTAAATGTAGCCGCCTTTCCTATAAGAGCCTGTAAAAAAAACAGAATCCCACAGCACAGACTCATTGAGTAGTTCATGGTATTAATTATTATTTAGCTGGTCGAGCAAGCGAAAGGGCTTTCACTTGTTCTTTGTGCACATGCACACCACTAATATAAGAAAGACAATGTTTTTTTCCCAATGTAAACACGTGTTGAAACAAGATTTTTTATACAAAAGGCTTATTCGCTGAATTTAAGCGCCTTCAGTGCTTAAAAAATTACACAGGGCGATCAAAATCCTGTTTAGACAACACCCTGTACTCTCCAGGGTTCAAATCTCCCAGAATGATTGAGGTGATGCGAATGCGTTTGAGCGATATCACTTCATAGCCCAATTTATAACACATGCGGCGTATTTGACGGTTTACCCCTTGGGTCAAAATAATACGAAAGCTTTTTTCTGTCAAAGGAAACACAAGTGCTGGACGCGTTTTTCTGCCTTTAATGACTATACCATCTGCCCATTGCTGTATCGATTCTCGAGTCAACAGGCGATCGACTTCTACAATGTATTCCTTTTCTTTTAATTTTTCCGCAAAGGCAATGTCTTTGTACAAAACCCCATCGTTGGTAAGGATTAACAAACCTTCAGACTCCTTATCGAGTCTCCCGATAGGAAATACATGTTCATCAAAAGGCAATATAGTAAAGAGGTTATCGGTAATGCCTGGATTTAAGGTACACTCAATGCCTCGGGGTTTATAAAAGGCATAATATGAAAAATGTTGTGCTTCTCGAATGACAACACCATTAACAGACAAGGCATCTGTTCTTTCCAAGTGTTGGCGTTGAATGGCTTGCTTATGATTGATGAATACTTCTTGCTCTTGAATAAACGCAATGCTCTCTTCACTAGAAAGTTTATAGTGCTTTGTGAGAAATTCATTGATGTTCATTTACCAGAGAACCATTAATACTTTCCTAAAGTAAGACTAATGCACACAAGTACAAAGTAAAATTTACATCCATTAAAAAAACCTGCTCGCCATTACATGAAATAACGAGCAGGTTGTGCAGCTTAAGCCTTATCGTTAAATATAATCGGTATAGCCTTTTTCATCTGCGGCATAGAATAAATCCATGTGTAATGTTGTCGATAAAGGAGTATTGTTTTTCAAGCGATCAACTAAATCAGGATTATTTATAAAGGGTCGACCAAAAGCAATTAAATCGGCTAATCCACTTTCAAGATTTGCTTCTGCTGTTTCTTTATCAAAACCACCACAAAGGATAATCGTATTTTTAAAGTTTGATCGAATCAATTGTTTAATTTCCACGGGTACTTTAGGTGCACCCATAGCAGAGTGATCTACCAAATGTATGTACGCAATACCCAAATCATTTAACTGTGTAGACAAATAATTGTATGTATCGTTGATTTCAGGATAATGAGGCATATCGCTGGCTACTCCATAAGGAGACAAGCGTATTCCAGTTTTATCCTTTCCAATAGCAGCTACTACAGCAGCAACCACTTCAAGAACAAAATGACAACGATTTCCAATGCTTCCACCATAAGTATCTTTACGATTATTACTTATTGGCGATAAAAACTGCTCCAATAAATAACCGTTTGCGCCATGCAATTCAACGCCGTCAAAGCCTGCCTCGATTGCATTCTTTGCAGCATTTATGAATTCATTTTTAGTAGCCACTAATTCCTCTGCAGACATCTCATTGGGCACTTCAAAATCTTGCATCATTTTGTTGTCTGTCCACATTTGTCCAGCAGGTTTTACAGCAGAAGGAGCTAAAATTTTAGCATTCGCAGGCATATTGAGCACATGACTTATTCTTCCCGTGTGCATCAATTGAATAAACATTTTACTGCCTTTTGCATGCACTGCTGAAGTAATTTTTTTCCAGCCTTCCACTTGTACTTTAATATAAATCCCTGGAATACGAGCATAACCAAGACCATTGGGAGAAGGCGAAGTGCCTTCTGTAATAATTAAACCTGCGTCACAACGCTGCTCATAATACTTTACCATCAATTCGTTTGGAACATTACCGATGGCTCTGCATCTGGTCATTGGAGCCATTACAACATGATTTTTCAGTTCTATCGAACCAATTTTATACGGTGAAAACAAAGTGTAATTTTTCATTTTTTACATTACTAATTAAAGGATACAATAATTTATGTGTGATACTTTTCTATAGAATTCTTATGCGAATAAAAGCCTCTTTCTCAAAAAGTGAATTGATAATTCACTAACAAATCAAACCAATAATTCATTCACAACCCTACTCCGTTAATTACCACAGAAATATGATAATGTATACCGAAAGGTCCATTTAATAAACACGTGAAAACTATGCCCAATGAAGCGATTTACTAAATCTAAAATGTGTGAACTATGTAACTTATATACAAAGTTATACAACATCTTATCTAACATGAATACCTTTTTTTGTAATCAAATGAAATTTATAAAAACACAATAGACTAAACTCATTTCACATGAAAACAAACATTGGTATATCAGAAAAGAATTTGAATAATGTCACTACCCTACTTTCAAACGTATTGGCCGACGAAATGACCTTATACATTAAAACTAGAAAGTTTCACTGGAACGTATGTGGAGAAAGTTTCATGGAACTCCACAAGCTCTTTGAAGGTCAGTACAAACAACTAGAGGAATACATCGATGAAATTGCAGAACGAATCAGCAAGTTAGGTGCTAAAACAATAGGCACGATGAAAGAATTTAGCGCAGCAAGCACACTAAAAGAAACACCAGGAAAATATCCTTCTCAAAAAGAGATGCTCAAAGAACTACTCGATAACCATGAAATGATGGTACAGCATTTAAGAAAGCAAGTAGAAGCTTGTACTGAAAAACATAAAGATGCTGGCACAGCTGACTTCCTTACAGGAATTATGGTAGAACATGAAACTTTCGCTTGGGTGTTGAGAAGGTATTTGAAATAAAAACAACAGATTACCCATTTCCATTTAGTGTTAAAGTAAACAACACAAATACCAATTACCCATCAGCGATCAATGTTATTTCAAACATTGATCGCTTTTTTTTGCACTACGCCTTCTTACACATTCCCTTTTTATACTAATGATTTGATGTGTGAATGATGCAAGTCATTCACACAATTGTATAACTAATTCGATGATGAGATACTCAACTTTGTGAAGTAATAAATCAACATCATTTAAAATAAAAAAAAATGAAACAATTTAAATATTTCGCATTAGCTATGCTAGTGGGCACAGTAGCCGCTATTTCATTCTCATCTTGCAAAAAAGGAGCAGATGATCCTGTAGTTTCTTTAGTATCAAGAGAAGACAGGTTCGCCAATACTTGGACATTAACCAAGTATGAAAAAAATGGGGTCGCACAAGACTTGAATGGAGCAAAGTATATGTATAGCATATACAAAAGTGGTACGCTTACCCAATTGATTGAAGGAACTATTTTCGGATTCCCTACAAGAAAAATCGAAAATGGCACTTGGCGTTTTCTTAACGACAGCGAAGACGTTGAGATTACCATTAAAGATGTCCGTACTATTTATACCATACAAAGACTTGCGTCTAAAGAATTGTGGCTGAAAAAAATAGAGGGTACTGATACTCATATCTATTACTTTGAATAGTACCTTATAATGTAGCATAAAAAAAAGGCATTGATTTAATCAATGCCTTTTTTTTATGCTACAGCTTGTTGCTATTTTATGATATCCTGTATCACTTGCATACCTTCATAAATGTACACATCTTTCTTTAAGGCTTTAATGTAATCGTTACTTCTATTCACTTTCACAGAATCATCCAACTGAGCAAGATCTACTTTCAAGACAGTAAAATCCCAACCTGCAATCTCTTTGCTCTCTGCTTTGAATCCATCTTCTTCTTTCTTAGAAACAACCAGTTCTTCTTTGTATGCTTTAAGGTTGAGCGTATGCTTACTCATGTCTTGTTTACTTTTTAAATAAACAGCATTCTTACTGATCTGTTTAAAGTCTTCATTTTTACTCACACGCAACTGACTGTTGGCTTGAATCTTTTTCACTTCCAAGGGCTTTTTATTCCACTCTTGATAAGCAGCAGGTGAAATTTTATCCCATGGCATTGCAAAATCCATTTCCTTTTCTCCTATAGGCAAATTACTGTACAAGTCAGGCAGTATAATATCTGGCACTACACCTTTTAATTGTGTTGAACCTCCGTTGATCCGATAAAACTTTTGCGTGGTTACTTTAGTAGAACCCACTTCTTCCATGGTATTAAGTGTAGGAAGTTGATACATGCGTTGAACAGTACCTTTCCCGTATGTGGCATTACTACCAATAATGATGGCACGTTTGTAATCTTGCATAGCAGCCGCTAAAATCTCTGATGCAGAAGCAGAAAACTGATTGACGAGAATCACCAAAGGACCATCGTAATCGACGCCTGGAGCTTCGTCTAAGAAGAGATAGGGGGTTCTTTCTCTTCCCTTCACTTGCACAACAGGACCTTGATCGATAAAGTACCCACCGATCTTCACGACATCAGTTAAGGATCCTCCTCCATTATTTCTCAAGTCTAGAATAATACCATCTACTTGTTCTGTTTTCAGTTTATTCAATTCTATTTTGATGTCTTTTGCACAAGCACGTCCGTTGGGGTTATCAAAATCAACATAGAACGAGGGTAAATGAATGTAACCGATTTTCTGTTTGTGTTTTTGATCGGATATGATCATCGATTTCGCATAGGAATCTTCCATGACTACCACATCACGCACGATCGAAATGACTTTAACGATACCGCTCGGTTTCTTTACGGTTAATTTCACCGTCGTACCTTTTTTACCTCGAATTAATTTCACGGCATTGTCTAGGCGCATATCCACTATATCCACAGGCTCGTCTTCACCTTGAGCAACTTTCATGATTAAGTCATCGGGTTTTAATTCACCTTGTTTGTAAGAAGGAGAACCAGGTACGATAGACATTACTTTCACATAACCGTCTTTTTCTTGTAAGGTCGCTCCTATACCTTCTAACTTCCCTGAAATTTGGATGTCGAAATTTTCTTTTTCTCTTGGAGGAAAGAAATCACTGTGCGGATCGAATACATGCACATTGGAATTGATGTATTCCGCAAAGCGATCGGCCTTGGTTTCTTTTTGCAAACGCTTAAACAACTCTGTATGATCTTTAAGTACTTTTTCACGTGCTTCTTTTTCAAGCACTTCATACGTTTTAATTTTCACAGAGGTATCAGACTTCGCAATGGCATTTTCTTGAAACTCTTGTTTAGATTGTATGTTTAACAATACCATGTATTTCAAGTACTGCCTCCACTGTTCTTTCAATTCCGCATCGTCTTTTGCAAACGATCTTTTTTCGGCATCCAATTGAAGACTTTCATTTATCGTAAAATCTATCGGTTGCTCTAAGTACACTTGAAAAGATGCCGTAACGAAAGCGAGTTTCTTTTCATACAAAGCATTAATTTTTTCAAAAAAAACATAGTCTTGAGAACTCAATTCATCGTCTAGCTTATAAATATACTCTGCAACAGCTATAGAATCTTGCTGTGTAAAAAACCGTTTGCTGTGATCGAGCTGTTTTAAATACAGTTCAAATACATGTTTAGAATAGGTATCATCAAACGTACACACATGAAAATGATTTTGAACGAGATTACCCATCACCAAACCCATTTGCACTTTTTGCTTATCGGTATCGTCGATAAACGTATACGCACTAAAAACTCCAACAACAAAGAGTAAAACAAACAGTGCTTTTTTCTTAAAATTGATTGACTTCATATTCATCGTTTAAATCTCGTATTTGCCTTGTAAGTACATGCAAAGATCAAAAATAAATATACGAAAAAACGGTACATTTCACTCCTTCCTGTTGTATAATCGAATAGAACCCTCACTAACAGCCAAGCAACTCGTTAATTGCCAATACCAGTAGCCTTAACGAGTAAACTACTGACCGAAATCTCATAAAATCCCTTTTGCAACTCCCTTATTATGCCTAATTTCAGATTCTCAATACCATTGCCATGAACGGAACCATCAGAGCCAATATACACGTTGGAGCACGAGTATCCATCGTACTTAAAAAAGATCAAAAATCGGGTATTCGTACCGAAGGTATTGTGAAAGATTTATTGACGAGCGTACCGAAGCACCACCATGGAATTAAAGTGCGTTTGGAAGACGGACAAATTGGAAGGGTGCAGGAAGTGCTTGAGCAAACAGTGGACAGTAAGCAGTATAACCTCTAATAACTACAATATACTGTTTACTGTCTACTTTTCTTTTTCCTCCCGCACCAAATATAAAAACCTGTTAATGGAAGACTTGCAGCTATAAGACTCAGCAAAAAAGCCAAGCATTTACCAGGGAATCCGAATATACTTCCTACGTGAATATAGTAATTCATCCGCATGAGTTTATCGGCAAACTGAGCATCTTTAAACTTACCATAAACATGATCAACAGGCAATTCTTTTAAACTGTATTGATCGAAATAATGGTAATTCATTTTCCAATGTTTACCTTCTAGTTCGTTTACATTTGCTGCAATCGAACTAGAATCTGTTTCTGGACTGTGTACTTCTATTTCGTTAGCCTGAGGATAAAGTTTACGCATGCGAAACCACACTTCATCCATGGCTATTTTTTCAGTGGAGTCAACAGCATTACTATCGACAGAAACTGGATCGTAATACGTCAAAGACTTCTCCCCTCCAGCAACAGCATATACTCCTTTTGCAAACCATTGAAATCCCCATACCAATCCTGTAAGCGCTAAGACAAGCACAAAAAGACAAGCATAAAATCCGATGACATTATGTAAGTCGTAATTTCTTCTCTTCCAACTCACCCTGCTCTTTATAGAAAATCGTTGCTTCACGGCATTCTTATTCCTAGGCCACCACAGCACAATACCACTCAAGAGCATGAATACAAAGATAAGCGTAGCCGAAGCAGTAAGCGCTTGTCCAATATCGGGTGGTAGCCATAAATAGAAATGCCCCATCAATACCCATCGAAAGAAATCGGTATCCATGTCTTTTACCTTCAATACTTGCCCATCGTATGGGTTCAGAAAAACAATATCGTAATACTGATTCGATGGTTCATAGTGAAAAAATATAACCTGAGCAGAGCGTGTCTTACCGAAGTAAGCTACTGCATGTACATGCTTTTCAGGCAATGCTTTCACCGCTATTTCCTTCAAGCGAGAAGGTGCTAACATTTCGTGCTTACGTACTTCTACAAAACGATAGCCTTGTGTGTAGTCCTGTATCTCTTCTTGAAAAGCATATAGTGCTCCCGTAATGCTGATGATAAAAACCAATAGCCCGGAAGTCATTCCGAGCCATAGGTGCAGTTTACCGACTGCTTTTTTAACGATCATAACGATGATTAAAAGTTGTAAGCAATACTTGCGCGGAAATTACGCGGTGCTTCAATTTGATAATTGTAATATCCACCCCAAGCATAATACGATCCGATGTAAAGGTATTCATCTAAGATGTTGTTGACATTCAAAGAAACCTTCATGCGATCTGCTTTCCAAAATATTGCACCATCGACACGAACATATGCTGGTAATACAACATCATCTGTAGGACTTGAAGACCATGAAGAACGACCGTCTTGGTATTGACAACCTAACGAAATTCCAAATCCTTTCAAGAATGTATTTTGTAATTGGTACGACAACCATGCATTAGCAATATTTACTGCTGCACCAGGTGTTTTCGTTCCTACTCTAGTGGCATCCGTATCTTTCGTGACTTTAGAATCGGTATAGGCATAGTTCAAAATTAAATTTAAACCTTTTGCTAATTCACCTTTTACGTCAAACTCAATTCCTTGTGTTTTCGTTTGTCCTAACTGTACAGAAAAGAACATGTTGTTAGGATCTCCTGTCAATACATTATTTTTTGTAATCTGATAAACGGAAACTGAGGTATTCCATTTCCCATCAAACCAGTCTTTCTTCACACCTGCTTCAATGTTGTCTCCTGTAACAGGCTTGAATTTCTTACCGTAAAAATCAGCTCCTCCTTGAGGTAAAAACGCTTGATCGTACAAACCATAGACCGCTGTATTTTTAGTCAATGACACGCTCAATCCTACTCTTGGTGTAATCTTTTCATCTTTTGCACTTCCTGAATAGGGATCACTTGTTTGCGCTGAAGTATAGCGAGCCGCTAATGTCAAACGTACACGGTCTTCTAAGAAACGCAATTCATCTTGTACATACAATCCAGCATTAGCAGTAGTATAATGTACCCCTCTAGAACGAATGTCAACGGATCTATCAAAGGTCGGAACAGAATCGTTAGGCAAACTTGCTTTCGGATAATACACATTAAAAGGAGTCGTACCATTCAATGCAAAACCTTGTGACCAATCGGCATAATAATCTTTTTGAAACATATCAATGCCTGCTAAAATGCGGTGCTTAACAACACCTGTGGTCACATCACCGTTGACAAAAAACTGACCTTGTTTGTTTACACCCAAAGCATCCCAAATACTCGTACCACGCAATAAGATGCTGTCTCCTGAAATTCCAGAAGGCCATAAAGAACTACCAATTTGTTTGTAGTTGAAGTAAGCCAATTGTGCCGTCAAGCTCCAATGCTCATTCAACTTATGATTAAAAGTCAAAAACAGACTGTTGTCTCTTGTTACACTCGGAGCAAGATTCGGTTCCAACGTACTCGATGTTACTGGTAAATCTGCATGATTGTTTTTTGAAAACACATAGGCCGAACCCAATGGAGATGACTGCACATGTTGGTAGGTGTATTCTGCTATCAACGATGTGTTCTTATTGATTTGGTACTTAAGAACAGGAGCAATAGAGTAACGATTATTGTATTCGTAATCCCTGTGCGAGCCTTTCATTTGTCCCATGAGGTTAATACGGTAAGAAAGCTTTCCGTCCTTTGTCAATTTACGATCTAGGTCAAGCGTCGTTCTGTACGTTTGAAAACTCCCCATCGTAAATGTCGCTTCTCCTTTATTACTTCCCGTAGGCTTTTTAGTAACCACATTATAAAAACCGGATGGTTCTCCGTTTGCCATCATGAAACCTGCTGGACCTTTTACAAATTCAATACGATCTACCATCGACATGTCTTCTGCTGTAGGGCCCCAAGGCATTTGAACATTCATCCCGTTTCTGAAAGGAGTCACTTGAGATCCCCTCATGTAAATGAGCGCGTAATTATCCCAATGCTCTAACCTTGCAGCACCACTGACATTTCGCGTTACACCTTCCAACATGTCAAAGACTTGTTGATCAGCTAATACCTCACTCGTTACCACTTGAATGTTTTGAGGTGTTTCGAGTATCGGCGTTTTTAAACGCAAAGAATTAGAAACATCATCCACCTTATACGTTCTACTTCCTTCTACTACCACCTCGTGATTTTGCACATCTTCTTTTAAGGCCAGACTTCCAATTGAAACCGAAGTTCCAGACTTTACAGTCGTCTTCATTTCAATCGTTTCATATCCAACACTACTGATGAGTAATACCACATCACCAACGGGCATATCAGAAATTGTAAAATCTCCATTGATATCAGTTACAGCCCCCAAAGAAGTTTCCCCTTTGACAGTCACCATAACACCGGTCAAAACAAGACCTTGTGCATCCGCTATTTTTCCTTTTACACTTCCTCTTTCGGATTGCGCTTGGGCAAAACCAAGGCTTAAAACCGCCATTAAAAGCAAACAGTAAACTTTTTTCATATTATTTTTATTTAGACTTATTATAAATAATAGACAAAAGTAAGGACGGAAGGGGGAACATACAATACCTTAAAAGGGGTAAAAAACTTTCTTGATTAGGATGGAAGGATTAAAAGATGATAGGATTAGTGACATTTTAATGAATTAGCCTGCATCTGTCAAGAAGCTTGAATAGTATATCGTCAGTACTACAAACCACGATTAATCCTAAAATCCTTCCAACTTATTAATCCTAGTAAGGTTTGTAATTTAAGTTGTACACTCTTTTAAACGTCAGGCTCCTCGATCCAAAATTAATGAGTAAACCGAGGGGCATGTTATACGCTTGGCAATAATTCATGGCTTGAGCCAAGTGCGCATCCTCTAAGTTGATCACTGCTTTTAATTCTAGCATGATGTTATCTTCTACAAAAAAATCGACCCGTCTTTTACCGATTGGAACGCCATCGTATAGAATTGTCATTTCCATTTCTCTTTGAAAATGTAATCCTTGTTTCTGCATTTAAATGGCTAAGGCTCTTTGATAAATGACTTCTTGAAATCCATTACCCAATGAACTGTGTACCTTCATGGCACAACCGATAATTTTGTGTGTTAATGCTTCGTGTTCCATATAAAAAAAGATTAGGATGAAAGGATGGAAGGATGAATAGGATTAGTGACATTTTAATGAATTACCACACAGTGATCGAGAAGCTGGAATAAAAAAATAGCTATCATGCCCTCACTACAAAGCTACAATAAGGATTTAAGAATGAAGAGGATTAGTGACATTTTAATGAATCACTGGAATAAAAAAACAGCTATCGCATCCTCAGTAAAAAGCTATAACAAAGTAATCCTCCTTATCCTTCCATCCATTAATCCTAATCCTTTCGTGGATGGTATGGAGTATGGTATGTGTGTATGGAGAATAGAGCAAAAATGACCAGTACAAGAATAAACACTTTAGTATTACATTCCCTTCGGCAATACCTTATCAAATGCTTTTTTCAAAAAACCAGGTGCATTGAAACGATACCCTAACTCTAGTCCTATATAGCTGTATTCTGTGGTAAGTTGAGCTTTGCTAAACTTAATCCCTTTTCGATCTACCTCGTAGCGGAGGCCAGCGTAAAAACGTTCCGACTGGTAACCAATGCTGGCGCGAGCATCGAGTACAACGACGAAACTTGTTCCCGACTTTCTTTCACCATCGCTAAACTTCGTATAATCGTAAATAAATAAATCATAAGCGACGAATACCGCTCCTGATAAATAAATGCGTTTAAAGAAAACCAAGTTACCTCCAAAGCCTGGTGCTAACTTAATGGACACGCCATTAATTTTTCGCACGTCGTTGAGCTGATCAAAATAAGGACTTTGACGAGAGGTCACGAAACCCGAATCGGCACTTAATTCAGTGTATGAAAACCCTGTCTTGGCAAGTATTCCGACTCTGCTTTTTAATTGCCTTTGCAAAAAAGTAAGCGGAGCAGTGTACGAATATTTTCTCCAACTAAAATTATAAATACCTTCCAACGAATACTCTTTCAAACGAATATCTTCACGTCGTAAAAAGCGATAAAGGGTATCGAGGTTATTTTTTGTATTCATGTCTGTAAGTCCCTGCAGTTTCTGGTAACGAAACAACAGGTAAATCACAGGATGTTTTAATTTCACCGAAAAAGTATTGTATTTACTCGCTATAAGATCCTTGTTTCTTTGATTATCGGAAGCCACATTAAAGCCCCATGCAATGTTCAATCCGCGGTAACCAAAGGTAAATCCTAAGATATTAGAGATACTCGCTTTATAATCTGATACCGCATTTTTACCCAAAGCACTCGTATCTTTCGTATCTAATTTCATCGAAACTGTAGGTGCAATGGTAAACATCCCCAAGGTTAAATACTTGGGATACGACTGTATGTATTTCGGATCTGGCGAGAAAAATTTTTTCTTTTCTTGTGCCAATGCCTGTATGCTCATGACCACACTCACAATACAACATACCACAACAATCTTCCAACTGTGCATAAAGATGCTTTCTATTTTTGAATCGTCAAGACATTCAACTCTACCCTTCTGTTCTGTGCCCTTGCTTCTTCGGAATCGCCTTCTGCACGAGGCTTACTCTTGCCTAAGCCTTTCGACTGCATGTGAGCTGCAGGAATACCTTTCTTCGTCAAGTACTTTACAATTTCTTTTGCCCTTTTATCGGACAAGTTTAAATTGAATTCTTCTGAACCCACATCATCGGTATGTGCTTCGATGCGCACCATGACTTTTTTATTCGTTTTCATCCACGTCACCAACTTGTCTAATTCTTTGTACGAATCGCCACTCAATTTATAACTGTTGAAATCAAAATAAATATCGTGTAATTCTAAGAAGCTGCCTTCTTTCAAGCGCTCAACAGGAATAGAAATGGCCTCATTCATATCTGTATCAGCAGCACTGATGCTTCTTCTGGTAAAGGCATAGCCTTCCAAATTGTTTACCTCTACTGTATACTCATCGCCTTCTCTTAAATGCACCGTGTACTTCCCGTCTTGTTGCATGTTCTCATCCAAGATCAATTCTTCTCCCGTTTTTTTATTGGTCAACTTCACTTTTACTTTTAAGTTTTTTCCGTTGTCTTTATCAGAGACATTGAAAACCATTTTTGTTTTGCGGTGTTGAATCAGTAAATCTTCCGATTGAATGGTAAAGAGTTTATCTTTTTCAACCGTATAGTATTTATATAAGGTATCGTATTTAGCAGACGTAACCCTAACTTTGAAAGTATAAGCAGCGGGCACATAAAAGGCATAATCACCTGCTGCATTGTTTGTACTACTCAAAGAGGTATGCGCGGAAGTATCTTGCACCAAGATCATCACCTCGTTTACCACGGTTCCTTTTTCTAAGTCCTTTACTTTACCTGCAAAACTTGTCCCCATGATGTGTGCATCATAAGCCAATGGAGCAGCAACGATATCGCCGTTAGAAGCATACACCAACATGTCTTCTTTGGGCGTTAACCAAGGTGTCTTTGCATTGGTTAAGGTAGACAAGTGTTTGGTGATGGCATCGTCCTTGCTAGTGTTCGTAACGGAAGCATACAAAGACGGCTTGTTATTGACATCAGCCCAGTAATGATTTTTAGCATAGGTCTGTTGTAGCCTGTTGTAACAAGAAGCCAAAGTTTTTAACTCTGCAGCAGCACTCCATTTGCCTTCGCTATTTTTTACACTGTAAAATACTTTACCACACAGCGGACTCAAAACATCCACTTGTACTTTACGAATGAAGAATAAGGTATCACCAGTATTGGATAATGAAGGAGCTGTTTCCGATTGCGCCGTGTTTATATTTTCGGAAAGGTGTTCGGGCTTAGACCATGTCTCGTTTTTACGTACAGCATAATACACATCCAAATCGCCGTAGGTATCGCTGTACCATGCCGAGAAAAACAACGTCGTACCGTCGACTGATAAGTAAGGACTGCCAATAATTGATAAGTCTTGTGCACGATAAGCGTTGATGGCTTCTATGCCTTGCGGTGCAGACCACACACTGTCTACCTTGCGTGCTTCGTACAATTTAAAGCCTTTGGTTTTATTGGATTGAAATACAATGTATTTCCCATCGGCACTGAGTACAGGAGCATACTCAGTATACTTTGCTGTATTAAGTACTGTGAAATCATGGGTTGATTGCGCCTGCACCACGGTGCTGATCGCCATCAACACGATCAATAAGGTTTTATAAATATAGTTCATGCTAAAAATTATTCGATCACTAATTTGTAAAGTTTGTTATCTGCAGCTCCTAAACCAGCGTAGGTATCGTAATTACCTGCACTGTTTTTTACTCTCCAAAACACTGTTGATTCTCCTACTATAGGTCTATTATTTTGAGCTGTTGGTGCAGGTAAATATTTAAACCATGTATAATTGCCGTTTACTTTTTCATTCAACACATAAACGGTATCGGAATAAACAGCAGCTATTTTTAGTCCAAAGACAACAGCTATTTTATCCAATTCAATGCCTGTGCCTTCAGAAAAAGATGAATTGCAAGGAGTCTTCATGTTCACAATGGGGTCAATTTTTAACACTCCATCATTTGTCGCATGACACATAAAATCAGTCCTATTTCCTGTCAATGTACTTGCTCCTCCACCAATAAATTGTCCCCCATTCCAAGGAAAACATAATGCGTTTTGATAATCATGGTCAGAGTTCATTCCATATTTAATCGATAACCCATTCGAAGACCAAGGTTGTGTTAATTGTGTTCTGTAAAAAAAGTTCGGATCGCCTTTTGAACTACCCAGACCTAATACCTCTTTATCTCCCAGTGTAAAATAGACCGCATTAGATCTTTGTTGAAAACTTCCATCCTCTTGCACCTTTTTCCATGCATCCCATACGTCTCCTGTTTTAATTAAAGACAAACGATAAGTATAGGTGTTTGCCATACTATTAAATCCTGCTACAATATAAAGACTATCATTTTTAATAGTTGCTCTCGCGCCAATGAAACCGAAATCTATATTAGGTAGCGGATCAAATGTATTTCCATCAAACTTATAGATATCATTTAAATAATTACCACCACCATCTTGCCCTAAACCAAAATAAATTACACCATCCTGTTCGATTGATATCATTCCTTTTCGATTCGCTGGACTCGGTATACTTAATCCCGTCTCCTCCCACATCAACCGCCTATCTTTCTTTAAAGCTACTAAACCATTCACGGCATCGAGGTAATAAAAAGTATCGTTGTCTTTACTGTACAAGAGATTAAATCGTCTTGTTTTCATGCCTTCTACACATTCAATCGTAATGGTTTGTCCTGTGCGATTAGTGGTGTAAGTAGCATACCATGTTCCAGAGGAAGTACAAGTTCCTCTAGTATAAGAATAGTTATTATTGCTATTAAAAAGCATTCTTGCAATCCCGACACAGCCAGTACTTTCATTTTCAAACATGTTACCTGGAACTATCCACATGGTACTGTCTTCACCTGCCAACTTCGATTCTATCGTAACGGCATCTATCGTCTCTCCCGTTTTTTTGCATGCTATAAAACTTATACTACAAAGTAAGAGTAACGTCAGCGATGCCAGCGTTTTTATTAAGATCTTTTTCATAAGCCTCTTTGTTTATCTAAAATGGTATCGTGCAGTAATGCCAAAATTCGTGTACATCACATTTTGTGTCCACGTATAATCAAACTTAATGTTTTTATCCGTATCCGTTTCTGACACTTCTGTGTCGACCACATGACTGTATGCTTTTGCCTGTATACCTAATCCAATATGAGGTGTCAGCATGTACTCCAAACTTATTCCAAATGCCACTCCCATACCCTGACTTTTGGTCTTACGCACAAGCGTCGATAGGATTTTGTCCGTATCATCCACAATGGTAATGTTATCGCCATCTTTATTGTTCATGGAGATGAACGAAAGTTCTAAGGGTACAAACAACTTCAGTCTTGTTCCTAACTTAAACGCCAAGTCAGGTCCAACCGTAAAGGTTGCATAACGATAACCCGCTAAAGTACCAGAGCTAAAAGTAGAAACAGAACCAGTCGCCCCTTGATTAGTATTGACTTGATCAAAATACGATGCTTCGTTGACGCCAAAAGAACCTATATTGATACTACTCCCTATACCTATAAATTTCCAAATCGGAATTCTTCCTGCTACGCCAATGGCAAATTTATTGCCCGTTGCGAAGCCGCTGCGATCGTCGTTGTAGTTGTCTTGCGCGAAATCACTGATGGGCATGGCAGTTCCTAAATTAACACCTACATAGGCTCCAGGAAATTTCGATTTCTTAAAATCAATTACTTTTCCATTTTCAAAAATGATTTTAGCAATACGTTCCGTCGACATCGATGAGGTTTTAAACTCAGGATCATCGTACTCTACATAGGTCACATTTTTCTTGTCGCGGTTCGCCACCACTACGTTCATGGTATCACCAGTTTCCAATATTATCCTGTCTTGAGCGAAAGCATTCAAGCCTACAAAAACACAAAACACAAAAACGATTCTTTTCACTGAAAAATTAATTTAATGCTTAACTATTATATTTTAAATGAGGTCTAATCCCCTTTGCTTACAAATAATACATTGCCCCTGTCTACAGCTTACTGCCTACTAATACCTAACTCCTGTCTCCTAATTCCTCCTGATACCTGACTCCTGACCACTGACTCCTGACCACTGACTCCTAATCCCTGACACCTATATTAAACTTACCACTATTTAATTCCCTACCCAAGTAAAGGCACCCCAATAATAAGGCTCTGGATATTTTTGCTTCATTTCACGTTGTGCATCGAAAAAAGCCTGTTTCATATCGAGATCCTTAGTTGTAAGCCAGATTTTATAAAACTGCACCATCAATTCTTGCGTCACCTTATCGTCCACTTTCCATAAACTCAATACAATGGAAGAAGCACCAGAAGAGCGTAAGGCCCTTTGCAATCCGTAAACACCTTCTCCATTTTTCACTTTACCTTGCCCTGTTTGACAAGCAGAAAGTACCACCAAGCGCGTTTTAGAAAGTGGTAAGTTCATGGCTTCATAAGCCGTTAATACGCCATCGGAAAACACATCGCTCAGATCTGTATTTTTTGCTAAAATTAAACCCGAACGCATCAAAGGATTTTCTGTTTGATTGGCATTGTCTTTAGAAGCTTCAAGGTCTTCTAAAAAATAACCGTGTGTTGCAATGTGCAAAACATAGGGTGGTTCAATCTCTTTTACCGATTTTTCATTGGCAAAAAAACCAGAACTTAAGGTAACATCCCATCCTGTATGTTTAAATAAATCGCTGACCAATTGTACTTCTTGAAGTGTGCCTGGCAATGCGACAGGTAAAGATACTGCACTACCAATTTTAACTTCTGAAAATTCCGGACTTCCAATTAAGCGGACTTTTTTATTGTTTCGATCAAAATCGGAAGGCTCTAACAAATCGGCTACACCCGTGAACGAGTAAATATCGTAGCAGTCTAACATGTACTTCCCTTTTTCGTCTTTAATGGTGGCCACATTCAACAAATGGTATACCCCATCGGAAGACAAGTATACTTTTTTATAGTCTTTTATTTTTTCATGAATCGGTTTCCAAAATTGTGTATACGTATACTCATCGTTGAGCCTAAACGTAATGGCATTGTAATAATACTTGATGTATTTATTTTCGAGTACTGTACCATTTTTCAATAATACCAATTGCGGTGCAGGATCTTTTTTAGTAATGAGGATAAATGCAAAATAAACAGAATCGCGTTCGATATCGTCTTCGTATTTATACTTGACATAGGTTCCCCCTTTTTCGGGTTTGTATTTTCGAAAGCGTACTACTTCAACCCAGACTTCATCTGCAGAGAGTTTTGCTTGCAACGATTTCCAATCGTATACATCCAACTTAAACATGGCATTGGCCGTGCTTACCGATTTTGAAAGTTGAATTTCTAAGGTTTCTATTTCTTTCTCTAATCGCTCTTGTACATCCACACTCAACTTCCCATTAGTATATAGAGTTGCCAACTCTTCCCTTTTCTTTTCCCAATCGGACCAAGCTTTCTGCACTGTAGGATCCGTATTTTTTTGAAGTAATTCTTGCAGCTTTTTATTGGATCTAAACAGCAATGATTTGGTTAAGCTTTGGTATTTGAAAATGTAGTCCAACAATTGAGGAGATCTTTTCATTTGATCTACTGCATAAGAATTAAATTGTTCGAAGCGATCTTGAATGGTATAATAAAAAGCAGATTTCTCCTTTTCACTCATGACAGGAAAATACAAATTGATCTCTGCATTAAAATTCGCCAAGGCATGTATCCAACACGTATCGGCAGCGACGTAGTTTTTTTGTGCCGCAGAAGAACGCGCCAAATTACAATACACGTCTGTGACCAAAGGATGTTGAGGACCGTAAAGAACCTTTCTCCTTTTTAAGGAAGTCGTATACAAATCGGATGCTTCTTTGTAGCGCTCTTGTTTTTCACGAATCAACCCTAAGTTATTGAGCATTGTCGTTACCAACGCATGCGATGCCCCCAGCGATTTTTCAGCTTGAGGCAACAAACTCGTTAAGCGTATTTCTGCTTCCGATAACATGCCTTTACGCACGAATACAAAAGCGATGTTATTCATCACCGATAAATAATCAACATTTGCTTTGCCTAAGTTTTTTTCAAACAAACTCAAGGCTTTATTATAGTTAACTAAAGCTTCGTCGTATTTACCTTTCTTTTCTAAAATACCCGCAAGGTTGGTCAACATGTAAGCGTAATCGATAGAGTTATTACCCCATGTCGCTGCAGCCATGGAAGCGGCTTTATTGTAATTCAATTCCGCTTCTTGCTCTCTTCCGAGCAACTGGTATACTTCTGCTAAGTTGTTGTATAAAAAAATCCATTCCTCCGCTCTATCCTTGGCTTTCACTTCTAAGATGTTGATGGCTTTTTTATAACTCACTTCAGCAACAGTCCACTGACCCAACATTTTTTGTTGTGCAGCATTTAATGCCATCAAGTGCGCATACTCTTCCGATTGTTCGCCGAAATTAGTCAGCGCTAAATTCGTCGCTTCATTTAAAAGAGGTGCCGACAATTCTGTTTTTCCTTCATTTTCATACAAATTGATTAGACCAAATTGCAATTGCAAACGCACTTTCGGAGACGTATTTACTTTCGTCAACAACAAGGCTTTGTTGTAATAATCTTCGGCCAATACCCATTCTCCTTTATCGACATATATACCTGCAAGGGCAGTATATAAATTAAGTTTGTAATCATCGTCGTTGCCTCCTATAGAAACCAAGGGTAATAAAAACTGTATTGACTCATCATAACGCCTATAATGACGGGCTATATATCCCAATTGCAAACCAGCATAACTGTGCAATCGAGTGTGTTCGGATTTATTCGCTGATCCTTTATATGCTTCTTGAAATGAGAATTCAGCTTCGGTGTATTTGTTTTTCTTCATCCAAATACGACCTTCGTTATACCTTCCTTCCCAATATAAATACTCGGCAGTTTGGTTTGAATCTTTCATCAAGGTCAAGCCTTCCTGATACATGGGAAATGCTTGTTCATACAAGTCTCTTTTTGTATAGCGATCAGCCAACTCTACTTCGGTACGCGCATACAAAACAGATCGCTTTGTTTTCACCTTATCAATTCTTTTAAGATAGTTAATGTACAAACTATCTTCTTTGCGATCGTCGTGCACATGCGTTCCAGCGACTACCATGTTGCGGTACAATTCTAAGTAGGTATCGTCCCACGCACCTTTTCCACGATCCCATTCTTTGATGGATTGTTGGTAAAAATAAAAAACAGAGTCGTTGTGGTTATCGAGTTGGTATAGGTTACCGAGAGAAACGGCAGAAAACAATCCGTATTCTAAATATTTGGTGTCTTTTGATTTCGAATACGCCGCCCAAGCTTTACGAAAATAAAACTTTGCTTTATGGTGTTGGTTGCTTTGAGAAAAAGCATCGCCGATCGTATTGAGTAAGTTATAATATGAAGCCGTGTCTTGGTATACCTTTTCAACTTCGGGTAAAATCTCTTCGAGGTCTTTGATGGCGGCTTCGTAATTGCCTCCATTGTAATAGGCAATGCCTCGGTCATATTGCTCCTTTAAATCAACAATATCCTGAGCCATAACTTGTCCCCAAAAATGAACCAGTAAGACCAAGAAGACACTTGAGAACCTGAATATAGTGTAAAAACGTTTTATCATCGGAAAACAATCTCTTTAAAAAAAGTGATTTTTACCACGAAAAACAACACATTGGGGATAAAGATATCAATTACTGATACCTGCGGTGGAATTTAGGACAAGGTACATTTCTACCTCTTTTGAATTTCTTATACTTCAACTCAAACTCATAAATGAGTGAAAGTTCGTGCACGCTGCCATTGCCTTTCAAGCCTGAGATTGTGTAATCATAGCTATAACCAAAAGTAGCTCCTTTGTAATAAGCGCCCAACATGAATACTAAGGCTTCACTTCCACCTAAGCCTGTTGCATTTTTAGCCACTGGAATACCCCGATACCAAAGTCCTGCCATTAAAATATCGTACGTCAAATAGGTACCCAAATCCAATTGGCTGGTTTTGCCTTGTTTCTTATATAAAAATGTAGGCGTAATACTTACTTCCGTTTCTGTACTTCTGTAGTTTTTTCTTTTGGGTTTACCACCCGAAATATAAAACTTATACCCGGCATGAGCTGAAAATTTCATGGGCAATTGAGCTATATCTCCTGCAGAAAATGCTTGATTAGGTCGGTTTAAATGATGTAAAGAAACTCCGAACCAGGCACTTTCATTGTACAATAAACCTCCCGCAGAAATATCACCGTATGTTTTCGCTTTTTGTCCGCTCGCAAGAGCATCAATACTCGTAGCACTTGTTTGTCCTGCATTACTCAACTGATCGCCAAAAACCATGGATGAATAATTGACATCCCTAGACACAAATCCTGCCTGAATACCCGGTTTCAATACCCAACTTTGATTTAAGTAAATAGAATAAGAATAGATCAAACTGATTTCATTGGTCGTTAAACGACTGCTCCCTTGCTGATCCCTAAAATACAACAAACCAATTCCGCTGTTGTAGGGCTCTATGTTATGGTCTGCAAAAAGACTTACTGAATTAAACGGCTTATCGATACCTCTCCACTGCGTACGGTAATTTAAACCCACACGCGTATTTTCTGCCGTACCGGCAAAAGCTGGATTAAGGTATAATGGGGCATTGTAATATTGAGACAACTGAACGTCTTGCCCTTGAACGGTGCTTATTCCCCATGCGCAACATCCAAGAATGAATAAAATTTTGCCAATTTTCATTTGCACAAAACTAATAATATTAATTTAAATTATGTTATTTCGTATGTTAAAAAAAGCGAATGAAAATGAATTGGGAATTAACCGATCTCCCCTTAACACTGAAGTACGAGTGGAAGATCGCGAGGAATGCAAGCTCTTTCAAACACAACCTATTGATTACCACAACATCAATGGATCATAAAGGACAAGGCGAGATCGCTCCCAACATCCGTTATGGAGAAACCGTGGACTTAATAAAAAACCAATTTCAAGACTTAAAACCTTTTTTGCTACAAACCGCAAACCTACATCCTGAAGAGTTTGCCAGCCTGTTGAAGAAACAACCTGTTGCTAAAGCCTTGAAAAACGGATTGGAAACAGCCTTCGTACATTTGTATTGTACTATAAATCAAATTACTATCACCAAATTATTAAACGTCGAAGCTCCTGCTCTTGAAACCTATACTTCTTATACTTTACCCATTATGCCCGTTGAGGAAGTGGGTGCATTCATCGACGAACATGATTTGACTCGTTTTCAAAGCCTTAAAATAAAAGTGAGTAAAGACACCGCCTTAGATTTAGTAAAGGAGACATTATTACATTATGAGGGGCCTGTAAGAATTGATGGCAATGAGACCTGGAATAACGAACTGGAAGTCATGGATTTCCTCGATTCGATTGCGATTAATCGAGTAGAATTTATAGAACAACCCTTACCCGAAAAATGCTTGTCGGAGTATAAAAGGCTGAAAAAAATCTCTCCTGTACCGATATTACTAGACGAATCCATTACAGATAATCCTGATTTCGAAGAACTTAATACTTTATGCCACGGCATAAACATGAAAATGATGAAAGCAGGTGGGTATTATAACGGATTATATATTTTAAAAGAAGCCCAAAAATACGATTTACAGACCATGATCGGATGTATGATTGAAACCACATTAGGAATATTTTCGGCTATTCATTTGAGTAATGGAATAAATTATCTAGATTTGGACGGTTTTTTTGTCATTGATAATGACCCTTTTAATCTCGTAATTGAAAAAAAGGGCGGATTGATTATAAACAAAGAGATTTTTTAGAAAAATGGCCAAACTAGTAAAAAAAGCTAAGGCAACTGTGACTAAAAAGAAAGTAGTAGCTCCTAAAAAAGCTGCCCCAACTAAAAAAGCTCCAGTAAAAGCAAAAAAAGTGGTTTCTAAGCCTGCGCCTAAAAAAGCAGTGGCTAAACCTGTTGCTAAGAAAAAAGCAATAGTAAGTAAACCTACTCCTAAAAAGCCCCTTTCTAAAGTTCCTGCTAAAAAAGTGCCAGCTAAAAAGGTAATCGTTGCAAGCAAAGCCAAACCTAAAGTGGTCGCTAAAGCACCTGCGAAAAAAGTCCCCGCTAAAAAAGTAGTGACTAAAGCTAAACCTACTCCCAAAGTAGTCGCTAAAAAGGCAGCTGTAAAAGTAGTTGCAAAAGTGGTTACTAAAACGCAAAAAACGGTAATTGCTCCTAAGGCAACCAAAAAAGCAGAAGCGAAGGCTCCGATTACTAAAACAAAAGCGGTAGTTGAAAAAGCACCTGCCAAATCAGCTATAAAAAGTAAAGAAAAAGCAATACCTGTTAAGGCTGAAGCCAAAACTAAAATTGCTACTCCTCCAGCCGTTCGTCCTACAAGACCTGCAAAAGACCTTCCTAAAAAGAAGATGTCGATGAGAAACATCATTTCCGATGAGGTTTCATTTGACATGCCTGCTCCTAAAAAGAAAAGAGTGCTTGAAATTTCAGCAGAGGAAAAATTAAAGATTAAAAAAATACTGCTTAACAAGTGTATTGAAATACTAAAAGGTAACATTGCTACTTCTAAAAAAGCAATGGAAGATGCTCAGGAAAGTGCTAATTCAGAAAAATCTGCTGAAGACATGTCTGAATCTTTCCGTGAAACCATGCAAGCTACTCGCGACATGTACGCGCGTCAGGTACACGATGGCAACAACAGCCTTGCTTTGCTGAACCGCATCCTCATACAAGAACATGAGTGGGTAAAATTTGGCTCTGTCATCATTACAGATTACCAAAACTACTTTGTGAGCAGTGGCTTAGGTGAAATTACCATCAATGACGAATCGTTCATTACCGTGTCTACCTTATCTCCATTATTTCAAATACTTGCCATGAAACAAAAGGGAGCTCAATTCATGTTCCTTGACCGCATGTATAAAGTACTTGAAGTATTTTAAGCCTTTATCTAGCAAGCATAAAAAATCCCGCTCATTCATCATGAGCGGGATTTTTTATGCTTGTCATATACTAGTATTTCTTACTAAAGACCTCGGAAGAGACAAATGCCCTCTTTAAGTTCGATTTATTCTTTAACCAGATCAGCAAATCTGACTCTTTAAATTTTACAGGGTGAAGCAACTCCAAATGCTCATCGGCCAATACAACGCGGTCTTTGCTCATTGCCACTTCTTGCTGGCGTCTTTCTGCCAACACACGATTTACTTGTGTGCCTTCATCCTCCAATTCACTTACTGAACTAATCGACTTGTAGACAGTCTTTTTATCTTCTATTGCTTCCGTATTGTACTTACGTGCTTGAACTTTTTTTAATAAGGTGGGTTTTCCCGCTCTTGACTTCTTAAAGCTCTCATCCTCTTTCAATCGAGTACTGCTGTTCATACTCGCCTCTCTACGCAAAGGCTTCTCCAAAACAGGGCTTGGAGCTTGGCTTGCTTTCTCTTCTTGCTGCTTCTTTTTGGCCTTACGGACCTGAGAAACAATGTATATCACAAAAATGATCGCGTAAAAAACAAACTTTAAACTGTCTTCCATAACTCGAGCTTTAAGTCAAATATAGGCATTTTTTATCCCTATCCAATGTTGATAGCCTGTTGAAAAGATACTGATAACGTATCTTTAAATAAGAGCCATACCCCTTATATTTATACTCTTGTAGGAGATCAAAAAAGGGGGTTCCCGACGTTGATTGCACATTATGGTCGAACAGTAGAATTATGCAGTTAAGTAAATTAGAAATCAAAGGGTTTAAAAGTTTTGGAGACAAAGTCGTAGTAAACTTTGACGAAGGAATAACCGGTATCGTGGGTCCCAATGGATGTGGAAAATCTAACATTGTTGATGCCATACGTTGGGTACTCGGAGAGCAAAAAACGCGTGCATTGCGTTCCGATAAAATGGAAAATATAATTTTCAACGGAACACGTAACCGTAAGCCTTCTCAAATGGCTGAAGTTTCTTTGACGTTTAACAATACCAAAAACATTCTCCCTACAGAATATTCTCAAGTTACCATCTCTCGTCGTTACTACAGATCGGGAGAGAGTGAATACTTATTGAACAATGTAACCTGTCGTTTGAAAGACATCAATAACTTATTTTTAGATACCGGTATCGGATCAGACAGTTATGCGATCATCGAATTAAAAATGGTGGAAGACATCTTGAACGATAAAAACAATTCGCGTAGAGAGTTATTTGAAGAAGCCGCAGGTATATCAAAATACAAAGTCAGGAAAAAAGAAAGTTTAAATAAACTGTCCGATACCGATAAAGATTTAGAGCGCGTAGAAGATTTATTGTTTGAGATCACGAAGAACATGCGTAGCCTAGAAAAACAGGCGAAGCAAACAGAAAAGTATTTCCAAACAAAAGAAGAATACAAACAAATCAGTCTTGACTTAGCAAAAGTAAGTGTCGCCTCTCAACGTGAAGCCTTACTTGCTATGCAACATGCCGTAGAAGAAAATACGGATTTGAAAAACCAGCTGAGTACAAGCATCAACGAAAAAGAAAGTTCTATCGAGAGTACTAAGTTCAAACAAATAGAACAAGAAAAAGTACTGGCAAGCAGACAGAAAGCACTCAACGAACACGTAGAGAAAATACGAAAATACGAAAGCGAAAAAAATATAAAAAACGAGCGTTTAAACTACCTTACACGTTCTAGCCAAAACGTAGACCAACAAATAGAACAAGACACAGAGCAAACAAAAAGAGCTAGTTTCGCCATTGAGTCGATTACTCGCGAGAAAGAAAGTGCTGAGAAAATACTTGCAGAAACAGAAGCGCGTGTTTTGCAATTGAAAGCAGAATACGAAGAACAAAAAAATAATTACCAAGCCTTACAAGAAGAAGCAACCGTAATCAACAACCAATTTAAGCGCAAGCAAGAAGAGGTTTTCAACCTCAACAAAACGATTGAAATCAATCAAATTCAACTCAGCACCTTAAAACAAGAATTAGAAAAAACATCCACTGATTCGTCTGAGCAAGAAGCAAGTTTACAAGGTTTCGAAGTCAAAATAAAAGAAGTCAACCAACGCATCGAAGACAAAGCAAAAGTTCTTGCTGACATCGAACGCGAAGAAAATAAAATTCAAGTTCGCATCAGCGAGTTAGAAAAAGAGATTGAAGCAAGCAAAGAACTCTTGACTCAATTCAATAGAACGCTTGATGCCAAACAAAACGAATTTAGTTTAACCAAATCGATGGTTGAAAACCTCGAAGGCTTTCCTGAAGCGATTAAATTCTTAAAGAAAAATGCACACTGGGGTAAAAACGCTCCCCTCCTATCGGATGTGATTACATGCGATGAGAAATACAGGCTTTCCATTGAGAACTATTTAGAGTCTTTCATGAACTACTACATTGTAGAACAAGAAAGTCATGCCTACCAAGCAGTAAATCTACTCAGTGATGCGGCTAAAGGGAAAGCAAACTTTTTTATATTAAATAAGTTTGAATCGTTTAAAGCACAAGGAAAACAAAACATTGCAGGTGCGGTGTATGCACTCGACATTGTTGAAGTAGACGAAACCTATAGACACCTTGCTGAGTACTTACTCAACAACGTTTACATCGTTACTGAAAACCAAGAAAACTTACCCGAAGCCAAAGATGCAGTATTGCTTACTGTAAATGGTAAAGTAACGAAACGTGCCTTTTCTATTTCTGGAGGTTCGGTAGGCTTGTTTGAAGGTAAACGTATCGGTCGTGCTAAAAACATGGAAAAGTTGGAAGTTGAAATCAAACAACTCAACCAACAAATTCAAGATGTAAAATTAAAGCTTGATGCACAGCAACAAGAATTTCACCGCTTAAAAGGTTCAACTCGAAAATTAGAGATTGAAAAATTACAAAGTGAAATAAACCTGATCAGTCAGGAGCTTGTCGCTGTTGAAACCAAAAAAGAACAATTGGCTTCAATCTTGTCTAGCAACAGCATGAAACATGAAGACATGCTGGAACGAATTGCAAGATTGGAAGAAGACATCACATTAAAACAACCCTTATCTTCGGAAGAAAAAGCAAACTTAGAAATACTAGAAGAACGTTTGGTTTCCATCAGTGAAGAGTTACAAATACAAAACGAAATTTCTTCACAGAAATCTGCAGCATTCAACCAAGAAAACATTCTTTTCCACCAACAACAAAACAAAGTCAACAGTGCGGAACAAGAGATCAGCTTCAAACAAGCTTCTTTTGAACAAAGTAAAGAACGCATGGATAAAAATGTAGTGGAAGCTGAAAGATTCAAGTTAGAAATTCAGGAGTTACTACAAAAAACAGACAGCAACGAAGATGAATTGATTGATTTCTACAAAGAAAAAGAAGCCATTGAAGAAGGCTTGCAAGAAGCTGAACGAAGCTACTATGCATTGCGTAATCAAACCGATGGCATCGACAATGAGATCAGAGAAATTCGCAGGAAACGTGACGATACAGACGAGTTCCTTTCTGTTACACAAAATAAATTGACCGAGATTCGATTAGGCTTAAGCTCTTTAAAAGAAAGACTATCTGTTGAATTTAACGCAGACCTTGATGAGCTTTTAAACCAAGCGGAGCCAGAAGGAAAAGTTATTTTATCGGAAACAGAATTACAGGAAAAAGTTCAAAAGGTAAAACAATCGATGGAGAAAATGGGACCAATAAATCCTATGGCCATGGAAGCTTACCAAGAAATAAAAGAACGAGGAGATTTTATCTCTGCACAAAAAGAAGATTTAGTAAAAGCGAAGGAGTCTTTATTAAATACCATCAAAGAAATTGATGATGTAGCGAAAGGCACGTTCTTAGATGCTTTCGATAAAATCAGAGAGAACTTTAAAAACGTATTCCGTTCTCTTTTCACAGAAGAAGATAAATGCGATTTGAAATTGGTTGACCCAAGCAATCCATTAGATTCTGAAATTGAAATCATGGCACAACCAAAAGGGAAAAGGCCCTTGACCATAAATCAGCTATCAGGAGGAGAGAAAACCTTGACAGCTATTTCCTTGCTATTCTCGATCTACTTATTAAAACCTGCACCATTCTGTATCTTCGACGAGGTAGATGCCCCCTTGGATGATGTGAATATTGACAAATTCAATACGATCATACGTAAGTTCTCGAATGAGTCTCAATTCATCATTGTTACGCATAATAAACGTACGATGTCAAGTACAGATGTCATATACGGGATTACAATGATCGAGCAAGGTGTATCTAGGTTAGTACCTGTTGATTTAAGAGAACTAGCATAAGCCACAATGGAATTATTATTACTTGCTCTTGCGCCAAGCTTAGCAATATGTATATTCATCTATTACAAAGACAAGTTTAACCCAGAGCCAAAAAAACTTCTGGTTTATTCTTTCTTGTTGGGCGCCATCAGTATTATTCCGGCGATCGGACTATCTTATGGAATCAAGTATTTTTTTGGCATCAACCACACCGATAATGCACCTGATGCCGATCAACTCATTTATGCATTCCTTGCCATTGCATTAAGTGAAGAAGGAGCTAAGTTTTTCTTTTTACGCTTTTATGCTTACCGCAAAAAAGACTTTGATGAACCCTTTGATGGCATTACCTATGCCGTCATTATTTCTATGGGTTTTGCCACAGTTGAAAATCTACTCTACGTATACGACGGAGGAGGATTAAGTACAGGTATACACCGCATGTTTACAGCTGTTCCAGGACATGCTAGTTTTGCCGTGGTGATGGGTTATTATGTAGGACTGGCAAAATTCTCCCATAAAAAATACTTGCAATGGGTGGGTTTAGCCTTAGCCATATTACTTCATGGCATATACGATGCTTGTTTATTTCTCCATCACTATCCCATCATGGTAATCGGTGCATTAGCCACCGTTTTGATTGGCATATTTTATTCCCTTCGTGCCATAAAAATACACCAAGACAATTCTCCCTTCAGACATTTCCATGATCAGTCTTTAGAAGACAAATCCACAGCTTCTGAAGCAGACGAAGAAATTAAGAGAGACTGAACATACGCTTGTAATTCAGGAAAAAAAGTGATGAAATCTTTTTCGTACGAGTCGTAATCCATCCACAAATCCTTTACAGCAGACGCCATATTGGATTGGAGTGGCGTACGTTTCGCCATCCCCTTAAAAACTTTATCGATACCTTCTAAGGTAAGGTAGTGATAAAGCCAATTAGATTTCACCATGTGTGGAAGAAAACGTTGTACCCTTTCTGGTAATTCTGTTTTATGTTTCATCATTAAGATGTAACAATCGCTGATGTATTTCCACAACTCCGTCGAAGAATATAGATGCCAATGTTTCGCTAAAAAATGATCGAAGGCAATATCAACAACGATACCCGAAAACTTACCTTGATGTTCCCTTAATCGTTTAATGCTTTTTAATACAATGGGATGACTATCCGTAAAGGTGTCTATTTTTCGGTGAATCTGTATTCCTCTAATGACACCAGGAGTATACAGTAGTTCAGAAGGTTTTCCTTTTACAGAATCCGCAATAAAATTTCCAATTTTTAACTCCTCATCGTTTCCCGACAAATAAAGGTGTGCCAAATAATTCATTCGGTAACGCTTGTTGTAGGAGGTTTTTGTTTCGCTTCAAATGTCTTGAAAAGATTCATACCAATACCAAACTCCACGAAAGGAAGTACTTCACTAAAATCTTCATGTCCAGGAGTTTTATAACCTGTAAATGAAACACCGAGTTGAGCATTGGAAAAGAAGCGAGAGCCAAAATTAAATCTTAAGCCTGTCAAAACAGCGTACATTTTATAATCAGAATCTTTACTGTAATAACGATCGCTCTTTCCTTGAGAATAAAAGCCAGAAGCAATCCAACGTACATTATAAAAACTCACTGAGACAGGCATGATGTCTTGAATAATGCCAATGTTTATATTACTATTAGGATCAACTCCAGCTGTTAAAATGGTACCTCTGTATGATAAGTTAAGTACAGGAACCAAGTTTAGGTTAGGGCCAGATTCCCCTCCTAAACCCATAAACAACCCGACATTAAATTTCTTCAATTTCGGTGTACTGATCTGAGCTTGAGATGCAGACGACACTAAAAACAAAACAAAAAACAGTAAGATGACTTTTTTCATAGCTTAATTATAAAAGTTTTTATGATTTCAAAAATTTACTCAGCACACCAGGAGCTCTTGCAATCACTGCTTTTTCTCCTACTATAATGATAGGTCGTTCTATTAATATGGGATGAGCGACCAGCACTTTCAACCACGCTGCATCCGACAATACTTTATCTTTGTATTCTTTCTTATAAAGCTCTTCTCCTTTTCTTACCATCTCTTCTGGCCTTAATCCCAATTGAGCACAAACGGCTTTCAAGGAAGCTTCTGTGGGCATGTTTTTCAAGTATTCAATCACATTCACTTCTATTCCTTTTGCATCCAGCTCTTTCAATGCTTCCCTGCTTTTTCCGCAACGAGGATTATGGTAGATCGAGACCTTTTTAGCCATATTAGCGAAAACTGATTTAAATTATAGGTATAGATACTATTATCTAATGGAATTGTAAATAGAATAACTGTTTTTCTTATCCACTTTTTATTTTTTACATGGTTCCTATACATGATAAAGAGAAACAGAGCATGGAAAAGTTAAACGCTCCACAAAACAAAAGGCCTTCGTTAACGAAAGCCTTTTGCATGATAAAATATACTATTGGTTAATCTAAACCAATATCCTTACAGGATCTTCAAGTAATAATTTCAACGTTTGCAAGAATGCAGCACCCATGGCACCATCAACAACTCTATGGTCACAAGAAAGTGTTACCTTCATGATATTACCTACAACCAGTTGACCATTCTTCACCACAGCGGTTTGCTTAATGCCACCAACAGCTAAGATACAAGCATCAGGTGGATTTACGATAGCCGTAAACTCATCCACCCCAAACATTCCTAAGTTAGAAATAGTAAAGGTATTGCCTGCCCAATCTGCCGGTTGTAATTGTTTATTTTTAGCCTTCGCCCCTAAGTCTTTTATTTCACCAGAAATTTGTGACAATGATTTTGTATCTGTAAAACGTACAACAGGGACTAATAGACCTTCTTCTACAGCTACTGCAATACCAATATTCACATGATGGTTGTACCTGATTTTATCACCCAACCAAGATGAATTGATGTTCGGATGTTTTTTCAAGGCCGAAGCACATGCTTTCACGACCATGTCATTGAAAGAAATTTTCAACGGTGCGATATCGTTCATAGACGTTCTCGCTTCTATCGCCTTATCCATGTTAATTTCCATGGTGATGTAGAAGTGAGGCGCAGAGAATTTACTTTCTGCCAACCTACGCGCAATGGTTTTACGCATTTGAGAAATCGGCACTTCAGTGAAACTTTCTTGACCAATAGCCGCAGCAGATTGAGCTGGAGCCGAGCCAGAAGATTTCGAAGGAGTGAAGTTCTCGACGTCTCTTTTTACGATACGACCAGCTTCACCTGAACCTTTCACCTCGTTAATATTAATACCTTTATCTTGAGCTAATTTCTTTGCTAGAGGAGAAACCTTAGAACGTCCATCTCCATTAGAAGAAGATGCATTCGTATTGCTTACCGCCACCGCTTGAGGAGCAGCAGATGCCGCTACTTGTGCTGGAGCTGCTACTGTCGTTGCAGCAACTGCTTGTGCTGGTTTCGATTGCAATAAAGGTGAAATGTCTGTGCCTTTTTCTCCGATGATGGCTAAAATACCATCTACAATAACAGACTCTCCTTCTTGCACGCCAATGAACAATAGTGTTCCATCTTCGTACGATTCAAGTTCCATCGTAGCTTTATCGGTCGCTACTTCAGCCAATAAATCACCAGACTTTACAGCATCACCAACTTTTTTATGCCATTTGACGATGGTACCTTCAATCATGGTATCGCTCATCTTAGGCATGCGCACTACTTCCGCTGGTATCGAAGATAAATCAACGGAAGGAACAGCAGGAGTCGTAGCCGCTGCAACCTCTACTTTCGCTACTGGAACTGCTTCAACTTTTGCTCCACCACCACTTGCGTATGCTTTTAAAATTGCATCGATATCTTCTCCTTGAGTACCTACAATGGCAATCAAACCATCGATCGCTACAGCTTCTTTTTCTTTTGGACCTATATAAAGAATGGTACCCTCTTCGTAGGATTCCAATTCCATCGTTGCTTTATCTGTTTCAACTTCTGCTAATAAATCACCAGACTTTACCTTGTCTCCTACTTTTTTGTGCCAAGCAGCGATAACCCCTTCAGTCATCGTATCGCTCATCTTGGGCATTCTTATTATCTCTGCCATGAAGATCTGTAGTTTTTAATTATGTATAGAACCCAAAAATAATTTTTTTTTCTTACAAATCCCTTTGTTGACGGTATTTTTAAAGCGATTTGTCATTTTTCTGAGCTAGGGAGCTCAACTTCAAGGTGTGATGTATCGTTTTCTTTTACGATAGAAACCGCTCCATCCTTCACTTCCAGCACATACAAACATAAATTACTGTGCGAAAAGCAATCCATCGCGTGTAAAGGTTTGTCGGCTAAAACTGACAATAATACCCGCATGGCCCTGCCGTGCATACAAACCAACACGGTCTCTTCAGGCGATTCAAGTAACTGTTTTACAAAGGGTAGCAAACGTTCTTTGACCTCTTCTGGGTTTTCGGCACCTTCTACTTTAGCCTTTAAATCTCCCTTTTTCCAAGCATTTAAGATCGTCCAATAAACACTGTCCTTTTCTTTCGTATCTAATTTTCCATCGTATTCTCCCCAACTGATTTCATTTAAAGCATTCGTACGTTCATGAACCAGACCTTTTTCTATAAATTGAGCAACAGACTGAAAAGTCCGTTGAAGGGTAGAAATGTATATTTTCTGGAAGGGTAAATCCCTGTATTTGGCATAAAACAAGCTCGCTTGTTTCAATCCAGTCATATTCAGGGGAGAATCTACACCTGAACCTTGCACAATTCCTTGAAGGTTGTAATCTGTTTGCCCGTGCCTGATGAGGTAAATTTTTTTACTTTTCAAATTCTTATACCTTTGCTGTGTAGACAAGCAAGTTAATGATTCCTGCCCACATCTCCCTTCCTGACGTTAAAAAATGGTGCGAAGTCAATGCACTTTTGCATGTAGGAATAGAAATTACCGACATCGGTCCCGACTATATTTCTGGCTCAATGCCTGTAGACCACCGTACCATGCAACCCGCAGGAATTTTACACGGAGGCTTATCGGTAGTACTGGCAGAAAGTTTAGGCAGCATCGCCTCAAACCTCATCGTGCAAGCTGAAGGAAAAATTTGCGTAGGCTTAGAAATTAATGCCAATCACATCGCTTCTGCAAAAGAGGGAAAAGTGCTCGGCACCGCTAAACTACTGCACGCAGGTGCTAAAACACATGTATGGGATATTCGCATTACGAAAGAAAACGGAAAACTTGTTTGCATCAGTCGATTGACCATGGCTGTTTTGGATAAAAAATAATATGCATTACACCTCTTCCAGCAAACTCAATTTTTTCTCCGACGCTTTTAATAAAGCGATGAGCATGAATCATGCCGCAGCGGTATGGGCTGAACCGGGTTGCAGTAATTTCAATCTACTGGTTGATCAAGATCCAAGCCTTAGCGCAGAAAGCATTCGCTGGGACTCTACGTCTAAAGGATTTCTCATTCATCCTTTTGTGAACGATGCTCAAGATGCCTCGATCTTGTTAAAGCCTAGCATGCATGTTCAGTTGGAAACATTTTCCGATGCCGATGCATTGCTTTTAGCCGACTACGCAGAAACAGCCTTACCCTATGCTCATCTTACTCCACTCTCTACTCTTGAAACCGATAAAGAGGAAAGTGATTATACATCAAAAGTAGAACACCTTTTAGAAGAAATTAAAAAAGGATCGATTAAAAAAATAGTCTTTGCGCGACATAAAGATGTTACTCACGCATTTCAGAAAGAACCGATGAGGTATGCAGAAGAGTTGCGGAAATTATACCCCAATGCTTTCATATCCCTTGTCTTTCATCCTCTCGTAGGCTGTTGGATTGGCGCTAGTCCAGAACTACTTGCATCGATCGATGAGGAAGGCATATTTAATACCATTGCCTTAGCCGGCACACAAACTTACGACACGCATAAAAGTCTAAAAGAACACCGTTGGACAAACAAAGAAATAGAAGAACAAGCACTGGTAACACGCTATATTGTCAACTGTTTTAAAACCATTCGTTTGAGAGAATACGAAGAAGAAGGTCCTCGAAATTATTTATCAGGAAATTTAATTCATCTTTGCACCAGTTTTAAAATAAATACCAAAGCATTACACATCGACAACCTTGTCGATCAATTATTACCTTTACTCCACCCTACTTCTGCTACCTGTGGAGAACCTAAAGCAAAAGCATTGACATTGATTAACCAATATGAAAAAGCACCGCGTCAATTGTATGCTGGTTTTTGGGGTGCTTTAAACTTGGGTAAAAAAAGTGCAGTGTATGTAAATTTAAGGTGTGCTCAATTATACGCTAATGGCTACAGAGCATATGCTGGAGCGGGCATTACAGCAGATTCTATACCGTCACAAGAATGGTTAGAAACAGAACATAAGTTACAATCCATTGAAAAAATTTGGAGTACTCCATCTTAACCTATTCATCTTGTTAACACACATGTTATGTCTCTTATATTTCAAGTACCAACCATTTTAGAAAAGCACAACATCAAGCATGTTGTCATCTCTCCAGGTTCGAGAAATGCACCACTCACCATTTCTTTTGCGCGACACGATCAATTTAAAAAGCACATCATCGCCGATGAACGTTCTGCAGCATTCATAGCCCTTGGCATTGCACAAATCACCAACACCACAGTTGCATTAGTATGCACCAGTGGATCAGCAGCATTGAACTATGCTCCTGCCATTGCCGAAGCCTACTTTTCCAACACCCCATTAGTCATACTTACCGCTGACCGACCACCCGAGTGGATCGATCAACAAGATGGACAAACAATTCGTCAAGAGCATGTCTTTGGTAACCATGTAAGAGCTTCATTCCAACTTCCTGTCGATACAACTCATAAAGATAGCGCATGGGAATTTTGCAGAAAATTAAATGAGGCAGCTAATATTGCCCATACGAAACAAGGCCCTGTTCATGTCAACATTCCCTTTCGTGAACCCTTCTATCCTTCGGAAGCCATAACGGTTGACGAATCACTCAAACACATTAGTCATACCAAATTAGAACGGTATTTCCCTGAAGCATTCATCAATAAATACCTTGAAAAAATCCCTGACAATGTTAAAATACTTTGTATAGCAGGACAAGGAAAAAGAAATGAAGCACTCGACGAACTCATTCCTCAATTGGGAATACCTGTTATTTCTGAGTCTATTGGAAACCTCGTACAAAGCGATAACAACATTCAAAAACACGATGTTTTTCTACCAACTCTTTCGGAACAACAACTCGAAGAACTGAAACCAGACTTATTGATTACATGGGGAGGTAGCGTCGTTTCAAAAAACTTAAAAAACTTTATACGAAAATACAAACCATTACATCATTGGCATATCAGTGCCAATGGTGAATCAGCCGATACCTACCAAAGCTTAACGGCTTCACTTCAAACAGAACCCATTGACTTCATTCATTCCTTAAATGCAGTCTCTTACAACAAAACCTTCTTGAATGCGTGGCAAGTGTTGGAAGAAAAAGCAGTAAATTTTGTCACTGCACATTTTAAAAATGACAATAGCCTTTCAGAACTGAATGCATTCTACACAGTGCTTCGACACCTTCCTGAAGATTGCAGTATTCATATTGGCAACAGCATGCCGATACGTTATGTTAATCTTTTAGGACATCCAAGTCCTGCTCCAATGAACACCTTTTGCAATAGAGGAACAAGTGGCATTGATGGCACCTTGAGTACTGCCATGGGTGTAGCCTTAGCAACACCTGAACAATTGCACATCGTTTTGATTGGAGACATGTCTTTCTTTTACGACCGTAATGCATGGTGGCACAATTATCCTTGTCACAACCTCAAAGTCATTCTCTTCAACAACCACGGTGGAGGTATTTTTAGAATGATAGACGGCCCCCAAGATCAAACTGAATTAGAAGATTATTTTGTGACCACACAAAAATTAACCGCTAAAAATTTAGCGACTGAATACGATATCAATTATTTTCACGCCAACAATATAGACAGCCTCAAAGGGCAATTACATAAACTCCTTCGTGATTCTACTCAACCTTCCATTCTAGAAATAGAAACCGATGGCTTGAGTGATGTCAAAGCCTTTAAATCATTTAAACAACAATTCAAACAAAGCTAATATGAACAGCACTCTTCCTTGGGAAACACTAAAAGAATACGAAGATATTTTATTTCAATATTACGATGGTATTGCAAAAATAAGTATCAACAGACCCCATAAACACAATGCATTCACGCCTAAAACCGTGAGTGAAATGTGCGAAGCCATGGAAATGGCTCGTCAAAATTCAAAAATTGGAGTCATCATACTTACCGGAGAAGGTGGCAAAGCCTTTTGCAGTGGAGGAGATCAAAGTGTACGCGGTCACGGTGGTTATGTAGGTGCAGATGAAGTTCCAAGATTAAACGTACTCGATCTTCAAAAACAAATTCGTTCTATTCCTAAACCCGTTATCGCCATGGTTGCAGGATGGGCAATTGGTGGTGGACATGTATTGCACGTGGTATGCGATTTAAGCATTGCAGCAGATAACGCCCGTTTTGGACAAACAGGTCCTAATGTAGGAAGCTTTGACGGAGGCTTTGGAGCATCCTATTTAGCACGTGTTGTTGGACAAAAGAAAGCCCGTGAGATTTGGTTCTTATGCGATCAATACGATGCACAAGAAGCACTCGATATGGGCTTAGTGAACAAAGTCGTACCACTCGACAAACTAGAAGAAACAACTGTCTCATGGTGTAAAAAGATTTTAGAAAAAAGTCCTATTGCTTTACGCATGCTAAAAAGTGCATTCAATGCAGAGTTAGACGGGCAAGCTGGTATTCAAGAATTAGCAGGTAATGCTACACTCTTATATTATTTAAGTGAAGAAGCGAAAGAAGGTAAAAATGCGTTCCTTGAAAAACGCAAACCTGATTTCAACAAGTTTACAAGGCTGCCCTAAAAATATTACTGGCACGACCTTTGTAAATTGTTCTGAACCTTAAAAAAAAAGTATTATGAAAAAGAACATCATCTTTACCTTTCTATTCGCTGCCTTCTTAGGATTAGGCTTCGGACAAGCACAAAACAAAAACAAAGGTGCGCAAATGGATCAAAAATTGACTCCAGAACAAAAAGCTCAAAAAGCAGCAGACCGTTTAGAGAAAAAGCTAACGCTTACTCCAGATCAAAAAACAAAAGTGTACGACTTAACCCTGAGTAAAATAAACAAAACTCGTGAAACAAGAGGCAAAGATTCTAAAGACAAAAAATCTCAAGGAGAAGCATTTAAAACAATCAGAAGAGAATACAATGCAGATATGAATGAAATCCTAACACCTGAGCAAGAAGTAAAATGGGAGCAATTAAAAACAGAGGCGAAAGCGCGTAGAGTAGAGAAGAAAAATGGAACAGGACAAAAAGATAATAATACAGACGATCCAGAAAAAGACTTAGACCTTGAATTAGAATAAGCATTTCAAACCCAATAATCATAGCCTTTCCTAAAATAATAGGGAAGGCTATTTTTTTGATGACATAAATCATTCCATTAGTCCATTGCATTTTATACCTTGAAGGCTTAATACGATATATAATGAATACATTACCAGACATCCTCAATCAAGACGATATAAAAAAAATGGTAGATTCCTTCTATACTAAAATTAGAGAAGATGAATTACTGGGTCCTATATTTTCACAACGCATAGAAGACCGTTGGGGAAAACATTTAACCACCATGTATAGTTTTTGGGAAAATCTATTGTTTGGCAATAATACCTACCACGGCCGTCCATTTCCACCACACATTACCCTACCCATAGGCCTTGAGCACTTTGAACGTTGGCTTCTGATTTTTAACACAAATTTAGACGAACTGTTTTCAGGAACTAAAACAGATGAAGCCAAAACAAGAGCAGCGAGTATCGCCTCCATTTTTCATCATAAAATAGAAGCCATACGAGGAGATATATAGATACTCTACCCATCCATAAATGCAAAAACAAGATTACATCATTGTCCCGATCGTATTTACATGGATAGGATTTGTCTGTGCCATCAGCTTTATGGAAGCATGGTTAAAATTTCAAGCGCCAGGCATTACACTACCTTTGGGTTTAGGAATAGGCCGACTTGTGTTTCAAGCCTTGAATAAAGTAGAATGGATTTGTGCATTGTCTGTTGTTTTATTTTATATTCAAGGTCAAAAAAAGGCATTGACAAGCATCCTTATTATTTCCGTCGCTACACTACTTTCCTTACAAACCTTTTACCTCTTACCTTGCCTCGATAAAAGAGCAGAGACTATTATTGCTGGTCGTATAGCAGCACCATCGAAGATACACTTGATCTACATTATCACTGAAGTCATAAAGGTTGTAGGTTTATTTGTGCTTGGCATCAGCATCTTGAGAAAAAATCAACCTTTGAATAAAGCGTAAACTCTTTGACCTCAATCGTTTTTTAGGTAATTTCGATACAGCCAATACGGCTTGTAAACCTTTATCAAATGAGATTGTATTCTGTTATCGTACCTGTATTTAATAGACTTAACGAAGTAAAAGAATTACTTGATAGTCTTGCACTACAATCGTATAAAAACTTCGAAGTTGTTTTGATTGAAGATGGCTCGACACAACCTTGCGAATTTCTGCTTACGAGCTACACGTCACTTAACATTCGCTATTACTTTAAATCCAATACAGGTCCTGGTGACAGTCGGAATTTTGGCATGAGTAAAGCAGAAGGAGATTACTTTATCTTCTTTGATTCCGATTGCATCATCCCTTCACATTACTTTGAAACCTTAGAACATCATTTAAATAGCAATCTACTTGATGCGTTTGGCGGTCCAGATCGTGCACACGAATCGTTCAGTGATATCCAAAAAGCAATCAACCAGGCCATGACTTCCTTTGTAACCACTGGAGGTATAAGAGGGAGAAAACAACAACTCGATAAATTTCAGCCCCGCAGCTTTAACATGGGCTTCAAAAAAGAAGTATACATCAACGTCGGAGGATTCTCGGATATACATCCTGGAGAAGATCCAGACTTGAGTTACCGCATCATGAACGCAGGCTATACCACAAGCCTCATACCTGGAGCCTATGTATACCATAAGCGACGCATTGATTTCGAAAAATTCTACACGCAAGTCTATAAATTTGGAATGGTACGCGTGATCTTACTCAAATGGTATCCTGAAAAAGCGAAAGCCGTTTACTATCTACCCGCTGTATTTGTGCTCGGCACTTCTTTTTTACTGTTGATGAGTACCTTGATTCATTTCTCCTTAATGCCCTTAATTTTATTGACCATTGTCATTTGGGCAGAAGCCATATTCAATACCGGCAGTTTTAAAATTGCGGCATTGTCCGTTGTAGCGAGTTACATACAACTCATTGGATATGGCTTAGGCTTCTTAAAAGCCTTTTGGAAAATCACTATGAATGGGGCAAATGAACGAGAGGCATTTCCTCATTTATTTTTTAAAAAATAAAACAAAGCGCTCGATTGAATCGAGCGCTTTGTTTTATTTTAAATCTGATTTATGCTTAATAATTTCAATTCAATGTTTTAAGCATTGCTAATAAAGCATTTTCTGTGTACGGAACTAAGGTAGGGTTAAGAATAAGATTTGAAGTAATAGTTACAGGAGTGAATGATGCGTATGCTTTATTATTGTCTAATGAAATAGCTACAACAGTACATTTTTGTCCTAGTGCGGCTTTAGGGTAAAAATAATTTGATCCTACTTTATCTAATTTAATAACCGTATTTACATTATCATAAACAATAAACACATCCATATCACTTCCTGCCACTTCATTTACAGTTAACGTTGTACTCGTAAATGCATTAAAATGATTTAATGTACTCGTATTACACCACATACCCAATCCAGGTACGCCAGCAAACTGCAATACCTTATGATTATAGAATCTAGGTTTTACTTCATCAATTGTACTTACAGTACTGTTAAGCCAACGATCCGGAATTAGAAAAGGGCCTCTAGTAGAATCAGGATAAACCATTGATTTCATAGAATAATCTACTGTTATTCCTTTGAGTGGTTGTTTAACTAAAATACCTCTACCTGGTACTATTCCAACAGGAGCTCCATTTATTAAAGCATTGATATAAAAAACACCGTCAGATTTCAGATTCGATCCATCCTGAAACGTTGAGTATACTTGATTTAGAAGCATATCACTTTTTGTGTAAATATCTTTAAATTGAACAGTCACTTTCCCTGTAACTACTTTACCAGAATAATTTCGAAAGCATAGAGCAGGAATAACTAGTTTAGTCCCGTTGGGTGAAGTAATTGTTCCACCAGTTAACCCATTAATAGTATAAGTTTGAAGCTGAACTTCATTTGTCGTATAAAAATCCCCTAACGAATTTGTCCGCAAATGAGATGATGAAATTGCTTCATTTGGAGTCGGATCATCTTTTACACTTCTCTTACAACTTGAAAATACATAGGAAAAAATAATGAGTGCGCTTAAAATAAAAATTTTTTAATACATAATTGATAGGATTAAAAGTGAGTAATTGTCTTACAAAAAGGTAGACGATAAAAATAATTGAAATGCTTCCATGGAATAAAAAATAAATTAAATTTTCCAGTGAAATAATTATGAGTCATAACACATTATTCGCAAAAAAGTGCCTCTATAACTTATAATTTAAAACAAGTTCGACATTTACATGTCGAACTTGTTTTAAATTATTTTTTCAATAGATCCCTGATCTCTGTCAATAAAACTTCTTGTGCAGAAGGAGGTGCTGGTTCAGCCGGTGCTTCAGCTTCTTTCTTTTGGAAACGATTAATTCCTTTGATGATCATAAAAATTGCAAAGGCTACGATGATAAAATCAACTAAGGTCTGAATAAAATTACCATAGTTTATGCTCACTGCTTCAACGGGCACAACACCTGCAGATTCCGCAATAGCCGATTTATTTCTAATTTCATGTCTTTAAAATTTACACCACCTATTAATACACCTAAAGGAGGCATCAACAAATCATTGACAATAGACGCTACTATTTTCCCAAATGTTGCACCAATAACAATACCGACAGACATGTCGACAACATTGCCACGCATGGCAAAAGTTTTAAATTCTTTTAATAGGCTCATGTGATTGGGAAATAAGGATAAGTTCTAATTTAAAAAGGACTCTCCAAAATACCAAAATATAAAAGGTGAAAATATTGTTTTATCTATTCGTAGACAATGACCATCTTAGGAATCACTAAACTATTAGGATAATTACTAGAATAGAATGCTAATCTTTTATATCTAACATAATTCAAAAGACTAATTTCAAAACCATAATTATGTGTAGTTATTTGATCCTTTACTAACTCTGTAACATCAATATCTAGACAAGAACTAGCTAATGAATTAGGACCATCCACAATTACCTGGTTATAATTGGATATTAATGGACGAGTGCTATACGTCATTAAAATCTCATCCCATTGAGTCTCAACTCGTCTAATTAAAAATGACAAATTTACACCATAATGACCAGTACTGGGAAATGGAGATCCTACAAAAACATTAGTAGTATCTGCGTATAATGAAATTTTAGCTGAATGTATTCTTGCTCCTTTAGGAATGGAATTATAATCAAACCTTAAAAAAAATACTCCATTAGCCTCAGTGTTTCCATATGTCCATGCAGTACAATAATTTTGATTTAGTAAACCATAGTTAATATTTGGATAATAATCACCAATACATGCATCTTTTGTAAGAGCTCGTGATTGCAATAAAATCTCAAACCGACCTTTAGAGGAAGTACTCATCGTTGTTATACCAGACAAAGTATTACTCTCCTGAATAGGAATAGGATCAGAGCATTCTTTTTTTACACATGCAACCAAACAAAAAAAAATCCCCCAATAAATAACATTAAAAATCTTCATTTTTTATAAATTTTCACTTTTTCAAAAACATCTCCATTAATTACCGTAAGAAAATAAACTCCTGACCTAAAATCATTCAAACTAATTTCCAAACCATTTTGATTAATACTTGAATTAGCTATCACCTTGTCATACAAAACTCCTCCTACTAAATCATGAATGAAAATTTTATAATCAAAATCAGCATTGAGATTATTATTTATTTTAACAGTAATTTTATCGTCTATAGGAATAGGATATATTTGAATCATATCTTTTAATTCAGAACAATTCAAACAGCAATTAACGATTTCATGATACCTAAAATCTCCATTATTATCAAACTGTTTAAGCCTATAAAACACTTCTTTTTCATTAACTGAAATTAGATTATCTAAATAAGAATATTCAATATAAGAGTTAGAATTATTACCACCTTTTACAACTTTAAGATCTTCCCAATTAACCGCATCACTACTTCTTTCTATTAAATAAAAATCATTATTAATTTCTTGAGAAGTTGCCCATTTTAAAACAACAGATGTCTTTGATTGCTTCTCACATTTAAAATACAATAAATTAACAGGAAGTGCTGCACATGCAATAGAATTAAATGTCATCGTCATAGCTCTTGTTAATATATTCACAAGTAATGGTGTTAGAATAGAGCGAGTCTGAGTGTAATTATTTATAGAAGTAGCCAATGCTAGGTTGTTTTGCAAGACATTCGATATAGAACAAGGACTAGGAATCATTCCTTGCACATTAGTCTTGATTAGAAATCCATCATTAAGCCCCCTACCATTAGGAGAATTGGATGTTCCTGTGATTGTGAGACTATTATCAGAATTAACAACTAAACAAGAAGATGTTTCATTATTAGAACTACCGAAAACTGCAGAATTTAATAACCTACCATTCTGATCTGCCCTAACAACTAATATATCATTGCCCCCATTTCCTAAAGTATTCGTATATCCAGAAATCGCAAAATTGCCGCCATTAATTAATCGAAAACCATATGCTCTCTGATCTCCAACTCCTCTATCTCCATATGTATTAATCCAATCAATTGTATTATTAGGTCTGATTTTTGTCAATGAATATTCTAAACCTGCTCCTGACAATAATCTAAAATTACCCATTACAACTATATCATTATTCGATAATTCTATTACATCTTGTGCATTTTCATTACCCATTCCTCCAAAAGAAATGTTGCTCTGAACAACACCTGTATTACTCAATCTGATAACAACTTGATTATATAATGTATTAGTAGTATAAGAACCTCCCACTAGGATAAATCCTCCTGTTCTACTAGGAATAATTGAACAAGCTATATCACCATAACCATTTTGTATTCCTATTCGATTTTCCCATATAACTCTAGAACCATTATTATTTACTTCGAAAACATAAAAATCAGGAGATATGTCACCTGGAGAACCTATCGTAGAACATAAGACGAGACCTGCTGGTGATATATTAATCTTTCTCGGTATTTCATCTAATCCTCGATTACCATAGGTTCTAGACCATATTATACGACCTAATAAATCTATTTCAAACAACAATATATCTAGATCATTCCCTCCATTAAAACTCGAGGAAGCACTTGCTACGACAATATTGCCATTTGCATTTAGTACCGACGTATAAGAAACATCTTCTCCTGCACCACCATAAATAGTTTCCCAAACAACAACTCCATTAATATTAATCCTAGCGATATAGATATTAGCCCCTCCCACAGCAGCAGAATTAGTTGTTCCTGAAACAATATAATCTCCGTTAGGAATTTGTACTATTGAAGAAAAATCATCATTAAGACTTCCTCCATATAAATTTTGAAATGTTTGGCACCATGCGAAATTTGAAAGAGCACACAAAAAGTAAAGTAAAAGTGAATTTTTCATAAAAAAATATTTAAAAATGATTAAAAATATTTACGAAGATAAAAACAAAAAATTAAAAAAAACAAATGTCTTATAAAAAAAATTATTTGTTTGAACGTCAAATAGCTAATGCTTACAATATGGATAAACTTGTATTTAATATTAATTAAAATTATTACTGTAAAATGCTAGTCGTGTTAAATATCGATAAATATTCTTTACATACTTTTTTTTCATCAAACCCTTCTAATGCATGGATTCTAGACAGCAATGACATTTTTCGCATTTGAATATTGTCATTTAATAAAAAATAAGTTTTATTAGAAGCTTCTTTTGAACTAAAAATATCAATAAGTAATCCAGAATATCCTTCAATAGCTATATCTACACAACCTCCTATTTTAAATGAGACTACTGGTACTCCACAAGAGATAGCCTCCAATAAAACTAAAGAAAAGCTATCCGCCCTCGTCGGATAAACAAAAACATCCGTAGCATTCAATATCTCTACCATTTTTTCTTCTTCGCGCACATAGCCCATTTCGTGTACGATGAGATTTTTAAAGTCGGAGAGTTCTGGCATACTATCTTCTCCCATCAATAAGAGGTGAATAGGAAATGCAGTGTCCGCATTAAGTTGTTTTAATATATCGTAGAGGTCGGAACCTCCTTTGAAAAAATTACCTTTTAATTTCTGAGCAATGAACGCAATAGTTTTCGCATCGGCAGGTATACCATACTTTACTTTCATGGCTTGCTTATCCATGGGTTTAAATACCTCTGTATCGATACCGTGTGGTATCAATACAATTTTCTTTCCCACTAAGACCGGACTTTGTACAGCCATGTCGTACATCCAATGCGAAGGTACGACTACCGTAAAGTCAACGTCTTTAAATAACCGTTGCTTACGACGTATTAGCCAATTTCCTGTAGGCAAACCGATCGTCGGATAAATCTTAGACTCTCCTTTCGCTGCCTTCAACTGCTTCCACGATTCATCACCAAAAGTATGAGCTCCATTGGCTGTGAATGCCCACATGTCGTGTAGTGTCCATACGACTTTGTATTGTTGAGCAATTTTCCGAATGTGTGATGTCATGAAATACCCTCCTACCGTATTGTTAATCCATACGACGTCGGGTTTTTCTTCCTTTAATTTTTTTAAAATATACCAAGGAGAAAAAGGAAACCACACGTATTGCAAACCCAATAAGTTCATGCCGATATTAAACAAGCGTTCTATTTTGGCACAAAAAGCATTGGGGGTTGTTTGAAAAATATTCGATTCATCGAGTGTTTTGGTGCGCACCAAATAAAACACTTCATGTCCGTACAATTTCGTTAAGGCTTGTGCTGTCCGATAGGCTGCAATGCCCGAACCTCCAGACCGATCGGAAATATTAATGACAGCAATTTTCATAGCAGCTTAGCTTTTCGCTTCTTTTTTGAAAGCGGGTAAAAACTGAGCGACCAGTAAACTCAACATGAATGCAACATATATCCATGAACCAACCATCGCTACTTTTTCAGATAAGAAATAATGTGCGGGTTCAAACTTAAATACGATTTGATGTTCCCCAGCAGGAACACGCATGGCTCTCAATACATAATTGACTCTAAAGTGTGGCGCTAACTTGCCATCGATGTAAGCATTCCAACCCGGTTGGTAATATATTTCAGAGAATACAACTACTTGTTCTGCAATGGTGCTGTAACTATACGTCAATTGATTTGGATTGCTATTGTCTGTCAATTTTATAACCGCCATACTGTCCACGACAGGAACATAATTAGTCAACAGGCTATCAAATCGCTTATCAACAACCGCTGTAACCACAGGATTTAGACTGTCTAAAGCAACCATTTCTTCATCCGCATTGTTTACCTTTTTAAGTTCTCTTACAAACCATGAATTGCCTAATGCTCCAGGAATACGTTGCACAAAAACTTCACCGTTTTTTTTATCGGGAACAATTGCATAACGCGCATTCAACATGTTCAATACCGGAATATTATTTTTCGATAACTGTCCTTCTATTAAATCTTGATAACGCGATAATTTAATGGCGCTATAACCACCAATGGATTTATGGTAGTATGAAGTCGTGGCATCGTTGAATGGACTCTTCGTTAAATTCAACACACGGTAACTTAAATCTTTGTCTTGTAAAATTTGTTCGTCTGCAGGTTGCATTTCCACCCACTCTTCATTCTTTCCTCTTTTTACAAAGTCATCTGCATTCAAGTATCTTTTATCTACCCATCCTAAATCGAGTATAATTAATGCCGCCAAAGAAATGAATACCGCTTGTGCTTTCATTTTATCGGTAAACCAAGCCCATAATAAAGCAGCTGTAGACACGACAAAGAATAAACTTCTAAAGGCATCGGTACGCAATTTCGAAGCACGGTCTAAACGCACAGCATCTACCATCCACTCGGGCAAACCGATGTTCGCATCGTTAGGTCCAACGAAATTAAAGAAGGCTCCTCCGAAAAGTGCGAACATAATTGCAACACCTCCGCATATACCTAAAGCCCATTTCAAGCCCTTATAAAAAACGCGGTCTTCTAATTCTCCTTGTGCTATTTTAACCAACGCTAATCCCGCTAAGAATGGGAAAGTCATTTGTGCAATACAAATGGCCATGGTTACAGACCTGAATTTATTATACAACGGCATGTTGTAAAATAAAAAGTCGGTCAGTAAATCGAAGTTTTTTCCCCACGACATCATGAACGCAAAAACAGTAACGGCAAATATCCACCACTTGTATTGTTCTTTTATAATGAACATACCCAATACAAACAAAAAGAAAATGATCGCACCGAAGTAAATAGGACCTGCCGTAAAAGGTTGATCGCCCCAGTATAAGGGAATGTTTTTAATGTACTCTTTCGCCTCGGAACGCGGAATACCATTGTCGATTAAGGCTTTGAAAGTTTCCGAACCAACGCTCAAGTCTTCATTAGAAGCTCCTCCATAAAAATAAGGAATGAAGGTTGTCAGTACTTCTGACTTTTGATTACTCCAACTCAAAGCGTATTCTTTGTCAAGGCCTCCTCCTTCTGTTTTCTTTGAGCTTAGTTCAGATCCTCCTCTGATGGTATTTTTTGAATATTCGTAATTCGTCCACATCTTCGATACGTTCGGAGCGACAGCGATAACAGCACATACGATAACCAGCAACGTTGCTTTCGTAAAATGAACATAGGCTTTGTCTTTAATGGCTTGGTACAACTCGTACGCACCCATGAACAACAATACAAACATCAAATAATAACTGATTTGATAATGACCATAAAAAATTTGTAAGGATAAAAAGAAAGTCGTTACTAAAGCTCCAAGTATGTATTTTTTATTTCTATAGATCAACCATACTCCCGCTAAGACTGGTGCCATCAAAGCCATGTCATAGACTTTGTTTACATGCCCTGCTTCAAAACTGATGATGTTAAACGTGGAAAACACAAAGGCTGCCCCCATACAAAAGGCCAACCATACGTTTGCTCCTATTACACTCATTAAAATATAAAAGCCTACAAAGCCTAACCATCCTACCAAGACTTCCGAAGGCAATACTTCTCGCAATACCTGATGTACATAATTGACGAAATTACTTTTATGCCCTACCCATATTGGCATCCCCGAAAAACTACTGTTTGTCCACAAGACATCTTCTCCTGTTTTTTGAGTATAATCATCGGCTTCCTTTGAAAAGCCTTTCGTTTGCAAAACATCATTTTGCACGAGCTCTTTACCAGAAAGACTTGGATAATAATACACAAACAAAATTGCTATAAAAGCCAAGTTAGCAACAAGGTGTGGTAGTAGTTTTTTCAAAAATGGAGTATTCATAGTATAGGTCTAATTTCTAAGTAAAAATAAAACAAAAACAACAAAAAACAGCCTGTTTGTGAAGGTTTCACCCAATACTTACTGGCAATAGTGTATAAAAACAAATAATAATTCACGATATTATGTATATCAAAGCCTTGAACGAGAGCCGACAAACGTGAATCAGCTAAAAAAAGAGCCCCTGTACTTGTTTGTCTTATTGATGACAATCGGTATCATCGGTATGCAATGTACTCCACTGCGTGCGAGTCTTACGTCAAGCTATTGGTATTATTCAGACGATGACGATGTACATTATGAAATTTATTTTAGACCCGATGGCCATATCAGTTCCTACCACCCCAACGATGCTACGCCTGAAAATGATTACTGGAAACAAAAAGGCAATACCATACGCTTGTACATGAATGATCGTCATGCCAGCTACAAAGGCCAAATCATAAACGACACGACCATGCTTGGCAAAGGCAAAAGCAAAGGTTTTCGATGGACTTGGAAAGCAAAATTCATTTCTAAAGATTGAATTATTGCCTGATTATACATACCTTAAAAAACATAAACCACCCTCTATGAAAAAAATATTCGTTTGGAGTCTACTAGGACTTCTTTTAACCACTGGTCTTTCTCATGCACAAAGCACGGAGTTGCCTATCGATGCTGAAACAAAAAAAATCACCTATACCGAAGTGGTACAAGTCAACTCTAAACTAACCCACAGTACCGTTTATGATAGAGCACTTTCTTGGGCTATGAACAATAAGTACAAAATCACCAAAATGGATAAAGTAAACGGCACCATCGGCTGTGAAGGGTCTATCGTCATTGATTACCCAGGCCCTCGTGTCGGCATGAACGATACAGGCTTTCTTAAATTTAACGTCACCATCACCTGTAAAAACGGTCGCTACCAATATGTGATGACAAACTTTCGCCACGAAGGACATAAAGGCAAAGGGAATGGAGGTCCACTTGAACTTCCAAAGGCAGAATGCGGTAAATATGTATTACCTGATAACGGCTGGGCAAAGATTAAAAAAGACACCCCAAGATTAATGGATAATACAATTGCTGATTTAAAAGTATCGATCCAACCACAAGCTGAAGCGCCTGCTAAAAAACAAGATTGGTAAGAAACCCACCCTTGTTTGGTTCGTAATTAATGTAAACCTTAACGGTTGCTTATTCAGCAGCCGTTAAGGTATTTTTTTTAATCTTATTCAAAAAGAACAAACCCACCACAAAGAATACAAACAAAGGGAACAAACTATCCCTCATGTTACCAGTGCTTGCATTTACAAGTCCAAATATCGCTGTACCTAATGCTGTACCCACTTTATCGGTCAGTTCATAGAAACTAAAAAACGAAGCATTGTCTTTTGTCACGGGCAATAACTTAGAATACGTAGACCTTGAAATACTCTGAATTCCCCCCATCACTAATCCCACCAATACCGCCAAGAGGTAAAATTGATTGGCCGTTTGAACCAAGTAAGCACAAACGGCAATGACTAATGCAATACACAGCGCAAAGATGAGTGTGTATATATTTCCATAACACTTCGAAGACATCGTGAATAAATACGCTCCCAGAATGGCCACTAACTGTATAATTAAAATCGTAGCAATCAATCCTGATGTCGGAATATGTAATTCCTCTGAACCAAATATACTCGCCAAGTACATGATGGTTTGAAAACTCATGTTATAAAAGAAAAAGCCAAACAAGAAATTTCGAAGGCGAGGTATTTGAAGTATTTGATGAAAAACCTTTCTCGATTCTTCGTACCCTTTAAACAAAATGTTTTTATCTTTTATTTTCAAGGGCACATCTTTAGGCAATCTCATAAAGGAGTAGATAGAAAATACTAACCACCATATACCCACAGTAAGAAAAGAGATTCGAGCCGCTTCACCTTCATCCTGTAATCCAAACCAAGAGGGCATTTGAAGCATTAGAATATTAACAATCAACAACAGTACACTGCCGACATAACCCATAGAGAATCCTTTGGCACTGACTCTGTCTAATTGATCATTGGTTGCTATTTCAGGTAAATATGCATTGTAAAACACCAAGCTTCCGGCATAGCCAATGGTGGCAATGACAAAAAAGACCAGACCTACCCAAATGTGATCCTTGTCAAAAAACAGTAATGCCATACAAGCTAATGCTCCCATCCATGCAAAAAACTTCATGAACGATTTCTTCTTACCACTATAATCAGCAATACCTGATAATAAAGGATTGATGAGTGCTATGGAAACAAAAGCAAAGGATAAAGCAAAACTATAAATTACAGTATTGTGAATCTCTAACCCGAAAAAATCGATGAGGTAATTACCGTTTTCTACTCTTACTGCACCAGCTTTAGTAACCGCCCCATAATAAATAGGAAACACGGCAGTGGTAATGGTAAGCGAATAGACAGAATTTGCCCAATCGTACATACACCAACCATTGAGGGTGCGTGGATTATTTTTTTCCATATACTTATCCATTTACGAAGTCTAAAATAGTAAAAACTACCTGCTCTACACCATAATTTTCACAGTATAAATTTAGGCTAACCTAAATTTATTTTTAAACATTTCTTATTTTTTTATTTGATTTACTTAATTAAATAATTAGTATTGTATAATATGAACCGATTCAAAACACTTACTTTCTTACTGTTATTGACAGCTAAGGCTATGGTGTGGGGCCAAACCACAACCCTAAAAGGCAAAGTATTATCAAACAAAGAACCGATTGCCTTGGCTTTAGTTACTCTGAAAAACAGCTCTTACGGGACAGCAACCGATGAAAATGGCATGTATAGCATCACAGGTATTCCATTGGGCAAATACCAGCTGATTATTTCTTCAATTGGATACCATACCGTACATAAAAACATTAACATTTCCCTAGACAGTATTTATCACTTCAGTATCGAACTAGCAGAAGACTTAGGGGGAAATGAAGTTGTGGTTACAGGAAGTTTACAAGAAGTAAGTAAATTAAAAAGTCCAAATGCAGTAGAAGTTTACTCCGCCGAATATTTTAAGAAAAACCCTACACCATCTTTATTTGAATCCTTACAAAATGTAAACGGCATAAGACCTCAATCGAATTGTAACATTTGTAATACGGGAGACATTCATATCAATGGATTAGAAGGACCTTACACCATGATTACTATTGATGGCATGCCTATTGTAAGCGGACTATCAACCGTATACGGATTAAATGGTATACCGATGAGTTTGATCAAACGTATGGAAGTGGTAAAGGGTCCTGCGTCTACCCTGTATGGATCAGAAGCGGTAGGCGGAATGATCAATGTTATTACAAAAGATACGGACAAATCTCCTCGAGCTACTGTAGATATTTTTGGAACATCATGGGGTGAAGTCAATGCTGACCTTGGCGGAACATGGAAGGGGAAGAAAAGCTCTGCCATGATTGGGATCAATCATTTTAACTATTCAAATCCGAAAGACAATAATGGTGATGGGTTTACAGATATAACCTTAGCCAAACGAACATCAGTCTTTAATAAGTGGCAATTTAAACGGGATAAAAACCGCGTAGCCAGTATTGCTGGCCGTTACGTCTATGAAGACCGATGGGGCGGTGAAATGAATTATAAAAATGAATTTAAGGGAACAGACAGTGTATACGGAGAAAGTATCATCACTAACCGTGCTGAATTATTGGGCAAGTATGAATTGCCTTGCATTGAAAAACTGATTTTCAGTTTTTCTGGCAGTATCCATGATCAGAATTCTTACTATGGAATCACACCCTATATGGCCACTCAGAAAATTGGATTTGGTCAATTGGTTTGGTATAAAAATATAAGCTTACGTCACAAAACCTTATCGGGACTTGCCTTACGCTATACTTGGTACGACGATAATACTCCAGCTACGCAAGCATTAGAAAACGGAGTACTCGTAAACAAACCTTCTAATATACTATTACCCGGCATATTCGTACAAGATGAATTCAGCATCACTGAAAAACATACCATCTTGGCAGGTCTACGCTATGACTATAATTCAATACACGGCAATATTTTAACGCCTCGTTTAAACTACATGTTTAAACCCAATAGTACACACACTATAAGATTAAGCGTAGGAACAGGTTACCGCGTAGCCAATGTATTCACTGAAGATCATGCGGCCTTAACGGGTGCAAGAGATGTGGTATTCAAAGAAGAATTGAAACCTGAAAAAAGTGTAAATGCTAACCTAAATTACCAAACCTTTGTACCGATTCAATCTACATTGATTGGTATTGATGCATCCCTGTTTTACACACACTTTTCAAATAAAATTATACCAGATTATACCACTGATGCCAATAAAATTATTTATCAAAACTTAAAAGGGTATTCGGTCTCGCAAGGGTTTACATTAAATATAGACATCATCCCAGCCAAACGTTTTAAAGGTCGTATCGGAACGACCATAATGGATGTATACCGTATGGATCAAAATGCAGACGGTACTTTAACGCGTCAGCAACAATTACTGACAGAAAATTACACTGTCACATGGGCGCTCACCTATTTTATCATCAAAGATAAAGTATCGTTTGATTATACAGGAAACCTTTACGGTCCTATGAAATTACCTTTGCTGAGTTCAACAGATCCTCGATCAGAATACTCACCATGGTACAGCATTCAAAACATTCAAATCACGTATAAAATAAATAAGTATTTTGATGTATACGGTGGTATAAAAAACCTACTTGACTTTACGCCCCCACAAAATTCTATTGCTAGAGCAAATGATCCTTTCGACAAAAAAGTAGTTTTTGATGCCAATGGGAAAGCTTTAGCTACAGCGGAAAACCCTTACGCATTGACCTTTGACCCTAGCTATGTCTACACTTCAAACCAAGGAATTAGAAGCTTCTTAGGCATACGTTTTAGCTTGTAATAAAAAGATCCCGTTGATCAACGGGATCTTTTTATTACATACAATCATTAAAACTATTTAAAAGGATAAGCAGCATACCCTCCAATCAAATTATACACTTCTTTAAATCCTTTTTTCTTCATCATTTCTGAAGCATTAGAACTTCTCGCACCCGATCGACAATAGACATATACCGGTTTAGATTTATCTAACTTATCCAATTGGGATGAAAATTGAGCATCATAAATATCTATGTTTACCGCACCTTGAATATGTCCTTCTGCAAATTCTTCTGGTGTACGCACATCCAATAAAAAACCTTTGACGTAATTAGCTTTAAACTTTTCTGCAGGTATGTCTTTATAAATACCTTTCACCTGTTGAGAAACCTCATCGATTTGATTAGGTTCTGTTCCTGCACAGGAAGAAAACACTAAGCCTGTTAATCCCAATACTAATAAATATTTCATCATCATGTTTTTTTTAAAGAAATGATTTGATTTTTTCTTCTATGGCAGTTGCTTGCACTACACCCGCTTGTCTCCATAATACTTTACCATGCCTGAATAAAACCAAGGTGGGTATGCTTTGTATTTTATACGCAGCTGCAATACCGGGATTTTTATCGACATCAATTTTAATGATTTTCGCTTTATCGTTTACCGAAGAAGCGACTCGCTCAAGTATGGGAGCCATGGTTTTACAAGGTGCACACCATGTCGCATAGAAATCAACCAATACCAATTGGTTTCCTTTTATTAATGTATCAAATGCTGTTGCCATCGTTTTCTTATTTTATACCGATTGAGCAAATATAATAGTCCAAAACTTCGTTCCTCGTTTTGTCTAAACATTTATATTCATCGGTATTTACCACTGTATTTGTTTAAACTATTTGCCTATTTCAAAAATCACATTGGTTTTACCTCTTCGTATTCAACGTCTTTTGTAACATCGGTAGCCTTAAATTTTGATTCAACCGTATCACAAGATCCAGCTCCACAACATGACCAATTCATAATACCTTGTACTAAAAGCAACACAGCAAACACTCCTATCATTCCATCTCTTAAAGATAATGCTTGATACAATGCAATACTACCAATACCTACTCGAATGACGCGAACAACACTCCAATTGTGAAATATAATTCCTTTCAGTCCTGCCATCGTCATTTAAGATTGTTTTACAGTTTTCACATCAAACCAAGATCCACCATTATAAACATCTTCTACACCGTTTGAGCTTAAGTAATCTTCGGCACTTCCACTTCTACCCCCAGAAGCACAACAAACAATAATGGGCTTCAACATGACTTTAATGTCAGCCAAATGATTAGGAATGTCTTGTAAAGGAATATTCAACGATCCTTCTACATGTCCTACTGTGTACTCACTAACAGAACGAACATCAATGATCGTCGCTTGTCCTTTACGAATTTTCTGTATTATTATTTCTTCTGTCATAACCTTACAATTTAATACAACAACATGATGCCTTAACGAATAACATTATTCAAGCTGTTCCATGAACCGCCATTGTAGGCTTCTATACCTTTACCTTTAAGTTGTGAAGCTGCAGCACTGCTGCGTGCTCCACTTCGACAACAGGTAATAATAGGCTTATTATACTTTTTTATTTTTTCGATGTGTTGATCGATCGATTGTAAAGGAATATTCATAGCTCCCTTTATATGACCTGAGTTAAACTCTTGACTTGTTCGCACATCGATAATCACTGCACCTTTTTCATTGACCAACTGATTAAAGTCTGCAGAAGGTCCAAATATATTTCTTAAGAATCCTATCATGGTATTTTATTTATTGTTTAATTTCAATTATTTCCTCAAGGTAGAAGGACAAACATATGCCGTCTTAGGAATTGCTGTTGTAGCTATCGCTGCGAAGCCCCCAGTGATATCGATTACATGATCCCAACCCCTGGCCTTCAGCATAGAAATCGCAATCATGGAACGATATCCTCCTGCACAATGCATATATACCGTTTTATCTTTTGGTATTTCAGTCAAATGATCGTTGATGAAATCCAAGGGAATGTTTACCGCTCCTTCGACATGCTCCGCTTGGTATTCATTGTCTTTCCGTACATCAATCAAAATAGTATCTTTATCATATATTGAGTGAAAGTCTTGTGCTAAAATCGAAGTAACCGTATCCACATCTCTTCCAGATGCTTTCCACGTTTCCAGACCTCCTTTCAAGAAACCAATCGCATGATCGTATCCTACTCGGGCTAAACGAATAACAACTTCTTCTTCCATACCTTCTTCGGTAACCAATAGAATCGTTTGCTTGATGTCTTTTATTAAAGCTCCTACCCAAGGCGCAAAACTACCGTTGATTCCTATATTGATCGCATTGGGTATAAATGCTTTTGCAAATTCATTGGCATCTCTTGTATCAAGTACCAATGCACCTGTTTCATTGGCTAACAATTCAAACGATGATGGATCCAAGGGCTGTATTCCTCTTGCTACAACGGTGTCAATATTTTCATACCCCTCTTTATTCATCTTTACATTCAAAGGAAAATAACTGGGTGGTGGCAATAAACCTTCCGTTACTTCTTTCACAAACTCAACCTTTGTCATGTCTGCTCTTAAAGCATAATTGTTTTTTTTCTGATTTCCAATCGTAGAAACCGTTTCTTTACTCATGTTTTTTCCGCAAGCAGAACCCGCACCGTGTGCAGGATAAACGATGACATCATCGTGTAAAACCATTACTTTATTGCGTAAGGAATCAAACAAGGTTTCTGCCAATTGTTCCTGTGTCATGTTCGCTGCTTTTTGAGCTAAATCAGGTCGACCTACATCTCCAATAAATAAAGTATCTCCCGTAAACAATGCTTCTTCTTTACCTGATGCATTGATCAATAAAAAACAACTCGACTCCATGGTATGACCTGGCGTGTGCAGTAATTTCATTTTTACATTTCCCAACGTAAAGATTTCATTATCTTTTGCAATGTGTGCCTCGAATGTAGTATTGGCAGTAGGTCCATACACTATAATTGCTCCTGTAGCTTTGGCTAAGTCCACATGTCCACTCACAAAATCGGCGTGAAAGTGTGTTTCGAAGATGTATTTAATTTTTACACCATCTTTTATAGCACGATCTATATAAGGCTGTATTTCTCTCAAAGGATCTACGATAGCCGCTTCTCCATTGGATACAATGTAGTATGCACCTTGTGCTAAACATCCAGTATATATTTGTTCTACTTTCATCATTCTTATCCTTTTAACGTTATAGAAAACTAAGCTCTATATTTCGGTCTGTCAGGGGACAGACCGAGGAAATGGCAATACTTTGTATTTTTTTAAGCTCCTCAGGCAACCAAGGTCTGCCCCCTGACAGACCTTCTTCTATTCATTTTGTACTACAAATATAAATGTTCACAGTAAGAGTATCCGTGACAAGTATCACCGTGCTCTATTTTTTTATAAATTTATGATCTGAAACTCTTTTAAAACAATATAAATCCCCATCAACAAGACAAACCAGCCAAATCCATGCGTTAACCTGCACGGCGACACTTTTTTAGAAAATTGAATACCAATGATAATTCCCCCGATGGATATCAATGAAAATACAAACAAGAACATCCAATCGATGGTCATGTGTGGTAAATCTCCTGTGAAACCAATCAATGACTTCGCTGCAATGATGAGTAAGGATGTACCAACTGCTTTGGGCATGGATAATTTACTGAATAAAACCAAGGCTGGAATAATTAAAAAACCGCCTCCCGCTCCCACCAGACCAGTTAGGACGCCTACAACCAATCCTTCCAATACAATGGCTGTATAATTAAACGTTACAGGCACTGCTTCTAAATCATCACTTGTGAAAGAACATTTTTTAGTGATCATAGAAATAGAAGCTAATACCATAACAAGAGCAAACAAGAGCATTAAAAATAAAGGCTTTGTTACTACGATCTCTTGGAAGACAAACAACTCCTTTGGTAAAGCAGGTAATAAGATACTGCGTGTGAAGTACACCGATACAATGGCAGGAATACCAAATAAGACCGCTGTTTTAACATCGACCATGCCTTGTCGGTAAGCACGAATACCGCCCACCAAACTGGTTAATCCCACAATAAATAAGGAATAGGTGGTAGCCAAAACAGGATCAATACCCAATAAATAAACCAATACTGGCACAGTCAAGATCGAACCGCCACCACCGATAAGGCCTAGCGCAATACCTATAAACAATGCACCAATATATCCGATTATAATTTCCATCCTCTTGCTTTATGTAAAGATGGGATAAGGAAATGAAGTAAACCGTGACAAATATCACGCAATGCAGAACATTTAAAAATCGATTATTTCAATCGAATTACGCCCCATTTTAAGCTTACCAAGTTGTTCCATTTTTTTCAATAACCGAGAAATCACTTCTCGAGAGGAATTGAGTTCATTGGCAATCACTTGGTGATTAATGTGTAAAACTTTACTTTTTGTAATATCAGCAGCTCTTTTCAGATAAAACTCCAAACGTTCATCCATAGCTTTAAATGCAATGCTGTCGATGGTTTGAAGCAGCTCTTCGAAACGAGCACGGTAATTTTCTACGACAAAATAATACCACGACTTATACTGTTGCATCAATTCATCCATGTATTGAATAGGAATAGAAAGCATTTTAACAGGAGACACCGCTTTTGCCATGATGGCACTCGTTTCATTTTTTGTCGCACAAATCATAGACAGTGCACAGGCTTGACCAGGTTGTATATAGTACATAAAAAATTCATTCCCATCTTCACCTTCTCGGTATAACTTGACGAGACCATCGAGCAAAAGCATGGAATTTTTAAAGTATTGACCAGTGCGCAAGAGTTCATCTTCTTCTGCAAAGTCTCTCACTTCTCCTATTTCAACCAAACGATGAACAAGAGAAGCTTCAAAAGTAGGAAATGTTTTGTGTATTAATTCGACTGCAGAAAGACTCATCGTATAATAAAAAGATTAATTGTTTTTAGGTTTCACCTCACGCATACCATCTATATCCCATTTGCGAACATATACCAAAGGCTTAGCAATTCTGTATTTTTGTAGTTGTTCGCCTTGCTTGATGTGTATGTATGTATCGATATCAGGACAACCAACATCAGCACACTTAATTTCAGTTACCGATATTTCTGCTTCTACTGCTAAAGAAAACTTTTCCCTCACCCATTGTCCAATGAGCACATGAAGCTTAGAATTAGCTTTATCATTGGGATTTGTAAAATAAGGTTTCTGTTCCATCGTATGATCCATTCTTAACTAGGTGTTTATAACAACAGCTAGGTTTTGAAAATAGTTTCTTTTACAGTATTGAGTAAAAGACTAAACATCTGTCTTAGATACTAATGTAATAAAAAATAGCGGAATAAATTCCGCTATTAACACTCCAGCTATAAAGGTATGCCAAACCAAGACTAAGACACTTTAAGGTCTGTAATAATGCCGTCCATTAGGCCATAAACCCAACCGTGCACCTTCAATTCTCCTTCTTGCAAGGCTTTTTTAACAATCTCTGTTTGCGACAAATTAGCCACTTGCTCAATCACGTTCAAATCAACCAATCGGTCTGTTCTTTTATTCATGTCTTCTATGGCATTTAATTCTGTAGCATACTTGGCGTATACATCCTTAATATGCTTCAACCATTGGTCTACAAAGCCGTATGAGTTTGTATCCATGGCAGCTTTCACCCCACCACAACCGTAATGCCCACACACTATGATGTGTTTCACTTTTAAATATTGCACCGCATAAGCCACCACACTCAATAAATTAAGATCATTCGGCACCACTAAATTAGCAATATTACGATGAACAAAGATATCGCCAGCAGAAGTCGTGGTCACTGTATTTGCCGGCACACGACTGTCTGAACAGCCTATCCATAAGTATTCGGGATTTTGACTGTCTTGGTTTTTTTGAAAGTATAAGGGATCATCCTGTAAACTCGACAGTGCCCAAATTTTATTTCCTTTTAATAAATTCAAATGACGATCAGCCATAATTTCTTTAATTCGTATGGTTAAAATTTATAAGATCTAACTCAATGTTTTTATCCTTTATTTTTTTCGAATAATCACTGACCATTTCAACAATGTCTAAGTCGATGGTCTTGTTATTAGTACCATCGATTATTAACGTTGAATCGTCTTTCACCTTCAATAACTCTTCGTAAAACCTTGCTTTGTTTAAGAATGTCACATCTTCAGAAAGTGTGATCAACGTATGATAACGACCGTGTATAGTAGTACTCGCAACCTTATACGGTGTTTTTAAATTAAATTTTAAAATATAAAAAACCGACACGACCATACCCGCAGCAATTCCTTTTAAAATATCGGTCATCAACATCACAGACACTGTGGTTATAAAAGGAAGAAACTGAGACATACCCGCTTTATAAACAGACTTGATCAAACCGATGTGCGTAAGTTTATAGCCCGTATAAATTAAAATCGCAGCCAATGCTGCCAATGGAATCATGGAGAGTATACCAGGAATTAACAATACGCTGAACAACAATAAGAGTCCATGCACGATACTCGATTTTTTTGAATGCGCTCCTGCATTTACATTGGCAGAACTCCTTACAATGACGGAAGTAATAGGAATACCACCGATCAAACCACAAATCATATTACCAACACCCTGCGCACAAAGCTCTCGATTCGGTGGTGAAATATTTTTATCGGGATCTAGTTTGTCAACAGCATCTAAATTCAACAAGGTTTCGATACTCGCAACCACCGCAATGGTTAAGGCTAGTAACAATACGCCACGATCCAACACCATAGAAAAATCTGGGAAATGTAAATTTTCAACCAAATCTGAAAACGAATGAATTTGAGGCAACAACACCATGTGATCTAAACGCACTTCCAATAATGGATAATTGTGTTTCGAAAAGAGGTTTAAAGATATCGCCATCACAACCACTAATAAAGGAATGGGGAAGTATTGCATCCACTTAATTTTCTGAATTTTCTTTGACGACAAAAAGAACATCATCAAAAGTGAAATTATACCAATCAAGAGTGGACCTTGCTTGGCGTAAAACACCATTTCATACAATTCAGTAAATGAATTTTCACCATTGGCTTGAAAGAAACTAAAGTCTCCTTCCCCATCCATATCATCTCCAATCAAGTGAGGCAGCTGTTTCATGATTAAAATAATACCGATGGCTGAAAGCATCCCTTTTATGACTGAAGATGGAAAATAATGCGCAACAACCCCTGCTTTCAGCATTCCAAAAAACAATTGTATCACTCCCGCTAAAAACAAAGCAGTAAGAAAATACTCAAACTTACTCATACTCACTATACCTGCAGCAACAATGGCGGTAAGACCAGCTGCAGGACCGCTTACACTGTACTTTGAACCACTCAACAACGTAACGACAACACCTCCAATAACACCCGCTACAATGCCCGAAAACAAAGGCGCTTGCTGAGCAAGAGCCACACCCAAACACAAAGGTAATGCCACAAGAAATACGACAATACCGGCCTTCAGGTCTTTTAAAGCCGACCATCCGCCTAATACTAATTTATGCATACTATGATTTATAAAATAAAAACTTAATCAACAGGTCTTAGACTTTTTTTGAGTGCGTTGATTAAGACCAGGGAGGTGGAGTAACTTGACCAGTATGACCTTCACGAATACAATCGGGGGTTGTAAATAATATAAAAATACGGTGCGATAAAAAAACTTCGTAGACATGAACAGTATCAAGATCGAAACAGGTTTTAAAACCTTCTTTTTTCAAATCTTCTTCATCACTGTCGGTTGCATCTTCTGACCATTCAAACTTATCACACTTTTCAAAAAAACTGCCGTACGTTCCTAAAACTCCTATAGATAAACTAAGGAGTAGGAATAAAAGAATGCTTGTTCTAAATGTCGATTTAAATCTTGTGGACATAGTAGCAGTATCTACGAAGATATAAAAATAATTTATAGATGCGATATTATATTTTTATGCTTAAATTAGATAAAAGACTCATAATGAATAACAATCGCAATTACAACCTTTCCCTTGGACTTGATTTTTTAAAGAAAATCAAGAAAAATAACACCCGCGAATGGTTCACTAAGCACAAACCGCTATATGAAGAAGCCTTTAAACAACTCATCCCCTTCGCCGATGCTTTGTTACTAGAACTTACCAAAGCGGATGACATTGAAACTCCTACGGGTAAAAAAAGTTTGTTCCGAATTTACAACGATGTTCGTTTTTCGAAAAACAAATCTCCTTACAAATCCAATTTAGGCGGGGGCTTTAGAAGAGCGACAAAAATGAGAAGGGGTGGTTATTACTACCACATCGAACCCGGTAATTCTTTTGTGGCTGGAGGATTTTGGGGACCCAACGCAGAAGACCTTTCGCACATCCGTCAACACATCGCGCTTGAGCCAGAAACTTTGCAAAAAATAATACAGTCTGCAGCCTTCAAAAAAACATTTGAAAACATTGAAGGAGAACAATTAAAAACAAGTCCTCGTGGATACAGTACAGAACACCCTGCCATCGATTTACTTCGCTATAAACAATTCATCATCAAGCATCATTTTACAGACGAAGAAGTGTTAGGCACAAACTTCCATCTCAAGGTAGCCAAGGTATTTGTGCAGATGCGTCCTTTCTTAGATTACATGAGCGAAATTCTGACAACCGATTTAAACGGGGAATTGTTAGAGGATTAAAACAAAGACACGAAAAATAGTTACACGAATTTGAATATCAAATAATTAAACACTAAAATTCTTTCCCTCAGCGACCAAACACTTCAAAATTATAATCGTATTATTGTAGGCAATGATGAGACCTTCTCTTTTTAAAACTGTTCAATTACTAAGCTTCTTAGTCGTCATTCTTTTTGCCTTATCGGTCTACAGCTTCTTCGTATACGATGCAGCACAGAAAGGAACAAACGGAGGTTTCATGGCCAAGTCTTTGACTTACTTTGCTAATTTCCCTCGACTCATCAAAACAGTTTTAACGTCGAAAGAAGTTTCTAACATCCCCGTAACGTATTTGCAACTTGACGATTCTTTTAAGGAAGAAAACCACTTGACCTATGACCTCTTTGCTTTAAATTCATTTTGGAATAGGAATAAGAACGAATGGGACATCAAACTATTCAACCTTAAAAACGATGCCGTTATTTACCAATGGCACCTGTCTAAAATAGACTTAGACTTCAGCACAACTTCCTTTAATTTTGCCAATGCTGCTCCTCGCAACTGTATTGTCTTTCCTAACAAATCGTTGATTATAAGTGCCGATGAAAGTGCGAACCTCATGCGTTTAGATTCTAATTCCAACATCCTCTGGATCGACCATACGCATATTTACCACCATTCACTCAACCTCGATGCAGACAGTAATGTATGGGCATGCACCTCTGACCTTAATGTTGGAGATAAAATACCTGTAAAAGGCATTGCAACCATTTCTGGCGATATCTATCCATACCAAGACAACTATATTACACTGATCGATAAGAATTCAGGCAAAACACTTTTCCATAAAAGTGTAACCGACATCTTGATTGAAAACAAGTATTCCAATTTTGTTTACGGCTTCAGCGATCCCGACAGAATAAATCATGACCCTATTCATTTAAATGATGTAGAGCCCGTACTCAAGGATACAAAGTATTGGAAAAAAGGCGATGTATTCATCAGTAGCAGACACCGTTCTTTAGTGATACTCTATAGACCATCAACAAATAAAATACTTCGTTTAATCTATGGAGATTTTTTAAACCAACACGACATTGACATTACATCTGATCAAGAAATTTCTTTATTCAATAATAATTTTATTCATTATGAAAAAGACAATTCTAATTCAGTGTGCACAGTAATCGACACCTTGCAATCTTCTGAAGTCATGATTTACAATATGCAAGATTCAACCTTAACAAAACATTTTAACTCATTCTTTATACAAGAAAACATTTCCACAGCGACACAAGGTATGTGCACCCTACTAAGCAATGGAGACCTGTTTATCGAATCTCAAAACCAAGGAAAACTATTCGTCTTAAACAACCAAGGCTTCGTCTATAAAAAAATGTTGCATGCTCCTCTCAAAGGATATGCCCACTACCCCAATTGGATAAGAATATACGAGCATTTACCCTTTTAAGTATACACGCATGTCACTACTCTACATCGGCCCCGGATTAGGCATAGGAACCATACTCATTGTTTTAATCGTATTACTCATTGTAGTGGTCAGTTTCGGACTGATACTTTGGATACCAATTAAAAACTGTTTTAATTGGATATTCTCTCGTAACACAAAAAAATAATGGAGACTGTATTCGTTCTTATTACAGGATTACTTTTTACTACAGGAATCATTCTTGCAAGAATTTTATTTTTTCGTTTAGCAGAAGATACTCTCGCTATGCTCAATGTAATCCTTGAAACCTCACTAGAGGATAGAGCAAAACAAAAATTACTAATTAAAAACCTTCGCAATTTATTAGGCTCTCTCATTCTTCTGAACATCTTTATAACTTGCCTTATCATCATAAGTCTTCTTCCTTTATACAGCTACTTAGATTTCGATCTACTAAAACTAAAATCTTTCCATTGGAATTCCCTGTCAGTGTTAATTGCCATAGCGGTCGGCAGCAGTATTCCATTCCTTGTATTCTCTTTTCAAAAACAGCAAAGTGATTATTCCGATTGGTCAAAATTATTGCATCGTATGATGCTCGACAATTACAACATAGCAAAAGCGCTCTTTTCAATCGAGAAGAAATTATTCTCCAAAAAAACAAATCCTAAGAATCCTTACTTCGTTATCGTAACAGGATTGGCGCGTTCTGGTACCAGTGCCTTGACTACCCTCTTATACCAATCTAAAAAATTCCACTCCTTAAATTATGGGAACATGCCATTTTTATTGAGTCCTAATTGCTGGAATAAAATATACAAGCCCATTAACACAAGACTAAAAGAACGTGCACATGGGGACAAGGTCATGTTTGGCTATAACACCATTGAAGCCTTGGAAGAATTTTTCTTTAAAACATTTCTCAATGATAGTTTCATTTTAGAAAAGACATTACAAGAACATGAAGTAGATAGCAACACGTATCAAAACTATTTAGTGTATCAAAATCTACTGCGAGAAAAAACAGACACGATGTACCTTTCTAAAAACAATAATTTCATTCTTCGTTATAAATCCTTACGAACATTAAATTCTGAGTTTAAAGTGGTTTTTCTTTTCAGGCATCCCTTATACCACGCCTACTCTCTATTCAAGCAACACCAGCGCTTTTCATCCTTTCATCAAAAAGATCCTTTTACATTAGAATACATGAATTGGCTTGGACACCATGAATTTGGATTAAATTTAAAGCATTTCGAATTTACTGGGTCAACATTTCCTACAAAGTATACTCCAGACTCGATGAATTATTGGGTAATGACATGGATCAATTATTACACAGTAATATTAAACCTTGAAGATGACAAAAACAGAATGTTGTTACACTACGAAGATTTCTTAGAAAAACCACGTCAAACAATTGATGCACTTTCTGATTTTATAAAGGTAAAAATATCTAACGAACATATTGCATCGTTTAAAAATGAAAACACCTACGAAGGAGAAATTGACGGAGCAATAGAGCAACAAGCCATGGCTTTGTATGCAGAATTATTAGAGAAGAAGGTGAAGGTTTGACACCCAGTATAATTTTGTCAAGTTAATGGCTTTACTGATATAACAATCGATTTAAACAACGAAATACAAAAGAAGATAAACAATCTTTATTGTTGACTCAATTCTCTTAACAAATCTATCGAATGATTACTGATCGTTTGCGGCAAATCCTTCAGCACAACTAATTTTTCTTTTCCTTGCTCTATATTGTTCTTTTGAATCAAGGTAATAATATCCACCCATTCATTCATCGCTTCATTATTTTTAATCGTATAACCCGTGTCATCTTTTTCAATCATGGCCAAAGCTTTCTTCAGTTCGCCCTTTTGCATGTAATCGTTAAGCTGTCTCAATCCTTCTTGAGTTTTGGTTTTTCCTCTATTCGTGTCATTCTTAACAGCTCTAGAAGCCAAATAGGTTTTTAAAATAAACTCACGCGTATAACGAAAATATAGACCAATGTTTAAATGTGCATAGGTAGCTATTTCTTTAGAGGATTCTTTCTTAACAGGAATTGTAATATCCTGTTTTTCTTCCTTCTTCAAGGATACAAGAACTGTATCTTTAACTACTTCTTTAGCAGTGGACTCTTTTTTCAAGACATTAGCCTTATACTGTAATTGCACAGACAAAGCTTCTTTAGGCTCTTGATTTCTTTGAAGGACAACATCCAAGAGCTGATGAGAAGGTTTAGTTTTTACACTGTCTATAACAAGACTATGATTGTTATAGGATTGAAGTGCTTGTGTTGATTCAGATTTATTCTGCATCCATACAAAAACAAGTACTGAAACGGTAGCAATCAATCCTCCCGTCCAGAAATACCAATGCTTAAACGCTTGAGTCAAGTGGTATCGTTTTTCTAAGGCACGATATGCTCGAATACTTTCAGGATTTTTTTCATAACCCGAAATTGCTTCATCAACGAAAGGATCTCGTTTACGCAAAGCATCTACTTTCGCTTTCTTATCGGCAGAAAGTGTTCCCTTGAGGTATTTCTCAATCGTTTGAATGTCGATGTGTTTATCGTTTACTTTCAAGGCAGTTGCGTAAGTTGCGTTTCCCGTTCTGAATATAACTCTTTACTTTATTGAGTGAAAATCCTGTAATTTCCACAATTTCCTGGTAACTTTTTTGTTGCAAATAAAATAGCTCCACACATTGGTATTGCTCATTTTTTAAGATTTCAAGACAGGAAGGCAAATGATCCATCGCATGTACAGCATTCGATTCTTCCGTTTCCTCTCCATTTGCTTCACTTAAAAACTGGTATGCCGTATGACGTTCTCTTATTGTTTTCTTTTCGATAAGATAACAATGATTGCGCGTAACCGTAAACAACCAAGATTTAAAGTGTTCAATTTTATAGCGCAAGATCAATTCCGGCAAGGACTCAAACAGGTACATACTTGCATCTTCGCTCTTTTTTTTATCTCGAAGAATATTCATGCACACTCCATAAACCAAGTGCATATAGCGTTCGTACAATGCTGCCCATGCTGCCACATCTTGAGTATGGCGGTATACCTTCAGAATTTCTTCATCGGATGACGATGCATATTTGTTACCTCGCAGATTGAACACTTTGCGAAAATACAAAACAAATCGTAGAAACAAGCTCGCTTAAAATAAAATCAAAAAAAATGATTTCGAGTTATGGAAAATCATTTCATGTTACTCTTACTAGAAATATCGCCCATGACTATAAGCTATTCTCTCCTCCTCTGGATGTTGAGCACAGTATTCTTTTGCTCATGCCATAAGCCTATTGCGGTGATTCACTGTGCAAGGCCAGACATTCACTACGTGACAAAAAAAGGCTATGGTTATCCAAAACATTATTTCTATTCTCGACTACTTTGCTTTGACAAGGCTTGTAGAAAAAAATCGGCTTGGATTAAAGAACAAAAACACAAAGCCGTACATGTGAAAATCAAGAAGACGTTTCGCAAAAAAACTCCTCCATGTTGTAACCCAAAAACTTTACCAGAGAAAGAAGAAGACACTAAACCAGACGCTGGCGTGAGGCCATCATTAGAGTAATGGCATAAAAAAGAGCGGATGCAATATGGAATAAATAAGATACTACTCTTTCATAAAATAATACCTTTTAAAACATAAAAGCTATGAAAAAAATCTCTTTACTTACAACCTCCTTCCCGCGTTGGCTCATCATTATATGCCTCTATGGGCAATTGGCAGAGGTTGAACGTAATAAAGCTTACTTATATACAGGTGACATTTATAAGTACGTGAGCCATATTGAATCGAAGTTGAGACATGAATGCTTTTCGCAAAAAAACAAACCGCAACACAAAGCATATACTCCTTTTTCAGACTGTTTGCCTTACAACAGAACAAGGGATTAATTAATATTAAGAAAGTTGCGTACTAAACTCACGCAACGATTTTCTACTCCTCGCTTGTGTTTCTCTTCCTTTGAAAGGTTCTTCTAATTTTTCTGGAATATCTAAATAGCCAAGTGCTATAACACAAATGGCCTTTTGTTGATCATTCAAATCCAAAGCAAGTTTCAATTTTTCAGCATCGAAACCTCCCATCATGTGACTGTATATATTCATGGACTGGGCTTGCAAAATTAAGTATGCATTTGCCAAGCCTACATCATGTAAGGCTACCGTGTTTTGCTTTTGATTGGAAGCATACACCGTTCTCGCGATACTCACTACTAAAACAGCTGCTTCTTTAGCCCAAGGAAAATTACCCGCTAATAAACAGTTTGCTAGGACATCAAAACCTGCTGTACCACGGTGAGCATAAATATACTCCCACGGCTGCTCGTTCATTGCACTGGGTGCCCAAGAAGCAGCTTCTATTACTGTATCTAAATCATGTTGTTCTATTTCTTCTTGCATGAAAGAACGTGCACTCCAACGGTTCTTGATAAGATCAAGAACCGGGAATAATGTCTGAGCTGTTTTTATCGTATCCATATTTTTTATTTTATACTCATGGGAACTTCCATCAATAAAAATTCTGCATCAGAAGATGCTTTAATGTTTAAGCTTGTAACATCCCAAATACCCAAACCATCTCGAGTATTCAAGGCATTGCCGTTGATCTCCACATCTCCACTCAAGATAAAGGCATATACGCCATTACCTTCTTTTTTAAGTTTATAATCAGAAGCAAAACCTTTATCAAATTGTGCCAAGTGAAACCAAGCATCTTGATGTATCCATACGCCTTCATCGTCTGTATTCGGTGAAAGAATTTGTTGTAGTTTATTGTGACGATCGCTTACATTCAAGGTAATTTGATCGTAACGAGGCGTTACATTTTTTTGTTTAGGGAATACCCAAATTTGTAAAAACTTAGTCAATTGATCTGCATTCCTGTTGTATTCACTGTGAGAAATACCAGTACCGGCGCTCATCACTTGTATGTCACCTTTTTTAATCACCGCAGTATTGCCCATACTGTCTTTGTGTTCTAAATCGCCTTCTAAAGGAATGGAAATAATTTCCATGTTGTCGTGCGGATGCGTACCGAAGCCCATGCCCGGATCTACACGATCGTCATTCAACACACGCAAGACACCGAAGTGCATGCGTTCAGGATTATAATAACTTGCGAAACTAAAACTATGGTGACTGTCTAACCATCCGTGATTAGCATGTCCTCGCGTATCCGCTTTGTGTAAAACTGTGTTTGACATAATGGTAGAGTTTGTATGTGGAATATGATTAAATCCTATGGGTTCAAGTGATTTCAGTTCGTCAATGTCATTCTGAATGACATTACCAAGTGCAGATGCGGTCACAAACATGCCTGTTCCCAGCAATCCTTTTTTAAGAAAATCCTTTCTGTCCATCGGTTTTTGGTTTAATTATAATACAAACATAATAGCCTTAACAAGGAAAAGCATTGAGCTAGATCAAGAAATGATCAGCTTCTATTCGTATTTCAGAAAACATGTGTAAAGAAAAATACTCCTGCAACTAGGAGTATTACCTATAAGTAGAATGCTAAACCTATTTCATTTGCAACATACCAGTACCAACTTGAGCTCCATCTTTCCATAGTTGATAGATATAAATCCCTGCACTCAAGCTTCCAATATTTACTTCTTGTAAAGAAACATTACTTAATGAAGTGGTATTTTGAACCACACCTAATGTAGACATAATTCGTAACTCGTTTGACTTTCCAATCTCAGAAAGCTCTATCGTAATGTTACCAGCAGTAGGATTCGGATAAATTCGAACAGCGCCTTGATTAAATTTCGCCTGTGTACTTGTTATACCCCCTTCTTGTACAAGACTTCCTTTTGAAAAATCAGTAAGCACGGTATTGTCTACCGTATGCATGGTTTCGTTCGTAATTATTGCACTGTTGTAATCAAAAAATATATGCGCCTTGTTTTTTATTTCAGCACCTAAAACGGTAGTTGCTGGTATTTTAATTCGAAATGAAAACATGCCATTACTACCTAACTCATCTATCGATTTATAAGGAAGATTAATATTGTAAAAATTAAAACTCAACACCGCTTGACCTTTACCAGTAACCTCTAATGCATAAGGATGAGAACGTACCCCTTCTGTAAACGAAGAAACATCCAATGCTAAATCTAGGGTATCCACTACCCTAACAGTATAAGCGGTATCTGTACCTGTATTTTGAAAACGAACAATATACTCTAATTCTTGACCTTGCACTACTGCATTATTCAAGCCAGTACCAGTAGGCATAGCTTGCTTATCGTTAGGATCGTAACTATCTATAATGACATTACACGTTACAGCTACTTCTTCATCTAAATCATCTGGAGGAAAAGTTATCATCTTATCCCTCACATTTACACTAGAAACACCACAGCCTTCAATAGCTGCTCTTGGTCTACTTTTACCAGGATGTAAAGGATGTTGATCAGCTTCCAATCTTATGGTTTGTCCAAGTGCAGGATAAGAAACGATTAATCGTTCTCCACTATTCAATTTAAAGGTACCCGTATAAATTAACACATCGTTTTCATACACCCGATAATTATGCGAGCTCAACATATTACCTGAACCTGAGTTGAAATGGTAAATACAACACGCCCTGCATCACACCTTCCTCCCACTTCCATCGATGACTTATCCCAGGCAGGATTCTCTACAATACAATTTGAAGCTGGAGAGATGGTAGCTCTTATACATTGTGTCAACCCACGAATAGATTCGTTATCGCAAATAACAGAATCGGTAAGTATGATAGCCCCTACAGACTGTTTATCTATAATACCAAGGTCATACAATAACACATTACCTGTTTTTGATGTCCACATCGGATAAGTCGAAATTGGTATTACATAATCTGGATATTCTACTTTCAGTAACGCCCCTGTTGCATCCAATCCCCCTTTGTTACCATATTCAACAACACTATATCCTCGAAAGCAACGCCTCCATCTTGATGGCTGAATACTTACATGCAATAAAGCACATAGTTTTACACTATCTGCAAAATCAAAACTGAGAGTGTCTTTAGATACACCCAAAATCGTTAAACTATGCGAAGTAGCACATTGTTCTACAAAACCAATCTTTTGAGACTCATTCAATGCCTGAGTAATAGTATAGGACGAAACATTGGCATCGACCGTCAGCGTATAGTCTCCAATCTTATTCGAGCTACTATAAAAGGGTCCTGGTAAAGCTTTTATAATAATTGAAGACATTGGACCTTCTACTTTTTGGTTTACGCAATCTGCGTTTGCATCAGTATAAACCTTGCCATGTATACGATTGAAAGCAGCACCTTTTATACGCGTTATCCTATTTTGTATCACACCTGACATCTGTGTGAAATGTCCACCCACAATAATTTTATTATCTTTCGCCATGGACATTGTATATATAGGCCCATTTACTAATGATTTAAAGTTAAAGAAACTTGACAAGTTCCCATTAGCAGTAAGACAAACTATATTTCTAACAGAATTAAAATTAATAGATCCACCTGCTAAAACTTCTCCAGTATTAAGTATTACAACTGCTTCAATATATGAATTATTCCCGATCGTACTATTTACATTAAACATGCCATCAAGACCACCAGTATTACTACACCTAAGAAGCCCAGGATATGCCGATCTATCTGCATTTTGACTTGGCGCTAAATATATTTGCTCATTATCAATCGCAATAGCTTTTACCCCAAAAGGTTTTACTCCAGCAAAAGGATCTGCTATAAGTGGGAAATAAAAAGTATTATCAACAGAACCATCTTCATTTAAACGCACGATACCTCGCCTATTCGAGTTGTTAAAATCTTGGAAATCGCCACCTACTAAAATCTTACCATCATCTTGGAATTCAAACGTATGTATTATATTCCCATTCGTCCCATTACCGATATTAAAAGTATTATCAATTGAACCGTCCTCATTTAAACGAAGCATACTTTTTACGGCTGTTCCATTATAAGTGTAAAATCCACCAGCTAATAATATTTTACCTGAATTTTGAAGTGCTACTTTAGATACACTATAATCAAATCCAGAACCAATATTGAAAGAATGATCAACACTTCCATCTACATTTAATCTTACAACCTTATTTTTAGACAGTCCAGCAAAAAAGGTAAAATCGCCCGCTAATAAAATTTTTCCATTTGGTTGAATAGCTACAGAACGAATCAAGTTATCAGCTCCCAATCCTACATTAAACGTGTTGTCAATAGAACCATCTTCATTTAAACGAACAACTCTATTAGCAAATGTTCCATTGTACACTGTAAAATCTCCAACTACGACAACATTCCCGTTAAGTTGTATTTTAATGTCTCTAACAGATCCATTTGCACCAGCACTAGGTACAAGTGAAGCATCCTTTACAAAAGAAGTATCAGGTGTAGCTGGATTTTGAGCTATCCCTTGATAAGAACAAAGCAATATACTCACACAAAAATGTACAGCTAATACAATATTACGTCCCATGAATTTAAATTAAAGTGTGCTATCCATACCTACATCAATATACTAAAAGGAATGCTAAATCCACATATTTACCCTAAAATAAAGCAGGCCTAAAATAACTCTAGGCCTGCTTTAGATTCAACAAATCTAACAATCGTTAACTTACTCCCAACTTCTTTAAAATATCATCCATCAAACACCATTTGGTAATTCCCGCTTGAAACAAGTTAATCCCTACGAAAACATCCACCCACAACCACATGTTGTTTTTGGTAAGATAAGTCAAGGCGATACCTATCAAAATAATTAATCCTGCGATTACTCTTATTACTCGATCTCTCATAATTCGACATTTTTTTGTTCTACATTCATTACATATGCACTTATCTTAAATTCATTTTCCAATTGAGCATTGTATGCATTAATTGCATTCAAACAACAGTATGCCAAATCAGCACGAATACAAGCTTGTATCGACACATCTTCCGTTGTACCCGTACCTGTTGCGAACCAATTTTCTAAATTGTTTACTTTAGGCTCAATTTGATAACCCCGACTTTCAAACAAACTAAATGTATAAACGCCAACCGAAGACAATATCGATCCGATATCTTTTTTGCATTCTTTCACCGCAGAAATTATAATGAGTTTCATACTTTCATTTTTATAATGTGAACACTAATTACACCATATTACTTCACTGTCTTTTTCAACATTTTATAGTACAATAAAGGCACTACCAATAAGGTCAAGAAGGTAGATGTAATTGTCCCCCCCATGAGTGAAATGGCCAAGCCTTGAAAGATAGGATCGAACAATATAATGACAGCCCCCAACACAACCGCTCCAGCAGTTAATAGAATAGGTGTAGTTCTTACGGCTCCGGCTTCAATGATGGCAATTTTCAAACTCGCACCTTCTTTCAATCGAATGTCAATAAAGTCAATCAGCAAGACAGAGTTCCGAACCATGACGCCCGCCAAAGCAATGAATCCAATCATAGACGTTGCCGTAAAGTATGCGTCCAACATCCAGTGACCAATGACAATACCGATCAATGACAATGGAATGGCTGCCAACATAATGAGAGGCACACTGAAGTTTTGAAACCATGCCACGATAAGCATGTAGATGACGATAAGCACCACCACGAATGCAATACCTAAATCTCTAAATACCTCGTAGGTAATTTGCCACTCCCCGTCCCATTTCAAACTGTAATTGTTTTCATTTTCTGGTTGCTGTGTATATTCTTCGTTCAAGACATATCCTTTAGGCAATTTAATTTGACCCAATTTTTCAGACATGCTTGAAATAGAATAGAACGGACTTTCCAATGCACCCGCCATATCAGCTGTTACATATACCACGCGTTTTTGATTTTTGCGGTAAATATTTCTTGGCGCTACTCCCTTTTTAACTTCTACTAAATCTCCAACACTCACTGCTTGCCCTTGCTGCCCCACTACTTTCATGCCTTCTAAATCCATCAAGGAATTTTTATCGGCATCATGGTATTGCAACATGATATTCGTTTGATCAAAAGAAGTAGGATTGTGCAATACTCCTGCATTTGAATTACTCAATGCTCCATTCATCGCTTCCGTAATTTGCACAGGAGCAATGCCATATTCCATTGCTTTCTTACGATTAATTGCAAAGACATACTGAGGTTGCTCTTCTTCTACAAACCAATCGACATCTACAACGCCTTCTTCCTTCGACAACATGTCTTTAACATCTTTTGCTACTTCAATTTGCGTCGCATAATCAGGTCCATAGATCTCAGCCACCAAGGTCGACAATACAGGAGGGCCCGGAGGCACTTCAACTAACTTAATGTTTGCTCCATATTTCTTGGCAATGGTTTGTACGCTATCACGCATAGATTTTACGATATCATGACTTTGTATAGAACGATGTTCTTTGTCTACTAAATTCACTTGCACGTCAGCAACATGATCTCCTCGACGCATGTCGTAATGCCTCACCAAGCCATTAAAACTAATAGGAGCAGAAGTTCCAACATAACCTTGTACGGTATTGACTAAGTTAGATTTAGAAACGTAATGAGCAACCTCTAAAGCGACTCCGTTCGTCTTTTCTAAACTTGTACCTTCTGGCATATCAATCACCACTTGAAATTCATTCTTGTTATCAAACGGCAACATTTTTACGGCAACGGCTTTGTAATAAAACAAAGACATTGAACCTAACAATACAAAAACCGTGGCAACAATGAACGTATAGCGTTTTGCTCTATTTTCTAATAAAGGTTGAATAAAAGCCAAGTAGATTTTATAGATTCTGGTTTCTTGCATTGGTTTTTCAGCGTGACCTTTATCGTCTTTTTCTTTTAAGAATAAATAACCGAGGTATGGAGTCAAGGTTAAGGCTACGATTAAAGACAATAACATCGCGATAGAAGCACCGATAGGCATTGGACTCATGTAAGGCCCCATCAGTCCTGAAACAAAGGCCATAGGAAGCACTGCCGCAATAACCGTAAACGTGGCTAAAATCGTAGGATTCCCCACTTCATTAATGGCAAAGATCGCAGCTTGCATAAATGGAAGCTTCTTCATTTTAAAATGCCGATGCATGTTCTCTGCAATGATAATGGAATCATCGACCACGATACCTGTAATAAACACGAGTGCAAAAAGTGTAATTCTGTTCAATGTATAATCTAACATGTAATAGCTAAACAAGGTCAAGGCAAAGGTTACGGGGACTGATAAGAACACCACCAATCCGCCTCTCCATCCCATGGCAAGCATTACAAACAAGGTAACTACAACAATAGCCACGACTAAGTGAAGCAATAACTCCGACACTTTATGCGATGCCGTTTCTCCATAATTTCGAGTGGTTGACACATGTACTTCACTTGGAATCAAGGTTGGTTTAGCACTTTCCACTTTTGAAATCACTTCCTCTGCTAAATGCATGGCATCGGCACCTACTTTTTTAGAAATAGAAATCGTAACGGCTGAAGCGGCGAATACTTTTGAAGAATCTTTCGCTGCACCACCGTGTCCAAAGAATACGTATTTAGAAGAAGCTTCAGGTCCTTCTTCTACCCTAGCAATGTCTTTCAAATACACAGGCGCATTTTCATACACACCCACTACGACTTCAGAAAGTTCTTCGACGTTTTGTATGTATGCACTCGTTAACACATTAAAGACCGTGTCTTGCTGATACACATTCCCAGCAGTAATTTGCGCATTGTTCATTCGAATCCTTTGATTCACACTGTTAATGTCAATGTGCTTCTCAGACATCTTATGCTTATCGAGCAAAACTTTTACTTCACGGCTTCTTCCCCCGATGATGTTTACTTCTGAAACATTATTTACCTTTTCAATTTCATTAACGAGTGCTTGACTCATTTCTTTCAATTGATAATCGTTGTATTTTTCACTCCACAATGTAAATCCTAACACTGGTACATCTTCAATGGCACGGGTTTTAATGATTGGCATGGATACTCCTTGTGGAATCTTGTCCATGTTTTTTGAAATTTCATTGTATAATTTCACAATGGATCTTTCTATGTCTTCACCCACATAAAACTGCACAATGATCATAGCTTGTCCTTGCATCGAGGTAGAATAGACATACTCCACACCTTTCACATTCGACATGATTTTTTCTAAGGGCATAGAAACTTTTGTTTCTACCTCTTTCGGACTTGCTCCTGGATACATGATCAACAAATCGGCCATGGGTACTTTAATTTGAGGTTCTTCCTCCCTAGGCATTAAATATGTACTGTATGCTCCGATCATTAAAAACGCAATCATCAATAAAATCGTCAACTTCGATTTTATAAACATCTTGGCGATATTGCCTGATAAACCTTCACTCATAATGCTATCGTTAAAACGTTGAATTGAAATTATTTGATCGCTACCGCACACCCATTATATAGAACACCTTCAGGGTGTAATACATAACGATCACTCAAGGATAAACCCGACAATACTTCGATATCTTTACCCATTGCCTTGCCCACTTTTACCCAGCGCAAAAATGCAGTACCGTTAGAAACGACATAAAGTCCTACCAAATGATCTTTGTACACGAGTGCTTCCAGAGGTACTTGTATGCCGAGTGATTGCTTTTGTATTTTTGCAGCATCACCTTCAATGGTCACTTCTGCATACATTCCTGACATAAGTTCTTTTGAATCTTCTTTAGAAACATCCATCTTAACTTCGTACTGTCCTCCAGTATGAAGAGAAGATAAACTCAGCTGATCTACTTTTAAACGAATGGTCTTATGAATAGACTTGAGGTACACATCTACCGATTGGCCTACCTTTACGGCTGAAATGTTATTTTCAGAAACCATCGACACCACTTGAAAGGCTCCCTGCTGTTCCATCATCAATAAAGGCATACCCGGATTGGCGATATTACCGATCGCAGTTGTCTTTTGAGTAATTTGACCGTCGTAGGGAGCTACTATATTAGTATAGTTAAACATCACATCAACTTCTTCTTTCATGTGCTGTGCCGCTTGATATTTAGCTTTCATCGATTGAAGATTCAACTGAACATTTTCAAGTTCTTTGTCTGTCGCACTTTTTTGTTTATGTAATTGCTCAAAACGTTCTAAATCTTTTTGAGCATTTTCGTATGCCGCTTTCGATTCTGCAATCATGGATTCTACTTGCATTTTCTTAGCCCTGATGTCGGCACTGTTAATCTTAATCAACAGTTGACCTTGTGTTACACGATCTCCTACATCTACGAGTACCTCTTCGACATATCCCATGACACGAGTACTCAGTACCGTATTTTTGGCAGATGCTACTTTCCCAGAAAAATTAAGTGTAGTATTCCCTGAAACCACAGGACTCGACACTTCTACTTGTACAGGAGTTGTTTTAATAATTCCAGATTCTTCTTGATTTCCACACGATACTATTCCAAAGACTCCTAAGGATAGCAGAACAGATAAATTCATTGTATATCGTTTCATAATAAGTATTAATATTAAATGGAAGAACTTGTTAATGCCGATTGGACAAATGTAATAGTCTAAACAGTTGTACGTATCGGCATTTACAACTGTAAGATTTTTTTATTATTGGTGTAAAAACTCGAGGTAAGATTGATTGACTTGGTATTCAAAATACACTTTAGAAAGCATCAGTTTTTGCTGAGACAACTGCGTTAAAGACATCAGTAGATCTGTTGTTGACATCAAACCTACATCATAGCGATCTTTTGTTAACTTCATTGACTCTTCCGCTTGCTCTACACTCAACTTCAATTGAGCAATACGTCCTTTGGAAACTTCCATAGCACGGTTTGTTTTTTCAATCTCTAGTTTAGCTTGCTCCTTTTCTTTGTTATACTCTTGTTCCATTTTTTCTTTCAAGTATTTCTGCGTCGATACTTTGTATGCAGAACTTGTTCCTTTGAAAATATCCCATGACAATTGCACGCCTACCAAATATGAATTAGCCCCAAAACCGAAGGTCTTTGAGTTGTATTGGTAATTCCCAAAAGCATTCACCTTAGGCAACATGCTCGAGAGAGAAGCCTGCACCATCTTATCCGACGATTCAATTGATTTTTTATAGGCTAAAAAATCAGACCTGTTTTCATTGAACGAAGTTGCCGATTGCACTGCAAGAGGATCAACATCATCTTTATGTACTGTATAGGTTACGGCTTGCTCTGCCCCCATCAATAGGCTCAATTGATCGGACAAGTATTCTATCGTACTCAACTCCTCCGCAAGTTGACTTTCCATACTGGCTTGATACACCTGAGCATTCAAGTAATCCGACTTCTTTACCAAACCTTGATTGTAAAAATTAGACACTTTTTCATTTGCACTTTTAGAAGCCTCTATTGTCTGCTTTAACACTGCAACCACTTCATATTCTAGATACAACTGATTGTAAGTTTTCTTCACTTCAAAGTTCACATAGGCTTTTGTTCTATCTGTTCTGTGCTTGTATATTTCTCTTTGCATGCTTGTCGCTCTTCGCTGAAAAAGCATGTCTGCGTTAATCAAAGGTTGCATAACATTGATCATGGCATTGTGATTTTGATAATCGCCAGGATTATTTAAGTCAGCCGGATTAAAATCTGCTGCCAGCACATTCGCTTGCATCATTTTATTTCCAAACACCACCAATGGATTATTGGAAAGCGTGGAGGTAAAAGACAAATTGACTTGAGGCAGAAAAGTCGCGTTGGATTCTTTGTACTGAGATGTTGAAATCTCTTCCTCCAAAGCCGAAATTTTCACACTACTGTTATTGGACAATGCGGTTTCTAAGACTTCTTTTAAGGATATATCCTTTTGTAATCGTTGAGCTTTCAGTAGGCCAATTCCTAGAATAGACATACAGACGAACAGGTAAGAGCTTAATTTCATGGGTACTGTTAATTTGAATTCAAAACTAACACCTACGAAAGCGCGAGGAAGTGACAAATATCACACGCTGAAAAAAAGATAAAAAAAAGACAATAACCGACGAATAAGCGAGCTACCAATTCATAAAAATAAAAATCCCAGCACATACCGATAAGTATATACTGGGAATTTTATATTCTATAAGGAAAAATTAGCTCAACAATTTCCTCACTTCAGGTGCGACTTGCTTACCAAACAGTGCTATAGAATGTAACAGTTTTTCATGCGGAAGATCTGCTCCTGAAATGGTTTGTGCCAAAAATCGTGTATGGCCAAATAAGGAATGCTGGTAAACAATTTTCTCTACAACTTCTTTCGTATCACCCACAAACAAAGGGCCATTAGGAGCACATAAGTAATCAAATTGATTACGTGTGATATTCCCCCAACCTCTTTCTTTCCCAATTTTGTTCATCAACTTTTCATAGGTTGGCCAGAACTCATCTCTCGCTTGTGCTGAACCATCTGCAATGTACATGTGACAATTGATGGCCAATTGTAATTTCGATTCGTCATGTCCTGCTTTATTGGCCGAAGCGCGGTATAGCTCTACCAAGGGGACAAAGTGTTCTGGTGACGAACCCAATATAGCAATGGTAAGGGGTAAGTTTAAATTACCCGCACGTTTCACAGAAGCAGGTGTTCCTCCAACGGCCAGCCATATCGGTAACTTTTCTTGATACGGTCTTGGATAAACACCTAAATTTTGGAATGAAGGACGATGCTTGCCTTTCCAAGTAACAATTTCTTGTTTGTTTATTTTCAGCAGTAAGTCAAGGTGTTCTGAAAACAACTCGTCGTAATGGTTGAGGTCATAACCAAACAAAGGAAAGGATTCAACAAACGAACCACGTCCAGCCATGATTTCTGCACGACCTTTCGACAACAAATCGAGCGTAGCAAAATTTTGAAACACGCGTACAGGATCCGCTGAACTCAATACGGTTACCGCACTTGTCAACCGGATGTTCTTTGTCGCTGTTGCAATACCTGCCAGTAGTATTTCAGGTGCTGACACCACAAAATCTGAACGATGGTGTTCCCCTACTGCAAACACATCTAATCCTATTTCATCCGCAAGTATTGCCTCCTCTAATACTTGCTGCGTGCGCGTATATGCATTCAAGGCCTTACCAGATAATCGATCTGGAACAACATCTCCAAATGTACTGATCCCTAATTCCATGGTATTTTATATTGTGTAAAAACTCAATTTATAGATTTATCGCACAACGACAAAAATTGGGAGAAAGTTCGGAGGAGGAAGATATCAGTTAGTGATTAAACATTGGATGTCGCAAAATGTGACACCCAATAAAAAAACTTGTGATTGAGAAAAATGCATGTATAATTATGAGAAATTAGAACAAATAAGAATAAAACTTTGCTTACTGAATCAAGTACAATTTCGCACATGCTCTTGCATCGGATAAAGCATCGTGATGCTTGAGTGCAATATTATGAACCGCACAACAGGAACTTAGTTTTGCAGGCTTATAGCCTTTGGCGCGATAAATTTTCATGGTACAATCCCACTTCGCGAATAAATCTAGCTGCGTCAACAAATTATTATCTTCGATCGATCGACGCAGTACGCCACGATCAAAAGATTCGTTGTGAGCTACCACAATTTTATTCAGCAATCGTTTTTCAATTTCGGAGTACACCTGCAAAAAACTGGGCGACTTTGCAGTATGTTCTGGTCGAATACCATGCACTTCAATATTTCGCCAATGGTATTGATTATAGGGTGGTTGAATTAAAGCATGGTATTCCTCTTCGATTTTACCAGACACTACGGTTACAATACCCACAGAACAAACATGATGATTTATTGCTGTTTCAAAATCAATGGCTACAAATGAATGATGCATAATTTTATTCTTCTATGAGCGGATTCAAGCGTACAAAAACTATACCGAGAGAATGGCAATCCTCTGAGAATATCAAGTCAATGTCACACATCTCCATTAATAGTAGGTAACACCACACCTAGGGTGATTTTTCATAAAGCGCGCCACTTCATTTTTGCTTATTCCCGTGTAGAAACATTTTAATGAAGTAAGGAAATTCAACTTATGAATTCCTCCCAATGATTTTATTTGCGGACAATTGGCAATGTCCAGTACATGTAAATGTGTAAAATTATCAATGATGTCATAATCGATTACACTCGATGTATTAAGGTACAAATTCAATAAAAATCTATAATTCCTAATCGGATCTAAGGATGTTAATTTATTGCTGGACAAATCCAGGTGGTATATCTTTTGCATGTTTCGAATCGGCTCTAATGAAATAACTCCTGTATTATAGGCATCAAGGTACACCAAATTGATCATGCCCTGCACTGGTGTCAAGTCTTTGATTTCGATTTTTCGAAACGAAATTTTTTCCATATTCACCAAGGCTTTTACCGCATCGATGTTTTTCACTTTGATGTTAAGCGACACATTCAAGTCTTTCAGGTTAATCAAGTCTTTTACCGGTGATATGTCTTCCAACTCATTTTCAGAACAATTAAATTTTAACAGGCTTATGTTCGTACTGATGGGCGCAATGCTTTTCAACTTGTTCCCTACACAATAAAACTCCTCTAAGCGAACCAATTGCTGAACACCTTCAATGGATTCTATCTTACTTTTGGAAATGTCTAAATAACGCAGTCTTGTCATTTTAGCAATCGGATCAAAAGTAGCAATAGAAGCACCATTCAGCAGCAGCTTTGTTACATTGGTAAATTGCGAAAGCGGTTCGTAATTACTCATCTTCGCATTCGTAAAATCCAGTTCCGATAAATACGTCAATTTCTCCAAGTCAAATTCTGTGGGATAATCGTCGAGCTTTCTCCATTGCTTAAAGGTACTTTTCCATTCCACATCTAAACCACTCCACCATTGCTGCAAGGTTCCCAAAGGGGCTAACTCTGGCATCTCTCCTTGTGGCATCATGCCAAACAATCGAAAGTTCTTACTCGTTGCATTGTCTCGTTCAAAACGAATAAAAAAAGAAAGCTTAAACGTTTTGCTCTTCGAAAGCGTATCGCTCACTACAATACTATCAACAACCGTTTGAGTAAGGCTATCGAGCACTACCTTCTTTTCAGAACGCACTTCTTTCCAGCTTATCATTTTACTGGCCTTTACTTCAGTATAAAAAAATCGCCTCCATTGATCGTATTTTACTTTCGAGAAAACAAGCGAGGAAGGCACGATCACATGCTTTGCATTTCCACCATACGCATCAGACAGTTTATTCATATAAACGAGAAAGTTTACCTTCTCTAGCTTTGTCGTGTCGTTATCGTTGAGTGCATAAATTGTTCCTTTAGCCAAAGCCTCTCGCATGAATTTTATCGACTCTGCTTTTTTAGCATCCGCCGAAGCAGCTCCTGCCATAACATTTACAAAGGTTTCATATTGAGTCAACAATTGCTTCAGTGCTGTTTTCTCCACTTCAGCGGGCATGGCGATCTCCAAGACCTGAGCTTGCGAAACAAGGGAGTGAGTAAGGAAAATACAAAAGCAAATCATTTTTCTCATGGCGGTACCTTCAACAGTATATTTTCAATGTATTTGGTGATCGAAAAACAATATACAGCATACTGTCGAAGTATAAAAACAAGATCGATTTTATTGATGCTGACAACAGGCACAATCTTTAAGCATAGATGAGACAGCGATGAATTCTTATAAAAAAAGGCTGCCTTTTCAGGCAGCCTTAAATATGAATGTGTTATGATATACTAAGGATTCGTAACCGCATTGCCATCAAGAATCACTGCAGTTTGTGCAAGTGCTCTACCATTCAACGACGCACCTGTTAGCAAGGTAACACCCGACTGACACAATATAACACCTTCAAAATGTGAAGTTGTACCAAACGTGGTTTGTCCAGCAACTTGCCAGAATATATTCTTAGCTTGTGCGCCACCGCTTAACGTAATTCTTACCGCAGAACTCAATGTCAGCTTTCCTGAAATTTGAAATATCCATACATCATTAGGTCCACCAGAAATAGTGACATTGGTAGGTACCGTCACATTACTTGACCATTTGTAAAGCCCAGCAGAAAGTGTTTTACCTCCTATGATTCCAGAACCCAATTCAACATAATCCGGTGTAGGACGACCAGCTGCATCATTGTATGCTGTAATCATATTGTTTACAGCAGTAGTAAGGTTAGTCGAAGTCGGTGACACCATATCGGCGGCATATACTTTTCCTGTTACCTGACTAGAAGTTGCAAATCCAGTGGCATTAGTCAATGAAAGACCCGTAATATAAGATGTCGCAGCGGGACTTAATCCTAAATCACCCGTAATGGCTGAGGTTGGATTATTATTGATCGCTGTTTTAGCTAAGATCACATAGTTCCCTGCAGTTCCCAAGTCTACTGGTGCAAGACCTGACACATCGGTTCCTGTAGTAAAAGACCACTGGTTATTGGTATTAAGTCCAACGCCCACTAAATTTTTAGCACCTGTATTAACCGTCGCAACATACTGTGTATTTGCCAAAAGGTCTGTTGATGGTGTAAATACAGCAGTTACTCCTGAGTAAGATACAGTACCAGAAACTGCTACTGTTCCTTTCTTCAACGTAAAGGTAGATGTGTTTATGGTGTTAGCATTCATTTTTTCGCTGAAGGCAACTGAAATCGCTTTTTTAAGGAATACCCCAGTTGCATTGTTCTTAGGACTTGTAGATACAACTGTTGGAGCTTGTGGAGATGGATCATCATTTGACGTTGTATTTTTACAACTTGCCAATAACGAAATAGAAACCAAGGCGATAAGCTGAATGCTCTTTTTAATGTTCATGCATGTAGGGTTAGGGAATTTCTCAGGGATTTGTGCTGGATGTTCCAGTATCCCTGATCTCATGTAATTCTTGACTCATTCATCGAATGTTGCCAAAGAGAAGATTTTACTGTTTAATAAAGGTATCTCTTTTTATCCAGTAAGTCTTACACATTTTTTGACAATACTTACATAATTCACACATTAAGCGGGAGCCTTAATGAATTAAACTAAGAGTGAGCGGCTAAAAAATGAGTAGCGTAAATGAATCACTCTACGATATCTCTATCCGTGCTCTTTAGCACTCTTGCTGGCGCAGCGCCTCCTGCTCGTGCCTAAAGCACATAGAGCGTCCAGCTCGGGTATAACTACAGAACATTTACCTGTTAAAAACACAGTATACATTTATTATTCCCTACTGACTCAGACAAGAAAAAAATAACAACACTAAGACAAATACTCCAAAAATCAATCAACACCTTTTAGTTGTAAAAAAAACCAGCGGAATGCTCTATTTACTTTTGGCACGAGCAGGATGCTCGCGCCAAAAGTGTATTAGTTTCACTAATAAATATCTGATAAATTATATTTTATTCGTCATCTTTAAATTCAGATGCACTTATAATTATTGGCTGATTATATTGTTTTGTCAACCGTTATCACTCTATAGGTATTTGAATTGATGGTTATTCTGATCTTATGTATAGTGTTTGTAACATAAAAGTTTTTACCTGTTTTCTGTACGCTAGCGTCTGCTGTTTCTTTTATAATGTTAAACAATATAGTTTCTATTTCTGATTTGGAATAATCGGTCTTCAGTTTTTTATTTATTCTTTCATAGACGAGTTCTGTGTAGCAAATATTTTTTAGAATTTCGGTTTTGTCAATGCTCATTTTGTCGTCTTGTTTGTGGCGGTAATTTTAAGAACTGTCATAAAGATTGCTGTTGATGAGAGTAGCTTTTATTAAGAATAAATTATTTTGCTTTATACAAAAGAACAAGACTGATAAACAAGGACAATCCCAAACCTACATTAATGATAGAAAGTATAATACCTATGAGCGGCTGATGAAAAAAGAATGCGGCTAAGGATGCTGCAAATATCCATTTAATACCTATCCAGGAAATGCTCAGGAGAATACCATAGACAACAGAGATTTTCTTTACTCTGGGATTGGTATCGTCCAGGTTCCCGGGGATGCCTAGCACACTGACCAATAAACATAAACCTGCGATCATATGAAGGAATAAGTAAATAAGATTGTGCCAATCAAAAATATGCATATAAGTTGAGGTGATTTTTTATGATCACGCTGGATTTGTTATTCCGGTTTATTCTACAAAACAGTTGCTATAGGATTACGATGAATATAATCTAATTTTTGATAATATGCTTCATCACTCCACAATTCTATCGGTTGGTTACCAGATTGCCAGAATTGGAAGGTGCGGTTGTATTTGTCTTGAATAGTTTCAATAGACAGCGCTTTTCGGCGGTGAAAAAACAACAACGTTAAATTACCCTGTTTAATTTTTCATTAAATGAAGGCGGTACGTACGTTCTTTGTTTTGAATAACAAGAAGGTATAAGCCGCTAGGTATAGTATTAGGAATTTCTATAACTGGTGCAGTGGAATCAATCTGTTTATTCAGTATCACTTTTCCTGTAGCATCCAAAATATGAATGTCGGTTATTGCTATTTCATCCGAATTTATTACGTTAAAGAAATCGCCTGAAGCAGGATGAGGGGACACGCTAAACGGTTGATGCTGTATAGCGTTTAAGTTTTGATTACTCGTTAATACCTCTTCAACGATCGTATAATTCAATGTGTTTTCATTAAATCGAACGGTATATATTCCATTTGTTGGAATCGTAAACTGAATGTTCGCCCCTCCACCTGTAGTCAGTGACGCATTGCCTGATAATCCGACAGCGTTTCCCCAATCCTGTCCAGTCCAATTAGAGGCATTTGTAAACTTGATGGCATAACTATCGGCAGTAAAGGTTACGCCAGAAATTTGCCAGGTATGATCCGCAATAAGCTGCATGGGGTGTGACGAAGTATTCCAATCGTTGAATGTTCCGGCAGCATACATCGATGTATGAGCATGTAAGTAAGGCGATGAATTCTTCGTATCACGTGAGGTATAAATACGATAGGCACCGGGAGCAAGAATAATGCTGATGGACTCTGTCCCATTGTAGGAAATATTTTCATTACCCAAAGCATCATACCAAACTCCTGCCGAAGGAAACGCAGGATTGATGGAAGCTGTCGTCACGCCGAAGTTTCCAATGACCACAGCATTCATAGAGGCATGCAGGAGCATGATTTTTTTAAGTCCGTTGGAGTTATTTAACGCTAACGATACATTGGTTTGCGCGCTGGTAAAAACTTCATGGGCCAGGCGCAGTTTAATTAATTTGCTGTATTCATCATAGAGATCCTTTCTATTCGCATCGTTTAAATAGTCCCAGCGGATGGGTTTTTCGCCTACGCGTTGGTTGTAGTTTATAGAATAGTCGTACCCTAATTCCTGAAACTGCCAAATCATCTTAGGGCCAGGAACAGTAAACAAAAAGGCGGCGCTTAACGCAGACCTGTCCAAAGCCGTAGGAAGACTTTTGATGTCGTAGGAACTACCGTCGCTGTGACCAACCATCAGGTTTCTATACATGATCCGTTCTTCATCATGGCTTTCCATATAGGTAATCAGATGAGGCTTCTGCCAGTTGCGGCTGCCAAAATAACCCCAGGAAAAGTCCGATGCCGCATTGGCATGCTCTCCCAAAGCAGCGTCCTGATAAGCTTCTGTTACATTTCCCCAGAGCATGCAGCCGTGATCAGCTAAAATAATTTCTTCGCTGTTGTCTGTCCAATGTTCCAGAATGACATAAGCATTAGGATCGGTTTCCCATATTTTATTGGATAAGCGTTTGATGATGGCAATCCTGCTATCGTCTTTGGGCCAGTTGTCTCCCGCTGTTTGAGTAAATCCTTGTGTGAAATCAAATCGAATGCCGTCAAAATGATAGTTCTTTAACCAGTGTTCCGCTACTCGATCTACAAAATACTGTGTGGCGGAGCTGGTGTGATTAAAATCATTTCCCCAGCAATAAGCACTGACACAGCTGCTGTTGTACCAGGGATTTTGAGCGGTAGGGTTTGTTCCATCAAAATACATCCGCACCAAGGGCGATGCATTGTAAGAATGGTTCATCACTAAATCTATAATGACCGCAATGCCTTCTCCGTGGCATTTATCAATAAACCGTTTTAACTGATCCGCTGGCCCATAATATTTGTCGACGGCGAAATAAAACGAAGGATTATAGCCCCAACTCGAATTTCCTTCAAATTCATTAAGTGGCATAAGTTCAATCGCATTGATGCCTAGTTTTTTCAAATAGGTTAATGTATCGGATAAGGTATTGAAGCGGTGTGTACCAATAAAATCACGCAGGTGTAATTCGTAAATGGTCAGTTTTTCTTTAGCGGGTCTTGTAAAGGCCACCGTATTTTGATAGGTGTAGTTTGTCTGTGATGGAAACAATACAGAAGCAATCTCCGATTGACCTGCGGGGTAACTTTTTAGATTCGGGTAGGTAGCAGGATCAATCCATGCATCGTGAGTCGGGTCTAATATTTTTTCAGTATAAGGATCTGCCAAACGAAGTGAACCGTCGATCAGGTATTGGAAAGCATATTCTGTGGTAGAATTCAATCCTGTTATTTCCAGCCACCAATACACATGGTCGTTGTCTACCACATCCTTTTTCATCAGGTAAGCCGGGCTACTCGTCCAGTTGTTGAAATCACCCAATACATACACCGAGTTTTTGTAGGGGGCAAACAAAGATAAGATCACCGAGCCATTTGCCTGGTAATTGATGCCGTCGCGTATACCTGCAGGACGTGCTTGCTGTACCGGAGTTTGTGCAGAAAGTGATAAGGCGCAAAGAAAGAATAGGATAGAGAGTATCTTGTTCATAGCGGATAGTAATGATAATCAATATACCGATTTTGCCTCTTTTACCCTTAGAATATAGACGGACTATTTCCATACATGCAGCAAAAGGTCACTTAAACATTCTAATCAGTATTATTTTCAGCGCATGCTTAGGTTATAGCTTAAACAATATGAACGCTATTTGCTTGATGAACACTTAAGCCACCGTTAATTTTATACAAATAGGGCTAATGGCTAATGCACTGTTGTAACCAATATGTTTACCTCATAGGCTTTTAGAAAGTCCATTAAATAGGATACTAATTTTATGCTATGTTGGCGCTTATATCGTCTTATCGTAAACGTCTTTAAACGTTAACATTTCCAAGATTCTTCTCTCATTGTCATGCGGAAAGCTGCATTCCGCAACAAATCCATCGGCCTCTTTAAAAGTCTCGCGCCAGCGGTGATGCATTCACATGGATTATAAACAAAGACACTTAAACCTTAAAAAGGCAATCGAATCCATCTCAACCCTCTTTTAACCGTTGAGGCCAATTGAGTTTTATGATCTTCTTGTAAATCATTAATGTGTGCTCCAGCTAACTTATGTTTACGAATATAGCTGGTCTTTTTTCGAATCGAATGCTTGTCTTCGTAAGAGATAAAAACAGCACTTTCTTTATTATACAAGTACGATGCTTTCGCATGTTTATCCCAATAGTGTTTAAAGTCTTTCTGGTGCAAATAGTTTTTTTGAAGATTACGGAACGAAAAATCTTCCATCAAAGGGCCATCTGTCATTTGACATAAGCCATTTCCTTCTCCGTGCACATTCACCCATCCTCTTCCATGAAAGGCAATGCCCAAGACTAATTTATCGAGTGGCAGTCCAAACGTTTTATATTCCGTAATGGTTTGATCAACGCTTCTGCGAGGCCAAGCATCGCTTCTACTACCGAACAAATTACCCTGGTGACCGCTGATCGGAGCCTTAGAAACTCCTCCTCCACTTAATATCTCAACGTTGTAATCGTAAGTCTGCATGTTGATGAAATCTATATCGTCGATCACAAACTTAAACTTGGAATTCATCAGGTACTGTCTCTTATTACTACCTCCTACACAGAGCGTATAAAAGTCCTTACTGCGTTTTCCTTTCATCCTGCTCTTATCGTCTAAGGCCACACGAAGGTCTTCGATGAGTAATGCATAGTTATAATGATCGGCAGCATTGTATTTATTTTCAAATTTCCCTGTTGGCACCATCACCCAATTTAACTCCACGCCATCGAGTTGGTATTTTTCAATAAAGACAAGAATGGACGTAATAAACAATTCGCGGTTATCATCTGTACCTGTTGCTTCGGCATAGCCACCAGAAAATTTATTACCCCCAATGGAAATTAAGATTTTCAAGTCTGGATTAATGGCCTTAAGCGTTTGTAAGTTTTTCAGGTTCGTCGCATCATTTGTTCTAGAAACATCCGATGCCACTTTACCATTGCTAATGGTAGCATGGGTATAAATCAAATGCGTCATTTTATTGGGGTCAATAGACTCCACTTTAATGGCATCTCCTTCTCCCGAAAGATTGGCCACAATTTTAAAGCGTTGAGAAAAACTGGTAAGTGAAGATAAAAGAAAGAAAGTGATGATCAGAGTTTTCATGAGGGGTGATTTTGAAAGAAGAAATATAAGTTATTCTTCTTCAAATTTAAGATAAAAAAGTTAAAATGTAGTATGGCTGGACATTGCTGGCGCAGTGCCTCCTACTCGTGCCTAAAGCTCATAGAGACCGTCGGCGCGAGCAAGGCATTTAATGAATACAACAAAGAATGGAGACCTTAGGCAGAAAAAAAATAAACCGCAAAAGGAATAAAGAAGGCTTTGTTTTTAAGATTCACTACCTTGTATTAAAACTGGAATGATCGTCTTTCTTTGCTCAATAGTGTATACTTCCTTATGATAGATATATCTCCTACCTCCAATCAAATTCACTGTGTGTACAATTTTCAAGACCTTGTTTCAACGCCTTTTCATGGGGCTATTAATGCCATGTACTGGAAGCGTAAACTCATCGGTGATTTTGCGGAGATTGCGAATCAAATCGCATTAAATGAAAACATAGCCGTACTGGATGAAGAGGAGCTTTTAGAACTTTCCTTGAGTGAACAGGGGCAGCTTGCTCGTGACATTCTTTTACAGGACTTTAAGGCTTTGCAAGCGCATGGCGCGTCTCCCACCCTTAATGTTATAAAATACTATGAAAAAGATGATACCTATCCATTTTTCCCTACCGATGTGTATTCTTTTCATGTAGACCGTTCTCCAGTACCGACCGATACCTTTTTATGCACGTACCATGGCGAGTCAAGTGAGATATTACCCAATGCACAAGCGATACAAAAAATATTTGTTCCTGAACTACGTGATGCACTTAAAAAAATATACCCTGGAGCAGCCGAAGAATTTGACTCATTTTTAAGTGAACAATTCTTTGACTTGCATTACCTGCCCAAAGCTGATGCTCAGCCTATCCGCTTAGGTCTAGGTCACTTATGGAGGTTGGCGGTTGATCATCCTGAAAGTCACGTCCTACCTTGTATTCACCGAGCACCAAAAGAAAAAGAGGGGCAGAACCGTTTATTGATGATCTGTTGAATGTCCCCACTGATCCTGATGGGCACAAGCGTCCCGTTTGTGCCCATCAGGTTGCAGAGCGTCCAGATCGGGGATGCTATAATACCTAAAAGATATAATTTACTTTCGAGCTTATCAATAATATCATTAAACAATAAAGGAATGACATTCTTTATATCATTCCTTTATCTTCAAATACAATTTACTTTCTTATTTTTAGTAATCCCGAGCGAGATGCTCTATGTCATATTAGGCACAAGAGAGACGCTTGCGCCAGAGGGATAAACCTAATTCATCAAAGCCTCATCCAATGTTTCAGCATACCGGATTTCCATTTTATTATATTTTTTTTCAGGATGTTTTTTGTTGATTTTATCTCTTCCGATCTTAACACTATATCGAAAAATCTCATCTTTGGGCAAAATTTTAATATGGGTATTCAACCCGATATCAAACATTTTTTCTTTCCACTCTATAAAATACCATTCCATGGAGGGTTGGTGAAAAACCGTTAGCTTTGTTTTATCAAATATAAGTTTCTTTAACTTTTTTCTATCAGCCAATTCACCAATAAAAATAAACACTTCCTTAAAAGATTCAAAGGGAATATAATTGGAAATGGCCTCTACCACAGCTGTGTCTTCTTTATTGTTTACGGTATACACGATGGCGTGTTTAAATTTCTTTTCTATTGTTAATTTTTCCATTTCCTTGGTTAATTTCGTATAGAAACGTTGGAAAGATGGATAAAGTTTGATATTTGATATTGTGTTTGAAGAAAATGCTAAATTTGAATCATGAAAGAAGAGGAAATCAAAACCTTAACTGAACTATTGAATGAACGGACCATGGCACTCATGGCCAGAGAGAGCGACCTTGCAGACAGAACTGAGGAAATAGCGGCCCAGCAGGAAGAAATCACCGCAGCTATTGAAGAGGTCCAATCAAAAAACAAGATTCTAACGGATACGTTAGATCAGCTCAAGGAACGGAATCAAGAATTAGATGAAATCTTATATAGGTTTTCACATGACCTTAGATCTCCTGTTACCTCTATTTTGGGGATCCTTAATTTGATAAAACATCAAAACCTCACTACATCACTGCATGATTGTTTTTGTCATATCCAAACAAAATCAATGCAGATGGAAGAGTTGCTCAATAAGGTATCTGTATTGTCAAAAACCATCAAAAGCGACATTCATTTTAGTGACTTTTTGGTCGAAAATCAAATAAACCTCTGCATTAAAGAATGTTCCACTTTACCCCATTTTTCTAAAATAGAAATCAAAACCAGCCATATAGGAAACCCTCAACTTCATTTTGACCGATTTTTGACCCATACTGTAGTCAAGAATCTATTGACCAACGCTATACTATACCGCGATTCTTCTGTAAATGGCCACATTACCATTAATACACGATTGGACGACAAGCTTTTTGAAATAGAAATAACGGATGATGGCGAAGGGATCTCGGACCTGGTGAAAGACCATATTTTCAAAATGTTTTACAGAGGATCTGAAAAATCAACGGGGTCGGGTCTTGGCCTTTATGTAGTTAAAAAAATAGTTGAGCAGTTAAATGGTTCTATTGATTTCATTACAAACCATTCATTTACAAATTTTACAGTAAAATTTAACCTTAAATGAAGACTTCGACAGGCGTTCGTTGACATTGAATGAACTCATATTGCGGTTACTCACTTTCAACTTGACTTTAAACTCCCGCTGGCCGCAAGCGTCACGCTTGTGCCCATCATCATGCAGAGCATCCCGATCGGGGATGCTATAACATCTAAAAAATATAAATTACTTTCGAGCTTATCAATATTACCATTACCCAATAAAGGAATGACATTCTTTATATCATTCCTTCATCTACAAATACTATTTGCTTTCTTCTTTCATTAATCCCGAGTGGTACGCTCTATTTCACATTAGGCACAAGCGGGACGCTTGCCTTTACTTTTACAGTCTAAGTTATATCTTAGAAAAATGATAGCAGAGGTAAACTACGACGCTCGCTAAGCTAATGACTTATCTGGCGCATCAGTCCTCTGCTTTCTTATTGATTAAAGCATTAAATAGAATACTAGGTTTGCAGACCTAGTAAAGGAGTTAATGCTAATCAACATTTAATCATCTAAAGTAAACGTGTGAAAAAATCTCATTTTTAATCGGGGTTGACGTCTCAAAATTAACCCTTGATGTAACCATTATCAATAGCTAAGAACCCTCTTCCATTCTCCATTCTACCTTTTACAAGCATTTCCGATTTGCTTTCTTGGGTTAAAAAGAATAGTTCGTAGGTTAAGGAAGATATAATTTTCTGTATGGAACATACAGGAGTTTATGCGCTGCCACTTTGCAGCACTTTGTCAGACAAGAAGCTTCTCTGCACTTTAGTGCCAGCACTTGAGATCCAACGATCATGTGGCATTCAGCGTGGCAAAAGCGATAAGTCAGATGCCAGGCTGATTGCTCAGTATGCATATTTGAGAAGAGCGTCTAATGAAAAATATTTATATTGTCCTATTGACTTCGTCATAGAATGCACTAGCTGGTTAAAAACCTCGTTTATTTTTTTGCGTAATAAACTAAAAGTAGTATTCAATTACAGCACAATTGATTCAATTGCTAGCTTATTTTATCCCTCTCATATATTAGAGTGCATTTAATACAGAGCATTTGATATTGCGCAACCAATCCAATACATCTAATTGAATACCTAGTAAATATACTCACAACAATCTCTTACAAACAATCGTAAAACTTACTATCTATTAAACGACTATCCTATGAGGTCTCTAATTTTTAATGTACGCTGTATCTGTGCTTTTATAGTAACGGTGTCTTTTCCGCATATATCGTACACGGCAGTATTTCCCGTAACGAGCAATGCAGATGCTGGAGCAAATACATTACGCCAAGCCATGTTAGACATTAATAGCACGGGAGTTGCAGGGCCTCACACCATTGATTTTTCAGGCATGACCAATACAGCTGCTGGACAAACCATAACGCTTGCAACAAACTTACCCGTATTAACCAAACCTACAATAGTTGATGGATTCACAGCACCTGGTTATCTTTCAGCAACTCCAATCCTATACATTAAAGGGGTAAACAACATCTTTGTATTTAACAATACAGGCGCCAACGGTAGTATCATACGCGGCATTGTAATGCATAAGTCTACTTCTTATGGGATTGAACTGAATGGAGTAAGTAATATTACGGTTCAAGGTTGCTGGATAGGCCTTACCACGGCGGGAGCAATACCCGGAGCTCCTGCCTCAAATAAAATAAACAACCACGGCATTTTTATAAACAATTGTAGCAACATCACAGTAGGTGGAACAACATCAGCTTTGCGAAACGTTATTGGCGGCGTAACAGCCAGTGGAATTAGTATTGAAACCAATTCAAACAATGTATCTATAATAGGGAATTACATTGGTATTAATCCAATCGCTACACTTGCTCGAGCCAACACTAGTCATGGCATAAATGCTGTTTCTTCTTCTTCAATTACCATTGGAGGAACAGCTGCTGGCTCTATGAATGTTATTGCAGGCAACACAGGTAGCGGCATCAACATGGATGCAATTGCTACAGCCAGCATTGCAGGAAACTACATCGGAATTACAAATGCAACCACCGGCCTGGGAAATGGAGTGAACGGCATGAATATTTTGAACGGATCTTCGAACGTAGTAATCGGAGGTACAACTGTAGCACATCGAAACATTATTTCAGGGAACGCAAATACGGGCGTTAATATTGATATACTTTCTCATGGAACAATCATAAAAGCCAATTACATTGGCACTGACGCAGCTGGCACCACGAAAATAGCAAACCTCGGACACGGCATATACATTAACAATTCAAATAACTGTGTAATTGGAAACAGTAATGCAATTGAACGCAATATTGTATCAGGGAATGGAAACGCAGGAGGAGAAAATGGCATAAGTATAATTGGCGCAACTGGACTAATTATTAAAGGTAATTTTATTGGAGTGTCGAGTACTGGCTTAACAGCCATTGGCAATTTCGATTCTGGCTTATCATTAACCAATGTAACTGGCGCAACCATTGGAGGAGCAACATTTATGGAACGAAACATATTCAGTGGAAATTTAATTTACGGTGTATTTACTAGCAATTGCGACAACTCAACATTTCGAGGAAATTTTGCCGGTATTGACAGCACTGGAAATGCTGCATTGGGAAATTCATCCGACGGCTTTTTAATAACCACAAATTCCGACAACAACAATTGGATAGACAACGTTGCAGGAAAAAATGGAAATATGGGATTTGAATTGTTAGGATCAAGTGCAAATACATTTTATGGGAATAAAATTGGCCTTGGATACAATGGTAATACCAATATGGGCAACCTATCGCAAGGAATAAGAATCGGTACGAATTGTACGAATAACATTGTAGGAGGTGCTGCTGCTGGTCAACGAAATTTTGTATCAGGAAATAGAAACAATGCAATCATCGTCGATCAAAATGCAACTGGAAATATCATTAAAGGAAATTACGTAGGTACAGACATTACTGGTTTGGTCAAAGTTTCAAACTCAGGCATCGGAATATTTGTTTTTGAAAATTCATCTAACAATCAAGTTGGAGGTGCTGCTGCGGGTGAGGGAAATTTAACATGCTGCAGTGAAAACAGTGGAGGCATACACATTCAAGTGGCTTCTAACAACACGGTATACGGAAACATTGTAGGACTTGACGCAAATTTAAATCCAACCGCAGGATTTGGTAATGCCAGCAATGGAATTGTAATAGGCACACATGCTGATGCTTTTTCAACGTCAGCAGAAAATAACATTATTGGAGGTATACTTGCCGGACAAAAAAATGTTATTTCTAATAACACTGGCGCTGGTATTTCATTCAATTATTGGGGTTCTGGTTTATCAAGATACAATTCAGCGATAGGCAACAGCATATACTGTAATACTGGTGCAGGCATCACATTTTCAGGAACACCACTACAAGAAGGTGTTGTAGCACCGGTAGTATCATCACGAACATTAACAGGAATTTCTGGCACAGGAGTAAATGGTAATACGGTGCATATATACAGTAATGTAACTGGTGATGGAAACGTAAAATGCGACTGCGAAGCAGAAGTTTATTTAGGACAAACTACTGTTGCAGGTGTTAATTGGTCATTTACTTACGCAACTGCATTTACTACAACGGCCCAATCAGATGCCGTAACCGCAACGCAAACTACACCACTTAATAGTACTTCAACACTAAGTCCTTGCACAGCTCCATTACCTGTCGATTGGTTAAGTTTTGAGGTACAGTCTGTTTCTGGCATTTCTATTCTAAACTGGCAAACAATTAATGAAAAAAACAACGACCATTTTGAAATCCAAAAAAGCAAAGACGGCATTTCTTACCTTAGCATTGGAACAGTGCAAAGTCTAAGCACCATCGGAAACAAATCCTATGAATTCAACGACGAAAATCCTTATACTGGCATAACCTATTACAGGCTAAAACAAGTAGATAAGAATGGCGATTTCTCATATTCAGAAATTAAAATATTAAGAAATGAGAATAGCTCGTTTGAATTATCAATTTACCCAAATCCGACCGCTGATCTACTAAACTATTTTACGGGAATAGACGGAGCATATACATTATCTGTACTGAACGGATCTGGGCTTGAGGTAATTCACCAAGAAAAAACTTCAACACTAATCGAAACTCAAACGCTCGACCTCTCTCAATTAGCATCAGGCATTTATCACATCAGCATAAGAGGCAGTTCAAAAACCTTAACGACAAAAGTAAGTAAATTATAGTCTTCCTTATACTTTGTACTTGCAACCTTGCTGGCGCAAGTGTCACGCTTTTGCCCATCATGTTGCAGAGCGTCCCGCTCGGAGGTAGCTACAGTACATTTGCCTGTTAATAGCACATAGTAAATTTAGGCAACTCTCCCATCAAAACACTTATTAAATTCCGCTGGCGCAAGCGTCCCGCTTGTGCCCATTACTTATAGAGCTTTTAGCTCGGGGTATAAACTCACACTGTAATGTTGTTTATTTACTCCCTCCCAACTTCACCTTCTTGTTCAACAACTCAATCCTTAAATTCACATCAGCCTGAAGTGCATTGAAGATGCGCAGGATTGTATCAATTGTTATGTTACCAGGATTGTTTTCCAGTTTAGAGATCTGCGCTTTTTGAACACCGATCAACTCCCCCAACTGTTCTTGAGTCAGGTTTCGTTTCTTGCGGGTTTGTTTGATCATTTCTCCTACATGATCAAGCTGTAAATCCAATTCGAAGGCGTCTCTTTTGGGAGTACCTTTCTTACCAAGCACTTGGTCTTGTACTTCGTCTAAAGTGTAGGTTTTCATAACTTTGTTTTTTCTGAGTTTCAAGAAAATCTAATGCCTCATTTGAAAGAATGATTTCAAACTTATAGCTCATATAGACCGTTTTAAAAATACACAAAGTTTCCATAAAAGGAAACTTTTAAAAATAAAAAATGAATAAAAAAAGTGTGAGTTCGAATGTGAGTATAGAGAAAATCTACTTCACATTTCAAACTCACACCTTAATGTAGAGAGGAAGGGATTTTCCGATGAATCGGAATAAACTTCTCATCCCTTCTTAATGTGTTATAAAAACAAAGAGCTTGATCAATGACCAAACTCTTTGTTTTATCAGTAGAGAGGAAGGGATTCGAACCCTCGAAACAGTTACCCGTTTACACGCTTTCCAAGCGTGCTCCTTCAACCACTCGGACACCTCTCTATTTGCAGTACTAAAATCAAACGAAGAGCAAATGATTGATTGCACTCTTTCTCCGCTCTCTTTCTGTTTCTGGGATGACAAAATAAGCATATTTTATCCTCAGAAGCAAAACATATTATTCCGCCGTCAATTCCCCTCTCAAGTTCTCTTGCAAGTACTTCTCAGCATTGCTGCTAAACGACTCGTTGCCCAATACAAACATCAGCTTCGCCAATGCTGCTTCGCTGCTCATGTCTCCTCCACTGATGACGCCTGCACCTTTCAAATGCTTGCTGGTTTCATAGCGGCCTTGCACCACTTTACCACCAGGACATTGAGATACATTCAAGACCACTACGCCTTTACCAATCAGTTTGCGCAATGCCGGTTCCAACCATGGGTCGGTCGGCGCATTACCCATACCAAAGGTTTCTAAGATAATACCCTTTAAATCGGGATGAGCAGTCATGGCTTCAAACACATGTTCTGTTAAACCCGGGTACCATTTCACCAATACCACGCGATCTTCGATGGCAGCAAGGCATTGAAATTTTGCTTTCGAGGGTTTTGATATCGCATCTTGGTTGTACTCAATGCGAATACCTGCCTCTGCCAACAAGGGATAATTATAAGAGCCAAAAGCATCGAAATAATTACTGTGCGATTTGCGCGCACGGTTAGCTCGGTACAAATGTCCATCAAAATAAATGCTGACTTCCGGTACTAAGGCTTCGCCTTTTTGTTGATCTCCCGCTATGGTAATCGAAGTCACTAAATGCTCACGCGCATCGGTACGTACCGACTCTAAAGGCAACTGCGCTCCTGTAAAGACCACGGGCTTGTCTAAGCCTTTAAACATAAAGCTCAAGGCCGAAGCGGTATAGGCCATGGTATCGGTACCGTGAAGGACCACAAAGCCATCGTAACGATCGTAATTTTCGGCAATGAGTTTTGCAATGGAAACCCAATCACTCGGTTTTACATTGGTAGAATCTAAAGGCTGTTCCGCTGCGATCAAACTGATGTTAACGTTTAAGCGCAACAACTCAGGAACGGCTTCCGCCAAGCGAGAAAAGTCCCTCGGCATCAGTACTTCATCCTTACCTGTAAGGGCAATGCCCATGCCCATGGTACCGCCTGTATAAATCACCAAGACCTCTGTTCCAAACGGAGATCGATTGATCAAGAGTAAATCTTTTTTAAAGCGCATGAAATAATTGTTTAGCGTTCGTACTGGTACTCGTTATAATATCTTCTAATGAACATTTTTTAAGCTCTGCTACTTTATGTGCTACGATTGCGATGTAAGAAGGTTCGTTTCTTTTTCCACGGTGTGGCACAGGAGCCAAATAAGGACAGTCGGTTTCCAATACGATGTCCTTTAAATCAAGGCCTTCCAAGACTTTGTCTAAGCCTCCATTTTTAAACGTCACCACGCCACCGATGCCAATCTTATAGCCCATGGCGACGACACGCTGAGCCTCTTCTAAGGTGCCTGAAAAACAATGGAAGACTCCTTTCACATCCGACAAGCCTGCTTTTTCTATCACCTCGCAGGTTTCTGCAAAGGCACTGCGTGTATGTAAGATAACCGGTAATTTATAGATAGCTGCAAAATTCAATTGAATCGTCAAGGCTTCTTCTTGCAAACTTAAAGTTGTTTTATCCCAATGCAAATCAAGTCCAATCTCCCCTACCGAAGCAAAGGCTCTTTTACTAAGCCAAGATTCAACGGTATACAATTGGCGCTGAAAATCTTTCTTCACATAGCAGGGATGCAAACCCATGCTGGCAATACAAACATTCGCATGACGTTGTTCGATGGTCAACATCGCATCGATAGACTCTTCGTCTACATTGGGCATGATAAATTTGCCGACACCAGACAAGGTCGCTTTCTCGATGAGTTCATCGATGTCGAGTTTAAATTCTTCTGCATACAAATGCGCATGCGTTTCAATTATTTTTTCCATACACTCAATACACCCGTTTTTTCCACTCCACTCCTACTGGCAAGAGGTAGTATACTAAAATACTGCAACTAAAAATTAATTGGTACCCATCGATCAACAAGATATAGATAATCCATTTCGGATTGAAGTCTACTTTTACTGCATGGGTGATCCATGCTATTCTGACAACATGAACCAGTACTGAAAAGGCGTATAAAAAACAGCCTAAACCGATATCGTATACAAATGCACCAGCAATAAAAAAGCCCAACAAGGCATGGATCACCATGTACAACTTACAAATCCAGGGGGTACGTTCTACTCCTTTTAGCCAACGTTTTCTTTGCTTCAATAAGGTAAGAAAAGAATCGATGGGTCTTGTCCATGCGATGACATCGCTGCTCAATACTTGCTTGTGAGGACTGTTGTTTTTTTGTAAGGCCAAAAATAATTCTAAGTCTTCCGTCACTGAAAAGGGAATGGACTCGTAGCCACCCACGGCATCGTATGCTGTTTTGCGGACCACCATGTTATTGCCTACTGCCGTTACTGCAATGTGATAATGATCGGCGGCATGCAACAAGCCAAACGCTTCTATCCATTCCAAGGCTTGAAAGGTACCGAAGACGTTATCCGCTTCTACAAAGGTACTGCCCGATGCTGCGTCTACAGGATGAGTTTGCATCACATGCACCAAACCTTTAATCCACTCAGGCGATACGGCAATGTCTGCATCGGTAATGAAAACGAGTTCTCCCTCTGCCAGATGAAACAGTTGAGCCAATACATTGGCTTTACCTTTCAACGCAGTCGTGGGACTTTTAATCGCCTGTACGTTGAGGTTTACCTCAGGATGGTTTCGTTTGAAAGCCAATACCACCGCTGCCGTTTGATCGTCGGAGGAATCGTCACCGACTAAAATTTGAATATGATCTAAGGGATAATGTTGTTTTGACAAAGCCAACAAACAGCGTTCAATATTTTCTTCTTCATTGCGCGCAGCAATGAGTACCGATACTTGAGGGTAATGTTCGAGTGCTGCCTCTGTATTTTTCTCTATGCTGAAAAAAGAAAAAAACTGTACACCCGTAAAACAATAATACGTGACTAATACGGCGACAGAAAGTATAAATATATAATCCATTATAACCATTCAAACGAATACCCTTCTGCTTTACAAAAATCAATGTAGCGAGGCAGTAAGCTCTTCATTTGTTTTTCTGCTTTATAGCTGTCATGAAAAACAATGATGCTTCCGTTTCTCGTCATGTCACAGATGCGGTAAAATGCTTTCTCTACATTCAACGAAGTATTATAGTCTCCTGTCAATACATCCCACATGATGATCTCGTATTGAGACTTCAATACCTTCATCTGACTGCTTTTAATGCGGCCATAGGGAGGTCTGAATACAGGCTTCGTGAAACACCCAGACCTGTTTTGAGCAACGCGCCCACCAGCAACCTCTTCCATGACCTCATCACACAAGGCTATGTTTTGAAGGTAATACGCTTGCGTATTGGACCAACCTTTGATGTGATTAAAAGTATGGTTCGCATACGATTGTTCTATCGCTACACGCTTCATCACCTCAGGGTATTTTCTCACATTATCGCCCACGACGAAAAAGGTAGCTTTGCACGATTTTTCTTTCAAGACATCCAAGACCCATTCGGTAACACCAGCAACAGGTCCATCGTCGAATGTCAAGTATATTTTTTTCTCTGTAGTCGACAAACGCCAAACCATGTTCGGAAAAAGTTTCGACAGTAAACCCCTTATCGCGTGAAAATCCATCGGCTTAGATGTCAGAAAGAGGTTCCTTGAAATTCAATAATCCCATCGACCAAGAAAGGACTGTTAAAAACAAGGCTGATAAGAGTGTATTGAAATACCAAGGTATGGAAGTAAACGTGAGGCCGTAATACAAACTCATAAAAAGCACAAACACCATGACCAGTTTAATGATCACACCAACAGGTATCGTGATGATGTTTTTCTTTTGCAAATAATAAGCATAAGACATGGATAGTAAAACGGTAGAAACCACGGTTGCCCAAGCCGATGCGGTTACGCCATACATAGGAATGAAAATAAAATTCAAGGCTACATTCATGACTACACTGATCAAGATCATGACACTGGTTTGTCTCTCATAACCAATAGAGGTCAAGAGTGTACTGTAAATGGCAAACAAACCGTGCATTAATGCGGCAACAAAAAGCACTTTCAATATTTCAGACATCATGCTTATCTCTTCAGCGGTACTGTTTTCAAACAGTATAAAGAATTTCTCAGGGTATAAAAAAACAAAACCAGAAACCAAACACATGGGAAGGAAGGAAATGATGTGCCCAATTTTAAAGGTTCTGTCTAACAGTAGACGGTCATTTTTTAAGTAGGCAAAGCGCGCAAAAAATAAAGGGAGTATAATCCACAAGTACATCATGATGGCGTCCAGCCAACGGTATGCTCCAGCATACAAGCCTGATTCTTTGCCGCCTAATAATCGCTCCACCATGACTTGATCTACCCTTTCATTGAAAGAATACAAGACCGTAATCATGGCAAAAGGAATACTTTGTTTGATGATGGGAAATAACTTATCGGTATCCATGGAAGGCTTTTCCCAGCCGTAGTTCATGGCATAAAAGACATACAATAAAAAGACCGCCGCAAAGACCGAAATCAAACGCGCATAGATAAAATTTTCTATGGTAATGTTGATCTGAAATAAAATGAGTAGAAATACGATGAGCAATAGCTTGTCTAAAACGGAAGCGAAGGAATCGATAAAAAATTTCTGATGTGCTTGAAAATTTGCTCTTAGGAATAAAATCAATTGCACTCCTCCTTGAAAGAAAGACAAGAGCCAGAGGTAATACAATTCGGACCAGCCATAGCCCAAAACAAAGCCTATCACGCTCATACACGCGGGATATAGAATGAGTAATAAAAGCTTTAAGCCAAAGGCCGCTGGAAAAATCTCGTCTATTTTATGTGGCTCTCCAGCCAATTTTTTTGTTACGTATTGGTTGACTCCCAAATCAGAAAGTGTCGCAAATAAAAACGACAAAGAAAGCAAGGCTACAAAAACTCCATAGGATTCGTGGCCAATAGTATCCTGCACTTTATTATCCAAAACCAACCAAACGGGTTTGATAAGAAAATTAAGAATGACAATAAGACCGATATTTCCTATAAATTTTTTAATAGAGCTCGTCGCATTAGGGTTAGCCTAGGAACACTAAGTTAAAAATAAAAACTGCTTTTTTAGTAAAATTAATGATTTTGCGTTTTTAAATCCTTGCAGAATAGTGTTACTTTAGTACTTGGAAGACTGTTCGACAAACAGTTTAAACGATTCGATTGAAGAAGTTCGACCCTAAAATAAACCCTTGGATACTCATTCCTCTACTGCTCTTAGGAGCACTGGTAGGAAGTTTGAATGAATGGGCCCCACTCTTCGTATTTCTTGGCGTTTTGGTGTTCGCCCTGTTACTTAAGGGTACCGATGCGTTCCAAAAACTCTATTTTCTTAGCATCCCCCTCTCTATATACATGACACTGCCCGGTGGAAGCGCAGGACTCATGCTGCCTTCAGAAATCATGGCGGGGATCATCTTTTTCTTTACACTATTTAACATTCTGACTAACAACAAACTAAACTTATCACTCTTCGATCACCCCGTATCATTTTGCCTCTGCTTACTTTGGATCGGACTGGTCATCGCTTCGATAAATTCTAACTTACCACTCGTTTCCCTGAAAGCCTTATTGGTTTTTACCGTCTACCTTGTGGTCTTTTATTTCCAGTGGATGCTTCATGCAGATGTACTTACGCTTGAAAAAATCATGAGTATGCTGCGTTACTATTTCTTTGGAATGGTCATCGTGGTCATCATTACCGTATTCAAACACGCAAGTTTCGGCTTCGACCGTTCCATGGCCATGCGCATGACTCCCCCATTCTTTTCAGATCATACCTTGTATGGAGCTTGCCTTGCCTTTTTTATTCCCCTATGCTACTATTGGATTAAAACATCGAAAGCAAAATTACTCTACAGTATAGGATTTTTACTGATCGCCTTAGCCATCTTTTTAACCTACAGCAGAGCCGTATGGATGAGCCTAATTGCAGTACTCCTGCTCAATTACATCCTCCACCTCAAGGTTAGTTTCAAACGACTAAGCATCACATTGGTATCCATCGTTGTGTTATTTCTGGTCTTTCAAGATACAGCCTTAAGCTTGCTGTCGGGTAACCAGAGCGATTCCAAAGCGCGTAAAGCCCAAGTGTCGGACCAACTAAAATCGGTCACCAATATTTCTACCGATGTATCCAACCTCGAACGCATCAACCGTTGGAAGTCAGCGATGATCATGTTTTCACAGAAACCGATCACAGGCTATGGACCTGGCACTTACCAATTTAATTTCATCCCTTTTCAACGCGACGAAGACAAGACGAGCATTAGTGTAAGTTACGCCAGCAACCGATTTTCACAAGGCATGGGAGGAACAGCACACTCTCAATATTTATTGTACGCGGCTGAAAGTGGGATCTTTGTTTTACTCGCATTCATCGCCACACTCTTCTTTACGATGAAAGAAGGCTTCCGTCTCTATTATGAAAGTACCGATGAAAAAGAAAAAATACTCATAAAAGCACTCCTTGGAGGCTACATAACGTTTGTGTTTCACTCTTTTTTCAATAACTTTCTAGATATTGATAAAGCAGCTGCTGTATTTCTGCTTTTCAACGCCGCCATTGTGGTCTTATCGATTACAAAAAGAAAAACGAACCAACCTCTTAAAACAATAGAATAACATGAACATCACGCTTTTTAGCATTCTAAAAACGATCAAAAATGCCAAGAAACTTTTTCTTGTTGTATTCATCGCTACATTTATCATCAGTGCTATCGTTGCTTTTTTATTACCAGTCTATTACAAATCGAGTTGCACCTTTTATCCCTTAAGTCCAAAATCATACGATCCTCGCATGCGTTTTTCCTATAACATGGAACTCTACGGCATGGGCGATGATGCCGACCGTACGGTAACGCTTGCAGAATCGGGCGTCATTGGCGATTACATCATTAAGAAATACAATTTGGCAACGCGTTACGATTACGATACCAGCGATGCATTAGAAGCATTGAAGTTAAATAAAGAATACAAAACCAATTTATTGGTAGAAGAAAACAACAAAGGTGCAATCATGGTAAGTTTCTTCGATCAATCACCCGACACTGCAGCGCTCATCGTCAATGACATTGTGAAACAAATCAACGACATCAATAAGTCGGTTATTGTCGATGCGAACTTGAAGCAATTTACATTGTATAAAAAGTGGATGGATGAAAAATACAAAGGCCTCGACTCGATGAGCAAAATTATGGGAGCCATGAATGCCATGAAAGGTTCTACTCAACAAGATGTAGTAAGCATGGAAATGTTTAATACCTATGCTAAACTTAAAGAAGCACAAGTCAATTTAGAGACCATTCAAGACGACATCAGCACCATTCAGATTATAGAAACGGCTGTACCCATTGTAAAGAAAGCAAAACCACTACGCATGGTCATTGTAGGTATCGCATGCCTCGCAACCTTTCTCATTACACTTTTATGGATGTTGTTAAAGAATGAAAAGGAGTTTGAAGAATTAATGAGCTAAGTTTTAAAAATATTTCTTTCGTGCTATAAAAAAAGGCTCCTGTTTCGATTTGAAACAGGAGCCTTTTTTTATATACTAAATCAAGCTACCCTCCAATCACACAACTCATATAAGTTATATCATCTGGAAACTCCTGTTTCTCTTTAAAGGCCGTAATACGATCGTACAAGTCCAAATGCATGGCAGCCGTATAGTTGGGGTGTTGGCTTAAAAAATCAAACACGCCTTCGGGACCAAATTCATCGCCTTTATCGTTCATCACTTCTGATACACCATCGGTATACATAAACAATTGTGAAGGCACGGTAAGTGTTTCTGTCATCTCTTCGACAAAAGGTAACTTTTCAAACATGCCTAAGATGCAGGTTCCTTTATCCAACCATTGATGCGTAGCTCCTGAGTGCAAAATCGGCGGATTATGTCCCGCATTAATACATTTCAAGGTATGCTGCTTCATGTCCACATAGGCTAAAAATACCGTAATGAATTTTTCTCCTTTGGTATGGTTGAAGACTTGTTCATTCAATCGCGTAATGATGTCTTTCAAATCGCTGGTATACAAAACCAAAGTCCTTAAGCAGGCTTGAAAGTTAGACATCAACAAAGCCGCTGGTATTCCCTTGCCTGAGACATCGGCGATGCACACATAAAAGCGATCTTCATCGACAGGAATATAATCGTAATAATCACCCCCAACGATCTTGTTAGGATAATAAGACGCAAATATTTTTAAAGTATCGGTGCAGGGTAAAGTCGAAGGAATTAAATTTTGTTGTACGGTCTTCGCAATTTCAATTTCCTTTTTCAAGGCTTCTTGCTCTAAGCTTAAACGCGCCAAGCGTTTGTTTTCAATGGCCACCAAGGTAATATTGGTAAACGTTTGAATGAAAGAAGTATCTATTTCTACACCATTGGAAGTACCTTCCAACAATACAATCGCCAAGGTTTTATGCTTATGGTTGACAGGAATCACCAAATCTAATTCCTTAAAAACACCATCGAGTTTTACTTTTTGTATTTTATCGGCAGCAATTAAAGCAGCAGGCAATGCTGTATTTACAATACCTGCATCCACGCCGAAATGAACTTTACACGTCCAGGTCACATCGTGTACAAACAAAGCCAATTTTTTAATCTCTAATCCCGCTAAAAGTGTGAAGTGAAAAATTTTATACAACGATGCTTCGGGGAGATTCGCATTGATGGCCGCTGTCATTTCCAATAGGGAATTAAGCTGCATCTGACGCAAATGCGATTCCACTACGCCATGCTTAGCATTCTTATCTACCATCGTTGTTTGGATTGAGGATCGTAGGCATCGCGTAAACCATTGCCCAGCAAGTTGAACGACAATACGATAAGGCAAATACACAAACTCGGTAAAATGACCATGTAACCTCCGTCACTTTCCCAATTGGAATTATATCCCTCGTTTACCATCATGCCCCAAGAAGGCATCGGTTGTTGCACACCCAAGCCTAGGAAGCTTAAGCCCGCTTCAATGAGCACGGCTGCTGCATAGTTTGCAGTTGCAATCACAATGATAGGACCAAACATATTGGGTAAGATGTGTCGAAAGATGATTCTGAAATTACTAATGCCTAATGCTTTTGCGGCTTCAATGAATAATTTTTCTTTGACGGCCATCATCTGACCACGTACAACCCTCGCTACTTCTACCCACATGGTTAAACCTACAGCAACGAAGGCCACCCATATGCCTTTACTTTGCAAAGCCAAACTGATCGCAATCACCAACATAATGCCAGGGATAGACCAAGTCACGGTCAACAACCACATCACGACTTTATCGACTTTCCCTCCGAAGAAGCCTGCCAGTGAACCCATGGTAATGCCTAAGAACATAGAGATCACCATCGAAATCATGCCGATCAACAAAGAAATACGAGCACCAAAAAGCAAACGAGAAAATAAATCTCGACCTGACTTATCTGTACCTAAAAGGTAAGTGCGTTGCTCTACGTTATGCGCATTAAATTCAGCTTTGGCATCTGCATAAGAGATGTGTTCTGTTTTGCCAATGGGATTAATGTAATCGTAGCCGTCACCTTTTTTAAGGTAAGAACAAATACGATCGCCACACAAGGTTTTATCATCGCCAAAATAAATGACTTTAATGAAAGGCAAGACATGCTTGCGGATGGTATCATTCTGTTGACCGTATAACACATAGTGCACCGAATCTCCTTTCAAGGCACAATACTTTATAGGTTCTATGTTGTAAAAATTTTCCTGTCCAAAAATCATTTTAGTAAAAACACCGACTTCTTCGACCTCACGCTGCTTTTTGGCATTGAGCATTGTGACTTGAAAACCCATCTGTTTCTTCTTAATCAATGGGGAACCATCGTCTGCATTGGGTGTACTGTCAGGCATAATCAAATAGCCTAAGAAGGCAACGATATGAGCCAATACAATGACAACAACCGCAAACAAGGCAATAGGATTACTCCTAAACCTTCGCCACACATAATAACCGGGTGATTTTACAGTAGACTTCTCTTTACTCATGATCTGCTGTTGTGTTCCATTAAGCCTTTTTTTGTGGCCAGAAACAAGATGGTTTCATACTGCTTTTCTAGTTCTTCTTGGGGCTGACCTGTAATCTCCTGGTCTGTATCAGGATCTATACATTTCACCCATTCTTTTGCAATCAACTGACGCAGTTCAATGATAAGGTCCCTACACGGCCAATCCAAAGACGACTTCAGCGAAGTAAATGAAGTGACGAAATACAATTCGTCTAATATATCAAACTCTTTATGGGTCACAATCTAATCAGTTTACGCTTCTACCTTTCCAAGTATATTTACCAAACCTTCCCGCCAAAGCCGATACCACTACATAATAGGGGTAAACCATGGCTATGCCTAGATAACTTACTAAGTTAAAAGGTTTATGATAAAAACGGTTAATTTCAAGCAGAAATATTCCGTCCAAAATGATCCTGATCGAGTATGCGATTAGGATCCATAGGGTTAGCTTTTGATCTACTAAAATCAAAAATGGCAATAAAGCATAACAAGTATTCCATAAAAAGACCATAAAGGCGATCACTTTGACATGAATCAGCTGATAGCCTCCCCATTTACTCGCCCATCGTTTACGTTGTTGAAAAAAGCCAGACCACGATGAACATGCTTCTGTTAACACTACAGCGCTCTGATCTTTTACAAAACTCACGTCTTGAGGATTGCCTTTGAACACCTCATGCATTAAAAACTCATCGTCGCCAGAAGCCAAATGTGCATTGTGAAGATAAAGGTCTTGCCCACTGACCAATACTTTTTTATACAATAAGTTAGCGCCGTTGCACATGGTCGGGTAATTCATTTGCCATAATGCTGCACCACTACCAATCAATGAACTCAATTCGACGGCTTGAAAATCGAATAAAAAACTGCCCCTTTTAGGGTATGCAACGGGTCCAAATACAAAACGTGCATTGCTCTGTAAAGCATGACTCATCATGGTCTTCACCCACATGTTCCCAAACACACAATCGGCATCGCTCGTCATGATCCATGTTCCTTGCGCAGCCCCAATACCCACTTTCAACGCTTTCTTTTTACCATACTCCCCTGCTGAAAGCGATAAGAGATGAAGCTTAAAATCTCCTTTATAGTCTTTTATAATTTCTTCAAAGCGATCGTCGGAATGATCGTTCACCAGTATGATTTCCAAATGCTCGCTGGGATAGTCTTGCTCTGCTAATGCCTGCAATAAAAAAGGCAAGTGTTCGACTTCATTTCTAAAAGCAATCACCACCGATACCAATGGGCAAGCAGTGAGGGCATCAGGATATACTTTTATTTTTCTCCAAGAAAAAAACAAAGCCATAAGTCCTAAAGCATAACTTACTACAAGCAGAATTAGGGATATGAAAATCATTTCGATCATCATTTCTTCCTATTCAAAATGGCATTACGCAACAACAACAAAGCCCCTGCTGTACCTGGAAGCAATACATTGACTGTCCATACCAATAAACTTGCTTGCAACACCTGCGCCATCGATACGCCCATATCACTAAAGAACAACGTTACGGCGAGTTCACGTGGACCAAGGTCTAGAAAAGATGGGAAGAATGATTTGAATAAAAAAGATGAAGCGATACCGCTGAATAACTGACTAACACTGCCTTGTACGCCAAACACGAGCAGCACCAAATAAAATTGAAAAGAGAAAACGATATAGCGTAAGGTCGAAAGTAAAAACACCCACACTTTATCCCAGCCTTTTCTTAACCAAGGATCTAAAAGGTCACTGACAAACCTATATTGTTGCCCTAACTTATGCTCTAACCAAAGTGCCAAAGATGTCGAGAAGATGAATATACTCCAACACAACAGCACTAAACTCAAGAAAATGATCAACCACGTATAATACGCTTTATCCCACAAAAACACACTCAAACTGATACCGCCAAACAACAAAGTCGCATACAATTGTGCAATACGTGCGATGGATAATACCCCTGCTCCTCTCCATGCTTCGCCTTTAGGAATGGCTTCGGCTCTTCCTAAGTATTCACCGATGCCCCCTGGCAAGACTAAACTATAAGACAAACCTGTTAAAGTCGTTTTGAATGCAGAAGGAAAAGCAACTTGGAATCCAAAACGTTGCATTAAATAATACCACTTATACGCTTCCAAAGCCCAATTGATGGGCATCAACAGCAAGACAAGAAAGAGCATCATGTATTGTTCATAACCCAAAGGCATGAATGTCCACGCTAGAGGAATTGCATTTCGACGTGCGATTTCACCAATGAGCAGGATTGGGATTAAAAAAGAAAAAAACTTCCAGTAACGGAAGAACTTTGGTTTACTTTCTTTTAGTAATGATACGAAGTGGTTAAATTGCATAGATGGGCAAAATTTCAACGAAGGTCATAAAAGAGCGAATCATCTTGGGTATGGATCCCGGAACCACCATTATGGGTTACGGAGTCATCATGATCAAAGACAAAGAAATTAAAGTGCTCCAATACGGTGTAATCAAACTGAGTAAATACACAAACCACGCAATTAAATTAAGCAAAATATTTGAACGAGTACTACAATTGATCGAAGAATATCATCCCGATGAAGTAGCCATTGAAGCTCCTTTCTTTGGAAAGAATATTCAATCGATGCTGAAACTGGGTAGAGCTCAAGGTGTAGCAATGGCTGCTGCGCTCTACCGCGATGTACCCATTGTAGAGTACGCACCAAAAACAGTAAAACAATCGGTAACAGGAAATGGTAATGCATCGAAAGAACAAGTGGCCGCCATGGTCGAACGCTTGGTCAATCAAAAGCTAGACGGTGAATTGTTTGATGCTACCGATGCACTTGCAGTAGCCATCTGTCATTACTTCCGTAACGGTGAATCGGAAAAGAAAACGAAAGGCTGGGATCAATTTTTAAAAGACAATCCAAACAGGGTAAAATAATGCAAGTACACGGACATAGAGGATGTAGAGGTTTACTTCCAGAAAACACACTCGTCGCTTTTCAAAAAGCCTTGGACTTGAGGGTAGATACCTTAGAAATGGATGTCTGCATCAGCAAAGATTTACAAGTGGTCGTATCGCACGAACCTTGGTTCAACCATGAAATCAGTACGCAACCTGACGGTAAAGAAATTACAGCAGAGAACGAGCATGCATTCAAACTCTTCCATATGCCTTATGCAGACATTAAAACCTTTGACTGTGGATTAAAACTACACCCACGTTTTCCTCTTCAACAAAAAATAGCGGCATACAAACCTTTACTATCTGGTGTCATTGCCTATGCTGAAGCCTTTTCTAATCAAACCATTCACTATAACATTGAAATCAAATATACCGAAGAAGGCCTAAATACTTACCACCCTGATGTCGCGGTATTTTCAACGCTTGTATTGGACGTATTGAAACAGTACAACATCACGCAACGCACGATGGTACAATGTTTCGATGCATGTGTATTGAATCACATTCACGCAACAAATCCAACTCAAATGCTTTCTTTTTTAGTAGAAGAACAAGGGTCTGTTGTTGATCATTTGAAAAAATTAAACTTTATACCACAAGTCTACAGTCCAGACTATGCTTTAGTAACAAAAGATGAAGTAGAATTTTGTCATCAAAAAAACATGTTTGTTATTCCTTGGACCATCAACGATGAAGCTACAATGAATGACATGATCAAATTGGGTGTCGACGGCATGATCAGTGATTTTCCGGATCGATTACTGAACGTGTTAAGGTAAGAACTCTCTTTCTCTTTCCCTGCTCTACGCTCTCTTTCTACGCACTCTTTATCTTCCTTTAAGCTCCGAAACCTTCGTTTCAAACTCTTCTTCTTGTTCTTTGATCCACGTTGAATCAAAAGACAAGCAATCGGCCATCATCGCAATCATAGGTTTGTAAGATTTTTTCAATTGTTCGATGCGAAAATAAAAATCGGATGTCCTTCGTATGTATACGTCTTTTGCATTCAACGCCATTTCCTTTTCTACAGCATACAATACTTGTATCGCTATGGGTTTAGCGAGTTGGTACTTCTGTGCATAATACGCCGACTGAGGAATGAGAGCAATCAAGGCATCGACTTGCTTACCGTATCGACGGACTAATAATTCTGCCTCGTAACTCATCACGTTCAACAAGGTCATCAACTCTATCGTCTTTGTACTGACAAATTTCTCAAAGACTTCATCCGATAAAAATTCTCCGCCAGACAAAGGAAGTTTTTCTGTTTTACAAGCACTAGAAGTCTTGCCTAAAACTTTGCATATTTTATCGGTAGCCCGTTCTGCCATTTTACGGTAGCCTGTCAACTTACCACCAGCAATGGTCAGCAAGCCACTCTTCGCTATAAACAACTCGTCCTTTCTAGAGATCTTACCTTCAGCCTTTCCCTTCTCTAATACCAAGGGTCTTACACCTGACCAAGCAGACTCAATGTGTTCTGTACTCAAGCTTTTCAAATCAAACTTGGCTTTGACACAAGCAATCAAGTAGTCCATTTCTTTTTTAGGAACAACAGGATTATCTAAGCTCCCTTCATAAAAAACATCGGTGGTACCCACGTACACCTTTTCTTCTCTAGGAATAGCGAAGACCATGCGTCCATCAATAGCATCGAAGTATACCGCTTGTTTTAAAGGGAAATCAAAACTACTGAGCACAATGTGTATGCCTCTAGATCCTTTCAGTTTCGTTTCCGCTTTCGTTGTTTTATCTAAGGCATGAATATGATCAACCCAAGGTCCCGCAGCATTGACAATACATTTAGCTTTTATGGTATATACTTGACCTTTGATCTGGTCTTTTAAAACAATACCTGTAATGTGTTGAGCCGAATCATCGTAGGTGAAATTTTCTACGGCCGTATAATTTAAAACCGTGGCTCCCTGCTGTTGAGCAGAAAGTGCCAAGGATAAAGTCAATCGTGCGTCGTCGGTACGGTATTCAAAATATTTTGCAGAACCTTGCAAGCCTTCTTTTTGAAGTAAAGGAATATGCGAAAGTGTTTCTTCTTTACTCAGCATTTTTCTTCGCTCAGCAGCGTCAACGCCCGCTAACCATTCATAGACCCATAAGGCAATGGCCGTGCTTGTTCTACCTAACTCCCCTCCATCATATACCGGTAAAAACATGGGATCTCGATACACCAAGTGTCGAGCATTGCGTTGCAATATCGCTCGTTCTTTGCCGACCTCTCTGACCAATCCCACCTCCAAATTTTTCAAGTACCGTAAGCCTCCATGTATCAACTTGGTAGAACGGCCAGAAGTACCGGATGCAAAATCGCCCTTTTCTACCAACAATGTTTTCAAACCTCTAGAAGCTGAATCCAAGGCAGTACCACAACCTGTAGCTCCTCCGCCGATAATGATGACATCCCAATGTTCATGCAATGCTTTTTGTAAGGCTTCTTCTCTAGACGAAATGGACTGACTCATGTTAAAAAGTTTAAGGAGTAACCTTTGCTTTTACGAGCAATGTAATAATAGGTTGATCAGGTGCATTCGTATATAACATAATTCTTTTTTCTTCAATACCCTTTAAACCTCGAGGGTCAAACGTAAATGATAAGGTAGCACTGGCTCCAGGAGCAATCGGTGTCTTGTGTTCTAAATCTATACACAAACAACTCGTCTCAACTTTGCGAATCAGTAGAGGCGATAAGCCTGCATTTTTAATAACAAAACTTCCTTGCAAGGGCTTTTCTGCAGAAACTTCGTTTAAATCTACTTCTTTCAATAACATCTCAACCACAGGCTTGTTCGCCGTCGTCGCTGGAGCTGGGATAATTTTACCGATGACATAGATCATCAACTCATTTTCGCCTTTATTAAAAGGGATTTCAAGCATCTCCATGTATTTACCCAATTTTTGAGAAGCTGCAAAATCAATGGTAATAGAAAGCGTCGCTTCAAGTCCTGCCGCTAACTTATCGGGTAATCCTTTAATAAAAATATAATTGGGAACTTTTGCTTTTGAAAACATAAAACTGATGGGCTCTTTGCCTGTGTTTTTTATTTTCACACTGCGTTCTACTTTACTGTTCTCCGATACGTTTCCAACTCGAATATAATCGGAAGAAACAGTGAGGCCGCCGTAACTCGTTTCATTCGTATTTTCATTCCATACTTTTTCAGCAGGTTCAACATAAGATTTTATGACCAATTGGTAAGCAGTAGAATCTGGCATCGAACGCAATGATATTTTTCGCTCGAATGTCCCCGGTCTGTTTTTAGGATTTACCTTGATGGCAATTTTATATTTCTGTCCTGCATGAAGCGAGTCCTGAGGCCAACTCAATAAAGTACAGCCACCGTGCGTGTCCATGTCTGTAATGATCATTTTTTTCTTACTGGCATGAGAAAAATAAAAATCAACCACCACATTACCGGTATCTTCGGGAATATAGCCGAGGTTAATTTCTTTTGTTTCAAACAACAAACCCGATTGAGCGGAGGCCATGGAACACGTGAAATACACGCAGCCCAAAATCAAAAGGTGCAAGAAAGATTTTACAGTATTAAACATCCTATTTTATAACTATATTGAAAAGTATTTTACAAAATCTTATTTACAACGACGAAGATAACTATTTTTGTTGCCTAAGGGCAAGAATATTACTGAAACTGTACCATGGCAAGAATATTAACAGGCATACAAAGCAGCGGGAAACCTCATTTAGGAAACATATTAGGAGCTATTCGACCTGCCATTGAATTATCAAAACAAGCGGGTAATGAATCCCTGTTCTTTATTGCAGACTTGCACACCTTAACCAGTTTGAAAGATTCAGAAACACGGAAAGAAAACACCTATGCTGTAGCGGCAGCTTGGTTGGCCTGTGGTTTTGACACCGATAAAAATATTTTCTACCGCCAATCCGATGTCAGTGAAGTGTGTGAATTAGCTTGGATCTTAAGTTGCTTTACGCCTTTCCCAATGCTTGCCAACGCCCATTCATTCAAAGACAAATCAGAACGTTTGTCGGATGTGAATGCGGGGCTGTTTACCTACCCTGTTTTGATGGCTGCCGATATCCTGATGTACGATGCAGACATTATTCCTGTAGGAAAGGATCAAATTCAACACATTGAAATCACACGTGACATTGCTGCTGCATTCAACAAACATTATGGAGAGACCTTGGTCGTGCCTCAAGCCAAAACCAACGAATCGGTGATGATTGTCCCCGGTACCGACGGACAAAAAATGAGTAAGTCTTACAACAATTATATCGATGTCTTTTTACCCGAAAAGGAATTGCGCAAAAAAGTGATGTCGATTACCACCGATAGCACACCGATGGAGGAGCCTAAAAATCCTGACACCTGTAATGTCTTCAAACTATATTCAATATTGGCCGATGCGAGTCAAACCGCTCAACTGAGAGGAAAATATTTAGGTGGTAATTATGGTTATGGTCATGCCAAACAAGAACTACACGAATTAATCTTACAACAATTCATCAAAGAACGTGAGGCCTTTGATTACTTCATCCAAAACAAAGAGCTCCTCGATAAAAAACTATTTGAAGGCGCTCAAAAAGCTAAAGCCATTGGCTTGCCCGTCTTGCAAAAAGTCCGTACAAAAGTCGGGTATTGAACCTATTCCACTTATAAAATAGTCCTATAATTTTACTTATACCTATGAATTGGTAATACCGAAACGAATCATTGATTAGAGTAACTTATCCCGAGGCTTCGGGATATTCGGCATTAAAAAATCGATGTTCACGCACATAAAAAAAAGGTCCCGCATATAATGCGGGACCTTTTTTTATATGTCTACTGCCTTCTGTCTTCTGCCTACTGTCTAATGCCTACTCTTCTGATACCTGATCACTGACTCCCTGATACCTAAAAACTACTTATCTTCCCAAACCAATTGTTTCTTCACGTTCGAAACCAATAATTCAATGCGAGTAGGGTTTGGAATCAATACCAACCTGGTTTCTTTATTCGGGTACAATTCCGTTTCAATCAATACACCTTCTCCAAATTCAGCCTCGTAACGATCTGTACCGTCTTCATTCTTACCGTTTTTCGCGTAACGTTGACCTAAATAAGCAATTGGTAACAATACATCATTGTCGGATTTTATCTTCTCATGAGCGTCTGAAATGATGTCTTCTAAAAATTCACCGTGTTCTTCAATGAAATCATCTTCCAAATCATGCAACTCTTCTTCTACTTGATCGTAATTCTTATTGTCGTACGTCATAGAACTTAGTAAAACTTTCTTTTCAACTATTTCTACTAATTCGGCGTTAAGCGTCTTGTTCATAAATATACTGTTTGAGATTTCAATTAATTCCTTAAAATTAAAAACATAATTGTTATTTTACAGCACTTTATAGGATAATTCTACACGATTTATTTACATTATTATATAAACACCCTTTTCACATGTCTCAGACTACTCGCCTTTCCAAAATCGATCAAGCCAGCCAATCAAGAATTCAACAATGGTTAGGACCTGAAATCGATGCTACCACTCGTACCGAACTCCAAGCCATGATTGACGAGGGGAAAGAAGATGAGCTGATCGATTCCTTTTACAAAAACCTAGATTTTGGTACAGGCGGCCTAAGAGGCATTATGGGAATTGGAACCAATAGAGTCAATAAATACACCTTGGCAATGGCCACACAAGGTCTCAGTAATTATTTATTGAAACATTATCAAAAAGAGCCTATTTCTGTAGCCATTGCACACGATAGCCGAAACAACAGTGCATATTTCGCAAAAGTAACGGCAGAAGTATTCGCAGCCAACGGCATTAAAGTCTATTTTTTCAAAGCGCTTCGCCCTACCCCTGAATTGTCCTTTGCGATAAGAACATTAGGCTGCAAAAGTGGAGTTGTCATCACAGCCTCTCACAACCCTAAAGAATACAACGGTTACAAAGCCTATTGGGAAGATGGAGCTCAAGTGATCGCTCCTCACGATAAAAACATCATTGCTGAAGTACAAAAAATCAGCAGCATCAGCGAAATCAAGTTTGACTATAAAGCAGACATGATCGTTGAAATCGGAGAAGAAATTGACGAGAAGTACTTACAAGCGCTGAAAGATTTATCGGTCAGCCCTGAAGCCATTGCCAGACAACACGATCTGAAAATTGTATTTACTCCGATTCACGGTACAGGTGTTACCCTCGTGGAACCTGTATTAAGACGTTTCGGATTTACCAACATTACCGTATTAGCAGAACAAGCCATTCCAGACGGAAATTTCCCAACCGTCATCTACCCTAACCCAGAAGAAGCCGAAGCATTAAAACTGGCATTGAAAAAAGCCAATGAAATTGGTGCGGACTTAGTGATGGCAACCGATCCCGATGCAGACCGCGTGGGCATTGCCATTCGCAACAATAAAGGTGAACTGCAATTATTAAACGGTAACCAAACCGGTAGTTTGCTGGTTCATTACCTGTTGATGGCTTGGAAAGAACAAAATAAATTTAAAGGGAATGAGTTTGTGGTGAAAACCATTGTAACCACCGACTTGATTGCCAAAATCGCAGCCTTCTACGGTGTAAAATCGTATGAAACCCTTACAGGATTCAAATACATTGCTGCCCTTATTAAAAAGCTAGAAGGTAAAGAAGTATTCATCGGTGGAGGTGAAGAAAGTTACGGCTATTTAGTGGGTGATAAAGTAAGAGACAAAGATGCCATTGCGGCTTGTGCATTCATTGCAGAAATGGCTGCTTATACGAAAGACAAAGGTTCTAGCTTATACGACTTGTTGCTCGAAACGTATGTGCAATTTGGCTATTACAAAGAAAAACTGGTTTCTATCACGAAGAAAGGAAAATCAGGTGCGGAAGAAATACAAGCCATGATGAAGGACTTGCGCGCCAATCCTCCTGTTCAACTGGCGGGTTCTAAAGTCATTCGTATGAAAGACTACAACGAAGGTACTTGGCTCAATCCTCAAAATGGAGAAAAAGGTACCATGGATTATCCTTCAGAAAACGTACTTCAATTCCTGACCGAAGACGGTAGCTTAGTCTCTGCCCGCCCTTCTGGAACGGAACCTAAAATAAAATTCTATTTCAGTGTAAACGAGCCGCTTAAAAGTAAGGAAGCCTTTGATGCCGTTTCCATACAACTCGATCAAAAACTAGATCGCTTAGCGAAAGACTTAAACATTTAACACCTATGAGCCAGCCCGATTTTATCAAACAACTGAATATTATATGGTTAGCTCTTATAGCAGGCTTAGTCATGTTTATGGGTGTGGTTTATGTGGTATTGATTCCTCAAACCACGAGCACTCCAATGGATGCAACGGTGTATTACATCATCGCAGTAGTATTGGCTACGCTCGGTATGATCAGTTCGACCTTCATGTATAAAATACAAGTTCGAAGTGCGGCTCAGCTTGTAAACCCTGTACCAGAAAGACTTATGGCGCATTACCAAACTGCTTTACTGATCAAGTTGGCCTTATTAGAGGGCCCTGGTTTGTTTACCGTAGTGGCAGGTTTGCTAACGCAACAACCCTTATTTGCAGCACTTACCGCTGGAATACTAGCACTCATGATCATCGCTAAACCTTCAGAACTCCAATTCAGAGAAGATTTCCTCAACGGCAGAGATCTTTAAGATTTTTCCACTTTCTAAAAAAAATGCTGTTTTTATCCTTATCCCCCGTGTAATTTCACTATTTTTGTGGCTCATTTTCACAAGCGAGTACGCATAGAATACAGGGAAAAATGGCTGACAAATATTTTATTATTGATTTCGATAGCACTTTCACTCAAGTGGAAGCACTCGATGTTTTAGGAGAAATTTCATTAAACGGAAATCCTGACAAAGCGAAAATCCTACAAGAAATTGTAGACCTCACCAATCAAGGCATGGAAGGCAAAGCGTCCTTTTCTGAAAACCTTCGCTTAAGACTTGAGTTACTAAAAGCCCACACCAATCATATCGAACCATTGATTGCGAAACTAAAAGGAAAAGTTTCAAAATCTGTCGTTCGTAACCGATCTTTCTTCAAAGATTATGCCGACCAAATACTAATCGTATCGAGCGGTTTCAAAGAGTTCATTGCTCCTGTTGTCATGGAATACGGCATCAAAGAAGAAAATATTTATGCCAACAAATTTAAAACAGACGAAAAAGGCAACATCGTTGGATTCGACAGCAGCATTGCTCTAAGCGAAGACAAAGGTAAAATCAAGTTGGTAAAACAACTGAACCTGAAAGGCGAAGTCTATGTCATCGGTGATGGTTATACCGATTACGAAATTAGAGAAGCTGGACTAGCAAGTAAATTTTACGCCTTCACAGAAAACGTATCACGCGCATCTGTTATCGCTAAAGCAGACCACATCACACCTTCATTCGACGAATTCTTATACGACAATAACTTACCAATGGCACTGAGCTATCCAAAGAGTCGTATCAATGTTTTGTTACTTGAAAACATTCACCCTGAAGCTGTTCGCTTATTCAAAGAGGAAGGTTACAGCGTTGAATCGTTTACTGGAGCAATGGACGAAGACGAGTTGATTGAAAAAATAAAAAACGTATCGATTGTAGGTCTACGTTCTAAAACCAACATCACAGAAAAAGTATTAGACTCTGCTTCTAAATTAATTTCTATTGGTGCCTTCTGTATCGGAACCAATCAAATCGATTTGAATGCGGCACTAAAAAAAGGCGTAACGGTATTCAATGCTCCATTTAGCAATACACGTTCTGTGGTTGAATTGGCCATCGGAGAAATCATCATGCTGTACCGTCGTACCTTAGACAAGAGCATGCAAATGCACAAAGGACAATGGGATAAATCAGCCTTAAACAGTCACGAGATCAGAGGTAAAAAACTAGGTATTGTTGGTTACGGAAACATTGGAGCTCAACTTTCAGTCGTTGCTGAATCGATTGGTATGGAAGTTTATTACTACGATATCGTTGAAAAACTTTCTTTGGGTAATGCAAAAAAATGCAACAGCTTAAAAGAATTATTAGAAACAGTCGACGTCGTAAGTTTACACGTTGACGGTAGAGCTTCTAATAAAAATGTATTCGGCGCAGAGCAGTTCGAATGGATGAAAAAACACAGCATCTTTGTGAACTTAAGCCGCGGTCACGTGGTAGACCTTGATGCGCTTGCCGATAACATGATCTCTGGTAAAATCATCGGAGCTGGATTAGATGTATTCCCTTCTGAACCGAAAAACAACAGCGAAGAATTCGTAAACAAAGTTAGAGGATTGAGCAACGTGATTCTTACGCCACACATCGGAGGAAGTACCGAAGAAGCTCAGTTTAACATCGGAAACTTTGTTCCTCAACGCATCATTGAATATGTAAATACAGGAAATACACTACACAGTGTTAATTTCCCTAACATTCAATTGCCAACATGGGATCATCAAGCACACCGCTTGATTCACTTCCACGAAAACATGCCAGGCATCATGGCAAAAATCAACTTGATTTTTGCAGAGTACAACATCAACATCGTTGGTCAGTACTTGAAAACCAATGAAAAAACAGGTTATGTGATTACAGACATTGGCAGCAAATACAACCAAGAGTTGATCGATGCCTTGAAAAACATTCCGAATACCATTAAGTTAAGAATCATCTATTAATCTTCTAGCACGTGAGTAAAGACAATAAAATATATTTTACGCCTGGACCATCTGAACTGTATCCTACGGTGGCTGATCACATAGGAGAAGCGTTGGACATAAAAATTCCAGTCATCTCTCACAGAAGTAAATTATTTCAAGACGTTTACGCCCACGCTACACAAGGCTTAAGAACACTCTTGAATCTTCCAGACAATTATCAGATCTTGTTTTTAAGTTCTGCTACTGAAATTTGGGAACGTGCCTTACAAAACTGTGTTAGCTCAACAAGCTTTCATGCCGTCAACGGATCGTTTTCAAAACGTTTTTACGAATTCTCTGGAGAACTTGGCCTTACAGGCATCAAAGCAGAAGTTCCTTTCGGAGAAAGCTTCAGTGCCGATGCCTTAAACATTCCTGCAGAAGTTGAAATGATTTGCTTAACACACAATGAAACAAGTTCTGGCGCTTCAATGCCTGTCAGCGAAATCAACAAAGTAAGAACTAAACACAAAGACGCTTTAATATTCGTCGATGCCGTTTCTTCTCTTCCTTATCCTGACTTCGACTACAGCAAAATTGATTCTGTATTCTTTTCTGTACAAAAATGCTTTGGCCTTCCAGCTGGACTTGGGGTATGGATTCTCAACGAACGTTGCATTGAAAAAGCAAAAGTCGTCGCAACGAAACGCTCAACTGGAACTTACCACACCATCGATTCGATGTTGTCTAAAGCCATTGTCAATCAAACGCCTGAAACGCCCAATGTCTTGAACATTTTTCTATTAGGAAAAGTTATAGAGGATATGAATAAAATCGGCGTAGGTGAAATGCGTAAGGTTACAGAGCGTAAAGCCAAACTGGTTTACGATTACCTAGCCAGCAGCAGCAACTTTGACGTATTCGTTCAAAACGAAGCGCAACGTTCTCAAACGACCATTGTTGCCAATACCAAATTAGCTCCATCAGAAGTCAATAAGCTACTTGCTCCGTTCGATATGGCAGTAGGCAGTGGATATGGAAACTACAAAGACAAACAAATACGCATAGCAAACTTCCCTGCGCACAGCGAAGCGCAAATAGAAAAACTAGTCCATACTTTAAAAACTCAAATCGGTTAATATTATGCTACTGAACGAAGGCGATTTCTATTCTGAAAATTTCACTTACTCTGCGGAGGCTGTAAAAACATTTGCGGAAATTTCTGGTGACTTCAATCCGATTCACATCGATGAAGAATATGCTGCAACGACGGTATTTAAAAAACCAATTGTACACGGCATTTTTGCATTGAGTATTTTTTCAAAAATCATTGGCATGACTTTCCCTGGTGAAGGGACTATCTACATGAAACAAGACGTAAGTTTTAAACGTCCTGTATTCGTTGGAAAAGAATACATCGCTAAATGTACGATCAGCGAAGTGAACCGTGAAAGACATACTGCTCTTGTTGCCACTCAAATCTTGGATGCAGAAACTAAGAAGTTGTGCGTAGAAGGCTTAGCGACTATCATGCATACGACTAAAATATAGATACGGTGGGTAATAAGGAACGTTTGCAGCTGATCCTTGTTTTTAAAGGAGCCATCTTGAAAAAGATGCTTCCTGGCTTAACACTTGTTGCCATACTGACGTCTACGTTAGCCATTTTACATTTTAACAGCAAAGAACTCCAAAGCTTCAACCTCTCTATAAGCGCTGCTCTTCCAGGCTATATGGGAGCTGCTTTGGGTTTATTACTTGTCTTTCGTAATTCTACTGCCTATGAAAAATGGTGGGAAGCGCGCAAGGAAATTGGCACCTTAGTCAATACTGCTAGAAACTTTGCATTATGCCTTAACGGTTTCTTACCACCAAAACATCCTCAAAAAAACGCCCTCATTGAACTGTTGATCAGTTATGTGTTTTCTTTAAAAGATCACCTGAGGGATAAAGAAGAATTCAGTCACTTACATAACCTGTCAGAAAGCGACCAAAAACTCCTTCTCAAAGCCAAGCACAAACCCAACATCATCGTCAATATTATGATGAACAAGGTGGAGCTGTTATGGAAAGACAGAGACATCACGGATTTTCAACAATACATCTTGATCGATAAGTTAAATGGACTTATTGATGTACAAGGAAAATGTGAACGCATCAAGAACACCCCCATTCCTATGGCTTACGGCTTCTTGTTGAAATTTTTTATCAACATCTACGTCATCATTCTTCCCTTCAGTTTAATAGAAGACATCGGTTGGGGTTGTGTACCTTTGGTGATGCTGCTTTACTACATCTTAATGAGCATTGTCATTACCGCAGAAGAAATTGAAGAACCATTCGGCACAGACCTTAACGATTTAAAACTGGATGTTATTTCACATAACATCGGTATGAATATTCGTGAAATCATTGAGCACGAATAAAAAATCACCTGTAGTTACGCTATAAGAAAAGACCTTTACGACCTATTATTTTTTTTCGGATTATAAAAAACAATATACCTACGACTAGGAATAACGTAAGAAATATAATTAACAACCGATCAGGGAAAGCCTCTTTAGGTGTTACAATATTTTCTTTTGCAACAAGAGCACCAATGTAATGTTTATCGGAAGAAAAAAAATCATTCTCCTCACTATAATATATCTCTAACGTATCCCCTTTGGAGAATCCCGGATTTTTATCCAATACGGTTGACAATGTAAAATCAATGGGGAGGTGATTTGATATTAGATCGGTATAGATAGCATAAAACTCCGCCCCATTGCAGCTAAAATGAAGCTTACATTTCGTATCATATCCTACATCTCTGTTATAACTTACGCTATAGGTATTTACAACATCTGATTGTCCGACATAAATTACCTCTTTACCTTCCTCAAAATAATTCTCGTTTGCTCTTATTAAACAAGAATCATCCTGATAAACAGACCACGTATCTATCGTATCAGAAAATGATGCAATCGGTAAAAGAATAAACAAAATATTAGTCAACAATTTGATGCTATTACACTTCATAATACCCATAGAATAGAGGTTACAATTAACACGCTTAGCTTAACGACAAACGTCGCCGAGGTTTAAAACCTCGGCGACGTTGCGTACATAAAATCGTATATATTCAAGTAAGCTACGACGCCAAATAAGTCCTGATCGAATCAGCAATGGTCGTAAAGGTCTTCGTCAACAAGGCTTCATTCTCTTCTAACAAGGTTACCCTAAAGCCCCTCAAATCGGAACAGAAAGAAGAAATCGGCACAACACAAATACCTGTAGATCCTAACAAGTAGTATACAAAACGTTTATCTAAATCTACGCCGTCTTTGCTCACCCACTCTTCCACCATCTTCTTCACTGCTGGATTAGCAATCGGTAGAGTTTGTTTATTCGTTAAAATACCTTCTTTGAAAATAATAGTATTGTAAAATGCACCGTAGGTTTCATTGAATTGTAACTCTGGCACTGCTGAAAGAATTCCTGCGATGATCTTACTGCGCTTACCAATCGTTTGATTTAAGTCAAGACGATATTGTTTGTAATTGGGATGTGCCATGATCAACGGTATTGCCAATTGTGGCAATGTCGTAGAACACACTTCAATCATTTTAGCATTATCTAAAGCAGAGCAAAACCGATCGAAATCTTTATCGTTGCGTTTATTGTAAAACTCCATCCAACCGCAACGTGAACCTGGCCAAGGAAATTCTTTCGATATTCCTTTCATGGCAAGTCCTGGCACATCTTCTATCACTTCCGCCAAAGAGTAAGCACGAGCACCGTTGTACGTAATGTTCAAATAAATTTCATCGCTGATTAAAAACAAATTAAACTCACGTGCAATCTGCACGATGCGTTTTAACGTTTCCAATGGATATACCATACCTGTAGGGTTATCAGGATTGATGATGAGTATACCGATGATGTTGGGATTGTATTTTACTTGATTGTATAAATCGTCTAAATCTGGATACCAATGGTTGGTCGGATCTAATTTGTACGTAATGGGTTCTTGGTGTGCGTGCGCTGCTTCTGCCGATGAATGCGTTGAATAAGCAGGAGATGGCCCGATGACACGCAAGCCTGAATTGATGAATTGGTATACCTTTGCAATGGCATCGCCCAATCCATTGAAGAATAAAATATCGTCTGGTGTAATCTGAGCACCTTGCTTCTCGTTGTTCAGATCCGTTAAAAACTCGCGCGTTTTTAAAATACCTTTAGAAGGACTGTATTTATAAGAAGCGTTATCCATCGTCAATTGAGAAATGATGTCACGCATCCACAAAGGCACTTCATTATTCTTCTGAATAGGATCGCCGATGTTTTCCCAAATGATTTCTTGACCCTGCTTTTGAATTAAGTCCGCTTTCTTTACGATCTCTCTAATTTCGTAACTTAATTCCTTCGCTCCTTCGCTTAGTATTTTATGTCTCATTGTGTTCGGTATAATCCTACAAAAATATGATTAATTCTGTTTAGATTGAAACACTTGTTCACTTACCTTCATCAATAAAACCAATATTTACTATGGCCTCTTCACTTGATGACATGGAAGCATACGAACTGCTTCAAATAGAATTGGATAGGTCTTTACAAAAGTACAGCAACACCCTACCCTTCAGCAAGCAGGAGCAAGCGTCGATTCTGCATTTTTTAAACCACTGGATAGAATACATTTGCTTTCAACGGCACATGAGTACTTGGAAAGAGATTGTTGCGAAGGAAACAGAAGAGTCGTTTAAAATATGGTACACCGAAACATTTAAAGAGGCTTCATTTCAAAAAGAGCCCTACGAGAAGATCTTAGGAAATTTTCAGGATCAATTTAATAAGGCATAAAAAAAGCCCTTAAAAAATAAATTTTTACGGACTTTTTAGATTAGAGAGCGAAGAGCGAGTCTGGAGTTATCCGCACTCGTTCTTCGCTCTCGCACTTTTATGCTGTAGGAAGGGGATTCGAACCACCTACGGAGCGGTTAGCTATAAAGCAAAAAGAAAACTTTGTGGTCAACCCATACTTTACGTTTGTTCCGGACTCTCCACCCCCGAGACAGGAGGGCATGTCTGCCAATTTCATCACCCTACAGTATGGTGAAATGATCAACGTCATGATCACTTCACAAATGTAATACAAGAAGCCTTTAATTCAAAATAACACATAAAAATAGCTTAATATTTACAGAATACATAATAAAATAACACTATTTTTACCATATCAGTAATTTAACAACAAAATCATGGCTCAAGATTATCAATATGACAAAACAGATTTGGCGATTTTGACGCTGTTGCAAGAAAATGCATCCATGCCCTACACTGAAATTGCCAAGAAAGTACATGTTTCTCCAGGTACTATTCACGTACGCATGAAAAAAATGGAAGACCAAGGCATCGTCAAAGGAGCAGAACTTCGCATCGACTATTCTAAAATTGGATTCGACATCACTGCTTTTCTAGGGGTATACTTGCAAAAAAGTTCTTACTACGATCAAGCACTGAAAGACCTTAAAAATATTCCTGAGGTCGTCAACGTACATTACACAACGGGAACCTACAGCATGTTTGTGAAAATCATTTGCCGCGATACGAATCACTTGAGAGAAGTATTACACGGAAAACTTCAAAAAGTAAACGGCATCGAACGTACCGAAACCATCATCTCATTAGAAGAATCTTTCGACAGAAACATCTCTTTGGAAAATGTGCGGTAGGTGTTTACCACAAACGTCGGGGAGGATTTGAAGCTCGACGACGTTATGAATACCGAAACTCAGGTATTGCAAAAGTCCTAAATATTCCCAAATGAGCCTATTTTTTCTCTTTAGGGGTAAAAAAGCGTTAAATACTCACCTAATCATTAAGAGCAACGTGCTTTTTATAAGCATAATGGAGAATATTTTAGCCTAAAAGGAACCGATTTCCCCCAATTTTGTTCTATTTTTACATACAAATTAGAATTGGTCTAAATATCAATCATGTCTGATAGCAATAAAATATTAGAGGAATTAACCCAGTCGGATTACAAATACGGTTTCGTAACCAATATCGAAAACGAGTCTGCTCCTATGGGATTAAGCGAAGATACCGTTCGCTTCATTTCGGCTAAGAAAAACGAACCTGAATGGTTGTTGGAATGGCGCTTAAAAGCCTACAAACTGTGGTTGAGTATGGAAGCTCCTACTTGGGCAAACGTTACGTTTCCCAAAATAAACTTCCAAGATATTATTTATTACTCTGCCCCTAAGCAAAAAATAGCGATCTCTAGTTTAGACGAAATCGATCCCGAACTTCGTGCAACCTTTGCCAAGCTTGGCATTTCACTAGACGAACAAAAAAGATTAACAGGTGTAGCTGTAGATGCTGTTATTGACAGTGTTTCCATCACGACGACCTTCAAAGGTAAACTTTCAGAATTGGGCATCATTTTCTGCTCTATGAGCGAAGCGGTACAAGAGCATCCTGAATTGGTGAAAAAATATTTAGGGTCAGTCGTTCCAATGACCGACAACTATTTTACAGCACTCAACTCTGCCGTATTCAGCGATGGATCGTTTTGTTATATTCCTAAAGGCGTTCGTTGCCCGATGGAACTTTCGACTTACTTCCGTATCAATGCCGCCAACACCGGGCAGTTTGAAAGGACATTGCTCATTGCCGATGAAAGCAGTCATGTCAGTTACTTAGAAGGTTGTACTGCACCCATGCGTGATGAAAATCAATTGCATGCTGCCGTGGTGGAATTGATTGCCATGGAAAAAGCAGAAATCAAATATTCTACCGTTCAAAACTGGTACCCTGGCGACAAAAATGGTAAAGGAGGAATTTACAACTTCGTTACCAAACGCGGTATCTGTGCTGGTGATCATGCTAAGATTTCTTGGACACAAGTAGAAACAGGTTCTGCCATTACGTGGAAATACCCAAGTGTCATTTTGAAAGGTGATTATTCTATCGGTGAATTTTATTCTGTTGCCGTAACGAATAATTTTCAACAAGCCGATACAGGTACTAAAATGATTCACATCGGTAGCCATACCCGCAGCCGTATTGTCTCAAAAGGAATATCTGCCGGTAAAAGCCATAACTCCTACAGAGGCTTGGTAAAAGTAATGAGCCGTGCCAACAACGCTCGTAACTTCTCTCAATGTGATTCTCTCTTGATGGGAGATCAATGTGGAGCACATACCTTCCCCTACATCGAAGTCGATAACAACACCGCCATGGTAGAGCATGAAGCTACCACGTCTAAAATTGGCGAAGACCAAATATTTTATTGTAAACAACGCGGCATTGATGCTGAGAAAGCGGTAGCCCTTATTGTGAACGGATATTGCAAAGAAGTATTAAACCAACTTCCAATGGAGTTTGCAGTAGAAGCTCAAAAGCTTCTCGCCATAAGCCTAGAAGGAAGCGTAGGCTAAAAATAAAAACGCACAGAACAAACTAATCGAACGGACAAGTCGCGATTTGTCTATACAAAAAAAACTAAAACCATGTTAAGCATAAAAAATCTTCAAGCTCGCATCGAGGAAAAAGAAATACTAAAAGGAATCAACTTAGAAGTGAAAGCCGGTGAAGTACACGCCATCATGGGTCCCAACGGATCAGGCAAAAGTACTTTAGCCTCTGTACTTTCAGGACGTGAGACATACGAAGTCACGGGCGGTTCTGTGTTATTCGAAGGTAAAGACCTCTTAGAACTTTCTCCTGAAGAACGTGCTTGCGAAGGCGTATTCTTAGCGTTTCAATACCCTGTTGAAATTCCAGGTGTGAGTACGATCAATTTCTTAAAAACGGCTGTAAACTCTATTAGAGAATACAGAGGTGAAGAACCCATGGATGCCGTTTCATTTTTGAAGATGATGAAAGAAAAAGTAAAGCTGGTTGAAATTGATGAGACCTTATTGAGACGCTCATTGAACGAAGGTTTTTCAGGTGGAGAGAAAAAAAGAAATGAAATCTTCCAAATGGCGATGCTTGAACCAAAGCTGACTATTTTAGATGAAACTGATTCTGGTTTGGACATCGACGCCTTGCGTATTGTGGCAAACGGGGTCAATAAATTGCGTACAAAAAACAACGCTGTTATTGTCGTAACCCACTACCAGCGGCTGTTGGATTACATCGTACCCGATTTCGTACACGTATTGTACAATGGTCGTATCGTAAAATCTGGCACAAAAGAATTGGCGCTTGAACTAGAAGCCAAAGGATACGATTGGATCAAAACAGAAAACGCTGCCGTATAATTTATAGAATCCAGCACAATGAATTTGAAAGACTTATTATTACAAGAATATAAAACCTTTGCTCCTACTGCTTCTCAAAGTATTCCTAGCAGTGTGCGTGAAGAATCAATCAAGCAGTTGGGTGAACTTGGTATTCCTACTTTTAAAATGGAAGAATGGAAATACACCAACTTGAAAAGCATTTTAGAAACACCTTTTAAAAGTGCTTCTTCTTCAGACATCGCAAAAGAAAGTATTCGTTTTTACAAAATCGATGCATACCAATTGGTATTTGTGAATGGTATCTTAAACCAAAGTCTTTCTCACACTGACGGACTAGAAGAGTTTGCGACACTAAGCTCTATCGCAGATGCAGATCCCGCCTTAGTCGGTAAATTCATCAATACCTTCAATCCTTTTCAAGACGGCTTACAAGCTTCTAACTTAGCCTTCGCTAAAGACGGCGTATGCTTACACGTAAAAAAAGGAAAGACTTTAGCCAAACCTGTTATCGCCTATTTCATCGCAGACAGCAGTAAAGGTCCTGTATTAGTGCAACCCCGTAACTTGATCGTATTAGAACAAGCCTCTTCTCTCCAATGGATTGAAAGTTTTCAATCGATCGGTCAAGACACTTCGTTTACCAATACCTGTTCTGAATTCTTCTTACATCAAGATGCAAGATTAGAGCAATACAAATTCCAACAAGAAAGCGACAAAGCTTACCATGTAGGAACTTCTCAAGTCGTTCACTTAGAAAAAAGTTACTCGCACTCGGGAACGTACACGTGGAGCGGTGCTTTGGTAAGAAATAACCTTAACATACATCTGGGTGCAGAGTACTGCGAAGCTCACTTGTATGGTTTGTACTTAGGCAACGGTTCTCAACACATCGACAACCATTCTTTAGTAGACCACGCCAAAGCGAATTGTTATTCTAACGAATTGTACAAAGGCATCCTCAACGGAGAATCAAGAGGCGTATTCAACGGAAAAATTTGGGTTCAAAAAGATGCTCAAAAAACAAATGCTTTTCAATCGAACAAAAGTGTATTGCTTTCTCAAAAAGCAACCATGAATACAAAACCTCAATTGGAAATATTTGCCGATGATGTGAAATGTTCTCACGGTGCTACTGTAGGACAGATGGACGAAAATGCTCTATTCTTCTTGCGTTCAAGAGGTATTCCTGTTGAACAAGCGAAGATTTTATTGATGCAAGCCTTTTCAGATGATGTATTGAATAAAATTTCAATCCCTGAACTTCAAGAAGAAATCAGCGCAGAAATAGCTCAAGGTTTAATCCGCTAGTACTTTAACCCGATGCACTCGTGAGTCAAACTCTTCCTCATACGATCGACGCAGATCTTGTTCGTCAACAATTTCCGGTATTACACCAAACGGTCAACAACAAACCTTTGGTATACCTTGACAATGCAGCTACGACACAAAAACCTGTATCGGTTATTCAATCGATACAACAGTACTACGAACACAACAACGCCAACATACACCGTGGCATACACTCTTTAGCAGAACGCGCCACTGCCGATTATGAAAAAACACGTGATGTCGTAAAAGCATTCATCGGAGCAGAACAACGCGAAGAAATTATTTTTACGAAAGGTACTACAGAAGGCATCAACCTCGTCGCTCAAGCATGGGGTCGCATGAACCTCCAAGAAGACGATGAAATCTTGGTCTCAGCCATGGAACACCATTCCAACATGGTGCCTTGGCAAATGATTGCCAAAGAAAAGAAAGCAAAGGTTAAGATTATTCCGATGAACGATCAAGGGGAATTACTCTTGGACGAATACAAAAAACTATTAAACGATAAGACCAAATTGGTTGCAGTTGTTCACGCCTCTAATACCCTCGGTTCTATCAATCCTATAGAAGAAATCATTCGTCTCGCTCATGCACAAAAGGCATTGGTATTAATAGACGGTGCACAATCTTGTTCTCACCTCGATTTGAATGTAGCCGCGTGGGATACAGACTTCTTTGTTTTTTCAGGACACAAAGTATACGGCCCTACAGGCGTGGGTGTATTGTACGGCAAACGTGCTTTACTCGAGGCTATGGAGCCTTACCAAGGTGGTGGAGAAATGATCGGCGAAGTTCGTTACGACGGCTTTACCGTAAATGAATTACCCTATAAATTTGAAGCAGGTACACCCAACATTGCAGATGTCATTGCTTTAAAACCTGCCTTGGATTTCATAACAGAACTTGGAAAAATAAACATCCGTACTTACGAAAATGCATTACTACAATACGCCAATCAAAAACTAGAACCTATAGAGGGTATTCGTTTTATCGGTACAGCTAAAGAAAAAGTAAGCATACTTTCCTTCGTCTTTAACGACATTCATCACCACGATTTAGGGGTCATCCTTGATCAAGATGGCATTGCTATTCGCACAGGACACCATTGTACTCAACCCTTGATGGGAAGATTAGGCATCAGTGGAACTTCTAGGGCCTCTTTTGCTGTTTACAATACATTCGATGAAATAGATCGATTAGAAGCAGGTTTGAAGAAAGCCATCAAACTATTGAGATAATGCAAAGCATAAAAGAAATACAAGACGGTATCATTGAAAATTTTGAATTATTCGATAACTGGGACGATAAATACGCTTACATCATCGAATGCGGAAAAAGTTTGGCTACTCTACCCGATCAATTCAAAACAGTAGATCGCTTAGTGCGCGGTTGTCAATCTCAAGTGTGGTTGCATGCGGAAGAAAAAGATGGCCTAGTTAATTTTCAAGCCGACAGTGATGCGATTATTGTAAAAGGATTAATCAGTTTATTGGTACGTGTCTTGTCTCATCAAACAGCAGAAGACATTGTCAACAACGAATTATACTTCATTGAAAAAATAGGCATGCAGAGTCATCTTTCTATGACAAGATCCAACGGCCTTTCCAGCATGTTGAAGACCATGAAAGTGAAAGCATTATTGTTTCAAGAAGCACATAAAAACAACTAATACCGATATAAACAAAATGAGCGAACCTATTCCAGCGGAAGAACTAAAAGAAAAAGCACTCGAGAAAATCAAGAGTGTATTCGACCCGGAAATACCGGTGAATGTTTATGAATTAGGCTTGATCTATGAAGTCAGTACATTTCCAGTCAACAATGTGTTTGTTCAAATGACATTAACAACACCCAACTGTCCTTCTGCTCAAAGTATGCCAGCGGAAATTGAGCAACGCATCAGAGAGATCGAAGGCGTAAACGATGTAACAGTAGAGGTAACCTTCGATCCCCCATGGTCACAAGACATGATGACCGAAGCAGCAAAATTAGAATTAGGCTTTTTATAAAATAGATAAACATAAACAAAACGAATATGTATCCAGAACAAATGGTTGCCCCTATGCGCCAAGACTTGAGTAGCGTTGGGTTTAAAGAATTAAAATCAGCACAAGAAGTTGATAACTTCATGAAAGAAGAAGGTACGACCATTGTTGTCATAAACTCTGTATGCGGATGTGCTGCAGGCAGTGCTAGACCAGGTGTTAAAATGGCCATTGCCGCAGCTGCTAAAAAACCTAATAACCTAGGAACTGTATTTGCAGGCGTAGACACAGAAGCTACACAACGTGCTAGAGAATACACATTACCTTACCCTCCTTCTTCTCCTGCTGTTGCTTTGTTTAAAAACGGTGAATTAGTACACATGGTAGAACGTCATCACATTGAAGGCCGCAGTGCTGAAATGATTTCTCAACACTTGCAATTGGTATTCGAAGATTTATTGTAACCACATACGAACATCACAAACAAAAACACAGCTTGGTATTCAGGCTGTGTTTTTTTTGAAATGTACTCTCGCCGCCATGGTTCGTGTCTTCACGAACCAAATATTTCGATCAACTATATAATGACAAGTGAAAACGACTAATAAAACAAGCCTTTATTTTTCTAGCATTTTGGTTCGTGAAGACACGAACCATGGCGAGGGTAACTAAAATTATAATTCTTATTTACGATGAAATACCACCTTTCTCTTTTAATTACTTTTCTAGTATTGCTCAGTCTATCGGCAATACAACCTCACGACTACTTCACATGGTTCCTCGAAGTTATGCCAGCAATCGTGGGCTGCATCATACTAATGTTAATTTATCGCAAATATAAATTCACCAATTTAGTCTACACCTTTGTATTCATACATGCCATCATACTCATGATTGGCGGGCACTATACCTATGCTGAAGTACCTTTATTCAATTGGATACAAGAAGTTCTTCATCAATCAAGAAACAATTACGATAAGGTCGGTCATTTTGCACAGGGCTTTATTCCTGCTCTCATCACACGAGAACTCTTCATTAGACAACATGTCATTTCAAATCGAACGTGGATGAATGTTTGTACGGTAGCCATCGTCATGTCGATCAGTGTATGTTATGAATTTTTAGAATGGGGCGTTGCATTGCTTTCAGGAGAATCAGCAGAAGCTTTTTTAGGAACACAAGGTTATGCATGGGATACACAAGCTGACATGCTTTATGCTACCATTGGAGCTACAGCAGCACTGTTACTACTGAGTAATTATCATAATCGGCTTATAGCATCGATCCCTTATAACAAAAAACCTACTTCCATATAAGCTCAATCGGGATAAAACAGGAATGCATTTTTCAAAACAGTCGATAATCATCGGCTATCCCATTAAAATCTCTTTAGAGAATTAAAAATGGAGGTAAGTATCCACACACAACACGTGTGAATAATGTAAGTTATCGCTATAACCATGTAACAACCCTACCCTTAAAGTTGGTCTATTTTGTAATAACATAATTCACTTACAAATAAACCCCACGAAAATGAGTCACGAAAAATTTGAATCTTGTATCCAAGCATGTTTAGCATGTGCGACCGAATGCGACCACTGTGCTTCTGAATGTTTAAACGAATCAGATGTTAAAATGCTAGCAAAATGTATTCAGTTAGAGAGAGAATGCGCTGAAATGTGTTTAAGTGCTGCTCGACTAATGAGTTTAGGGAGTGAACACGCTGGAGATGTATGTAATGTATGCATAGACTACTGCAACAGATGCGCCGACGAGTGCGATAAGCATTCTCATATGGATCATTGCAAAAAATGTGCTGAAGCCTGTAGAATGTGTGCAGAGGAATGTGAAAAAACATCAGCGCAACACATTCACTAATTCCCTTTAACATTAGTGAGCTGGCTCTTTCTCATTTTTCAAGAAGTCTCCGAAGCGGTGCAGCGAATTCTGGAGCTTCTTGAAAAATACCCCTATGGTTGTCAAAACAGCCTTCAAATAACATTTTAAGCTCAATATTTTGTTTTTAGAAAAATTTTGTAAATTATACTCATAAATATGTAACAATAGTCATAATAAAAATGACTTCTTTTACTGACCAATGAAAAACATTCTTGTCATATTGCTTTTAGGAATTTACACCACCTTTAATTTAGGCTTGGTTGTAAACACCCATTACTGCTGCGGCAAGATTACATCCGTTTCCATAAACAAGACTTCTAAAAACACCTGTGGTATTTGTGGAAAGAAAAAAACGACCAAAGACTGTTGTAAAGATACACAAACACAGCTTTCTATGGATGACACGCAAAGAAGTCCGCAAACTAACGTTGAGTTCCCTATTTATACTTTAGCATACACTCCATTAATCATTTCTCATGTTATTCAAGCACCTAATTTTTCTTCGCTGAATCAACATGCTATTCCATCTTATTCTTTTAATACAGGGCCTCCTAAAACAGCATTGTACATTCAAATACAATCCCTTTTAATTTAATTTTTTATTGCTTTATTCTACGGCACTCTTGCCTAGGATAAGCAAATAACGTTTCGTTCTACCTTAGTAGAATAGCGCAGTTACAATCTTCTTTCTTAATCAGTTTAACCTATATTCTTTTGCAGAAAGAATGTAAACAAGTCTGTTTATCTAAGATTTTCATATCCATTTTACTTATTCACTAACCTCTAAGATTTATAAAAATGAAAAAAATTATATTTTCTCTCGGACTTAGCCTTATGGCATTATTCTTCAACAGCACAGCTTCGGCTGCAACCTTACATTATGAAACAGCCACGTTTAAAGTTTATGGTAACTGTGAAATGTGTAAGAGTAGAATCGAAAAAGCATTGCTAAAAAACACGCACATTAAAACAGCGGTATGGGATGTAAACACAAAAATGATCACAGTCAGTTATGACCCACATGCAATTACTGTAGATCAAATACACCAACTGGTTGCAGATGCTGGACATGATACCGATAAAACAAAAGCTTCGGATGCAGTCTACAAAAAACTACCTGGATGTTGTCAATACCAAAGAAAAAAGTAATCCCAATCAATAATTTAACTATATAAAAACTACAACTATGAAAACGATGAACACATTTATGCTTGCCTTATTTGCAGTCTTATTAATGACTACAGTTTCAATCGCTCAAGACTATAAACACCCTTATGGACTGGTGAGTAAAGACGGAAAAGTAACCGATCCTAATGGGAAAAACATTGGTTCTATAACACCCGAAGGTGTGATTAAAGATGTTGCAGGAAAAAGCATCGCTAAAGTGGATGCTAATGGAGATTTGATCGATGCTAAGACTGGAAAAAAAATAGGACATGCTCCGAAAAACGGAACCTTTGTTTATTCCTTTCCTGAAAACAAAACGGATTCTTTAACCACTAGTACACCCTTGAATGGCACCTGTGAAGTAAAAGATTCTAAAGGAAAAACGGTAGTGCTTGTACATGAAAACTACAAACACATTGGAGCATGCGCATACCACTGCCTGTATTTGCAAAAACACGGTGAAGAAATGAAAATGAAATAAATGATCAAACGAAACTTGCACACGGTGTGCAAGTTTCGTTTTTTTCAATACAAGTATGGTAGAAAAACTCATTGACATAGCACTCAAAAATCGACTAACAGTATTACTACTTGCTGCTATACTTTTTGGCTGGGGTATTTATTCTGTTCGAAACAACCCCATCGATGCCATTCCTGACTTATCAGAAAATCAGGTCATCGTATTTACTGAATGGATGGGTAGAAGTCCACAGGTAATGGAAGACCAAGTAACCTACCCTCTCGTCTCTAATTTGCAAGGAATCCCTAAAATCAAAAACATTCGCGGAACTTCTATGTTTGGAATGAGTTTCGTTTATATCATTTTTGAAGACGATGTAGATGTGTATTGGGCGAGAACCAGAGTCTTAGAAAGACTTAATTATGCTCAACGATTGTTGCCTAAAGATGTCACACCCTCCATTGGGCCAGATGGCACAGGCGTAGGACATATTTTTTGGTATCACTTAGAGGCCCCCAATATGGATTTGGGAGAACAAAGAGCGTTACAAGATTGGTACATAAAGTTTGCACTACAAAATGTACAAGGTGTAGCAGAAGTCGCTTCATTCGGAGGATTTCAGAAACAATACCAAATCGTAATTGACCCTCACAAACTCAGCTATTATAATCTTTCCTTAATGGACGTTCTCAAGACCGTAAAATCCAATAACAATGACGTAGGAGGAAGAAAATTTGAAATGACAGACATGGCTTATATCATAAGAGGTCTGGGCTATATTAAAAATATTGAAGACATTAAAAACATGCCAGTAGGCACGCGCAATTCAATTCCTATTTACATCAAAGATATTGGAACAGTACAAATGGGAGGCGATTTAAGGTTAGGAATATTTGACATGAATGGTACTGGAGAAGTCGTGGGAGGCATTGTCGTAATGCGTTATGGAGAAAATGCAGACAAAGTCATTAAGGCTGTTAAAGCCAAAATTAAAGAAGTAGAAAAAGGATTACCAGACAATGTAAGCTTTAAAATTTCTTACGACCGAAGTACTCTAATAGAAGAAGCGGTAGAATCTGTAAAAGGCACCTTAATAGAAGAAATGATTACCGTGTCCATTGTTATTCTTCTATTTCTTTTTCACTGGCGCAGTGCACTCATCATTATGATACAGTTACCGATCTCTGTAGCCATTGGTTTTATCTTTTTGCAAACGTTTGGAATATCTTCCAACATCATGTCGCTAACGGGTATAGCCTTGGCGATTGGTGTAGTCGTAGACGATGGCATTGTCATGGTAGAAAATGCTTACCGACACATTGCGGAAGAACAGGAAAATAAATCCTCCAATCAATAAAAACACGACGATGATTAATCGATTTAAAAATATAGTTAAAAAAGAGCATGATCCTCTTTCATCAGAAGAGAAACTACAACTGATCAATCGATCTTCTCAACAAGTCGGTCCAGGTGTTTTTTATTCTACCATTGTAGTGATCGCTTCTTTCCTTCCCGTATTTCTGCTTACAGGAATGGAAGGTAAATTATTTCACCCGCTCGCCTGGACAAAAACGTTCATCTTAATTGTCGATGCCTTTTTAGCAATCACATTAACACCTGTACTTATTTCTTTCCTATTAAAAGGAAAATTAAAACCCGAACGGTTAAATCCAGTAACGCGAACCTTAGAAAAAATTTACACTCCTATTTTAACGTTCTGTATGCATTGGAAAAAAACAGTTTTATCCATCAACATTATATTATTGATGGTGGGAGGATTTATGCTCAGCAGACTTGGTTCCGAATTTATGCCACCCTTAGATGAAGGATCACTTTTATTTATGCCCGTTACGCTGCCTGATGTTTCCAACTCCGAAGCCAAACGTATTCTTCAAGTACAAGATAAATTAATTAAGTCTGTACCAGAAGTAAAACATGTACTCGGTAAAGCTGGTCGCGCATCTACTGCTACAGACAACTCTCCTATCAGCATGATTGAAACCATTATTTTATTAAAACCAAAATCAGAATGGAGAGATGGAATAACGAAGAATGACATCATCAACGAATTGAATGCAAAAATACAAATTCCAGGTGTAACCAACGGTTGGACACAACCCATCATCAACCGCATCAATATGCTATCCACGGGCATTAGAACCGATGTTGGTATAAAAGTATACGGACAACAACTCGATTCTATTTATGTACTTGCTCAACATATAAAAACAGCCCTAAAAGATGTAGATGGAATAAAAGATTTATATGTAGAACCGATTGTAGGTGGAAAATACATTGATATCATTGTAAAGAAAGAAGCCATCGGAAGGTATGGCTTAAGTGTAGACGATGTAAATATGGTTGTTGAAAGCGCAATCGGTGGCATGAACTTAACCACTACAGTGGAAGGTCGTCAACGCTATTCGGTGAATGCCCGTTATGCCCAAGCTTACCGAGAGAGTATCGAAGAAATGAAAAGGCTACCGATTCAAACCATGCAATTCGGAACCATAACATTATCAGAAGTTGCAGATATTGTTATTTCAGAAGGTCCTCCTATGATCAACTCCGAAAATGCAATGTTAAGAGGAACAGTACTTTTTAATGTGAGAGAACGAGATTTGGGTAGCACTGTAACAGAAGCTCAGCAAACCCTCAATGAAATGATTACTAAAATGCCCAAAGGTTATTATGTTGAATGGAGTGGACAATGGGAAAATCAACTCCGAGCCAATCAAACCTTAACATTAATTTTACCCATCGTTATACTGATGATTTTTTCAGTATTATATTTTACCTATAAATCTATTAAAGAAGCCATAGCGACAATGATTACCGTGCCCTTTGCATTAATCGGTGGAGTATTTATGGTTTATTTTTATGGTGTAAATTTATCTGTCGCTGTCGCCGTAGGATTCATAGCCTTGTTCGGCATGGCCATTGAAACAGCAATGCTCATGGTAATTTATCTCAATGAAGCCATGCAAAAGTTAGTGCACACTAAAGGAAATTCTAGAACATCCATAAGCGATCAAGACTTAAGAATCGCCATTATTGAAGGGGCAGCAAAACGACTTCGTCCGAAATTAATGACCGTATCTGTTTCGTTATTCGGACTTATACCAATACTCTGGGCAACAGGTGTCGGTAGCGATGTGATGTTACCCATTACCATTCCTTTAATTGGCGGCACCATTACTTCGACCATTTATGTACTACTCGTTACTCCTATTGTTTTTGAAATCATGAAAAAAAGAGAGTTGAATAAGCAAGGAAAAATAGAAGTTCTTGATGTGAAAGAATAAATAAAGCATTAATAAAAACAAAACGTACAATTATTGTCTCGTTAAAAAAAACAGGAATGAAAAAACATCACCTACTATTCATGCTGATGGCATGGTATACCTCTACCCTACAAGCGCAGGTATTTACGTATGATTCTGTTCAAGTGGCTATCATAAACAATAACCCAGAACTAAAAATGTACGTCAATCAAGCGAAGGCAATGGATGCAATAGCAACTGGCGCGAAAGCATGGGATGCGCCACAAGTATCAGGAGGGCTCTTTATGACACCATATAACAGCACATATTGGAAACCTCAAATGATGGACATCAACGGCACAACTTCTATGGATCCAGGCATGGGAAGCTTTATGATACAAGGAAAACAAATGATCCCTAATCCTACCCGACAAAATGCCACGCAAAAATACATGCAAGCTCAATCGGCAGTAGAATTAGAAACACAAAAAGCAATAGCAAACACGCTATTCGCCCAAGCAAAAATGAATTATTATGAGATTCAAATCATAGACAAAAAATTATTCATTATTGAAGCTGCTAAAAAAACACTTCAAGCCATGATTACGATGGGAGAAAGTAAAATTGCTTACAACCAAGAATCACTCGCAAGTATTTACAAAGCAAAATCACAGCTAGCCATCATTAGTATTGACCAATCGATGCTTGAAAATGAACGAAAACAAAAAACATATGCCCTTAATACGTTAATGAATCGTTCAAAGGAAATAACATTTCAAGTAGATACAATTCTTGTGATTAAAGAGTACGAGAAAAAATCATTAGACACGTCTATCCTATCAACCAATAGAAGCGATGTCTTAGCACTGGAAAAAAACATACGCGTTACTCAGCTGAAGCAAAAAGCAGAACAATATAAAAGCAGACCAGACTTTGGTATCGAGTTCGGACACATGTTTTCTTTTGGACAAAACCCCAACCTCTTTACGCTCATGGGAATGATGACGATACCTATTGCTCCTTGGTCTTCAAAAATGTATAAGTCCAGTGTATTGGCTGCTCAGTATGAAATCAAAGCAATGCAAAATCAAAAACAAAACATCGTCAATGAATCTACCGGAATGATCTATGGAATTCAAAGTGAAATTAGATCCGTAAAATATCAAATGGAACTTTACAAGACCATGATTTTACCTTCCTTACAAAAAACGTATGATGTTGCTTTCATTGGCTATTCACAAAACACAGGAGAGCTTTTTATGGCGCTAGATGCTCGAATGAATCTTCAAATGACACAGATACAATATTACAACATCGTTCTAAAACTATTAACATTACAAGCAGACTATGAGAAGCAACTTCAACTTTATTAATTATGGTCTAGCATTGTTGTTCTTTCTGCTTACATCCTGTAACAAAAGTAAGAACCCGCATGAAGGGCATAGCGACATGAAAGACAGTATGACTAGTTATCCGAAAGACAGTGTGATATATCACTGCCCAATGCATCCGGAAATTAATTCAAATAAACCAGGAACTTGTCCCAAATGTGGAATGGATCTGGAACTAGTGCCCATGAAAGAACAAGCCGACACCATGGCTTCTCTTCTGGCACCGACAAACGAAACTATATTATCTTCTCTAAAACCTATTACTCCTTTATATAAAAACCAAGGTCAAAGTATAAAAGCCAATGGTTACTTAACCTATAATCCAGAGTATACCAGCAGTATATCTGCAAGAACAATGGGGCGTATAGAGAACCTATATGTTCGATATAATTTTCAACACGTAAGTAAAGGTCAAAAACTATTGGAACTTTACAGCCCAGAACTACTCACTGCTCAAAACGAATATTTATACCTGCTTACGACCAATGATTCTTCAGACATTAGGAGTACTGTATCGACAAAAGAAAAATTGATTAACCTCGGCATGACCCAATCGTCGATAGAACAATTAAACAAAACGAAAAAAGTTAATCCTTATTTACCTATTTATGCTACAAGCAGCGGGCATGTACATTTTAACTCTGAAGATCTTGACATGTCTTCCCATGCCCTTTCTTATCCAAGTGAGGCCTCTTCCTCAGCTATGAATAGTGGAGAAAAAAAGCCCTCCTCTTCTACTATTTTACGAGAAGGAGACTATGTAAAAAAAGGCGATGTACTATTCCTAATCACAGATGAATCTGGTATTTGGGCTTTATTCAAAATACTACCCTCAGATATTTCATATATTAAAAAAGGAGACGTCGTTGATATTACCATTCAAGGTCAAAAACATAATGGTCAAGTAAATTTTATAGAAAAATCATTCGATGCGAATTCAGACTTTTATACAGTAAGAGTTTATTTAGAGTGTAACGACCATTCTAATTTACAAATAGGAACATTGATACAAGGAAACATTTCTATTGCAAACAATACTCAGGAAACACTGTGGATACCTCACACATCTTTACTGAGCATTGGCAAAGGAAAATCAGTTGTCTTTATTAAGAAAGGAATGAGTTATGAAACCAAATCAATACACACAGGAGCTGTTGTTAACGACTGGGTGGAAGTCACACAAGGCTTAACAAAAAATGACAGTATTGCGCCTGTCGCATCTTATTTAGTCGATAGCGAAGCATTTATAATAACAAAAGAATAAACGATATGATCAATAAACTATTCATAGCCTGTATCATCTTGGTGATGGCGAGTTGCCAAAATAACACAACAGATAACAAACACCATCCAAAAACACATGATATTTATTATACCTGTTCTATGGACCCACAAGTCATGGAAAACAAACCTGGAAAATGCCCCATTTGTAAAATGGAACTGACTCCCGTGAGTCGTGAACAACTACAAAGCAATGGCCTAAAATTAAGCAATGAACAAATCAGATTGGCTAATATTAAAACAGAAAACATTTCCTTCGGTTACCTACAACAAGAAATATTTGCAACAGGTACTGTTATAGAAAATGAAAACAATGTTCATTTTATCAATGCCAAAGTAGAAGGAAGAATAGATAAACTTTACTTTAAAACAAAAGGAGCTTATATACAAAAAGGACAAGTTCTATATGAAATATATTCAGAAATGCTTGCTGCTACTCAAAGTGAATGGATTAACAACCAAAAATTATTGGTCAAAAATCCAAATGACAACTTATTAAAAACCATTCGTACTAATATATACAACAAACTATTACTTTGGGGAATTACCGAATCTCAAATAAAACAACTTGATCACATTGATCGCCCGCTTATTCCTTTTCCTATAAAAAGTCAAATGTCGGGCATCATACGTACTATAAGAATTTCCGAAGGGAATACAGTCATGGAAGGGCAGCCGTTAATTGAATTGACAGCATACAAGTCGCTTTGGATCGATGCCCAATTTTACCCAGACGAAACAGCACAAATACATTCCGGAAATAGTGTAGACGTTTTTATTGAAGGACTTTCAAACGAGCCCATCCAAGGGAAAGTCGTACAGGTTCTTCCGCAAGTATCTCCATCTTCTACTATTCATATTGTAAGAATTCTGATAACGAATTTCAATTCATTAGTGCGCCCTGGAATGCAAGCCAACATCGCTTGGCATAAAGAAGGTAAAAAAACATTAATCATACCTTCTAATGCTGTTCTTCGTGAAGCAAAGGGGAATACGGTATGGATAAAAAACACAGATGGTATTTATGAGCCTAAAATGGTACATTTGGGGAATATGTCAGGATCTAAAGCAGAGGTATTACATGGATTGGAAGAAGGAGACGAAGTGGTTATTTCAGGAGCTTATTTATTGCAAAGTGATTATATATTTAAGAAAGGAAATGATCCCATGGCAGGTCATAAAATGTAAAATATAGCCTTATGAAATCAACAACAGTTCTTCAGATTAAAAACATGGTTTGTCCTCGTTGTATTAAAGTAGTATCAGACGAGCTGCATGCGCTAGGATTTGGTATACATAGTATTCAATTAGGAAAAGTCGAAATCGATACGATCTTAACGACAAATGATCTAACAAATATATCAACAGTTCTTACTCGCAATGGGTTTGAATTATTAGACAATAAAAAACTACAAATCATAGAACAGGTTAAGATTTTAATCATCGAAAGTATACATGGAGGAAAATTATCAGAGATGCATATCAACCTGTCTCATTACCTTAGAGATAAAACACACATGGAATATACTTCACTGAGTACTCTGTTTTCATCGATAGAAGGAAAAACAATAGAACGTTTTTTGATACTTCAAAAAATTGAACGCATTAAGGAACTTATTACATACAACGAATTAAACATTAAAGAAATTGCTGAAAATATTGGATACAGTAGTTTGCAAGCACTTTCTAGTCAGTTTAAAAAAGAAACAGGATTGACGCCCTCCGAATTTAAAAAACTATCGACTGATTCCCGGAAGCCAATCAGCGAAATATGATTAATCTCACCATAATTTTACACCAATTGTCGCTAATTATGTAATACTTTTTGCTGCTCTACTTTGTATCTTTACTATTGTTAAAAGAAAAAATATGGGCGCATCAAAAAATAGTATAATACCACTTTTAGGTGTTCACAGCGAACACTGTGCTTTAATCGTAGACAAAGCATTAGCGGAGAACACTTCGATCAATACACATCGAGTGGATATGAACAATCAACAAGCACTTGTTTCTTTCAATACAGACAAACCCGATCTTATTGCTGTTGTAAAAAGTATTCGAGACATCGGTTACGACGTGGCTACAGTAAAACAATCTTTTCCCATTACCAACATGAGCTGTGCTTCTTGTGCGATAAGCGTGGAAAGCATGACTAAATCTCAACTGGGCGTAATCGATGCCTCGGTAAACTATGCCAACAGCGAAGCCTTGATTGAATACATTCCTGGCATTGCAAACCTGAAAGCAATAAAAGCCGCCATTCAATCGATCGGTTACGATATCCTGATCGAAAGTACGGAAGATGCACAAATACTTAAAGAAGAACTGCACGAACAACATTACAAGCAATTAAAAAACAAGACCACTTGGGCTGTTATCCTCTCTCTTCCTATTGTTGTCATCGGTATGTTTTTTATGGATATGCCATACGGCAATTGGATCATGATGGTATTGGCAAGTCCTGTTGTGTTTTATATTGGTCGTAATTTTTTCACCAATGCCTACAAACAAGCTAAACACGGATCCTCTAACATGGATACACTCGTGGCGCTCAGCACAGGCATTGCTTTTTTATTTAGTGCATTCAATACGGCATACCCTGCATTCTGGCATCAAAGAGGATTGCATCCCCATGTCTATTTCGAAGCCTCTGCTGTCGTCATCGCTTTTATTTTATTAGGGAAAGTATTGGAAGAAAAAGCAAAATCAAATACTTCTTCTGCCATCAAAAAATTAATGGGACTGCAACCCAAAACCGTGATCGTTGTAAACGAAAACGGCCATGAAATGGAAATGCCTATTGTGAGCGTAAGAGCAGGAATGATCTTGCTCGTAAAACCTGGCAATAAAATCCCTGTTGACGGCGAATTGATTGCTGGAAATTCTTTTGTCGATGAAAGCATGATCAGCGGAGAGCCTATACCTGTCGAAAAATCTGCGGGAGAAAAAGTATTTGCCGGTACCATCAATCAAAAAGGCAGCTTCAAATTCAAAGCAGAAAAAGTAGGAGGTGAAACTTTCTTGGCTCAAATCATTAAAATGGTGCAAGAGGCCCAAGGCAGCAAAGCTCCTGTGCAAAAATTGGTCGATAAGATCGCGAGTATATTCGTTCCAGTAGTCATGGGTATTGCTGTTCTAAGTTTTATCATATGGATGATCTTCGGAGGAGCAAACGGATTAACGCAAGGTCTACTCGCTATGGTAACGGTATTGGTTATCGCATGTCCTTGTGCCTTAGGATTGGCAACACCCACGGCCATTATGGTCGGTGTAGGCAAAGGTGCTGAAGAAGGCATTCTAATTAAAGATGCTGAAAGCTTAGAATTGGCACATAAAGTCAATGCCATCATACTCGATAAAACAGGAACCATAACAGAAGGGAAACCAGAAGTTGTAGATTATTATTTTGCAGAAGAAAAGGCATTGCACAAATCTATTTTACTGTCGATTGAAAGTCGTTCGGAACATCCCTTAGCGGAAGCCATCGTTAGAAAACTAAACGCAGAGCAAGTCGCTGCTGTTGAAATTGAAACCATAGAAAGTGTAACAGGAAAAGGGATTGTAGCCAACTATCAAAATCAAAAGTATACCATTGGGAATACCAAGCTCCTTTCCGATTACAAGATAACACTGCCTACTTTACTGTTAGAAAAAGCATTAGCATGGCAAGAGGAAGCGAAAACAGTCATCGCTTTTGCTGAAGATGAAAAGGTGATTGCCTTGTATGCTATCGCCGATAAAATTAAAGCGACATCTCGACAAGCCGTTAGTGAACTCCGAGCCTTAGGCATAGATGTGTACATGCTTACTGGAGACAATGCCCAAACAGCCAAAGCGGTATCGAAACAAGTAGGAATTGAACACTATAAAGCAGAAGTATTACCGAATGACAAAGCGGCCTTTATAAAAGAATTACAACGCAAGGGACTTGTTGTAGCCATGGTCGGTGATGGCATTAACGATTCGCAAGCCTTGGCACAAGCCGATGTTAGCATTGCCATGGGCAAAGGTTCTGACATTGCTATGGATGTTGCAAAAATGACCATCATCTCTTCTGACTTACAAAAAATAGCGAGAGCCATTAAACTCTCTCGCTTTACCTTACGCACGATTAAACAAAATCTGTTTTGGGCTTTTATCTATAACCTCATCGGCATTCCTATTGCGGCGGGTATTTTATATCCCTATTGGGGTTTTATGCTTAGTCCTATGCTGGCAGGTGGAGCTATGGCATTAAGTTCTGTATCGGTTGTGAGTAATAGCTTGCGGTTGAAATTCGTCAGGTTGTAAAAGTACAATTTTATTTTACTCCGCCATTTCCTCTCTCTCTCTTTCTGTTACTCTTTCTATTTCTGTCCTCCGCTCTACGCTCTGATTCTAAGCTCTCTTTATCCCTTTACCACTTTCAAATCAAAAAAACACTTTCCTGCTTTATCCCAAAAACCCGATAAAGCATATACAAGCTTCCTATCAAAAATAGGCTCTACATCCTTTTTCGTTTCTGCACCTGTAATCGTTATACTATACAAACACATTCCTTGTTCGTCGAGGCATTGGTAAACCAGAGATAGAGAACTCATGGTCTTTTGATCGATACGGAGAGTTCTGGCTTTTATTTTTTTTGATATGAAAATCACTTCGCAAATCTTCAAATACAATTCAGAAGACTTATCCAATACATCGACATGCGCGTCTCTATCAAACAAACATTCTCTGATGTCGTGATCCATTTCTCCTTCACCAGTCAAACCTTGTTCTGTGCCGTAATAAAGACAAGGAATACCGGGCATCAATCCCAATAAAAAAATATTCGCTACTATACCTTCATCGCTGAGAACTTTGCCAATTCTTCGTTTAGGAGACAGTCCTATTTGATCGTGGTTATCTAAAAAATTCAAGGGAACTAAAGTAGGTTTCTGTCCAAGTTGAAAAGCATCGAAGACTAAACCTTCAGCAAGCTTTTCATTCCAGTCAAAATAAAAAGGGAAATTATAATAAGCATCGATCTCTTGGTAAGAGTTAATCAACTCAAGATCTCCAACTACTTCTCCAATCATCAAGAAATGCTTGTAGCCCATTTGTGACACCGCTACCTTTATGCGCTCACAAAATTTCTGTGCCATACTCGGACGAATATGCTTCAAAGCATCTAAACGAAAGCCATCCACTCTGAGTACCTTTATCCAATAGAGGTATACATCAACCATGGCATCCAATACGATGAGTCCCTTCTTATCTTCCGTCCACGTCAAATCTTTCAATTCAAACACATCACCTTCCCACGATTCAGGATATGAATCCCAATTTACGATGTGCCCTTTTTTTGAATACAACTTTTCATTGCGAAGGGCAATCGGTTGAGGTTTATCGTCACGATGCCAATGAGAAAAGGCATAGGAACGACCTTTTGAATAAGCAGGATCTCCTTTTTTATAGGACCAATTGTTTCCTGTATGATTCAACACCACATCCATGACCACGCGCATGTCTATTGCATGGGCCTCTTCGACCAAGTGTTGAAGTTCTGCTAAAGTACCAAAGCGTTCATCTACCTTTAAAAAATCTTGAATTGCATAGCCATGGTAATATCCTGGATTATTTTCTAAAAATGGAGTTAATAAAATACACGTACATCCTAGGTTATGAATATAGGCTAATTGTTTTCTTATCCCTTCTATTGTACCACCACACACTTGGCGTAATTCCTCGGCTGTCCCAAAACCTTTTCTGTTATTCGATAGAGCGACTCGGTCTTTCCCATCGTGAAAACGATCGATGACCAATGAATAGATCCATTCGTTAGTCCACGGTCTTGTTCGATATGTTAAATGCTCTTGGGGCATAAAAAAATCCCGCGTTGAAACAACGCGGGATGCTTGTGATTAGAAAGTTGTTTTGAAAGAAAACCGTTCTGAAAAATTCTGAAGTTCTTCTTCTAAGGTTGTTGGAGGAATATCGACATACTTTGTTAGTAAGCTATTGGCTTGCACTTTTAATTCTCTCAAATCTAAATGTTGATTGATGTATATAAATTCCATGCTCGGATACATTGACTTTAAAACATCTCTCAAATCTAATACTTGCAAGTTACGATCCGATAAATTATAAACACCAGATGGCACTTCCTTGCTTAACAATTGTGTCAATACATTCGCCACTTTATCGACATGAATAAACGCACGGTGTTGCTTACCCGACCCATGAATTGAAATGCGGTTATTCACGTGCGCATCAAATACAAATCGATTCACTACCGCATCGAAACGCATGGCAGGACTGTAGCCGTATACATTCGCACAACGAATGATTTGAATGTTTAATTTACTAAACAGACGTTTTACATGTTCTTCTCCTCTTAATTTTGAAGTACTGTAAAACGAACGGGGATTAGGTATTGTTTCTTCCGATACTTCTTCCTTAGAAGAACCGTATACAGAAGTGCTGCTTAAAAACACCAACTGTTTTACCGTTTTAGATTCTTCTATCGCATAAACCAGTTCTGCCGTGCCCCAGTGATTTACTTGTTCGAAGAAATGACTATCGGTATCTGAAAACGGAGTAGAAACACGAGCAGCCAAATGGTATACCATGTCAACTCCATCCAATGCTTTTTTTAGTTTACGAGAATCTAAAATATCGCCGGAAATAAAAGACACCTTATCTCCTGTCAATTTCTTATCTGTATTTAAAAAGAAATTATAATTATCCCTCGATAAATTATCGTAAACTACGACTTGTGTTACCTTATCCAAAGCGGCAAGCGATTGCACTAAAGAAGTCCCTATATATCCGGCACCACCGGTCACTAATACTTTCATCTCGTTCTTTCTAAAATTATTTCTTTATTAATTCTGTATTCAAACCGCATTCAGTTTTATTCAAACCAAACCAACGTCCTTCGCGAGTATAAGACTCTAAGTCAAATTTACGAGTACACGGCTCACAACCGATACTCAGATAGCCCGCATCTTCTAAGGGATGTTTCGGCAATTTATGTTCTTTAATGTATTGGGTAATCGTTTTCATGTCCCAATCTAACATCGGATGAAAACGCAAGGTATTATGCGGTGCTTGTTCTTCAATACCAAAGCCTGATCTTACTTTACTTTGGTCGGCTCTTACACCATTAATCCAAACATCGTACTCTGCTAATACAGGTTCCATCGGAAGTACTTTGTTCAAGTAACAACAGTAATCAGGATCAGATGCAAATAATAATTTACCTTCCGCATCTTTTTGTGTATTGCGCGGAATTGGTGATGACACACTGATAATGGTAAGCCCTAACAAGTCTGCAATTTGATCACGATAGGCAACCGTTTCAGGAAAATGATATCCTGTGTTTAAGAAATAAACAGGAATAGTTTTATCGATTGTACTGATGATGTGCAACAATGGAATACTGTGCGTTTGGAAAGAAGACGTCGTGAACATTTTCAGGCCTCTCTCCTTATACGAATCGATATACGACTTAATCAGTTCTGTCTTCATACGTTCTTGCCAAATATTGTTTGTAAAAATAAGAATAAAGTAGTGTCAAAAGGAATTATTGTTGTAAAAAGTTCCTTTTCATGAAAATTTATTCTAAAATTAGAAACTAAAAAATCACCTCTTTATTTTACTAAACGAGACATTTAATAGTCTATTATTTTTCAAGTATGTCTATTCACAAAACAAACGAGCAGCAAATCTTATATTCTGACGAATTTAAAAATTTAATCAGACAACGCTGGAAAGTCTCTTTGAGCCTGACCGCAACCATGGTTATTGCTTACATTGGCTTTTTATACCTATTGGCATATCAAAAAGAATCTCTAGCGCCCTACATTACAGGTAAGTTTACGCTTGGACTTCTAATGGCCTTAGGCATGATTATTTTAGCCTGGATCTTAACAGGCGTATACGTTTACTGGGCCAACAACTTCTACAACCCACAAGTCGAGCACCTCAAAAACAAATTGAAATAACCATGATTTTTCTACAAACTAGTTCCACTCTTCAAGGCACGGTCAGTTGGATATCCATCAGCATGTTTATCTTATTTGTTTGCTTAACCCTTGCCATTACCTATTGGGCTGCGAATAAAACCAAAACTACCTCTGAATTTTACGCTGCGGGAAGATCTATTTCTGGTTTTCAAAACGGAGTAGCTTTAGCTGGGGATTACATGAGTGCTGCATCCTTTCTGGGTATCGCAGGCATGGTCGCCCTGAAAGGATTTGACGGTTTAATTTATTCCATCGGTTTCTTAGTCGGTTGGCCACTGGTTATGTTTTTAATTGCTGAACCGTTGAGAAACTTAGGTAAATTTACCTTTGCTGACGTCGTTGCCTTTCGTTTGAATCAAAAACCCATCCGTATCGCCTCTGCCTTTGGCTCTTTATCAACCATTATCTTTTACCTCATCGCACAAATGGTTGGTGCAGGAGAGTTGATCTCTATTTTATTTGGATTGAAATACGAATACGCCATACTCTTAGTCGGTGTTATGATGTCGGCGTATGTCTTGTTTGGCGGAATGTTGGCGACGACATGGGTTCAAATCATCAAAGCTTTTTTATTGTTAGGAGGAGCAACCATACTGGTATTCTTAACCCTTCAACAGTTTGATTTCTCTTTGAATGCTTTATTCGAAAAAGCATCTGACCTTTACGGTGAAGCTGTATTGAATCCAGGAGAAGGCATCAGCAATCCATGGGATACTATATCGTTGGGCATAGCCCTGATGTTTGGGACAGCAGGCTTGCCGCATATCTTAATGCGCTTTTACACGGTACCCGATGCGAAAGAAGCCCGCAAATCGGTCTTCGTCGCAACAGGATTGATAGGCTACTTCTACATCCTTACCTTCATCATTGGTTTTGGAGCCATGGTATTGGTGGGTAGAGAAACCATTTTAGCCAATGGAGGAAACATGGCCGCTTTACTCTTGGCCAACCATACAGGTGGTCAAGCTTTCTTAGGTTTTATTGCAGCTGTTGCTTTTGCAACCATACTGGCTGTCGTCGCTGGACTTACACTCTCAGGAGCTTCTACCCTTTCTCATGACATATACACAAGTGTCATCAAAAAAGAATCGAGTACGGAAGTGGGAGAAGTCAAGATTGCACGTATTTCTACGCTCGTCATTGGCGTATTGTCCGTCTTACTGGGCTTTGTCTTTAAAGGTCAAAACGTTGCCTTCATGGTAGGCTTAGCTTTTTCAATAGCAGCAAGTGCTAACTTCCCTTCACTCATCTTATCGATCTTATGGAAACCCTTTACTACAAAAGGCGCTGTAGCCAGTATTGTTGCGGGTACAGTCCTGTCTATTGCTTTAATTACAGTAAGTCCGACCGTTTGGGTTAACATTTTAGGTTTTGAAGAAGCGATCTTCCCACTTAAAAACCCCGCATTGATTTCCTTCCCCATGGCTTTCATCGTAGGCATTGTGGTATCTTTGTTTCAACCCGATAAAAAAGCCCAACAAAAATTTGAAGATGAAAAATTAAGAACCTATTTAGGAATCGGTTCAGAATAATTTTCACTTTAACTAAACCATTTACTTCTTTCGTGTGTTATTGAAACCATATGCGTACAGCTGTCTACAGAAGAGAACATTTTAATGCTGCCCACAGGCTCTATAATCCTAAATGGTCTTTTGACGAGAATGAAGCCTATTTTGGAAAGTGCAACAACCCTAATTTTCACGGACATAACTATGAAATAGAAGTTCGTGTGGTGGGTGATGTCAATGCAGAAACGGGTTATGTCATTGATATGAAAGGATTAAGCAAGCTCATTAAAGAAAAAGTATTGGTTAAATTTGACCATAAAAACCTAAATTTGGACACGGAAGAGTTTAAAGATTTAAATCCGACCGCAGAAAATATTGCCCGCATCATTTGGGAACTACTCAGAAAAGAAATTGATTCCGCTTTGGAACTTACCATTAAGCTTTACGAAACAGAAAGAAATTATGTTGAATATCCGATTAATTAACGACGAACTTGACAACTCAGACGATCACTTGTCTAGTGCAAAAGAAACGCCTATTAGAGCGGATGCATTTGACATGTCTGATGAAGAAAAAATTGCAGACATCAGCGCTCACTTTAGAGCCATAATGGATACTCTAGGCTTAGACCTTACCGATGACAGCCTGAAAAATACACCCAACCGTGTGGCTAAAATGTTTGTGAAAGAAATATTCAGTGGACTGAATCCAGCAAACAGACCGCACATGCAACTGTTTGATAATAAATACCAATACAATCAAATGTTGGTTGAAAAAAACATTTCCTTGTATTCTTATTGTGAACATCACTTTGTGCCGATCATCGGTCAAGCCCATGTAGCCTACATTTCAAGTGGTGCTGTTGTAGGACTTTCTAAAATAAACCGTTTGGTTCAATTTTATGCAAAACGTCCGCAAGTACAAGAACGTCTAACCATTCAAATTGCTGAAGGCTTGAGTAAATACCTCAACACCTCAGACGTTGCCGTCATGATTGAAGCTGACCATTTATGTGTTGCTTCTCGAGGTGTAAAAGACATTTCTAGTAAGACCGTAACAGTTCAATATTTGGGAAAATTTGAGCAAGAAGCGACTAAAAATGAATTTTTAGAATTAATTAAAACCAGATAAAATATTAATTTTCAAATAATTACACAATAATTACACGGCAAGACATACAAACTATTGTATTTTTTATACAAATATTGTAATATTGTTTTATAGCATAGAACATCAGTATATGCATTCATATAAAACGAGTACAATATGAAATTAGAGGACGAAATCTCCGTGAAAGAATTTTCTACATTGACCAGTAGAACAATTGTTAATCTGATTCACACCAACAACTGGCTAGAAGGCCACAAGAGAGACTTTTTTAAACCGTTCAGTATTACATCTCAACAGTATAATATTTTGCGTATACTGAGAGATCAACATCCTCAGCCAGCTACTATAGGACTGTTGAAAAACAAAATGTTGGATAAAATGTGTGACGTATCAAGAATGGTTGAACGTCTTCAAATCAAAAAGTTAATTGATCGCCAAGCCAATAGCGAAGACCGTAGAGCGGTAGACATCGTAATCAGCGACAAAGGGATTGTTCTGCTTAACGAAATCGATCATTATTTACCTGTACTAGAACAGGTTACTAATTTATTATCGTACGATGAACTTGAAAAACTAAACCTACTCCTTGATAAAATCAGGGGTTAGTATTATCTCCTTCCTTTTTTGTATTTATCATTGATTCGGTTTATCTTTTTAAAAAATTAGCCTTCTTTCCATTTAAAGAAGGCTAATTTTTTAACTTGTGCGGTTACCAATATACTAAACCATGTATAAACAACATGAATGACCAGGAAATCATTGAACAAATTAGAAGAGGTGATGAATCTGCCTTGGAATTCCTGTATAAGAAGAACTATCGTATGATGGTAAAGCTGGTTTTAAAAAACAGCGGTACAGAAGAAGAAGCGAAAGACATATACCAAGATGCACTGGTCGTACTTTGGCAAAAGGCTAAAAATCCAGATTTCATTCTTTCGTCTAAAATAAGTACATACCTCTACAGTGTTTGTATGAATTTGTGGAGAAAAGAACTAGAACGAAAAAGTAGGTTAACCAGTAATGAAGGCCACGATCCTGGAGAGGAAATGCCTTTAGACGAGAAAGAAAAAATACAACTGATTCAGAATTGTCTCAACGAGCTAGGAGATACTTGCAAACAAATACTACTATATTATTATTTCGACAAATTGTCGATGGCTGAAATTGCAGAAAAAATGGGCTTCGCAAATGCAGATACCGCGAAAACCAAAAAATACAAATGCAAGAAAGAACTCGACGTTAAAATTAAAACTTTATACAAAGCAATTGATTTTCTTGATTAGTTAGACGCTTATACTTATGGAATTACAAGAAAAAATAGACCTGTACCTTTCTGATCAACTCAATCCGGCGGATAAATTAAAATTCGAGGAATTGATCTCTAGCGATAACCTTATAAAAAATGAAGTAGCACTTCAACATTCAATTACGAATGTCATCAACCAAACTGGATCGATGCAACTTAAAGCAAGATTGAACAGCATACCTGTTTCTATGTCGAGCACAGGAAACAACATGATGCTAAGATGGCTTGGAGCTGGTGTAGCTGCTTCTCTGCTAGGTGGTTTAATCATATTCCTCCTGCCTACTCAACAAGCAATAAAAACTTCAGATACCGTATCTTCTGCTACATCAGTATCAAGTGGTGTTAGTCAACAAGCACCAGCAGCTCAAGCTTCTGTAGAGCAATACACTAATACTACAGCGCAAACGAATACTTCAACGACCGTTAAAAAATCGGATAAAATACCTACATCAAACGTAAGCAAATCTAACGCTGAATTGGAAAACTATGAAGCGGCTTCTGATTATTCTGAAGTAGGTAACACGGATATCGCACAAGCACACCAATCTGTTAGTATTCCTTCAAGCAATTTGTCGAGCGAAAACAACAAACTAAACAGCTTGACCGTGACTGTTGAAAGTGCTAACCTATCAGAAAAAAGCTACCAGTTTACCGGTACTAAACTGACTTTGTTTGGTGACTTTGCAAAACATCCTTACGAGCTTTTAGAACTTAACCACAAAGGTCAAACAGCATTGTTCTTAAGCTATCAAAATGACTACTACGAGTTGGTATGGGGCAAAAGCACAAAAAGTCCACTCAACAAGGTGACTAATAAGAAAACCATCGAAAAGCTGAAGCTTATTAACCACTAATTAAGTACAAATCCAGCATTAGATAATGGCCAAATTTATTCTTAAATTTGGCCATTATTGTTTATGGAAGAAATCACAAAACACATCCGCCGAAAAAAGATCTTAGGGAATTTTCCTTTTGCTGTCGTTTTTACGAGCATGACCTTAGCATTATTTGTCCTGGGAGTTTTTTGCTTTATTTTATTGCACGCCAAACAGCTCTCTCAATTTATTGAAGAAAACATCGAAGTGCATGTAATCCTAAACTCCGACATCTCAGAAAGTCAACGAGCATACATCGAAACACAACTTGACCAACAACCCTATATTCTCAAAAAAGAGAATACCCTCATGGTGAAATACATCAGCCAAGACGATGCAAGAAAAGATTTCGTCAAAACATACGGCGAAGACTTTATGAAAGTATTGGATGAAAATCCACTGCACTCCTCTTTTGTCATCAAACTCAAACCCCAATATCTCAACCAAGAAGCACTCAATGCCATTGACCTCAACATCAGTAAATGGGAACAGGTAAAAGAAGTGTATTACTTGAAAGACCTCGCCGATAAGATTACTAAAAATATGCGCGTGATCACGATTGTTTTCGTTTCGTTTACCGCTATCCTTTTACTCATCACCATTTTATTGATCAACAATACCATCAAACTTGCTTTATACTCTCAGCGTTTCCTCATTAGAAGTATGCAATTGGTGGGGGCTACACAATTCTTTATACAAAAACCATTCTTAGCAAGGGCGGCTGCACAAGGTTTCTTGAGCGGCACTATTGCATCTGCATTACTCGCAGGCATCTACTATTATGCGACAACTCTATTTCCCGATTTACAATCGCTGCACACACCTTACCTTCCGCATGTATTTGTAATTTTAATACTGTTCGGAACATTATTAGGCTTATTGAGTTCTTGGATCGCAATAAGCAAATACTTAAAAATGTCATTAGACGAATTATATTAATCGAAACTCTTCTATTCTTATGAGCAACTCTCCACTTGTATTTGGAAAAAGAAACTACCAATTGTTGATCGCAGCGGTACTTATCATTACTGTCGGATTCTATTTAATGACCCTCGAAAAAGGTGAATATGGATTTGGAAGCCTTGGTCTTACTGTTGGTCCTATGACCGTATTAGCAGGATTTGTCCTTGTTTTTGGAGCCATTCTCTACAAAGACAAATCGGTTAAATAATGACTACCCTACAAGCCTTAATTTTAGCCGTCATAGAAGGCATCACCGAATTTTTACCGATTTCTTCTACAGGTCACATGATCATTGCATCTTCGATCATGGGCATCGGCTCCGATGAGTTTACTAAAATCTTTACCGTCAACATTCAGTTTGGCACTATCCTTTCTGTTGTAGTTTTGTATTATAAACGTTTTTTTAAATCGATTCAATTTTACATTTTACTCCTCGTCGCCTTTATACCAGCGGCTATACTGGGATTTCTTTTAGGAGACTTCATCGACAGCCTCTTAGAAAATGTAGTCGTCGTAGCCGTCATGTTAATACTAGGCGGCATTTTCTTTTTGTTTGTAGATGGTCTTTTCAGCAAAAAAGAAACGAGTTCCGAAACTGATCAAATCACAACACTCAGCTATAAACAATCTTTCTTCATCGGTTGCTTCCAATGCATTGCTATGATACCCGGTGTATCTAGAGCCGCAGCAACGATCATCGGTGGACTTACGCAAGGCTTAGATAAAAAAAACGCAGCAGAATTTTCTTTCTTCTTGGCTGTACCTACGATGTTTGCGGCATCCTCTTATAAACTATTGAAAGATCACGCTTTTATCAATCAAGACAACATAGGTCTTTTAGTACTAGGAAACATCGTCGGTTTTTTAGTGGCTATCCTCGCCATCAAAGGCTTCATTAAATTTGTAACCCATAGAGGTTTTGTAATATTTGGCTACTACAGGATTGCCTTAGGTATACTTGTATTAGTCATGTATTTCATGGGAATATCACTCTCGGTCAATTAACATGGATGCATCTACAGAAGATCAAGGCAGTATTTTACTGATCGATAAACCGCTTACTTGGACATCCTTCGATGTCGTAAAAAAAATCCGCTACCTTACCAAAATAAAGAAAACAGGACATGCTGGAACACTTGATCCCTTGGCTACTGGCCTATTGATCGTATGCCAAGGTAAGGCCACGAAAAAAATTGAAGGCATTCAAAATGCCCCAAAAGAATACACAGGCATTATTCATTTGGGACAAACGACCGCTTCTTACGATTTAGAATCAGAGCCGACAACACAACTCGATGTGATGCATCTTTCACAAGAGGACATATCCAAAGCAACGCTTTTATTTATTGGTACCATCGCCCAAACGCCACCCATTTTTTCCGCCATAAGAGTAGACGGTAAACGTGCGTATGACTTGGCTAGAAAAGGCTTAGAACCTGAGTTAAAAAGTAGAAACATTGAAATCACAACGTTTGAAATCACTCAATTCGCTTTACCCGATATTCATTTCCGAGTACAATGTTCTAAGGGAACCTATATCCGTAGCTTAGCCAATGATTTTGGAAAAGCATTAGGTGTTGGTGGTTATTTGAAAGCCCTTCGCAGAACCATGATCGGTGATTTTCACGTTGATCAAGCAGTTACGCCAGAACAATTTAGTCAAACCCTTAAACCCAGCGTCTAAGTGAAAGTCATTTACAACTTAAACGATTTTCCTAGCGAAGTAAAGTCTGTACTTTCTATCGGCATGTTCGATGGTGTACACAAAGGGCATCAACAAATTATACACGAAATAAAACAACATGCCACTGCAGAGTTGAAATCTGTCGTATTGACGTTTTGGCCTCATCCCAAAAAAATACTTTCTACACAAGCCGCTCCACAATTGCTTTCCACTCTCGACGAGCGTTTGAGCTTACTTGAAAAAGAAGGCGTGGATTATGTGATGGTCTTGCCCTTCACCGCAGCATTAGCATCATTGAGCGCATATGCCTTCGTCGAAGACATTTTAATAAACAAACTCAACCTGCATACGATCATCATCGGTTACGACCATAAATTTGGTAACGATCGCAAAGGAGACTTGATTTTTTTAAAATCAATAGCTCCGCAATTTAATTTTCAAGTCATTGAAATACCTGCACAACTCATAGAGCAAACTGCGGTGAGTTCAACCGAAATCAGAGAAGCATTAACTCACCACAACATTACTGAAGCTTCGTTGCTCCTAGGACACTATTACAGTATTGCTGGCACCGTTGTAAAAGGAAGACAGCTCGGAAGAACACTTGGCTACCCAACAGCCAACCTAGAGATTGAAGCAGCAGAAAAACTGATCCCCGCCAATGGCATATACGCCGTATGGGCCGAAGGCAGCTTCGGTATATTGCCTGCCATGATGAGCATCGGCGATAACCCTACCATAGAAGGAGCAGAGCACAGCATCGAAGCACATGTCTTTGATTTTAAGGGAGACTTGTACACCCAAAATTTGAGGGTACATTTTGTTGATTTTTTGAGAGAAGAAATTAAATTTGATGGACTAGACGCCTTAATTTCTCAACTCAAAGTCGATGAAATCAACGCTCGAAAAATTCTATTAAACACTCCTCGACCATGATCAATAAAGTGGTAAGCAATGCAAGCGCAGCAATCGATGACATTGCAGATGGAGCCGTCATCATGTTTGGAGGCTTCGGGCTCTGCGGCATTCCAGAAAATTGTATTGCCGCCATTCAACAAAAAGGGATTAAAAACTTGACCTGCATTTCTAACAATGCGGGGGTCGACGGTTTTGGTTTAGGTATCTTATTAGCAACGCATCAAATCAAAAAAATGATTTCATCTTATGTTGGAGAAAATCATGAATTTGAGCAACAGTTACTTTCTGGAACATTAGAAGTGGAATTAATACCACAAGGGACACTTGCGGAACGCATTCGTGCTGGAGGAGCTGGCATACCAGCATTCTATACCCCTGCCGGTTACGGAACAGAAGTCGCAGAAGGAAAAGAAATAAGGGTTTTCGATGGAAAACCTCACCTCTTAGAATCGTGGTTGCGTTCCGATTTTTCGATTGTAAAAGCATGGAAAGGCGATACAGCGGGCAACCTCATCTTTAAAGGTACAGCACGAAATTTCAATCCCATGATGGCTACAGCAGGGAACATTACCATTGCCGAAGTAGAAGAACTTGTACCCGCAGGAACACTTGATCCTAATCAGATTCATACACCTGGTATCTTTGTACACCGCATCTTCCAAGGGAAGGCTTACGAAAAAAGAATAGAAAACCTCACGACCTTATAACGCTATTTTATGGCACTCGATAAATACGGCATCGCCAAACGCATTGCACAAGAAGTTAAGGACGGCTATTACGTAAACCTTGGCATCGGCATTCCTACCCTCGTTGCTAATTATATTCCTGCCGAAATCAACGTCATGTTACAATCTGAAAATGGATTATTAGGCATGGGAGCATTTCCCTCTAAAGAAAATGCAGATGCAGACCTGATCAATGCAGGCAAACAAACGGTAACCATGGTCGATGGTGCATCGCTTTTTAATTCGGCCGATAGTTTTGCCATGATACGAAGCGGCAAAATTGACCTTACCATTTTAGGTGCCATGGAAGTTTCCGAATACGGCGATATTGCCAACTGGAAAATACCGGGTAAAATGGTAAAGGGAATGGGCGGCGCAATGGACCTTGTTGCTTCTGCACGTAACATCATTGTTGCCATGCAACACACCAGCAAAGACGGACAATCGAAACTTTTAAAAGCATGCTCTCTTCCACTTACAGGATTGAAATGTGTTAAAAAAGTTTTTTCTGATTTGGGCGTCTTTGAAATTTTACCCGAAGGTGGTTTTAAATTACTCGAACGAGCACCCGGCGTAAGCAAAGAAGAAATCATACAAGCAACAGAAGGTAAACTCATTATCGAAGGCATTATCCCTGAAATGATCATTCATTAAATTTTCAATAAACCGTACACTCAACATGCGTAACTTATTCATTCTAATCGGACTACTTTTCATATCCAATGCTTGTACCACATCCTCAAGCAGCAGTTCTTCTAGCAATAGTACTGTAGGTGGTATCATCAATGACCTCAACTTATTCCCTGTTCAAAAAGATCAAGAATTAGGATTACAGGTATCTGAGCAAATCGCTAGTGACCCAAAATCTTATCCAGTATTGGATGAAGTAAAATATGCGGCAGCTTATGCGCACCTACACCGCATTACCAATAAAATTTTAAACTCTGGACAGCTAGAACATAAAAATGATTTCGCATGGAAAGTTAAAATCATTCAAGACGACAAGACCTTGAATGCGTTCTGTACTCCTGGTGGCTACATATATGTATATACAGGCATCATCAAATACCTTGACTCCGAAGATGCATTGGCGGGTGTCATGGGACATGAAATTGCACATGCCGATAAAAGACACAGTACAGAAAGCATGACCAGAGAATACGGAGTACAAACGCTGCTTGCTGTAGTGGCAGGGCAAAATCAATCGGTATTGATAGGTATCGCTAAAAACTTGAGTGATTTAAAATATTCAAGAACACATGAAACTGAAGCTGATGCTTACTCCGTGCGCTACTTAACAGGTACAAACTACCGTTGTAACGGAGCAGCAAGTTTCTTTGAAAAGATACAAGCCAGTGGTGGTGCTTCTACTCCAGAATTTTTATCGACACATCCCGATCCAGGAAACAGAGTACAAAACATCAACAGTCAAGCAGCTACAAAAGGTTGCAACACCACAAAACCTGCTGCCGATGCACAATACAACGACTTCAAAAAAAGTTTACCTCAATAATTAAGTTTGATGTAAACAGGAAAATGATCAGAATATCCTCCGTAATATTTTTGGCCTCTATACGATCTATAGGGGCCATTTTTTTTATCCTTGTTATAGTATAAGAAATCAGGATTATAAACAGCCGCACTTTTTTCTTGGTAAGACACATGACCTTTTTGCGTTCCAATCGCATTAGCAGAACATAAAATCTGATCAAATTGTAACCAATCTTTTTTATACTTGATACTTCCTGTTTTCATGACACCTTCATCGTTGAAGACGTTCACGAGTTTACGTTCCTTGGTCAACAGTTTTAAGGAAGGATCTGTAGGTAAGTCATTAAAATCTCCCATGATGATAATCTTAGATAATGGACTTTTATTCAAGATGGAATCAACACAGTGTTTTAAAACCTTGGCAACGAGTAAGCGCTTAGGTTCTGATTGCGCTTGTCCTGCCCTGCGTGAAGGCCAATGGTTTACAAATACCCATACCGTATCTTTTTTCATCAAGCCTTTCACGGCTAAAATATCCCGTGACTCTAAACACTCCCCTTCAAAACATGGTCTTAAAAACTTATGAAAAAGAGGACTGAACTTTTTCTTCTGATAAAGTAATGCCACGTCAATACCTCGCGGATCTTGGCTGTCTTGCTGTAAATAAGAATACTCTTTGGAAGATAAAGCATTCGCCTTTAGCAAACGGTCCAAGACCTGTTCGTTTTCGATTTCAGCAAGTCCTAACAAAATCAAGCCTTCTTGATCCAGCTTTCCGATGACCTCAGACAATCGATCAATTTTATGGTTAAACTTTTCCTGATCCCATTGCAACAAGGATTGGGGGAGAAAATCATTGTCGGAAGTATGCGGATCGTCGAAGGTATCGAATAAGTTTTCCACGTTGTAAAATGCAACCAAGCTGCTCTCGCCTGTCACTTTATGGACAGGACTTGAAAAGAAGGCACTGAACAGAAAAAAAACGGCACTTAATGTCAGCAATGAAAGCAAGAAAGTTCTAAAACTCATTTATTAGTCTTATTTTTGAATCTTTAAGATACCTCAAGTTATGAAAAAATCAGAAATAAGAATCCTTGTAGAACTCGATGATAAAAATATACCTGAAAAGATATTGTGGGAAGCGACCGACGGTCCTTCCGATCGATTGCAATCGACCGATGCGATATCCATTGCCATTTGGGATCATGTACAATTGAATACCATGCGCATGGATTTATGGACAAAAGAAATGCCAGCGCTTGAAATGAAACGTTTTTTCATTGAAACCATTGGAGGCATGGCCGACAGTATAGAAAATGCCACAGGCGATGCGAAGATGGCAGAATACATGCGTGCCTGTTGCAGAGAGATGGTAAGCCACGTGAAGGATAGTGAAGAAGGGAAATAGTTCTAAATCCTCCATATAATGTTTTTATATGGAGGATTTTTATTTTATCGAATCAACAGGTACACAGTTTGAGTTGATCTGTATTTAGTATAAATAAATTAAAAATTGAATGTCAAATTATACTAAATCAATATCTTCTTTTAGTAAAGGCATTTTTTTAGCCATCGTACTTTTTTTACTGAGTTGTAACCTTTGTAATGCACAACGCTATTTTATTACAGATGCCATTAATGCGCATAAGAAAAAATTTAAGACCTTAGACTCTCTTATTTTATTTCTAGATAAAGAAGGAGCCAATGATACTGAAAAGGCTTATGGCGCCTATTATTGGATTGCACGAAATGTCAAGTATGACATTAAAAAATTCATGCAGGGCGAGCCAAGCAATATGCTTCCAGAAGATGTGTTCAAGAAAAGATTGGCCGTATGCCATGGCTACTCATTACTTTACGAATACATGTGCAATAAACTTCATGTTGAATGCCATCTCGTTGTGGGCTCTCCTAATACCTCTTATAAAAAACTAACCCACAAAATTACGCGTCCAACACATGGCTGGAACGTGATCAAACTTGACTCCACATGGTACCTTGTCGATGTGACATGGGCGAGCGGAGGAGTGCTGGATGAAAAATTTAAAGCACATTTTAACCAAGACTTTTTCAAGGTAGCACCTCGTGATTTCGTAAAAAATCATTTACCTGAAATGCCCATGTGGCAATTACTCGAAACAACTGTTCCTGTAAAAACATTTGAAGGAGGGAGTAAAGCAATTGCGGCCTATTATAATCAAAATCCCCCATCCTACTTTTATTATAAGGATACCATTCAAGCTTATCTGGCCAAAGATTCCGTACATCAATTGATCTCCGCAGGTGAAATGGCTTTGGCTTTTAATCCATCCAATACACTCACGCTCGCATATGCAATTATTAACACCACTGGAGATCTAATAAAATCATTACCGAAAGCTTTCGATGAGTCAACATATAGCATCAGTGATTCCTTAATTCAGCGCATTCAATATGCAAAAGTATTGTTGAAAAAATCAAAAGCAACCGATCAAGCAACCAAAGAGAATATGTCAACAGGTAAACTAAACTGCTTTATGTATGCAGGAACCTTATACCTACTCCAAAGTGAATACCTTCAAAAGGGGATTTTAAACGATTCGATAAATTATGATTTTAACGTTTTAAAACTATCGTACGCTAAAGCCATTAGCAGTCTTCAGTTATCAATGCAAGAATTTAAACAAACACCAAAGAAAGAAATCATCCCCTTGCAAGAACTTCTACTGTTTGGAATTTATGTAAAACAACATAGAACATACAGCAGATTGATTGAACAAGAAAGTGACGAGAATAAAGTAAAGAGAATAGAAACAGAACGCAATATGTGTTATAATAAAGCACTGAAAGCATTTCCATCCAGCAGCGGATACCATGATATGATTAAGTATTTGATAAAATAAAACTGATCAAAATTTTCATTTCATTCCAAATCAAGGACGCAGTAAGCTCCTCAACTCTGTTAAAATCATAGACGTCGCTCCCCAAATAAAATAATCCTCATACTTATACCCTGAAACTTTTCTATTCAAAAAAGAGGAAACAGGAATGCTTCGTTCTTCTATAGCATGTTCCTCTTCTAAATGAGTTAAAGGAAACTCAATTACTGCAGCCACTTCATATGCGTCGGGAATAAAGTTAGGTATGACTTTCGTGTAGGCCAATACGACATTGACCCAAAAACGACTCGGAGGAATGTATACAGGAGTAAGCATACCTAATACATTAACGTGTTCCGATGGTATACCTATTTCTTCGTAAGCTTCACGCAAGGCTGTTGCAACGAGATCAACATCATCGGGTTCTACCTTGCCTCCTGGCAAAGATACCTGTCCACCGTGCACTCCTTCGTATTCTGGGCGTTGGATTAATGGACAATAAAGTATGCCATTTTTTTCATACAATAAAATCAGCACACTACTTTGTTTACTTTCCGATGCCGATGCACCTTCATAGCTTTTCAAATAGGCTTTATGATCCAATAAATTCTCTTTGGATAATAAAGACAATTGTATGTCTTGACCCGGTAAAGGCTGAAGCATGCGTGCACGAAGCTGATCGACAAGAAGACCTAAAGACATAGAATAATAAGATTATTTTTTATGCTTCCATTCCACTTCTATCAGCGGATGAATGGATTTTAAGTGATTGATGAATGCTATTTTATCCTTGGGTGAAATGATCACCGAATCTGTTTTACGATAATAAATTTCTAGTCTATCCAAGGACATCGCTGGAGCGCTTAACAAACTATTGGTCTCTGCAATCTTTCGAATGCTTTCTATTGGAATAGTAAGTTGAATGAGGAATCCTGATTTCACATTCAAGTCATTCCCATCGATGGTATAATAAGTAGTCTTGCATAAATAAATCATAAAGCCCACAACCATCGAATTGACAAGGAGTCCAAGCCATGCTCCTCTTAGAATCATCAACACAGATGTAGTGCCTAATACAAGACCTACAAAAAGCATAAGGGGCACCCCTATTTTAGAATGGTATATTTTCATTGTAGCGTATTTATACTATTTTAAGTTTAACCAATAAAACACAAAACATGTTCCGTTAATTAACAAAACTAAACATTAGGCCATTGATATCCTCGGTAAAAAACAGAAAGCCTTCCGCTAATAAACGGAAGGCTCTAGAGTAAACCCATAACCAATAAACCTCACCCTTTTCTGTACATCAGCCGGCTTTATCGTATTGCATAGCCTTGACTGCCATTTGACCCAAGACATTCTGTTTGCTAAAACTTTTATGAAGCCTCACCACTTCTCCAACAACAATAATAGCTGGCGAAGAAAGTGAATGCATGTTTACTTCGTGCACAATGGTATCGACACTACCCAATACAATTTTCTGATTGGGCAAGGATCCATTTTGAATCACCGCAACTGGAACATCTTGTTTTCCATTCTTACGAAACACATCCATAATTTCTGTGAGCTTATGAAGTCCCATTAAAATCACCACCGTGGCCGATGAACCTGCAGCCATGTGTATATCGTTGGCTAACTCACCAGTACTCAAGGTTGCTGTGGCTACCCAAAAACTTTCGTTGATACCGCGTACTGTTAATGGAATACCTTCTAAGGCTGGAACCGAGATGCTACTGGAGATACCAGGAATAACAGCCGTTTCCACTCCATGAGATTCAGCATAGTGAATTTCCTCATACCCTCTTCCGAACACAAAGGGATCGCCACCTTTCAAGCGAACAACATGACCGTATTGTTGAGCACACTCTACAATTAAGGCATTGATGGCATCCTGTTTAGTAGATGTGCAACCTCCCCTTTTACCCACATAAAATTTAGGACAGGCTGAGGGAGCAAATTCTAACAATTCTTTTCCCGACAGGGCATCATATAATATAACGTCGGCGCTTTGAATCGCCTTCATTCCTTTTACACTAATCAATTCTGGGTCTCCTGGACCTGCTCCTACCAAGGTAAGAAATGGCTTTTTGTTCGTTTCCATACTACTAAGTATTTTTAACTAACCTTTATTACTTACGTCTTGCTTTCTAGTAAAATGAGCCGATTTTACAAACCCTTCATTTATGCCTTTAAAAGCAAATTATAATCATATCGCTTCTTTCAAAAGAACAATTTGCCTTGAAGCAACTTATTTTCATTCTTAAATAATAAGTAAATATACTCATTATTTTATGAAATTCGTTTTTATACTTAAATTTTATACCTATTTTTACCAAAACAATAAGATAATAAGAAATATAGGTTGAAATTATAACCTATAAATAAGCAAAAATTAATCTTGTAGGACATAATAGTCTAAATAATACCCTGTTTTAATAATAATCACAAAATATAAACCCATGAAAAAGAAAATCATTGTTGCCGGAAATGGAATGGTTGGTTATAAATTTTGTGAGAAACTGATCGCTAAAAACGGAGGTCCTGATTATGAAATCATTGTATTCGGAGAAGAACCTCGTCCTGCATACGACCGCGTACACCTCAGTGCTTATTTCAGTGGAACCTCTGCCGAAGAACTCACCATGGCACCTTTAGGATGGTATACCGACAATAGCATTCGTCTCATACTCAGCGACCCTATCGTACACATTGATAAAATAAATAAAACGGTGACTTCCTTAAAGGGCGTCACGGAATCTTACGACAAACTCGTACTCGCTACAGGCTCCGCCGCTTTTGTTCCTACGATACCAGGTTCTGAAAAAGACGGTGTATTTGTATACCGCACCATTGAAGACTTAGACTTGATCATGGACTATGCTAAAAAAGCAAAGACTGGTGCAGTCATCGGTGGAGGTCTTTTAGGATTAGAAGCCGCAAAAGCGGTATTGGATCTTGGCCTTCAAACACACGTCATCGAATTTGCGCCTCGCCTTATGCCTAGGCAACTAGACGAAGCAGGAGCCTTGACGTTAAAAGCTAAAATTGAAGCCTTAAACATCGCTGTGTACCTTTCTAAAAACACCGCTTCTATAGAAGGTGAAGATACCATCAAGGCCTTGAAATTTACAGACGATACGGAATTAGCCGTCGACATGCTCGTAATCTCTGCTGGTATTAAACCAAGGGATGAATTGGCTGTAAAAGCAGCATTACAAACAGGCACACGTGGAGGTATTGTAGTGAATGATTTTATGCAAACATCCGATGCTGATATTTACGCCATTGGAGAATGCGCCTTGTACAAGGAAATGATTTATGGCTTAGTCGCTCCGGGTTATGAAATGGCGGAAATAGTTGTTTCTCATATCAGCGGTGGTGATCGTCAGTTTGCACCTTACGACATGTCTACCAAACTAAAACTCTTAGGTGTTGACGTAGCCAGTTATGGTGATTGTTATGGCACGGCAGAAGGGAGTAAAACCATTGTCTTCGAAGACAAGGTCAAAGGCATATACAAACGCATGAACATTTCCGAAGACGGTAAAACACTCTACGGAGGCATACTAGTAGGCGAAGCAGAGAGCTATAACATGTTGTTGCAAACCTTTAAAAACGGCATCGTGCTTCCTCCTAACCCTGAAGACTTGATGTTAGGTTCAAGTGGTGGCGGAAGCGAAAGCGGCGGCCATGGCTTGGCACTCTTACCCGATGATGCATTAATCTGCTCTTGTGAAAGTATTTCAAAAGGCGATATCTGTGAAGCCGTACGTGAAAAAGACATCGTTGACATTGCAGGCATGAAAGCCTGTAACAAAGCAGGGACAGGTTGTGGAGGATGTATTCCTTTGGTCAAAGACTTGATTAACGACACCATGAAAAACATGGGGAAAGTCGTTAAGATGGTATTGTGCGAACACTTTTCCTATTCCCGTCAGGAGTTGTACGACTTGATTAAAATGCATGAAATAAAAACGTTTGATGATGCGATTGACCAAGTAGGAAAAGGTTGTGGCTGCGAAACGTGTAAACCTGCCATCGCTTCTATCTTGGCCAGTACGTGGAATGAGATGATCCTTAAACATGCTCCTCTTCAAGATACCAACGATAAATTCTTAGCCAACATTCAAAAAGGCGGAACCTACTCTGTTGTACCAAGAATACCTGGGGGCGAAATTACACCCGACAAATTGATTGTAATTGGTAGTGTAGCCAAAAAATACAACCTGTATACCAAAATCACAGGCGGTCAACGCATCGATATGTTTGGTGCTCAAGTACACGAACTACCGGACATCTGGGAAGAGTTGATCAATGCGGGTTTTGAAAGTGGACATGCTTACGGCAAAGCATTGCGTACCGTAAAAAGCTGTGTAGGTTCTACGTGGTGTCGATTTGGATTGCACGACTCTGTTGGCTTTGCGATCAGAATTGAAGAACGCTACAGAGGCCTAAGGGCACCGCATAAATTGAAAGGTGGAGTATCAGGTTGCGTCAGAGAATGTGCAGAAGCGCAGTCCAAAGACTTTGGTATCATTGCCACTGAGAAGGGATGGAATTTATTTGTTTGTGGAAACGGTGGCTCTAAACCGCAGCATGCGCTGCTGCTTGCTACAGACATCGACGAAGAAACATGCACGAAATACATCGATCGCTTTCTGATGTTTTACATGAAGACTGCCGAACCTTTATCGAGAACAGCTACATGGCTTAATAAAATGGAAGGGGGTATTCATTACCTCAAAGAGGTCATCGTTCAAGACAGTCTTGGCATTTGCGATCAACTGGAAAAAGAGATGCAATTCATGGTCGATACTTATGCTTGCGAGTGGGCAGAGGTCGTAAACAATCCTGAACTAAGAAAACGTTTCAGTCACTTTGTAAACAGCGATGAACCTGATCCTACGGTATCGTTTAAAGTAGAACGTGAACAAAGATTCCCTGTGGAATGGAATAAGTAGGAAGTTGTACATCCATAGTATACAGTAAATGCATCTCAATGATTCAATAAAAACTACCGATAGCCATCGGTTAAACGATACGATAATGGAAGATAAAACGCAAATCAACACATCGTCAAAAACACAAAACGCGAATTGGGTTAAAGCGTGTAGCACAAGCAGCATACCTGAAAACGAAGGGGGATGTGTAAAAATAAACGACAAGCAAATTGCCATTTTTAATTTTACAAAAACAGGAGAATGGTTTGCTACCGACAACATGTGCCCGCATAAAAAACAAATGATTTTATCGCGCGGCATGATTGGAGATCAAGCAGGTGAACCGAAGGTAGCATGCCCTTACCATAAAAAAACATTCTCCTTACACAGTGGAGAATGTTTAAGTGGAGAAGAATACAGTATAAATACCTATGCTGTTATGATTAAAGAAAACGATGTATACATCGCAATAGACTAGTAGGATTCCTTAGCATGCATTCTTGCTGTTTTTTCACAAAAAAGAGGAATAAAATATTTATCTTTAACCTATTGAAAAAGCATAAACATAGAGCAAACCCTTTAGACAGAAATATTTCTGCGAAACTGACGCAACTATACATTTTAGCGCTCACCGCAGTGGCATTCTTTGCTGTATTTGGACAATCTGCTGTACAATACGCCCTCAGTAAACAAGTCAGTGCATCAGCCGTCGTAAACATAGCCGGTAGACAACGGATGCTGAGTCAAAGAATATGCAAAGACCTTTTACTCATCACTACCCCTTCAAACAATACAGACAAATCTATTTACATCGAAGACCTGGAAGAATTTCTTCCCCTTTGGAAAACCTGTCATGAAGGACTTAAAAGAGGTGTACTCCTATTAGACACAAAAATTGTAGCACAAAACAGTGAAGTTCTTGACTCGATGATCGCTGACATCGATCCTATTTTTTACAAAATTTATAATAATGCTACAAAGATAAAAGAACAGATTGATCGTCACTCTTATACCCCTGATGACTCTATCCGTGCATTCATGCAAATCGTACTCGATAATGAAAGACGCTTTCTTTTCAAACAAGACAAGATCGTTTTCCAATACGATACAGAAGCCAAAGCACGCGTTGAAAAGTTAAAGACCATGGAATTCACGCTACTGGCTTTAACCATCATTGTACTTGTATTGGAAGGTTTTTTCGTATTCAGACCTGCAGCAAAACAAATTCGACAAACCATTAAAATGCTGCTTCGAGAAGAGAATAAAACCAAACGCATTAACCAAGAACTATACAAAGTCAACAGATCATTGAAAAAGGCCGAAATTGAATTGGTCAATGCAGAAAAAGAAAAACACCAACACCAAGTCAATGCTCAACGTATCCGCTCTGCCACACTGATACAAGGACAGGAAGAAGAACGTAATCGTATTTCAAAAGAATTGCACGATGGGCTCGGTCAATTATTGACCACGCTAAAACTTACCTTTGAAAACATGAACAACAATTCCTTCGCTTCTGAAAAAGAAAAGAAAACATTTTACGAGGGAAAAGAACTCATTCAAGAAACGATCGACGAGGTCAGAAACATCTCCTTTAACCTCATGCCTTCCGTACTGAGTGATTTTGGCATTGCTTCAGCTTTAAAATCACTGTGTTATCAAGCAGCTCGAAATACCGATATCGAAATCGATTTTGAAGACAGTAATTGGATTCAAGCCCGCTTGGATAAAAACATAGAAATTGGCCTGTACCGCATTGCACAAGAGGCCTTGAATAATGCCATAAAATATTCTGAGTCTGACGAGATTACGATTGAGCTGGCCCTACAAGACGATATCATTGAGCTTTCTATCATTGATTATGGAAAAGGATTTCTGTTGCATACTATCCATAATAATCCTATGTTAGATAACAGAAGAAACGGACTATCAAACATGGAAGAAAGAGCCGAAATGATTGGTGGCACGCTTGAAATTATAAGCAATCCAGAACAGGGGACAAAAGTATACGCAAAGGTCCCATTAAAATATCCACTCCATGAAAAGTAAAATCAAAATTGTTTTAGCCGATGACCATGCTATTTTCAGAAAAGGTGTGAAATCTTTATTAGAAGATGAGCTCGATATTCAAATTGTAGGAGAAGCGAGTAATGGCGTTGAAGCACTCGAGAAAGTAAAAGAACTTTCTCCAGACGTTTTGATGATTGACATCTCGATGCCTAAAATGACGGGCATTGAAACCGCTGAGATCGTGACGAAACAATACAAACATACCAAATCGCTCATCTTATCGATGCATAACAACGACGACTACATTTTAAAATCAGTAGAATGTGGAGCATACGGATATTTATTGAAAGACACCAGTAAAGAAGAAATGCTAAAAGCCATTAGAGCCGTTGCTTCTGGAGAAAAATACTTCACGGGTACAGTGTCAAACATCATTGTCAACGGCTATTTAAACAAAGCGGGCAAAACAAGTGGCGATGATAAAACAGAAAAAGAATTGCTTTCTCGTAAAGAAAAAGCAATTTTAAAACTCATCGTCGACGGCATGAACAGCCGTGAAATTGCAGAGAAGCTAGAACTGAGTGGACGTACAGTAGACAATCATCGTGCAAACATGATGAAAAAAATGAATGTGAAGAATGCAGCTGAAATGGTAAAACTCGCTATGGAGTTAAAACTTACTTAGTGGAGTATAGAGTATGGAGCGCGAGTATGGAGGCTTCCTCTCTACTCGCGCTCCATACTCCATGCTGCTTATTGATTACTCCTCTCTACAGCGTGTCGTTTATAAATATCCGCCAGCAGAGTCTAATTGTCGACTACTTTTTAAAATAACCAATCCGAATCTTTCGACAAAGGCCTCTGCTGTTCAACTAAATACTTAATCTTTATTTAAAAACATGAATGACATTACCAATAAGCAAATTACACTTCGTACAGCCTATGCTGAAGGTTTTGTATACTGTACCGCTGACACCATTGCGCTGATTAAAAACAAACAAATCCCCAAAGGCGATATCATAGAATTTGCGCGTGCTGCTGGTTTTTTTGCCGCAAAAAAAACTGACCAATTACTTCCACACTGTCATCCCGTTACCATCGACGGTATGAGCATGTCGTTTGATATTGAAGCAGATCACATTAAAATAAACGCTGAAGCAAAATCGATTGGCAGAACAGGCATAGAAATGGAAGTGCTGACAGGCATATCTGTCGCCGCTTTAACAATCTACGACATGTTGAAACCAGTCGATAAACAACTCGAAATCTCTGGCATTAAATTACTTGATAAAACGGGAGGAAAAAGCGATCGTAAAAAATTCTTCAATACTCCCCCTACTTGCGCAGTCTTAGTCTGTTCCGATTCTACGGCTAAAGGTAAGCGAGACGATTCATCGGGCCTACTCATTAAAACAATGTTACAATCGTTTGGTGTCGTAGAACTCGATTATAAAATTGTACCCGATGAAACCGTAGCGATACAGTCGGCCATCAAAGCGTGGGTAAGCAAAGACATTCATTTTATATTCACGACAGGCGGTACAGGCTTAGGTCCAAGAGACAATACTGTTAGCGCTGTTAAAGAAATCCTTGAACGCGATGCCGATGGTATTACCGAAGCAATGCGCGTATACGGACAAATGCGTACACCACTCGCCATGATGTCGAGAGCCGTTGCTGGCTCTATTGCTTGCACCACCATCGTAACGTTACCTGGAAGTACAAACGGAGCACGCGAGTGCTTAGAAGCTATACTTCCTGCAGTATTCCACGCAAGAAAGATGTTGAAAGGCGGCGGACATTAACAGAAAGAGAGCGGAGAAAGAGAGCGCAGTTGTGCTTTCTCCGCTCTCCGCTCTCTTTCTCTTTCTTAATTAACATCTAGCATTCATGATTCCCGTTAAAGAAGCACTTTCCCTTATTCTCAAGCAAAGTAGAAGTTTCGGTACTTGCACCATCGGCATCGACGAAGCAACGGGAAGAGTATTGGCGGAAGACATCTTTGCCGATCGCGACTATCCTCCGTTTAACCGTGCTGCAATGGATGGCTTTGCCTTGAGAAGTATTGACTTTTTAGAAAAAGGAATTCGACGATACGAAATCATTGACACCTTATTGGCAGGCAGTACATCTTCGTTAAAACCTTCTGAAGGACAGTGTCTACGAATCATGACAGGTGCTGCTACGCCTACTGAATACGATTGCATTATCCGTATTGAAGATTGTCAATTAGAAAACACGCACGTCACTTTTTTAGTCGATCAGATAAAGAAAGGTCAAAACATTGCACAACAAGGAGAAGATGTAAAATCGGGGGCCTTAATCATGGCAAAAAACACCCGACTGCATTCACCGCAAATCTCAGCGCTCGCTGTCACAGGAAAATCAAAGGTCCTTGCACAGCAATTACCAAAGATTGCCGTAATCTCTACGGGTGATGAGGTGATGCCTTTAGATGTAACCGTTCAAGCACATCAGATCAGGGATTCAAATTCGTATGCATTGGCTTCGTTTCTGAGTCAATACCAAACAACGATTCAATACAGAACACTTGTCGCTGACGATACCGTTGTATTAAAAAAAACAATCGAAGAGGTCATCGACTTTGACCTTATTATTTTTTCAGGGGGCGTATCGATGGGTGAAGCAGATTTTGTTCCTGCGGTATTGGCCGATGCTGGCGTAGAAAAAATATTTCACAAAGTAAAACTAAAACCGGGCAAGCCCTTGTGGTTTGGAGAAACAGCTTCTGGTGGCGCGGTATTTGGACTTTCAGGAAATCCAATGTCTTGTCAGGTATGTTATAAAGTATTCATTGAGCCTTTCTTACGTCAGTGCTTTGGACTTGATGCTCCCTTAACGTTGCAGCTGCCTTTACTTGCTGACAAAAGAAAAAATGCGAAGCTCGATCATTATTTCCCTTGTCGCATCGAAGGCAATGGAATTGTACCTTTAGAGATCAACGGTTCTGGAGACATTACGTCTACCCTCTACTCTCAAGGGCTTGCCTTGCATCCTAGCGAAAGTGGGGATCTTGTAAAAGGTGATGTGGTTGATTTTATTTTTTGGTAAATCATTTACCTATATCACTCTTCTCATTATAATTTCTAAACTCTTCGTATTGTACTGGCATCAGTTCGGCAATATATGTATTCCCAATTTCCAATACATGTTTCATACTGAATCGCTCTAACTTTCTAGCGAGAAAAAGTTTAAATACTTTCGCTAATCCTTCCGCAGTATAAACTCCCAATAAAGGCTCCATCTCTCCTTGATTAGAAAACACCATAAAATCATGCTCTCCAGCTTTATCTTCGTAGATGGATTTTAAGGTACTCAGTGTTTCATCTTTAATGTCTTGCATGTCACAAGCCATGATCAGTAGATCATGATCAGGAAATTTACTATGCGCACTCAATAAGCCACACAATGGCCCTGGCACATCTACTTCATCGAACACCAGTTGCTCAAGCGGAAACAATTCCTTGTACTCATCAAATTGTGAATCGTTGATGGAAATGTAAATGGAAGCATGCAATGCTTCGAGTTTATCGACTGCTTGCTCAACCCACGTTTTAGCACCTGTTTTCATCAAGCCTTTATCGGTACCCATGCGCAGACTTTTGCCTCCGCACATTACAACAGCCAATAATTTATTTTCCGAATCTGAATGAATAGGATTACAACTCATAAGCGTACGTTTAAAAATTTACGATATACTAAAACAAAATAAAGATTAATAGCTATCCACAATGACAATCCCCTCCCCAAAAAGAGGTACCATCTTCGTAAAATTCTCTTTTCCAAATCGGCGCTTCGTGCTTCACGCGATCAATGATGTATTGATTCGCTGCATAGGATTCCTTGCGGTGGGCATGCGATGTCACAACAACGACAGCACTTTCACAGATGTCTAATTTCCCAATGCGGTGCACACATAACGCATGATGCAAGCCCCACTTCTCTATCGCCGCCTGTACTATCTCTGCAATCATCTTCTCGGCCATGGGTACAAAAGCTTCATACTCCAAGTGTGTTACATTTTTTTGTGCATGGTGATTACGTACTTCTCCGCTGAAAAGCACGATTCCTCCTGCTTTAGGATGATGTGCTTGTTGCAATAATGCACAAACATCAATCGCTTCTGTAACCACCAAATTTTGTTTAACCTCCACTGGAAGGAGGGATGATACTAATGAGTTCATGTTCTTTCAATTTATAATCTCCCGAAACAAAATTCATATCGACTGCAAAACGACACCTCTTCAATACCGTTGCCGCTTTAGGATTGATATCCGACAAGGTCTTCATTAAATCAGAAACATCTTGAATACCCGAAATATCCAAAACCATCTCTTCTTTAAAATACTCTTTGAGCATCGCAAATACTTGAATCTTCATCATGCTATCTTAACCTCCTATCGCCATCATGTTTAATTCACTTCCTTTAAATTGAAAGGATTGCTTATGACTTAAAGCCACCTTCAATCGTTGTGTCAATTCTTCTTTACTCTCCAGTGCATCAAATACTGGTACAGGTATATTTTCGCTCAAACATCCGAATACATTGCCGTAACTGTCGAGTCGCAATCGGTTACAATCTTCACAAAACGGACTGGACTCATTGGCGATGATACCAAAGCGATGTCCTTCTTTTGTGTTCCAATAATTTGCAGTAGCCCCGTCAAGTCTAATTTCTTTTGTAAACTTGTATACCTTTGCTATTGTACTTAAAATATCTTGTTCTGAATAAAAATAAGAGTCAAAATCATGACGGAATAAATAACCCATTTTCATCAACTCAAGAAAACGCACTGAAATATTTTTCTCTGCAGCATACTTTAGCAAGGGTACTATTTGACAATCGTTGACACCTTTTAAAATCACAGCATTCAACTTCACCTCAATACCGTATTGTATACAACGATCGATGGCATCGAAAATACGTTCACTGTTTTTTCTTCTTGAAACCTTATAAAACACCTCCGCATCAATGGCATCCAAGGAAATATTTACCTCCTTCAAGCCTGCATGAGCTAAGGCTTCTACCATATCAGCCAAAAGATAACCGTTAGACGTCATTTTGATATTGGTAATTCCCAACGCATTTATATTTTTGACCAGTGGAATAAGTCCTTTGAATAAAGTAGGCTCTCCTCCTGTTAATCGAATCGTTTCCAGCGGAAGTAAATCATTTAATCCTGCAATGGTACGCACCATGTTATCCAAACTCAAGGTCTCCGTGTCAGCAGGTAAAATCTTATGATCGTCTTCTTTTCGCACGCAATACAAACAACCCAAATTACACGCATTGGTTAGACTGATGCGAAGCGTTTTAAAGGTACGGTGGTATTGATCTTCTATGTTACTCATTTAACAATATTTAAGAATAGTATAACCTACGTTAATATCAATTTCACACTTGCAATACACAATACAAATGCGAGTATATAAGATAACACTTTATTATTAAAAATCCTTGCACCCCAATAAGAACCAGCTATTCCTCCGACCACTGCCACAAAAAGCAATACCATGATATAAGGCTCAAACGAGCCACCTTTGGAAATATGTCCTGCTAAACCTGCTATAGAATTAACAAAAATAAACAGCGCCGATACGGCTGCAGTTTCTTTCATTTTTCCCCAATGAAATAGCAATATAATGGGACTCAATATAATTCCTCCTCCTATTCCTATCATTCCAGAAAGCAATCCAATGATTGCTCCTATCAATAGTCCATATCCCCAATGAAACGTATTCATACTATCAGGCTCTTTTCCTATGACACCCGATAAACGAAGAATAGGAAAGATAAGGCATACGCCTAATATTTTCTTATACATAAATTCATCCAAAGGTATCGTAGCTCCGAGGAATGAAGCAGGAATTGAAGCAATGGCAAAGGGTAAAAATAATCTCCAATTGAAATACCCATTTCGTGCATACATATAAAATGCAATGAAGGACACAAAAATATTCAAGATCAATGCCGATGATTTCATGATCGTTGGATCAGCACTGAACAAAGCCAGTACAGCCAAATATCCACTCGCTCCACCGTGTCCTACAGAGGAATACAAAAAGGCAACGACTAAGAGTACCAATAAAAATACAATCAATGCAAAAGGAGAACTTATAATGTGTAACATGAATCAGTATAATGTAAGTACTAAATTACAAATTTGACATTTAATCCTATTACTTCTGCTCTTTTACCAAGGTAAACTCTTTGATGATGAAATCAGTTTTGGGTCCATCACATACCGGACAGCAATATGTACTCGGTAAATCATTGAACGCAATTCCTACGGGAATGCCATTCATGTCATCGCCATATTCAGCATCGTACAAGGTCAAACAACTTTTACATTGATGTATGATCTTATTTTGATCTGTTTTTTTATCTTCTTTATTGTCAATATTTAATACGTCATTGTTCGCATTCAACTGTTCGTAATATTTTCTACTCAAGCGCTCTAACACATCGGGTAAAACATTCATTTCTATATTTTCAGCATATACGGTATAGACTTGTTTATTGGGATTAAAATCTTCCGCATACAATACAGAATAGAGTGAACCCGTATTTGATGTAGTCTGATTTCTCACTATTTTTTCTTCGATGACAACAGAAGATGCAACGTCCATCGCATTGGTCTTGATCGCAAAGCTCAAGCCATAGGTACGAATATCGCGTTCGTCAAATTCCCTTACTAGAAATTTTTTCAGGGCCATCGCCGTTTCATCCAAATCAGGAACTTGCCAATTTAATTCTAAAGAAGAATGACGAATATTGATTCCGTATTTACCCAACACTTTTTCCCAATGGATACGATCTTTTTCAACAATGCCTTTAATTAAAATCGATTGCCATGGCGTAATGCAGATTTGCCCTATTCTTGTTTGATTACACAAGTCTGTAATGGCTTCCAAAAACTCTACCGAGAAATCATTGTTACGACGGTATATGCCTAACAAAAACTTATTCCCCAAGCGACTCATGCCTTCGTAATCTGGAAAACGAACACGTTGTAAAGTCAACTCATGATCGATATCCATGACAATGAATTTGTGTTCTTCATTCAATTGCTTTGCCAATGCAATAAGATTCACACTGTTTTTACCAGCGAGTTCTTCTTCAATGACTTCAGAAAGGGCGCCAATGTGATTACTGTAAATCAATGTAGGATAGCAAACCATGCCGTCCATCGCATGGTGTTTAATGAATAGGTACCAAAAATTCATGTGTGAAGAACAAACGAAATTAAGGTTACCTGTAAACAAAGGCACAAGGCCTTGTGTAGGATCTACAATGTTAATTTTTAATTTACTGTTATAATCGAGGGAATGTAAAATATCTTGGTACATGCCTTCACTCACCCATGGATGCGTGGTAAAAATATCTTCTGCGATATAAGAACTCGTAACGTTAGGATATGCGTTATCGTTGATCTCGAAGTCTTTGTTTTTAACGCCTAAATATTTTCCAAACACCTCTTCATTTCGCTCAGAGGTATAGAAGTAAGCATTTTGACGTTCCCCAAAATGAATAAAATTGGAACGAGACTGTTTTGCCGCATTCAATATATTCCCAAGCACACCCGTTGAAAGTATGCCCCCTTTGAGATTGATCTTTACTAAATTCTTATCCATGGTTTTATGCGTTAAACGGTTACCAGTGCTTTATCCAAAATGGCTCTCACTTCTGGCCTGCAACTTCCGCAACCCATTCCTGCTCCTGTAGCTTGACAAAGTTCTTTAAAATCTTCGCAACCACTTTTAATCTTATTGAGAATATTTCCGGCACCGACATTATTACAAGAACACACTAATTTACCTTCTACCGTTTCGGCTTGTTTACCCGAACGCAATAATTCCAGACGCTTATCAGAAAGTTCCAAATTATTTTGCATCATGTTTTTAAAATCTGCGAATTCAGATTTGTCACCGATGAGCATTGCCCCTACCAGCTTATCTTTATGAATGATGCATTTTTTATAATAACGTTTGGCTTTATCTATAAACACTACCTCTTCATACTCTTTGCTATCTGGAGTTTCCACAATGCCTAAAGAGCAAAGGTTGACGCCTTGAATTTTAATGATGTTCATCAACAAAGTTCCTTTGTACAAAGCAAAAGGATCTCCATTGAGGTGGCGTGCCAACACTTCTGCTTGCTGTTCTGCCGCAGCTGTAAATCCATACAAGAATTGATTGTGCTCTGCAATTTCACCGACGGCATAAATACTTTCATCGGACGTTTGTAAATAATCGTTGATGAGCACACCACGTTTGTATTCTAAACCAGCATCCTTAGCCAACTCTATATTCGGTATGGTTCCAATGGCAAACACGACCGCATCACAATCGATTGTTCTACCACTTTTTAGTTTTATACCCGATACTTTTTCTTTCCCGATAAAGGTTTGCAATTCATCGTTGTAAAATATTTCTATTCCTCGATCGACTAATTCTTCGTGCAATAACTGGCTTCCTAAGATATCCAATTGCCTGTCCATTAATCGAGAAATACGTTGCACGATCGTCACCTCTATGCCAATTTCCCTCAAGGAAGCCGCCAACTCCAGCCCTAACAAACCTCCACCCACAATGACGACTTTACCTTTTTCGGGAACATGTGCTTTTAAACGGTCTGCATCGTAACGCGTACGCATAGAGAAAATACCTTCCAATTTCGGAAGGTCATTCGGCATAATCGCACGACTACCTGTACCCATGAGCAATACATCGTAGGTATGTACAATGCCTCTTGAGTCCGTTACCGTTTTTGCTTTACGGTCAATTTTTTCAATCCATACCCCTTTGTACATTTTAATGCCGAACAAAGGTTCATCTTCTTCTTTCATTTTGATGAGTTGCTCCCAATCTTGTTCACCACTTACGTAGTCGGGCAACATCACACGGTTATAAAAGGGATATATTTCTTTACTGAAAATTACAATTTCATCTTCTTTGTTTAATTCTCTGTAACTGTTTACAAAACCAAAAGCACCTGCACCCGCACCAATCACGACAATTTTCTGTGCAGGCTTTTTATACTTCACTACGTTTACCGCAGCATATTTAAAATCAGGTTCTTTCGAACGAGGATCGACTAAAGGACTGGTCAGGTTATTGGCACGAGACAAATCATTGTTCAACATTTTACCCCAATGCATGGGAAGAAAGACCACACCGCGTTTGATGTCTTTCGTTACTTTTGCTTTCACCCTTACAGCACCACGGTTGTTTTTTATTTCTACTAAATCCCCTTCTTCTATGCCTCTCGAAATGGCATCTTTCGGATTGATCTCTAAGAAAGATTCTGCGATGTGTTGATTTAATTTATTGACCTTACCTGTTTTGGTCATTGTATGCCACTGATCCCTGATACGGCCTGTTGTAAGGACAAGCGGAAAATCCTCTGATAATTTCTCAGATTCGTTCGTGTCTTCACAGGCATGAATTTGAGCCCGTTGATTGGGCGTATAAAATTTAAAATCAGTGAATAATCTTTTTGTTCCTCCGTTGATTTCTCCTGTAGGATAAGGCCACTGCACCGTACCTCTGGATTTCAAAATGTCGTAGGTCAAGCCCGACACATCCATATTAGTCCCTTTCGTCAATTGAGCGTGCTCTTGGTAAACCGCAGCATTGTTTTCAAAATCAAAACCTGGATAACCCATTTTACGTGCAAAGCGACAAATGATTTCTGTATCCGGTAAAGCTTCACCGGGTGCATCTACCACTTTATTGAGGTAACTGATTCTACGTTCAGAATTAGTCATCGTACCTTCTTTCTCCGCCCAACTTGCTGCCGGCAAAATTAAATCGGCACATTTTAAGGTATCAGAGCGATCCGACATTTCCTGTACCACTACAAATTTGGCTTTACCCAATGCCGCTTCAACACGCCTTGCATCGGGCATACTCACCAAAGGATTGGTACAGATTACCCATATCGCTTTCATGCGGCCATCTTCGAGGGCTTCAAACATTTCAGTAGCCGAAAATCCTGGCTTCGCAGAAATACTCGGCACTCCCCAATACGTTGCTACTTCTTGACGGTGTGCGGGATCGTTTAAATTACGATGAGCAGGTAATAAATTTGACAAACCTCCAACTTCACGTCCTCCCATCGCATTCGGTTGTCCCGTAAGAGAAAAGGGGCCAGAACCGGGTTTGCCAATTTTACCTGTAATTAAATTCAAGTCAATCAAACTTAAATTTTTATTGACACCAATTACACTTTGGTTCAAGCCCATGGCCCACATGGTAATGAAACCATTGGAACGGCCAATGTATTCAGCCACCCATTTTAAATCGGTCGTCGTAATGCCACATATTCTTGCGGCTTCAGCTACTGTCCTTTGGTATACTTTTTCTTTATACGATTCAAATCCATCGGTATGTTTTTCTATGAAATCGAGATCGACCATTTCTCGGTGAATCAAAATTCTACCAATGGCATTGTACAAGACTACATCCGTACCTGGATTGATTTGTAAATGAATATCGGCCAAAGAACAAGTTTGTGTTTTTCTTGGATCGATGATGATGATCTTCACATTAGGATTGGCTGCTTTATGGGCTTCAATCCTTCTCCACAAAATAGGATGACACCAGGCAGGATTTGCTCCCGATATAAAAAAACAATCAGCAAGTTCGATGTCTTCGTAACTGCAAGGCACGGAGTCTTCTCCTAAGGTAAGTTTGTAACCTACCACAGCCGAACTCATGCACAACCTAGAATTGGTATCAATGTTATTCGATCCTATAAATCCTTTGATGAGTTTATTGATGACATAATATTCTTCTGTAAGGCATTGACCCGATACGTAAAAACCTACCGAGTCAGGACCGTATTTTGCAATGATCGATTTGAATACCGCTGCTGCCCTGTCCAATGCATCATCCCAAGTCACGCGTTGCATGGGTGAGTTACGATTGTAGCGCATTTCCGGGTACAGCAATCGATCTGACTTATCCATCACGGTATAATGAAGGTTCATTCCCTTAGAACATAACATACCCTTGTTTACAGGGTGTTCTGTATCACCTTCTACTTTGATATTCCCTTGCTTATCTTTGTTGACGACAATGCCACAACCTACACCACAATAAGAACACGTTGTTTTAAATGATTCCATTTTCTGTTATTTAGAGTATATTCTATAAGAACTTATTCATCAACCCTGATTGAATAATTTATCTATTTCATATCGTTGATCGAGAACTTATCCATGAGCATGCCGAGTAATTTGTCGTGAATTTTCATATACTCTGGATCGTGAACGATTTCCTTTTTATTTCTTGGTCTCGCTAAAGGAACATTTACAATCTCTCGAATGGTAGCAGCAGGACCGTTGTTCATGACCACAATTTTATCCGATAAGAAAATGGCTTCTTCTATATCATGCGTTACCATGACAATGGTTTTATTTCTGTTGTCAAGGTTCCATAATTTCAACAACTCGATGTGCATCGAACTTTTTGTCAAGGCATCCAAAGCTCCAAAAGGCTCATCCAATAACAAGACACTCGGGTTAATAGAAAACGCACGAGCAATCGCTACCCTTTGTTTCATACCACCAGATAATTGGCCTGGAAGCTTATCTTTGTGCTCGTATAAATTCACCATGCGCAAGTTATTTTCAACCAACTCTTTTTTCTCTGCACTGGTAAAATGTTTCAATACTGAATCAACAGCTTCATAAATGTTTTTGTACACGCTAAGCCAAGGCAATAAAGAATAGTTTTGAAATACCAATCCCCTGTCTGGACCTGGACCTGTTACTTTCTTTCCGTTTACCAATACTTCTCCTTCCGAAGGTTTCACCATACCACTGACCGTATTCATGACCGTAGACTTACCACATCCAGAATGACCGATGATCGAAATGATTTCTCCTTTACGTACGTTTAATGAAATATTTTTTACCGCATCAAATTTATCTTTACCTGTTCCAAACGTAACCGTGACATTTTTAATTTCAATGCTGTTTTTATTGATAGACAAAGAATTCAGGTATTCTGTATCTACGAGTTCGAGTGTGTCTGTATTATTTTTCATATGAGAAGTTTTTTTGAAGTAAACTAAATCCTTTATCTAATAATAAACCCACCAAACCAATGATGAGAATCCCCGCTATAATATTTTCCATGCTGCCTGCATTCCAACTGTCCCATATAAAGAAACCAATACCTGCCCCACCCGACAACATTTCACCAGCGACAATCACTAACCATGCTACACCAATGCTCAAGCGAAGTCCTGTGAAAATATGTGGTAAGCTATAAGGGAATAATATTTTCGTCACGTACTTAAACTTCGAAAACCCGAAAGCCTTCGCTACATTCTTATGGTCTTGTGGAACCGTAGACACACCAAACGCCGTGTTGATCAAGGTTGGCCACAATGACGTAATGAAAATAATAAACACGGTAGCACTGGGAGCCGATTGAAATACAGCCAAGCCAATTGGAAACCATGCCAGTGGTGAAACAGGACGTAAAATTTGTACGACAGGATTAAATATATTCATGGCAACTTTGCTAGAACCTAATAAGATCCCAGCAGGTACAGCCACTAAAGTACCCAGTAGAAAGCCATACAACACGCGTACTATAGATCCACCAAGCAAAATACCAATCCCCTTATCGTTAGGTCCATAATCATAAAATGGATCTTTGATTAATTCGCTGAACACAGCCCATGTAGATACAGGGCCTGGCAATGCGCCATCTGTTAGCACGGAACTTAATTCCCAGAATAGCACCAAGGCTGCTATTCCTGAAAGGAAGTAACCTATGGATTGAAGGTTTTCACTTATTTTTTTCATTGTCTATTTTTTTATTTTTTCAAAAAACCTGTTGCCTACACGGCAACAGGTATTATGTTTTAGAATCTATTTTATTCAATCTATTCCACTAAGGTTTCAATGGATCAAATACTCTATTATCCAATTTGATGGTAAATGGTTTCATATCATCAGTAGGGATAGCCACGTTCATACTCTTCGCCACTTCATTGTACAGGTCAGTCAAAATAAGTTTATCTGCGATCTGTTTGTAATTCGGTGCCGCATTGATCAAACCAAACCTGAGGTACTGTGCCATGAACCAAATGCCATAACTTTTACGAGGATAATTCACATCGCCATTGCGGTGAAACATCATGTAATCGTCTTTGTATTTTTGCACACCCAATTCACAACCTAAATCATTTGATCCCATCAACCTTGCTTCGATGACTTCCAATGGAGCATTTACATAATAAGGTTTAGCCAAAATACCTGCTGCTTTCTTGCGATTAGCAGGTACGTCTAACCATTTGCACGCTTCCATAATGGCTTTCATCACCAATTTCAAATCTTCTCTTCTTCCTTCGCTGAATTTTTTATTAACTACAAATGCCTTCTCCGGATGATTTTTCCAAATGTCTTGACTGGCAATGTGTGTAAAGCCTACACCTTGTTTTGCAGCAAGACCATTCCATGGTTCACCCACACAAAAACCTTCCATGTTGTCTACTTTCATATTGGCAACCATTTGCGGAGGAGGTATCGTAATGATCCCTACTTTTTTCTGATCTACTCCTGCAGTAGCCAACCAGTAACGCAACCAAATGTCATGCGTTCCTCCAGGGAAAGTCATCGCAAACGTCACCTCTTTCTTTTTTTTCATCGCTGTCACAGCAGGTGCAACTCTTTTCAAGTCTTTAAAACCTACTTGTCCGCAAAAATCTTTTGAAAGCGTAATGGCCTGTCCATTATTACTCAACAACATGGCGATTTGCATTTCAGAACCTGCTTTGCCACCAACACCGGTGTACACTGAGAAAGGCATGCTGAATAAACAATGAGCACCATCTAGTTCTCCTGTCAACAGCTTATCACGTACGTTAGCCCAAGAAGCTTCTTTCGTCACTTCTACATCTACACCGTACTTCGCAAACAAGCCCAGCTCTTTGGCCATGATGATGGGAGCACAATCTGTTAATGGAATAAAACCAATTTTAATTTTTTCTTTTTGAGTACTTATTTCTGTTAAAGGCGAAAAACTGATTTGTGTTTTTCCCTTTATAGGTGCTGGAGCTGTCGATGTGAGCACAAGCAAGAAAGATAACAATCCGAAAAACACAAACGTCGTTTTCGGTATCGACATCATTATTTTATGTATAGGTAGAATATTTTTCATGTCTATCAATGTTTAGGTAAATTTCAATTCATTCAGGAGCATTTACGTTTTACTGATTATTGTGTAGGTGGGGGCGTTAAGGCTACCGGTTTCGTAAAGAGAAAATCTGGGCGAATGTTTAACATTAAATAAGCCCATTGTGCATTATGATTGGTCTTGTTTGTTGTAGGAGGACCTGTAAGTTCTGATTTCACATACTCCATAGAATTCGTGGCAAACATGACCGAGTATCCCATTTCAAGGTTTACAAACTTATTGATATTGTAATTGAGTACAACGTCAAGTTCTGTTCCTAACAATTTATCAAGATTGGCTCCACCTGATGTAACATCTACACTTTGTGCTGCTGTAAAGAATTGATGTGCATCAAACGTGATCGTTAAATCTTTTGCAACATACTTCGCTTTCAAAAATGCATTTTGAAGTCCTGCTTTTGGAGAACCTGTTCCTGCATAGAAATAATCCATGTATCCCCAGAACTTGTGTGGCGTGCCATACAAAGGATCAAAGCGGTGATTTCCTGTTGAACTTTTATCATTACCCGATAGCATTTCATAACCAGGTCCCACTGAAAACTTACCTCTTTGGTACATCGCATTTCCTCCTACATGATAAGCGCTGATGTCATTGGCACTTAAATCATTTCCTCCTTGGTAATAACCGAATCCTTGTAAGGCCACTTTCCCTCCACTACTCGCATTACCGATGACAGTATTTACATTTAAGCCTGATGTGATGCGACTGTTGACACCGATCTGATCGTAGTTTCTTCCGTAAGCATAACCTGTCGTAGCACTACCGATAGAATCGAGTCTCCATTTTGCAAAGTCATCTTTGAAGACTAATCCCGAAACTGTTGTTTGTCCGAATTTTTTCCTCAAGTAAATGAATTGCATCGTTTTGTACATTTGGTTCATGCCATTGGTACTAGGCGCTGGGCCAGCGACAACAGGTGCTCCATTTTTTCCGACTGTTGGAATAAAATTAGGTTTAGACGCTGGAATAGGAATCAATACTCCTGTTGATGATGTTGCTGATGTATTCGTATTCACAGGGGTATACATGACACCTGTTTTACCAAAGGCATCTGTGTTCTGATTGTAAGCAGCACCTAAGTCCACTTGAAATCCTTTATGCATAAATTTCAACACTGCTGCATCGTGCCGTCTTCCTTGTTGTAACCAGTCGAGGTTACCCAGCAAGCGCGCATCGTCGTAAACCAATTCTTGACGACCAACTTTTACAGCGAGGTAATCGATTTTTAGTCTACTATTGGTATCGGTGATATTGGCAAGAATTACCTCAGCCCAAGCTTCGTGTAAAAATAATTTATTACCATCTGCATTGTTGATGGTGGAAGCATCTTGCCCCCAGACGCGTACATCTCGTATTTGTGTACAAAAAATAAGTTTATCCCATTTGTAACCAAAATTAAGATTGGTTCTTTGTGATGTAAAAAAAGCTGGCTTAGTACCAAGAGGCATAAGATTACCTGCACCGTTTCGGTATTCAGAACGTGTTCTCAATTGACCCGTAAACGTGTATTGCGCATGCGCGTATCCACTGCTGAGTAGCACGAACGCGAGGACAAACAATTTGGAAAATAGATTTTTTTTCATGTTCTTGATGGTTAGTTTGATTAATACTCGTTATTAATTGATGTTTGCCCTTGGTAAAATTTGCACTTTTATCAGGGGCCTTTTTATTCCCATTTTCGTTTTTGTTGCGTTCTCCTTTCTGATTTATTTAGATTGACTTTTTTTTATGCTGTTACTAATGCTGGTTTCAAAACGATGAACTCTTCATCGACTTTTCTTGGAGAAACCTCTTCCGCATTAGCCTCTTTAAATTTTATAAATAATGCTGCTGCAGAAATAAAGACTACTGCGACACCCAAGAAGAAAAAGGCTTCTCGGTAAGAGATACTTTCTGATTTGAAAAGAAAGCCAGCCATTACTGCACCGATGTTTCCGCCTGCACCTACTAAACCTCCTACTGTACCCATCGCTTTGTTATTGACAAAGGGTACTACAGAATAGGTAGCACCGTTAGACATTTTAACAAACAAAGCAAACAATAACATCGTCGCGATAGCCAATGGCAATACAGACATTTGAGAGAAGAGCATGATGCCTAATCCTTCACATAATAAAAACGCACTGAGAATCCAAACCCTTCCTTTCACGCCAAAACGAGTTCCCATCTTGTCGCCAAAATAACCACCCAATGCACGAGCAAAAAGATTCATCATGCCGAAAAGTCCAGCAATGATGCCTGCTTCGGCCATACTCAAATGAAAATTATCGAAGAAATATAACGCCGCAACGTTATCGATCGTAATCTCAATACCAAAACAAGCACCGTATACTAAGGCCAATATCCACACACGGTAATCGGAACATACTTTTGCAAAACTCCCTTTCGGATCAGAAGCTTTCGCACGAAAATCAGGATTGTTTTTTCTTAAGTCAGCAACATTTCCTTCTGGTGTATCTTGCGTATAGAAATAATAAACGAAAGCCATGACAAACAATGCCGCACCTGGTATAATCATACTGTATCTCCAAGCCATACTGCTGGTATAACCCAGTCCTACAAAACCTGCAAAGATTAATGGCATGACCATTTGCGTAACACCTCCACCCAAATTACCCCAGCCCGCTACGGTTGCATTGGCTGTGCCTACTACTTTGGGAGCAAACATGACCGAAGTATGGTATTGTGTAATGACAAACGATGCACCGATGACGCCGATGGCAAGTCTAAATAATAAGAACGATTCGTAGCTGTTGCTAAAACCGATACACATGACAGGAATAGAACCAAAAAGCAAGACAGCTGCATAAGCAACCCTCGGTCCCATGCGATCACAAAGCCAACCGATAAATATGCGTGCGAAAATAGTAATGGCAACAGACGCAATAATGATATTACCGATCTCCCCTTTCGTCAATCCAAATTCTTCTCTGATGACACCCATTAAAGGAGCGATACCAAACCATCCGAAGAAACATAAAAAGAAGGTCATCCACGTAATGTGGAACGTCCTCATATGAGGCGCTGCAAAACTAAAGAGGTTGATTTTTTCTGCTTTCATAACCGTTGAACTATTAAGTATTTATACTGATCAAAATAAAGAACTCATTTGCTAGTTAAAAACGAATAATGAGCGTTAATTTCAACTTATTTTAGTTTTTAAGCCTTTTTTTAAACCTCATTTTTAAAAACTTTAACTTTTTTAACAATATTTACTTAAAAAAGATACCTGCTTTTCATTTTTTACTAATTTATGGAAATAAGTAATTATACTCAACAAAAGACTAAGTATTTTTAAAAATACTTAGTTTAATACCAGTCTTCGATGGAAAATTTATATAAGATCAGCGACACGATTAAAAAATAAGGCATAAAGGGCATAAAATGGACATAATAATGCGTGAAAGCCTCCTAAAGAGACCTCGTAAACCATAAAAAGTAAAAATTAGATGTATTTGAATACAAATTAGTGGTGTCTTAACAAAAATAAGACCTAATCACTCTTTAATATATAGGTATGGTATATCGTATCGAAAATGATTACCAAGTTCGTCGAAGTTTTATCAAGCTCGCTAAAAATACCTGTAAAATAATCTTACACATTACTTCGTCAAAATTTTCTTCCTGTGCTTTACGCCCCAATCGTATAAGGAACGAATAACATCCTTTAAACTTTCAGCATAGGGAAGCGCTGTATATTCGATCAATACAGGAGCATCGTCGTACACGGTACGTTTAATCAACTGATGTTCTTCTAAATCTTTTAATTCCTTTGCCAAGACTTTGGAAGAAATATTGGGAATGCTTCTTTCGATTTCTCGAAAACGCTTATTGCCAGAAGAAATGGAAATGATGATTTGCAACTTCCATTTTCCGCTCACCACATCCAAGGCATCTCTTACCGGCATTAAAGACGACAAACACTCATTATGATTGTGCTTTTCCATATACTACTTACTTTAAGGTAACTGCTTACTTTTGGGTAACTACTTACTTTTTGTATCCCAATTTACATACATTGCATCAGAAACAAAACATTTACAGTAATGAAAAAAGATACGATTATTTATTGGGTCAGCACAGGCATCTTCAGTGCCATGATGTTGATGAGTGCATTCATGTACTTTACAGATCCTAAAATGGTAGAGGGTTTTAAAATGATGGGCTTCCCCGATTATTTTAGAGTAGAATTGGGAACGGCCAAACTCTTGGGTGCGCTGACACTCCTTATTCCACAAATTCCTCTGCGTGTAAAAGAATGGGCTTATGCAGGGTTTGGAATCAACATGATTGCAGCTGCCATCACGCATTTATCAATGGGCGATACAGCAGGCATTACCATGCCCTTGGTCTTATTGGCAATCTTAGTGGTGTCGAATATTTATTTGCACAAAACAAAACAGGCGATCGCCTAATCATTAATATCCATATATGACAAAAGCCACGCATTGCGTGGCTTTTGTCATATATAGCCCTCTCCCATCTCATTGGCGATAGCACTAAGAAGTGGATATGGCAAGTGATGGTAATCAAACATTCGTTATTCTATCCATGCTCGTGTTAACCACTGCTTTTAAATCACTCAAAATAGAGTACAATCCAAAATAGGTTCTATTGATATAAAGAGAATGCCTAGAACCTCTGGCGAGTTTAGATTCCTTTACTTCTTTCAAACTGGAAATGTAATCGGTATAAGCATAGATCTCTTGAAAGTAGGCAGGATTACCAAAATCAAATTGGTCTTTCGTAAAAGGAAGTGTCAACAAGTCGATCATGCGCTTGAATAGCGCTGAGAAGAAAACTACCTCTTCTTCTGAATCCTGTTTATGTATCATTTCGAGGTGAGTGTATATTTCCCTCACGCGTTTTTCATCCTTATAAATTTCAGGATGTACAAGTGAAAAATAGTTGCTGTAAAAATCTTCCGGAATAACCTTTACGCAACCAAAATCAAATATAGCAACGGTGCCATTTTCTCTCATCAAGAAATTTCCAGGGTGTGGATCTGCATGCACTGTTCTGAGTTGGTGTACCTGAAATTGATAGAAGTCCCAAAGTGCTTGTCCTATCTGATTTCGTATGGCTTGCGAGGGATTAGTTTCAAGAAATTCTTTTAAGTGTTTTCCCTCTAACCAATCCATGGTGATGATTTTATCGGAAGAAAGTTCAGGGTAATAAGTAGAGAAAACTAAATGTTCAATGTGTTTACATTGTTGAGAGAGTTCTATGGATCTTTTGACTTCGAGTTTATAGTCTGTTTCTTCTAGCAGCTTTGTTTCGATTTCATCGAAGTACTTATCCATATCGATTTCACGAAGGCCTACCAAGCGTATCGCAAATGGTTTAACCAGTTTCAAGTCAGAACTAACACTGTTGGCTATACCGGGGTATTGAATTTTAATGGCTAATTTTTTACCGTCTTTTTCTGCGACATGTACTTGTCCTATCGATGCCGCATTCGATGCCGACATGTTGAAGGTATCGTAAAGTTGTTGAGGCGTTTTACCTAAGGTTTTCATGAAGGTGTTCACCACCAAAGGGCCAGAAAGTGGTGGAGCACTGTATTGCGACAAAGAAAACTTATCGGAATACGCTTTAGGAAGCATGCCTCTGTCCATGCTCAACATTTGCGCTACTTTGAGCGCACTTCCTTTTAAATTACTCAGTGTTTCATAAATGTCACCAGCATTGTCTTCATGCAATTGTTCTTTGCTGAGGCTCGGGTCTATGATTTTTTTAGTATAATGCTTGAGGTAATTCCCTCCTACTTTAATTCCTGTACTTACAAATTTACTCGCTCTTTCTACTTTACTGGTAGGTATGCTGGTTTGCTCTTTCATGGAATTTGACTAAGTGGATGATGCTTTAGTATTATGATTATGGCGCAAGGAAAGTATTATTTTTTCACCAACATGAATTTACCGAAGTCAATCAGGCTATCAAGTGTATTGGTAGCAATGAGGTTAAAACTTAAGTCTACCGATTTTTCAATGGCCGCATCGGTCAATTCAAATCCTTTGCTGGTATCCTCTATCCAATATTTTAGTACGAACAGGGCTTGAAGCCAAAGTCCTTTGGAATATTGATCAGAGATAAATTTTCGTTCTTTGATTTCATTCGTCTCATACCCTGCCTTTACAAGGTTAGTGGCATATACTTCAAAGGCATTCCTAAACAATTCCAATCGATTTTTTAAAAGATCATTTAGGCTAAAGGTTTCACGCAGCACCAAAATATAACTTCTGTTTTCTTTTAGTTTTTGAACCCATGTAAAGTAGAAGGCCAGCAATTTTTCTCGCGCTGAATAATTTTGATAGGTTTCATCTGATTCTAATAGTGAAACCGCATCTTCAAAAAAGGAAAGCCAAATTTCTTTCTCCACAACTTCTAGCGAATTGAATTCGTTGTAAAAGTCTTGTTCACTTTCCTCAATTTCTTTACAAAATGAATAAACTGAAGTGGGCCTTTGGCCGTTTTCCAGTACGTGTTTTTTAAAGGCGTGTAGAATTTCTAATTTTCCCATGGTACTTGATTTTTGTCCGAGTGATTGAATGTACAAAAGGCTCTACTCGTAAAACAACTTGTATGTCAAAAAGTTTCTTTTCGTACCCACTATAAAATTCAATACCCTGTTTTTGGTTGATTTAAATCATTTTGATGTTATAAAAGGCATTTTTTGATAAAAAATACCTGTCCTATTTTTTGAAACTAAGAATATAATCCTAAATTCGACCTAACAGATAGAGTTTTAATGAGGAGTACTAATACACGATGTTAAAGCATAGTCATTCTTCTTTTAAGCGATACTGAAATTACATTTGTCACCCTAAACTATAATAGTATGTCCTTTCAATTTGAAACGTTGCAATTACACGCTGGTCAAGAAGTAGATCCAGTAACACAGTCAAGAGCTGTACCGATTTACCAAACCACTTCTTACGTGTTTAAAAATACAGATCACGGAGCAAACCTGTTTGCCTTAAAAGAATTTGGCAATATTTATACGCGCATCATGAATCCCACCACGGATGTCTTTGAGAAGAGGATAGCAGCACTAGAAGGAGGAGTAGCAGCACTGGCTACTTCTTCTGGACAAGCGGCTCAGTTCTTGGCCTTGAATAATATCCTGCAAGCAGGCGATAACTTTGTATCGACTTCATTTTTATACGGTGGTACCTACAACCAATTCAAGGTTGCCTTCAAAAGATTGGGGGTCGATGTTCGCTTCGCCGATAGTGATGAAGCATCGAGTTTTGAAAAACACATCGATGCAAAAACAAAAGCCATTTATGTAGAGACCATTGGTAATCCTGGTTTTAACATCCCCGATTTTGAAGCCATTGCCGCTTTGGCTAAAAAGCATGACTTGCCTCTAATCGTCGATAATACCTTCGGTGCAGGCGGGTATTTATTTCGTCCACTAGAACATGGTGCCAATGTCGTGGTAGAATCTGCGACCAAATGGATTGGAGGTCATGGCACGTCTGTTGGCGGTGTCATTGTAGATGGAGGAAATTACAATTGGGGCAATGGCAAGTTTCCTCAATTTACGGAACCATCAGAAGGTTATCACGGCTTAGTATTTTGGGATGTGTTTGGAGCGAGTGGACCGTTTGGAAACATTGCCTATATCATTCGCGCAAGAGTTGAAGGCTTGAGAGATTTTGGTGCATCACAAAGTCCATTCAATGCGTTCTTATTACTTCAAGGATTAGAGACGCTTTCTTTGCGTGTAGATCGTCATGTTCAGAATGCACAAGCCTTAGCGGAATGGTTAGAAAAACATCCACAAGTTGAAAAAGTAAATTACCCAGGTTTGCCAAGCAGTAAATACCATCAACTGGCAAAGAAATATTTGAAACGTGGTTTCGGAGGGGTTTTATCTTTTGAAATCAAAGGAGGAAAAGACAAAGCTTCTCAATTTGTAAACAGTTTAAAATTAGTCAGTCATTTAGCCAATGTGGGAGATGCTAAATCTTTAATTATTCATCCTGCATCGACCACACATCAACAATTGACGGATAAAGAACAATTGGCAGCAGGTGTTACGCCAGGTTTATTACGCATTTCTGCAGGGACAGAACATCTTGTCGATATCAAAGCAGACCTTGAACAAGCGTTTGCAGGTTTGAAGTAAACCCATCTGTTCTTATCATCATAAATGCTTTAACGCTAAAATGCCCCCAAAATTCAGAAACGAATTGGGGGCATTTTTATGTAGATGCAAAAAACACGGAGCGTATATCACTTTGCTCAATGGATCTATAGCATCAAAGACTCCCGGCTGGCGAAAGCGGGTGCAGTACCCTTATCTTTTTTATTGATGTCATTTTTTACTAGCTCAATTATTTTATTGTATAGCTTTTTTTCATCAATAGGCTTGGCTATGTGATCATTCATACCTGCGGCTTTGCATTCTTGCAATACAGTTTCAGTTACATCGGCTGTCAATGCTAGGATTGGAATGTTAGACTTAAGTTTTTCGCGAATTATTTTGGTTGCTTCATATCCATTCATCTCGGGCATTTGCAAGTCCATCAATACAATGTCAAAGGAGGTGGATTGAATTTTTTCGATTGCTATCTTTCCATTGTCTGCAATATCTCGTTCAAAGCCGAAGTCGTCTAATATTATTTTCATCAATAGCTGATTTAACGGCACATCCTCAACCAATAAAACTTTTATTTTTATAATGTCTTTGTCTAACTCAATTGCCGTTAAACCAGTTGTTAAAAGCGTTTCTGCTTTGCTCTTTTGAAAACTTAGAACAAAGCTAAAAATAGAACCAATCCCTATTTTGCTTTCTACTTCAATAGTGCCACCTTGTTTTTCAACCAACTTCTTTACAATGGAAAGACCCAAGCCTGTTCCACCAAACAATCTGGCAGTACTTGTAGTGGCCTGTTCAAAATTCTCAAATATCGTTGCAAGCATATTTTCTGGAATTCCAATTCCTGTGTCGGCAACAATAAATTTAATGATTACCTGATCTTCGTCTTCACTTTTTAAATTTACACTTAACTTAATTTCACCTTCAGCAGTAAACTTTATTGCATTACCTATCAAATTCATCATGATTTGATTTAAACGCACAGAGTCGCCGAGCATGAATTCGGGAATTGCCTTGTCAAATTCCGTAACTAATTTTAATCTTTTCTCCTGAAATTTTATATCAAATAAGTGGAGCATTATTGATAAGGAAGATTTCAAATTAAAAGGCAATACGTCGAAAGTCATTTTACCTGCATCGACTTTAGCTAGATCAAGAATGTCGTTAATGAGCACAAGCAAAGCATCGCTACTTGTTTTTATTGCTGTTATATATTCTTTTTGTTTATCGGTTAAGTCAGTTTTTAATACCACTTTTGAAAAACCTATAATTGCAGTCATAGGAGTACGAATTTCGTGGCTCATATTTGATAAAAAAGTTTGCTTTGCCTGCATTGCATCTTCAGCAACTTGCGTGGCCTTCTCCGCACTTTCTTTTGCTTGTATTAATGCCTTTTCAATTTTCTTTTCATAGGTAACGTCACGAATAGTGGCGGCAGTTAAAATACCCTCCTCTGTTTCTAATTTACTTATACTGATAGCAACTGGAAATATTTTGCCATCCTTATGTTGCCCAAACAGCTCCATGCCTTTACCCATTTGTCTTGCTTTAGGGTCGGCTGAAAAACTTTGTCTATGTCCTTGATGAGCATTTTTATAATAGGGTGGCATTAAGGCTTCAACGTCTCTTCCTATTATTTCGTCACGGGTATAACCAAAAAGGATTTCCGTTTGAGCATTAACAATTTTAATTTTCCCTTCCTTGTCGACAATAACAATTGCATCCGGCAATGACTCCAATAAAACTTTAAATCCGTTTTCTACTTTTTTAATTGTTTCCATTGTGACAGGTTTAAAAATTGTCAATTAGCTCCGAATGTTTATGCTGAGCTGTGTTTGTTATTCTAAAGCCTATAAATTCAGCTTAAGGCAATATACCTCCAATTGTTCAATAACCTCAATATTCCGCATGATCAATAGATTACCATTGAAAAAATACGCCATTACTGGCCTGAGGATAAACATTTCCTTTTCTAGGACATTACAAAAACACATTTACAGTACCTAATCCCCTTTTGCTAGCGGCAAGATACTGTTAAAACATGAATACCTAAATTTCAGACAACATCGCTGGCGCAAGCTTATAGCTTGTGCCTTTTATTTTTTTAGAGCGTATCGCTCGTTGTATTAATAAGTAAGAAAACATACTATCCACAAGCTGTGAGCGCTATGTAAGGCATAAGAGATACTCTTGCGCCAGGGAGATGAATCGCATTCTTTTATTCAAGTTACCCCGAGCGGGACGCTCTATATACTTGAGGCACGAGCAGGATGCTCGCGCCAGCAAGGGTAAACCCATCTGTGCTAATCATCATAAATGCTTTAACACTAAAATGCCCCCAAATTCAGAAACGAAATGGGGGCATTTTTATGTAGATGCAAAAAACACGGAGCGTATATCCCTTTGCTCTTTGACACCTGATTTACTATTCGAGAATTATAAATAACTCAATATCTTTTACGGTCTTATACTCATTTTTATAATGCGGTAAATAATGTCCATAAAACAATCGTGTAACCCTTACTTCTGGAATCAAGAGTTTCACAACGTATCCTTGTGTATTCACATTATTAGCACGCTTAATGATGATGGGTCTACTTTCTACAAGTTTAACTTGGAATTTATCGCCGTTCATCGTTTTATAAGAATAAATATCATCCCTAGATTTCGTTCTAAAGACAATTTCAAAATCGGCAGAAATATCTTTTCCATATTGTTCCCATGTAATCTCTTTTAAAGGAGTCTTCGTATCGTTTTCATAAAACAATACCTTGTCAAAAGGAGAATTGGTAGAGATGTCTGTTAATGCTTCAGCTTGCGTACTTTTTAGGAAATTATAAATCACGCCGGCATTCATCGTTTCCTTCGTGTATTTGTTGCTGTAGAAATTCATTTCAACACCGACAACGTCTCCTTCTTTCTCCGTTAAGCCCAAAAACTTTGAACTACGATAAGCCATGATTCGGTATTGACTGGCCATGTAGTCGTTGTCTGACACACTGCCGTAACCAGAAGAAAGACCCCACTTCTTCACTTCTAACAACTCACCATCCACCGTCAGCTTCATTGTTGAAAAATTGGAGTTGTAAGGTGCTATACTATCACCAAGGGATAATTTCGCGATGTCATCCTTAATTTGTTTGTTGACGGCCAATACACTTTGCTTAATGGCCTCGTTATCCTGTTTCGTATCTTGAACAAATTTTGTAAATGGATTTACTTTTTGCACAGGCTTCTTGGTATAGGTATATTTTGACGTGGATGTTAAACCCGGTCTGCTCATGTGCCTGCTTTGCACTCCCCTGTCATTAAGTACTTTTTTGATGGCATTCACATTGTTTTCAATTTCTATCGCCTCGCCTTTCTTAAAGTCATTTTCTTTTATGCGTTTGCAGGTAGCCAGCGCATCGTCAAACAACTCGAGCCATAGCTGCGCTACTGCCAAATTGTACAAGTACAAAAACTTAGTCTTTACTAAATTCTTATCGGTACTGTTAATGCTATTGGCTTCATCTGACCACCTTTTCAAAATAGGAGAAAGCACGGTCTGCTCTTCGTACAATGGTTTGTCAGGAGTTGCTTTCAAAAGAGTAGCCGTAACGATGGTTAATTCATCGTGAAAACTTTTCATTTCTGGAGCCTTGTCTACATCGACATCAAAAAAATCTTGCGTATAGGTGCCCGTGCGGTAGTCGTAATTATACTTCAACTTGTCCACCAATGAAGTGAGTTGTTTTATATAAACATCTCTAGCACTCATTACCAAGCCGCCTTCTTTAAGTTTTAATGCGCTTTGCGCTCCCTCTAATGTTGGATAAGCTCCCGATTGAAATTTGGTAGGATTGGCTTCCGTTGAAAATATTTCAGAATAATAGACATCACCTGTAATCGGACTCGTGATTTGAATGGCCGTAGGGGCAGCGAAATGAAATACCGCAATGTATTCATTTACTTTTTTCATTGTCCCGTCTGTATTTTTGACATCCTTTGTCGTCGTAAGGATTTCTTCCTTTAAAATTTTAGGTGTACCGATATACAAAGCATACAACAACTCGGCATTATCCGTTTGATACACATAGCCTTCCAGTTTAAATATTTTTTCTATAAAGGCAGGATAAATACCCAGTTGATTAAGGCTCGTTTGTTCTGCACTAAAATCTAACGCATAGGTATTGAACTGATTTAAATCTGACAAGGCTGGAGGATCCATGAATTGCATGGTGACTTTACTTTTGTCAAAATCGATTTTTTGGCCCATAGCTATGGAACAAAGAAAGAATAGAAAAATGTAGCTCGTTGTTTTCATAGGTAAATTCAGGTGAATACAAAAATAAAAAATATGAATGCATTTCAAGTATAATGTAGATAATAAATATCTTAGTGCTGGTGCGAAGGATAAGCATCGACGCTCCTTGCTGGCGCCGACGTCCGTCTTTGCCTGTTATTTATTCTTAGGGCGTCCGCTCGAGGAATGAATCAAACACGTTCGCTCTTTTATTATATAATTCATAGCTCCTCACCAAATTAACCAAGCCCGGGCGGACGCCCTATATGGTAAACGTAGCACCTACGGACGTCGGCGCTAGCGGGGTCAATTAGATAGAATTAAGCATCCTCGGATACGAGCGTAAATTTTAATATTGATAACTTAGCTTAGAATTGTCAAACTCGCCAATTAAATGAAAATCATTGTCAAACTTGTAATAAACTTTATACTTTGCCAGTTTAAGTTCGCCAATATTAATCGGACAACATCTACAATCTATTTTTTCATTAACCAATCCACGATATACGGTAACAAAAACTGCGGAGTCATTTGTTGAATACTTAATTTGAGAACATTCTAGCGCAGAATTAAGAGTTGTTGGTTTATTGGTTATCTCTCTAAGGCCAGAGACGTCAGATTTAAGCGGCAAATACCAACCATCATTTGTTTGCATAGGATCTTCCGATTTAATTCCTCCAACAGATGTGATAAATTCCCAATCGCACTCATTAGAAGTTAAATTTGAGCATGAGTCAAGGAAAAACATTGTTGTTAGTCCGATAATAATATTTACAAATTGTTTATTCATGTTTTTCGTGTCTTAAACTCGCAACCATAATGCGATGAGCTCTTGCTGGCGTTATTCTTTATTCCTTGGTCTGTGGCACAAAGACCTCAGTTGTATTTGTTCTGTGTGCCACAGACCAAGGTGAGGCCTATTTTTTTCTCTTTAAATATGTCAAAACAATCAGAGATATAGAGAGTAAGATTGTTATACCAAACTTTGAGTTTGAAAATGAGTAATAGCCTGTTAATATCTGGAACAGATATGTAAGAATAGGAATTACTGTTATTATTATTGATGCGTATAATGGATTTAAAGTTTTTAAGGCTTTTTGTAGCAGATAAAGAGGAAGAGTCATTGAAACCAATGCTAATGCTAAAAGTTCAAGAAAAACAATTGGTTTTAGTTGAAGTTGGGGTTTACTTAAGATAATAATTATAAGTGAAATGATTAGCAAGCCATAAAACCTTAATGAAACTACTAAAGAAGCAGGTAGGTTTTTATCTGCCAATTTTTTAGAAATTTTCATAATAAAAGCAGCACTAACACCTCCGATTACTGTCACTAAAGCTCCATATTTCAATATTTGAGAAGTATTAGTTTCACTCATATCTTTAGAGACAAGTAATAACATTAAAATAAATATTGCCAATAGAAGTATGGCAATTATAAGATTATTTTTTTTGCTTTCTTTTGATTTTTTTAGCTCAAGAATGAATAGGTTAATAGGAATAGCTCCAAGAAATAAACACGAAAACACAGCAGGACTTAAAACTTTTAAACTGTAAAATATAATAAACCAAATTATAGCATTAAGAAAATTCAGCCATAAAATCGATTTTTTATTTTCCTTTATCAGAGAAATATTTTTAGATAATTCTCCGAAATTTAGAATCGAAAAAAATATTATTATAAATATTGAAGAGTAAAATAGAGTAACGATAGGACTTATTGACCTAGTAGTGTGGTTTACAAAAACATTAGAAATAGCACTCGCGACAACGTAAAAAAATACAAATAAACTTCCATTTGTAACCAATTTTTTATGTATCATTTTTTGTTTGAAGATAAATCTCAATTTTAGTTACTTTTTTCGTTGATTCTTTTATTGTCTTTCTGTTAGTTTTTTCGCTAAAATGTCTGCCAACGGTTTGGCGATTGGCGAAGAAGCGGTTTTCGAAGGACTAAAGTTTCAACCCAGTACAAAAGTTGATACGAGGTAGAATGTTCAATTAACCATTGAACCCGCTTTTTTGCTAAACACCTGTTATGTGGCGTAATTTTATTCATTTTTGCTACTATGCTTTAACCTTATTCCAATTGTTAGTGGTGTCAATAATGATTGTTGAGTCATTGCAAAACCTGATTTTGCGTAAAAATCAATTTTCTCCGTCATTCTAAAATTCAGACCTAAACATAACTCCCCAAGTCCCGTCCCTGTTCCATTCTCATATTGATTCCATAGGTGACTGTATCCTATTTTTAAATTAATAAGTGGTGTCAATCTGGTTTTTAATGGTAAGTATTCAACGTCCGTAAATACTGCCAAACCTGTTATACCTTCAAAATTTAAGTATCCGATTCCAATTCCCGTAAATAATTTATTTTTGAAGTCAATACCATTTACAATGTTAAAGTTAATTCCATTTTTTTGGTCTAAATAATATCCTATCCAATTTGGACCAGGGTCAACTTGTATTGTATTGTATTGATATTTCAAAAATCCTGTCTCGGCTTTTATTGAATAATTAATCTGTGAGTAACCTTGATTAACAGTCAAAAGTGTAATTAATGCGAAGGTGAAAAGTCTTACTCTATTCATTTAATTCTATGGATAAATTCTATTGTTTCATGTTTGGTCTTATTATGCCACTTAACGATTATATATACGCAAGATCGCACCTATATTTCAATATCCGCGATGCGCAATTTAAAAGCCGCCATATAAGTATACAAAAAAATGCAATAGGCGCACACACCCATGGCATAAAAAAAGAGTGTGAGCAAGGGCAAGAAAATTCTTCTTACACCCTACTCACACTCTTGCTAACAACTCTTATTTATCTAATTAATCACTTCCAATTTCTTCGTACTTCTACCCGATGCTGTTTCTATGATCACCGTGTATAAGCCTTGCGCTAAATGGCTCACCGATACATCAAAGGAAGTAGACTCTATATCTTGCGCAGAATACACCAAAGTTCCTGTTGCATTCACAATGATGATGCGTTTGAGGATGTCGTTTCCTTTGGCTTTAATGTGCAATTCGTTGCGTGTAGGGTTAGGATAAAGCGTCGCTTCATCTGTTGCTGTTCCATCTAATGTATTTGTGCAAACATCCAATTGAAAGGTCGCACTGGACGAAGTAATGGTATTCGAACAAGCGATGACATTACAAGTATAGGTGGCTACATCCGATAAACTTACATTATTCAACACCAACGATGCACTGGTTGCATTCAAAATATCGGCGGCATTTTTTTGCCATTGGTAACCAAGCGAAGGACCATTCGCTACAAGACTAAAGGTAACCGTTCCTCCTGGGCAATCGACCTGATCAATAGGCTGCGTCGTAATGACCGCAGCATCTAGCGTAAGCACTGCCACATTCGATGAAATCGTTCCACAGGTATTGGTCACAGCCACGGTATAATTTCCAGCATCCGCAACTCCAAGAGAAGTTACCACTAAAGATGTAGTACCAGATCCTGTCACGGTAGCTCCATCCGATAAATCGGATCCTTCTTTTTTCCATTGGTAAGTCAATACCCCTGTACCTGTCGCAATGACATCGAAGGTTACTGTCGAACCGCTGCACAAGGCTTGAGATATCGGTTGCGTGGTGATGGCTAATACCGAAGTAGAAACCGTTAGCGTCGCTGCATTGGAAATGACTGTACCACAGGCATTCGTTGCTTCAAGCGTATAAGCACCTGCATCGGTTGTAGTCAAGGCAGCAATGTTTAAATCGGCCGTCATTGCTCCAGATACGGCACCTCCGTTGGAAACCGTCGCGACTCCTTTTTTCCAAACGTACGTAATGGTTCCTCCTCCTGTAACGACTCCTGAGAACGTAACTGGACTTCCAGTACACATTGCTTGTGTTAAAGGATGTGTCGTGAATACAATGGGCGTAACAGAACTTACCGTTACACTTGCATTGGCAGAACATGCACCATTAATGACTGTCCATAAAAACGTCGAAGATCCTCCGATGGTGAGTCCCGTAATACCCGAGTTAAACGTTCCCACAGAGGTCACTACACCAGTTCCAGAAGAAGTCGTCCACGTACCCGTTCCTACGGTAGGATTCGTTGCCGCTAAAGTTCCTGTCGTTGTATTACACAAGGTTTGTGCTGTTCCTGCATTGGCGGTTACAGGTGCATTCGAGGTAATGGTTACACTTGAATTCGCGCTGCATGCTCCGTTGGTTACCGTCCATTGGAATACCGTATTCGCTCCTACTGTTAAACCAGTAACGGCTGATATTGGACTGCTTGCTGTCGTTGCTGTTCCTGTACCCGATAATTTTGTCCAAGCACCTGTTCCTACACCAGGAGTAGTGGCTGCTAAAGAAGCAGTGGTGGCATTACACAAATTTTGTGCAGTACCGGCACTCGATGTAACGGGTGATGAAGAAGTAATGCTAACCGTACTATTCGCAATACACGCACCGTTCGTTACCGTCCATTGAAAGGTAGAAGCCGCGCCGATGGTTAAACCGGTAACGCCTGAGTTGCTATTGCCTGCAGTAGTCACAACACCACTACCAGATACTGTCGTCCATGCTCCTATTCCTAAGACAGGTGTTGCTGCGTTTAAGGTTGCGGTAGTTAAATTACAAATCGATTGTGCGAAACCCGCATTCGCTGTTACCGGTGCATAAGAAGTAATGGTGACTTGTGCACTTCCTGAGCAAGCACCGTTGCTTACCGTCCATTCAAAGACAGTAGATGCACCTACCGTTAAACCTGTAACAGCAGAGGTATTACTGCTTGTTGTTGTGGCAACACCCGTACCTGAAAACGTTGACCATGTTCCTGTACCGCTTGCCGCTAGGGTTGTCGTTGTAGCATTACAAAGCAATTGATTGCTACCCGGATTTGGCACACCCGGTGCAGATACGGTAACGGTAACACTGCTGCCATTATTACAAGCACCGTTGGTAACGGTCCATAAGAAGGTCGTAGCTCCACCAATGGTTAAACCTGTAACGGCTGACGTATTACTGGCTGTTGTGCTTGCTACTCCTGTACCCGATGTCGTTGACCAAGCACCCGTGCCTAAAGGCGGTGCAGTGGCCGCTAATGTTGTTGTGGTTACGTTACATAAACCTTGCGCTACACCTGCATTTGCGGTTACTGGAGAAGAAGAGGTAATGGTAACCGAACTGCTTGCTGAACAAGCACCATTCGTTACAGTCCATTGGAAGGTAGACGATGCACCCACCGTTAAGCCTGTAACAGCTGATGTATTGCTGCCTGTGGTGGTGGCTGTTCCTGTACCACTGGTCGTTGTCCAAAGCCCTGTGCCCAAGGTTGGAGGGGTAGCTGCTAAATTCGTCGTTGTTATATTACAAATCGATTGTGCGGTACCCGCATTCGATGTCGGTATAGAAGAAGAGGTGATGGTAACCGAACTGTTTGCAGAACATGCACCGTTCGTTACGGTCCATTGGAAAGTAGAAGCAGAACCGACTGTTAAGCCTGTTACACCGGATGTATTGCTACCCACAGTGGCTGCTGTTCCTGTACCACTGCTTGTTGACCAAAGACCTGTGCCCAAAGGAGGAGCAGTAGCGGCTAATGTAGTGGTTGTAAGATTACAAATCGTTTGCGCTGTACCTGCATTTGCAGTTACAGGAGAAGAAGAGGTAATGGTCACTGTACTGTTTGCAGAACAAGCGCCGTTGGTGACTGTCCATTGAAAGGTAGAAGCGGAACCGATGGTTAAACCTGTAACGCCTGAGGTAGCACTGCTTGATGTGGTGACAATACCTGTACCTGCGGTGGTTGTCCAAGCACCTGTGCCAGGAGAAGGAACGGTTGCCGCTAAGGTTGCTGTGGTTAAATTACAAATCGATTGTGCAGTACCTGCGTTTGATGTAACGGGTGAAGAAGAAGTAATAACAACAGTACTGTTTGAAATACATGCACCATTTACAACTGTCCATCGGAAAGTAGAAGCTGCGCCAACGGTTAAACCTGTAACGCCTGAAACTGGATTACTTCCTAAGGTCACTGTTCCAGTACCAGATAACGTTGTCCATACACCAGATCCCGGTGAAGCAGGAGTCGCGGCCATGGTAGCTGTGGTTGAATTACAAATGGTTTGGGCTGAACCAGCATTCGAAAGTACTGGTAAGTTAGAGGTAATGGTAACCGAACTGTTTGCTGTACATGCTCCGTTGGTTACGGTCCATTGAAAGGTAGAAGCGGCACCAATGGTTAAGGCTGTAACACCTGAGTTGGCCGCACCTGTAGTTGTAACCACACCTGAACCTGCTGTAGTTGTCCATAAGCCAGTGCCTACTGTTGGAACCGTAGCTGCTAAGGTAGCAGTCGTTGAATTGCAAACCGATTGCGCTGAACCTGCGTTGGATGTTACAGGAGAAGATGAGTTAATGATGACTGAAGTATTAGAAGAACAAGCGCCATTGGTAATGGTCCACATAAAGGTAGTGGAAGCTCCAACGGTAAGACCTGTAACACCTGAGTTAAACATACCCGATGATGTCACCGCTCCTGCACCCATTGATTTCGTCCACACACCCGTACCCGGCGATGGATTATTTCCAGCTAAAGTGGCTGTTGTGGCATTACATAGTGTTTGCGCGACACCCGCATTCGATACGATAAGTGCTGATGAAGTAATGGTAACGGTGCTCGTGGCAACACAAGCACCATTCGTTACTGCCCATTGAAAAGTAGAAGCAGCTCCAACAGTAAGTCCTGTTACACCAGAGTTGGCTGTACCTGTAGCGGTAACACTACCAGTTCCCGCTGTGGTTGTCCATAAACCTGTTCCTAATGATGGAACAGTTGCAGCTAAAGTAGCGGTAGTTACATTACAAACCGATTGAGCAGTACCTGCGTTCGAACTAACAGGTAAAGAAGAAGTAATGGTCACACTTGAAGTGGTAATACAAGCACCGTTGGTTACGGTCCAAAGAAAGGTTGAAGCTGCGCCTATGGTAAGGCCCGTAACACCAGAAGTGGCGCTGGTTGACGTCGTTACTATTCCTGTACCCGATGTGGTTGTCCATGCACCTGTTCCTGAAGCAGGACTACTTCCTGCCAAGGTGGCAGTCGTCAAATTACAAATATCTTGTGCTGAACCCGCATTGGACACGACTGGTGTAGAAACCGTCAATGCAGCGATGGCAGAAGTTACCGTACCGCATGCATTCGTTACTGCAACGGTATAGTTGGCGGCATCACCGACAACAACAGATGCAATGTTATACGAAGTGCCCGTTTCAGTAGGAATATCGACACCGGCTTTTTTCCATTGGTAGGATACTGCACCTGTAGCGGTAACACTAAAGGCTGCAGCCGTTGCTTGGCAACGACTTATGGATACTGGATCTGATGTGATTACTGGAAAACTGCATGATGCATCGGTATATTTTCCAAAAAAGATATCTTTCGCTCCTATGTTACTTAATGTAGTTTCTCCTAAAGTTGCATCAACATCGTAATCACCTGCACCTTTGTTGTAACCTGTAATGTATATTTTAGAGTTTACGTAATCGATGGCAAGTCCTTCTTCATCCGAAGCGCCACCAAGGGTCGATGCACTTAAACATGTACCCGTAGAAAAAGTATACACTGCAATGAATGCATCAAAACCTCCTGCCGAGGTGAGTGTTTTTGCATTTCCAAAATTTGTTGCTGATCCAGAATAAGATCCTGTTACAAACACGTTGGAAGCGGAAAGTTTTAAATCATAGCCAGCATCGTCTAAGGATGAGCCTACAGCTTGACGCCATACATATGCCAAAGCAGAAGTGTATTTCGCCACAAACATGTCTTTCATGGTCACGCCTGTTTCATTGGCTGTACCACCAACTGAAGGATCAAAGTCAATTGGAATTCCATCTTTCATAAAATATCCGGTGATCGCGAAATCTCCCGTTGATTTTTCAACGGCAATGCCATTACTTTTATCGGCTAAGGCATTTCCAATGTTAAAAGCATCGAGCAAAACACCCGCAGAAGAATACTTTGCCACAAATATATCGCCAGTAGCACCTCCTCCAACTTCTGATAATATTTTAGAAGAACCAAAATCGATGGACTGACCCACGAATGATCCTGTCACGTATACGTTTCCTGCATTATCGTAATCAATACTAGAGCCTTCATCTCCCGATGTCCCACCTGCTCTCACAGCCCATTGACACTTTCCGCCTGAGTTATATTTAGCAACAAAAATATCAGTTGAACCATTCGACGTTAAAGGCATGGCTGTGTATGGACCAGCCTCTGCACCTGGACCTACACCACCAGCAGCAGGTCCTTTATTAAAATCTACCGTTGATAAACTTTGAAATTGACCCGTGACATATACGTTACCCGAAGCATCGACAGCAATGTCTTTTGCTTCCGCCCCAAAAGCAACACCTGCATCTCCAATGGCTAAACTCCATTGCACCACTAAATTATTATCGTATTTCACAACAAATGCCCTTCCAGCATTTCCATTTTGGTATCCCGAGAAAGTACCTGTTTTTTCAAAAAAAGCATTGGCGATAATGGATCCGACTAAATATACATTTCCATTCGCATCGACATAAATCTTATTGGCTTGATCAATATTGGTATTTCCTACTTTAAAGGCGTCGGAAGTAGCAGCCAATACACCCAAACTATTGTACTTGGCGATGTAAAAATCGGGGTTGACCGTCGAAGTTGTTAATGTTTTAGACGTTCCTCCAGGATTAAATTCCACATTGACTGTATTACCAATAAAGGTACCCGTTGTAAAAGTATTACCAGCGGCATCTACCGCTATACCATTACCACTGTCATTGTTGGCCGAACCTATACCCCTTACATAATCATAGGTTATTTGCGCTTCTCCTGGAAAGGCGCACAACATGCTTATGAAAATACTAAATCCAAAAACAAAATTACGTTTCATACTCTAAGTGCTTTACATTTAAACAGATAAAATAAACAATACACGATGAAATAGATAATATTCAATGTTTTGTTTATCCACATAAAATGCAAAAAGGAAGCTATACTCCCCTTTTTGCATTTTATGTGGCATATTATTTTTCTAAGACTAATCTTTCCCAAACTTGTTGATCTCCATAACGAACTCTTAACAAGTATACACCAGAAGCTTGTTCACCCAAATCGATGGTTGAGGTGACATCCCCTCCTCCTTCTAAGCTACTCGAAAACACATTTTCTCCTAAGGTATTGAAGACATCGTATTGTAAATTCGATGCTGTAAATTTACGCATTTCAATGTTGAATTGGCCTTCACTTGGGTTAGGATATACCGTGAATACATTCGTTTGATTTGCTTCCTCCACATCTGTACAGAACGACACGAATAAACTTACCACATCGGATAAAGCAGGCGGTGGACATAAGCCTTGTACAATGCAATAGTAATTGGCAGCATCTGAAACATCAACATTGCTTATTCTTAAATTTGGTGTTGTTGCACCTGAAACTTTAGTGCTGTTCGAAAGAATAGCTCCGTCTTTCATCCATTGATACGACAAGTTATTTCCCAAAGCTACTAAACCAAAAGTCACCGTTTGATTATTGCATAAGGATTGACTTAAAGGTTCCGAAATGATCATCGGACTTTCAAAACTCAAACTTGCAGCAGCAGAAGGAAGTCCTCCAGCACAAGCACTGCTTCCGATCACACAACGGTAATTTCCTCTATTTATAAACTGTGCATTGTTAATGACCAAGACTGCAGTCGTTGCACCTGAAACAGATCCTGCGTTAGCGATGTCGGCATAAGCTCCACCTGTAGGTTTGTATTGCCATTGGTACGAAATACCACCCGTTGCTATTACAGAAAACGAAGCTTGTTGATTAAGACATATTACTGAGCTTATTGGTTGTTTGGTAACTACGACTGTAGATGCACCAACAGTCAACACTGCCGATGAAGAAGTAATTGGCGCACCACAAGTACTAGCAATCACACAAGTATAAGTTGCCGCATCTGCAAGTGTTGTAGCAATCAAAACCAACGATGAAGTAGTTGCTCCGGTAACATTACCTCCGTCTACTAAACTCACTCCATTCTTTTTCCATTGGTAGGTCAAGCCTACACCCGATGCAATCAAATCAAAGGTAGCTGGCAAACCTGCACAAGCTATGATATTGGTTGGTTGCGTTGTAATTAAAGCAGAACCCGAAGATACCACCAATGCAGAAACAGCCGATGTAACCGGTGTTGCACATAAGTCAGAAATCACACAGGTATAATTACCTGCATCCCCAGCTATCAAGGATGATATAGATAAGGTTGCAGTCGTTGCTCCAGCAATGGTTCCTCCGTTGACTAAAGTAGAGCCTCCTAATTTCCATTGGTAAGTCAATCCTGAACCACTAGCAATTACACTGATCGTGGCACCTGATCCAGCACATAAGGTTTGAGTCGCAACAGGTTGTGTCGTAATGTTTGCAAAACTGTTGACAATCAATGCCGATACTGTCGTCGTTGTTGGAGCTCCACAACCGCTGGCGGTAACATCGCAGGTATAATTACCTGCATCACCTGCCACTGAAGAAGAGATCGCTAAGTTCGCTGTCGTTGCTCCTGATATCGTTCCGCCGTCTACTAAAGCTACCGCACCTAATTTCCATTGGTAAGTCAAACTTGATCCTGCTGCTACAACACTGAATCCAGCAGCTGTTCCTGTACATAAAGTTTGTGTCGCAACAGGTTGTGTGGTAATGCTAGAACCTGTATTGACCGTTAATGCAGATATTGCAGATGTTACTGGCGTTCCACATAAGTCAGCGATGTCGCAAGTATAGTTACCCGCATCGCCTGCCACTAAAGATGAGATATTTAAGGTTGATGTTGTTGCTCCTGAAATGGTGCCGCCGTCTACTAATGCAATAGCGCCTAATTTCCATTGGTAAGTCAAGCCTGAACCAGCCGCCACAACATTGAATGCAGCAGCATTGCCCGTACACAAGGTTTGCGTGGCAACAGGTTGCGTTGTGATGCTTGCAGAAGAATTAACAATCAATGCTGAAATCGATGTTGTCGTTGGTGCACCACAACCACTAGCAGTGACATCGCAGGTATAATTACCCGCATCGCCTGCCACTAAAGATGATATCGCTAAGTTCGCTGTCGTTGCTCCTGATATCGTTCCGCCGTCTACTAAAGCTACCGCACCTAATTTCCATTGGTAAGTCAAACTAGATCCTGCTGCTACAACATTGAATGAAGCAGCAGTGCCAGCACATAAGGTTTGTGTGGCAACAGGTTGTGTGATAATGCTTGAACCTGTATTGACCGTTAATGCAGAAACAGTAGAAGTTACTGGTGTTCCACATAAGTCAGTGATGTCGCAGGTATAATTACCCGCATCGCCTGCTACTAAAGAGGAAATAGTTAATGTTGATGTTGTTGCTCCCGAAATGGTGCCTCCGTCTACTAAAGCAACAGCACCCAAATACCATTGATAAGTCAAACCTGAACCCGCAGCGACAACATTGAAGGCAGCAGCATTACCCGTACATAGGGTTTGCGTGGCAACAGGTTGCGTTGTGATGCTTGCAGAAGAATTAACAATCAATGCTGAAATCGATGTTGTCGTTGGTGCACCACATCCACTGGCGGTAACATCGCAGGTATAATTACCTGCATCACCTGCCACTAAAGAAGAGATCGCTAAGTTCGCCGTAGTTGCACCTGAAATCGTTCCGCCGTCTACTAAAGCAACTGCTCCTAATTTCCATTGGTATGTTAAACTTGAACCGGCAGCAACTACACTGAATGAAGCGGCTGTGCCAGTACATAAGGTTTGTGTGGCAACAGGTTGTGTGGTAATGCTTGAACCTGTATTGACCGTTAATGCAGATATTGCAGAAGTTACTGGCGTTCCGCATAAGTCAGCGATGTCGCAGGTATAATTACCCGCATCACCAGCGACTAAAGAGGAAATGGATAAGTTCGCTGTCGTTGCTCCTGATATCATTCCACCGTCTACTAAAGCAACAGCGCCTAAATACCATTGGTAGGTTAAACCTGAACCCGCAGCGACAACATTGAAGGCAGCAGCATTACCCGTACATAACGTTTGTCCTGCCAAAGGTTGCGTTGTAATCGCAACTGGTGTATTGACTGTTAATGCCGATATTGAAGTTGTAACAGGTGCTCCGCATGATCCACTGATCACACAAGTATAATTTCCTGCATCACCTGCGACTAAAGAAGAGATCGCTAAGTTCGCCGTTGTTGCGCCAGAGATCGTACCACCATCCACTAAAGCAGTGGCTGCTAAATTCCATTGGTAAGTCAAGCCTGAACCCGTAGCCACTAAACTGAAGGCTGCGGCAGATCCTGTACACAAGGTTTGCGTTGCAACAGGTTGTGTGGTAATGCTTGAACCTGTATTGACCGTTAATGCAGATATTGCAGAAGTTACTGGCGTTCCGCATAAGTCAGCGATGTCGCAGGTATAATTACCCGCATCACCAGCGACTAAAGAGATAATGGATAAGTTCGCTGTCGTTGCTCCTGATATCGTTCCACCGTCTACTAAAGCAACAGCGCCTAAATACCATTGGTAGGTTAAACCTGAACCCGCAGCGACAACATTGAAGGCAGCAGCATTACCCGTACACAAGGTTTGCGTGGCAACAGGTTGTGTTGTGATGCTAGCAGAAGAATTCACTGTCAATGCTGAAATCGATGTTGTCGTTGGTGCACCACAACCACTAGCAGTGACATCGCAGGTATAATTACCCGCATCACCTGCCACTAAAGATGAGATCGCTAAGTTCGCCGTCATTGCACCAGAAATCGTTCCGCCGTCTACTAAAGCTACCGCACCTAATTTCCATTGGTAAGTCAAACTTGATCCGGAAGCAACTACACTGAATGAAGCAGCAGTGCCTGTACATAAGGTTTGTGTAGCAACAGGTTGCGTGGTAATGCTTGAACCTGTATTGACCGTTAATGCCGAAATGCTAGATGTCACAGGTGCACCACAAGATCCACTGATCACGCAAGTATAATTACCCGCATCACCTGCTATTAAAGAGGAGATGGCTAAAGTTGATGTCGTTGTACCTGAGATGGTACCGCCGTCCACTAATGCGACAGCTCCTAATTCCCATTGATAACTTAAACCTGAACCTGTAGCAACAACATTAAATGAAGCTGCATTCCCAGTACATAACGTTTGTCCTGCCAAAGGTTGCGTTGTAATCGCAATAGGCATATTGACTATTAATGCCGATACTGAAGATGTAACAGGTGCTCCACATGATCCAGTGATCACACACGTATAATTTCCAGCATCGCCAGCGACTAAAGAAGAGATGGCTAAGTTTGCAGAGGTTGCTCCTGAAATTGTTCCGCCATCTACTAAAGCAGTGGCTGCTAAATTCCATTGGTAAGTCAAGCCTGAACCTGTAACCACTGCACTGAAGGCTGCAGCAGTTCCAGTACATAAGGTTTGTGTCGCGACAGGTTGAGTCGTAATCGCAACAGGAGTATTAACAATTAAGGTAGAAACAGTTGAAGTAACAGGAGCTCCGCAAGATCCACTGATCTCACAGGTATAATTACTCGCATCGCCTACTACTAAGGAAGAGATGGCTAAGTTCGCCGTCGTTGCACCTGATAGTGTACCACCATCTACTAAGGAGACTGCTCCTAATTTCCATTGGTAGGTCAAGCCTGAACCTGTAGCCACTACACTGAAGGCTGCAGCAGATCCTGTACATAAAGTTTGTGTTGCGATAGGTTGTGTTGTTATTACAACAGGTGTATTCACTATTAACGCAGAGATTGAAGTCACAACAGGTACTCCACAACCACTGGCGGTTACACTACACGTATAATTACCCGCATCGCCTGCCACTAAAGAAGAGATCGCTAAATTCGCAGAGTTTGCACCTGATATCGTTCCACCGTCGACTAATGAGACCGCTCCTAATTTCCATTGATACGTTAAACCTGAACCTGTAGCCACTACATTGAAGGCTGCAGCATTACTTGCACATAACGTTTGTGTTGCAACAGGATTGGTTGTAATACTTGCACCTGTATTGACCGTTAAAGCCGATATGCCCGACGTGACAGGTGCACCACATAATCCGCTGATCACACAGGTATAATTCCCAGCATCACCTGCCACTAAGGAAGAGATGGCTAAGTTCGCCGTCGTTGCGCCTGATAGTGTTCCTCCATTTACTAAAGATACCGCACCTAATTCCCATTGGTAGGTCAAGCCTGAACCTGTAGCCACTACACTAAAGGCTGCAGCATTACCCGTACATAAAGTTTGTCCAGCTACTGGTTGCGTTGTAATGGCAACAGGGGTATTAACAATTAAGGCAGAAATAGAAGAGGTAATCGGTGCTCCACATGTTCCACTGATCACACACGTATAATTCCCAGCATCGCCTGCTACTAAAGAAGAGATCGCTAAGTTCGCAGAGGTTACGCCTGATATTGTTCCAGCATTCGTCAAAGAGACTGCACCCAATTTCCATTGATAGGTCAAGCCTGTACCTGTTGCTACTATGCTGAAGGCTGCGGCTGTTCCAGCACATAATGTTTGTGTCGCGACAGGCTGCGTCGCAATCGCAATTGACGTATTAACTATTAAAGCTGAGACATTAGATGTGACAGGTGAACCACATGATCCACTGATCACACAGGTATAATTGCCTGCATCACCTGCTACTAAAGAAGAGATGGCTAAGTTCGCAGAGGTTGCGCCGGAGATGGCACCTCCATTCACTAAAGACACCGCACCTAATTTCCATTGATACGTCAAACCAGATCCTGTAGCCACTACACTCATGGCAGCTGCGGTACCTGTACATAATGTTTGTGTTACAACTGGTTGCGTAGTAATCGCAACAGGTGTATTTACTGTTAAGGCTGAAATAGAAGATGTAAGCGGTGCTCCGCAAGATCCACTGACCACACAGGTATAATTCCCAGCATCACCGGCTACTAAAGAAGAGATGGCTAAATTCGCAGAGGTCGCTCCTGAGATGGTACCAACATTCGTCAATGATGTGACACCTAACTTCCATTGGTACATCAAACCAGAACCTGTAGCTACTACACTGAAGGCTGCGGCTGTTCCAGCACACAAGGTTTGTGTCGCAACGGGCTGCGTCGTTATCGCAATAGAAGTATTAACTGTTAATGCTGAGATAGCAGATGTAACAGGAGCTCCACATGATCCACTAACGACACAAGTATAATTTCCTGCATCTCCAGCCACTAATGAAGAGATGGCTAAGTTCGCAGATGTTGCACCTGAAATGGTACCGCCATTGGTTAAAGATGTTGCTCCTAGTTTCCATTGGTAGGTCAAGCCAGAACCCGAAGCTACTACACTGAAGGCTGCAGCATTACCCGTACACAAGGTTTGCGTCGCAGCAGGCTGCGTAGTAATAGAAATTGAATTGTTAATATTCAATACTGATATATTGGATGTAACTGGTGCTCCACATGAACCACTGATCACACATGTATAATTGCCCGCATCACCTGCTATTAAAGAAGAGATGGCTAAATTCGCAGAGGTCGCTCCTGATATCGTACCACCGTTGGTCAAAGAGGTTGCTCCTAACTTCCATTGGTACGTCAGGCCTGTGCCTGTAGCCACTACACTGATGGATGCAGCATTTCCTGTACACAAAGTTTGTGAAACAACAGGTTGCGTCGTAATTGCAACTGCTGTATTTACCGTTAATGCAGAAACCGTTGTCGTAACGGCTGCCCCACAACCACTGGCTGTGACATCACAGGTATAATTTCCAGCATCGCCTGCTACTAAAGAAGAGATCGCTAAGTTCGCAGAGGTTGCACCTGAGATGTTACCGCCATTGGTCAAAGACGTAACGCCTTTTTTCCATTGGTAGGTTAAACTTGTTCCTGTTGCAACCACACTAAAACCTGCCGCAGCACCTACACATAAGGTTTGGGTAGCTACAGGTTGAGTGGTAATGCTCGCTCCTGAATTTACGGTTAAGGCTGAAATATTCGTGGTCACTGGTCCTCCACAAACACCGGATATTTCACAGGTATAATTGCCCGCATCACCTGGTACTAAAGATGAGATGGCTAAATTCGCCGAAGTCGCTCCTGAAATGGTTCCGCCATTGGTTAAAGATGTCGCACCTAATTTCCATTGGTAGGTTAAGCTTGTTCCTGCTGCTACCACACTGAAAGCTGCTGCATTACCTGTGCATAATGTTTGTGTTGCTGTTGGCTGAGTCGTTATACTTGGTGCGATACAAGACTCATTATAAGAAAGTAAAAACATGTCTTCTGCACCAAGAGATGTTAAGGTTACAACAGGTACGCCTGGATCTACATCGATCGCTGAAGAATAAGATCCTGCCCAAACGATCTTGCCATCTGAGGTATAATTAACAGCATAGGATACATCTGCAGCTGCCGCTCCAATATTCAAGGCTGTCGTGTTCGCTATCGCTGTGGTATATTTGGCTAAGAACGCATCGGTAGTACCGGCACTTGTTAAGTTGTTAGTCCCTGCACTGGGATCAAAATCAATAGAGGCGCCCGTAAAAGATCCCGTTACATAAAAATCACCCGAGGAAAACACATGTACCCCATAAGCTTCGTCATCTCCTGCTCCTCCTATTTGTCTTGCAGAAATATAAATTCCTGTAGCTGCATCATACTTTGCAATAAAAATATCTTTTAGTCCTGAAGAGGTCAGAGTCTGCGTACCTCCTAATAAATCAAAATTTTCAAATCCTGTAAATGATCCCACGGCAATTAAATTACCTGATCCATCCACCGATAAGTCATTGACAAATTCTGAAGCAACACCTCTAAGGGATCCAACCCAAGCCAATGCTCCTGCTGCTGTATATTTTGCGATGAAGGCATCTCCAGATCCTTGCGGTGCGGATTCTGAAATATTTGTTATTCCAATCGGATCAAAATCGACGGTATTAAAAAACACACCGGCTAAATACATCTCACCTGATGCATCAATTTTCATTGCTGTAGGTTTTTCTGAACCTGCCACTGATCCGTAGACATTTGAACTGGTGTATCCACCTGCGGGTGTAAACCTAATGACAGCAACATCTAAGCCTCCAACACCATTCAGTGTACCTAGATTCGGAGCAGGAAAATTTCCTGTTATATAGACATTTGTTACAGATGTAGAAGAAATATACCCTGCTATGTATGGATTTTCTGCAGGATCTAATGCTACAGCTACCGCTTCATCTGGACCAGTACTTCCTACGCCTCTTGCCCAATCCAATACCCCTGCGGCACTGTATTTTGCCAATACCATATCAGGATTAGCACCATTAGAAACTAAGTTAAAACCGACTGCAAATTTAAAAAATACACTGCCTTGAAAAGAACCAGCCATGTATACTTCACCGGCACTGTTCACGGCTATGGATAATCCTTTATCTCCTTGAGCAACCCCTGCCTTTTGGTACCATTGCATCACCCCAGCAGAATTGTATTTCGCTAAAAATATATCTTGTAAACCACCATTGGTTGCTGTCAAAGGAGCTACAGGCATGGTCATGTTTGCCGTATAATAACCTACTACATAAACATTACCTGCTGCATCGGTAGCGATGTCTCTTATTTCATCCGCTGTAGGTATGGGCGTTGTTTTAGATCCGCCTATACTCGCCGACCAATTATAGGTTTGGGCAGAAAGGTGAAATACAGAACAACAAAAAAGAATAAGGACAGAGTAAAATCGTTTTTTCATATGCAATGACTTTAGCCGTAATCCCACTTAAGGACACGTGCACTAATAGCATGCTACGGAATTATTAAAAATAAGGTTACAGAAAAGTGTTTTTTTAGCCTCTAGAAAGCTCTTTTGCTCTCGATTCAGCTGCTTTTATGGCCTCTTGAATACCTGTCCCAACACCCAAACGGTCGAACGTATTTAAAGCTGCTTCGGTCGTTCCGCCTTTTGAAGCCACCATCGCAATCATTTGGTCTAAAGAATCTTTGCTGTTCACCATCATTTGAAAAGCTCCCAACATGGTTTGCTTAGCCAATAATGAAGCAACATGTTCTTCCAAACCCAATTCTTTACCCACTTCAACCATGTGTTTGATGAAATAATAAAAATATGCAGGTCCACTCCCACTCATCGCCGTAACGGCATCGATGAGTGTTTCATCTTTCATGAATATTGATTTTCCTGTCGTCTCTAACAAGTTATCGATGACACTGATGCTGTCTTGACCAGCCTTTGGTGCAATGGCAAAAGCAGATATTCCAAAACCCAATTGTGCGGGCGTATTCGGCATCGCACGGGCTATTTTTTCATGTCCTCCCAAATGACCGGCAATGGTAGCTAAGGTAATGCCTGCCATGATCGATAAGATCAATTGATCAGGTTTTAGAAATGACTTCAATTGCACCGACATGGTAATAAAATCTTGAGGCTTTACCGCGATGATGATGATGTCATACGCAGCGATGTCACTTGTAATGTCATCGGCTAATACAGCAATGCCTTCTTGCTTTAAAATCGTTCTTTTCTCTTCGTGTTTTTCAACGATCAATAAATTTTCAGCTGGAACAATATTACTTCTTACAAAGGCACGTGCATACGTCACGCCCATATTACCTCCACCTATAATTGCAATTTTCATATGGCTGAATTATTTCTGATTAAATATTTCTGTTAATGATGAGGTAGCCGCTTCAATGACCTGCAGCGACATCTCTTCTGTGATGGCAGTGGACACAAATAAACTCTCATATTGCGAAGGTGCAATGTATATTCCTTTATCCAACATGCTTCTAAAAAACTGACCAAATAAAACGGTATCGGTTGTTTTAGACGTTGTAAAATCAATTACTTTATGATCGGTAAAGAATAAAGTCCACATAGACCCTACTCTATTGATTTGACAAGGAATGTTTGTCTTATCAATATGCGCTTGTATTCCATCACAAATACGTGCTGATGTATTTTCAATCGTCGTATATACTGACGGTGTGTTTTTCAAATGCGTCAACATCGCAATACCTGCCGCCATGGCAACGGGATTACCCGACAAGGTACCCGCTTGGTATACCTTACCCGACGGAGCAACATGTTGCATAATTTCTTTTTTTCCTCCATAAGCACCGACAGGCATACCTCCTCCAATGATTTTACCCATGGTGGTTAAGTCTGGCTTCACATCGTATAATGCTTGAGCCCCTCCTAGTGACAAACGAAATCCTGTCATGACTTCATCAAAAATCAAGACAATACCTTCTCTGTCACAAATTGTTCTCAAGGCTTTTAAATAACCGGGTAAAGGAGGAACACAACCCATGTTGCCGACAACAGGTTCTACAATGATGGCTGCAACTTTATCATTATTGGTCGCAATGCAAAGCTCTATGGCTTCCACATCGTTGAAGGCAACGGTAAGGGTATCGTTGGCTACACCTTGTGTAACACCAGGACTGTCAGGTGCCCCTAAAGTTATAGCTCCACTACCAGCAGCTATTAAAAATGAATCGCCGTGACCGTGGTAACAACCTTCAAATTTTACAATCTTATCGCGTTTGGTATAACCTCTTGCCAATCGCACAGCCGACATGGTGGCTTCTGTTCCAGAATTGACCATGCGCACCATTTCTACCGATGGCATCAAGGATACAATCAACTCTGCCATGTCTACTTCACGACGCGTCGGTGCTCCAAATGAAAAAGAATCTTTCAATACTTTCTGAACCGCTTCTAATACTACCTCAGAAGCATGACCTAAAATCATCGGACCCCATGAGTTGATAAAATCTAAGTAACGATTGCCGTCTTCATCTATTAAATAAGCGCCACTTGCAGATTTAATAAAGACAGGATTACCGCCTACTGCTTTGAAGGCCCTTACAGGAGAGTTGACTCCACCCGGTATTACTTGAATGGCACGTTGAAATAATTGTTCGCTGGTATCTCTTTGCTTTTTCATTTCACTTCGTTCACAACGTTAAGCTTCATGTCTTTGAAAGAAACCAAAGGCACAAACTTATTGTAATTTGTATTTGAATAATCGTATCCTCCCAACATGCCCAGAGAAAAATAACCTCTCTGATTTAAGGAAACCGAAATATCTGTACCTCCCTCTAGTAAGGCAGTACCAAGCATTCGTATCATTTCATATCCTTGTAAGGCATATACCGAAGGGAATACTTTGTACATAGAAAGGTATGCTTTGTAAAAACGTTTGTACTCGTCTGAATCAATGCGAATATAATCAGGGTAAATAAAATGCACGCCCCTTTTTTCCATCTGCACATAGCTCAATTGTGTATTGTCTAGCCAATCGCTGTAGGCATACATGGGAATATACTGTTGCGTAATCTCCATTAAACTTATAAAGTTTGCAGCAAATACGGCATCAGAGGATAAAGTAACAATGTGACTTATTCTAAGTAACCCCAGAGAATCGTTTGCCATTGTCCTCAATACACCCATGTAATTGGTATCAACCTTTAAAAACTTTTTGACGATAAAACCTTTCTTCACAATAGAATCTCTGTACATAAATGCCATGACAGAGTCTTTTACTTCTTTTCCATAAAGAATGATCACCTCTTTTTTCGCAATCAATCCAGGATCTTTAGCCAAGTTTTTTCTAAGACTAAAATTTAAGGCCGCATATGTAGCCATTGATGAAACCGTAGATTCTACAGAGGCTTTATACAGGAATGTACCTGGTCGATCGGCATACTTTACATGAGCAGCCGTTGGATTGAATAAAATTTTCTGCTGTACTTCAGGTTGATCTTTAATGTAAGTATACTGTTCTGGAAAGACTGGTCCAATAACCAAATCAATCGCTTCCCATTCTTTCGATTTAATAATTTCCTTTATCCTATTGGCATCTCTTTCGGTATCGTAAGCATGAATTTCAACAAGTGATTTACTCGCATCTTTATTCAAAGAATCAACAGCGATTTTCATCCCAGCATACAAATCGTAGATGTATTGATTCGTTCTACCATTCGCTGTCGAAGAGGCTTCCTTAAGCTGAAATGGCATTAGCACTGCTATATGGTAACGATCTTTTAAAACAGAAATAAACTTCTTCGTTACTACACTTTTACTAAAGCCGTATTCCTTTTCTAAACTCAGTAGTCGCGTTTTGTTCGAAGCAGAAACATCCGAACTAGCACTTAATCGTGTATATAACTCTTGTGCTAAATCGACATCAAAGGGTGTAATCTTCTGAATCGAAAATAAGGTATCCAATGGCTTGATGAAAGGATAGTATTCTTTTTTCCAATCGCTAACATAAGGATAAGTCATGGGAACGAGTTGTATCAAGGCTACTGACCTTCTGTATTCATTGAGCTTTGCATATACCGATGCCAACAACCAATTCACTTTATCCATTTCGTTCCAATCGGCATGCAATTGTTTTAACTGTAAAAGCATGTCTTTGGCAGACAAGAATTTTTCTTGTTGAAAAGCAACGTAAGCATAGAGGTATTGACTATACAAGGCATAATCATTTCCTTCTTCTTCTCTCATAATGGGAGCAAGCACTTCCATAGCAGCATCGTAGCGAATGGCGTCTACGTATACTTTTGCTTGTTCGTATTGCTTCGCCCAATTCGATTGAGCTTGCGCGACAACCGAACAGAAAAAAAACAAACAGAAAACTAAAAATTTATTCGTTACTATTCCCATTCTATGGTTGCTGGCGGCTTAGAACTGATATCATAAACCACTCGGTTTACCCCTTTTACTCTGTTGATGATCGCATTGGAAATTTCAGCCAACAATTCATAAGGCAAATGAACCCAGTCGGCAGTCATGCCGTCTACGCTAGATACAGCGCGCAAGGCGACTACACTTTCATAGGTTCTTTCATCACCCATTACACCCACTGATTTCACTGGCAATAGCATAACACCAGCTTGCCAAACTTTATCGTACCAACCTCTTTCTTTCAACAATTGAATGAACACATGATCGGCATCTTGCAAGATTTGCACTTTTTGTGCGGTAACGTCTCCAATGATACGAATGGCTAAACCTGGACCAGGGAAAGGATGTCTACCCAATAAACCATGGTCTAAGCCCAGTTGCTTACCCACTCTTCTCACTTCGTCTTTGAACAAAGTTTTCAAAGGCTCAACCACTTTCATGTTCATTTTTTCAGGCAAGCCTCCCACATTATGATGAGACTTAATGGTAGCCGAAGGTCCTTTTACAGAAACCGATTCGATGATATCAGGATAGATGGTTCCTTGTCCTAACCAACGCACATCTTTTAATTTTTGACCTTCGATGTCAAACACATCGATGAATGCTTTACCGATGGCTTTTCTTTTCAACTCAGGATCAGACAAGCCTTCAAGTGCTGTATAGAATATTGTTTTAGCATTGACACCAATCACATTCAAACCTAAACCATGGTAAGACTGTAACACTTCTTCGTATTCGTTTTTACGAAGCAAACCATTGTCTACGAAGATACAGGTTAAATTAGCGCCTATGGCTTTATGTATAAGTACCGCAGCAACAGAAGAATCAACTCCTCCCGATAAACCTAAAACGACTTTATCGTTGCCCAATTGTTTTTTCAAATCGGCTACTGTCGTTTCTACAAACGAATCAGCCGTCCACGATCCTTGGCATTTACAAATGTCCATGACAAAGTTGGACAATAAATTTTTACCTTCTAAAGAATGCGTAACCTCTGGATGGAATTGAATGCCGTAGGTTTCTTCTCCTGTAATTTTATATGCAGCAACAGGAATTGAATCTGTTTTTGCTACGATTTCAAAACCTTCGGGTAATTTAACAATGGTATCTCCGTGTGACATCCATACTTGAGAGCTTAGAGAAATGCCTTTCATCAAACGAGAAGAAGAATTTCCAACAGGCTCAAGGTTTGCTCGTCCGTATTCTCTGATCGAAGACGGTTCAACAGTTCCTCCTTTGACGTGCGCCATCAATTGAGCACCGTAACATACACCCAACAAAGGCAGTTTATTCCTAAATAAATTTAAATCAATGCGAGGAGAATCATCGTCTCGCACCGAACAAGGACTACCCGATAAGATCACTCCTTTAACAGAAGCATCCAATTGAGGAATATGATTGTAAGGATGGATTTCGCAATACACATTCAATTCTCTTACTCGTCGAGCAATGAGCTGAGTATACTGAGAACCAAAATCCAGGATAAGTATTTTTTCTGTCATAGGGCAAAAATAACACTAGGGAAACTGTTTTCCCAATAAGATTGCCCTAAGTATCGATTTAAATGAATTAATTTTCAACAACGTGATGGAACAGCAATAAAGGCACTTCTGGATGTGCGATAAACTCTCCTGATACACTTTTTTCAAACAACCCTTGCCAAAATGTTCGATCCCTGTGTGTTAACACCAAGAGATCCGTTTTATTCATTTGCATGAAATGCTTAATGCCTTGAACTGGATTAGAGGCTTGGTTCAAATGAAAAGAGGCATTGCTGTACTTCGTATCTTTCAGGTACTGGTGCACAAACGACTCCTCAACCCTCTCTATATCAATTATTTTCGCATCATCCATCACACTTAAAAAAGCAAGGTGTGCTCCCCAGCACTGCGCCATGGCTATGATTTCATGCACATCCCATTGCGGTGGAGACATCAAATCTGTCGCAAAACAAATGTTGGAAAACCTTTTGACCTCAAAGCCTTTAGGAATAAGCAATACAGGACTTACTCCTTTGAAAAACAGGTCACTGGTTATCGTTCCCATGAGCCTTGTGACCAAGTCATCCATGCCAGCACTTCCACTCACGATCAACGTTGATCGGTCTCCCAACTCACTCAGCTCTTCCAATAAAAAACCACTCTTCGCTATCACCTTATAATTCAACAAGGTTTGCTCAATAGGTAATTGTTTGATCCACTGTTTTAACAAATCTTCTTCCACTTTCATGTTCTCAATTGCTGCAGGAAAATATGATTCTTCTCCAATTGGACTTACTGGAATATGAGCCACATGTATGGCAATCAATTCCACTTTAAAGTCGACGGCCAACTGAGCCGATACCTGCAAAGCCACTCGTGACAGCACAGAAAAATCAACTGGGCAAATGATCTTGTTCATCGCTTAAAAATTAAAGGGTATAAGTCATTACTGGCAAATCGGAATGATTAACCAAGTAAGCAGCAACACTTGGGTACAACAAGCGTTTCAAGCCTTTTCGTTGGTGCGTACCTAAGATAATAAGGTCAGCGTCGTAATCTGAACCTAAATTAACAATGCCTGTTTCTTCGTTGTAATCGTTGTACACTACAACTTCTGTATTGGCAAAACCCGCCTTCTTTGCTATTACATTGAGTTTCTCCATGGCATCGTGTGAAGAATGAAACAAGTGCGGTGTATTCACATTGGCAATGACCACTTTAAAATCAAACCAGTCTTGCATTTTTTTAATACTGGCCACTACACTGTTCGGTATCAATTCAAAATTAGTTGCAATGACTACTTTCCTCAAATCTTTTTTCTTCACTGCTTTCCTCAATGTAATGACTGGCGTGTTGACCGATCGTACGACTTTCTCCGCATTAGATCCCATTAAAAATTCTTGCAAGCCGTTAGATCCTTTGGTACCCATGACCACCATATCACACTTCTTGCTATCGATACGAGATGCAACATGTTTGTACAACCCACCAAATTTAATTTCTGAGATGACCCTTATTTTTTTCGCTTGTAATTCTGCAACTAATTTCGCCAGCTTGTTTTTTGATTGTTGTATAATTTTCAACACAAAAACATCGTCGATGCCTGTTGCCGTATTGGTTTGCCCTGAAGAAACAAAAGCATCTTCACCTAAATCTTCGACAACATACAATATATCGATGGTAGCATTAGACATTTCGGCAAGTGAAACCGCAAGGTCTAAGCCGTATTTTGACTCTTTAGAAAAATCAAAAGGTACAAGAATCTTTTTCATACTTTTAGTCTGTTTAGGTGAATAAGCTAAAGGTCATCTATTCATAAAATAATTAGAGTGACGAATGTCAAGGAAAAGGGAGATGTTTATCATGAGTTAGCTTGAGCGGCGATTTTTTTTCAGTAAAACACCATTTACAGAGAATATTTTCCAGTAACCCTAAAAAACGGCAGCTATTTGTAGGAAATTTTCCAGTATAAATATTTTGGATTCTAATGCCGACCCAAAATCTTGTTTTACCATGGTTGAACTTCGGGAGCAAGGACGGTGATGATAAACACAAACTTGATCCCTCAGAAATTATTTAACAAAAAAACTATAATCCCAATCTGGATTTATATGAAAAGTTCTTTGTTCCGTACTTGACTCCCAATTATTACCGTCTTCTATTTTGTTTTTTTTACCGATGAACTCCAAAACACAATAAGAATCTACGTATCTATCAAACCGCTTAATTTGCTTTACTCGTAGAAAAAAAATCACACTCATTATATCTCTATTAAAAACAATTTGAATAGCCTTACTTTCATTTAACAATAATGAATCTTCAAGCATTTTCGTTATTAGCGAAAAATCCTTGTAATGAATTGCTAATGAATCTAGTTTATGTTTATCAGCATATAGAGCCAACCCTTCTTTATTAAAATCTTGTATTATTATTTTTTCATTTCGTTTTAAAATCCTTACAGATTTTTCGTAATCTTTAATATTACTTACAAAGATTGAATCAATATGATCCATTTTAGCATCATATTGTCCGTATGCAAATGAAATATTCACACCTAATATGACAGAAAAAACAATTCTTAATATAAGCTCCTTTTTTAACATTTCACTTTATGAATCTCACCTACTTCAACCACTTCAATTCGTACAAATCTTTACGCCTCGATTGATTATTTCTAACGCTTCCAAACATGCGTTGACGTTTTAACAATTCTATATCCATATCAACCAATAAGGTCGTTTCCGTATTCGGTGTGGCTTCTGCTAAAATCGCATCGTGCGGAAAGGTAAAATCCGAAGGAGAGAAAACTGCAGACTGAGCATATTGAATGTCCATGTTTTCAACGCCGGGTAAGTTACCCACGCTGCCCGATATGGCAACATAACATTCGTTTTCTATAGCTCTCGCCGCTGCACAACGTTGCACCCTTAAGAAAGAACTTTTGGTATCCGTCCAAAAAGGAACGAAAATAATGTTAGCTCCTTTTTCGGCAAGTAACCTCGATAACTCAGGAAACTCTACATCAAAACAAATCAGGATACCGATCTTACCTGAATCGGTATCAAACACCCTCAGCTTTTCACCACCTTGTAAGCCCCAGTAATTCTCTTCGTCAGGCGTTACGTGTAATTTAAATTGTGCATCGGAAGTACCGTCTCTTCGGCATAAGTACGACACGTTGTACAAATTATTATTTTCATACAAAGGCATACTGCCTGCAATGATGTTGATGTTGTACGAAATCGCCAGTTCAGACATTTTCTCTTTTATCGCAGGGGTATATTCCGCCAATGCCCTTACCGCATCGGAAGCCGAATCGGAATTAGACTTACCCATTAAAGGAGCATTGAAAAACTCTGGAAAGAGAATAAAGTCTGCTTTGTAACCCGATACCGTATCTACGAAAAACTCAATGTGCTTAAATAAATCTTCCAAGCTGTTGAGCGGACGCATGTTCCATTGCACAATGCCTGCACGGACCATGGCCTTCTCTCCACCAAATAAAACCGAATCGTGACGCTCTTCATAATACACGTTAATCCATTCCAACAAAGCAGCTTGTGACTTCGACTCTTCGTCTTCGGGCATGTAATTAGCGATGACTTTTCTAACGTGAAAATCATTGGCCAACTGAAACGTTAAGATCGGATCTACAATTTCTTTTTTCTTTACTTCTTCTATGTATTGACGAGCCGAAAGTTTACGGTGGTGTTTGATGTAACCCGGAATTCTACCGCCAACAATGATGGCTCGTAAATTTAATTTCTCACACAGTTCTTTTCTCGCATCGTAAAGCCTTCTACCCAAACGCATGTTTCTATAATCGGGATGCACGAAAACATCGATCCCGTAAAGTGTTTCTCCTGCGGAATCATGTGTAGTAAACTGACCATTACCTGTGATTTCATTATAAGTATGCTTATCTCCGTATTGAGAATAGGTGACAATTAAACTGAAGGCAGCGGCAACAACTTTACCATTATCTTCAATACAAATTTGCCCCTCCACAAAATGCTTCAACAAAGATTTTAATTCTTTTTTTGTCCAAGAACCGTTGGCAATGTCCGCGTACACCAAATCCATGATTTCTGCTAAATCGTCGAAATCGGACAGCCGTACGTTTCTAATGATTAATTTATGTTCTTGTTCTTTTATCTTTGCCATACCAATCGTATTGAGTACTTATAAAACACCTGATGCTGTAATTATCTTCTTTGCACAAGGTACAAACTTGTCTCAATTATGTATAATTTAACCGCATTAAATCCTACCTTTAAGTTTAAATCAATACCAAAACGCACTTGAGAAACGAACGCGTATTACTTTTAATCATTGGGCTTTGTCCGCTTATTGGACTTGCCTTTGCGCTCTATTCCACCTGGTGTAACATCGGCTTAACCTTCGATAGTTACGATTACCTTTTTGCATCTCATACTTTTTCAACACAGGGCGTATTGGAAAATGCGGATCAAACCGTTTTTAGAGAACGCACCCCTTTATTCCCCATTCTACTTTCTTGTTTACAAAACAACATGATCGCCATTCGCATAGCATTTGGTATAGCCTACCTGAGTATTTTCTACAGCTTTCAAACTATATTTTTCAAGCTGGTAGACAATACCAAGCATACCCTTTATTTTTCCATCGTGTTTTGTTTTAGCATGCCGCTATTACTCATTCAAAGTTTTTTATGGAGCGAAGTTTTTTTCTTGTTTTTGTTAAGCCTCAGCACCTATTGCCTACTTCAATTTACACAAGACAACAAGCCTTACACTTACCTTCTTTTAGCATCATGCCTCGGTTTTTTGTACTGCCTGCAACGCAATACAGGAATATTTTTTGTGACAGGAAGTGCTTTATATCTATTACTTGATGCTCCTCAAATCAAGCGATTCTTTTTGACATCGCTTTATGCTGGCGTGGCCTTCTCCGGTTGGTTTGCTTGGACCTTTTTTCATTATCTAGAAAAAGGAATAAAATTTCAGCCGACCTTGTCTGAGCTTGGGGAGAACATAGTCCCCAATTGTATAACTTATCTAGACAGTTATAGCAATTGGATCGTGCCTCACACGATCTCGCCCACTATCCGAATCTTCACCTTAGTCATCGTTGTTTTACTGCTCACTTTTTTGATTTATAATAGCTATGCACAATCAAAAGACAGCTTTAAACGAAAACTCATCAGGCTTTGTGTGATCCTGTTTTTATCTTACCATGCAGGAATGATCATGTTAGAAAGAGCTATTATTTGGGAAGTAGACCGATTTATTGCCATCGAATACCCTTTCATTTTATTGCTTTGCGGTATAGCCATCTCCGATTACCTCAAGACCACGACGACATTAAAAAAAACCTTAGCCGCAACATTTTTATGCTTCTGGCTGTTATATCCTGTAGTAAGAACCATTAAAAATGCTCATTTTTATCACCAAAACCAGTGTAAATAAAACCACTTGACATACTTTCAGCGTATAAGCTTTTAAACTAATTGGATAACTAGTTCTCTTATATAAATAGGCCTTAATGACTAAATAAACCGATTTAAGAATATAAAAATCGAGTTTATTCATTCATTTAAGACCGCTAAAGGTATAGATACTACTAAGCACAAACTCTATGTACACTATTCTTCGTCCCCTTTGCTTTTTTTTATTTTTCGTTATGGTCTCCTCATGGGCGCATGCTCAAAAATGGAGAATTCCTTTTCAACCGGACAAGAACATGAAAGTGGTCGGTAATCAAAACCAATTGCGTCTCGAAAACACAGTTATCATCAAACTCAAACCTGAATTTGCATTGCTTTTAGAACAACACGATGAAAAACTAAAAGAACTGTTGTATCCACTCGACATCAAGAACATTAAGCCCTTATTTAAGAAAAACGGCAAACGAGAAAACGTCGTAAGAAAACAACACACGGTGAACCTCGACCTTATCTATGTTATTCAATACATACCCTCTACTATGCCCTTAGACGGTGTAGTAAACTTTCTTTCCGAATTTTCTTTTTTTGAATACTGCGAACCTTATTATGTTCCTTCAGCAGCATCACCTTATGTGCCCAACGATCCCTTTACTCAAGTAGGAGGAAAGCAAAACTACCACCTCGAACATGTTCAAGCATTCGATGCTTGGGGTGCAGAGCAAGGAGATCCCAGTGTCATCATCGGCATCATCGATACAGGATTCGACATTACACACGATGAATTAAAAAATAAATATGTACCCGGTTGGGATTTAGCAGACGGCGATGCCAATGTCATACATCCTACAGATGAGCACGGCACAGCTGTAGCAGGCCTTTGTTGTGCAGAAGAAGATAATGCTATCGGATTTACAGGCAGTGGATTAAAATGTAAATTTATGCCTATTAAAGCTACTCCTGATGGAGGCAATTCCATTACAGCAGGCTATGCAGGAATTGTATTTGCCGCTGAAAATGGCTGTCAAGTCATTAACTTATCGTGGGGTGGCATGGGAGGTTATTCTTCTACTTTACAAGAAACAATTGATTATGCAGCCATTGATTTCGATGTAGTCGTTGTCGCAGCAGCGGGAAATAGCGACATGGAAGGCGATTTTTATCCCGCCGCTTATGAGCATGTACTCAGTGTTTGCGCACTTGATACAGCTTATTCTGCAAGCGCAGGAAAAGTAATTGACATTCGTTCTCGATTTCGCAATTTTGTAGCAGGCGTTGCTGCAACGTATGCTTATTCTGTAGACATCGGAGCACATGGAACCATGATCAACAGCCTTAAGTTTGGCAACGGTTACCGTTTCGAAAACGGCTCTTCTTTCTCCTCTCCTTTTGTAGCAGGAGCTGCAGCCTTACTGCGCTCTAAATACCCTACGATGACCGCCTTGCAAATTGCCGAATTGTTAAGGGTTACATCCGATACCATTTATCATTACACAGAGAATTTACCTTTTTACGAAAAATTAGGCAAAGGCCGCCTTAATATGTACAGAGCACTTACCGACAACACCAGTCCTGCTGTACGCATGCGCTCTTACACTGCTCTCGGCAAAAATGGAACATTCCTTTTGAGCAAAGATACCATTACGCTTACGTTAGATTTGTGGAATTACTTGCAAAACGCAACGAACCTTTCTGTATACCTAAGTTCTACGTCTACAGACATTACAGTCATCGACAATGTCATCAATGTTGGTGCTCTCAACAGCATGACCGGTACAATAACATCGAGTTTACCCTTAAAATTTAAAGTCAATGCCAATGCTGCATTTAATGCCAAGGTAACCTTTCGTTTAGGTTTTGTGGACCCTTTAACTAATTATTCCGATTACCAATACTTCAGCATCATTGTCAATCCAAGTACATTGGACATTAGTACTTCTAAAATACTGTCAACCATTACCTCTAACGGACAACTAGGCTACGATCAGCTTGGGAAAGGTAATGGATACGTCTACAATGGCTTTAATGTACTCTACGAATCAGGCCTCATGATTGCTACGCCAAACAATAAAGTAAGCGATTGCGTGCGCGGATTGTTTGGAAGTGTAGACAATGAATTTAAACCTACGTCCTATCCTACCTATATCACCCCTGCATACAAGGACATGGAAATTAAGAATAAAATGAATGACTCCTTTGCAGTAAGCATTATAGGAGTGAGTATTGAACAGCGCTCCTATACTTTTGATCAACCCGGTCTGGATCAATGCTACATTGTAGAATACCAAATCAAAAACAACGGTACAACGAAATTAGATACACTCTATACCAGTTTGTTTTTCGACTGGGACATCGATGACTATTCAAAAAACAGAGCAGGCTACGATTATGCCAGAAAACTAGGTTACGCTTATTGCACCGTTCCTGGTACTCCTTATACGGGAGTTGCCTTACTTACGAAACAAGACCCTAGCTATTATGCCATGGACAATGGCACAGTACCCGACATCAGTAATATAAATCCAAATGCAGGTTTTAGTACAGCACTAAAATTAAAAACCATGAAGTCTGGTATTGGCCGAGCAACAGCAGGTATGTTTGGTTCAGGCTTCGACATCTCTAATGTAACGGGTGCACAACTACTCAACCTTGGTGCTGGAGAAACGCAAACCGTTGCTTTTGCAATTCTTGCAGCAGATGATTTAGCTTCCTTAAAAATGAATACGGATGCGATACTAGCGAAATTTGTGTCCATGAAAACCAGTAAAACACCGGTGGGCGACACCTATTACTTGTGCGATGGAGAAACCAAAGACATTGTATTCTCACCAAGCAATGGCGTCTTGTTTAATTTTTACGCTCAACAAACAGACCTTGTCTCACTGAGCAAAGGGCTTACTTATAATGAACTCAATGCAACCACCGCCAATACAATTTATGTTGCAGGTGCCGATTCTTTATACGAGAGTACGACAAGAGTTCCTATGGACATCAACAACAGCAGTACAGCAAAAGCCAACTTCGGGCTAAGCAGTACCAACTTAGCTTTTCCAAGTGCAGCTACCTTGTATTTATTTAACACCTCTCAAAACTATACCGCTATTGCTTGGGATTATGGCGATGGAGCAACGGATACCAACATTGAAAACCCTTCACATGCATACACTGCCACAGGCCCCTATATTGTTACCCTTACAGCTACTGATGATAAAGGATGCAGCAGTACAAAACAACAAAACATTAACGTGAGTGTAGGTACGGGTATAGATGTATTCCCTAACCCTGCAAACAACAACCTCGGTTTTGGAGACCAGATCAAAGACGCGGGCAAGATCATCATCATCAATAGCATCGGACAAAGCGTGTACGAACAAGAGCAAGTTTATTTGAATACCGTTCAACTTGATGTCACGCCTTGGTCAGAAGGCATATACACCCTCATCTTTACTACAGCTGAAAAACAATACACGCAAAAAATATTGATTAGACATTAACGATGAACGAAATATACGCCGAGGTCATTACCATTGGAGATGAAATTCTATACGGACAAATAACAGACACCAATACCCAATGGATCAGTGCAGAACTAAGCACCTTGGGCATTAAAACCGTTCGCAAATCTTCTGTCGGGGATAAATACAAGGAGATTGAAAACATCCTGCATGAAGCGTCTCAACGAGCTCAGCTGGTCATCATCACTGGAGGTCTGGGACCAACCAACGATGACATCACCAAAAAAGTAATCGCGGAGTTTGTACAACAAGAGTTGACAGAAAACACCGACGTGCTAAGCGATGTCAATCTTTATTTTTCATCCCGAGGAAGAGAACTTTCTGACATCAATAAAAAACAAGCCCTCATTCCTGCTCAAGCGAAAGCCTTCAGAAACCATTTTGGTACTGCACCAGGCATGTGGATCGAACATAAAAACACGGTATTCATTTCTCTCCCTGGTGTTCCTTTCGAAATGAAAGGCATCATGAAAGACTATGGATTAGCGGCCATCAAAGCGCATTTCAAGACCCCTTTTATTATTCATCAAATTATTCGAACGGCAGGTATTGGTGAATCGATATTAGCAGAACACATCAAAGAGTGGGAAGCTCAATTGCCTTCTTTTCTATCACTGGCCTACTTGCCTTCTTATGGTCAGGTGAAATTGCGCATTACAGGAAGTCATAGCGACCAAATACTTCTCGAACAAACGGTCAGCAAACAAGTCGAACTACTTTTACCCCTGATCAGTACCAAACATTTTTATGCCTTGGGCGATGTATCCCTTGAAGCTCACATTGGAAATTTATTAAGTCAACAGCAAGAAACCCTCTCGATAGCCGAAAGCTGCACTGGAGGTTTTGTGCAGCACTTAATCACATCCATTGCGGGAAGTTCAATGTATTTCAAGGGTGGCATTGTCAGTTATAGCAATGCTATAAAAACAAGTGAATTGGGAGTTTCTGAAGCTTTACTGGCAGAAAAAGGAGCGGTAAGTACCGAAGTGACGGAAGCCATGGCCTTGGGAATACTCCACAAATTTGACACCGATTATGCACTAGCCATCAGTGGTGTTGCTGGCCCAAGCGGAGGTTCCCCTGAAAAACCAGTGGGCTTTGTCTGCATGGCTTTTGCCTCTAAGAAAGGCGAACTTTACACCAAATCTTTTCAATTTGGCAAAGACCGGGATACCAATATAAAGGCCTCAGCCTATGCTTTATTAAATTTACTGCGTTTAGGGATCGAAGGAAAATTGTCCTAATCATTTAAAATACTATTTTTGTAGCTTAGATTACTAACATAGGATTCATCCATGGCACTCAAGGAAATGGTAATGCCCAAAATGGGCGAAAGCGTGATGGAAGGCACTATTTTAAGCTGGCTTAAACAAGTTGGCGATAAAATAGAGCAAGATGAATCGGTATTGGAAGTCGCTACCGATAAAGTAGATACGGAAGTACCAGCCCCCTTTGCAGGAACATTAAAGCAAATTTTAGCAGAAAAAGGTAAAGTCGTAGCTGTTGGATCTCCAATCGCCTTGATTGAAACCTCTGTTTCTGAAAGCATACTTACAGAAACGCCAGTACAACCCACTGTTGTGCAACACATACAAACACCACAAGTCACCCCTACCACTCCTGCTTACACATCAGAAAACACGTCGAATACTGTTGTTCAAGAAAAGGGTAGTAAAAAATTCTATTCTCCTTTAGTCTTAAACATCGCGCGTCAGGATAATATTTCTTTTGAAGAGCTAGACAAAATTCAGGGAAGTGGAGCTACGGGAAGAGTAACCAAAAACGATGTCGTACGTTACTTGGAAACACGTAAACAACCACCGCTTGTAAATCCTGTTGTTGCCGCGCCTCAACAGACAAGTGTTACTCCTAGCACAGAACCAACTCCTTCGATAAACGGTACGCGCTCTATTAGTGGAGCCTATGAAATTATAGAAATGGATCGCATGCGCAGAATGATTGCAGACCGCATGTTAGAATCTAAGCGCATCGCTCCGCATGTGACTTCATTTGTAGAAGCCGATGTCACCAATATTGTATATTGGAGAAACCGCATGAAAAATGAATTCATGGAAAAAGAAAGTGCAGCACTTACCTTCACTCCCATCTTCATCGAAGCAGTCGTTAAAGCCATCAAAGATTATCCCATGATGAATGTTTCCGTTGAAGGAGATACGATCATTGTAAAAAAAGACATCAACATCGGAATGGCGGTTGCTTTACCCAACGGTAACTTGATTGTACCCGTCATTAAAAATGCCGATCAACTCAACATTGTAGGTCTTACAAAAAAAGTAAACGACTTCGCCAAAAGAGCAAGAGCCAATAAACTCAATGCCGACGACATCACTGGAGGTACCTATACCGTCAGTAATGTAGGATCATTTGGCAACTTGATGGGAACACCGATCATCGTACAACCTCAAAGCGGCATCTTAGCACTTGGTGCTGTGGTTAAAAAACCAGCCGTTATAGAAACAGCCCAAGGCGATACCTTGGGAATCAGACACATGATGTTCTTATCTCATTCTTACGATCACCGTGTTATCGATGGTTCCTTAGGAGGCATGTTTGTTAGACGTGTAGCCGACTACTTAGAAAATTTCGATTTAAGCAGAAAAATATTCTAATTAAAGAAGAAGGCTTTTCTATTCTTTAATTTTTAACTACCTTTGTAACGGCAAATCATTACGACCAGCTCCTACAAATCCCCCAGGTTCGGAAGAAAGCAAGGGTAAGTGGTTGTAGCGGTGCGATAATTGATTTGCCTTTTTTCTTTTAAAAGCCCCCCAATTCCCTTAAGTTTACAGTAAATTCATTCTCATTTTACAGTACTGTAATAACCTTTATACTATGAAATTCTTCATTGATACAGCAAACCTTAGTGAAATAAAAGAAGCGCAAGATTTAGGCATATTAGATGGCGTAACAACAAATCCATCGCTTATGGCGAAAGAAGGCATTAAAGGTAAAGACAACATTTATCGTCATTACAAAGCGATTTGTGATTTAGTAGACGGTGATGTCAGTGCTGAAGTCATTTCTACCGATTATAAAGGAATGATTGAAGAAGGAGAAGAATTGGTAACGATCGATCCTAAAATCGTAGTAAAAGTTCCCATGATCAAAGACGGCATCAAAGCCATTCGTTATTTCAGCAATAACGGCATCAGAACAAACTGTACACTTGTATTCAGTGCTGGCCAGGCTTTACTTGCAGCAAAAGCTGGTGCTACTTACGTATCTCCATTTGTGGGTCGCTTAGACGATATCGCGACAGACGGTTTATCGTTGGTAGCTCAAATTAAAACCATTTACGACAACTACGGATACCCTACTCAAATTTTAGCAGCTTCTGTACGTCATACCATGCACTTGATCGAATGTGCTGAAATCGGCGCCGATGTGGTTACCTGTCCATTGAGTGTCATTACTTCATTGCTAAAACATCCTCTTACCACTTCAGGTTTAGAAACGTTTTTAGCTGACCATAAAAAAGTAAACGGATAAGTTTTCTTTCGAAACAGTTTCGCAACCATGAAAATCAACAACCTGTTTGAATCGGCGATGTACATCATCAAAGTCAAAGGGAAGGCTAAAATACCTGATTACATTCAGTTGCGTGACGAAAACTTCGTATTGGTCGATTACTTCCGAGCAGATCGACCAGAGAAAATTGTGAAGAAATATAAATTGGAAGGTAAAGAAGAGGCGCTTTTCAAGCTCATTCTTGACCTTCCTTTTGGCAAACTTCAAAAACTAGAAATACACTGATGGAATTTTCAAATGAACCTGTTGTTCGCATACAAAACGCTACCATTTACCAAGAAGGTAAAGCGGTATTGAACGATATTTCATGCACCATCAACAAAGGTGAATTTGTTTATATTATCGGTCGTACAGGAAGTGGGAAAACGTCTTTGCTCAAAACATTGTACGGAGATCTTCTTCACCCAAAAGGCAGTGTAACCGTTGCTGGCATTGATCTTCCAAGCATTAAAAGAAAAGACATTCCGTACTTAAGAAGAAAGATTGGTGTCATTTTTCAAGACTTTCAATTACTGGCCGATAGAACCATTGCCGAAAATCTTTACTTTGTATTGAAAGCAACCGGCTGGAAAAACTCTTCACAAATCAAACAACGCATTACCGATGTCTTGATGCAAGTTGGCTTGGGATTTTCAAGTGCAAAAATGCCTCATCAACTTTCTGGAGGAGAACAACAACGTGTTGTGATTGCTAGAGCATTGTTGAATGAGCCTCAACTTTTAATTGCCGATGAACCTACAGGTAATTTAGATCCTGAAGTCGCGGAAAGCATTTTAAAACTGTTCATCGACATCAATAATAACGGTACAGCGATCTTAATGGCAACACACAATTACGATTTATTAAAACGTTTCCCCTTTAGAGTTTTAAAAATCGAAGACGATAAAATCATAGATACTCCCAAGTATTAATTAAACCCAGACTGTCGTAAATGCGACAGTTTATGGCCATTTTAGGCATTACCTTTCCTTACACTAAAACATGAAGGCCATGCTAAGAAACCTTTCTTTCATTGTACTTGTTGTCATAGGAAGCAGATGCACCTATTCACAAGACACTTCTACGAAAACCAAAATGGATAAAAACACAAATCCTGTATACTCTAAAACAGAGACTTCCAAAGTTTCTCTGCCTGAGTCTGAATGGCAAAAAGTATTGACTCCTGAAGTCTTTCGAGTAGCCCGTGAAAAAGGGACGGAACGTCCTTGGACTAGCGAATTTGAAAACTCGAAAGAAATAGGCACCTACTACTGCAAGGCCTGCGGCAATGCCTTGTTTGTGAGCGACACCAAATTCGACAGCGGATGCGGATGGCCAAGCTTTTACCAAGCCATCAGCGATACCAGTATCATTTACCATAAAGACAAAACACACGGCATGATTCGTACAGAAGTCGTATGTGGACGATGTGATGCACACTTAGGACACCTCTTTGACGACGGCCCACCTCCTACGCACAAACGTTTTTGCATCAACGGTGTCGTTTTAGACTTTGAAAAAAAATAAGCTTATCCTCTCATTGAAATAAGGACACCCTTCAAAATTAGTATATTGCGTTTATACCATTGAACATAGAACACATGAAATACCTATTCCTCTTATTTTTCGCGCCTTGTATTTTAATACTTAGTTCTGCCCATGCTCAGACCCTTCGTTTTAAAGTCATTCATTCCGAAAACTTTCGAGGCATCGATAAAGTTGAAATTAGAAGTACGTTTGCACCTGTCATCTATACTGATGCCAAAGGTGATTTCAGTCTTAATTACAAAGACCACGACACCTTGATCTTAACCAAAGACCACTACCGTATGATATTCTATGTCATCGAAGCAAAAAACTTTGATCCAACGCATACCATTAGCCTTACCATGACGGCTACAGGAGAAACAGCCAATCCAAATTCGACGGATATCAAAACGGTACAAAAATTTGAATACCATTTTGTGCACGACCAAGAACCTGAGAACAACTACATTAAGATTCATGCCATGGAACATACACCTTCATCCATTTCAACAAAAGATACGAAACAAGAATTCAAAATTGGATCCATTCCATTGAATCATGCAAAAGTGAGTAAAGAGCAAAATTCGGAATCAAGCAGTGATTACAATTTGAAGTAAAGGCTATTGTAGAGCTGTAATATATTACAGCTCTACAATCGTAAATCCTTTTTTCACGCCTAAAGCTTTTATAAAAGCCAAAGCCTCTTCCCATTCATTGCGAATAACGCCGTCTAGGATCGCATCACGCAATTCATTCTTCAATTCCCCTACTTCGCGAGAAGGTTTTAAATTAAAAATTTTCATGATGTCTTCACCCGTCAATACCGGTTGAAAGTTACGAACAGAATCTCGCTCTTCGACTTCTATTACCTTGCGTTCTACGCTGTCAAAATTTTCTAAAAAGCGTTTTACTTTTACATTATTTTTCGATGTAATGTCTGCACGACACAAGGTCATCAACGCTTCAAAATGTTCTCCTGCTTCAAACAGTAAACGACGAATGGCAGAATCTGTTACATGATCTTTCACCAAAGCAATCGGTCTTAAGTGCAATTTCACTAATAAAGCTACCATTTCCATTTTTTCATTCAAGGGTAGTTTGAGTCTGCGAAAAATTCCCGGCACCATACGGCCACCCTTATCTTCGTGACCGTGAAATGTCCAACCGTGTCCTTTTTCAAAACGCTTGGTAGCAGGCTTTGCAATGTCATGTAAGATCGCTGCCCAACGCAACCATAAGTCATCCGAATGCTCTGCAACATTATCGAGCACTTGCAAGGTATGGTAAAAATTATCTTTGTGTGATTTATTATCAATCGTCTGTACGCCTTGTAGTGCAACCAATTCAGGAAATATCAATTCCAGCAAGCCGCATTGAAACAATAATTTAAAACCATAAGAAGGCTTCGCACAAAGAATGATTTTATTCAATTCTACCGATATGCGTTCCATCGAAACAATCTTCACCCGTTCTTTATTTCTGATGATGGCATCGAAGGTATCGGGCTCGATATCAAAATTGAGTTGTGCGGCAAAGCGCACCGCACGCATCATGCGTAAAGGATCATCAGAAAAAGTAATGTCCGGATTAAGCGGTGTGCGAATAATTTTTCGTTTAAGATCTCCTTGTCCGTCGAATGGATCAAGGAGTTGCCCGTAATCGGTTTTATTCAAACCAATCCCCATGGCATTGATGGTAAAATCACGACGGTTTTGATCGTCTTCTATGGTGCCGTCTTCGACAATGGGTTTTCTAGAATCTGCTCGATACGATTCTTTTCTAGCTCCTACAAATTCAACTTCTAAGTCTTCACTGCGAAACATCGCTGTACCAAAGCTTTTAAAAACATGTACTTGCGGTTTATCGGGTAAGCGCGAAGCAATACCCTCCGCCAAGGCGATACCACTGCCTAGGCAAACAATGTCGATGTCCGTTGAAGGCCTGTTTAAAATAAGGTCTCTCACATATCCTCCAACCACGTACGCCGGTACTCCCATTTCATCCGCCACCTGTTGTGCCGTCTCAAATAAGGGTATAGCCTTCAATTTCCCGTCCAAATTCATACAGTAAAGATACTATCAAATTTAACATGGAGAAAACATGTGACTAAGGATTTGAGCGTATTCTGGTGTATTTTATACCGAGGAGGGAAGAAATGGTTCGTGAGACACGAACCATGGTGAGACAGAGCGATAAAAGAGCTCCTATCTCGCCACGCTGTTTCTTTTCTCTCGCTGATCTATACCACGAACTATGGGGAGAAAATTTGGCATTTTACATTCCAACACTGGAACTTGCTTGTTCTTTGGGATTTGGCTTTTCTAATTTAAACTGCTTGAAAATATTCTATAATTGACGAGAATACGCTACCTTTGTTTCCCGTAATCAATAATTTCAAATGGCTTCTTCTACCAAATACATCTTTGTTACGGGCGGGGTTACTTCTTCCTTAGGAAAAGGAATTGTAGCTGCTTCTCTTGGGAAACTTTTACAAGCACGTGGTTTTTCTGTAACCATTCAAAAGTTTGACCCCTACCTGAATATCGATCCAGGAACACTTAATCCCTACGAACACGGTGAATGTTATGTGACAGACGATGGTGCTGAAACAGACCTTGACTTGGGACATTACGAACGTTTCTTGAACATTCAGACCTCTCAAAAAAACAACATCACAACCGGTAGAATCTATAATAATGTCATCACCAAAGAACGCGAAGGCGCCTTTTTGGGGAAGACAGTACAAGTCATTCCTCATATTACCGATGAAATCAAACACAACGTTCAACTGCTGGGCGAAACAGGTGAATACGATTTTGTCATTACTGAAATTGGAGGTTGTGTAGGTGACATCGAATCACTTCCATTCCTAGAAGCGGTGAGACAATTCCGTTGGGAAAGAGGCGACCATGAAACATTGGTCATTCATTTGACCCTAGTACCTTTCCTTAATGCAGCGAAAGAACTTAAAACAAAACCAACTCAACATTCTGTTAAACTCTTATCTGAAGCAGGCATTCAACCTGATATTTTGGTATGCAGAACAGAACATCCTCTACCGCTTGACATCAGAAAAAAAGTTGCCTTGTTCTGTAATGTAAACATCAACTCTGTTATAGAGGCGATGGACGCAGATACTATTTACGATGTTCCTTTGTTGATGCGCAAAGAAAAATTAGACGAAAGGGTACTCGCCAAATTAAAACTTTCCAGTAAAAAAGAATTGAATCTTGATACATGGAAAGACTTTTTAGGCAAACTTAAAAACCCTATATCTGAAGTCAATATTGGCCTTGTAGGCAAATACGTTCAATTACCAGATGCTTATAAATCCATTAGCGAAGCTTTCGTACATGCAGGTGCAGTAAGCGAAACCAAAGTAAAAACACGTTGGATTCAGTCTGATGATCTTTCTGCAGAAAATATTCTTTCGAGTTTGCAAGGATTAGACGGCGTACTTGTAGCACCAGGCTTCGGATCTAGAGGTTTAGAAGGGAAATTAGCGGCTGTTCAATATGCGCGTGAAAATAAAATACCCTTCTTCGGAATATGCTTAGGCATGCAATGTGCTGTGATCGAATTTGCGCGTAATGTTTTAGGACATGCTACAGCAAACTCTACAGAGATGGATGACAAAACAGAATTCCCTGTGATTGGACTAATGGAATCGCAAAAGAACATCACCAAAAAAGGCGGTACCATGCGCTTGGGTTCATACCCTTGTGAACTGATCAAAGGATCGAAAGCTTATTCAGCATACGGCAAATCTAAAATTCAAGAACGTCACCGTCACCGTTACGAATTCAATAATAAGTTTTTGAAAGCTTATGAGAAAGCAGGCATGTTGGCAACAGGCATTAACCCTGATGGCAACTTGGTTGAAATCGTAGAAATTAAAGATCACCCATTCTTTGTGGGCGCTCAATTCCATCCAGAATTAAAAAGTACAGTACTTGCTCCGCATCCTCTTTTTGTAAAATTCATTAAGTCTGCTTTAGACTACTCAAAAAACAAATAATACCATGATCGACAGGAATCAAACCATTGGGTTTGGACTTATTTTCGCCCTTACCGCTGCATATTTTCTCTACATGAGTAATACAGAGCCACAGCAGCCTGTAGCTCAAAAAGCAGCAACAACCATTTCGACACCCGACAGTGTTAAAAACACTGCAGCTGTTGCTAAGCCTATCATTGCTCCGATATCCGGTATTGGAACGCAAGGAGAAAACAAAGCAGTGGTATTGGAAAACAGTGACGTTAAAATCACATTCCAATCTCAAGGTGCTGTCGTTACCGATGTATTGGTAAAAAAATACTTTACACACGACAAGAAGCCTTTGCATTTGATTACACCAACCAATAATCAATTTGCATTAAAAGGACTGAACAGAGATAACAATACCATCGACTTGTATTCTTTGTATTACCAAGTAGTACAAACAAAAAACAGCGTTCAGTTTTTTGTCAGCGATTCAGCAGGCAATAAATTAACACATACGTATACTCTTCCAGAAACGGGTTATACGTTAAACTATGAAATCGGCGGACCAGCTTTGAAATCTTGGTTTAACATCGCTTCTCCAATGGAGTTATCTTGGGACAACAGTGTCGACCAAGCAGAATACGATGTAGAGCAAAGCAGTATCAAAACAACGGTAAATTATTTTGAAGAAGAAGATGGTTTCGATCAATTGAGTGAAGCTTCTAAAGAAGAAGAAAATGAAACCATCAGCAAACCCTTGAAATGGATTTCATTAAAACAAAAATTCTTTAACATTGGTATCATCTCAAAAAACACCTTTCAAAAAGGAGTGTTCAAAACTACACCGAATGCTAACCCTGGTAAAATTAAAGACTTGAGTGCAAGTGTTACCATACCTGCCGAGAACATTCAAAAAGACACCCTTGCCTTTACATTTTTCTTCGGACCTAACTTATATCAAACTTGCAAAGCTGTTGGAAGCGATTACGAAAAAAACGTTTACTTAGGATGGCCAATCATTAACGGAATCAACCGATTCATCGTTATTCCTGTGTTTGATTTCTTACAAACGTACATCAGCAATTACGGAGTCATCATCATCATTCTGGTATTACTGATTAAATTATTATTGCTTCCTCTTTCTTATAAGTCATACATTTCAATGGCTAAAATGAAAGTCATGAAGCCTGAATTGGATGCGATCAAAGCCGAAAATGGTGACGATATGCAGAAAACTCAAGCGGCACAAATGAAGTTATACCAACAAGTAGGCATCAACCCTTTGAGTGGATGTATTCCTGTAGTATTACAAATGCCGATCTTGTTGGCAATGTTCAACTTCTTCCCTGCTTCTTTTGAATTGAGACAAGAAGCGTTCCTTTGGGCACCCGATTTGTCAACTTACGATGCTCCCATCTTATTGGGCTTCACGATACCATTCTACGGCTCTCACATCAGTATCTTTACCGTCTTAATGACCATCTCAACTTTGGCTTATACTTACATCAATAATCAAGTAAGTACTGCGGCAACAGGTCCTATGAAAACCATCTCTTATGCCATGCCGGTTGTATTCATGTTTGTATTAAACTCATTCCCTGCGGGTTTAAGTTTCTACTACTTGATGTCTAACGTGGTCACCATTGCACAACAATTGATCATTAGACAATTTGTAGACGAAGGCAGCATCAAAGCAAAATTGGATGAAAACCGTACGAAGATCGCATCAGGACAAGGTGGTAAAAAATCAAAATGGATGCAACGTGTGGAAGATGCAATGAAGGCGCAGGAAGAAATTAAAAAGGCGAAAAAGAAGTAAGGTATTAGTTATCAGGAGTCAGTGGTCAGGTATCAGTGACAATCCTCTTCGCTAAAATGTTACTAAATTGTATATCATGTTTTTACAAAAAGAAGAGCTGTCCTAAAACGATGGCTCTTTTTTTACTGACCACTGATCACTGACTACTGTTGCCTAGTATCTAATCACTGATTACTAATCCCTTAAAACCTTATCCACAGCCCAAACCTCCCATTTTGTGAATAAAGGTGGTATTAATTAAAGATTGAACACTCAGCCAAGCTCTGATAATATATTTTATATTTGTATACCAAGAAAATAAAAGTCTATTGGTATTGTTCTAACGGTTCAAAATTAACAGAAGCATGGGTAAAATAATTGCAATCTCAAATCAAAAAGGAGGAGTTGGAAAAACAACAACGGCCATTAACCTTGCCGCAAGTTTTGCAGCGTTAGAATACCGTACACTTTTAGTAGATTCCGATCCTCAAGCCAACTCCACATCGGGTTTGGGATTTGATCCAAAATTGATCCAAAACTCTATTTATGAGTGCATGGTTCACAACCTTGATCCGAAAGATTTAATTATACCGACCAACGTTAAGTTTCTAGACCTTTTACCTTCACACATCGACCTTGTAGGAGCTGAAGTTGAAATGGTAAGTTTAGAAAACAGAGAGTACCGCATGAAAGAAGTATTGGCTAAAATAAAAGACCAGTACGACTTCATTTTACTCGACTGTTCTCCTTCTCTTGGGTTAATCACTGCCAATACGCTTGTCGCTGCGGACTCCGTATTAATTCCTGTGCAATGTGAATTCTTTGCACTAGAGGGATTGGGTAAATTATTTTACACCATTCAATTGATTCAAAAAAGTTACAATACAGAATTAGAAATTGAAGGTGTCTTGTTGACCATGTACGATATGCGTATGCGTTTGTGTAATCAAGTGGTAGAAGACGTTCGTACACATGTGAAAGACCTAGTGTTTGAAACCATCATACCGCGAAACGTACGTTTGAGTGAATCTCCAAGTTATGGCGTCCCAGTTATTGTTCACGATGCAGAAAGTAAAGGAGCCATCAGCTATTTAAACTTAGCACAAGAAATATTAGAGCGTAACCAAATGACCGTTACCAAATAATAAATACCTAGAAGATAATTGTGATGAGCGACCCGAAGAAAAAAAATGGATTAGGAAGAGGATTAGGAGCCTTGCTAAAAGATACTCCTCAACCTTTACAAAATAAACCTGTAGAAAAAGTAGCCGGTATTGATTCGATCAACATCGATCAAATTGAAATGAATCCTTTTCAACCAAGGACTCATTTTGATGAGGAAGCTTTGCAAGAACTTTGTGAATCTATAAAAATCCACGGTGTCATTACTCCCATTACCGTTCGTCGCTTATCGGCAAACAAATACCAATTGATTGCTGGGGAACGTCGTACGCAAGCTTCTAAGAGAGCAGGGTTGACTAAGCTTCCAGCTTACATTAGAGAAGCGAATGATCAAGAAATGCTAGAAATCGCATTGATTGAAAACATTCAACGTGAAAACTTAAATGCATTGGAGGTTGCTCTATCCTACCAACGCCTTATTTCTGAATGTAAACTTAAACAAGAGGAATTAGGTGACCGTGTCGGTAAAAAAAGAAGTACCGTCAACAACTATTTACGCTTACTAAAATTACCTCCTGACATTCAAGCTTCCATTCGCGACCAACGTTTAAGCATGGGTCATGCGCGCGCGATTGTGAGCGTAGAAGATGTAGAAAAACAATTGTACATCTTCAATAAAATTTTGAGCGATGAACTATCGGTTCGTGCGACAGAAGAGATGGCACGTGCAGTAAGCAGTAAAGTAAAAGAAGCGGCACCTGCAAGCAAAGCGCCACAAGCGTCGAATCAAGGAGCTGGCAGTTCTGAGATTAACACCTTGCAAACAAAACTGTCTTCTCATTTTGGCACTAAAATCAACATCAAAAGTGATCCTCAATACAAAGGTGAAATTAAAATCCCTTTTGTATCGGTAGACGACTTAAACAGAATATTAGATATCCTCAACCTGTAGCATGCCATCATTCAAATGCATCGCGTTGCTTTGTGTTTTTATCGTATCGTACAGTGTAGGATACGGACAAAGCAACGACAGTACAACTACTCAACAGGATACGACGGCTTCTTCGAAACAAAAAAAACCGAAGAATCCTCAGAATATTGCAGCCAGCAAAGCTGCACGGATGTCTGCTATTGTACCGGGCTTAGGGCAAATTCACAATAAGAGGTATTGGAAACTTCCTATCATTTATGGAGGAGGAGCCATCATCACCTATTTTGCCATCACCAACAACCAAGATTTCTATACCTACAAAGGAGCTTACGAAACCCGAGTAGCAGGTGGGACGGATGCTTTTGTAGGCATTTACTCTACCGAGCAATTAAAGACATTGCAAGATGATGCCCGTCGTTACCGCGACATGTCGATCATTTTTGGTGTGGGATTATATGCTCTAAACATCCTCGATGCATACGTAGACCGCCACCTCATGGAATTTGATGTGGGCGATGATTTATCGATGCATGTTCGCCCATTTTTATATACGGCAAATTATCGCCAATTTGCACCTGGATTAACGTTAAACTTTGCCTTAAAAAAATGAATATCACCCTGATAGGTTATGGTAAAATGGGTAAAACCATAGAACAAATTGCCCTAAAAAGAGGTCATGACGTCACCTTTAAAATAGACAAAGACAACCACGATGTTTTAAAAAGCCTTAACGGCAGTAAAACAGATGCGGCCATAGAATTTACGCAGCCCGAACAAGCCTTCAGCAACCTCAAGCACTGCCTAGAGAACGGTATACCTGTGGTCTGTGGAACGACAGGTTGGTTAGAAAAACGAAAAGAAATTGAAACCATTTGTCTTCATAACAAAGGTGCTTTCTTTTACGCAAGTAATTATAGTGTTGGAGTCAACATCTTCTTTCATTTAAACAAATGGTTAGCCAGCGTAATGCGAGGTTATCCCGAGTATGCGATTTCGATGGAAGAAATTCACCATACTGAAAAAAAAGATGCACCAAGTGGCACGGCCATTACCTTGGCCGAAGGTATCATGGAACACATATCGAGCAAATCGATGTGGATCAATGAAGCCCATGGAAAAGACAATGAGATTCCAATCCTTTCCAAACGCATTGAGAATGTTCCGGGCACACATACCACCACCTATTCTTCAAGCATCGACAGTATAGAAATTACGCACACCGCACATTCACGTGAAGGCTTTGCTTTGGGTGCTGTACTAGCAGCCGAATGGATCAAAGGAAAAACAGGTGTGTTTGGAATGGATGATATGTTAAAAATAAAATCATAAGCAGATGAATTGGAAATTCTGGGAGAAAAAAGAAACGAAACCAAAGCAAAAAGAAGAATGGTGGCGTTCCCTCTTGTTTGCAGTCATCGCTGCAACCTTGATTCGTTGGGTATTCATGGAAGCCTTTACCATACCTACTCCGTCCATGGAAAAATCGTTATTGGTCGGTGATTATTTATTTGTAAGTAAATTTCATTACGGAACACGTACTCCTAAAACACCTTTACAAGTTCCGCTCACTCACCAAAAAATATGGGGGACCAATATTCCTTCCTACTCTACTGCGATTCAATTGCCTCAATACCGCTTACCGGGTTTTTCTTCCGTGAAGAACAACGATGTCGTTGTATTCAATTGGCCAGACGATAAAGATTATCCTACTGATTTAAAAACCAATTACATCAAACGATGCATCGGTATTGCGGGAGACACTTTACAAATAAAAGACCGTACAGTGTTTATCAACGGTAAACAAACCGAAGCCCCGGCTGAAGTACAGTACACCTACCTCGTAACCACCAACGGTGATGTAAGCAATAGTATTTTCAAAAAATACCACATCGCAAACTATGGTGATTACGAAAAAACACTGATACCACTATCAAGCAATTCAACAGGCTACATGATCGACATGACGCCTGCACTAGCCAAGCAATTGATTGAAGACCGTGTAGCAATTCGCACCGATCTTATCGATTGGTCAGATGAGCGTTTTCAGACGGTTCTATTCCCGATGGATAAAAGAACTAAAAAATGGAACGTCGATAACTACGGTCCTCTTTGGATTCCTCAAAAAGGCGCGCACATAAAACTTGACTCTCAAGCAGTCGCTACTTACGAAACTACCATACGTGATTTCGAAGGTTGGGACAATGTCGAAAACAAAGGGAACTACTTAATGATTGACGGTAAAAAAGTAACGGACTATACCTTCCAACAAGACTACTACTTTATGATGGGCGATAACAGACATAATTCCCAAGACTCACGCTTCTGGGGATTTGTACCTGCAGACCATATCGTAGGAAAAGCGTACATTATATGGCTTTCTCTCGACCCAGAACAAGGAATATTCAATAGTGTTCGATGGAATAGACTATTTAATTTAATTCACTAATTAACAATATTTTACACCGTTAAAATTCCTTCTTTCGAAGGAATTTTTTTTTACATAATGACTTAAATCACGATTTTTTAATGGGTAAAATTAAAAATAAGACTTAACTTTGATTTGCCTAAACATTAAAAGAAGGCAATATGCTCGAAGGAAAACAACTGATATTAGCTACGAAACCATTCGCGATAGAAAATACATTGAAAAGCTGGTTTCATACGCTATCTACAACAATTCTACTACTACTTTGCTATACGATTACGATTTGGAGTGATGTACTTGCTGTGAAGCTTTTATTTGCTTTACTCTCAAGTTTAGTGTCATTGCGTATGTTTATCATTTACCATGATTACCTACACCATACTATTTTACAACATTCAAAAATAGCCCATGCGATTTTTACAGTATTTGGACTTTACATATTAGCACCTACGAGCATCTGGAAGCGTTCGCACGATTACCATCATCAGCACAACTCAAAATTATACTCTTCAAGCATCGGTTCATTTCCAATTGTGACAAAAGAAAAATACTTAAGTTTTACAAAAAACGAACAAAGAATCTATCGATTTATTCGTAATCCATTCACGATATTATTTGGCTATATATTCGCTTTTTTATACGGCATGTGTATTCAATCGTTAATTAAGTCAGCTAGCAAACACATAGACTCGGCCGTATCTATTGTCTTTCATTACAGCGTAGGGTTCAGTATTTATTACTTCTTTGGCATTGAAAACTTTTTAATCGCATTCCTTTTACCAAGCTTTATTTCTAGCGCCATGGGATCTTATTTATTCTATGCGCAACACAATTTCCCAGGAACAACATTCGAAGAAAAAGACGGTTGGACATACGTGAATGCTGCCATGCAATCGTCGAGTTATATGAAAATGAATAACCTCATGCATTGGTTTACAGGCAATATCGGCTACCACCACATTCATCACTTGAATGCACGTATCCCCTTCTATAAACTGCCAGAAGCGTACGATAGTCTTGTTGAACTTCAACATGCGAAAACTACATCGTTAAGTCCAGGTGATATTTTAAAATGCTTACGTTTAGCGGTCTGGGATCCCGAACAAAGAAAAATGATCTCCTATAAGGAGATCCCTGCATAACATATCGTGAATGTTGATCAAGAAGGATTAGCCTCTTTCTCTTTCTCTTTCTTTCTCTTTAATTACCAAACGTTCTTTCCATTGAAAGAACGTTTTTTTTTAGGTTTTCTCACTCATGCGAGGTTCTCATACCTAACTTCAATCATCTTAATTCATGACATTCGTCATCTTTATCTAAGTAGCATTCCCTGAACTTTATACCTAATAAGTTGCGGGTATAGTCTACAGTGTATAGCTTTATAACAGTAGAACGATAACCTGCGTCATGATACCCAAAGACCATCCAGATTATACAACCTTGTTAAAAGAAATCATCAATAGCGCTGTGGATGGTATTATTACCATCAATGACAGAGGAGTTATAAAATCAGCCAATCCAGCTGCTCTTAATCTCTTTGGCTATACTGAAGAGGAAATGCTCGACAAGATGATCAATATATTAATGCCAGAGCCTGATCATAGCTTACATAACGGTTATATCGATAATTATAAAAGAACAGGCGTCGGTGGCATCATCGGCAAAGGACGTGAAGTAAAAGGAAAAAGAAAAGACGGCACCACCTTCCCTTTCCTGTTAAGCATCAGTGAAATAAACATCAACGGTAAACAGATGTTTACGGGCATCATCCATGATATTTCTGAGTTAAAGAAAGTCCAAGATGCCTTGCGAAAAGAACGTGAGTTGAACGAATTGAAATCTCGTTTTGTAACCATGGCCTCGCATGAATTCAGAACACCACTCAGTACGATTCTTTCTTCCGTTTCCTTGATTGCAAAATATCCCGATGTCAAAGACCAAGATAAAAGAGAAAAACACATTCAACGTATAAAAAGTTCTGTCGAAAACTTAACGTCTGTGCTCAATGATTTTTTATCGCTAAGTCGATTAGAAGAAGGACATATTCTTTTAAACCCAATCGAATTTAGTCTCTTGAACCTTTGTGACGAAGTCGTTGATGAGCTAAATGCGATGACCAAGCAAGGCCAAGTAATCGTGCACCAGTGCAATAATTGCGATCAAATCTTATCGATGGATAAAAACATCCTTAAAAACATATTGACAAATTTATTGTCTAATGCTGTTAAATACTCCCCCGAAAACAGCACCATAACACTCAACAGTACCATCGCAAACAAGGTCATCAGCATCAGTGTAAACGACCAAGGCATAGGCATTCCAGACGAAGATAAACCGCATATCTTTAGCCGTTTTTTCAGAGCACACAACGCCGGAAATATTCAAGGAACTGGGCTCGGCTTAAACATCGTAAAAAAATACCTTGATTTGTTAAATGGAAACATCGTTTTCGTTTCTGAACAAAACAAAGGAACTACATTTACTGTATTCATACCGATTCAATAAACAAGAGGCTAATGAAAACCATCTTAATCATAGAAGACAACTTAGAAGTTAGAGAGAACACGGCTGAAATTCTAGAACTGGCCAACTACCATGTGTTGGTTGCTGAGAATGGTAAAGTAGGTGTTGAACTTGCAAAAAAAAATATCCCAGATTTAATTATTTGTGACATCATGATGCCTGAATTAGATGGCTATGGCGTGTTACACATGATCAATAAAATGCCAGAAACAGCAGTCATTCCTTTTATTTTTATGACGGCTAAAACAGAACGTTCGGACATACGCAAAGGCATGAACCTAGGTGCCGACGATTACCTCACAAAACCTTTCGATGACATTGAACTTTTAGATGCGGTAGAAATACGCTTACGTAAAAAAGAACTCTATTCTCAACCTTCTTCCAATACAATCGATCAAGTAGAAAGTCTGTCTTCGCAAGCGAAAGGTTTAAATCAATTGGACATCAGTACGCAAGACAAGAAAAAAATAAGCCGTTACAAGAAAAAACAATTGCTTTATAATGAAGGTAACACACCATCGAGTTTGTTTTTTGTCGTCAGCGGAAAAGTAAAAGTTTTCAAAACTTCGGAAGACGGAAGAAGCTATATCATTAAACTACACAAAGAAGGTGACTTTATTGGTTATACCAATTTATTGGAAGACACCGCATACATGGATTCAGCAATGACATTAGAAGATGCTGAAATTTGCATGATTCCGAAACAAGATTTCTTTACGATGCTCTACAGCGACGCACAAGTTGCTCAGAAGTTCATTAAAATGTTATCCAACGACATCACTGAACAAGAAGAGCGTTTATTAAAACTTGCTTATAATTCTGTAAGAAAACGCGTAGCTGAATCTTTATTGATCATTCGCAAAAACTACAGTACTGAAGACCTAAAAGTACCCATCACCATTCCTGTTTCCAGAGAAGATTTAGCGTCTATTGTTGGTGCATCGAAGGAGACCGTCATTCGTACCTTATCGGACTTTAAGGAAGAAGGACTGATTGATATATCGGGTCATCAAATTACCTTGACCAAAGGAGTAAAACTGGCCAACATGAAAAACTAATTGAACTCATGGTTATGAGTGAAACGAAAACGTTTTGTTACCACTGCGGAGATCCTTGTTTTGACCTGCCTATTGTATGGGATCAAAAAAACTTTTGTTGCGACGGCTGTAAAACGGTTTACCAAATCCTCAATGAAAATGAACTATGCGATTTTTACAGCATAGAAAATCAACCGGGCTTAAAAATAAAAACGACGGAGTCGGGAAGCTTTGCCTACCTCGATCATGAAGAGGTCATTAAAAAAATCGTAGATTTTCGAGATGATGGACTCGTTAAAGTCACATTATTCATTCCTAAAATACATTGCAACTCTTGCTTGTGGTTACTCGAAAAATTACACAAACTAAATCCTGGCATCAACCGCTCTGAAGTCAACTTTATTAAAAAAGAAGTTTCTGTCACCTTTCGTGAAAAAGAAATCTCATTACGCCAGCTGGTAGAGCTGCTCGACAGCATTGGCTATACCCCTTTCTTACAACCCGGTAAAAGAGAAGTGCGTACCGATAACCGATTGGTATACCAAGTAGGTGTTGCGGGATTCTGTTTCGGAAACATCATGCTCCTCAGTTTTCCCGAATACTTTGGACTGACGGCTTACGAAAAATCATTTACCAATCTTTTTGGGTACCTCAATTTAGTCTTGTCTATTCCTGTCTTGACGTTTTGTAGCATCGATTATTTTAAGTCTGCTTGGTACGGCATAAAACACCGCACCATCAACCTTGATATACCCATCAGCATTGGCATCTTGGTTTTGTTTTTCAGAAGTACTTGGGAACTATTAACACATTTTGGCCCTGGCTATTTCGATTCACTTGCAGGCTTACTCTTTTTTTTATTGATCGGAAAATGGTACCAAAGCAAAACCTACAAAGCCATTTCTTTTGAAAGAGATTACCATTCGTACTTTCCAGCGGCAGTCACCAAAATAGAAGGTAATACAGAAACATCCGTATTGCTCAAAGATATAAAACCCGGTGATGTGCTACTGATCCGTAACCAAGAAATTATTCCAGCCGATGCGCTCCTACTCGAAAATGACGCGTCTATCGATTATAGTTTTGTAACAGGAGAAGCATTGCCTGTACATAAAAAAAAGAAAGACCTTATTTATGCAGGCGGTAGACAGTGCGGAAAATCAATTACCATACAAGTCTTAAAAGATGTTTCACAAAGTTACCTATTACAACTGTGGAACAACGACGCTACAGACAAAACAAACGACTATCCTGAAATTGGAGATACTGCCAAATTGTTAAGCAAGCGATTCTTTTACCTTTTGTCCTTCATTAGTATTGCGACTTTAGCGTTTTGGTTATGGAAGGACTCCTCGCAAGCCGCCATTGTCATTACGTCGGTACTCATTGTCGCTTGCCCTTGTGCATTGGCTTTAACCATTCCTTTCACCTTCGGAAATACCTTGCGCCATTTAGGTAAACAGGGTTTATTTTTAAAGAATGCAAAGTCAGTAGAAAAAGTAGCACACTGTACAAGTTTAGTTTTTGACAAAACAGGAACACTAACACAAACCTCTGCATCGAATACGGAATACATCGGAGCAGTATTAAGTCCGGCAGAATACTCCGCATTAAAAACAGCGGTCAAACAATCGACGCATCCTGTATGCTTAGCCATTCAAAAAAACTTGCACGATACACATGCGACAACCTTAATTTTCTTTGAAGAAATACCGTCCAAAGGATTGCATTGTCAGACCGAAGGATTTAACATCACCTTAGGTTCTGCTTCCTTTATAGGAATTGAAGAAGCAGCCGACATCAACAAAGATGCGCCACGCTCCTATTTAGAAATTAACGGAGTGTACAAGGGTGTGTTTTTAATGCATGCCACGTACAGAAAAAATACCGCTCGTGTATTTGAAAAACTACGTCCTAAGTACAAACTCAAATTACTCAGCGGAGACCAAGCCAGAGACACGGATAAATTAAGTCCTTGGTTTGACTTTGATAAAAATTTGCATTTTAATCAAAGTCCAACCGATAAGCTCGCCTTCATTAAATCTTTACAAACCAACGGAGAAAAAGTATTGATGATGGGCGATGGCTTGAACGATGCTGGAGCCTTGAAAGAAAGTCATGCAGGCATTGCCATCTCTGAAGATGTGTACCATTTTTCTCCCGCATGCGAAGGCGTGTTAAATGCTAATGACTTTGAAAAATTACCGGCGATGCTCAGCTTGTCGAAAGACGCAATACGGGTGGTAAAGATGAGCTACTTTATTTCATTTTCCTACAATGCTGTCGGTTTAGCGTTCGCAGTCAGTGGCAACCTAACGCCCTTAATCGCTGCGGTGTTAATGCCTGTTAGTTCTGTGTCGGTGGTGCTTTTTACTACTGTTGCTACGCATTATTATGCAGGGCGGAGGTTTAGGTAGCCTCGACTAACCTCTATTATTTGCACTTACTGTCTACGAGCGAGACGCTCTATGTGTTTCAGGCACGAGCTGGGTGCTCGCGCCAACGTGGTGTATCATTCATTCGCTTTATCATGCGAACGTCGTCGAGATTAAAAACCTTCGCCGACGTTTGTCATTCGTCGACGTTTGCATACACTGTCTGGACTTTTCGACTACAACAATCGTAGATTTGGCTACATCGGCTCCTTAATAAATTCTGAAGTTTGTTGTCATAATCATTTAAATAAAAAAACAATGGCAACACAACGTAAAATAGCACTTGTAACTGGCGGCAGCAGAGGACTAGGAAAAGACATGGTTCTTAGTCTTGCAAAAAAAGGATTAAATCTAATCTTTACCTATAACAGCAATAAAGAAGAAGCTAAAAAAGTGGTTAATGAAGTTCTTTCATTGGGACAAAAAGCAATTGCTTACCAATTGGATGTGAGTAAACCCGAGTCATTCGATGATTTCATTAATAAAGTCACGAATCATCTTATCGATCAAGAAAGCAATCCAAACATTGATTTCTTAATCAACAATGCTGGTTTAGGAGCCTATGGAAAAATAACAGAAACATCGGAAGCAACATTGGACCTTATGTATTCAATACACTTAAAAGCTCCATATTTACTGACTCAAAAACTTTTCCCTTTTATAAATGAAGGAGGAGCTGTCGTAAATATTTCTTCTGGACTAACAAGATTTTCTTATGATGGTTACGCACCTTACGCGATCATGAAAGGTGCTATTGACACTCTTACTAAATATATGGCTAAAGAATTTTCTTCTAAAAAAATTAGAGTGAATGCTTTAGCGCCAGGAGCTATTGAAACCGATTTTGGAGGAGGAGCTGTAAGAGATAACAAAGAACTTAATTCAATGATTGCCACACAAACCGCATTGGGCAGAGTAGGCTTACCTGACGACATTGGGAGTGTTATTGCTTTCCTTTGCAGCGATGATGCCAAATGGATAAATGCACAAAGATTAGAAGTTTCAGGAGGAGTTCACATTTAAAAAAACAGGGTATGAAAATCGTAATAACAGGTTCATTAGGAAACATCAGCAAACCATTGACCATAGCATTGATTCAAAAAAAACATCAGGTAATTGTAATTAGTAGCAATATCGAAAAGCAAAAAGACATCGAAGCCTTGGGTGCTTTTGCTGCCATTGGCTCTATCGAAGATGTAGATTTCTTAACCAAAACATTTACAGGAGCAGATATCGTATATTGCATGACTCCTCCTCTATTTTCGAAAACTGATCAAATTGCTTATTATCGAAATTTGGCAATTGGATATGCAAAAGCCATTGAAGCTGCTAAGGTTAAAAAAGGAATTTATTTGAGTAGCTATGGCGCTCATTTAGAAAAAGGAACAGGATACATTGCGGGCTCTTACCATGCGGAAAAAGTATTTAACACACTTTCCAATGTTACATTTACGTATATCAGACCTGGATATTTTTATTACAATTTATTCCATTTCATTGGAGCTATTAAATATTTAGGTTTTATCGCTACAAACTATGGTGCAAATGATAAATTATTAATGGTATCGCCCTACGAAATAGCGATGGCTATTGTCGAAGAAATAGAAAACAACAAGCCTCATTCTTCGGTACGATATGTGGCAAGTGATGACAGGACATGTAATGAAGTGGCACAAGTTCTTGGCAATTCCATTGGAATACCTACTTTAGAGTGGAAGATTATTTCTAGCGAACAAATGAACAGCAATTTAGTCAACAATGGCTTACCTCTTGAAAATGCACAAATGCTTGTTGAGTTGGGAGAAGCTACTCATTCAGGAGTACTGCGTGAATTGTACGACCAAGAAAAACCGCCATTAGGTAAAATAAAAATTGAAGATTTCGCAGAAGAATTTTCCTTAACTTTTAAATCCTAAAACTTTTGAAAAATAACCCTCAACACAAAAGAGCCTTTCTAATATGGCTAGCAATTTATCCCTTAATCACATTCATTTTCTTTTTATTTGGAGACATCCGAATCACAATACCATTGCCTTTAAGAACATTAGTCCTTACTTTAGCTGTAGTACCTTTGATGGTTTACTTGATACTGCTATTTTACAATAGCATATTTCATAAATGATTAAATAAATAAAAATCTATTTCATATTATGGAAATAAAAAGATTAAAATCCATTACAGAATATCATCGCTGGGTCGGATTGCCGAAACCTGAACATCCTTTGATTAGTTTAATAGACTACTCTCAAGTGCAGCATCAATCGGACAGTAACTCGATTAATATTGTAATGGATTTTTATTCAATCGCATTAAAAAGAAACATGGGAGTTAAACTTTTTTACGGGCAGCAGAAATATGATTTTGACGAAGGACTAATGTCATTTATTGCACCAGGACAAGTATTGCGAATTGAAATCGACAGAAGTATTCCCAATAATCGTTCAGGATATTTACTACAAATTCATCCCGATTTTTTATGGAAATCATCTTTATCAAAAACGATTAAACAATACGATTTTTTTGATTATGCCATAAATGAAGCCTTATTTCTTTCCGACAAAGAAGAAACTCTTGTATCTAATATTTTTGAAAACATCAAACAAGAGTACCATACCAACATTGATAGATTCAGTCAAGATTTAATCGTTGCTCAAATTGAGTTGTTACTTAAATATTCTGACAGGTTTTATAGTCGACAATTTATAACTAGAAAAATCAGCAATCATCAGGTACTTTCTCAAGTAGAAGATTTTTTAAATGATTATTTCAACGATGAAAATCGTACAGATAAAGGATTGCCCACTGTACACTCTCTTGCAGACAACATGAACATATCGCCTAATTATTTAAGTAACTTACTCAAGATGCTTACAGGGCAAAGTACACAACAGCATATTCATAATAAACTCATAGAAAAGGCCAAAGAAAAACTTTCTACTACAAACTTAACGGTAAGCGAAATCGCGTTTGAATTAGGCTTCGAACATTCACAATCATTTAGCAAATTATTTAAAGCGAAAACCACTCAGAGCCCTTTGGAATTTAGAGAAAGATTCAATTAACCTTAGATAGATTAGGCAAGGGGCAGAGCATATCGGTATGAAACCAAACAAGTATTCTTTGAGCATGGAGTAAGATCATTCATTCGTTTTATCATGCGAACGTCGTCGAGGTTGAAAACCATCGCCGACGTTTGGAGTTACAATCATTCGTCGATGTTTTCATACGCTGCATAATTTCCCTCGGATAAAGTATTAGGGAAGGGCTGTGTACCACAGACCTTAGAATCGATAGTTAAATAATCTAGCACCACACCTGCATACAGTCTTCTGCTTACTGTATACTTCTTTTTTTCACTGACACCTGATCCCTGACCACTGATCCCTAAACTTGATATTAATCATTTTTTCAACTGCTTCCCGTCATCGTATACAATTACGCTAATCAAGTTATTTGTATACGATAAAAAAGGCATGAGCGTAATCATATTATTAATTGGCATCAGCATCAGTGTAGCACTAGCTTTTCTAGTGGCTTTCATTTGGGCAATTAAAAGTGGCCAATACGAAGATGATCACTCCCCCGCTATCCGCATGTTATTTGACGACATAACACCATCTAAAAAAGATAAATAAAACCAATCAATTCTATGAGCCAAATAGAACGTTTTTCGTACGACAACAAGACCGTAAGAAATTTCATGTATGCCTCTGTCATATTTGGAATTATCGGCATGCTTGTTGGACTAACAGCAGCCTTGCAGTTAGTATTTCCTTCCCTTAACTTTATTGAATACGGAACATTTGGAAGAATTCGACCACTGCATACCAATGCGGTAATTTTTGCTTTTGTGGGTAATGCCATGTTTGCAGGTATTTATTATTCACTGCAACGCTTGTGTAAAGCACGCATGTTCAGTGATGCCTTAAGTAACATCAACTTCTGGGGCTGGCAATTAATTATTCTTTCTGCCGTAGCGACCTTACCTTTGGGTATAACCACCAGTAAAGAATATGCTGAGTTGGAATGGCCAATTGATATTGCCATAACCATAGTATGGGTTGTGTTTGGTATCAATATGTTTGGAACGATTCTTAAAAGAAGAGTATCTCATTTGTACGTTGCCATTTGGTTTTACATTGCCACATTTGTAACGGTAGCCGTTCTTCACATTGTCAATTCGTTTGAATTCCCAGTTACCCTCTTCAAAAGTTATTCATGGTACGCAGGTGTTCAAGATGCCTTAGTACAATGGTGGTACGGACACAATGCGGTTGCCTTTTTCTTGACTACTCCCTTCTTAGGTTTGATGTACTACTTCGTACCGAAAGCAGCCAACAGACCTGTTTATTCTTATCGACTTTCTATCATTCACTTTTGGGCTTTAATCTTTTTATACATTTGGGCAGGTCCTCACCACTTGTTGTACACCTCACTTCCTGACTGGGCCCAATCTTTAGGGGTTGCATTCTCGATCATGTTGATCGCTCCATCATGGGGTGGTATGCTAAATGGGTTGTTAACATTAAGAGGTGCTTGGGATAAAGTACGTGAAGATCCGGTGCTGAAATTTATGGTGGTTGCACTAACCGCATACGGTATGGCTACATTCGAAGGTCCTCTACTTTCTTTGAAAAATGTCAATGCAATCGCTCACTTTACAGATTGGATTGTAGCGCACGTACACGTTGGAGGTTTAGGATGGAATGGTTTTATAATTTTCGGTATGATGTACTGGATAGTACCTCGTATTTACAAAACAAACTTGTACTCATTAAAACTTGCTAATTTCCATTTCTGGATCGGCACATTAGGAATTATCTTCTATGCAGTACCCATGTATTGGGCGGGTTTTGTTCAAAGCTCGATGTGGAAAGAGTTTACAAGTGAAGGCGTATTGGCTTATCCTAACTTCTTAGAAACGGTAACGCAATTAAAATACATGTACATGCTAAGAGCAATGGGTGGAGCGATGTTTATCATCGGTACAGTCGTGATGGCTTACAACTTAGTAAAAACTGCGGCGCAAGGACAATTGGTTGCCAATGAAGAAACAGAAGCGCCAGCACTTGACAAACATGAATCACACGAAGGTGAAACATGGCACCGATGGATCGAAAGAAAACCAATGCAAATGTTATTCTGGTCTTTGATTGTGATCTTAATCGGTGGCGCCATTGAAATGGTACCGACCTTCTTGGTGAAATCAAACATACCCACCATCACCAGTGTAAAACCATACACGCCTCTGGAATTAGAAGGTAGAGACTTGTACATCAAAGAAGGATGTAATAACTGTCACTCTCAAATGGTAAGACCGTTTCGTTCTGAAACAGTTCGCTACGGAGAATATTCTAAAGCCGGTGAATTCGTATACGACCATCCTTTCTTATGGGGATCAAAACGTACGGGTCCTGACTTACACCGCATCGGAGGAAAATATCCTGACTCTTGGCACTACAACCACATGTTAGAACCAGAGTTAACATCTCCTAATTCCATCATGCCATCGTATCCATGGATGTTTGAAAAACCTTACGATGCATCAGACATTAAAGCTAAAATTTCAGCCATGAGAACAATGGGGGTTCCTTACCCAGAAGGTTATGAAAAACAAGCACAAGCAGACATTCACAAACAAGCACAAGGCATTGTGGAAAGTTTGAAAAAAGATAAAATCAAAATAAGCGAGGACAAACAAATCATTGCCTTGATCGCCTATTTACAAAGATTAGGAACAGATATTAAAGTAACTTCTAAATAATTAAGACGATGCTAAAGTTTATAAAACACCACATGGCTTCGATCGATGGAATTGAAATCTATCCCATCATATCGTTCTTAATCTTCTTTATCTTTTTCGTTGTTGTCACTGCATGGGTTTATTCTCAAAAGAAAAATTATTTCGACAACATTGCTCAAAGTCCTTTGGAAGAAGACTTCACATCAACCATTAACAGATAAGACCCCTATGAAAAGATTCTTATTTTCTATTGTTCTTTTCCTAAACGGAATATATGCTTTTGCTCAGGGAACAGAAAAACAAACTGCTGATGTATTCAGCAGCATGACTCAAAATGACATCATCATGATGATCGTCGTAGGTTTGTTGGTATTCATTGCCATCGTGTTGATGTTCATGATATACATTGCCTATGGATTCATTCAAGTATTGAAAGGCGGTAAAGAGGCAGTTGCTAATCAAACTCCGTTAATCGACTTTACAAAAGCTGTTCCTATTGAGCGTGAAAGTGAAATCTTATTCGACCATGAATACGATGGTATTCGTGAGTTGGACAATCAACTTCCTCCTTGGTGGGTGTATATGTTTTATGCGACGATCGTCTTCGCTGTTTTCTACATGTGGTATTACCATATCAACCAAGACGGTAAAGTTCAAGAAAATGAATACAAACAAGAATTGGTTGATGCAGAAATTTTAATGAAACAGATGTCTGAAAAAGTAAATGAAAACACTGCTACACTATTGACAGATGCTTCAAGAGTTAGTAAAGGCGCTGAAATTTATACTCAAAACTGTAAAGCATGTCACGGTGCAAAAGGAGAAGGCACTGTAGGACCTAACCTTACCGATGACTACTGGTTGCATGGTGGTGACATCAAGCAAATTTTCAAAACCATTAAATACGGCGTTCCTCAAAAAGGTATGATTTCTTGGCAGGCGCAATTAAGCCCTTCTCAAATACAAGAAGTAGCCAGTTACATCACTACATTAAGAGGAACCAACCCTCCGAATCCTAAAGATCCGCAAGGGGAGAAAATTCAGTAATCAGTAGTCAGGCATAAGAGGTCAGTAGCCATTGATACCTGACTATTATATAATTGAATAACTACAGACTTAAATTATTAACAAATCACTACTGACATCTGACACCTGACCACTGATACCTGAATATGGAAGAAGAATCCTTTCGCGACCACATCGCAACTGTAGATGAAGATGGAAAAAGAGTGTGGGTATATCCTAAGAAACCCAAAGGCAGTTGGACAACCAAACGTAATGTCGTCAGCTACCTCTTTCTTGCTTTTTTATTTGTAGCACCTTTCTTAAGCATCAACGGAAATCCATTCATCATGTTGAATGTGGTGGAACGTAAATTTTCTTTATTGGGTGTTCTATTCTGGCCTCAAGACTTCTACTTGTTTGTCGTTGCCATGCTCACCATGCTGGTCTGCATTGTATTGTTTACAGTCATTTACGGTCGTATTTTTTGCGGATGGATTTGTCCCCAAACCATTTTTATGGAAATGGTATTCCGTAAAGTGGAATACCTCATTGAAGGCGACTGGCAACAACAAATTGCATTAAACAAAGCACCTTGGCATGCCTCTAAAATTATTAAAAAAACGACCAAACACATCACCTTTTATGTGATGTCGTTTATCATTTCAAACCTGTTTTTGATTTACATCATCAATAAAACAGCATGGTATAAAATTGTAAGCGACAATCCTGCAAATCATACAGGAGGACTTGGTATCATACTTGCATTTTCTCTTGTATTCTATTGGATATACTCCAACTTCAGAGAACAAGTATGTACAACGGTATGCCCTTACGGTCGTATGCAAGGCGTTATGCTTGATCGTAATTCTATTGTTGTAGCCTACGACCATATTAGAGGAGAAAACAGAGCCAAACTTTCTAAAAATGAAGACCGCGAAGCAGTGAACAAAGGAGATTGCATCGACTGTCACCACTGCGTGCATGTATGTCCTACAGGTATTGATATTCGAAATGGTGTTCAATTGGAATGCATCAATTGCACAGCATGCATTGATGCTTGCGATGACATCATGTTGAAAATTAACAAACCAAAAGGATTAATTCGCTACGCTTCGGAAGAAGGTATTACCCTCAATCAACCCTTCAAATTCACCAAACGTGTTATCGCTTATACTGCTGTATTATTCATTCTCACAACAGCTCTCATGGTGTTATTGTTTACACGATCCGATACAGAAACTGTCATACTCAGAACTCCTGGTATCTTATTTCAAGAAAGACCCAATCATCAAATCAGTAATTTATTCAACTATAAAATCATCAACAAAACAAATTACAGTTACCCTGTTACCTTCAAATTAGAAAACATTGACGGCAGCATTGAATTCATCAGTGATAAACATCCGGTATTACAATCGGGAGAAATTTCTGAAGGAACATTCTTTATTATCGTCGATGAAGACAAACTCAACAGCATCAAAACAAAAATTAAAATCGGAGTATACCACGACAAGGAATTGTTAGAAACGATTAAAACGAATTTTATTGGGCCTTCTAAATAACACCTTATGAAACCAAACCATTTAATCATTTTAGCATTCGTATTGTTCATCGGATTCATCTTAACCTTAGTCTACAAGACCTTTGGCGTGAAAGACGATTTGGTAGCAGAAGATTATTACAACCAAGAAATTCAATTTCAACAAACGATCGATCAGAAAACAAGTACAAGAAACGACAGCATCGATGTCGTATACACTTTGACTGATAATGACATTGTATTCGATTTCTTTCAACACCATACAAAGTCAGAACAAGTAAAAGGAACGATTTATTTTCTACGTCCTTCCGCTGCTGAAATGGACCAAAGCTTTCCTTTTGAAAGTTCAAACGGAAGTCATCGCATCCTAAAAAACAAACTACACGATGGCTTGTACATCGTAAAAGTGAAATGGATACAAAACAATAAGGCATACTTAAAAGAAGATCAGCTATACATTAACTAATAAACGATGTTACTCTGGACAGGTTTAGTATTGGGGTTTCTAGGCAGCATGCATTGCATAGGCATGTGCGGACCTTTAGCCATGGCCGTACCCATAAAAAATCAATTATTCAATTCCATCAGTCTATACCAAACGGGCAGACTGTTGAGCTATATATTTTTAGGTGCCATTGTAGGCTCTTTGGGTTGGGCAATTAAAAGTACAGGCTTTCAAAGTTACTTATCCATTGCATCTGGCTTGATGATCATTGCCATGGTCATCGTTCCTTTTCTCTTGAAAAAAGCAGGCAGCACGTATTCGTTTCACCTTACTTCTTTTTTTCCTAAAGTTTTCAAAACAGCATTGGGTAAATTATACAAAGAGAAAACCGACTTTGCAGCATTCGGCATTGGCGTACTCAACGGATTTCTGCCCTGCGGTTTAGTATACTACGCACTAGCAGGCGCTTTGGCAATGGGTGAAGTCTACTTAGGAAGTTTTTACATGCTCTTGTTTGGCATTGGTACCGTACCCGCTTTAACCACTTTGATGATTGTTAAAAATAAATTTGTATTCCAACACCGTCAATCCCTTTTCAAAACCATACCGTATTTTACTTTTCTTGTTGGATTCTTATTGATCCTACGCGGCATGAATTTGGGTATACCTTATGTAAGTCCATCGACGATAGACAAAAACAATACACATTCATGTTGCCACTAAGCAAAGAAAATTATAAACGCCTGATCGAAAAATACAATATCGCAGGCCCTCGCTACACCAGCTATCCTACCGTACCGCTTTGGGAGACAGAATCATTCAGCGTAAACGCTTGGCAAGAAAGCATTCAAAAACAATTCACACTTTCCCAAGAAATCAGTATATATATTCACTTACCCTATTGTGAAAGTCTTTGTACTTACTGCGGATGCAATACGCGCATTACCGTAAACCACGCAGTAGAACGACCCTACATTGAAGCCGTGTTGAACGAATGGAAAATGTATTTAAAACTGTTCAACACCAAACCCATATTAAAAGAATTGCATTTGGGAGGAGGCACACCCACATTTTTCAGTCCTGAAAACCTCACCTACTTACTCGAAGGTATTTATGAAGGCTGTATTATTCCAGCGCAGCATTCATATGGATTCGAAGGACATCCTGCCAACACGACAAAAGCACACATTGATACTTTATACACTTTGGGTTTTGATCGCGTCAGTTTTGGCATACAAGATTTCGATCCATCCATCCAAGATGTCATTAACCGAAAACAAACCGTAGAACAAGTAAAATCGGTTACCGATTGGGCAAGAGCAGCAGGATACACTTCGATCAATTACGATTTAATTTACGGTTTACCTTTTCAAAGTATTGAAAGCATTTCGAAGACCATTGACACCGTATGTCAGTTGAAACCCGATCGCATTGCCTTTTATAGCTATGCCCATGTACCTTGGTTGAAACCGAGTCAGCGTAAATACTCAGACAAAGATTTACCCAACAACGACTATAAACGATCACTTTACGAAACAGGGAAGAATTTATTTTTGACTGCTGGTTTTAAAGAAATCGGAATGGATCATTTTGCATTGGAAGGTGATGAATTATTTACAGCCTTCAATAATAAAACATTGCACCGTAACTTCATGGGCTATACCGTCAGTGAAACAGCCTTGATGATTGGTCTCGGAGTTTCGTCCATTTCCGATTCATCCTTTGCTTTTGCACAAAATCATAAAACAGTAGAAGCCTATCAAGAAGCCGTGAACAAAGGCATACTGCCAGTATTCAGAGGACACTTAACGTCGGAAGAAGATTTTATGTTTAGAAAACACATCCTTGCCTTGATGTGTAATTTAGAAACTACCTATTCTGATCAGGAAGCCAATAACATTGAATTTCAACAAGCCTTATCTCGCTTAGCAGAATTAATAAGCGATGGATTAGTAATTGTCGAATATAAAAAGATCAGCGTGACTGAATTGGGAAAGGCATTTGTTCGAAATAGTTGTATGGCCTTTGATGTGCGCATGCACAAGGCGGAAAGTAAGAGCAATCGTTTTTCGAGTGTAATATAAAAGAGTGAGTGTGAGTATTGAGAGTGAGAGGACTTACTCAATACTCACACCCACACTCACTCTGCCATACTACCATTCAATCGGCACTAAACCCTGCTCCTTCAAATACGCATTCGTTTGACTAAAATGTTTGCAGCCTAAAAAACCGGTATGCGCGGAAAACGGTGATGGATGCGGTGCTTTCAAGACCAAGTGTTTTTGGGTATCGATGATACTTCCCTTCTTTTGCGCATAAGCTCCCCACAATAAAAATACCACCTTCGATTTTTCTTCGTTGATCACACGAATCACCGCATCGGTAAATTCTTCCCATCCTTTATTTTGATGAGATCCTGCTGTACTCGATCTTACCGTCAGCGTCGCATTCAACAGTAATACTCCTTGTGCTGCCCAATGTTCTAAATTACCCGAACGAGGAACTTCTTTGCCTATATCGGCATGCAATTCTTTAAAAATATTCACCAAAGACGGTGGAGGCTTAATACCCTCAGGAACAGAAAAACATAAACCGTGTGCTTGACCTGCCCCATGGTAAGGATCTTGCCCGATAATGACCACTTTTACCCCATCAAAAGGACATTGGTTAAAAGCATTAAAAATGAGTAAATCTGGTGGATAAACCTGTTGACTCTTTTTTTCTTCTTTTATAAATTCGGTCAAATTTGCAAAATATGCTGCCGAAAACTCCTGTTTTAAGCATTTTTCCCAAGAAGTTGCAATTTTAAAGGTTTCCATGGCTAATTCTATATTATCCACAATATCTCATTTATACTTCGTTTTATACAAAGTTTCTTTAAATTTAAATGTTTCAACATACCAGCTAAACGTATTGTATGAATATCACGGAAATTACCCAAGGTGTTAAAGTAAGTGTGAGTACTGCCTACCAGGATGACTACTCTAATCCTATGCAATCGCACTACGTGTATACGTATAAGATTAGGATTGAAAACAACAGCGAATCGACCGTGCAACTTTTAAGCAGGCACTGGTTTATCGTTGACACCAACTCTACCGTAAGAGAAGTCGAAGGTCAAGGTGTTGTTGGCCTACAGCCCATCTTAGAACCCGGTGAAAGTCACGAATATGTTTCAGGTTGCAATTTAAAAACTGAAATCGGAAAGATGCTCGGAACCTATACCATGGAACGCATCATCGACGGCACTCGCTTTGACGTGGTGATTCCTGAGTTTGTTTTAATTACGCCTTATAAATTAAATTAGTAATCAGTGGTCAGGTATCAGTAGTCAGTAAACATTACTAAACACTGAAGTCTGAATCCTGACCACTGATACCTGATACCTGACCACTAGTTTGATCCTCCACCGCATTACTTCCTTCCTCCGGTATTTTTTTACAGCTACCAATGCACACGGTATTCATTCTCCTTTTATTTATGATTTATACACTACAGTGATCCGTAAAAAAAAGGATTACTATGTTTTCGAAACCTTGTCAGCTTACCGCCAAGACTTGGCAAAGAATACAAAGTCTGTTGATTTGATTGAGCTAGGTGCTGGCTCCATTAAAGCCCCACAAAAAGTCATTGTTAAAAACATTTACAAATCATCTTGCCATTCTGAAAAAGATACACAACTACTTTTCAAATTGGTCGATCGTTTTCAACCCCAATACATGATAGAATTAGGCACCTGTCTTGGCGTGTCTACCTTGTATTTGGCGAAAGCGAAAACAGATGCCTTGCTTTATACCTTCGAAGGAAATCCCGACTATGCGAAGATCGCCCGCGATGCCTTCATTAAATACAAAGCTGATCATGTTCAACTCATAGAAGGTAATATTCACAACACCTTAGCACCGGTGATGGATAGCCTTCCTCAACTGGACATGGCCTTCATTGATGCACATCACGATTACGAACCTACTTTACATTTTTTCAACCTCTGCTTACAAAAGAGTCATGAAAATACGGTCATCATTTTCGATGACATACACTGGTCGCCCGCTATGGAAAAGGCGTGGCAGCACATCAAACAACGCGAAGAAGTAAAGCAAACCATCGACTTGCACCAATTTGGTATTGTCTTTCTCAAATCTTCTCAAGCCAAAGAACATTTTACACTACGCTATTATTAAGGTTTTCTTTCGAGTACCATAAACAATTCTCTTCCACTTCTCGGTGCGATGGAATTATAACAAGGTGCCAATTTTCGTATGTGAAAGAATGGCGAAAATAGTTTTTCATACTCAACTTGACTTCCTCCAAAAGGCGGACCTTCTGCCATCTCTACGCCAAACAATAAGCCTACTAATTTACCGCCTGGCTTCAAAAGCGCATGCATCTTTCGAACATAGCTTTCCCGCAAACTTCGATCGATCGCACAAAAAAACGTTTGTTCAAAGATCAGGTCATACCTTCCTTCGTGCACAAAGAAATCCGTTTGGATCAAATGCATTTTCGGAAAATCAGGATGAGCTTTTTGAAAGTGTACCAAAGGAGTCGCTGCCAAATCTAACATCGTCACCTGCTGAAAACCTTTTTGATGCATATAAGCCACTTCATGTCCATTGCCCGCTCCTGGAACAAGGATGTCCAGTTTTCTATCGACTAACTCATCGATATAGGTTTTCAAGGGAATAGAAGGTTCTCCTAAGTCCCAGGCATCGGTTTGATTTTGGTACCGTGCCTCCCAATAATGTTCATCTAACTGTTCCATAATAATAAAAAACGCCTTATCGGTTGTAAAGTAAGATCATATTGATAAATTTACACCATCTAATATAACTTTTTCAAGAAATGAGTACAGACGCAAATTCAGAGAAAAAAGGCAATAAGAAAAGCTTATTGATAGGCCTTGTATTGTTGTTGCTTGCTAGTAACGGACTATGGATGTTCTTTTCATTGCAACAAAAAAACGACATTGAGCAAAAAACGACTCAAATCACAGAGCAAACTGTGCGTATAGATTCATTGCACAAAGAGTTTGAGATGAAAATCTTAGAACTTGACAGCATGAAAAAATCGATCTTAGCATTGGGTGGAGATACCACACGTTTGGGGGAAGAAATAAGACAGATGCAAGTGGATTTGGCAAAAGCGTCTCGTGATGCTCGTTCTTATAAAGCCAAATATGCTGAATTACAAAGAGATATCAACTTGATCAAAGCAAACGGTGACAAAGAAATTGAACGTTTGACGGCCTTGTTAACACAACAAGACACCATCATCCGCACCCAAAAAGTGACCATCGATCAAAAAGAACAAAACATTGCCAAATTGAACCAAGAGAAAGAAGTGTTACAAGAAAAAGTAACCTATGCTTCTGTTTTAAGAGCTGAAGGATTTCAACTGGATGCCATCAATGTAAAAGGCAAAGTACATGCGGCTACGGGAGTGGAAGTAAAATCGAAATACATCGATAAACTAAGAATTTCCTTCAAATTGGCTGAAAACAAAGTGGCTGATGTTGCTGAGCGTGAAGTTACATTAAGAGTAATCGAACCTAATGGATCAGCTTTATATGAATTGTCTACTGGCGGTGGTGAATTTACAATCGACGGCAAGCAACTATTCTACACTTTGAGCACTAAGACTTTATACGACAAAACATCCAAAACTGTAGGATTCGAATACAAAAAAGGATCTGAATGGAAACCGGGTACACACACCATCGAAGTGTATTGTGAAGGCCAATTGATCGGTCAAACGACCTTGAAAGTACGCTAAGCAAATCCAAACTAATATTTCAATCCCCTTATTTCAAATGAAATAAGGGGATTTTTTTGTCTTTTAAATAAAATAACTATCTTTGTGACCCTTAAAAACAAATAAAATAAACAATTTATGAACCTGAAACAGTACGAGACGGTATTCATTTTAACTCCCGTTTTATCTGACCAACAGATGAAGGATACCGCACTAAAATTCAAGCAAGTATTGCTTGATCAGGGAGCAGAGATTTTGAACGAAGAAAGCTGGGGTTTGAAAAAACTAGCTTACACGATCGATCACAAAAACACTGGTTTCTATCACCTACTTCAATTCAAAGCTGACTCACAAGTCATCAAAAAATTTGAAGTTGAGTTCCGTAGAGATGAGCGCGTAATGCGTTTCTTAACAGTAGCATTAGACAAACATGCTATTGCTTACAGCGAAAAAAGAAAAAAAGGCGCATTTAAAAAATCACCAGTAAAAGAGGAGGCTTCTGTATGACACTTGTAAACGAATCTGTAAATAGAGCGGAAGTAAGAAAAAAATACTGCCGATTCAAGAAAATGGGTATCAAGTATATTGATTACAAAGACCCTAATTTCCTTTTGAAATTTGTGAACGAACAAGGTAAACTTCTTCCAAGAAGACTTACTGGAACGAGCTTAAAATACCAACGCAAGGTATCTCAAGCAGTAAAAAGAGCAAGACACATCGGATTGCTACCTTATGTTACTGATTCACTTAAATAGTATTTGAACTCATGGAAGTAATATTAAAAGACGACATAAAAGGACTAGGTTATAAAAATGACTTAGTAAAAGTAAAATCAGGTTACGGAAGAAATTTCCTTATCCCTAATGGTTTTGCAATCCTTGCCAGCGATTCTTCTAAGAAGCAATTGGCTGAGAACTTAAAACAAGCAGCACACAAAGCTGAAAAATTGAAAACTGCAGCGCAAGAATTAGCAGCAACGATTGCTACTCTTACGTTAGAAATTCCTGCTAAAGTGGGTGAAACAGGTAAAATTTTCGGAGCTGTTACTACATTACAAATTTCTGATGCTCTTGCGAACAAAGGTCTTACTGTTGACCGTAAGAAAATCGCTTTCAAAACTGATGTTAAAGAAGCTGGAGAGCACCTTGCTCACATCGACTTGCATAAAGAAGTGAAAGTAGACGTGAAATTTACAGTTGTTGCTGCTTAAGCATTAACACACCGATTAAAAAAAATCCTGCCTTTATCGGCGGGATTTTTTTGTTTATACCAATTGGGCAAATGTAATACCGAATGCAATTATAAAGTAGTCCAATCAATGATTCGTTTCGGCATTGCCAATTCATAGGCATAGGTAAATTATTGGACTATTTAATAAGTGGAATTGGTATAATAGACAAAACTTCGTTCCTCATTTTGTCTAAACATTTGCATCCATCGTCATTTACCATTAAGTTTTATTTAATTATAGCCTATTTCAAAAATCACATTGGTATTACTACCTTGTATCCATGAAGAACTCAAGCACCCTTAAAACTCAATTGTACGACTATTGCAGCAATTATGTGCAGGAGCGCATTGACTCGTACCAAAAAGCCATGAAGGATGCTCAGGACTCCGCCAACAGCGAAGAAAAAAGCAGTGCTGGCGATAAGTACGAAACGGGTAGAGCCATGATGCAAATCGAACGCGATAAAAATGCCAAGCAGCTGGAAGAAACCATCAAGCTCAAGAAAGCACTCAGCGTCTTCTCTCCGCTGCAAAACAATACCGATACCATTTCTTTGGGAAGCCTCGTCTATACAGACAAAGGCATCTTTTACATCGCGATCAGTGCAGGAAAGATCACACTCGCTGGTGAAACTTTTTTTGCCATCGCACCGACCTCTCCCCTTGGATTGATTTTCATACAACAGAAAACAGGGACTACAGTGGTGTTTAATAACATACCCTATATCATAAAATCGATTGCGTAATAAGTAACAACTCAAAACAATCCTTAGCATGGACGAGAACGCACTCAAACAATTCGCACAACAGTTGCGCAAACCCGAAGGTGAAATGGGTAAAAAAGTAGGCGAACAAATGAACTCCAGCAATGAGATCATGAACCGCGCTGCCTTAAAAGAGATCAACGCTCAAGCAAACGATGTCATCCTTGAAATCGGCATGGGCAACGGTTTTTTCGTGAAAGACATCCTCTCCATCGATGCATCTATACATTATGTCGGCTGCGATTACTCTGAACTCATGGTACAAGAAGCAAAGACTTTAAATACCTCATGGATACAAAACAAACAAGCTCAGTTTATTCAAACCTCAGCCGATACACTTCCTTTTGAAGACCATCACTTCAACAAAGCCTTTACCGTCAATACGATTTACTTTTGGAGCGATCCCAACAAAGAATTGACCGAGCTGCGCCGTGTACTCAAAAAAGGCGGAGTATTTGTTTTAACGGTACGCTCGGAAGAGTCGATGAAAAACATTCCGGTAACACAATTTAATTTCACACTCTACAGCCAAAAAAAACTACAAAACTTACTTGAACACAGCGGCTTTAAAGTGACAGAACTTGTGATCGTATCGGAACCCGAAAGGGAACTTTTTAACGGACATAAAGTAAAACTAGAGTCTTGGGTGTTCACCACCGAAGTCATCAAATAACAAACCTTTCAACTACATTGAACTTTCCATGTAGTTGAAAGGTTGTAAGACCATAAAAACAAATTTATGAAAATAGAAATTTGGTCTGATGTCGTATGTCCTTTTTGTGTCATCGGAAAAAGACAATTAGAAGCCGCCCTCGCTCAATACCCTCGCCGCGATAAAGTAGAAGTCGTGTGGCACAGTTTTGAACTTGATCCTAATGCGAAACTCGATTTCGGTATGGACATACACGATGTACTCTCTAGCAAATACGGTATGAGCCGTGAAGAAGCCCAAGCATCGGGCGATCGTCTGAGTATGCAAGCTAAATCCTTGGACTTGGAGTTTAACATGGATAAAATCATTCCGACCAATTCATTCGATGCACACCGTTTCATTCACTTGTCGAGCAGCATGGGCTTAGGCAACCAAGCACACGAGCGTTTGTTTAAAGCCTATTTCACCGAAGGGAAAAAGATCAGCGACCAAGATACCTTAGTTCAGATCGGAAATGAACTCAACATTGCTCCTGAAAAAACAAAAGCACTCCTCAATAGTGACGATTATAAATACGAAGTAAGACAAGACGAACAAGAAGCGCAGAACTTAGCGATAAAAGGTGTTCCATTTTTTCTCTTCGACCGCAAGTACGCGATCTCTGGAGCACAAGGGATACCAGCCTTTCTAGAGGCTTTAACTAAAATTGGCGAAGAATTAAAAATTAACGAAGGCTTGAATGAAGGTGAAGTATGTTCGGTAGATAATCCGAATTGCTAAAAAAACTACTCGACTTTATTATTCAATAAGCCCCTTAAAAATGAAACGCCACAAGCTACTATTCCTGTTTGCTCTGACTAGCATGTCCAACCTTTTATTTGGTCAATGCAATTTTACGACACCTGCGGAAACAACAAAAATAGATTATGCAAACCGTGAAGTAACCTTTACCAATTGCACTATCAATGGCGAAAAAAAGACAGTTGCCTACGTGCAAAAAGGAGAATTAATAACCATACAAGTGAAGATGAAAGTTGCGCAACATGGCGATTATTGCCCCTCTTGTATTGTACAAATTTACTGGGGAATAAATAATTATGTTTCAACATGTGCCTTAAACTTTTACGGATATACGACAGGTTCTTCCGTATCCAAACAAAAATTTAAGGCGCCAGACAAAGACGGAGTGTATTACATTACCATGGGTGGCACATTAGATTACAGTTGCCAAAACAATATTCAGAGACCGGTCTGCGATCCAAATTCTTCATTTGCTGTACTGGTAGTTGGCACACCGGATCCAGAAAAGAAAATGACGTTGAATTTTGTCAACAATACGAATGACTTGGAAACAACTTTGCTAAAATCAGGTTGTTTGGGTCAGATGACAGAACTGAAATGGTATAGAAACGAAACATGGTTACAAACAGAAAAGACCACAAGAATTTCGATGAGTTTGCCAGGCACCTATCGTGCTGTATGGAAAAACTGCGTAGGCGATTCAGTTTACATGGAAAAAACAATGAATGCACCGACTCCCAAAAAGGATACAACTTCTCTCGACTATCAACTAGAACATTCCAATAAATTTGTGCTTCAGAATTTACAGTTCGCCGTGCAAAGTGCTGTTTTATCGAAAGACAGTAAAAAGGAACTGGATAAACTTGGAAAAATCCTGATCGATAAACCAACGATTAGAATTCAGTTGCAAGGCCATACCGACATCATAGGAGCTCCGAACTTGAATTTAAAACTTTCGGAGCAAAGGGTGTTAGCGGCAAAAAAATACTTGGTAGAAAAAGGTGTTGATGGAAAAAGAATTTCTACAAAAGGCTTTGGCGGAACAAGGCCTTTAAGTAAAGGCAGTACAGAAGAAGAACACAAAAAAAACCGACGTGTTGAAATTGTAATCTTATCTCGCTAATCTTTTTTGTTCACTGGGAGCAATCTTATAGCTTGTATATTTCAAGGAGATTTTTTCGCTCGGTCTTCTTTGTATTCCTATAGCGTATCGTTCTTCGTCAAAAATCCTCTTGTAAAAAAAACATGATGGTGTAGGCGAAAGAAAAAGAAGTGTGCTCTACAGATAATCCAAAATGCTAAAATGATCATTACATCCTATGCTTGTGCCAAATACACAAGCATAGGATGTAATGATCATTGCAATGTTTTATTGATATCTCTAAGAAAGTTCAAAATGCTTTTTCACAAAAGCAGTTTTTTCATTATCCGTCATCTTATCTGCAGATTCAATGGCGATCTTAATATCCTTAAAATGTAAATCCTTTCGCAAGTAATTGTTAAGTTCTAGTTTTGCATTTGTTGGGCCAAACAAAAGCACCTGGTCGTAGTTCAAAATATTATCTGCGATTTCCTTATAATAGGCTTCATGCTTTTGTTGTTCTTTATTGTGCATGATGTTTTCACTTCTGCTCAAGGCCTCTCCTTTTGCTTCGAAAGTAAAAGTCGATGAAATGGAATGATTATCCTCCTCCTCATTTAAATTAATAAAATTGGCAGTGGAATGATCCATCCAAATGCCTACCCTTTTCTGTGTTTTCTTTTCTGCTTTCATGATGATGTTAATGTTTTGCCTTATGTGTACTTCTATTTTTTATACCTCTTAAAAACTTATTCGAGTTTTTGTTTGCAGGTTATGTTAATGGAGCTGAAGCAACAATTTTACCTGCCTCAATGTTTTTATCTGCTTCTCAACAAGGCAGAAACTATTGAAGCCACCTTTTAAGGTGTCTTTTCGTTTTGTTCCATGAGATTGTTCTTTTTTGATTTTGCATGCGACCTAATATGGTTTCTAATGCAGTCTTTAGTTTCTCAGTAGCACCTGACACAGCCTGCTCAATGCTGTCTGCCTGATCTGAGACAGCAATCGTTTGAATGCCTTCAATTCTAGCCTCGAGTAAACAAAGAATATCATCCAAGCCTTCTTTTTTACCATTTTGGTCAGTTATATAAACTTCTATTCTGGAAACATGAGACTGGTACCTTATAAGTTTTTTTTCAATGAGATTAGAAAAATAATTTTGGTGTTTTTCATCACCGTTAATGTTCTTGTTTGTATTAAATTGAATTTTCATGTTCTGCTTATTAAAATTTGATCTATTTCATTAACCCTGATCTTCCTCCAAGTCATTATGATTATCGCCACCCAAACTGTAATAGTTATTTTCTTCATCTTCACTGCCAACACTTTCTTGTTGATCATCCAATTCTGAACCGGGCACATCTAAGTCATCGCCTGACATTTCATCATCAAAGTCTTTTTCATTGATAGTATTGGGCTCTTCATTATTTTCTTTATGCCTTGAAGGATCCTCTGGATCTATCGACATTTCTTTCTTCCCTTTGCTGTACATATCTTCTGATGCAGGATAGAGCGGATATCCTGGAAACGCTGTTGCATCCTTACCTTTTTTTTCGCGTTGCGTCATAACTGTTTTCGAGTATTCGTTTAGTATTTTTTTTAAGGGAACGATAGTATTCCTTTAAGCTTTTATCAAAATTTTAGACCACTATTATTTTTCACCTTTAAGTGTTTTTAAAAGCAGTTCAGCAACTGCTCCAGAAGAAGCAGGATTTTGCCCCGTAATGAGCAAACCATCTTGCTTCACATACGATGACCAATTACTGGCCTTGCTATAATGGGCGCCATGCTTTACTAATTCATCTTCCAACAAAAAAGGAACTACTTTCGCTAGCGAAGCCGCTTCTTCTTCGGTATTTGAAAAACCAGTGAGGTGTTTTCCATTTACAAGCGGTTCTCCATTTTTCGCCTTTGCATGAATTAATGCAGCAGGTGCGTGACATACAAATGCTATTGGCTTTTGATGATTATAAAACGTTTCAATTAAGTGAATAGAATTTACATCCGTTGCCAAATCCCATAAGGGCCCGTGGCCTCCAGGATAAAAGACAGCATCATAATCATCTTGTTTTACATCACTCAAAACGAAAGAATGTGCTACTTTATCAATGAGTACTTGGTCTTTATAAAATCTTTCTGTTGAGGGTGTCTGCGCATCTGCTAATTCACTTTTCGGATCCACCGGCGGCTGACCTCCTTTGGGAGAAGCAATCGTGATGTTTGCTCCCGCATCCGCCAAAACATAGTAAGGGGTTACAAATTCTTCAATCCAAAAACCAGTTTTCTCACCAGTATCTCCCAATGCACTATGAGAAGTTAATACGATCAATATTTTCATTTTCTTATATTTATTATGAGTAACTTATTTCCTTTAACATCACGCTCCTTTTACCAAAGCTTATATTATCTAAAGAAGTCAAACGATTAATGCTAAAGCAGCCGCTACGGAATTTCTACGCATAGGATTCTACAGCACTTACTATTGGTTCTTCAAATGAACGTTCCATTGCTAAAATTTCATTATTCGTGTGATGCATTTTATCCGTGTTGAATTCCAATTTAACGGATACGATAATTTCATTTCTTCTTCCGAATAATTGATACGGAGGGTTATAACCCAGGTAACGAAGATTGCCATAGTGGGTAAGCCATTCATCTTTTAAAGCATTTTTAAGTAGAGCCATGTGTTTACGTATGCTTGTTGTAGTAGCAAAGCCACCAAATTTAATGACAGCCAAATATTCAGGTTCAGAAGTTTCAATGACGATCTCAGCATTGTCTGGTGTTGGCAAATCCTCGATCGTAAAATTGGAAGGCATTACGAAGGCCATCGTTGACTTATCATCGCCTATATCCATGTGAACAGGAGCGGTCATGCCTATGTCTTTGTTCTCGCTATTTTCTCCAAAAACATATTTTGCTAATGTGCAAAATCCTGAATAGTCTAAATCACAATATGAAGTTGATGTAGAAGAAATTTTGGCCATTATAGCAGCAGGATAATACCTTAATTCAAACCTTTTTTCTACGCGAATCACATTGTATCCTTGCGTTTCTGTTTTACGCGTAGCTATACTGGTATACAATTGAAAGAGTAAGAAAAAAACGACGAGTATTACGAGTATGATGAATATGACGTTCATGTCCAATAGGGGTTCAATGACTATTTGCGAAAAATGTTGAACTGGACTGTTAAGCCAGTAAGTTTCACGACGACACAAAAGTGCTACCGAAATACGCCAAAAGTCTTACATAATTAATAGCAGGACTTACATCATTCACACATTACAGATGCTTGGATATTATTGAAGGTTTGGGAAGTAATGTGCAGGAAAAAATAAAAGCATTTGCTCCTACCTGAAGGTATTACCAACGAAACTATCATTGTTAGAACATTCTATTGTCCCGATAAAAATGTTTCAGGATTCATGACTTGAATCAACGCTTTCTTATAGTGTTTTAAATTTCTAGTAAGTAAGACTTTTATATTGTTTTCAATAGCCGTGTTATACTGAATCGCATCCTCAAAATCTGTGAAGTCAGAAGCTATTGCTAACTCTATTATTTTATTGTCCACTGCTAAAACAGAAACTAAGGTTTTAAACTTGGCTAGGATTTTTCTCGAGTCGTTTATCTTGTATTGCGATTGCAAAATATAATCGATATTTGAAAATGAAAGCGCAGAAACACATATCTTAATTTTACCAAGGTCTGCCAGCGTAAAGAGCTTTTCCGCAACGGCATTAAAAGGTTTTCTTACTGACAATAGATCCAGACAAATATCTGTATCAACAAAAATCTTAGCCATATTAATTTGAATACTTTTTATTCAGATGCTTTTTGTAAGAGTCCTTAGGATTTTCATTTGGTGCTACCTTAATAACACCCGATAAACTTTTGACTAAAGGAGTCACTTCTTCCTTGTTACTCTCACTGGAAGTTAAAAATTGGAGATAGCTTTCAATAAGCTTAGAAAGGCTCGTGTTTTTCTTACGAGCATAAATTTTAGCTTGTTCAATCACTTGATTGTCTAGTTTAAGCGTTAGTTTATTGTCCATTTGGCATAAGTTATACGTATAAAACTATAAAAATATACGTACAATGTCAAGTTAAGATTGAGTTTATACTTGCTTTACTTGTCCATTGTATAGATTTACAGACTTATATTGGGTCCAACTGCACTTTAACGAAGACGAGATTACAACTCAATCCGCTTCAATGACTGCAAATAATCCTGACTGGCTGAGTTATACAGCTTTCGCAAACTTATAACCAGTGTCTTTTATTTATAGAGAGTTTCGCTCGATCTCTCTATTTAAAAACAACTATCCCAGAACTATAAGGTCCATATAGTGTATTCACAAGAAATACTGTTGCTCCAGCGAGAGGGCATTCTAAAGTTCTTTAATTCCTGTTCGTTTAAAATACTCATTATCTTCAGGCAGAGTCTCTTCTTTGCATTAAACTTTACATATCCAGTAATGCTATTTAAAGAAGGACTTTGACGTCACCTTTTTTTGCATTCAAGTCGCAGAGTCCCTTTCAGGAGACTCTGCGGGAGGGGAAAGGTGAAGTGTGTTCGGTAGATAATTCGAATTGTTAAAAATATTAGCCTTATCAATTTGAATATTTTTCATTCAAATGCTTTTTGTAAGAGTTCTTATGGTCTTCATTGCTTGTTACCTTAATAACACCTGATAAACTTTTAACTAAAAGCGTCACTTCTTCCTTTTTACTATCAATCACTTGATTGCCTAGCTTAATCTACAGTTTATTGTCCATTGGTCTAATTTAAAAGTTTTGAATTAGGCTCTTCCAATTAGACAATAGGTTATTGCACAATTGGAAAAGCCTAAAAGAATAAATCGAATCGTTTATCCCTGCAAAAAAACTAAAAGGTTTCGTATACGATCAGATCCTTATAGCCATAGGTCTCATTAAAATTATTCCCTTGGTAGCAGCTACTATTACCTGCACTTGTCCCGATTTCGATGAAACCATTCTCATCGTATTGTAAACTGTAGGTAAAGGTTTCAGTACAACCTCTTGTTAAATCAGTTACCACTCTTCCTTTATTAAAATGGCTATAAGTTCCATATCCTTCATTCGTCCACATCGACATTGCAAAGGAGAAATAATGGGATTTCCCATTGGTATTCGCTAATACCAACGCTGTCTGAGGAGTGAAAAACTCATAGGTACTTACAGTCTGGCTATTAAATCTATTGAAAGGATAAATAGTTACCCTTTCAGAAGTAGATTTTATTAAATTATTATAATGATCATACTCCTGAGTAAGCCTGAAATTTATTTCATAAGTATTATTACCAGTCAATTTTTCATACGTAATCGTTGACATGGGTACACTCTTATGAAAATTAGAATACACTAAACTATCGGTATAATATCCCTTATAATTAATACCATAAGTTAACTGGCTATTGCCATCATAATGCAAACAAATAGAATCTGTCACATACTCTGGACCGCTATTAGCTTGTTCTTTCTTCACAACCTTATCTAATCTATTGTTGGAATCATAAATAAAATACTGATTGCGCAAGTAGTCATTAGGATACTCTCGAGCAACTTGAATTCTTTTTTCAATTTTACCCGCAGTGTTATAAGTATAATTCCAATACCGGGTAACTACATTGTTAATTAAAAGGTCTTTTGCGATGATACGTCCATCAGTATCGTAATGGTAATAATAACGTGCATCCTTTTTTATCCTCACATTTTGCAAGGGTGCGACTTCTTCTTCTGTAGACTTCTTTTTACAAGAAAACAAAGTAGTCATGATCACGACGGCAAATAAAAGAAATTTAATTTTCATGAGAAAGGGTTGAATATTTTAATAAAATACCTATAACTTTAACAAAGACGCAAATAAAAAGTAATCCGCTTCCCGGACTGTAAATAAATCCTGACTGGCTGTTTATTCGATTTACATCGACTCACTTTCCTCCTATTATTAGAACTGTCGAAATAAGGGTCTGTTTGCAAGCGGTGAAAATGACCAAGGAATAGAAAGAAGAATAATCATAAGCCCAAGCGTGAAGTAAAGTGCCATGGTTTTAAATTTCTCTTGGTCTATTGGTTTTCGTTTCGCTATCACAGAACCCATGGTAATAATACCTATGGCGATGAGCATCATTAAACTGTGCTCCATTCCAAAAAATCTAATTTCTCTTTGATGCACCGCTTCTTTATAATGGTGTAAAAAATAGTCAATGATTGGACTGATGAAATATAACCAAAGTCCAACACAAAGTTGAATATGCGCTATGGTTTCTGTCCAATGCCTAAGCTTATTATCAAGTGTTGAAAATGAGGCATTGGAAAACCAACCCTTGTAAGCGTGGTAAATCGCTACCAACAAACTTGCTAACACAAACCATCGAATGAAAGAATGAAATGCTAATAGCGTTGAATACATTTTAAAATATTTTTTTGTTTACAAAATAATTAAAAACACTGTGACTGAAATCACTGGTAAAAGAAATACGGTATTTACATTATTCTTCCTCTATATATTTCAGTATTATTTTATCTACTTTATCATGCTTATCAAACCTAAATTCAATCCAATCATAATCTATCTTGTTCCCTTTACTGCTCTCATCATTATCATTTCCGTATGCTGCTAGTACTTTTTGTTTGGAACTTTTAATCGAAATCCCCTTTTCCGTTTTTCCTTTAAAAGGGTGATTAAACTCAATTTCGTATACAAACACAGAATCCTCGGACTCAGCTGAGTAGTAGTCAAAATAGAAATCAACTCCGCTCTTGTTAACAGACACAATTTCCATAGTGATAGGAATACAGATTCTTCCATTTTCTGTCCGAAACAGAGGCCTTCTTTTAAATTTCTTAATTGAAGAATTAGGATATAGTTTTTTTACTTCTTTAAATGATGTTTTACCTAATTCTACTTGATCGAATTTGTTTTTCTCGATTCTTGAATCATTGCTAAAGGATGAACCTTGTATAAAAATTAAAAATATCAGTATCGATTTCATTCTTATATGTTTAAGACAACGATAAGTGTTGTTTTTCGGTGCGGGTTTTAAAGCGTAACACTATCCGCTACATCGAAGTTAATATAAAAATTACATTTGACTTACCCACCAAGCCCCGCACTTAAAACAACACGTTGTTAAGGGCTGGCTTTCTTTATTTTAATCTTATTTCAATTAATTTATTTTCAGGAATAATATCTATCCAATCCAATGTTTCCGCAGGTGGAATGCAGTCAATTAAACTTGAACCTTTGGCATATCGACTTAATGATATTTGTCCGAATTGTATTGTCATAATGTATTCATCTTGTCCATTCTTACCAATCCAAGCTTTTGTAATCAATTTCCTTTTATCATTAATATTCTTTTTAGTCAATTGTGATTTGGGAAATATATCCCAGGAAACTCCGTCGCACCAGAATCCTCGTATGTCCTCTCTGTCCGAATGTTCGAACGTTGTCCCTAAGTGATATTCTAAATGAGTGCAAAAGTCCTCATTGAATGATTCATTGGAAATGTCAAGGTTTTCGGTCATGTGTGTTTTGCTTGCCCTTAACGGTTAGTTATACGCAAGATCACGGGTATTTTTCGATATCCGCATTGCGCAATTTATCCCTACAACTCAATCCTTTTCCCTTCTACCAAATTACTTTCCAAAGCCAACTCAATAATGCGTATCGTATTCAAGGCTTCTTCTGGTGCTATGGCTGGAGCTTTACCGTTTCTGATGTGATCGTAAACGCTGCTATAATAATCCATGTAGGTGCCTGATAAGGTGGGCACAAACGATTCCGAACCTTCTGCAGTCGTGAGCTTACCCCATTGTGCGGCGGGTTCTTTACCCCAATCGTCGCCTATTGGCAACACGCCTTGTTTCAACAACGCTTCTTGAGGATCGGATCCGTATTTCACAAAAGTGCCTTTGTCTCCGTGTATAAAATACTTCACCACGGCGCCTTGTGCAAACATGCCTGCGGTTACAACGGCATCGTGTTGATCGTAATGCAAAGTGATGTGAAAATAATCGATCACTTTACTCCCCTCGCGTTGTATTTCCAAATCTGCCGTAATGGCTAAAGGCCAACCAAACAAGACCAAAACTTGGTCGATCATGTGCGGACCTAAATCGTACAACAATCCTGCGCCGGGTACATCTTCTTCTTTCCATTTCTTCTCGCCAATCTCCGGACGGTAACGATCGAAATGGGTTTCAAACAAAGAGATTTCACCCAAGGAATGGTTTTGAATCAATTGCTCCACCGTTTTAAATTCTCCTTCAAAACGTTTGTTGTGGTATACATTCAAACATAAGTTTTTGGATTTTGCTAAATCAATCAGCTCTTGTCCTTCCGCTACGGAGATGGCAAAGGGTTTTTCAACCACCACGTGCTTACCGGCCATTAAGGCGGATTTGACCATGGGTACATGCAATTGATTGGGTGTATTCACCACCACCAATTCCATGGTGGGATCAGCGAGTATTTCATCGAAGCTGCGCGCAATGATGGTCTTTGGATAACGTGCTTTCGATAAATCTTTGCTGCGTTCTAAAATGTATTTTAATTGAAAGTCTTTATGCAAATCCAAAAAGGGTGCATGAAAAACTTGCCCCGACATTCCATAAGAAGCGAGTGCAGTAACAATGGGTTTCGACATGGTCTTTGAAAAGAAATTTATAATTGCTCGATCACTTGCTCCAAAGCACGGCTGTATTCAGCGGCTCTGCGTTCTGCTAAATAATCAAACATCAACATGACTCCTCCTTGAATGAGAAGTCCCACACCAATACCCATTAACAGGTTAGAGGTGGAATGTGTAAAAATAATCATCAACACACCGATGATGCATAAGCTCACTTGAAAACGCACATAGAAGACAAAGCTTTTTAAAACTTGTTGTATGCGTGGCAACTCGTCGGTTTTTAATTTATCGGGTTGTTTGTAAAAATAAGTTTCAACTCTTTTGATGTCACGAGGACTTCTCCAATAAATATACACGCCCACTCCAATTTGAAGCACAGCTACAATCAATAATGGCCATGACATGCCCCTATAAAAATCAGGATAGGACGAAAAACAGAGAAAATAACTTGCTCCAGAAATAGCCATTATTCCAATCACGAAGATCATTACACCTCCTAATTGCTCCACATTAAAATAGTTATCTATAAATTGTGTCGGCTTCATATGCTTATAACGATATTTAAACTGCTCAATATTAAATCTAAAATACAAAAAGAATCCTTTATTGCAGGATTATTTTTAAATGATTAGTAACTTATACCACTATAATTATTGGGTATCCCGATAGCACAAATTTGCCCCAAATGAAGTTACGCACCGAAATTACTGTCCCTCCGTCTCCCTTAAAAATCGACCACAGTACCCCTATTTTAACTTTAGGATCCTGTTTTTCGGAAGAAATGGGACATTTATTCGGCATACATAAATTTAAGGTGATAAACAATCCATTGGGCACAATGTTCAATCCTGTATCCATTGCCGATACACTGGAAAGCATTTGCGCTCAAACGTACGCACCGCTAAGCAGTCAAATCGATGATGTATACCTCGATCATCGCTTTCATGCTTCCGTTTTCGGATATACTAGTGAAGAGCTCCATGAAAAAATAAGCGGAACACTCGCTCAAGCGCAGCAACAGTTCGATTCTAAAAAATCAGTACTGCTCATTACGCTAGGCACAGCATGGGTTTATCGACACTTGACATCGAATGTCATTGTAAACAATTGCCATAAACAAGATCCAAAACTGTTTCGAAAAGAATTACTCAGCATGGAGCAGTGTAGAGAAAGTCTTAGCGAAGCCTTCGATACTTTGTTGGCGAAATTCCCCCAAACTGAAATTATATTGAGTTTGAGTCCTGTTCGACATACCAAAGACGGACTCGAAGAAAATCAAATCAGTAAATCGATACTGCGCGTGCTCTGCCACGAACTGAGTATGCAGTACCAGCAGGTGCATTATTTCCCTGCCTACGAAATTGTATTGGACGATTTAAGAGACTATCGGTTTTACGAAACCGATCTTATTCATCCCAACGCACAAGCAGTCTCATACATTTGGTCAATTTTTCGTCAAACATTTTTTAACGAAGCCACGAATGCACTAATTGAACGATGGACGAAACTACAACACAAACTGCAACACAAACCCTTTTATACGGAAAGTAAAAACTACCGACAGTTTTTGCAACAGACCTTACAAGAAACACTTACACTCGGGAAAGAAATTGCACTCGAAGAAGAAATCGCAATTTTACAGCATAAAATAAAGGAGGGATAATTCTATGAACACCATACCCAATGCGCTCTTGCAAGAAACCAGTCCATACCTTTTGCAACATGCTTATAACCCTGTACAATGGATGGCATGGAAAGATGAGACTTTAGCTTTAGCGATAAAGGAAGACAAACCGATATTGCTCAGCATTGGCTACTCCTCTTGCCATTGGTGCCATGTGATGGAACACCAATCTTTTGAAGATGCGGAAGTCGCAGAACTCATGAACAAATCGTTCATCAATATAAAAGTCGACCGAGAAGAAAGACCCGACATCGATCAAGTATACATGGATGCAGTACAAGCCATGAACATTCGTGGCGGCTGGCCATTGAACGTTTTTTTAACACCGCATAAAAAACCATTTTACGGCGGCACTTATTTCCCAAAAGACCATTGGAAACACCTCTTGGGCCAAGTGTCTAATGCGTTTCAGGAAAACAGAGAAGACATTGAAAAATCTGCAGAAGGTTTTGCTCAAAGTTTGCAAGCCTCTGAAATACAAAAATACCGCATTGACGATCCTCTTGCGATTGACTCTGTCATTATGCAGAGTGCTTATAACGCCATCGCCAATCAGTTCGACACACACTGGGGAGGACTCGACAAGGAACCTAAATTTCCGATGCCTTCCATTTGGTTGTTTTTATTGCATGAATACTTCGCCACGAAAAACCAAGCAGCGCTCGATCAAACCATTCTCACGCTGAACCGCATATTGATGGGAGGCTTATACGATCAGGCAGGCGGAGGCTTTGCACGCTATTCGACCGATAAAGAATGGCTTGCTCCTCACTTCGAAAAAATGCTGTACGACAACGGACAGTTGTTGAGCATTTACAGTTACGCCTACCAATTGACGAAAGACAAAAACTTTCACGAAGCAGCAGAGCGCACCATCGCTTGGTTAGCACGAGAAATGACGTCTGAAGAAAACGGTTTCTACTCCGCATTAGATGCCGACTCTGAAGGTGTAGAAGGTAAGTTTTACGTTTGGCAAATGGAAGAATTAATTCTTTCGTTTGCCCCCGAAGCCGACCTATGGATGGAGTATTTTTCCATTGAACCCGATGGCAATTGGGAAGGCGTCAATATTTTATTCAGACAAACATTCGATGCCGATTTCATCGCAGCGCATAACATCACGCTCGATTTTCTTCACAGCAGAAGAGCTGAAATCTATACCAAACTCCTCGAACTACGTGCGCATCGACCACGGCCTTTCTTAGACGACAAACAAATTGCATCTTGGAACGGCTTGATGTTAAAGGGACTTGTCGATTGGCACAAAGCATCGGCTTCTTCGGAAGCACTCCACTTAGCCTTGAACAATGCGCGCTTCATTGAACAACATTTAATACAAGATCATCACATTTCGCACTCGTATAAAAAAGGCGGTAAAAAAACACCGGGCTTTTTAGACGACTATGCTTTTGTCATCGAAGGCTTCATTGCCTTACACGAAGCCACACTGGATTTCCGTTGGTTAAACTTGGCAAAAGAATTGATGAATACTGCTTTGAATAATTTTTACGACGAGAAAGAAGGTTACTTCTTTTACACTGCAGAAAGCACGACTGATTTGATTGCCCGTAAAAAAGAAATCTTCGACAACGTCATTCCTGCCTCCAATTCTGCTATTGTAAAATGTATGTTTCAGTTGGGTCATTTCTTTTTATTCGAAGAATGGAAAGAAGCATCCGCTAACATGTGTAAGCGTATCAGTCACATGATCAAAACAGACAGCAGTTATTTATCAAACTGGGCTTCTTTAGCCCTTTGGCTCAATCATCCTTTTCTTGAAATTGCCGTCTGCGGGCCTCAAGCCTTGACCTATACTCAGGAATTAAACCGCCATTTCTTGCCCTTCAAAGTAATTTCAGGCTCAGAATCAAGCGATAAGAGCATTCCACTCTTGGAAAACCGTGCAAGTAAAGACGGAAATACGTATATTTATATCTGTACCAACAATGCTTGTCTACAGCCTTTAAGTACCGTTGCCGAAGCTTTGTCCATGATTCAAAAGCACTATGAAATTAAATAACATGTATCGCATCCTTGGAAGTTTGTTGACTGTTATGTTGTTCAACACTTCTATTTTCGCACAAGACTTTACTGAAGTTTGTACCGATGCAGAGGTCTTCTCTTCGCTTTCCGAGGCCTTGGCTGTAAAAGACAAGGTGCAGAAGCTGGATATTTCCATGCAAAAGATAAAAGTCTTGTCGCCTACCATTAAAGATTTGCAAAACTTAGAGTGTTTAGATTTATCGTTTAATACTTTTTCTTCTTTACCAGCAGAGTTTGCTCAATTAAAAAAACTCAGCTACCTCAACTTAACCGGTACGCGCTACTTGGCGAAAGTCCCTGCGGTCTTAAAAGACTTGCCTAACCTAAAAATTTTAGACCTGCGCGATCATCCGGAGTGGAGTAAAGCAACGTTTGAAGAAGCCAAGAAGTTACTACCACACGTCAAGATCATTACTCAATAGCCTATTTTGTTTGCCGAAATTCTTTTACCCCTACCCTTACACGGTACATTTACTTATAGTGTTCCCGATGCTTTACAAGAAAGTATAGCCGAAGGCATACGCGTACTGGTACCTTTTGGTAAACGCAAACTCATTACTGGTGTCGTTAAATCCATTCACGATACCGCACCCACACACTACGAGCCCAAAGAGATCATCGATGTATTGGATGCGTTACGCTCCATTACAGAAAAGCAATTGCACTTGTTTCAGTGGATGGCCCATTACTACATGTGCGCCGAAGGTGAAGTCCTACAAGCGGGTTTACCCTCTGGATTGAAACTCAACAGTGAATCCTTTTTAGAACTACACCCTGCTTACGAAGAAGACCAACATATTTTAAGTCAACTCGAATTACAATTGGTGGCGATCTTAAAAGAGAAAACAGTTTCTTTTTCTGAAGCGGCTAAACTCCTCAACAGAAGCAGCGCTCACCCGGTGGTGAAATCATTATTGGATAAAAAAATCGTATTGCTCTACGAACAAGTCAAGGAGAAATACAAACCAAAAACAGAGAAGCGCATTCGTTTAAAAGCAAATACCCTGGCTGAAGAAGACCTGAAGCCTTGGTTTGATAAATTAGACAAGTCACCCAAACAACTTGACGTCTTACTCGCCTACTTAAGGCTTGTCCCTGTTTTAACGAAGCCCGAAAAAAATCAAGAAGGCATCGATAAAAAAAGTTTGCTGGGTGAAACCATTTCTGAATCTTCCCTAAAAACATTAATCAAACAAAACCTGTTTGAAGAATACACGTTAATTTCCGACCGCCTACAATTTGATTTCAATGCTTCTGCTATTCCTTCACTCTCTGTAGCGCAACAAAAAGCATTTGATCAAATAGAAGCTGCCAAAGAAAAACATAAAACGGTTTTACTCCACGGCGTTACAGGAAGCGGTAAAACAGAATTATACGTTAACCTCATCAAGCAAGAACTGGCGAAAGGCAAACAAGCCTTACTGCTCGTCCCCGAGATTGCACTCACCACGCAACTCATGAGCCGACTGGCTTTTTTCTTCGGTGAGGAAATGGGCATTTACCATTCTAAGTTTTCCGATAACGAAAGGGTAGAAATTTGGAATAAAATCATTCATGGAAAATTAAAATTCATTGTTGGCGTAAGGTCTTCGGTATTTCTTCCTTTTTCTGACCTCGGCTTGGTCATAGTAGACGAAGAACATGAATCGTCGTACAAACAACAAGATCCTGCACCGCGTTACAATGCCCGTGACTCCGCTTTGTACATGGCAAACATGCACGGAGCCTTCACCCTATTGGGATCTGCTACTCCTTCTTTAGAATCTTACTTGCATGCACAAACCGACAAATACGGCTACGTCGAATTAAGCGAACGTTATGGAGAAGCGATTCTCCCTGCCATTGAGGTAGTGGACATGAAGCGTGAGAAGAAATTTAAAACAGAACAGTTAGGTTTTTCTTCGGTATTGATAAAAGCAATAGAAGAAACGTTGCACAATAAAAAACAAGTCATCATTTTTCAAAACAGGCGCGGCTATGCTCCTGTACTGGAATGTCAAGACTGTGCACACGTGGCTCAATGTCCGCATTGCTCCGTAAGTCTCACTGTACATTCTTTTAAAAATGAATTGCGTTGCCATTACTGCGGCTATACCGAGAGCGTTCCACCAGGCTGTAAAGTCTGCGGCAGTACGCATCTTTCTGCACTCGGTACGGGTACTGAAAAAATCGAAGAGGATTTAAAACAACTGTTTCCGAGCACCAACATCGTGCGTATGGATCAGGATACCACGCGCAGTAAAAACGGTTTTCATCGCATCATTTCTAGTTTTCAAAACAACGAAGCGAGCATCATGGTGGGAACACAAATGGTGACCAAAGGACTTGATTTCGACAACGTAGAATTGGTAGGTATTTACCATGCAGACCGCATGTGGAATTTTCCTGATTTCAGATCAGTGGAAAGAAGTTTCCAAACCTTGGTTCAAGTAAGCGGAAGAGCGGGTCGAAAAAGCAGGCAAGGCAAGGTCATCATTCAAACGTTTGATAAAAACCACCCGCTGTTTAAATGGGTAAACACCAGTAATTTTGCAGCTTTTGCAGCACACGAACTTCAAGAACGAGAAGGCTTAAATTACCCTCCTTTTGTGCGTTTAATAAAAATTGCGATCAAAGGCCAAGATAAGAGCCTGACGCTCAAAGCAGCAAAACAATTGGCCGCAAACCTACGAAAAACGCTCTCTCATGCCCTTATACTCGGTCCAGAAGCACCTGCCATCGATAAAATTAGAAATTATTATATCCAACATATTTTAATTAAATTAGATAAACAGAACACGTCCATTCCTAAAAGTAAGCTGGCTATGGCTTCACTGGCAAGGGATATTGCAACGACTATAGAATTTAAAAACATACAATTGGTTATCGACGTAGATCCTTTAGGATAATATCAAACGTGACCACAAACATTACACTTATGAAAAAACACTATACGCTCATCCTACTTTGCACTATAATGCTCTACTCATCCTCGTGTAGCGTAGACACCAGTGAATCGGGTGCAACATCAACGATAGATTCTTCTAGCATCAAACCAGAAGAACCCATACAAAAAGAAGGATACGAAACAGCACACGGCTTTGTACAAACGTGGAACTTCAAAGAAGAAGATTTAAAACTTATTTCCATTACCGATAAATTGGCCTTGGGTTCTGGCTATCAAATGGCAGAAAAATTATTACCCAATTTTAAAGGTGTACGTCCAGAAAATAAAAGCTCCGAACTCGCCAGCAAAGGTTATACTGAGGGCATTTCTGAAACGACTTTGTTCGGAGAAAAAGCAACGTGTACCTTTCACTTTAAAGAAGATTCTTTAAATGCCTACGAAATTGAAGTGCCAATCGTAGACTTAAAATTATCTGATAAAAAATACAATGAAATTAAAGACCTCTATACTCACAAGTACGGTGAAGCCATTACGCCAGAAGTAGAAGAAGATAACTATACGAAAAACACCACGTATTGGAAAACGTCGAAAGGCTATATCGTTTTAATCAACGATCTCAGCACAGGACAAATAAAATTTGGCAGACAAAACCAAAGTCCTAAATAAACACAAGCTTCCTTACCACTACCGTCACCATTTTTATTTTTTATACTTTATGAACCTTAGTACAGAAAACGAATCGTTGGCACTAGCCTCGCGATTCATCAACAATACGTACTGCCCTATCTTTCTGACCGGTAAAGCCGGTACAGGAAAGACGACTTTTTTAAGGCACATCGTTTCGAATACACACAAGAAAACCATCGTGGCTGCTCCCACAGGCATCGCTGCCATCAATGCTGGCGGCGTAACCTTGCACTCGCTGTTTCAGTTACCTTTTGGTGCTTTCATACCGCACGACACGATCAGTCATTCCAACAATTATTCGTATAAACTCAACACACCGAATTCGCTGATCAAAGATTTGCAAATGCATGAGTCAAAACGAAAACTCATTCGTGAACTCGAATTACTGATCATCGATGAAGTCAGTATGCTGCGCGCCGACTTACTCGATGCCATAGACCATGTACTTCGTTATGTACGAAGAAACAGCAAGCCTTTTGGTGGCGTTCAACTCTTGTTCATCGGTGATTTACTGCAATTACCTCCCGTTGTGAAAGACGAAGAATGGCAACAGCTGAAAAATTTCTACAAAGGCATTAACTTCTTCAATGCAATGGCCTTACAAGAGCAAGAGCCTGTCATCATTGAACTCGATAAAATATACCGACAATCGGATCAAACGTTTATTGACTTGCTCAATCACGTTCGAGATAACAAAATGAGTGCAGCAGAAATTGACTTACTCAACCAACATTACAAACCAATATTCACTGCAGACCAAGGCAAAGGTTATATACACCTGACCACACATAACCACAAAGCCGATAAGATCAACAGCAAAGCCTTGCAAGAATTACCATCGGCTTCTGTGTTTTTCAAAGCCAGCATTACCGGTGACTTCAGCGAATATGCTCAACCTGTTGATGCTTCCTTGGAATTAAAAAAAGGAGCACAGGTGATGTTTCTAAAAAATGACCCCACGGGTGAACGACGATATTTCAACGGTAAAATAGGATTCATTACGCAACTCTCTAGCGACAAGATCGAAGTATCCTTCAACGATAATAGTGCAGCTGTCAGTGTCGAAAAATACACCTGGGAAAATAAGAAGTACGCCTTAAATCAAAGCAGTAACGAGATCGAAGAAAATGTAGTCGGCACCTTTGTTCAGTACCCCCTTAAATTAGCATGGGCGATTACCGTTCATAAAAGTCAAGGACTGACCTTTGAAAAAGCCATCATCGACATATCCGATGCCTTCGCACCAGGACAAGTATACGTTGCCTTGTCACGCTTGACATCGCTCGAAGGGCTGGTACTCAATGCTCCTATTGCGCCTACGTTCTTTCGTCAAGATGAAAACATCGCTACGTTTTCATCTCAAAAGCCCACAAATGAAACCTTACACCATCGATTGGAAGATGAATCGATGCATTACTTTAAAGAATACTTGGTGCAGTCTTTTGACTTCCACAAACTACATCAGCAATACCAATACCACCTCAACAGTTACAGTCAAGAAGGAGAAAAAGCAACCAAGTTTCCGTACAAGGATTGGGCTATAGAAATTATGACCCAGCTACAGCCCTTGAAAGACGTAGCCGATAAGTTTAAAATAAAACTCAACAACCTGGTTGAAGCAAATCAAAAAACAAACCTACCCGTCATTTTAGAACGCATTACTTCAGCCAAAGAATACTTCGATCCTTTGTTCAAAATCATTTCAGACAAAATCCTTGAACAAGTAGAAGCCTTAAAAAAGAAAAGTAAAACGAAAGCCTACACCAAAGAATTACAAGAAATCGAGTTGTTGTTTTTCAATCAAATGCAACGCATACACAAAGCGGAATCCATGTTGAAAGCCAACATCAACAACATCGAATTTTCTAAAGCTTCCATGCAAAATGCAGCCCGTGAAGAGCGCATGCAATCCGTCGATGCTAAGGTAGAATTCAAACCGAAACGTGCGAAGAAAGAAGCCGGTGAAAAAAATGCGCCGAAAATTAACACAAAAGATGTCAGTTTGAAATTATACCAAGCAGGCAAAACCATAGCTGAAATTGCTGCCGAACGTAGCCTTTCCATTACCACGATAGAAGGACATATTGCTTATTATGTTTCCACTGGAGAACTCGACATCCATGCCTTCATGAGTCCAGGGAAATTAGACATCATCATTGACACCCTCCATAAATCTGACCTGAGTCTACTTGCACCTATTAAAGAGGCTTTAGGAGAAGACTATTCCTATGGTGAAATTAAATTGGCGATGGCTTACTTAGAAAAATCTAAGATTTCATAAAAAACGTCTTATCTCTTTCAAAATGAGGAGCTAGCAAGAGTGTATTCTACTGTTTTTTATGAAATAATAAGTATATTCGACTTTATTTTTAATTCATCGCTATAGACTATTTTATTTATGAGACACGTTGACTTTTCATTTTTGAATACCAATAGAAGCCTTTTAGGTTTGTTTCTATTTTCCTTATGTTTAACACATTTCGTTCAAGCGCAAAATAATTCTGTAAACTTTAACGCAGCAGATCAGAGAGTGACGGTACCTCACCACAATGCTTATAATTTGGGTACTGGAAATTTCACTTTAGAGGCTATTGTTAAAATACCCTCCAACCAAGTTACTCAGATCATATCTACTCGTAATCTCACAGTCACTGATGGATTTATATTTTACAACTTTACGGGTCAACTACTCTTACAACTTAATAATAATATAGGAGGGAATCATTTAAGCAATGCATCAGTCTTCCAAGACAATCAGTGTCATCACTTAGCTGTCACACGATCAGGCACTACTCTAACTTTTTATTTAGATGGCGTAAATATAGGAACAGCAACAGCCAGCGCATCCATTAACTCTACCGGTCCACTTTACATTGGCTATGATCTTGTTGATCACTTCACCAACGTATGTTCTATCAGTGAAGTACGTTTCTGGAATGTTGCGCGTACAGCTACGGAGATCACTAATTTTCAAAATACAGCCATCGCCAATAATGCCACTGGACTTATTGGATTATGGTTACTCAATGAAGCGAGCGGACAAGTGATAACAGACCACAGTCCAACCGCTAACCATGGCTATTTAGGAACAACGAATACTATGGATACAGAAGATCCAAGTAGAACTGCGGCATGTGAGGTTGTAACAGCCATCACATCAAGCAATGCATCAGGAACGATCAGTGTTGCTCCTAATCCATTTACACAATCAACTACTGTATCGATTGATCCAGCTTACATTCAATCGACATGGGTAGAAGTTTATTCTATGCAAGGGGTATTGGTGTATAAAAAAGAAGCCAGCGAAAAAACAGAATTAGGGAACGAACTTCCTTCAGGGATGTACTTGGTAAAACTTAGAGGAGAACATTCTTTGCAAACCATTAAGATTAGTAAAGAATAATTTATAAAAATGCAGCGTCGCAGCATTGCTACGACGCTACATTTTTATATACGTTACAACACGAAACCTTTATCGCTTGTCACACAAAACACTAAGACTAGGCGAGCATTAGCGCTACTTATTTTTTAACACAGCAGACTAAAGCGTTACAATTTGATAATTTAATATCTCCACGACTCCAATTTTATTTCTCTTCCTTTGTACGAAAAAACAAAGAAATGAAAAAGATTGTATTGTATTGTTTGTGTTTCCTTTTCGTTGTAGGAATTATAGAAGCAAAAGCACAGAGTGCTAAAGGCAAAGAAATTGTCTTGGTAAATCCAGAAGCCAGGGTAAATAAGTTTCACACGATCTCCGAATTGAAAGCAAAAAACAAAGGGGAATTAATTACGATATACAAAGAACGATTTAAAGTCATTACCTATCTTCTTCCCTACGCTGCACTATCCAACAAGCCTGGTACTACATTAAGCATATTAGGAATTCCTGAGAACACAGAAAATAAATCGCTTATTGAAAAAGAAGTGAAAGCGACTGAGCAACTTAACCAAGCACTGAGTGCCAGCTTGGATAATTTCATTGCCTATGCTGATAGCGATAACATCATCTGGTCAATTTTGTTGTATGAAGAAATGATCAGAAAATTATTGATTGGCAAAGACTATTAATACACCATCAAACTAACGCATTGACACCATGAAAACCAGCTACTATTTATTCGCCCTTCTATCTTTACTATGCTTTTCACAGGTGCAAAGTCAAGATGCATCAACGTTAGCGGGAGCCATTGGCGATGAAGATTGGACAAAAAACTGGACAAGTTTTATGCCCAATGGAAACCACTACATGGATCACACCCTGAACATACCACGCTTAATCGATAAAGACCTAACACTATCCAACAAAAACACCTACTTGTTATCTGGAACGGTATATGTAGTAAACAAAGCTGTATTAACCATTGAAGCAGGTACAGTCATTAGGGGTGAAGTGGAAACATGCGGCACATTAGTCATTACAAAAGATTGTAAATTAATAGCCAAAGGAACAGAAAGAGATCCTATCGTATTTACCTCCAGCAAAGCGGTTGGCGAAAGAAAACCAGGTGATTGGGGTGGAATTATCCTGCTTGGTGATGCAACGAACAATCACATTGGCGGTATCAATGCCATTGACTGGGGCTTAGACACGAAACATACACAGTACGGTGGCGATAACGATGAAGCCAATTCTGGTGTACTACACTATGTTAGAATTGAATACCCTGGCAATAAAATAAAAATGGATGAAGAGTTTAATGGTTTAACCTTAGCCGGTGTCGGTAAAAATACCAGCATAGAAAACATACAAATAAGTTATTCGAACGACGATTCTTATGAACTCTATGGCGGATCTGTAAGTCTTAAACGAATCATCTCTTATAAATGCAATGACGATGATTTCGATTTTAATTACGGCTACCAAGGTAAAGTAGAATCTGGTATTGCTTTTAGAAATCCTCTAATCGGAGATTTCTCAGGCTCTCGATGTTTTGAAATTGACAGTTACAATGCCGACAAAAAAGGGTTTGATCCGAACAAACGCATAACAAAGGTTTTAGCTTCCAATTTTACACTGGTGCAATACGACATCAACGGCAATAACCAAACTTCCTTTTCAACAGAAGCATTACAAATTGGAAATGATTGCGAAGTATCATTGAGCAACTCTATCGTTACTGGATTCCCTAGCATCTTCAAAATAAAAGGAGCATCGTTTAAAGAAAGTGTTATTAATAATAATATTCAAATTACAAACAATACATTCAATGGATTTCAAACTATTTTTGTAGGCAACAATGCAGAAGAACTTAAAGTGCATTTTGAAAAAGACTCGTTTAAAAATGGGTATTTAAATGCGGATATCGAAGATCTTTTTGTTGATTTAAACAATAAAGTATACCCCAATTTTAAATTTAAAAACCCCAAACCTGTAATGGTGTCAAAATAAAACGAAACAGAATGTAGAGTCTTCATATGACTAGGACTCTACATTCCATTTCGTTTTATGGGAATTACAAATACTTCGCCGTAAAGTTCTGGCTTGTCGTATTCCATTCATTCAATAGTGTCGAACGTTGTTTGTATAAGTCAGCGTTCGTCTTGTTAAACTCACCAGAAGCAGCATTCATCTCGTTAATCAACTTGTTGTAAGTATTAACATCGTCATTTGATTTATTGTTATTCGACTCAAATGCCTTTTTAGCTTTGTCGAAGGCTTCCTTTTTAATCTGAAAATCAATCAGCTTAGCAAATCGTACATCGGCTTCATTTTTATAAAAATTAACCATTTCAGTAGCAGCAGCACGAAGTGAATTGTCTGAATTGCGAAACGGCTGAAGAACCTTTAACTTGGCTTGGCATGCACTACTTACAGTCGACAAGCTGACTTTATTTTGCTCCACACCAGCAAGATCTCCTTTGCTTAACGCATCTAATAAATAAGCTTCTTGCTTATACGCTTTAAAGAAAATCAAATAGATTTCATTATAGTAGGTATATACTTCATCTGCAATTCTTAATTGAGCAGCAACTTTATCGTCCTTACTTTCTACGAGGTTGATGTTGTGTTCTTTTGCAAAAAAAGTATAAGCCCCATCTACTTTAAGGTAAGACTCCTGCAATTTCTCGTTTGCAATTTCGCGTGCTTTTAAATAGGCTTCCATGGCATCGTAAGAACTTTCAGCAACATCTTCTAGATCCATTATTTTGGAATAGTCTTCTGAAATAACAATTTTCTGAATCCTTAAATAGGAAAGTACTGAATCTTTCAAATATATTTTCTTTTCAAATGCAGGAAGCTTACTTACATTTTTAGTAGAGGCATCAATTTGCTGCACTAATTCAATCCTTTTCTTATTAGTTTTACGTGCACTTTTATTATTGGCCGTAGATTTTGTGTAATCCCACGTCGAAGATTGTATAGCCTTAAACTCATTAGCCATCGCGTTGAGGTAATCTAATGCAGGATTACCCGTTTGCCCAAACAGAACGTTCGTGCTTAATACGATCATAGAAACCCAGGTCAAAACTTTTTTCATCGTACTCTTTGTTTAAAGTTGAATAGTATAATCAGATAAGATATTAATGGTTTCAAAAAGCCTGACGTCTTTTTTCAATTCGTCAATTTTGTATTGATTTGGCTTATAATAGCGCTCGTGGTCTTTTAATAATTGATTATAAATAGAGGTATTAACAATAGCATACGGAATAAAATCAACAACCGATGTTTTAGAGCGATTGACAAAAAAAATATTTTTAGCTTCTTCTAATTTAAAAATATTTTTCTGATTGAGTACCAGACTCGATGTACTACAAGTATACCTATTTATTGTATCCGCAACGGATTTAAATCGCGCTACCCAATTACCTGCGATTAGCCTTGCCTCTGATTTTTTCTTTATCGCATTTAAATCAATCTTAGGATACAATACAACATTAACCAATTTCTGAACGGAGTCAGGCTTAATGTAGTAAGGCGTCTTCGCTTCTCGTTCAACATCCATATAATCGTATATACTAGGCAAAGCAATATCTGGACGTATTCCAACAGCCTGATTGGTTTGCTTGTTGATCATATAAAACTTACCGATCGTAATGTTTAAGTAATAATTATTGGTTCCTTGGGTTTCTTCTAAACTGTCCAAAGGCACTGTGACTTGCATGGTTGCTTTTCCAAACGTTGTATTGCCCACTATAATTGCTCTGTTGTATTGTTGAAGAACTCCCGCTAACAGCTCAGATGCAGAGGCTGAAAAATTACCCGCCAGCACAATCAATTTACCATCGTATAAAACCCCTCGATTAGGATCTTTTAAGTACCGAGGCTTATCTCCTTTTATTTGCTGTAATGCTAATACACCTTCATCAATAAATAAACCTGCAATGGTTAAGGCTTCATGCATATATCCACCACCATTGCCCCTCAAATCTAAAATTAATCCATCGATGGTATCTTTCTTTAATTGTAAAATTTCTCGAGCCATATCACTAGCACAACCATTGCCTCCATACTGTGTTTCTTCAGAATAAAAAGAAGGCAAGTCGATGTAGCCAAAACGTTGTTTGTCTTTTTTGATGATATACCCGTTGATGACATTGTCTAACACTTCAATCTTAGACTTGGTCAGTTTGATCATGACCTTCGTCCCATCTAACTTTGTGACATAAAACGTAAGGATTGAATTTTGTTTAGCGATAAAGGCCTCGTAAATCTCTTCATCGGTATCGATACCCACTAAATACTTTTTACCATTCAATAACTCTATTTGATCAATCCGATCTCCCACATCCATTTGCTTTGAATTCCATGCAGCACTTCCAGGAATGATTTGAGTTACTTTATACAAATCGTTATCTGTCACTTCAAAATCAAAACCAAACGACAGCTCTTCCTTTGCTAAAGCAGTATTCCATTGCTGGTGTTCATTAGCATCTAAAAACAAAGAATGAGGATCATACCGCATACTGATGGCATTGAGGTATAATTTAAGTAAAGCGCTTTCATTGGATAAAAAATTATTATAATAAGCTGTTCTCTTTTTTATGATCACCTCAAGTATTCGCTTAGATTCCAATGTAATCTCGGCTTCTTTTAACACATACTGCTTATCTAAAAACAAATACTTATAATACTGCTTTGCATAGACCTGCAGTGCCTTATCATTGATTTTACGATCAACTATTTTAAAACAAGGAATTACAAAACGCTCTGGCAAATCATTATTAGTAAAATAGCTTAAATCTAAAGCATTAACGAGCGAGTCATGTGAATTCAAACGATTTTTAATATACTTTTCCGTTTGCGTAAACACATCACAAATCGAAATAGACTGCTTTAACTGTTCGTGCAAATACAAACTATCTTGTTTACAAAAAACAATGAATTCAGGATCGATCGCTTCGAGGTATCCATCTAAAACTTGATGAAACAGCGTAGGATTAAAATCGATTGGATCAACGTGTTTTGAACGTATTACCTGATCTGTTTTTAAAATAAGTTTACAAGCATCAACTTGAGCATATAACCTATAAGCAGTTACCCATAAAAACAACAAAACAAAAATCGAATACTTCATATTCCTTAAGCTATACTCTAATGCAATAATTTCAACAAATAGAACAACACACTAAAAATACTCTTTCATAATATCGTCCAACATCGACAAGGTCAATGGTTTTTGCTTAAATCCTGAAATGTCTGAAATCTTAGATGCCCTAATTTGATCGTCTGGATTAAAGGATGTAGACAACATGATGATCACAACCTGTCCTTTCTTATCTTCCTCTAATTTCTGAAACGTTTCTAAAAACTCCCAGCCATCCATAATGGGCATATTGATATCCAATAAAATTAATGAAGGCTTAGGATAAGCTGAACCTTTGCTCTCATACCTCCCCTGATTGGATAAGTAATAAATAGCATCTCTACCGTTTAAAACGGTTTCAATGTGATCAGTTACTTTCGATTTCTCAACCACCATTTGATTAATGAAATTGGTTGCATCATCATCATCTACTAAAAGAATACTATTCAACTTGTTTTTCATACGTAATTAGAGAATGGGTATGGTAAAATTAAAAGCACTTCCTTTTCCTACTTGAGAATTTACCCAGATCGTACCTCCGTGTAATTCAACTATTTTTTTGCATTGAGACAATCCGATGCCCGTACCTTCGTAATCATTACGATTATGAAGCCTTTTGAAAATTATAAATATTTTCTCCTGATCACTTTCATCAATGCCCAAACCGTTATCTTGTAACGTAAACAACCATTCGCCTGCTTGCTTACTTGCAGCTATTTTTATTTCAGGAGAAGTATTGTTCGTTGTGAATTTTATAGCATTGCTGATTAAATTTTGAAACAGCAATCTTAGCTCAACCGCATACCCATTTAAAATAGGCAATTCTGATAAGGTTATAGTAGCTTGACTTTCCTCTATGGAATGAGCCATGTCTAATATAACTTCTTTTAATATTTCATTGCAATCAACACGCGTCAATTCTTTTTCTTTCCCTATTCTTGAAAAATCCAACAAGCCTTTTACTAAGTCTTGCATTCGTGTAGAAGAGCGAACAATAAATTCGAGGTACTTATCAGCTTTTTCATTGAGACTGCCTTTAAATTCCTCTTGAATGAGGCCACTAATACTGATCAATGTACGCAGTGGTTCTTGAAGATCATGTGAGGTAACGTAGGTAAATTGTTCCAGCTCTTTGTTTTGAAGGTGTAATTTTTTATTCTGATTAAATATTTCTAATTCGTTTTTCTTTTTTGCGGTAATGTCTCTACCGATCCCATCCAAGTGACTCGGATTGCCATTTTTATCGTACAATAAAACAGCATTGATTGAAATAAATAATTCATTGCCATCTTTTGTTTTAAATTCAACTTCTTGGTTTTCCAATTTGCCATGCTTCATCATCGCCTCCATTACCAATTGTCGATCTTCTGGTCTTCGGTACAAATCTAAGATTGAAGTTCCGATCAATTCTTCTCTAGTGTATCCAGAAACGGCCTTAATGGATGGACTAGCTTCAGTTATAATTCCTGACATGTCAGTTTGAAAAATCAAATCCTGAATATTTTCAAACATTGTCCTGTACTTCTCTTCACTTTCACGTAAAGCATTCTCTGTTTTGAGTCGTTCACTAATGTCTCGTATAGCGGTATAACGAATCGTACCGTTTTTATAGGGCAATGAACGCCCGTGAATTTCAACTGGAAAAACAGTACCATCTTTCTTCAAGGCTAAGTGTTGATAGGATTCACTATTACTTTCTTTTAATTTTTGCTCAACCAATGCATGTGATTCAGAAACAACAAAATCAGTAACCCTTTTCCCTATGAGCTCAGCCGGATCATATCCCAACATTTTTGCCAAGGGATCATTTACATTCACTACTATTCCTTCTTCTGAAACACCAATGCCTTCAAAAGTTGCATTTACCAGTTGAGATAGGTGCATTTCACTTTCACGCAAGGCATTTTCAATGTTTTTACGCTCCGATATGTTGCGAGAAAAAACAGAAACTCCAATTACCTTTCCCTCTATAACGATTGGATTCATTGCCACTTCAATAACCATGGAAGCACCCCGAAACTCTACTTGGTCTTCAAAGGCTAATCGCTCATTTCTAAAAGCTTGGTCATACAATGATTTCCAACGCGATTGAACATGCACCGGAATGTATGACAGTATATTCATTCCTTTAATCAAGCGAACACCAAAACGTTCGAAAAATGCATCTTCAAATACTGCATTGGTGAAAATAATTTCATACGATGTATTTACTGCCCAAATTCCATCTAAGGTATTTTCAATGATGGTAGATAAATTAGATTGATTTTCTAGTAAATATAAATCTCCTAATTTCTTCTCTGTGATATCTTGAACTGTACCATACAAACCAACAAGATCACCTTGGGCATTATACTTAGCCCCGCCATGAATAGCAGCATTTCTAATGCTACCGTCCGATCTTACATAATCAATTTCAAGTTGATAAGACTCCCCTGTCTCCATCGTTTTTAATACGGCAACTTGTAACAATTTCCAACTTTCGGGACTATAAAATTGTTCTTGTTCTTTGAAAGGTATTGCCGGGAGAGATGGATCGACACCTTTTATCCGATAAATTTCTTCCGACCATGAAACATGATCCGTTGCGATATCCCAATCCCAGATCCCAATGTTCACTAAGGAATAAATAGCACGAAGTTTCTTATCACTTTCTTTAAGCGCCTCTTCTAGTTTTTTATACTTCGTAATATCTCTTAATGTAAAAACAACAAAGGTTTCATCTGATTTTATAATCGAACTTAAACTAAACTCTATATAAAATTCAGCCCCATCACTTCTTAATAACGATAAGACTTGAGAACCATGTTGTTTATAATACTGAGTATCATCGCGTTGTTTGATGTATGCACTGTAAAAATCCGCAGGAAGACTATTGCGTATATTTTGCTTAATCAGTTCGTCTGTTTTATATCCTAATACAGCTACTTGATCATTAGCAAAAATGATTTCACCTCGAGAATCGACAACGATAATTCCGTCGTGAGAGGACTCAAAAAACGCTTTACAAAGTTCTAATCTATCCATAAATCAATCGTTTTTTTTTCAGAGCCCTAGTATAATACTATGAACCTACGAACCAAAAAAATTATTATTGAATTTACTCATGAAATGATGTGCTGTCATATCGTAATAGCAAGGCACAATAGAGATATAATTATGCGCCAAAGCATATTCGTCGGTATCTTCTCCTTTATCTTCGTTTTCAAATTGACCACTCATCCAAAAATAACGTCTGCCGTGTGGATCTTTTCTTTCTTCAAAAAACTCCGACCATTTTGACAAGGCTTGACGACATATTTTAATACCCTTAATCGGAATACCATTAGGCACAGGAAAATTCACATTTAAAGCTATGCCTTCAGGCATACCCTTTTCCAAAACATTCGAAGCAATCTGTTTTACATACTCTCTCAAATGCCCCATCTCTGCAACAGGAGAATAATCACAAAAGGAAAAACCAATCGCAGGAATACCTTCTATCGCTGCCTCTATTGCTGCAGACATCGTTCCTGAATACAATACACTGATAGAAGAATTACTTCCGTGATTGATACCACTGACCACCAAATCAGGTTGTCGACCTTTCAATACATAGTGCTTCGCAATTTTAACACAATCGGCAGGCGTTCCAGAACACTGAAATGCTTGAACACCCGGATAAATATCCGTCGCATCTAAACGCAAGGTATCTCCAATGGTAATGGCATGACCCATGCCCGACTGCGGACTGTCAGGCGCTACGACAAATACTTCTCCTAATTCCTGCATCACTTCGATTAAGGTACGAATACCTTGAGAAGTAATACCATCATCATTCACCACCAATATTAAAGGCTTTGCCATGTCTATTATTTCTTTTTTAAAATTTGATGTCCCATTTTATCACGCTTCGTCATCAAGTATTTTTCGTTGTGCTGATTGGGCGTAATTTCCAAGGAAACATTTTCAACAATCTCTAGACCATAGCCCATCAAACCTGCGCGCTTCTTCGGATTATTGGTAATTAATTTAATTTTACCGACACCCAAATCTCTCAAGATCTGAGCACCGACTCCGTAATCACGTTCGTCCATTCCAAAGCCTAAGCTGAGGTTAGCTTCTACAGTATCCATTCCTTGTTCTTGTAATTTGTAGGCTTTCAATTTGTTTAATAAACCGATGCCTCTTCCTTCTTGATTCATGTAAAGCACAACACCCTTCCCTTCTTTCTCCACAATCTCCATCGCTTTGTGTAATTGCGCACCACAATCGCAACGACAAGAACCAAAAATATCACCCGTTACACAAGAGGAATGTACACGTACCAAAACGGCTTCATCTTCTTTCCACTCTCCTTTAATCAAGGCTAAATGTAGCTCACCCGTATTGGTTTGGTTGAAAGCGATCAAATCAAAATCACCCCACTCTGTAGGCATATCAACACCAATCTCTCTTTTGATGAGGGTCTCATTTTTCAAACGGTACTCAATCAAATCTTTGATCGAAATTAATTTCAAGTCAAACTTATCGGCAATTGACCTTAATTCTGGCAACAAAGCCATGGTGCCGTCTTCGCTCATAATTTCCACCAATACGCCGGCCGGTTGAAATCCAGCCAAGCGTGCTAAATCAATGGCGGCCTCGGTATGTCCTACTCTACGCAATACACCACCTTTACGTGCGCGCAAAGGGAAAATATGTCCTGGTCGACCCAACTCTTCTGACTTCGTATTCGGATTCACCAAAGCCTTAATCGTTTTAGCACGATCAGAGGCGGATATACCTGTCGTACATCCATAGCCAAGTAAATCAATCGACACCGTGAAAGGCGTCTCGTGTGTAGCAGTATTATTTCCTACCATCAAGGGTAAGTTTAATTCATCACAACGGTCGTCGATTAAGGGAGCACAAATCAAACCTCTACCATACGTGGCCATGAAATTAACAATTTCAGGCGTGATAGCCTCTGCTGCACAAATAAAATCGCCTTCGTTCTCACGATCTTCATCGTCTACAACAATAACCACTTTACCTTTCTTAATGTCTTCTATCGCTTCTTCAATCGTGTTCAACATACTACTCATTTGTTTCTTTCTGTAGGTTTCCAAATATTTGATTTCACACCCATCGTATAATTCACAAAGCCTATGAGGAGTGCTAAATTCATCACATAAAAATGTGATATAAAACGGAACAGCTTCATGTGTATTCCGATTTTTCTTAATAACCAATCCTTAAAGGGAATAATCATCGCTAAGAGTTGTCCCGCAAAGGTGACCACATAGATCCAATGCAAGGGCAATAAGATACAATTTACCAGTAAAGCGGTAATAATAAAAATGGGAGTGAGCCAACGTAAGATTTTATGGGAGATGAAACAAAACGACAAGCCTGTATTCAAAGGAAACAAGAGGTCTTTGAAGGTGGCTAAATTCTGAAAATTACCGGTCGATATCCTCGTCTTTCTCCTAAATTCCTCTTCTATCTTGTCGGTAATGTCTTCGTAGTAAATCGCATCCAGCTCGTTGATCGATTTTTTATGATTCCTAAACACACTCATGGTGATGTAAAAATCATCGACAATATAGTTCGCCGGAACAGGTTTGTATTCTGCTCTGCGTATAGAAAAACAGCCACCAAAGGCACCAATCATTGCTCCCCACACGATACCTTCTTGGTACTTGATCAGGTTTTCTCTTTTCAAGTATTCGTTTTCTTGAACAGCAATGCCTATTTCCTTGTGTTGATCGTTGATCAAATTCCCCCCTACGAGCGCAATGTTATCGTTTTTATAATGCTTTACCAATTCAAAAATGGTATTGGGATAAAAAAACACATTGGCATCGGTCAAGATTAAAACTTCAGAACAAGACCGTTCAACCAATTGATTAATGATCGACGCCTTACCCGTCCTGCCTTGAAATACAGTAAGTAATAAGCCTTGGTATTGTTGCTGATAGCGCGCTATAATTTCATTGGTCGCATCGGTTGAATGATCGGAGCCGATGTAAAAATGAATTTTCTCTATAGGATAACCTGACTCAAACGTGGATTTAATTTTCTGTTCGATGACACTTTCTTCATTGTATACTGCCAACAAGATATCGACATGTGGCAATTCATAGGCGTTCGAATACACGATGGCATTCTGTTTCTTACCTTTGGCTAACCAAGACAAGAGCAAAGGAAAAAGTACATAAGTGTGCACGATAAAAAAACAAGACAGCCAAAAAACAAGGTGCAGTAACAGCATGTGTTATTTCAATAAATCTTGATACAAAGTGATTAATTTATCTACGACTTTATCATTGTCATATTCCTCGCGAATAAGTACCAATGCATTTTCTCCGACCTGTTCATAGGATTTCTTATCTTTGAAATAATCTCCAATCAAAGCAATCCAATCTGAAGCTTGGTCTTTCATGAAGATATTTTTACCCGACTCGCAAGAAATTCCTTCTGCGCCAATAGAAGAAGTTAAAATTGATTTGCCCAAAGCCATGCCTTCAATAATTTTCAATCGCATACCCCCACCAGAAAGTAAAGGAACAAGCATCATGTCATATTCTTGCATAAAGACCGACGCATCGGGAACATAGCCGTGTATAAAGATACCATTACCGGCTATAGCCCTCACTTCATCGGGTGTATCTTTGCCAGCAATGTGTAATTCTAATGCAGCATTCTGGGCTTTTACTTTTGACCAAACATGCTTTACAAACCAATCTAATCCTTCTAAATTAGGCAACCAATTCAAAGAACTGATGATAAACAGCGTATTGGGTTTAGCAACAATATTTATATTGGTTTTAAAACGACTCAGCTGAACACCCGCAGGAATAAATACTTTGTGCGTAGTGACGCCCAGTGTAGTCAGTCGATCGTTATCTTCTTGCGTAATGCCTGCAATGACATCGTATTTTTGAAAATATTCTTTTTCAAAACGTTTCAAGCGTTTGGATAGAAAATTCAAATAGAATCTTTTCAGAAAAAAAGTTTCGTTACTCGCTAAGCGCTGCCAAATTAAATACTCTACATTATGCGCTCTTAATACGACAGGAGCTTTGGTATGCTTACGAATGACGTCTATATAATACGCCACAAAAGTTCCTTCTACATGAATAATATCAAACGACTGTATCTCTAATAAATCAACAATCGCTTTTTCAAAATCTTCGGAAACAAAACGCTCTACATTATAAGGAAGACGTTTGAATAAATTGCAAAATGCTTTCCAAGGCGATAAACTGGTATCAATAAATACAGTTTTTAATTTTGCTACACCTTTGAGCACATCATCTTGTTGAAAATGCTTGGGGGTATTGACCGCAAGCACTTGTACTTCATGACCTTTTTGTGAAAGGTTATAGGCAATATCATACATAGCTATAGCGCCACCGTCATGAGGAGGATAAGGAACTCGAAAACAAATTTGAAGAATCTTCATGCGCTAACCTTATTTTTTTTCATTCAACACCTGCTCTACTGCTTTCCATAGTTTTTGAGCGGTTAAATCCCAGGAAAATTTCTTGCGTTGCAACCTGCCTTTGTGGATCAATTCTTTACGCACATTTTTATCTGAATATACTTTCATCATGGCGTCTTTAATTTGATCGACCGATTTGGGATCAACACACAAAGCTGCACTACCAGCTACTTCAGGCATAGAAGTCACATTGGAAGTAATCACGGGGACATCGCAATACATGGCTTCTAAGATCGGTATTCCAAAGCCTTCGAAAAAAGGCACGTATGTTAAGGCAGTAGCAGAAGCTAAAACACCTTTCAATTCAGACGTTGGCAGTCGCCCTAAGAAAAGTACGTCTTGCTTGTGTATCATTTGCATGAGTACTTTCGAAACTTCTGAATTGTTTTGCATTTTATTACCCACCAACACTAATTTCAAATCGGAAGAAACTTCTTTTTTGAATGCATCAAAAGCACGCAATAAATTAGGGATATTTTTTCTCGGATTAATAGACCCTACATACAAAAAATAAGGTCGACCGTGCGCATACTTATGCCTGACACGGTTCTGCTCTTCTTCTTCTAGAGGTTCGTACTTATCATGAGAACCGTTGTATACTACCTCTATTTTAGAGGGTTCGATACCATACGTAGTGACTAAATCTTGTTTTGAATATTCCGACACCGTAGCCAAGCGTGTCGCTTTTTTTGCAAACCGATTGAAGTAACGTTTATAAAACCAACGGTGTAAAAAAGGCAAATCTTTGGGTCTGTGTTCAAAGTTAATGTCGTGTATCACATCCAATGACGGGACTTTAGAAGACAATGGAATGATTCCGTCTGGAGAAATGAGCAAGTCCACTTTTTTGAAATAAAGATAAATCGGCAAGGTAAATTCAAAAAAAAGCAAGTAAAGAAAAGGGTGTCGAGCAGGAGGAAAGAGAATAACGGGCTTTACATTTTCCGCGAAAATAAATTTTTCGCTGTAGGGACGATCAAACACAAATATAAATTCATGTTCTGGATGACTCTTCGTAATGCGTTTCATGGTTTCATAGGTAAACCATCCGATGCCTTCCAATTTATTTTCCAACAACAACCTTGTATTTACTGCAATGCGCGCCATAGTTCCCCTTTTAACCCACTACTATTCCTAGCAATCCATTAATTTGATCCGATATTTTTTTCAACTCTTTTACTTGCGTCAGTAATTCCATCAAGGCTTGTTCTTCTTTTTCCTCTTTAATCTTCGCCATGATTTCATCCATCATACAACGAATGGCAACCCTTTTAAACCGCAATACTGATCGAGGTGTAATCGTCGACAGCATGTCTAAGTCTGTAGGTACGATGATTTGAAACTTCTCCCAGTTCGAAGAAACCGCATGCGTAGCAGACAACAAACGAATGGCTTCTCTACTCACCATCGTATCGGCATGTTGAATAAAGTAAGTACTGTCCACTTTTTCACCACGGCCAACGATGTCGATCATTTCCTGCACAATACTACTGTATACTGGTATCTGAAAAGAAATATCTTCTAACTCGTGTAAAATATAAGCCCCCAAGGACAAGCCTTCTCTCATGGGTTCATTAAAATAATTGAGCAGTAATTTCAGTATCGCCTCTTCTTGATTCTTTACCAACTCCGCAGAATAATCGAAGGCTTGATGTACCTTCTCTTCTTCTAATTCTGGCAAGTAATCGACTAATTGTTCTTGCTGTGATTGCTGTCCTTTTTGACGATTGGTATAAACAAACTTGTTGTATTCTGAAATCAACACTTGCTCATCGACATCCAATAAGCGACTGCATTCTCTAAAGAATACGGCACGCTTAATGCTGTCTTTCACACGGGTGATGCTTTCAACAATGTCTTTGATGACCGCCGCTTTTTTATAGGGATCTCTACCCGCTTCCTCACTCAGCAAGCTGGCTTTAAACGTGATGAAATCTTTCTTATGTTCTTTTACATAGGAGAGAAATCCTTCTCCTCCTTTCTTCCGAACGAAACTATCGGGATCTTCTTGATCGGGCAAGACGACAATACTGACGTTCATCTCTTGCTCTAAAATCAAATCGACTCCTCGCAAAGCCGCTTTCATACCGGCATTGTCACCGTCATACACCAAGGTAATATTAGGTGTATAACGACGTACTAATTTTATTTGATCTTCGGTAAGGGCTGTTCCTGAAGAGGCCACTACATGCTCGATGCCGCCTTGGTGCATCGACGTAACATCCGTATACCCTTCTACTAAAAAACACTCGTCAAGCTTGCGTATCGCAACCTTCGCTTGAAACAAACCATACAAGACCTTTCCTTTATGGTAAACTTCTGTTTCAGGGGAGTTAAGGTATTTGGGTTGATTTTTTTCCTTGCCCAACATACGAGCTCCGAAACCAATGACTTTCCCCGCCACACTGTGGATCGGGAACATCACTCTACCCCTAAAGCGATCGTAAAATTTTACTTGTGTAGAATCGTTGGCATTATCTCTTTGTAAAATTAAGCCTGCCTTCTGTAATACCTCAGGTTGGTACTGATCGGCTACCGCCTTTTTTAACAAACCTTCCCACTCGTCTAAGCTATAGCCTAGTTCAAATTTCTTCACGATGGGATCGATGAAGCCTCGTTCTCTAAAATAGCTTAGTCCGATGGACTTGCCTTCGTCCGTTTCCCAAAGGTTATGAACGTAATGGTCTTTAGCATATTGAAGTGCAATTTGAATACTTTCACGTTCTGTTTTTAGCAGTACATCTTCCTCTTTGTTGCCGTAGTCTACAATTTCGATGTTGTATTTATTGGCCAGGTAAACAATGGCTTCTCCGAACGTAAAGGTTTCATGATCCATGATAAACTGGATCGAATCACCTGATTTCCCACACCCAAAACAGTGGTATATACCTTTTGAAGGCGTTACCGAGAAAGAAGGGGATTTTTCATTGTGAAAAGGGCAACACGCCATCATGTAATGTCCTTTTTTCTTAAGACTTACAAAATCGCCCACCACTTCCACTATGTCGGCGGCTTGCTGAACTTGCTCTATCGTTTCACGGGAAAGATTCAAAAGGATAGCATGGATTTAAGGGAGCCCGAGGGCAACTAATTTGCACTTCAAATTGTTGATAAATATAGCACTTAAAAATGTATATTGCGAAAAGAAATAGCTTGCCAAGATGAATATTACAAACGAAGACATACTTAAGGCCCTAGGCACGGTTGAAGAACCCGATCTGAAGAAGGATTTGGTAAGCTTGAACATGATCAAGGACATTAAAATTGAGGGTAAAAAAGTATCCTTTACTGTGGTTCTTACCACACCCGCATGCCCTTTAAAAGAATTGATTAGAAACAGGTGCACTGAAGCGGTAAAAAAGATCGATAATACTCTTGACGTAGAGGTCAACCTTACGGCCGACGTAACGAGCATAAGAAACAGTCAACCTCAATTACCGGGGGTTAAAAACATCATTGCGGTCGCTTCTGGCAAAGGAGGCGTAGGGAAATCTACCGTAACGTGTAACTTGGCCGTAGCCCTTTCTAGAGCAGGTGCCAAAGTGGGTATTATCGACGCCGACATCTCAGGACCCTCTATTCCAGTGATGTTTGACGTAGAAGATGCACATCCAAACATCGTAGAAGAAAACGGCAAAACCGTTATTATTCCAATTTTGCAATACGGCATAAAATTAATCTCCATTGGTTTCCTTGCTCCAGCAGAAGCTGCTGTAGTATGGAGAGGTCCAATGGCCAGTTCTGCACTCCGTCAGTTTTTAGGCGATGTAGAATGGGGCGATTTGGATTATTTACTCATCGATTTACCTCCAGGTACCAGTGATATCCACTTGTCTTTGGTTCAAACAGTCCCTGTAACAGGGGTCGTTATTGTCACCACACCACAAAAAGTAGCCTTGGCCGATGCTCGCAAAGGCTTATCTATGTTTAAGCAACCCCAAATTAATGTACCGATCTTGGGAGTCGTTGAAAACATGGCGTACTTTACACCAGCAGAATTACCCGACAATAAATACTATATTTTCGGAGAAAAAGGCGGTAGACAATTGGCTGAAGAAAACGAGGTTGCCTTCTTGGGTGAGATACCGCTTGTGCAAGGTATTCGCGAAAGTGGTGATGCAGGAAAACCCTTCGTTATGTCAGACAGTGTTACTGCTGAAGCCTTTAAATCCTTAGCAGAAAACGTAGCGCAACAAGTAGCTATTCGCAATGCCAATTACACCCCTACTCAAAAAGTAGAAATTAAACGATAACATGGAAACTGAAGTAACGAAAGCCTCATTATCAGAAAGGGTTGAAGCAGCCTTGGAAAGTATACGCCCCTACCTTGTTGCCGATGGAGGAAATGTGAAGTTGGTAGAAATCACAAGCAACATGGAAGCAAAACTTGAACTGCTTGGAAATTGCGGTACATGTCCAATGTCAGCAATGACACTAAGAGCGGGTGTAGAAGAAGCGATCCGTAAGTTTGTACCCGAAATAAAAACGGTGACAGCCATCAACAATTAATTCAAAGCCATTACATAAAAACATGAGAATAGGAATTTTCTTCGGTGGACCTTCACGAGAAAGAGAAATATCTTTTGCTGGCGGAAGAACGGTTTACGACAACCTCAATAAAAAACTTTTTACTCCTGTTCCTGTCTTTGTAGACAGCTTAGGACAATTCATACTCCTCGACTGGCAATACTTATACAAAGGCACCATCCGAGATTTCTATCCTCCTTTCGAGTTCATTCCCGACAGTCCCAATGGATTTCAAGTTTACATGGAATCGCTTGGCGCATTATCGGATCAGGCAATGACTGAACTCATTAGTAAAGTCGGTCGTAAAATTGAACCTTCAGAATTTAGCAAACTCTTTGATTTCGCTTTCCTTGCCCTACACGGCCCCTATGGTGAAGACGGAAGTATACAAGGTATACTCGAGTGGTACGGCTTACCTTATACAGGTTCTGGTCTACTGCCTTCGGCTATCGGTATCGATAAATTAGTACAAAAGAAATTCATGACTGCCGCAGGCTTTGAAGGTCCAGCCTTCACTACGCTCTCTCGCAGTACATGGGAAGCGACGAAAGACAAGCAAGAATTATTAAATTACTATACTAAACAATTTGGCGACACCTTCGTCGTGAAAGCGCCGCACCAAGGGTCTTCCATCGGCATCAGTGTCGTAGAAAAACCAACCCTCGTTGAATTTACAAAAGCCATCGAGAAAAGTTTTTTTATACACCGCATAGAAAAATCGGAATGGACGGCGTTCGATGCCAAAGAAAAACAAAGGTACTTGGCTCAATTGACGGACATCCGCGAAGGCATTGGCTTTCCTGCTCAAACACCTGATGGACATAAATTTTTCCATCCTGAAGCCTTGCTGAATTTCTTGAATGAATATTTCAGTCAATCGACTCAAACATTGTTCTTGTCACCAGAAGACACGGAAGATAACATCATCATTGAAGCCTTTATCAAAGGGGATGAATTTTCATGTATTGTAGTGCGCAACGAAGATGGTTCAGCTTTTGCTTTGCCTCCTACTGGCATTCGTAAAAACAGCAAACTCTTTGACTACCGTTCAAAATACTTGCCGGGCATGTCACGCAAGGTAACACCGATTGACTTACCAACTCCTGAAATCAATAAAATTAGAACAGCTTGTGCAAAATTATTCGATGCTTTATGCTTCGATGTGTATGCCAGACTCGACGGTTTCTATGATGAAAACGGAAAAATATTCCTGAACGATCCTAATACGACTTCAGGCATGATGCCTTCTTCGTTCTTCTTTCATCAAGCCGCGGAGATTGGTTTAAACCCATCTCAGTTCTTAACCTACATTGTTCGTACGTCTATTCAAGAGCGCATCCATTCAGGAAAACGTACAGCGCACTTACAATCGTTATTGCAAGCACTCGATGCGAAAATAGCGGGCGACCAAGCCGACAAAGCACAGAAGATTCGCATTGCGGTCATTATGGGAGGTTATTCTTCTGAAAGGCATATTTCTGTAGAAAGCGGAAGAAACATTTATGAAAAACTTTCTTCCAGTGAAAAATACGAACCGATCCCTGTCTTCCTTTCGGGCAGTGCCGACAACATCGAATTGTATTTGATGCCCATCAACATCATGTTGAAAGACAATGCCGATGACATCCGAGAAAAAGTGAAAGCAGTGTATGAGAAACATCCTGTCATCAAACAAATTCAAGAAGAAGGCAAAGCACTCATTAGTCGTTATGTTTCTCGTGTGATTGCAGAGCCTAAGAAAATAGCCATCTCAGATTTAACATCGATCGCCGATGGCGTATTCATTGCGTTACACGGTAGACCAGGAGAAGACGGTACACTTCAAATTGAATTAGAGAAATACAATTTACCGTATAACGGTTCAGGACCAAAAAGTTCTTCCATCACCATCAATAAATACGAAACCAATACCCTGCTTGAACAACACGGTATCTTAGTAGCAAAACGTCAATTGGTTTCAAAAGACGAATGGAAAAAAGATCCGCAACAAGTCATCACGCAACTCACGTCTTACCTAGGCTTACCGCTCATCGCAAAACCAGCCGACGACGGTTGCAGTTCTGCCGTAAAGAAAATTAAAACGGCCAGCGAATTAGAAGCTTATATCCGCATCATGTTTTCAGAGCATGACTTACACGGGTCTGAAAGTTCTTCTATCCTTCACATCAAACCCAATGAAGAATTTCCGCAGAAAGATTATTTCTTAGCAGAAGAACTCGTGTCGAGCAATGGCGCCGAACATTTCTTAGAGATCACAGGCGGCATCATGACACGCTACAATGCCAAAGGAGAATTGACCTATGAAATATTTGAACCTTCTGAAGCCTTAGCAACAGGAGACGTACTTTCTTTGGAAGAAAAATTCTTGGCAGGAGAAGGACAAAACATTACGCCTGCTCGTTTCTCTGTTCGCAAAGACAAAGAAGAATACAAAGTGATTGCAGCACAAGTAAAAGCTACACTGGAAAAAACAGCACGCGTCTTGAATGTACAAGGCTATGCGCGTATCGATGCTTTTGTAAGAGTATTTGAAAACAATACTGTAGAAACCATCATCATTGAAGTAAATTCATTGCCTGGTATGACACCAGCGACCTGTATCTTTCACCAGACAGCGATCAATGGATACAGACCCTACGACTTCATCGATAACATTTTATCGTTTGGAGTAGAGAGACAAAAACAAAATCATTTACAAGCCAACTAATTATAATATGAGTTTATTTAAACCTGAAAAGCCAAAAGATTTATTGATCCATTTCGGATTAATCTTAGGATTGTTTTTTGCATTCTTATTGTTCTTTTTTTACGGTTACCTACCTTCTGCTACCAACCACGGTGAAACCATCACAGTGCCAAAGCTAGAAGGTATGAGCCTTAAAGAAGTGGAAAGTTTTTTAGAAGCTAAAAAATTAAATTACGAGATCAACGATTCTACTTACAAAGCAGGCGTAAAACCCTTGACCGTTCTCAATCAACATCCAGCACCGGGCTCTAAGGTAAAGAAGAACAGACGTATTTATATTACCATTGCCGCTTCAACACCTCCCAATGTTAAAATGCCTAAGTTGGTCGATAACTCACTTCGATCGGCGGAAATGATGATCAAAGGTTACGATTTAGTATTAGACAGCATACATTACATGCCAAGTCCTTACCCTAATCTTGTACTGAAACAATTGGTGAACAAAAAAGAAATTGAACCTGGGACTTTAATTCCTAAAGGCACTAAAGTAACACTGATCGTAAGCAATGGGACGGGTAACGAAGAGATTGAATTACCGAACTTGGTCGGGTTATCGCTAGACGAAGCCGGTGTACTTTTGTCGGGATCAAACTTGGTCACAGGTTCTGTTAAGTTCGTACCCGATGCAAAAGAGCCACAAGGAACAATAATTTCACAAAAACCATCGTTTAGTGATGGTGCCACGATTCATGTGGGAGAAATGATTGACATTTGGATTGCAGGAGAAGAAAACTAAGCATTCATGAAACGAAGCCTATTCGTATTTTTAAGTTGTATTTTTTGTGCTACCGTTTGGGCTCAACCCAAGCTGTATCCTTTGACAAGGTCTTTAGAAAAAAAAGACAATAGTGCATTACGCAATGTTGCAAGTACACCTTTTCTTAGTACACTGAAGCTACCCTTCGTTCATGATTTCTATACCACATACTTTCCAATCGATACCATTTATAACAGGTCTGGTTCTTCTTCTAATCCCATTACATGTACAACACAGCGACTACACGGTTTAAAAGATGGTGATGGTATAAATATAGAAGTTAACTTAGATGCAACAGTACAGTCACCTGCACTTTCTGCTTCTCTAGAAGGCACAAAATACGTTAAGGTCCTCTCTAAATACACCTTTGAAATTTATAACGATCAAGCCTTAGCTACCATGGTTCCGCAGACGGGTGATACCTTAAAGTATGCTCGAATCAATAAGATTGGTAGTATGATCACCAATATCCCTGACACCCTTTCCTTCTATAACGATCAAGGTGGTGCATTGGTAAGCCCTGGCTATGCAAAAAATCCCATCAGTTATTATTGTGTAACCTTTGACGGATTAAACGAGCAAGGAGTCCCGTATAACCTCACCAACGCTTTAGCCAAAGGCAATACAGACAAACTGACCTCTCAACCTTTTAACTTAAAGAACTATTCACCAGACAACTCCAGCACGTTTATCGATTACTTACCTTCCGATTCTATCTACCTTTCCTTCTTTTACCAGCATGCAGGTTTTGGTGATTCACCAGATCTAAACGATTACTTGTACCTTTATTTTCTCGACAAAAATGGCGTGTGGAATGAAGTATGGTCTAAAGAAGGAACAAGTGATTTAGCCACCAGCGGCACTTTTTCTTATGCCATGATTCCAATCAAAGACCCACTTTATTTGCACGATGCCTTTCAATTCAAGTTTCAAAGTTATGGCCGCCAATCGGGCAGTTATGATGTTTGGAATGTTGGCAACATGTACATGAACACAGGACGAACGATCAATAATCCTTTCGATCATAAAGATATTTGTATTTCTGATTTTTCTAAATCTATCCTGAAAGATTATACGGCCATGCCTTACCAACATTTCTTTACGAATCAAACAGCCTTTATCGTCAATGAGCTTTTTGTTGAATTCACGAATCAATCCTTAGATGTCACTACGGTGTATCCTCGTTTCCACTTGCATGATAATTTGGGCAACAATAGTATTACCACCTCTAATACCGAAAGCTTCCCTGTTCCAATCTCTAGAGATTCCTATTCATCTCCATTAGTACCCAGCACACTGACTAATGCAAATAAACCACTGTACATAACACATGACTATGTACTTGAAGACAATACTCTAATTGACCGAAATTACAAATACCAATCAAGTTCCAATAAAAACAATCTTCTCTTGGACTTCATGTCCAATAATAAAATAACAACTGGAACTACGCTTTATGATTATTACGCCTACGACGATAATACCGCAGAGTCTGCCTTTGGCAGTAACGCAGCGGGCTCTAAAATAGCCTTGCAATACAAAGCAGAGGCCATGGATACCCTAACGGATATTGACATTGCATTTGCTCAAAGTAAAGGTGGCAACTTAGACGGCTTAAAAATCTATTTGAAGGTTTGGAACAGTGATAAGACAATCGAACTAAGAAGTCAAATCATTACCATCGATTATGTCAATGCGATCAATTGCTATACACGCTATTTTTTAGAAGAACCATTAATACTACAAGCCGGTCAAGTATACCATATCGGTTACCAGCAAAATTTTAACATGTTACTTACCTTGGGTTTCGACCGCAACAATGACCATACCGATAAAATTTTTTACAGCGTAAGTGGTGGTTCATGGGTCAACTACAGCACTCAACCCGCTGTGGTTACAGGAAGCTTAATGATGCATCCTGTTTTTTCAAAAGGAGAAATTTTATTATCTATACAAGATCAGCCAGTCCTTGGGCAGAAAAAATCCTTAGAGTTATACCCTAATCCTGCATCCGATCAGATCACCGTTGTTAGTCAGGATGAACTATCCTACAAAGTCTTTTCGCTGTATGGCCTATTGATCGATACAGGAACACTGTCGATAGAAAAAAACAACAATGTACTGTCCTTGCAAAACTATGCCTCTGGCATGTACATCATTGTGGGTAGCGACAAAAACAACAATACCTACACTGCTCGTTTTATCAAGGAGTAATCAATTGCACTTTAAATACTCGGCTGGTAGCACTATACAAAGATGAACAGTACTACCAACCGAGTATTTTTCGTTTCAGGTCTAAAGTTGCTTTATGCTGTGCTGCTGAATACTCTAATTCTCATCAAACAATAAAAGGCCTCCTCTAATTCGAAAGCATTAACCCTGCACCTACTTCTCAAAAGCTTTTTTTTTAATAATGTGTGAATTATATAACATATTTTTTTTATTGTATAACTCATTAGAATAAATGAATTGCACTTTTATATGGAAATTAAATAGTCGTCAATAAGGAATAATAAAACTATACAATTATGTTAAAATGGACTGCAATATTTCTCGTAATAGCTGTTGTAGCTGCACTTTTTGGATTTACAGGTATTGCTGCAGGTGCAGCTTCTATCGCTAAAATTATATTTATTATTTTCATGTCCTTGGTTCTCATCACTGCAATTCTTGGAGTCACGGTTTTGAGAAAGAGTAAATAATTGATAGCCTATTAAAACCCATCACACATCATTGTAAGCTAACTCAAAAGTGTGATTATTATAACTTTCTTAGATTTCAAGATAATACCTCTCGCATTTTAAAGCAGTAGATCTATATCTATAATATTGCAGATATAGATCTACGCAAAACTTTAAATCCGAATGTCTTACAGTAAGCTTTTGGAGCAATGCAACAAGGTGAAAAATCGGCTAATTTTGTTATACCGAAATCAACTACTCTACATTTAAACTTAAAACCCATGGAAAAAAAACTGTATTCGGCAATGCTCGTGATTATAATAAGTGGCATTTTAAGCTCGTGTAGTGCTGTTGTTGGAATTTTTAAAACAGGGATGGGATTTGGCATTTTCATTAGCTTCACCATCATCATTATAATAGTTGCTTTTATTATCCGCTCATCCAATAATAAAAAATAAGCCGATTATTAAATGAACATTAAATTTCACTGTAAACTAAAATAAATAAGTCGTAGTAGAAACAATTAGTTACTTTAACATAGAGAATCCTACAGCAACTAAATGTAATTGTTTCTACCCTTATAAAAACAATGAGTAAACTAAAAAAAGGCCTTAAGATTTTCATCCTTGTTACCATAATCTTTTTGATTGTAGTAATCGCATTTATTTCGCCCATTACAGAATACCTCGTTGAAAAGTATGATAAAAAATACACGGGGCGACAAATTGAAATGGATTGGGCTTATGTAAACCCATTTACAGGATACCTCTATTTTAGCAACTTCAGAATTTACGAACTCGAAAGTGATAGCATTTTCTTTTCAGCAAATGGATTAAGTGCAAACATTGGCATGTATCCGCTATTTTTTAAAAATTATGAAATAAGCCAACTTACTCTTCATAAACCTAAAGGTGTAATTATTCAAAATAAAAAGCAATTCAATTTCAATAGTTTAATCGAACAATTTTCATCAAAAGACGAGTCCAAGAAAAATAAAGAGCCGCTACATTTAAGTATTCTTAACGTAAAAATAAATAATGGCGAATTATATTACCGAGAAATGGTAACTCCCATAAATTACTTCATTAAAAATCTAACTATAGAGAGTGATGGTTATCGTTGGGATGCAGATACTATTCCCGTCAAATTTTCTTTTTTATCGGGTATAGGCAGTGGTGCTATGAACGGAAATTTTACAATTAATTCAAAGAATAAGAATTATACGTTGGCAATACTTATTCATAAATTCGACTTAAACATTGTAGGACAATATATAAAGGATTTATCTAACTATGGCATTTTCAAAGCTTTTTTGGATGCTGACTTTAAATCGAAGGGAAGTCTTATTGACAGAGAAAATGTTACTCATTCAGGAAATATAAAAATTAGTGATTTCCATTTCGGCAAAACCCAGAAAGAAGATTTTGCTTCGTTTGATGAATTAGTAATAGCCATACATGAGGTTAGTCCTCGCAAATTCATATATTTTTTCGATTCTGTTTCTGTTAGCCACCCCTATTTTAAATACGAAAAATACGATCACTTAGATAATGTGCAAACCATGTTCGGCAAAAAGGGAGCTAATATTAAAGCTGCTAACGCAGACGATGAGAAGTTTAACTTAGTCATCGAAATAGCACAATACATAAAAGTATTATCAAAAAATTTCTTGCGAAGTAACTATAGGGTTGACCGCGTGGGAATATATAAGGGAGAAATAAAATTTGACGACTATTCTTTGAATGAAAAATTTTCTATAGAACTAGATCCATTCACTTTTACAGCTGACTCTGTAGATAAGGCTCACAAACGAGTGAATTTCAACTTAGCATCTGAAATTAAACCTTATGGAGATGTTACTTTGGATATAAGCATCAATCCAAAAGACAGCTCGGATTTTGATTTAACGTATCATTTTCAAAAAATACCTGCAGCCATGTTTAATCCCTATCTCATCAAATACTCATCATTCCCATTAGATAGAGGCACTATTGAGGTAAAAGGTTCCTGGAATGTAAACAATGGGAAGATAAAAAGTGATAATCATTTAGTTATAATAGACCCTAGAATTGGAGACCGGTTAAGAAATAAAAACTCAAACTGGTTACCCATGCGCTTTATTATGTTTTTTGTACGCGAGCGTGGAAATGTTATTGATTACGAAGTTCCGATAGAAGGTAATTTAAATGACCCGAACTTTAATTTTCGAGATGTGATCATTGACATACTTCAAAATATTTTCATAAAACCAGTGACTACACCTTACAGAGTAGAAGTAAAAAATGTAGAAACTGAAATTGAAAAGGCCTTGGCTGTCAAATGGCCAATGAATAGTAGTTTGCTTACATCTAAACAAGAAAGTTTCTTGAAAAAAATGGTTGTCTTTCTTGAAGAGAATCCTTTGGTATCAATTAACGTTCATCCTAATAATTATACACCAAAAGAAAAAGAATACATACTGCTTTTTGAAGCAAAGAAATTATATTTTATAAAATATAACAATGAAAAAAATCATTCTTTAACTAAAAATGATTCACTTGCAATTGAAAAAATGTCTATTAAGGATTCGTTATTTACGAACTATTTAAATGCGAAAGTTAATGACTCTATGATATTTACAGTGCAAGAAAAATGCAGCATACTTGTTGGAACAAACAAAATTGATGCTATATTCAACACATTGACCCTTCAACGAGAAAAGGTATTTATGCAATATTTCATCCAGAATAAAGTCAACAAACAAGTAAACTTTTTAAGTGCTAAAACAGTAGTTCCATTCAATGGCTATTCATTTTTTAAAATTGAATATGAAGGTGAATTTCCTGATTACTTAATACAAGCCCACAAAAAAATGAATGAGCTCAACAATGAAGCGCCTCGAGATAAATTTAGAAAGCAACGTCAAAAGAATAGAATAATACAATAACCTATTAAAGTATTGAATGTAAACCTATTTTTTAAGGTTTTTGCAATAGCAGTGTGATTGATATATTCTATCAATTCAAACATAGCATCAATCACTGCTTTTTTTTCATAAATTATTGGCTACACCAAAGCGAAGACCTCTTGAAAATATGTGAATGATATAACTAATTCAAAAAGTTGTATAACACAGTCGGTTCTATAATGCCACACCTTTGTGATGTTCAATTAGCTTATCATGATCATTTAATCGAAATAAAAAAGACCATAAATGCAATCAGGATAAATAAAAAAGCATTTAACTAAAGATTACATATTAATTAAACCTTTAACCTTATAAAAAAATGAACGAGCCGAAAACTAAGCCCACTCAAAGTGGCACTCAAAAAAAAAGCACCAGTAAAACGGAAGATGTTAACAGTAAAACCAAAAAAAAAGAATCGGATCCAGCACAAGGGTTACGTGAGTTATTTGTAGATGAATTGAAAGACATTTATTGGGCAGAGAAAGCACTAACTAAAGCAATTCCTAAAATGATTAAAAATGCCAGTTCGGATGAATTGATAGACGCACTTACTAGCCATTTAGCAGTAACGGAAGAGCACATTACAAGATTAGAAGAAGTTTTCTCTTCGATTGAAGTAAAGCCTCAGGCCAAAAAGTGTGAAGCAATGGAAGGCTTAATTAAAGAAGCAGGCGAAATAATGGAGAATACGGAAAAAGGAATGGTTCGAGATGCGGGTATTATTTTAGCAGGACAAAAAGTTGAACATTATGAAATAGCAACTTATGGTACACTTTGCACTTTTGCTAAAACACTAGGCGAAGAAGATGCGGCATCCTTACTTCAAGAAACATTAAATGAAGAAAAAGAAGCCGATGAAAAGCTTTCGGAGATCGCCGAATCTTTCATAAATGCTGCTGCAGTTTAATCAAATAATAACGCATCTAAAACAAAGAAAAAATGGAAAAGGTAAAATCAATTGAAGTATTAAACAGACTTATCGAAATAAACAACGATAGAATTGCTGGTTACGAAACTGCTTCAGAAGAAACGGAAGAATCTGACTTGAAAAATTTATTTTCAAGATTAAAGCAAACAAGCCTAAAGTGTAAATCAGAACTTACTAACGAAGTTGTTAAATTAGGAGGTGAGCCAACTGAAGGGACTAAAACAACGGGGAAATTTTTCAGGGTATGGATGGATATTAAATCTACACTTACCAGTAAAGACCGTAAAGCAATTTTGAACTCCTGTGAGTTTGGAGAAGACATCGCTGTCAATATTTATCAGAAAGTTTTAAGAGATGATCTTGAAGACATTAATGCTGAGCAACAGGCTATGATAGACACCCAATTTACACTGATTAAAGCAGACCATGATAAAGTGAAGGAGTTACGTGATGCGATGGTAGATGCTTATGAGCGTTAAATAAACAATTGAGTAATCACTTCATGGTAGGCAGTTTTTTGTTTGAAACTTTGTGTAGACTTCATTGGATATTCTAATTTCAAATAAAAACTGCCTGCTTTTTTTAAGCTCATGATTGAATGACAAATTTTACGGCTCGTTTTATCAAGGAGTAATCAATTGCACTTTAAACACTTCAGGAGTAAAGCACAATACAAAGATAATCAGTGCTAGCCAACCCAATATTTTTCGTTTGAGGTCTAATGGTTCCTCATGCTGTGCAGGTGGATGTTCGAGTCCTAAGAATCTACCCACCAAATAAGCAAATACCATCCACCCGTTAAATCCTAGCCATTGAGGAAGGAATGATTCAATTAAAAACTGCGTGGCAAATATACTCGTAGCAAAAAGTACGGCGGTCATTTTTTGTTGCATGAATACGCGCTCGTACATGCTGTATAAGAAATATACATAAGCAGCTGCAAACAAAATCATTTCAAAAGGACTGGCCGTGAAAAAATTAATGCCCAGTAAATTATCTTTAAACATCCCTACTCCAGCTAAGAGTAAGAAGGCCGTGAAAAAACTAATGGATATTTGTCGGTGTCTTCTGTACCCAAACAATCCATAGATGACATGCCCACCGTCTAACTGACCTACTGGCAATAAGTTTAAGGCAGTGAAAAACAAAGCCAAATACCCTGCAAACAATAAAGGGTAATGGAATAACTCAAAAGCATTCGGCATTAAACTCGGATCTGAAACCCATAGTTTGCCTAATAACCAAAACAATAAATTATTGCCTAAAGACATTTCCATGTAAGATTCTTGAGGCTTAAAAGCTTGTCTATGCCATTGCTTATCTGCTATCGAGCCTGACTTCTGAGCAGTATAAAAAGCAATAGAATCTGCTACTTTTTTCTGTTCAAAGTGAACAGAGTCCATGGAGCGCATGTGCTGATAGGTATACACTTCTTTCTCATACTCGTCTCCATAAAGTTTATATTCAGGATGAATTTTATAAATATGATCCCGTTCGGGTAAATGTGTAAGTCCATAAGAGATCACCAACACTGCAGCCACAAAGCCAGCCAAGGGACCAGCAATGCCAATATCAAACATCGCTTTTTTAGTTTTTATTGGTGACTTCATACGAATGAATGCACCAAACGTTCCTATACTTTGAATCAAGGGAGCCAAACCCTCTAATGAGGGTATGTAAAATGGTAAATAATAAGGTAATGTCGTATCGACTTTATAATACCTTGCCACAACATAATGTCCGAACTCATGAATACTCAGTATGCCTAAAAAGGCTAAAGAATAATCGAGTCCACTCCAAAAAAAATCCCAGCCACTCAAATCGGCATAGCCTATCCAGAAAGCACCTGATAAGGTCGTCGTGATCAACGTAAGGATAAATAAAAGTGCTTGTAGTAAGTAAGTACGGTTCGTATTATTCATAATTAAATAAGCTCAGAATAGATTGCTCAGGTGTGACCAAAGCCGTTTGAATGCCTACAGAGGAAGCACCTTTCAAGTTACTTGCATTATCGTCTAAAAACAAGGTCGTAGCAGGATTCAATTGAGCCTGCTGTAAAACAGCTTCATAAATTTCTTTTCCAGGTTTTAATAAGCCCATTTCAAAGGAAAGAAAAACCGTTTCAAACAAATGGGTTAAATCTTCACAGCCTGTGTCGCGGAGTAATATCTTATTCACCTCCCTATAGTGTATAGCGCTCGTATTACTGAGTAAAAACAAACGATAATCTTTTGAAAGCTGACGCAATAAATGCACCCGTTCTATGGGAATATGAAGTAGCAAAGCGAGGAATGCCTCTTCTATTTCTTCTGGGCTTGCTTTCAAGCCAAACGTTTGTGTTATCGCATGCAAGAACTGCTGATCATCGTACTGTCCTTTTTCATAGCTCAACAGTATGTCTGTATCGAATAATCCAGCTTTGATCTCTGCCGATGACTTGCCTGACAATACGGAGAATTGATCGAAACTACGCTGAAAATCAAGGTCTATGATAACCCCTCCCAAATCAAAGATGATCGCATCGATACCTTCTAATTTTAACATTTTTGAACTTTGTTTGTCAATGTGAACGCAAATATGTAAAATTGCATCCCAATCAAGAAATCTTTTCTTGATTTCGGGCCCTTAGCTCATTCGGTTAGAGCACCTGACTCATAATCAGGTGGTGGTTGGTTCGATTCCAACAGGGCCCACAAATGCAGTACTGAGATTCGAGTATGAAGGGATTGCACTCTCTACTCGCGCTTAAAGTTCCATACTAAGAAAAGACCGTTCCATCGCGAACGGTCTTTTTTTTGCCTTGATTTCCTATCTAAATAATTTTGCACTCTAAAGTCTTCCATCAATCGGCTCGATTGATGGAAGTAAGACCCACTTAGCTGCAGTATTGAGATTCGAGTATGGAGTATGGAAGGATTGCTCTCTGTACTCGCGCTCAAACTCCTCACTAAAAAAAAGACCGTTCATCACAAACGGTCTTTTTTTACTACTGTAGCTCAATCGAATGCTCTATTTCAGCATCTTGTATATGATCCATATCGCCATGATTGAGACGGCTATTAACAAAGCCATGGTATTTCCTTGAGATTGTTTTTTATCTGACATAATAGTATAAAGAGATTAATGTTTTTTAACGCTCTGTAGCCACTACTAAGGTTAGCTTGAGCTGATTAACGATATCTACCACTTTTATCAGTTGTTCTACCGATATTTCCTTGTCTGCTTTCAGTACCACTGTAATTTCATTGTTGTACTTATTAGCTTCAGCCGATAGCAATCCTTTTATGTTGAATTCATTGGCAGATACTCCTGCAACATACCAATGAAGATCTTTGTCAATAACAACACTGACAGGATGCTTAGGAATCGTTTTCCCAGTGGAAGAATGAGGCAATAATATCTTAATGGCTTCTGGACTGGCCATGGTTGATATCATTAGAAAGAACAACATCAGAAAGAATAAAATATCCGATAATGAAGAAGCTTCCAACGAGGAATGTCTTCTTCTACGTCTGTTTATTTTCATACGGACGGTTTATATAAGATGTCTAGAAAATCAGAAGTAGCCGTCTCCATTCCTGTTACAGCCTTATCAATTTTATTACTTAAGATAGTGTAGAAGATATATGCGATAATACCTACAATAAGTCCAGACGCAGACGTAACCATTTTTTCGTAAATTCCACCCGCTATGATGCCAATACTGATGTTGTCTGCAATAGAAATATTATAAAATGCCTTAATCATTCCAATAACAGTACCTAAGAATCCAAACATAGGAGCAATGGTTGCAATCGCAGACAAATAGGTTAAGCGTTCTTCCATCTTTGCTATTTCTATTCCGGCACTTTGTGCCAAAGAACTTTCAATATCACGCACTGGAGTACCCAATCTCGCTATACCTCTAGACAAAACCGTTGCTATAGGATACTTATGATCAGAACAATAATCAAGTGCTCCCTTTATATTACCTTCGAGCACTTTCTGCTTCACTCTATCTAGATATACCCGATCAATCGTTGCCGCATTTTTGATGTAAAAAAAACGCTCTATAAATACATAAACAGAAATTAAGGACAGCGCTAAAATAGGCAACATCACATAACCTCCTTTAAGTAGTAAATCAAGAATTGAAACCTGAGCAGCTTCTGGAGTAGAAGCAGTAGATACTATTTGCAACATCATCATCATGAAGTCCATGGTCTTTGTTTTTTATATACAGAATAATTTAACAGCATGCATAGAATACATACAGAATAGCAAAGCGAACATAATTCTTATCGAATAAAATAAGAGCATGTAAGCAGGCTGAGCAATACTAAAAACAGAGGATGAAACTAAGGGGCATTTATAACCCTGATGTATAAAAATAGGTTGCGAAAATAGGGTGATGCACAAGATGCAGCATCCGATAAAACAAAAAAAGAACTTGACAAATAACCATACTTTGCAAAAGAAATGGTAGCCCAGTAGTACGGAGAGAAATGACGCAGGTTAGATTCACCTTGTCCACATCCATTTTTTTCTGCTGTTATCCAACAGTCTTGATGTGGGTGTTTATTTCCAGAAACCTCAAGCGGTATTTTGCTTGAGGATGGATTCTTTGCTGAGGATGCATAGGATATGGTATTAAAACTACCAAAAACAACGATGATACTCACCAATGTCTTTGTGATTGTAATTATTAACCGATATCTTGACTTGAACTTATTCATTTCAAGGTTAAATTTAATGTTTTTTATAGTAACAAAAGCTATATAGTGAATGAATATAGTACATGAATTTTTACTTCAAAACACATCTTAGCACTACAAACTATGTTTTTCATCCTTTCCAAAACACTAGACTTCATCCTACTCCCTTATACATGGATATTAGCCTGTGCATTGTTGGCTGTATTCTTAAAACACAAAAGGGGTAAATACATTGCAGGTGTTTGTCTTATTTTACTACTGGTCGTATTGGGTAATTCTCTTCTTATTAATACACTTTTACGCCGTTGGGAAGTCCCTCCACAATCCATCGAAAAATTACCTGCTGGCTCGACCGCTATTATACTCACAGGCATCACGCAATTGGATAAAAAACCTTACGATAGAGTGTACTTTCAAAAAGGTGCCGATCGCGTTACGCAAGCCCTTCTACTCTATCGAAAAGGAAAAATTAAAAACATTATCATAACCGGTGGTTCAGGAAAATTACTCGGTGGCGGCAGAGCAGAAGCCAATGAATTGAAAAAATTCTTGATCGATTGCTCAATTCCTGATAGTTTAATTTTCATTGAAGATCAGGCCAAAAACACGCATGAAAATGCGATCTATACCCAAGCCTTGCTCCGCAAAGAAAAAATAGTAAAGCCTCCATACCTGTTGATCACATCAGCCTTTCACATGAGGCGATCACTCGGATGCTTTACGAAAGCAGGCATTCCATGCATCCCTTTCCCTGTCGATTATTACACATATGATGAGGTCAGCAATCCTCTTGATTATGTTATTCCTGAAGCAAAAAACATATCGAGCTTCTCTATATTGATCCGAGAGATGGTGGGCTATGCAACGTACTTCGCTATGGGTTATTTGTGATAATATAACGATGTATTTAACCCGCCATCAGAATCTCTTTGTTGAAGAATAGTACAGTATGGAGTGACAAGATCGAGGATTTTTTGTCCTTACTCGCGATCCATACTTTTTCTTTATTATTGTTCATGTAACGACGGGCTATGCCACATCGTTAAGGTATTACGCCCTTTCAGGGCTAGGGAGTTTCTCTTTCTCTTACTCTTTCTCCATACTCGCGCTCCATACTCCATACTCCACTATCCCCTATTCACTACAATTGTTTTAACATTGCAAAATTCTCTCAAGCCTTCTTCTGATAATTCTCTTCCATAACCTGAGTTTTTTACGCCCCCAAACGGTAAACTCGGATTCGATTTTACAATAGCATTAATAAACACACTACCAGCTTCAATACTTTGCTCGCACAAGGTTTGTTCATTGATGTCTTTCGTCCATACAGAAGCTCCTAATCCATACACCGAATCGTTCGCCAACGCAATAGCCTCTTCCACGGATTGTACTTTAAACAGACAAAAAACGGGACCGAATAATTCTTCGTGGTAAGCAGGCATTCCTTTTTTGATACCGGATAAAATGGTAATGGGAGCAAAACAAGGATGCGGCATAGCGTAAGTGTATTGAGCTTCTATTGTCGCTCCCTGCGTTACACTTTCATCCAATTGCTTTTTTAAGCCTTCTACCAAATCAATACGCGCCAACGGCCCTACATGAACGCTCGGATCGAAAGGGTCACCGATTTTCAATGCAGCGATTTCAGCTTTTAAAGCACGCAAGAATTCATCGTACACCGCCTCATGAACAATAAAACGTTTTGCCGCAATACAACTTTGACCGTTGTTGATTAAGCGAGATTTCATGGCCCAATGTGCGGCCTCTTTAATTTGCGCTGATGGCATGATGACAAAAGGATCATTTCCGCCTAATTCTAATACTTGTTTTTTTAAATGGTTACCAGCCAAGGCTGCCACTGCCTTTCCTGCCTGCTCACTACCCGTTAAAGAAACCCCTCTTACCCTACTGTCCGCCAATACTAAAGCTACTTGCGCTTCTGATATGAATATATTTTGATAAGTCCCAGGGCTAGCTCCAGCTTTCAAAAAAAGCTCCTCCAGTTTTAAAGCACATAAAGGGACATTAGGAGCATGTTTTAAGAGTATCGTATTTCCCGCTAAAAAAGCAGGTACCGCTAACCGTAAAACTTGCCAAAAGGGAAAATTCCACGGCATGATCCCAAGTATCACTCCCAATGGGACATATTCAACTTTTGCATATACAATCCCTTCCGAAACAATGCGAGGTTTAAGCCAAGTTGAAGCACGACTACTGTAAAAATTACACAGCACAATACATTTTTCAATTTCAGCCACAGCCTCTGCCAAAGGCTTCCCCATTTCCTGTGTCATGACAGTAGCCAAGAGTCTTTTATCGGCGTTCAATGCCTCGCCCAATACCTTAACAACAAGAATTCTTTCAGATAACGCACTGAATTTATGACGATTAAAAACCTCCCAAGCTCGGTCTAAGACAAAACCTACAGCTTCTTCGGCAAGAAAAGGCATTTGAAATAAACGCTCTTGAGTATAAGGATTCAAAGATTGAATTGGACGCATATTCCTGTTTTATAATTTTAAACCATTATACCATACCGCTTTCTAAGGAGCCTGAGTATTATGGCATAACAAGCATTAAATTGTTATGAATATTGGATATTCTCTGCATTATAGTTAAATTTGTCTATTATTGAAATTCCGTCAAAATGAATTCTAGGAAGAATCTACTTTTAGTGTTGGGCTTACTGTTAATTTTTACGCTTGATTCCATGGGTCAAGGCAAATATAACAACCCTAATCGAACACGATCAAGACATGTCAAAGGGTTTAAGAAAATTAAACACTATGAACTGCTTACTGTTTATGGAGGTTTAGGCTTCTCTACCTACTATGGCGACTTATGCGAAGGCATGGATTGCATGAAACTAAGACCTCAGTTTGGCATTGGAGCATTATATCGACTTCCTTATTTCTACGAAAGAGTTCACATCAAAACAGAACTCAACTATTTCAGACTGGCTGCGACAGATTACCACGAAGTACGTAATTTGAGCTTCCGATCCAATAACATTGAGTTGTATACTTCTGCGATGATCAGCTTATTTCCTTATGAGAAACACTTCAAAAGGAGGTCTAAATTTGATCCCTATCTATTTCTTGGCTTAGGCTTGGTCTATCACTCTGCACAAGCTGAATTGAACGGCACATGGTACAACCTAAGACCACTTCAAACAGAAGGTAAATCATACTCTCCTATTTCTCCAATGATCCCTTATGGTATAGGTACAAGATTTAACATGAGCGTCAACTGGAATGCTATGTTTGAAGCCGGTTATCGTTGGACATTTACAGATTACATGGACGATGTCAGCGGAGCTGGCTACAAAGATCCTAATTCATTTTCTGATCCTGTTGCCAAAGACTTGTCTTACAGAGGAACAAGAACTGGTCTAAAAACAAGAGGTAATCCTAATAAAAACGACGGGTATTTTGTATTCACAGCCCGCTTAACATATACCTTTTCTGAAGCTAACTTTGCTAAGTTTAGAGGAAAACAACATATCTTGAGGAAGTAGGTTTAGCTATCGATACTACGATTGCATAAAAAAAGGTGGCTTGTATTGTACAAGCCACCTTTTTTTATGCAATTCAGCATTACAAGGCAATAGAATATATTACACAAAAACGTATTCTCTACTTCCACTTTAAAGCTAATCGCTCTACTAAAAACCACGAGCACATGGCCAGTATCAAAGTCAATCCAAAGGTGAGTAATAGGTATTCATAACTCCCCAAATATCCTAACTGCACAAATACATTAACCACGAGCATATGGTATATGTATATGCCATAGGAGAAGTCTCTCCCCTTGAGTAATTTATTACTGTAACTCGTAGCAGTATAGGCAATAGAAATAACCATGATGGCTAGAATCAAGTTTGCTCCAAAGCCCCATAGATTAGGCCAGTAATCGGGAGTATACAACTGAGCCCAAGAAGAGAAGACTAAGCTGTATAGCAGGTAAAAAGCCAACCAATACCAACCTTTCCCTTCAATCATGTTTTTAAAATGCGCCCAATATTTATAGATAATCATTCCAAAGATAAAATTATACAGATAGGGCAATACAAAAACGCTCATGCATTTACTCAACAACTCTTCCTCTGGTAATGCTGAAGCCCAAACATATACACCTATCGAAATCCCCATAACGAATATCAACATCAAATACTGAATACGAACTCTTGTTGGTTGAAAAAATAGATAATAGAGAACAGGAATAATTGCATAGAATTGCAGCTCCAACGATATCGTCCATAAACTACCATTCGGAGTGCCTACCCCAAAGCTTCTTAATATATCGGGAGTATAAAACTGAAAAAAAGTAGCTTGTGCAAGAAGCCAAAGTACTATATCCTTACTTAGCAATTGATGCATATTGATAATGCCAAACGACAATAACAAACACAACGTTAAAAACAAACACGCCAACAATGCAGGATATATGCGGAGTATACGGTTATAGTAAAATTTAACGAATTGATTTTTATTACGCTCATAAGACCATAAAATCAAAAAGCCACTGATCGTAAAGAAAACAGGTACTCCAGGGAAAAACTTGATCAATTGTAAAAATGAATTAGTCGCATCGGAATACTGAACGTGCAAGTGCGCTCCAACATGAAGTACCATCACTTGAATAGCAGCAAGCAATCGGATTAAATCAAAATTATTTATTCTAGACATTGGCATTTTTCACGCTACTTTTTTTATCCTTTTAATAAACACAATGAAAATATAACTCTATTCATTTAACAAATCTAAATAACATGGCCGTCATTAACCAAGGGTAAAAGAGAAACTGCCCCCCTGTAAGATTACTTTCAAAAAATGGTATAATAAATACAGGTAGTACAAATAAAAAACGATCTGAATACTGTATAAAATAATTTCCTAAGGGATACAATATATATACGATCATAAAAAAAGCAAATACAATAATGCCTGATCCAAAAAACAGCTCAAGGTAAGAATTATGAACTCCAGATTTAATTCTAGCATAACTGGTATTCGGTTCAAAGACGGTAACTGCATCTTTAAATGAAAAAAGACCAAATCCTGTCAAATAAGTTTCAGGATGTTTATCCATTACCTCTATTCCTGTTTCTCTAGCCGTCCTTCGAGTATCCGCATATTCTTCATCATCCTCTAACTGCAATTCTGTTTTTTTTAATCTCGCACTTAAGGCAGTTTGCTCATCACTTAACTGATCATACACATAAAAAGATACTAATGTAACTAACGTCACCCTCAAAAAAACATTAATCGTATTGTGTCTTACAAGAAACACCAGACTTGAAATCGCAAAACATAGATAAGATGCCCTATTCCCACTAATTAACAATAAAAAAAAAGCGGGAATCACCATCAATAACCCCGCCCAACGATACCACTTAGGTAATTCATAATTTTTATTCAAATCGTAAAAAGTAAGAATAAAAAGTAAAGAAGCCCAGCCATAATGATTACTTGCGAAAGCTCCGTCTTCTTCTATTCCATAAATATTCTTAACACCTAATCCTCCATCTCCAAGTAAATACGAAACAACAGGTATAATATATGTGATATTTATAATGACAAGAAAATAGCACCAAATATCTTCTTTGGAATATTCTCTTTTCAAATACATCGCGACCAAAAACACATAAGCAAATGGCACAATAAACTGACTGGTTCTTTCTATTGTTCTAAAAATATTTTGACTAAACACCAACATAAATAGAATCATACCAATGAAAATAAGCAGAGAATATAATTCATTTTTAAAATACAGAAAATCAATTGGTTTAAGCTGAATAAAGGTATAGTAAATCGAGAATAAGAGAACCAAGGTTCTAAATGGAGTCATAATGGCATTACTCATCATACCTGTCATTACAGCAAAAGCATAACTCAAAATAACCAATAGGATATTAAAAGCGAGACCTCGTATAACTTTATCCTTCCAAATATTATCCATTGACTACTGTAGATGCTATTTCAATAAATCTATTAAACATCTTTTCTTTCGAGAACTGCGTTGAAAAAGCCATTGCTCGCTTTATTTTTTCTATTCTTAGCTCATCATTAGTTACACATTCAGTCAATGCGTCACGTAATGCAACAGGGTCTGATGGAGCTACAAGCCACCCATTATCCCCTCCTTCCAACACTTCTGGTATACCGCCAACACTTGTGGACACTACCGCTAATCCTCTAGACATTGCTTCTATATTAGCTACACCTAAAGCTTCCTTATGAGAAGGTACGCAAAAGATATCAGACTCTAACATGAGTGAATGAACTTCTAATGGTGTTTTTTGACTATAAAATGTGCAATTTAAAGACAAGCTAGTGGCTATTTTTTGCAATTCAATTATGCAATTGCGCCTTGGACCAACTACGGTTAAGTGGTATTCAAATGCTACAGCTGTTAATCCCTTAAACAAATCTAGTAATCCCCCTGTCTGATAATCTGTCTTTACAAACAAAATCTTAACTGGTCGTGTTAATGTTTTTATAGACTTCTTTTGAGTAGGAACTTCAATTGCTTTATACAAACGAACAGTCTTTAATAAGGGAATAGAATAAATAGCATTAAGCTCTCTTGTCATAAAATCGGAATTAGTAATTACCTTTTTCAAAAACAAGGTAGATAGATGTTCTAGCTGCTTAAATACAAATCTCTTAAAAGGTGATTTTCTAGCAAACACATTATATAGTGTAGCATGAGCATTACTATAATCATTCACCATACCTAAAGTTTTAGAAAAAAAGGCGGCACTCCATAGCCCTACAAATGCATTATTATATACAAGTAAATCAAATTGAAATTCTACTTTCCTTAGTCGCATAGCTTCATGATGGTATTGAAACATGCGAATAATCTGTCCCAAAGGTTTTAAAAAAAATGGAATAGAAAGCTTTAATGGGTGCACTAAATGATTGGAAGAATTGCTAACGTCTTCAGTAAGCACGTGAACTTCATGTTCAGGATATACCTCATTGATTTTTAAAATAAGGTTAGCAAATTTAGCGGGTCCATTTGTGATATTTTCAAACGCATTAGTACACAGAAGAATTTTCATACATGACATTCAACTAATTTACGTTCTATTTTCTCCCAACAATAATTTTCTTTCAATGCTTCGTGAAAGATAAACGTTCCTTTCTTTGCAATCAATTCGTTATGAAACTCATCAATAGACTCTAAATCGAACTTAGGAATAACAATTCCTAAGTGATGCTCTTTTACAAATTCTGCTACTTTAACTTCCTTGTTTATTATGACAGGTGTTTGCACTTGTATTGCATCGTATATTTTATTAGGACTTGCATTGATGTTATTTTCATGAATGGGAGCATATACACATAAAATATAATCTGCTAGAGCAGCCAGGCTCAAACTTTCAGACTGAGTAATTACTCCCCAATACTTTACCTTTGAATTTTCAGCGAGCTCCTTTGTGATACCATCTGCAAACCACCCTGCCATCCATAGTTCAACATCATCGTAGGTTTCAACTAAAGCCTTCACAAGTGCAGTACCTCTTCCACTACCCATCCAACCTGTATAGAAAAGAATAACCTTATCGCTGGGTTTGCCTTTTTCAAAAGAAACACGCTGAGGATAATTTTCTACCACCACTACTTTTTTTTGTGTATATGAGGGCATTAAGGATTTTCGATTGTGATCAGTAACCACTATTTTATTCGTAGGAAAGAATAACACTCTGCGAATGCATTCAACCAACCATCCTCTGTATGATATTTTTAAAAAAAAGGAATCGAATAAATCAACTACCGTGTATTTGAATATACAAAGCGGATACATGGCTAGTAACAAATGTTCATTGATCAAGTGAATCGAATGATAGTTACTGGTTAAAACTAAACGATAAACCTTACTGATTAACTTAACCCAAGACCACAATGATTTTCTTTTGCCATTAATAAGATAAAAATGCTTACAGTAAGGTTTAGCGAATGTTTTTCCTTCAAACCCAATCCCAATAAAATCAACATCAAATTCTTGAGACAAGGTATTTACCTCCTTGTTTATGCGGGTATCGGATCCATCATTGGTAGATATATATAATAATCTTTTTTTAGCCATGATAAAACGCAATTCTATATATACAAAACCAATAATTCTGCGGTTTTGACGCTTATTTTAACGTAACTAAGATAATATATTTAATATTATAATGAGGCCTTTTTGATAAGAAAATCAACAATTCGGTCTGTTGCTTTTCCATCTCCGTAGGGATTATGAGCTTGACTCATCTGCTGATACAACAAAGGCGAAGTGATTAATGCTGTAACACCAGCTATAATATTTACCTTGTTAGCACCTACTAGCTTGACCGTACCTGCATCTAAGGCTTCTGGTCTTTCAGTTGTATCTCTCATTACCAATACTGGTTTTCCTATCGAAGGCGCTTCCTCTTGTACTCCACCCGAGTCGGTAAGAATAGCCCAAGATTTCTTCATGGCATACACAAAGTCAGGATAAGACAAAGGCTCCGTTAAATGCACATTGGAAATACCTTCTAAAATTTCAAAGACGGGTTTCTGTACATTAGGATTTAAATGGACAGGATAAACAATATGAAGGTTGGGAAAAGTAGTCGCCAATTCTTTTAAGGCATGACAAATTTCTAAAAAACCTGATCCAAAATTTTCACGACGATGCCCTGTCACCAATAAGATTTGAGCGTCAGAAGAAAACAAGGTTCTCAGTTTTTGATTCTTCACCTCCAAAGAAAAATCAGACACTTTATCTTTGGCAAACAATAAAGAATCTAACACAGTATTACCTGTTTCAATAATGTATTCTGGGTTCACTCCTTCTCGTAGTAAATTTTCAACATTCCTACGAGTAGGTGCAAAATGCCAGTTAGCGAGTCTTCCTGTTAATATACGGTTAGCCTCTTCAGGAAATGGAGAAAGTATGTCACCTGTACGTAATCCTGCTTCTACATGACCTACCTTAATGCCTGCGTAAAAGGCAGCTAACGCTGTCGCAAAACAGGTTGTTGTATCTCCGTGTACTAACACTAAATCGGGCTTAAACTCTTCTTGAAAAATAGTTCTCATCCCGTAAAGTACACGAGACGTAATATCCGTCAAGTCCTGTCCTGGTTTCATTAAATCAAGATCATAGTCTGCCTTTATTTCAAAGAAGTCCATGACTTGGTCTAACATCTGACGATGCTGTGCCGTGATGCATATTTTATGTTCAATACCTTTTTGATTAGCCAATTTACGAGCCAACACAGCCATCTTAATGGCTTCTGGACGAGTACCAAAAACAGAAAGTATTTTCATTACACTAAAGATTCATAAACCAATAACTTACGAACACCTTCTTTTAAATCGGTAGCAGGTTGATAGCCTATTAATTCTAAGAGTTTAGCATTGGAGCCTACCTGAACTAACTTATCGGCTTTTCTATACCTCGCTAGATCTTCCTTTACGTGAATATTTCTACCTGTAAGTTTCGCAATCAATGCGATCATCTCTTCTACTGAAGCATGACTACCACTACACAAATTGACAACTTCTATCGCCTCACCTTTTTGTCTATCGGCTAAGGCAATAATGGCATGTGCTACATCTTCGGTAAATACCATGTCTCTACGTGGTTTGATATTACCAAGAGACAAGGTATCGGAAACTTTTAACTGCTGTATAATTTCTGGAAGAATGTGAGCATTCGTCTCTCTTGGACCATAGGTGTTAAATAACCTGAACAAGGTAAATTTCAGGGTCGGATTATTTTGAGCATAGAGAGAGGTAATATCTTCTACATGCTTCTTCGTCCAGCCATAAATATCAACTGGAGCAATCGTAGATCCATATTCTGTTAAATGCTCTGGAGAATCGCCGTACACCGCACCACTTGAAGCTATAACGGTATGCGCAACCTTATAACGTTCTGCCATCCTCAATACATTGACCGTACCTTCAACATTGACAGCAATCGTATTGGCTGGATTTTGATTACACTCTGGTATAAAATGAATGGCTGCTAAATGAATCAACACATCTGGTTTTTCAGATGCCATCACGTGATCTAGTCCATCATAATCTCTAATGTCCACCTCATACAACTTCACCGCCTTTAAATCTTCAATGTCTGGAGCAGTTCTATTTTTATTATCAATAATAAAAACTTGTCTTTGCTGCGACAACAATTGACGGACTACTTCATTCCCAATAAAACCGACACCTCCAATAACTCCTATTTTCATTTTACGATTGTTTCATACACAGACTTCAATACTTCAGCTACTTTTTTAGGAGCATGCATAACTTCAACCCTCTCCTTGCACAACAATCCAAGCTTGGTTAAATCTTGACTATGGAAAAAGTGTTGAATAGTTTTCTCCAAGTCTTCTTGGTCTAATTCTTTATAACTAAATAATGCTGCGAAAGGAACTAGTTCTTTTAAGACTTCTTTTTCAGGAGCCATAATACAACAAGCGTAACCCATGGCCATGACAACAGATCCTGGATTCATCGGTTCATCGGTATAATTTAAAACCACACCATTGCTCGCATTAAAATAATATTGCAATTCCTCCTCTGCAACAAACCTATTTTCAATGATCACTCGTCCTATTCCTGTACTCAAACTTATTTCTTTTAACTCGTTTAACAAAGCTTCATCCGAACATTTACCAGCTATTAACAATACATCTAAATTTGATGTTGCAACACTCTTAAATCCTGCAATGAGGCTGCCTAAGCCTTTGTATCTGTTTATTCGACCTAAACTCAGTAGTACCCTCGCCTCTTCCGACACGTTTAATTTCCTTCTTGCTTCTGCCTGCGTAATGACATTTTGATAGACCGACAAATAATTAACATGAGGCACTACTGCCGTTAGTCCATTTTTTTTTATTTGGTAATGTGCTCGAAACAGTTGTAGCGAAGCGTTACTCATACACACAATCGCATCGGATCGCTTCACTATTTTTTGAATCCAAAACTTTTCCTCTTTAATTTCTAGTGCCGTATGAGCTTCATGAGAAACTAAATTTTCTACGGAATAAACTAATTTGCGACGATTCAAGACCCATGATGATAAAACAAATGCAATCCGTTTAAATAAGGTAGCGAACTTACCATGACCTCTATAAAAATCGTGTGGCCAAAAAAAATGAATGACGTCAACATCCGTTCGTAGTAATTGAAAAAAGGAAAGAAACTTCCATTTGCTCTTATACAAAGGAACCACTTCTAATCCTGAAGACTCTAACGCCTCCTTAATGAGTTGCTGATATGGATTTTGTTGATTGCCGTATGGGAAAAGCCCTATTTTCATATGCTATGCTTATTGAAACCAAGGGCGAAAATATTTCACGTACTTCAAATTGGAACGACGTTGACCAATAATTTTAGCGGGAACTCCTCCAACAATAGCTAAAGGAGGAACATCTTTTGTGACCACGGCATTACTGGCTACCACGGCTCCTCTACCTATTCTCACGCCAGGAAGAATGGTAACTCTAGAAGCAATCCAAACATAATCTTCTATTACTACATTTCCTCCACAATCTTTGTGATAGTCGTCATGCACATCGTGCTCTAAAGTCCAGATATTCGTTTCTTGTGCTATATCGACATTGTTTCCAATGATCAACTTACCACCCCTTCCATCCAAAAGTACATTTCTATTAATGACCACATGATCACCGAGAGAAATTTGAGAAGGTTTCCTCAACTCTAATCCCATCAAGATACTAGGAGAAATACCACACTGTCCGAGGATATTTTTATACACGACATTTCTCAAACTATGAAACGGGATTCTTGAAATGAATCTGTTCAAAAAACACATAAGTAAACTATACAAAAAAGAGTTTATGGTCTTCATAAAGAAAAAACTTCCAAGCGATAAATCACTTGGAAGTTAATGATTGGTTTCAGTCTTTTTATTCTTTTACAACTTTCACTTTTGATACTGTTCCATCATCAAAGGCTACTTGGAGCATATACACTCCTTTAGAAAGCGCGGAAGTATTTACAAATCCATCGGCAGTAGCCTTGAGTTCTATAGCTTGACCAGCCATATCAAATGCAGACACACTTGATATACCAACCCCTGAATTTCCTGACACTTGAATGTAATCTGCAAATGGATTCGGACCAAAGGCTACAACAAAAGTCGGTTGTGATAATGGATCGGCAACCGAAGATCCTGTAGCGAAAGGACTTGAGGCCATACGAGGGGTTGTATTGGTTGTTACCGTAATGATAGGACTCCATGCACTATACAAGCCAGATGCCGTAATTTTAACACGTACCCTTACATAATATGTATTATTACGCACTAACACTAGAGCAACACCTCCTTGTGGATTTGTGGTTGAGACTTGAATTAAGCCTCCAGAATTAAACGTATTTACCAAATCAGCTTCATAATAATAAGTTAATTCCGATGTAGGATAATTAGATGCCGTATAGAAGTAAGTACCATAGTTAATTGCAGATCCACTAGATGGAGAAGAAATGGTTGCTGTAGGTGTGCCATTTAAGACGAAATTATACACAGTACCCTTAAACGATAATCCATTCACACGTGCTCTTGCATAGAGTGCTACTCCTCTGTTCGTAACCCCTGAAACATCGAAATTTGTTCCCGTCTGAGTAACATTATAGACGATAGCGCTAAAGTTTGAGGTTGTACTTAACTGGAGGTTATAACTTGTAGCACCAGAGGTTAATGCCGCTTTGATGACATAGGTTGGAGCGTAAGTTGTACCGTTAACCACATTGGTTAAATTAACGGCTGGAGTACCCGTATTAATGGTTATATACGAACTATATGCTCCAGTTTGTGAACCATTTTTAGACCTTACTCTGAAATAATAAAGTGTATTCAAATTCAAGGCAGACTGCCCAGGCTTACCAGCATAATCATACACATAATAACTAGGGTTAATATTTGCGTCAGGGGGACTGATCGTATAAAGTGCTGGAGAGAAACTGGAGTTCGTACTTATTTGTATATCATAGCCCGTTGCGCCATTGACTTTATTAATCCATAATTTAAATCCACTACGGTTCATTACACTACCCGATGTAGGAGATGCAAAAGAAGCCGTTCCTATGCTTGTTGTGAAATTTTTCACATTCGCAGGAGAAGTCCAAGGCCCTGTTAGTCCTCCATCTGTTGCTCTTGCCCTTATATAATAAACTGTAGACGATAAAAAAGGAGGGGTAGGATAAAATATGCCATGTGTTGTGCTACTTCCGTTTACCAAATTAACCGTATTAAAAGCCGGGGAAGTATCAAACTGAAACTCGTATAGAGTTGCTGCACCTACGGTAGAAGTGTAAAACCATGCATTAGCAGTCATTACCGTACCGTTGGCAATGGTAGGTATGGTCTCAGGAACAGTACTTGTAATGGTAATGGTCTTATAACCATAATAACCTGGTGTACTTGCATTGCTCGTAGTTCTGAGGTAATAAGTAGCACCGTAAGTTAGACCCGACACATAGAAATTTCTTAGCGCGCTGGTTTGACTTCTTACTGGAGCTGTTGAATACGTAGGATCGCTCCATACTTCAATCGTATAACTCGTTGCTCCATCAGAAGAAACTGTAATGGTAAAGTTCGGATTTAAGTTCGAACTTGTTGTAGGTGACCAGAAAATCGGATTCGAAAAAACCGAAGAACTTGCTACTACAATAATTGCTAAAATTTGTATAATTTTCTTCATAAGAATCCAAAGTGTGTTATAACACACATAGTGATTTAACTGCTAATACGGTCTTCAATTACAATTCGTTACGTTTGACATTAAGTAAACTAAATTCACCTAATAACTTCAATAATAGCAAATGTACTAAAACTATCACTAATGAAAAAGAAGTTAGTTTAAACGCTAAATCAAGGCCATTTATCGACGAAAATATGACATTCAGTTCATTTCCGTAGTGATATAGCAATCCAGCCACTGAATAAGTACCTACAAACAATAGACTGTATTTTATAACAATAAGTTTAAGACCGACTAACCTTAAATGTTGTTTCAGATGGACAATCAATATAGATGCCATATTTAAAAGGCCTAAATTAAACAAGATGGCAAAGGTCAGTCCAGCTTCTCCCCATAATTTTGTTAAGCAATAAATACTGGCAGCAGATAATAGTTGACATACAATCCAAGCAAAGTAAAGTATTTTCACCTCCCCATGACTAATGGCGATTTTTCGGTACACTCCACCAATAGAGGAAAATATTAGCGTAGCAAAATTAGCAATCAAATACGTAGCTCCTAATGCGAGTACCCCCGGGTTTGTGTTTTTAAACCATATCAGCATGAGTATATCTTTTCCAGACCAATACACTAAAGAGATGACAAGAATATAGATGGCAAGGTATAAACGAATCGCATTCGGCACCAAACTATCTTGTTGAAGATTATTACTTACGTTACGTGAGTACTTGCTGAAGAAATAAGTTTGTATTGGCTGCACTAAGAAACCAGTTGCTTTAACATACAACTGCTGAGCGTACGAAAAAACCGCATAGGTACCTTGCGGTAGCAGCGTTGCGCAAGCGGTAATCACAATGTTATAAAACTGACTAGCCAATACATAACCGAAGGTTACCATCATGTTGCGAAAAAAAAGCATGCGATTAAAATAAGCAACGGACAAAACCCATTTGTGCCTGTATCCATAACGATTCATCATAAAAAGATATACCACGGCTTCTACTATTTTTCCAATAAAAATGGATACAACTAAAACCCATACACCCCAATATTCATGAAACACAATCAGTAGCACCACCGACACTACGCTGTTGATTACCCCTACAAACTCAACCCTCCCAAACTTACCTTCTGCATTAAACCACGTTGCAACAAACGAGGTCATGATGAGTAAAAAAATTAAAGGAAGAAAGGTGATAAAAATACGAGCAGTAAACACTTGTTGAGCTAGATCAAAGCCTGGAGCAATTAAGCCCACCAAGACGTCTTTCAATAAAAAAACAACCAGTAGGCCAAGACCTAAATATATACCCACTGTGTTTATAACAATTGAAAAAACGACATGAGCAGCTTCAACGCCTCTTTCTACTTTAATTTTATGATACACAGGTAAAAGAATTTCAGATAGCTGCCCAGCCTGCATAAGCGAGACTACTAAATACATAAGGGAAGCAGCTACAAAGTATGCTTCTACCGCTGGAGAGGTGCCAAAATAATTAACTTGAAGTATGGAATACAATAAGCCTGATAAAGAAGCTAAGATCTTTAACAAGGTCATGATGCTAATATGTTTAACAGCGCTCTTCACCTCTATCTAATCCCAAAACACAAAATCTTGTAGATCCTTTTTATCTAAGGCTTTAATGACTTTAACAATTTCTTCTGTTTGCTCTAATTCATTGAATGAGGAAGCTGTATAACCATTGAATACACCTTCTTGTATTTGCATAGGCATAGGCTTTTGATATAAAAACATCATCATGTAAAAATATTTTTTAGACAACATTACTTGGTCTGGTAAAATATTCCCTGTTTTTAATAACTCGTTCAAGGTATTGAAGTAGTTATGTTCGGAGCTAATATCATAGGTAAATCCTTTTCCCCTGTAATGCGTTTCCGAAATCAATACCGCAGGTTTTCCCTCTATCGCCATTTCTAAACCAACAGTAGAAGTATGAATAACTCCAATGTCTGTCATTTCTAATACACTGAATGAATTAACATTTTCCGAGGCATCTAGAATCGTAACGTTAAATGGCATGGAAGGTATGCTTTCTATAATTAACTGTTTGTATGTCTCATTCGTGCCTAATACTTTTTCTGCGGGATGAGTCCTTACCACTACGTGTACATGAGCATGAGCAGCATAATAAGTAATTGTTTTTACTACACATTCCAACATCGAAGAGAAGGCTAGGTCTCTAGATACATTGGCGGCATCCCATATTAAATTCGTAAATAAAGTGATCACCTTTTTATCTTTGGAAATGCCTAACCTCGCTTTCAATAAGTCAATGTCAAGCTCTTTGGCATTGAAATTATAAGCATAGGCATCATTTTTTTGCAACTCTCTTTCTGCAAGGTATTCCTCTACTCTATTGGCTTCTTGCTTCGACAGCTCCCTGTCTGAATACCTATCCCACGCCGTTGTAAAATCCCAAATGGGTGCGGGTAGGTTTAAATTAAAATTAGCGGTTGCTTTTCGTTTACCGCGATCATAGCTTACAAAATCTTTCGCGTTCAACTTACAGTATTCTACAATAGGTCCCCATGAAGAATAAATTCCATGCGAAAAAAACATATAACGGTAGTTCTGCTTTTGATCCAATGTTTTTACATACAAATAGCTGGTTAATGCAGATTTTAAATAGCGAAATGCTATTTGTTTCGCATCACTGCCATAATTTAAAGACTTATAATACCGATACATGACGCCAGAAATAATATTTCCAAAATCAATTCCATCTAGTTTAAAGTGCAATAACTCTTCTAAGCTTTTCCCCTCTAAATTATATTTATGCAACTCCTGTCCCGTAATCGTGTGACACCGAATCCCTGCATGCTCAAGCATGTATTTAGATCTTTTACTACAGCTTTCACAGGCTATTTTTTTACCTACCGTTTCTAATCTCTCCTTAGTTAGAACTTCACATGCTTCAAAGATTCCGTCGCAGATTACATAATCGACTTCATAACCTTCCTTTTGAAGCAGATGCGCCAATAACATTTCATGACGAGAATTGTAAACAGATCCAATAACAGAATAAACTAATACCTTTCCTTTCGCATGAACGATACTCCCTCCAACTTTATTGTTTTTAAAAAAAACACTTAAATAGCGTCCCTCAATAAAAAGTCGAAGACGTTGGTATATTTTTTTTATGAAAGGATTTTTTACATCCGGCAATATTCTTCTCATGAGTCGATATCAATCCTTAATAATTTTTCATTGTATTTTCTTACCAAGCAGTCCATCCTCCATCTACTACAAGATTCGCTCCTGTCATATAGGAAGATGCGTCCGACATTAAAAAGGCTATGGCACCTTGGTAATCTTCAGGAGATGCCATTCTTTTTAACGGTGTTAGACGCGTATAGTTTTCTAGGAATTCTGGTGTTTGGTTGTTGTAAACACCTCCAGGGCTTAAGGTATTTACTCGTATTCCATGCTCGGCAAGATGAGTCGCCATGTATCGGCTTAAATTAATAAGAGCAGCTTTTGAGGAAGCATAAGCAACAGGAGAGTTTATACCCGAATCACCATAAATAGATTTATTAGGACTTACATTACCATAAGTAGAAGAAATATTAACAATTACTCCACTCCCATATTTTTTCATGTAGGGCAAAACAGATTGACTGGTTAAGAAAGTGCCCTTCAAATTAACATCGTGAACCAAGTCCCACGCTTCTATTGGATAATCTTCGAAGCCTGCAAAAAAATTAGAGTTCGTATCTAGTTTTCTAGTATTTCCTTTATAATGAAAGGAGTTGACTAAGCCATATACAGGACCGAAATCATCGTACACTTTTTTAAAAAAAGCTACCACTTCATCTTTCTCTGTCACATTGATAGTCCTTACAACTATCTTATCTCGTAACACTTTATTGCTCAATGCATTTACTTTAGCTTGAGCCATTTCTTCATCAATGTCAGCCAAAATTACTTGTGCCCCAGCATCGGCTAATATCTCGCAAAAGGAGAATCCTATTTGCCCTGCACCACCTGCAACGACAATGACACGGTTCGTTAAATCAAATAACTTTAATATCTTTTCCATTGTACTTTTTATAAAGAAATACGTTTTTTACATGAAGCCGACTCATGCATAGCAAGCATTAATCGGGTATTATTGAATGCGTGTTTTTGATCTAAGTCGTGATGTAGAGATTGGATTTTAAGCAATTCAAAAAAAGCTTTCAACTCATCTATATACAATTGATTCACGTTGTAATCCGTTAACACAAACTCTTGTTTTTTTTCTTTATGTTTTAGCACAACAAGTTTGTTATCATGCCAATTCCATATTACTTTTCCTTCGTCGAATAAAATTTTAATATTTCGATCGTAATCTTTTTGCAAATAATCTAAGTGTAAACTGACAGATTTATTTGAATAGCTAAACAATGCTTCACATTGTTCTTCTACTTCAATTTTTAAGGTGTTAAAATTATAAGCCTCACAGTAGACTGTTTTGGGGTCTCCAAAAAAATACTGGATAAGATCCAATTCATGTGTAATTGTATTGATCACACCTCCTCCTAATTCTTTTCTCGAGGCATAACTAGTCTTATAATCTTCCCAAGGATGCCAATAAGGCAAAAAACTTCCAAACTCTAATCTTGCACTATGCACGCTCCCAAGACTACCATCATCGATAATCTCTTTTATTTTACAAACCAAAGGATGAAAGCGAAGCATGAATCCGATAAAAAAAACTTTTGGATAATTCGCTAGTATTGATTGAGATTCGTTTAAGTATTCTTGAGAGTGAATGAGCGGCTTTTCTATAAATATTGAGGCGTTCTGACCAACAGCAAATTTCAACCCCTCGTTGTGCAATGCCGTAGGAGTACAAATAAGCACGGTATCAAAATTATATTTTGATGCCTCATTGTAGGAGGTAATAACTTTAACATTCAACTCTCGCTCAAACTGCTCATCAACTTCTCTTTTGAGACAATAAATATGATGCTCCCCTATTTCATGAAGATTTTGTATATGTCGTTTACCGATAGACCCACCACCAATCACTAAGATCATAACTGCCATTTGTAATTACTTTTAATCAAACGAGCAGGGTTACCAGCATATAAAGAATAAGGCTCTGTCTCCCCGAAAACAATAGAACCAGCAGCGATCACTGTACCATCTGCTATTTTTGCACCTTTATAAATCTTACAATCAGAACCGATCCAAACATGATTACCGATAATAATAGAAGCGTCTTTTAGACTTTCGGTTTTATGAAGATTATCATCCATAACCGTACACCCCCAAGCGATAGCACAATGATTTCCTATTATAATGTCGTGCTTACAAATCACAATGCAATTAGGGTTCAAATAGGAATAATCTCCAATTGTAAAATTTCCATCTACTTGAATTGCACAACCTTTATGAATACGAGATAATTTGCCAATTTTAAATGTCCCTGTTACAATTAAACTACCAGGCCTAGGGTTAAGCAACCTTGTTGTCTCGTTGTTAATAGAGCCGACATAAGCACCCAAAGCTTGTATCGTTCCTTCGTTAAGGAAAAACAAATCTAGACCAAGCTTCAGCTTTCCTCTATTTAATATATTATAATATATATTTTTAAGATAGATCATTTACTGATTTAGGTTACGCACCTGTGAATGGTATAACTCTAATGCATGTTCTAATAAATCCGCCTGCACTAGGTACCTTTCCACAAAACATCTAAACGCACCATCACCACCTTTTACAGGAATCACCCAATCCACTAATTTTTGAATGTATTGGGGAGCATTGATGGGTGTAGCACTTATTCCTACAGCTTTCAGTAAAGAAATATCATTTATATCATCTCCTATATAAGCCAATTCATCCATTGAAATTCCAAGCGATGCACAAAGTTCTTCTGCTACCATAAGCTTATCCTTTACACCCATGTAAAGATGATTAACTTTTAATTTCTCCGCTCTTTTTCTTACAATTTCAGTATCTTCTCCTGTGATGATAGCGAGAGGAATATTCAGTAATCTTAAAAACAAAACGCCTGCACTATCTGAGGTGTTAAATTTTTTCCATTCATTTCCAGATTGGTCATAATACATTCCTCCATCTGTCCAGACTCCATCTATATCGGTTATGAATAATTTTATTTTTCCCTTCATTCGAAATCAGTAGTATATATCGTACAATCTGATGCGATATCGTTCAATGCTTTTCTACCAATCACCACATTACGCTCTCTCCATTTAAGACCAGTACCTGGGCTTTTTAACGTAAGCATTTCTTCCGATAATACCTCTCCCTTTTTTATAAGGACTTTACTGGTTAAACTGCGTGCCAATTTTTCTTTCGCGGCCTTCGTTGATGGATTAATGTCTTTGATTCCATCCCCCATAGCCAATTCAACTGCTCTTATATAATCGATGAGTTTCCTAAGTCCAGATTCTTCCAAAGATCCCGGCTGATCTGTACCTTTCATCGTCCTATCTAAGGTTACATGTTTTTCAATCATCACCGCACCTAAAACAGATGCCGCTGTAGAAACAACAATACCCGAAGTGTGGTCAGACAATCCAACAATGCATCCAAACTTTTCTTCCAAGGTCTTCATGGCATTCAGATTAACATTATTAAGTGCACATGGATACTCAGAAGTACATTGCATAATGACCACTGAATCTTTAGGTAGATTAAGCGCAGTCAAAGCATCGGTAATGTCATCTATATCTGCCATCCCTGTAGAAATAATTATTTTCTTGCCCGTTTTACCTAAGCGTTCGAGCAAAGGGATGTTCGTTAAATCTCTAGATGCTACCTTATAAAAAGGACAACCTATTCTTTCTAACAATTCTACAGATGGCACGTCACATGGCGTACAAAAGTAAGTGATCCCCAAAGACCTAGCATATTCGATGAGTTCAAAATGTTGTTCTTCATTCAATTCTAAGAACATGCGGTGTTCTCCATACGTATTACCAAAAGAATTGGGGTTGTCGTAAGGTTTATCAAACGCTTCTTTGGTCAATTCTGAAGGAATATCTCTTTTCTGAAACTTCACAGCATTGGCACCACAACGAATGGCCATATCGATTAGTTTTTTGGCAATCGTAATATTCCCATTATGATTTTGTCCAATTTCTGCAATCACATAGCAAGGAAGTCCTTTACCTACTTCTATACCATCAAAATCTAAATGGAAACTATCGATTGTATTTTGAACAATATGAACATTTGCATCAAGCCATGAGTAAACATTTTGAATAGACGGTTGTATGCATTCTTCTTCAAGATACTCGTACATCCGTTCAAAACGACTCAGGTCTTCAGCCGTATCTACAGTAAGAAATTTTTCTAAATCGAATCGTACATTATAAAAATCTTTCGGTAGTGTATTTAAACTAAACAATGCTTTATTCTTTCTTAAGAAAGGAGTAACATGTTCTCTGTCAAAATTTGCATTTGCAAGTTTATTCGCTTCAAGTAAAGCTCCTACACGAATAAATTCAGGAACAATATGAGATAAGCCTTCGACGTGTGTATAATCGAAATTACCTTCTACATGTAAGTCAAATGCCTTTTTTGTCGCTTCTATATAATTGAGCGGATTATCTGCCGTAAACCGAATCAAGCAGTCTGACTCATTTAAATCAGATACGGCTTGTGAAAATCGATTGAGTACATCCAATGCATCGCCTCTGTATACTTTAACATTCAAGGCCAAGGATGCTGCCTCAATAGGATCATCTGCACTGCCTTGAGTAGTAGCCACAACAATATCATCAATAAACGGTATAGCTTTTACAGACTCTATTACTCTATATAACAAAGGAACTCCGTGTACAGCCATTAGGGATTTCCCTCTAAGTCTTTGACTTAGCATTCTGGCTTGTATTACAGCACGTACTTTCATAGTTTAAACAATTCTTTTTCTGTTATTATTCTTGTTGATTAATGAAAATTATTTTTTCCTTTTAAACCAACGCCATACTGATTTATCATTGTTATCGTAATAACCATAACCATAGCTATAACCTCCATAGCTATAGCCTCCATAACCAAGAGATTTTTTAACATCGTTAAATACGATAAAAAGATCTTTAAGCTTTTCGGTTGTATACAATCTATTCAAATCTTCTAACATTGAAATCTGAGTGTAATCATACCTTACCATGTAAAGATTGGCATCTGTATATTTAGCGAGCAGATAATAATCTGCAACCAAACCCACAGGAGCTGCATCTATAATAACATAATCGTATTTCCCAGAAACCTGAACCAATAAGTCTTTCATTCGTTCTGTTTCCAATAACTCAGTTGGATTTGGAGGAATAGGACCCGACGGAATAACATAAAGGTTAGCAACATCTGTTTTAAAAGTTACTTCTTCTAGACTGGCTTTATTAATCAGATAATTACTCAAACCAACATCATTAGAAATTTTTAAATTTAGATGCAACTTTGGTTTTCGCATGTCTGCGCCAATAATCACAACAGAAGAATTGGAAGTAGCAATAGACGTAGCAAGGTTTAAAGCAAAAAATGTTTTCCCTTCTCCACTGATCGTAGAGGTAACCCCTATCACTTTATTTTTCTTTTGAGTGGCTAAATATTTTAAATTAATCCTTACCGATCTTACCGATTCAGAAAACGATGACTTAGGAGACTGTAATATCGGGTGCATTGCATCTTCCTGATTATGACCAATACTTCCTAGCACTGGAATAGCGGTAGAAGAAACAATCATCTGCTGAGAAGAGACTTTGTTGTTGAAAAGTAATTTTATCGCAATAAAAATCGATGGGAATAAGAAGGCTAACAAAACACTGATGATTTTTATTTTCTTCTCGTTTGGAGATATTTTACCCGTTAAGTAGGCTTCGTTTACTACCATATTGTCTGGAGAATTCGCCGCCTTCGTAATACTCGCATCTGTTCTTTTCTGAAGAAGGTAATTATAAATATTATCGTTGAGATTAAACTGCCTTTTAATTTTAGTTAAACTCATTTCCTTACCAGGTAGCATACGTATAACAGCTCTTGCCTGAGCCAAACGATTATTATTATCGTCTAAAATAATCTTAGATGATACCAGAACATTTCTAATATTTTCAGACAATGCTTTTTTGGCATTTTTAATTTTTAGTTCTAATATATTATAGGTGGGATTTTTAGATTTTGCAGAAAACCCAAGCGTAGATTGATCTGAGTGTAACTTGTAAAGCTCCTGAACAAGGTCATTGAGCATGGGCTCTTCTATACCCATTAAGGAAGGAGCTACAATTTGAAAAATGTCATAGTTGTTATTGATGTAGTCTTGTAGGTAATGGTAATAACGATCTTTTACCAACAACATGGCTCGTTCTTCTTCTAGTTTTTGAATTTGGTCGGATACAGAAGTAGATGCAGCTTCAATATCGATGATATTTTCTTCCGTTCTAAATTTTTCTAGTTTATGCTCTGCCCCTTTTAAAGAATCTGAAACTTCAACCAAAAGGTCATCAATGAAATTGATTGTATTATTAATGACCCTGTTTTTACCCTCCAACTCATCGTTCAAATACATTTCGGTAAGCTTAGACAAGAATTGAATTTCCTTATCATATACTTCACCATTAATAGATATCGCAAGAATAGAAGAGTTTTTACTCGCTAGCTCTACGTTAATCACTCTTACATAATAATCGATAATATGTTCTAGGTTATTAATCGTGAAATAATATTCAGGAGTAGCTTCTAGTTGCTTTTTAGAAAAAGATGGAGTTTTATAAACGGTGAGAGAAAACTGATTATTCCTCAATGGCTCTCCAATAATGCCTTTAAACGTTCCAATATTCTCAGCAGATAAGGTATAATTAGAATCACTATGAAAAAAAATATCAACTTTTACATTCATAGGATTAGCAAAGGCTGTATCTAACTGAATACGATACGGAGCATTTCTATAAGTTTCAGATTCTTTAATGGTTCCTTTGGAAAAATAAGAAATATTAAAATCTAAGGCACGAATGGTTTTACCGATTAACTTATACGATTTTAAAATTTCAATTTCATTGTAAATATTTCGATCTGTTTCTAGCTTGTACTCTGCTAAGATATCATCTATAATTTGCTTATTCTTTTGATCTTTAATCAAGACGGTAGTCTTGACATTGTACATCGGCTTCACATACTTCAAATATAGATTACCAGAAGGAATTAGGAGAGCCAATGCAATGACATACAGGTACCAATACCTTAATACCAAAGACCAGATCATAAGATAATCCCAGCTGCTTTTCTGTTTATTATTTTCTGTATTCAAAATATTCGAGGACAAAATAATTACTTAATATAATTCAATAAAACCAATACAAATGTCAAAGCAGATAAGGCTAAGGCAATATTAGAAGAGTTACTTCTAACCACTTTTGCCCTTAGAGGTTCTACATAAATAACATCATTGGGTTGCAAATAATAATACTCAGAAGCTATCATATCAACCCTAGACAAGTCTAATTTCACGACAATTGTTTGATCATTGTATCTTCTAATCAATTTTACTTTTTTCTTATTTGCTATATCTGTAGCATCTCCAGCATACCCAATTGCCTGAAATATATTTAGGTTATACTGATTTACTAAATCTTTGGTGCCTGGTTGTAAGACTTCACCCAACACTGTAATTCTAAAAACGCCTAGTTTTGTTGTAACATTTGCATAATTAATATACTCAAACAATTTCAACTTAATCGTATCATTAAGCTGATTACATGTTAATCCAGTCGCTTTCACTAAACCTATAAAAGGGATATCAATGCAACCGTTATTATTAATAAGATAACCATATATATAATTAGAAATAGGAGTACTGTTATTATTAGGAGTACTAACTCCATCAAATTTTTTATTGAAAACTTCAATATCACTACTCACATTACTCGACACATTAATATCCAATATATCCCCAGGCTGTAGTTTATAATCTTCCCTTTCAACATGAAATACAGTCGTATCTTGTTTGTTTTGATTGCTTATAAGATATGGATACTTTTTATACCTAACACATGAACCAATAATCAGTGTCAAAACAAGGAAAACTACTATTCTGATTTTATATTTCATACGCTTGCACAAGAGTGCTTGTATACCTAATTTAAAATTGACTTCATGGATCTGACCCATAAATTTCAGATCGTAATATAGTACAAAATATACAAAAACAGGGTTAAAAAAGACTTTTGAAAATCAGGAATTTACTGATACATCAGACCCTTCTTGTCATCCAACACCTCAAACTTAGAAGCATTGCTGACAAACTCAGGCACTATTTTTTTCATGACTCTTACGACATCAAACTCCTCTAGCTTATAGATCAAGTCTATGGTGCGTTCCAATTCTGCTTTTAGCATGCCATGGTCGACAGTCCTTACTTGGGCTATCATAATTTTAGGATGGTGTGTAGGAATGGTATTTTCCTTATTATTCAACAATTCTTCGTACAATTTTTCACCGTCTCTAAGTCCTGTATATTCTACTTTTATGTCCACTTCAGGCACGAAGCCTGAAAGTTTTATCATTCGATAAGCTAGATCAATAATTTTAATCGAGTCCCCCATGTCGAAAATAAAAATCTCCCCTCCTTTACCCATCACACCTGCCTCCATCACCAATTGACAGGCTTCGGGAATGGTCATAAAATAGCGTGTGATCTCTGGGTGAGTAACAGTAACTGGACCTCCTTTTGAAATTTGTTTTTTAAACAGGGGTATCACCGAACCATTGGATCCTAGTACGTTTCCAAAGCGGGTGGTAATAAAAGAAGTCCCGTCAATGCCTTGTTTCTTCAAGATCCCATCCAAAGACTGTACATACATTTCTGCAATACGTTTGCTGGCACCCATAACGTTGGTTGGATTTACCGCCTTGTCTGTAGAGACCATGACAAACTTAGCCACCTTGTATTTCACGGCTAAGTCTGCCAATACTTTCGTACCTTTTATGTTACAACGCAATGCTTCCCTTGGGTTTTGCTCCATCAACGGAACATGTTTGTAAGCGGCCGCATGGAATAATACTTGAGGCTGGTGTTTTTTATACACCACATCCATCGCATACTCATTCGATACATCCCCTATTTCTACTACACATTCTGTAAACTCTAGTCCGCTTTTGAGTAAAGCATTGATTTCATGTTCTACTTCAAACAATCCTGTTTCAGATTGATCTACCAAAATTATTTTTTTGCACTTGCAGTATAAAGACTGCATCACTAACTCTCTACCAATAGAACCCGCAGCACCTGTAATGAGTACTACTTTCCCTTTTAACTCTTGCTTAATGATCGACTTCCCTAACTTGATGGTATCTCTACCCAATAAATCTTCTATGTTAAGGTCTTTAATTTGCTTTACTGTCAATTGACCATTGATCCATTTGCTGACAGGAGGAATTGTCTTCACTGGTAAATTCAAGACCAAACAGTGATCAATGATATCACGCTTGCGAGAGGTACTTATTTTTTGGATCGAAAAAATAATTTCCTGCACCTCTCTCTTTTTTACAAATGCTGCTGTAATTGCTTCTTTTGAACTAAACACAGGAATCCCCTCCACCAACTTCCCTTTGATCGATAGGTTATCATCGACAAAACCTACAATTTTATATTGAAAACTATCGCTTTCGAGCAATGAATGTTTTGTGAGTAATCCTAAGCGACCAGCCCCGTAGATTAAGACTTTCTTTTTTTCTGTATTCTTAGCTTGTATCAATTCAAAGTATACCGTTTTAAAAATAAAACGACTTACAATCAATAAAAAAGTAGCAACAAAGAAGTGTACAATGAAAAAAGAAAGTGGTGTATGTTCAATCCAATACACATGAAAATATTTGGACACATATAAGATGAACGACAATCCAAACAAGGCAAAGGAATTGGCTTTTACGATGCGCCAAATATCAGCAATACTGGTATGACGGATAACCCCAAAATAAGATTTATGAATAAGAAAGGATAAGAAATATACGGCAGCGACCAGTGGCATTGAAAAAGCAATCAAATAACCGCTGATTTTTCCCAATTGAAAATTTGAGGCCATGATAATAGCAAATACAATTGAACTCAGGAGTAAAATTGTATCGATGGCTAAAACAAGCCATCTCGAAACAAAATTCTTCTTGATCTTCAGTAGTAAGATCGTAAGAAGCACAGTAGGTATATCTTTCAAGCGCAGGCGTTTATGCCCCAAAAATACACTTAAAATATTAATTATACCCATATCCTTCTCAAAAGAGCTTAAAATCCAATTAAAACTTATAGCAATGATATTGTACTATATACTGTTCGACATTGCTTAAGTGAACTTTGGATTCTTATCTTTTAATGAGGTTTAAACGGATTAACACTTCTTTAATTCTAGTTTCGTCTTCAGTAGACATATTTGTACCTGAAGGCAAACATAAACCATTGAAAAACAATTGTTCAGACAAACGATCGCCATAATAAGCACTGCCCTCAAAAACAGGTTGCAAATGCATTGGCTTCCAAAGTGGTCTCGACTCGATGTTGTCCTGTTCGAAAGCTAAACGCAGAATTTCTCGGTCAATACCGGCCTTTTCTGGATCTATTGTGATGCAGGTCAACCAACGGTTGGAATAATAACCCGCTGGTTCGTCTAAAAAAGTAATGCCGGGCGTATAAGCTAGCATACTTTTATACCAATCATAGATCGACCTCTTTTTTTGTACTCGCTGCTCCAACACTTGCATCTGACCACGGCCTATTCCTGCACACACATTACTCATCCTATAATTATAACCAATTTGAGAATGTTGGTAATGCGGCGCTTGATCCCTCGCTTGCGTAGCCAAGAATCGGGCTTGTTCTATCTTCTCTTGTACATTCGATACTAAAGCTCCTCCTCCTGAAGTGGTAATGATTTTATTACCATTAAAAGACAATACGCCATAATCGCCTATCGTGCCTGGATGAAGCTCTTTATACCTTGAACCTAAGGCTTCCGCTGCATCTTCAATTAATAATACATCGTACTGATCACAGATTCTTTTTATCTCCGTCAACTGAGCTGGCATGCCGTATAAATGAACCAAAATAAAAGCTTTCGGTTTTGTGCCTTTTTTAATCAAATCTATAATCGCCTGTTCTAAAAATTGAGGAGAAGCATTCCATGTCATTGCTTCACTTTCAATAAACACTGGAATCGCACCTTGATACACGATAGGATTGGCTGAAGCACTGAATGTAAAAGTGGAACACAATACAACATCACCCTGTTTTACACCTGCAAGAATCAGTGCCAGGTGTAAAGCTGCCGTACCTGAACTCAAAGCCGCAGCATATCCTGCCCCCGTATAGGTTTGCAAGTCTTCTTCAAAGCCATTCACATGAGGACCTAATGGAGCAATCCAATTGGTTTCGAAGGCCTCTTTTACAAACTCCAGTTCTTTGCCTCCCATGTGTGGAGAAGACAAGTATATTTTAGACTTCATGATTTATATTTTATAATATAATGCTGAATAAAATTCGCTCAAACGTGTGTATTGAGTGTTTTCTCTCTCTCTTTCTTCGCCTTGGTTCGTGTCCTCACGAACCAACTATTTTAATATCAATACTGCACCAAAAATCATTATTTTTCGCCTTGGTTCGTGTCCTCACGAACCAATTATTTTAATGTCAATACTGCACCAAAAATCAATACAGGTGGTTCGTGAAGACACAAACCACGGCGGAGTTTTTGTTTCGGCCTGTCAGGGGACAGGCCGAGGATACAGATTATTCATTCGCTTTATCATGCGAACGTCGTCGAGGTTGAAAACCATCGCCGACGTCTGTAATTGCAGTCAATCGTCTATGTTTGTATACGCTTCCTAATACCCAATACCGATTGAACTACTATTCTCTTTCTCTTTTACCCTTGCTTAATTACTCTCGCAGGATTGCCAAACGCCACCGCATAATCTGGAATATCTTTCAAGACTACTGAACCTGCACCAATGACACACCACTTCCCTATTTTAACACCCGGTATGACTACGGTGCCGACTCCAATCAACGTGCCTTCTCCAACCGACACCAAGCCACATAACGTAACCTTCGGAGCGATGTGTGCGAAGTTCCCAACCACACAATCGTGATCGATGGTGCTCGACGTATTCACAATAACATGCTTTCCTATTTCTGAAGAAGACTGTATAACTGCACCGTGTAATACCACTGTGCCTTCTCCTATTTCAACATCCTCTGCAATCAAAGCAGAAGGATGAATGGCCTTTCCAAACGCTTTATTTCCCGCTTGCTCAACAAGTTTAGCCCTGATTTTATTGTCGCCAATAGAAACAATGAGCGGTTCTTCTTGGTGAGAAGCTGTATAATCACCCAAAACATCATAGCCTTTCAGGCTTTTCACCGCAGGGTTCCGATCAAAAAGTCCTCGCACTGCAATGCCCGCATCGCCCAAACAATCTAATATTACTTTCGCATGTCCACTCGCTCCTATTAAGTACATATCAACGATTTCCTTTAAATTTTTCCATGGTCAAGGAAGTTGCCGAACTTATTCCTTCCCGTTTAAAAACTTTGTATACCGTTAAAAATACAATTTTAAGATCGAGTAGCCAAGATAAATGTTCGACATACCAAACGTCCAACTCAAATTTCTTCTCCCATGAAATGGCATTTCTTCCGTTCACCTGCGCCCAACCTGTTATGCCTGGTCTTACCTCGTGTCTTCTTGCCTGTTCTGTAGAATACAAAGGTAAGTATTCTTCTAACAGTGGCCGAGGACCAATTAAAGACATGTCTCCCTTCATCACATTAAGCAATTGAGGAATTTCATCCAACGACGTTTTGCGCACCCAAAGACCAAAACGAGTCAAGCGCATATGATCGGGTAATAAATTACCTTGAGCATCTTTCTTATCGTTCATGGTTTTAAATTTCATCACCGTAAACAGTTTTGCTTTTTTGCCTGGACGTACTTGGTAAAAAAAAGGTTTGCCTTCATTCAAGACATAGAATACCAATGTTACGATAAGAAACACGGGAAAGGCTACAAGGAATGCTGTTGTAGCCAAGAGTAGATCGAATAAGCGTTTGAAGAAATAGCGATACATTATAAATCTCTTAAGTATCCCAAATACTGTTTCGCCAACGTCTCACGATCAAACGATTTTAAAGCAAAGTGATAACCGTTCAAACCTTGTTCTGATAGTCGTTCCCGATGAGCGAGGTAATCGTTTATTTTTGCGATGTAATCTGCTGTATTTTCAGGCTCAACGTAGACGCCTGCGTTAGCTTCTTCTACCAGTTGCCTAGACACGCCGTCGATTGCCATGAGTATCGGCTTCTTACAGGCCATGTAATCGAAAGACTTATTAGAATAAACGGTTTTAAAGGCCTCTACATTTTTCAATACAGAAGCTCCAAGGTCGGATGCTAAAATGTATTTAAAGACTTCTTTTTTGGGAACAGAGTCGACAAATTTCATGCTCTTTAAGCCTCTCTTTACCACTTCTTCTTTCAGCATGTTCTTATGCATACCGTCTCCAATCAATAAAAAGAATACTGGCTTATCTTGCATTTGTTCCGCTACCTCTACCAATTGAATCAAGTGATTCGCAACACCGTGTGCACCTACATACGTAATCAAGAGCTTTTCTTCACTCACTCCGATTTCTTTTCTAAAGGCTTTCGCATCGAAGGTTTCTAACAATTCTTCTGTCAAAGAAAAATCAGCAGCATTCGGAATATAAATAATTTTCGAGGCTGCCACATTTTTCTTCGTAAGCAAAGCTTCTCTAAAGGCAGGCGTTAATACGTTAATCAATGTTGCATGCTTATAAATAAAAGCTTCTAACCAGAAAGAAATCTTAATGATGAGTTTATTGGTCACTACTCCCGTATCAATAGCAGACTCTGGCCACAAATCTCGTATTTCAAAAACGTAAGGAATTCGTTTTATTTTCGACAAGACATATGCTGTAATGCCCACAAACAATGGGGGAGAAGTCACCAGTATTAAATCGTACTTCCCTTTTGCTTTGAATAAGCCTGCCCATATACTAAAGAATACAAAAGAGAAATAACCCCATAGGCGTCCTAAAAAATTGACATTATAGCTTTCTGAAACATGACATCGAATAACTTCTGTATGTTCGTCGTAAGCATCTTTTACAAAACACTTGCCTTTATATTTATCCGCCTTACCAGCAGCATTGGCGTGAATCATTCCTGCCAAGACTGTAACATGCACACCTTCTTTGGCCCACACTTTTGTCATCTCGTTAAAACGAGAACCCCCTGGATCGTTTTTCTCTAAAAAATATTGGTGTATTAATAATATTCTCATGCTTATAGTACCCATTCAATACGGGTGTTAATCTTCGCTCCCGATGTTGTATACACAATATCTTTAACCGTTTCTTTTACGCCATAATGGGAAGAGTAAAACCCTTCTTCTATGCTAGACTCCAATACATTTCCATGTTCGTCGCTCGCCGTAAATTTTATTTTACCAAAAGCTTTTGTTGAAGGATGCCACAGCTGTAACATAGGTAAGTCTGCGGGCTTATTCAATATTTCATCTTCGACTTCCCATACCCACTGGTCTTTCAACTTGGTCACTTTACGTCGGTGCTTTATATTTTTACCTAAATAGGTATAAACTGAAACACTTCCTTTAAACACAAAACCCTGTTCTTCTTGTTTCCACACGGCTTCTTTTTCTTTGTTCCAGTACCACCAGATAAAGCGAGGACCTTTTAGCATTTGATCGTAATCACCCAACATAACGGTATTATGTCCACGTGTACCTGCAAAATAGCGGGTAGTCGCTTCATCGGTATTGTATAAATAAGAACCGGCATCACGCAAGATATTTTCTCCTTGCACCCATAAATCTAAGTGCAAATTATCGGCTTGTCCTGGTCGGTCTTTGTATGCTCCACAACGGATAAACGTAAGAGAATCGGTTTCTTTATAAACATAGTAACCACCTTTATTGAAGGATTCAATTTCAAAATACGTACGAGCCTTGGGTGTAAAATTGGACCGTTCTCTGCGGCGTACATCGAAACCATACCACGCCACATCTTCTGTCCATGGTCCCGTTTCAGGATACAATGCTTTTTTATCTAAAATACAAGAGAGCGTATTAAGCAAAGGTTTATAGTCACGGTAATCGGATTCTGACAAAGGAAAAAACCAAGCGCCATCGTTGTTACCATAATTAGGTAAAGCTCCCGTTTGTTCGTCTTGACAGGTATGAAGAAAACGTAAAGACCTGCGCACACGACTGTAAAAGGTCGAAGAGAAGTATTCCTTATTTAATTCCGCCAAACGCATACCCCAAGAAAGTAATTGGAGCGCAACACGGTGGTAGTTCATGGAGAACTGTAAATACGTACCGTCGTTATAAATTTGATACGCCACTTCCTCTTCTAACCATGCCTTGCCTTTCGACTTCATGGTAGCGCTGTTAGGATAAAAAGGGAACAGTAAGCCAACGAGGTATAAAGCTAAGCACTCTGTAATGGCATGGTTATTTCGAACGGCGATGCGAGAGAAATCAATATTACCATACACATGCTGTACTTGACGGTAAATCGAATTGTGAATTTTCTGCCAACGTTCTTCCGTGATGCAGTCGGAATATTTATAGAAATTTAAAGCGAAAATCCAGTTTAAAATTCGCAATGAAATCTCTTGGCTGCATCGGTAGTGTGGACCTTTGTTTAATGGGTTTGCATCAATCCACGATTCTATTTGCTCAATCACCCATTCTCCATGGTTTTCACCCGAGTGGTAATCAAAACGAATGATATCGTATACAAAAGAAAACCGAGCCCTTTCCCAAACATACTTGATGTCTCCTGCAACGGGATCGATGTCTTCAATCAATGACCAATGCAAATTCGCATCATAGACATGACCTGTTAGGGGATGAGTATGCCAATCCTTTACGGTTTTCCATTCCCGATGAAAAAACAACACCTTTCCCTTCAATATATTTTGTGCACGCTTCTCCAAAGCAGGAGAAAGCTCGCGCGGTAAAAAAACTGAATCCCTTCCTTCAAAGAAGAAACGTGTAGAGTGAGCACGCCAATCGGCTAAGGGCTCAAATGCAATTGATTTCGCTTCAGTCGGAAATTTCTTTTCAAGCACACCCCTCCGTTTCTTCCATTCGTATGTCATACGAAACCATAGGTACCGTGTACCCATGTTTTTCCATACCTGATATGCTTGCGAAATTTTATTCATTTTATTTTTCTCAATTAAGCACGAACCAACACTAGATTAACGCCATGCTGATCGATTACTTTAAATCCCATGTCAAGCAAAAGTTGTTGTAATTGCGTTGGGGAATATACTTCTCCTTTAAATTCCGTGCTGTGTGTTTCGATGATGAGTAATTTACAGTATTGTAATGCGGCTTGTTCATGCAATAACAAATCAATTTCAGCACCTTCAATATCACACACCAAAGCATATTCCTTCAGTTCATACTTGGAGATGATAGAAGCTAAACTGATGGAATCAATCCATTGCCCTGCTTTGCCCTCTGTTTGAGTTGAAATTTTACCCAATATATTTTCTTCACCAAATTCAAACCACACTTTTTCTCCTGTACTTCCATAAGCTGCATTCAGGAGGATCGTCTGTTCAATATGATTCGAAGCTAAATTGTTTTTTAGAGATGAAATTAATTTTGCATTTGCTTCTACCGCAATTAAATGTTTGCCTTTTGTCTTTTTACCTAGCTGTACACTCACCGCTCCTATACTGCTTCCTAACTCAATCACATCGTATTGATCCGTCAAATATTTCTGTACAAATCGAATTTCAGAACTTTCATACATTCTCCAAAAAAGAAGCGCCTTGATCCTGTTTTTCACCTGATCATTGCTCGTATCGATACGCGTACCATAAAAGGGAATGCTATCAGCATAGACCCATGCAATGATACGCCCAGTAAAATCTGAACACAGTAATTTGGAAATAAATAGTTTAAGAGACCCTATCACGCTTTTATTAAATAGTCTTGAACAATGTTTTGTATTACTCCTGTATTGTAAGATACTTGCCATTTTTCAGCCGTCTCTCGTGATTTTACTCCCATGATTTTCCGTTGTTCATCAGTTTGTTCACAAATCAACAACAGTTTCTCATACACGCTTTCCATGTTATGATCTTGGTGAATATACCCATTTTCTCCTTCTACTACACGATCGAGCACCGAACCCGCAGCATCAGAGCCTATAATCGGCAAGCCACAGGCCATGGCTTCTAATACAGCATTGGGAAAAGGATCTGCATGAGAAGGATGTAAAAACACATCTCCTGATTGATAAAATGAAACCAAGTCAGCAGGTTCCAACCAGCCTATAAGGCTTATTTCTTCGTTCATTTTTTTCTCTCGAATCAAGGCATGCAATATTTCTTGATCAGGACCGGTTCCTGCTATTCGATAATGAAAAGCATATTCAGGATGTTTTGTCTTCAATAAGTAAAATGCTTCTATCGCTAAGTCATATGCCTTGTGCGCATTGTCTAACCTTCCTGAAGAAATAAAAGAAACACTATTTATATTTTCTTTGAATTCCTGCAAAGGTTTAAAGAAATCGGTGTTCGTCGCAAAAGGGAAATTGACAATACGATTTTCAGGCACACCAATCATACCCGCATTCTTTACGCCAGGTATACCCGTAACTAAAAACTTATAGGTATTATTAAACACATACTTCAATACTTTTTTTCTAAGCCATTGCTTCAATCCACTTCTTGCTCTGAGGTCTGGCGTATCGGAATACAATACAAAACGACGGCCTATGATTGAAAAATACAAAAGTAAGAAAAGCATGGTTGGTTCGTTCCAACCTGCAACGATCGTTAATTCTTGTTTTGCTTTGATCCTTTGCTTTACAAACGACCAATCCATTCCTAAAAATGGCACGAGGTACTCAATACGATATGCGTTTTCTGTAGACGACTTCCAAGGATACTTGGCTAAGCCTTTGGTAAAATAAACGGCCTTTAAAGAACAATTTTTCAATGCAAAAAGATGATCAAATAAATAACTATTATAATGCGTGGCGTGTGGAGAACACCACACCAACGTAAGTTCTTTATGTGAGACTTCTTTATTCATTTAAAGGCTTAATATTTTAGTTCCATTCATATCTAAGGTACTAAAGATTTGACTTTCATGATATTATTTTTCTTTTCTTTTGTTCGCCCAAAAGGAAAGAAACAAAAGAAAAAGGCGCCACGAAAACCAATTAAAGAAGACCTTTCTATAATTTATAAACGATACGCTGTTAATGCTACACGAGGTCTTCTTTAATTCGCTCTTTTCGTGGACACCCACCGCACGCTAGACTACGAGTAAATGGAAGCGAAATTTCCATAAACATTCATTTTCTTGTCAATTCGGGTAAGGGAAACTAAAATACTAATCCTATTCATTTTAAATTATACAGCGTACAAGATCATCAACTGTTTTACAATACGTTCTGCAGCCTTACCATCCCACAAGGGAGGAATCGAGCCTTCCTTCCATTGTCCTGCAAATAATGTGACAAGCGCTTGCTCTAGTGCGGCAGGATCTGAACCAAGCAATTCGTTTGTGCCAATAGTGCAGGTCTCTGGACGCTCGGTAGAAGTACGTAAGGTCATACAAGGAACTCCCATCACCGTAGTTTCTTCCGTAATACCACCCGAATCTGTAATAACACCTTTCGCATGTTCTACTAAGTAATTGAACTCATGGTATCCCAAGGGATCCACCATTTTTACATGGTTCAATTGAATGCCAAATTTTTCTAAATTCTGGCGTGTACGAGGATGTACTGGAAAGATAATCGGCAATGCCTTTGTTCCTTTTTCTAATACGCTCAAGAGCTTTTGTAATTGTTCTGCATTATCTACATTCGATGGTCGGTGCAAGGTCATGACCAAATATTTTTTTTCTTGCAATCCGAAATCCGTCCAAAAAGTTGGTGCTTTAAATCTACTTCTTTGCTTCAACAAGGTATCGATCATGGTATTTCCAACAAAGAACACACGTTCCTTCTCTATACCACTGTTATATAAATTTGCATTGGCTACTTCCGATGTCGTGAAGAAATAATTGGTAATGCTGTCTGTTACCAAACGATTAATTTCTTCGGGCATAGCCCAGTCGCCGGAACGAATGCCTGCTTCCACATGTGCTACTTTAATGCCCATCTTTTGTGCCGTAATGGCACAAGCCATGGTAGATGTAACATCTCCTACCACCAATACCAAATCGGAAGGGTGTGCTATTAATTCTTTTTCAAAGCGTACCATAATGGCAGCCGTTTGTTCTGCTTGCGTTCCTCCTCCAGCTTCTAAATTAGCATGCGGTTCAGGGATACCCAATTGTTCAAAAAAGTCACCCGACATTTTTTTATCGTAATGCTGTCCCGTATGGATCAAGCGGTATTCGATCGCTTTACCTTGTATTTTTGCATTTTCAATTGCTTCAATAATTGGAGCAATCTTCATGAAGTTGGGTCTAGCCCCGGCAATGATGTGTAGTTGCATAGTAGTTTAGGTATCAGTGGTCAGTGGTCAGGTATCAGTAAACAATAATTTCAAGACGTCCACTTTTAGATGTGTATTATCTAATAAGAACATTCAGATTACTGACCACTGATACCTGACCACTGACCACTCTTTAGTGATTTCAATACAGCGAAACTCGCTTTCGTAGTGTTGACGATGCTGTCGAAAGGTATTGGTTCTTGTCCCCCTTTCAACAAAGTCGTCATTAAGACATCAAATTGTGTTGTGTGTCCTTTATCTTGTTTTCCTTTCATCGATGAAAATCCTTTGAATCCGTATGCTTGTAATGACCTAAAATTATCCATGATCAACGTACGCCCGTCTTGGTAGACTTCTACGCGTTCTTTCGAATATGATTTGTCGCCGTTGGAGAAATAATTGATCACCGCATTGGATCCGTTTTCAAAGCGCAGCAGAATGGAAACGTTATCGGTTTGCTCTGTAGCATTCGGTCCTAGTGCATTTGCACAGACTGAAACCACACGAGAGCCCGTTAAATAATTACATAAATCAATGAAGTGACAAGCCTCTCCGACGATACGTCCACCACCAACGAGTAGATCATGCACCCATACATTAGGGGGTATAAAACCCGCATTCATGGTCGCAACAATGTGCATAGGTGTGGAAGCCAATACACTTTTCATTTTTTGAATGAAAGGAGAAAATCTCCTGTTGAAACCCACCATCACTATTTTACCTGATGTTTCTCGAGCAGCAATGATGTGATCTAATTCTTCTTCTGTTAAGGCTAATGGTTTTTCTACAAAGACATGCTTGCCTGCATGCAACGCTTCTGTACACATGGCCGCATGCAAATTATGACGAGTCGTAATCATGACTAAATCCGTTGCACGATCACTTAACACCGCTTTATAATCTGTTGTACTGTGTTGTATGCCGTACTTCTTTGCCATGGCAGTACCACTCACTCCTCCAGCAGAAGCTATGTACGTCAAGGAAGGTTTTATTTTTTTAAGGGCTGGAAGCAATGTCATTTTGGTAAAATTCCCTGCTCCAATAATGGCAACACCATACGTAGTAGTTTTGGTTATGGCGTGTGCTTGATGTGACACGGTTTGTTCGTACTTTGTATCTGCGGGATATTGTAGTAATGATGCGATTGAATTTCGCTCACCCATGGCACCGTATATGTCTTGGTACTGCTCCAAAGGAACAATTTCCGTAATCATGCGCTTCACATCCAGCTTACCTGAAGCAATAGCGAAAAGTACCGCTTCAAAATTTCTTTTTTCTGTCCAACGTACAAAGCCTATCGGATAATCGCGACCTTTATATTCGTAGTCGTCGTCGTACCTTCCTGGTCCGTAAGAACAGGATACTTGAAAGCTTAATTCTTTTTCGTAAAAATCAGAACGGCGAATGTCTAAACCAACCACACCGGTAAGTACCACTCTTCCTTTTTTACGACACATTTGTGCCGCTTGAGAAATGATGTCGTTATTTTTTGCCGACGCTGTAATCATGACTCCATCTGCGCCAATGCCTTGTGTAAATGACATGACCGATTTCACAACATCGTCTTTCAAAGGGTTGATTACGTCTATGCCTTTTGCTAAAGCCAAAGCTCTTTTTTTCTCGTCGATTTCAATGCCGATGACACGACAACCGTTCGATAGTAATAACTCTGCTGTCACCAAACCGATTAAGCCTAAGCCTGTAACCACAATGGTTTCACCAAAGGTAGGTTGCAACAGGCGTATCCCTTGTAAGCCGATGGATGCGATAATGGTAAAACTAGCCTCTTCATCACTCACTGCATCAGGCACCAGTGCCGCAAGGTTTGTGGGTACACATACAAACTCAGCATGCGGACCGTTCGAAGCCACCCGATCTCCTATTTTAAAATCTACAACGCCTTCTCCTACGGCAATTACTTTGCCTACATTACAATAACCCAAGGGCAAAGGCTGATCCAATTTATTGAACACAGCCTCCAGCGTTGGCATTAGACCATCAGCTTTAATTTTATCGAGTACTTGTTTTACTTTATCCGGTTGTTGACGCGCTTTCGCAATCCATCCTGCTTTGCCGAACTCTACGAGCATTCGCTCTGTACCTAAGGAAACAAGACTAAAAGTAGATTGTATCAGTAGCTGTCCTTTCTTTACTTCAGGAGCTGGGACTTCTTCTAAAAGGGTATTCCCGTTTTTTAAATCTTGTATAATTTGCTTCATCTTAAAAAGACCGATCTCATTGATCCACAAGTTACGTCTATCCTATAAAATAAAAAAGGAAGAATGAGAGATATCAAAGGCTAAAAGGGCTTTCATTGAAACAATTATGATACTTTTCATTTCTTCTCAAGCAGAGTCTATACTAAGAGGGCTATGCGTCTTGAATGAAATCTTCAACATCAGAGTCCTTTGTCGAGAATTTCTAATTTGTTTTTTTATAATTCGCCATAAAAAGACTCTGATGGCAAGTAAAGGTTAAAAAAATCAATTATTAAGCGTTAAATTGACGATAAAGCAATTGTGACACTTTTTGCTTAATTTTAATCAAATGATCAAGCTTCTCCGAGAAAATTCAGCCCTTCTTCGATTTCTATTGATATGCCTCTTGGGTTATAGCTCTTGGTTTATATTCTATACCCTTTGGCTTGGCCCTCAGCAGACTGTTGATTTTTGGCTGTGCAACATAGAAGCAAAAGAAATAACCTTTTTACTCAAAACGATCGGCTTCAACATGGAACACCTCATCGAGGAAGATTACAAGCATGCCTTTTACGTCGACGGTAAAAGAACCATTGGCTTGGCGAGCAGTTGCAACGGCTTGGTTTTATTTCCTTTATTCAGCCTTTTTATCCTTGCGACTCCTGGTCATTGGAAAACCAAACTATACTACATCCTTATTGGCTGCATCGCAATCTACCACGTTAATATCTTAAGAATTATTAGCTTAGTATTCGTCAAGATGTACTCTCCTGCTAGTCTATCCTTCAACCATAAGTACACGTTTACAATCGTGGTCTATTCGTTTATTTTTTTCTTATGGCACCTTTGGATCAAAAAATATTCTCATACAAGTCCATTAAAAAATGAACAGTAAACCCATACGATGGACTTGCTTAATTTTATTGGGGATACTCACCTACTCGCTAGGGCTCATTCGATACAGCTATATCCTCAACCTTATCGATTCCTCTTTGCCATTGCTGCTTCCCAGGAACTATGGAGAACGTTCTACTTACCCGCTCAGTTTGTTTGATGCATGGATAAGTTTCAAAACAGATCCTCGATGGACATCAAGTATAATCTACCTCTGTTATCCTGCATTGGCCACCATCACTACAGTATACCTGCTTTTTAATAAAAAGAGCTATGTACTCCTTACCTTGTTTTTTTACGGCATAGGCATTATATTTTTATGTACAATGGTTTTGATCAGTCTCGTATTGAAAGATTACCAACTCGGTTATGGCATGGCTCAGCAGGTCAAAAAAATATACCAAGAACCTTATATCAGTTTACTTTTATTGGGAGGTTTTTACTGGGACCACAAGAACAGAGTGGAGAAAGAGAGCGGAGAGCGGAAACGATAACGGCCTGCACTGTTTCTACGCTCTGTTATTTATTCGTCTACAAATTGCTTCATCCAACTTTCTATGGCTAACAAAGACCATATCGTATAAGAAGCATCTATTTTACCTGCCTTATTATCACTGATCAAGCGAGCAACGTTAGCAGGTCTAAAAATCCCCCTTGCGGCAATCGCTTCAGGTGACAATACTGAATTGATTTTATCGTCTAACTTATTCACTACCCAATCCCTCACAGGTGCGCCAAATCCAGTCTTTGACCTATAGATCACTTCTTTGGGAAGGTAAGGCTCCATGGCTTTCTTTAGTATATATTTAGTCACGCCACCTTTCATTTTATATTGAGGATCGATGGTTGTACTGAAGTTTACCAAATCAAGATCCAAAAAAGGCACGCGTGTCTCTACGCCAACAGCCATAGACATCTTATCGGTATAATTCAAATTATGATCGGGTAAGAAAGTCTTCAATTCCCAATAGAGACTTTTATTGAGCAAGTTCGATTCTGAACGACTATCGTTCCATAGTTTTTCAAAATAGGTCGAAGGCTGATAATTTTGCAAAACACTATCGCCTGGAAAAGATTTAAACAACGATTTATTAATGCCTAAGCTAACCCAGCTGTAGTAACCCAACATGCGTTCAAATGAACTCTTATCTAAATCCGTCAATACCTTACGTACACGGCGCACAGCAGGAGTATTGATATTAAACGGTCTCATACTCATTTTCATGATATCAACCATCCACTTCGGCATCACCTTAAAGTAAGGTTCATAACTTAAGATCTGATGTCTTCTATAACCAGAAAATAAATCATCACCGCCTGTTCCTCCCAACAATACTTTAATTCCATCTGCTTGAGCAGCCTTACAAATTTCCAAAACATTTAAAGGAGCGGCATCTGCTTGAGGTTCGTCTAAATGATAGATCATGCGATCAAACTGACTCACAACATCCAAGTCTACTTTTACTTCCGTCAAAGGCATGTTCAAATGATGAGCAACCTTTCTGGCATAATGTAAATCTGTCGAAAATCCTTCTGCGCTTTGATCGCCTGAATCGATGGTATAGCAAGAGAAGCGTTCATGAGGATAAAGTTTTTTTGCCATTGCTAGCACTGCACTGGAATCTAATCCTCCTGAGAGAAAAAACCCCACGGGCACATCCGATTGTAACTGTCGTTCGACGGCTTTTTCTAAGTGTTGCTGTAATTGAAAAATTTGTTCTTCTTCTGAATCTTTGCTGTACACTCCCGTAAATGGAATATCGTAATATTGTATTTTTTGAAACCGATTCGGATCCGAAATACTTAATTTAATGTAATGACCAGGGAGTAATTTATGAACGTATTGAAAGGGTGTTTTTTCACCAGGACTCCATAAAAAATTAATGTAATCAACCAAGGACGTATTATCAATTGTTTTATCCAAGGCTTTGTATTCAAGCATGGACTTTAACTCTGAGGCAAACAACACCACCTGTTCTTTCTGGTAATAATACAAGGGCTTTACACCGAGCTGATCTCGAACAATATAAAGTGCTTCGTTTTTTTTATCTAGCACTGAAAAGGCAAACATGCCATTGAGTTTTGGGAACAATTGCTCGCCATACTCGATGAATGCATACAAAAGTGTCTCTGTATCACTCTGCGATTTAAAAGAATACTTGTGCGCAAGTTGTGTTCTGAGTTCTTTATGGTTATACAACTCTCCGTTAAAAATGATAACGTAGTTTCCACAATCGGAAACCATCGGTTGATGGCCATTTCGGGAAAGATCAAGGATAGACAAACGATGGTGTGCTAAGCCTACAGACTGATACACTAAAACACCTGAATCATCAGGGCCTCTGTGCGCCATTCTTGTATTCATGCGATGCAATAAATTTTCATCGATAGCATACTTATAATCAATAATACCAGCTATTCCACACATGCTTTTTATTTTCTAAACACCTTTTCCTGCTTCCACCAAACAGCTAAAGGTAAGATCGGCACATTTCGACCAAGAATAACTTATTGCTCTTTGATACGCTTTCTTACGCAAGTCGTCTCTTAATTGTTTATCTTCTATAAGATTCAAAAGCACTCGTTCAATATCTTTTGAATCGTACGGATTAAAATAAACACCGGCATCTTGTAAAGTATCTCTTAGCGTATCCTTGTTGGAACATACTATAGGTAAGCCAGATGCCATCGCTTCTAGTAAAATTAAACTAAATGTTTCACAACTTGAAGCAAACACGAAGATATCTGCCGTTTGATAGACTTCTTTCAGCGATTCATAGGGCACCAAAGGAGTATACGTTATCCTGTCTGCATGTTGAGGTTTAGACATTAATGCCTGATTTAGCTTCTGTAAAGCAGGTTTATAATATGAACCAACGCATTGAAGTTCTATGTCATGTCCTTTTTCTAATAGCCCTTGTACAGCTTCCACTACATTCCATTGATGTTTGTACACGTCTACAATCGAAACATACAATAGTTTTAGTGATCCTTTTTCTTCTATTGTTTCTGGCAGGTGATAAAAATCTTTTTTTATTCCATGTGGAATAACGATAGCTTTCGAAGCTATAGCTATTTTTTCATCACTCACATAATGAACACTACTCGGAGTTAAAAAAACAACTCGTTTAGCCTTTTCAAAGGCATTCATTTGAGTATAATACAAAAGCTTTAATCGCACACGCATCCATGAAAACCCGTAGAGTCTGCGCTCTGAGACATCAAATGGTAAAAGATTTTGACACATGGTGACAACAGGTGAAAAACTTACTGCATTTGCACCGGGGACAAACAACACATCGATAATACCTTTCAATGTTTTCGGTAAAACAAACGTTTGCCAAAGTATCCTAAATAAAATATTTCGGTTTAACCAAGGGTGAGATTTCTTTTCTAACCATGACTTGTCGGGCAACTGAACTAAGGTCGATTGAGGAGCCCATACGATTAGGCGTTCGAAACCGTGCACTTCGGGGTTCGCATGGTTTAAAAGTTCTTTTAAATGCACCAATCCTCCGCCAGCCAATATATTTGAAGCTTCAATACCGATTATCATGATCAACTCTTATGTTTTATAACTTCGGCATAAAGATCCAAATATGCTTTTGCAATCGTTGAAACTTTAAAACGTTTTATGTTTTCAAATCCTTTTGCAATTAATTCGTGTCGGTATTTTTCATTTGAAAAAACACATTCCAGTCCTCGCCTTATATCATCTACATGGTATGGATCAACGATACATGCTCCGTCTCCTGCAACCTCGGGCATAGAAGCAACATTAGAAGTGATTACGGGTCTGCCTGTAGCCTGCGCTTCTATGATAGGCATACCAAAACCTTCGTAGGTACTGGCAAAATAAATGACATCCGAATCAATATACAATTGATGTACTGCTTCTTTGCTCAGGTTAAAATACCAAGTAACCTGAAGTCCTGCCGTTTTAATTTTACGATCCAACACTTCATCATAGGCTCTTAGTAAAATCAATTCACAAGGCAAGCCCTGAGCGGCCTCAATTAAACGATCAATATTTTTATTGATTCCTGATCCAATTTGCAACACCTTGAAATTGCTACTTGTTGCAGCTAAAACATGGGGAGTGTAATGATCCGGTATAGGATTGTATATGACTTTTATTTTAGAAGGATCCAAATGAAATGTATCGATTAACTTTTGTTTGGTAAACTCTGATACCGTGGTAATGTATGCCACTTTTTTCAAAGGCCATTCAAACCACAATTTCCTGTATACCTTTTTCTTCCATCCGCTTAAGGTATGTTCATAATGACCAATATCATGTATGGTTAAAATTGTCTTACTTCCATTTAGCACCAAGGCCAAGTAATTGACATCTCCTGTAATATGATTAAGTTTTCCTTGATAAAAAATAGCATAAAAAATAGATGGGAGATGAATCGTTGATTTTACCTTGAAAACAAAAGGCTTTATTCTTTCCCCCATTTCAGAAATAAGAACATTAAAAAGCATTTCTATGCTAAACATTCCTTTCCTGTATTCTCGAAAATAATACGTTACCTTCATTACTGCTAAACTAACGATTTCGCTTTTAAAACTTCTATCATCGACTTTGCCCGCTCATCAATGGAGTGTTCATCGATAGCTCTTTGCGTACCCTTTGCAGCAATCGCCAATCGTTCCGAATCATGAGCAAGATAGTACCTCACCTTTTCTATCAATTCTTCTATGCCGTCAAAAAAAGCACATTCTTCTCCTTCTATGTAATATAAGATTGACTCTGGAGTTCTTTCATGTAACATAAATCCTCCTGAAGCTGGTATATGAAAGGTACGAGAAGTGATCAAATCTCCACTCGATGCACCTCCAACAGACTCAGACAATATACCTAAATTAAGTTTAGAAGCCTTGATCGCTAAAGCATACAGGTCTCCTACAATGGGTTTATACTGTATACTTGGTTTTAAATTTACAGCTACAGCTCTTTCCCATCCATTTCCCCATACCATCAATTTAATAGTTGGGATTGCAGCAACGAGAGTCGAAAGGTATTGTTCTTTTTTCAAAGAGTGTGTTCCTATAAAAGACACATCACAACTCAATTCATTTTGGAAAGTATCGTTGATCGTTAACGGTCGATGGATTTCTGGATCAAAACCATGCGGAACAAAGGAAGACTTTGTTATGCCTAGTTCATGTTTTAAATCTTCTATACCAAACGTCTTGGTTGTAAAAATCCAATCGTACAAAGGAAGGCTTTGCGGTAAGTATTTCCCATGCGTCCTGAAACTAACGTCAGGATACACATTCACAACGGTGCAATGGGACTGGATACGTTTTAAATTTTCAGGTAAAACAAAAGCACCTTTATACACCAAAACCAAATCTGGTTTTAAAAGAGCGAAAGATTCTTCTATGGCTCGGTTAAATTCTACAGTATGTCGAAAGAAAAAAAGTTTGTCTATGATTTTTGTAAACAAAAAACGATTACTCAAATTGATATAATAGTTTTCGTCGACAACATCGACAACATGTCCTAACCTAGACAATGCTTTAAACAAAGCTGCCGCATTACTTCCTCTCCATTGGGGTCCTACACACAGTATTTTAAGCATGCACTTTCTTTTTAGGTTTAAGGAAGTATAAATACAGGTAATTTACCAATTGAAACATACAGAAATATGAAAGTAAGGTTACTAAAAACTGCAAATCAATTCCAAAAGTTGAAGTGGCTAAATAAAACAAATACAAACCAAACATCGCACCCAATACATTTTCACTACTTTCAGAAAAACCAGATACCTGCCACATATAAGCACATAAATAGCCGATCATAAACATGCCAATCGCAACTCCTGCAAGACCAAAGTTTAAATACAACTCTCCAGCAGAGGTCATGTTAACAGAATTATTTGCTCTGCCATCGGCATGTACATAAGCCTGACCAATGGCTAGTGCAAACCAAACCCCTTGTGCAATAATCGGTTTATCTTTCCATAAAAAGCGTGGGATAAAAGCATAGGTCAAGTAAGCCAAAGAAGAACCTTTGTAATAACCATCTTCCTTTACCAGCTTAACAATTTGAGAAGTCTGATTGATAATACTTACTCTTGCCTCAAAACTTTCGTCTTCCTCTGCGTACAAATCAGGAGTCATAAACTCTTCTCCTGACTCATTAAACTTATCTACTACACTGAATATTTTTTCATACCCTGAAGCTGAATTTCTAATTTGTCCGATAAATGGAAATATGGTAACAGCTACAAACAATAAACCATAAACAGGGAAAAGTGTTTTTTTAAATAAGGCCGACACTTTCTCTTTACCAAAAAACACAGCAATCAAAAAAGCAATACCTGGTGCGATGGTCGACATGCGGAGGTAATCAAAGAAAAACCCATTAATGGACAAGATAAACGTATTGACTAAACAAAAATTCAATAACCATTGATCGTCTTTCTTTACGGCATAACGCGTTAAGAAAAACAAAAAGGCAATGGAGAAAGGAAATACAGTAGCATAGGGAAGCTTTTCTAGCAATACCAATACATTGGCAATCGTAACTAAAATATTAAGGTAACGCACAAGAGGTTTTTCGATCGGAATATCCATCACGAAAAAGAGACCTGTAGGGTTCTTGTATTTGTTTTGATAATAATTAAACCCAAGTACGCAAAATACATGGGCGATGTAAATAAAAAACAAGGCCTCTGAAATATGCTCAGGTACCAAGTAGTAATTAAACTTGGCTTCATCGGGAGTTCCTATACTTTTCACAACCATTGCATTCCCATAACAATAGGTCAATGTAAAGGCCGAGTATACCGTAATGAAACTGATGTAACGAGCTCCTTTGGTATAGTCATGGTATAAGCAAACAAAAGAGAATAATACTTCGGCCAAAATGATCACATAAGGCAAATCATTTAAGTAGCCCCACAATGCAATGGGTAGCGTAAATAAAAAGTAATATGGCTTAGGATATAGATTCACAATGCGTACTCTATCAATATTTATGTAAAGAGCGATTAATTAATTTTACGAAACGCCATTAAAGTGAGTGTTCCAAAGATGCTTAATTGATTCAAAACACTAAGTCCTTTCTGATCAAAGGCTGATTCATAATATACAGAGTTCCCAAGCTTTTTAAATCCTTTCTGCTCTAATGCCATGCGCACTTTTTTTTCAGTAAATATATTTTTTTGAAATTTAAAATGATTGTACTGCTTACCAAAACGTATTTTGGAATACAAGCGCCACCATGATTTGGTGTTCGGAATACTGATCAATAAAATCCCATTCAGTTTCAAAACATCATGAATGTCTTTAATATACTGCTGAGCATCGGGAACAAACTCAAATACACTAGAAGAAACTACCGCATCGTAATGTAATGACGGCTCTTCTAAAGTGGTGTTCATTAATTTAAATTGCACATGTGCTGAATGATTCATAGCATTTGCAATTTTTATATGATCAATTGCTGGATCAATACCTGTTACGCGATAACCTTCCTTTCCGAGCATGATACACATCCTACCTGTTCCACAACCATAATCCAATACGTCGATATTTTCTGAAGATACCAAAGACTTCAATTTAGTTAAAAAAACGTGACCTCTTTTGTAGGTTCCTGCAGAAACATGCTGCTCTGTGGCTTCACTAAAAGCTTGGGCATTTTGATTAAACAACGCATTAATGTTTTCTTGCTCAGATGTATGCATTCGGACTATTTCAGGATCTACAACCTCTATAACATAAGAGGCTTATGCTTTAAAAATAACAAAATAAACCCACAAAATATAGCATCGTTAGCATTAACAGCCTGATATAAAAAAAACTAACGATTTGATTGTAAAACAGTCGTTAAGATCTTGTCCAACTCCGTCGCTTGCCCCTCGCGAGAGTACTTTAAAATATTGGGACTAGGCTTTTTATCGATCCCGTTCCCAAGAGACCAGACTCTGTATTGATCTTCTAAAAAAGACGTGGCTTCCGCGACCGTTGCTGCACTTGTTCCGATATTTTCAGCACAAATGAGCGCATCCAAAAGTCCATCATCAGAAGGAACTAGTAAAATAGGATTTCCTGTACCTATGTATTCAAAAACTTTACCTGGGTAAAATCCCTCTTGTTCATAGACGTTACTTTTTCGATAAGAAGGAATAGAATAAATAAGTAAAACATGACTTCCCTTCATGTAAGCAATAGATGTTTCTCGCTCACAAAATTCTTGGACATCAAGGCTGTCGATAGGCATACCACACGACAAAGCATGTTTCACAAACTCAGCATGTTTAAGCCCTCTATAAAATAAGGTAATGTCTTTAGGAAAGTTTTTCCATTTCAGCAATTCAAAAAAAGCCTTTAAGGATGGAATAATATCCTGAAATTGATCATCGAATGATCCAAAATACGATACCGTAAACTTATCAAAGTGATATGCGTTTACAGATTCAAAGAGCGTCTTATCATAACCATTGAGAAGTACATGGGTCTGTTTTTGAAACAATAGCGCATCTAACGAACTCCAATAAGGATTAACGCTTATAACCGTAGATGCAGAAGAAACAATACGTTTCACAACAGGTTTATAGAGCAATTTGAGTAAGCCTTTAAAAGGCCACAATACAGGATCTCTAAAATCTGCGACCCATGGAATAGAATGTTTTCTAGAACATTTATCGGCAAGTATGATTCCTGCATCAGGACTATGTTCGCCGATGATGATATCAACCTTATGCTCTTTGATCAGCGTTTCGAAAAATGCCTCTGCTAAGGGAACCCACGACCAAGAGTAATCGCCATGAAAAAGTTGATTGTAAAATGTCGTTGCTTTTCGAAGAATCGAATAAGGAAATCCTTTACCAAGATAAGTTCCACCTGTACCTTTGATAATTGTCTTTTGCCAAAGGTAATCACTCAAACCATAATGACTCAATGAAGGTAAAGGAACTATGCTATAATCTTGTTCCGCTAAAAGTAGACGATGCGTTTGATACAAACCATAAACTGCAGCTTTCAAATTTTTCAAATGAAGTGTATTTCTTTCTTCATGGTCTGAACAAAGTACAATCACCTTCCATCCTAAAGCACTTAATTTTTTAGCAAATTGAAAAGGACGTTGAGCTCCAATAGCAGATCCAATCCGGTTGTGCGGATAGCATTCATAGGCGAAGATCAAAACGGTGCCTTTTTTTTTCATTAAACATTAATCTATTAAGCCTTCAAATTTCATCAGCTCTGCCACAACATTCTTCAATGCATGTTGAGGCTCCCAGTTCAATGCTTCTTTTAACTTACTGATGTCAGCCAATTGCACTTCCTTATCTGCTTTTCTAAAACGTGTTGGATCTGTTTCTATCATTATCTTTTCGCCCAGCAAATCGGCCATGATCTCAATTAACTCATTGACCGATGCGCCCTTTCCTGTTGCAAGGTTATAAACCTCATACGCATTACTATTGTTTTTTATAACACCTAACTGAATCAGCGCCGTTGCGGTATCTTGCGTAGCAATATAATCTCTAATGGGACTCGTATTACCCAATTGTAAAATTCGAGTACCTGTCTTCAATTGATTTATAATTTCAGGAAGAATATGAGCATTGGTTTCACGCAAGCCAATGTTATTAAACAAACGACAAATCGTAATGTGCATCTCTGCACTTTTCGATCGGCATAAATCTTCCGCAAACCATTTACTTAATCCATAAATATCTACAGGTGCAATGGTGTCTCCTTCATTCAAATGCTTTGGAGAATCTCCATAGACAGCTCCTGTGGAAGCCATTATAAAATGAGCACATGAATGCTTAACAGCGGCATTTAACAGAGACAATGTACCTTCTACATTCACGCGAAGTGTACGTTCAGAATAGGCATTACATTCTGGAATATAATGTATCGCCGCTAAGTGATAGATAAGGCTTGGTTTCAGCTCAGCAAGCACTCGATCAACAGCAACGTTATCTGTAATGTCAATTTTATACACAGGAACAGCTGCGATATCCTCCAAATGAGGAGCGATTCTATTTTCATTATCAATAATAGCAACCTGTTCTCCCTTCGCGTGAAGTTGTCTTACCAATTCATTCCCTATAAAACCTAAGCCTCCCGTAACAACGATCATGATTGAATTGCTTTTTGATAAACGCTATGTAAAAAAGAATTGCACGCATTGAGTTCAAACGTATCTTCCATGTATTTCCTTCCTGATGCACCATAACTCAATCGCAAATTTCGATTACAAAGCTTTCTCATGGCTTCTGCCAATGCTTTAGTGTCAAACTCCTCTACCAACAATCCTGTATGTTCATGAAGTACGCCTTCTGCAATACCCGCATGAAAAGTAGAAATAACAGGCATACCCACACATGATGCTTCTAATATAGCAATCGGTAAACCTTCTTTGTCTCCTGACTCTGGCGTACGACTGTTTAATACAAACACATCACATTCTTTTCTAACTTCTAATAAAGCCTCATTACTCAAGCGCCCTAAAAAACGTATTTTATCTTTTACTTTTGAAGATTGAATCAATTGTAAGACCGTATTTTTATCTTCTCCATCTCCAACAAGTACAAGCTCTACATCATCTTGTGCAGTAAATTCCTGCGAGAATGCTCGCACAACATCAGGAACTCCTTTGGTACGTGTAATGCGACCGGCATGCAAAAACTTCACCTTACCACTTCGATCACTTCGATCTACAAAAGAAAATTCATCGATAGGGATACCCAAGTAAGAAACAATGATTTTATCCGCAGGACACCCTAATTGAATAAGCCTTGTTTTCATCTCTTCAGAAATAGCAATGCCTAATTTCATTTTTGAAAATAATTTCACCAATGCTTTATGATAGGAAGGATTGCGCTTTACCGCTGCTGTAATATCATACCCATGAAACGTAACTAATAAGGGTATATGCAAAGCTTCACAAACACGCATCACTTCTACTGCCATCACACCAAAGTGTACATGAAATAGATTAATCTTATGCTTAAATAAAGCACGGTAATAGCCTGCATATTTTTTTGCAGAAACAAAAAATGGAACATGCTTTAAAACAGGACTTAGCTTGTACTCTATTTTGCGCATCCATAAAGGTTTAGGAGGCACTACTTCGATATGATCAAAAGGAAAAATAGTATCGTTTTCTTTTTCATTACACACAACCAAAGCGACACCCAGATTGGGCTCTTTCATTTGTCGATAGATCCACGATTGTGTATAAGGCAGAAAGAGTTGCGATCCGATCGCAACTCTGAGGGGAGTGTTTCTATTTAAAGATTCTTTCATTAAGCGTTCGTCTTATTGACATCTACTGTACTATTGGTTCTTGCAAGCAACCATTTATAAAAACAAATCATTCTCCATGGATCATAATTAAAAGCCTCATCGCCTTTCTGCATTTGGCTTAAGTATTTCAAAGCTTCATCATGTTTTATAAATCCTTGACTATGTCTACCCGCTTCATCTACCATCGCATTAAACCAATCGTCTCCATTTTTTTTCATCCATGTTTCCTCAGCAGAAGCAAAGCCTAACTTATCTTTTCTTTGCAGGATCTTTTTAGGAACCATTTCTTTAAAGGCTTGTCTTAATACATATTTACGTTCACCTCTACGATAGACAAGATCATCTGGGAGTCCAAGTGTAAATTCTACCAATCGATAATCCATAAAAGGCACACGAGACTCAATAGAAAATGCCATAGAACTTCGATCTTCGTACCTGAGCAATGAAGGTAGAGGTTCATAGTTTATTTGTTGTTGCAAACTTTCATTCAAACTACCTGGCCATTTGAATTCCTCTTTCGCTCCATTCGTATTCAACCAAGATGGAGTGTCTTGTTTAAAAACCCTAAACCGATCTGGTATAATTTTCATTATCCAAGATGGTGTTTTTTGCTGAATAGCACCAATTATAAATGCAATGGGCCAAACACCAGTGTACCTGCGGTAAGACTTTACTTCCTTTACCAACTCAGTAAACATCCCTTTCGTCAACAAACCGATGTATAAAGACATGTCATTACCACCATACCCCGCCAATTGTTCGTCTGCACCTTGACCATTCAACATCACTTTTAATCCTTCTTTTTTTGCCGCTTCAAACACACACCATTGACTAAACTGTGAAGTAGATCCAAAAGGATAATCCATATGCCAAAGAAATCGATCTAAATCTATTTTTAATTTTTCAAACGAAGGGAAAACTTTTGTAGCATCAACGTTGGTTTGCTTGACTAAAATTTCTGCATATTCCCACTCATCGTACAATTTAACTTCAGAGCAAGATGAAATTGTTTTTATAGGATGTGTCGAATCGTTGGTTTGATCCAACAAATCTCTCATCAAACAAACGATCGTAGAAGAATCCAGTCCACCGCTCAAAGCAGATCCAACAGGAACATCGGCTCTCATTTGCAACCTTACACTGTCGGTGAGTAAACGTGAAAACTCATCGATTGCTTCCTTATCCGTGCCTTTAAATTCCTTTGGCGTTAAGGTATACCAACGATGTATTTCATGAACACCTGTTACCAAATCAACTTCACTATAATGGCCTGGAGCAATTTGAGAGATTCCTTCTTCGAAAGTATCCGTTGTATGATCTACTCTTCCATACCTAAGGTAATCGAATGCAATCTGTTTGTTTAAAGAAAAATGATACTCCGGCAATACCCTCAATTGTTTTGCTTCAGAAGCAAAAGCGAGATAAGAATTTGTCTGAGTATAATAAAGAGGTTTGACTCCGAAATGATCTCGAACAGCATACAGTTTTTGTCTCTCTGTATCTAACAGCAAAAAAGAAAACATGCCATTAAATTTCGCTAAGGCTACTGTACCCCACTCTTCCCAAGCTTGTAAGATAACTTCTGTATCTGTAGCCGAATGGAATTGACGACCCAAAGCTTGAAGTTCTGCTTTAATTTCTTTGTAATTGTATATTTCTCCATTGAAGGTAATGGCAAACCGATGGTGCAATACCATCGGTTGATGACCCGCTGAACTGATATCGATAATGGATAAACGACGATGCCCCAAGCCTACTGTCCAAGATGTATAATGATTTGGCAATGCTTTCAAATCGTACTTTAAAGTACTGTCTTTAGACGTATCATCTCCAGCAAAAGCAGTAATCCCTCTATTCGAAGTCCAGGTTAAAAAACCCTCATCATCAGGTCCTCGATGTGAAATGATGGAATTCGCAGACTTTAAATAATCTATTGCAAGCGTTTTACGATTGACAATAGCTGTTATTCCACACATATCGTTGGGTTATGCATTTGAACAGCAGGTTTTCTTAAACCTCACTATTCAAAAATTAATCCTCTAAAAATACGAAAAACGATTCAATTGAATACGTGTAAGCCAAGTATTTTACAAGAAACATCCAACTTAAAGTCGCACCTTCAGCTCTTGTGCCAAGTAACGCGTATAGATATTTGTTCCCCAATAATTAGTATGAGACAAATCTCTGAAATACAAAACATTACACAGTTTTTTAACCTTGTAAAAATTAACGTAATAGAGTTTCTGCTCTTTCGCTAAGCCTTCTATAAACTGAGTAATTTTCAATCGGCTTTCTTTTGCATACATTCCTTTACAGTAAATAGGCGGTGTAACTAAGATTACTGCTATGCCCTTTGACTTACACAGGTTAATAATTTTATAAAAATAACGCAGGTCTTTTTTATCCAATACAAATTTTTCAGGATGAATACCTGTCGTATCAGCTGTTTTAAATTTCCTGTATTTTAAATTCGTTAACAATTCAGTACCTAACGTTTTATCATAAGCACTTACTGGCTTTTGAGTAGTTAACCATGCCAAAGATCCTAAATCATAATACTCATTAAACTCTATGTATCGACTCAAAGAAACTGTACTCCATAAATAATATTTCCATGCCGGCACATTCTCTTTGTATATAAGGTTGATGCTGTCTTCAAAGAAGTATGGCATGTATTGAAAATCTTTAAAGGGATAAGTGTAATGCTTGGAAGAGTTAAAAGAAAATTCATCCGCATTAAGTACTAAAGTATTGATGTAATTCTTCTCTAAATATTTTATTAACAAAGCATAATTGTCGGCATAAGAAGAGCCTGCATTACCGATGTTGATTCCTTTTTTACCGGTAAGTTTATTTAATAAAGGAACATTGATCATATGAAAAACGCGAGAAGAACCTAGGATAGCATAATCACAAGAATCCCCTAACCTTAATAGAACCCAGTTTTTCTTCGACTGATCAGATTTGTGATCGGTAAATAAGGCTGTATACCCCCAACTCAATACAGTACTCAGTGCATACACTAAAAACAGAAACAACAAAGAGCGCGTAACGAAACGTTTCATCATAACCTTCTAAAACTGGAAGTAAATAAATTCTGATGCTTTATGAAAATTAACATGGAAGAGTATCGCCAATAAAATAAAGGCATACAATAGCCATCTATACCCTTTTTTAAAAGGCAAATACAATTGGCAATCTTTGTCTCTATTGAACCATTCCATGCCAAAGAAAAAAACAAGCATCGGTAACATGTGAAAAGGACTAAAGAAATCATATCCCTTAGGAGAAAAGGAATGAGAAGCGATCGCTTTAAAGTAATCGAATGCAACATGGATCGATGGACTTCTAAAAAACACCCACGCAATACATACCAATACAAAAGTCAATAGCATCTCTAAAGATTCTTTTATAGTAGGAATGTTTTTTTGATATCCGATATAGGGACTTAGTTTTTCTTTTGCAGGATTAAAGATAGAAGGAATATACAATAAGGCATATAGAATTCCCCATACAATGAACGTCCAATTAGCACCATGCCATAAGCCACTCAAGAGAAAAACAATAAAGATATTCCTGAATGCGATCCACTTCCCTCCTCTATTACCACCCAAAGGAATGTATATGTAATCCCTAAACCAAGAAGTCAGTGATATATGCCAACGCTTCCAAAACTCAGGAATAGTGCGAGAGAAATAAGGCGTTTTAAAATTAAGCGTAAACTCAAACCCAAACAACTTACCCAAACCAATGGCGATGTCTGTATAGCCAGAAAAATCACCGTATATTTGAATAGCAAAATACAGTACGCCTAAGAGCAATACTGATGCAGGCTGAGTAGTATAGCTGTCAAATATCGAATTCGCAAAAACAGCACAACCATCGGCGATTACTACTTTTTTAAAATACCCCCATAAGATAAAACGTAAGCCTTCTATTGCTTTTTGTTCATCAAATATTCTCGGTTTTAAAAACTGAGGAAGGAAATCTTTCGCTTTCATAATAGGCCCTGAAACCAACTGAGGGAAAAAACTAATGAATGAAAAATAAGCAATAATATCTTCCGTCGGCTTCAATTCTTTTCTATACACATCGATCACGTAACTGATGTTATGAAAGGTATAAAAACTTATACCTATGGGTAGTAGAATATTCAAAGTCATAGCATCTACATGCATTCCAAATGCAGAAAGCATTTCAGCGAAAGCGCTTACGAAAAAATTATAATACTTGAATACCCCTAAGAAAATAAGATTTACAACAATGCTGATGACTAAAAACAATTTTCTATGAGTAGGGTTCTCTGATCTTCCTATGAGGTATCCTGCTAAAAACCCAAACAAACTACTTAATGACTTTAATGCTAAAAATTTCCAACTCCACCAACCATAGAATACATAACTCGCCAGCAATAAAAAAGCATTCTGAAGTTTTAATCGGTTTGAAAAAAAAAACCAATACATACTAAAGACAACAATAAAAAAAACAAGGAAAGTAAACGAGTTAAATAACATAAAACTAAACTAAATCCTTTTCAACAGATTAAACACACGACACCACTGACTCTTTAAGTACTTTATTAAAGATTCCTTTCTATGATCTTTGCCTACATTGGAAGAATGAACAGGAGGTAGATATATCGCACTTGGAAGTGAAGTATTAGATTTCTTATTGTTATTTTTTGAAATTTCCAATGATGCAAATAGAGCCAACCATTTATCTGCAACGCGATTCATCGAATGTTCTTGAATGACAAATTCACGTGCATTTACTGATAATCTCTCCCATAAGAATTCATCCTCCTTTAATCGTTTTATCGCACGCACTAGATCATCATGCCGATTATCCACTAACAACCCCGTCTTTTCATTAAAAACCAATTGAGGAATTCCACTTTTTATATTCGTACAAACTGGAACTAAACCAGAAGACATTGCCTCCATTAATGCTACAGGAAGACCTTCAAAATCAGACAGCAGTACAAAGGCCTGACCTTCTACAAATAGATTTTGAATTTTACTACTGTCAATTAGGCCTTTAAATACTATTACATCAAACAATCCTCTTTTTTTAACAATAGATTTAGCAGCCTCCTCCTGAGCTCCAGCCCCATATACATCAACTACAACATCAGGAATTTGCTCTACAACGTCACATAAACCAAGAATGGTTTTTGTAATTTGTTTTTGAACATCAGTCAGCTTACCTGCATAAATTATTTTGAAAGGCTTGTTCGAAAAGCATGCTTTTTTAATTGCAATAGGTGTACCGCAAGAAATTGTATCTACCTTGATTCCATATGGATTGTTTACTACAACTTTTTGACTTAACAAATCAGAAACTCCAACTGCCGCTGATAACGAAAAAAACCTTTCTCCAGTAATAAAATCATCATACATGTACTCATCATTGGGATCATCTGAATGCAATACTCCAATAACAGGTATACCCATTGCTTTGATCCACTTACCCGCATACAAGGCAGGTAAAACAGAATTGGCAATAAAAAAATCGGACTTTAAATATTGCACTTGCTTTATAAACCACAATACATAATCTTCTGTATTGTCGTGAAAATTAGTCAAGGAATGAACACAGAGTAAACGACAATCAAATCCTTTATTTTTCAAGTACTGATATGTACTCGAATCTTGTGCTCTATGATCACTCAAAAATAAAAAAGAAACGTTCACTCCTCTTTCTCGCAAAGCAGGGCCAAGTCTTTTTACCCATTCGTATGGCCCCCCAAAGTATCCTTTCCCATCATAACTACAAATCGTAACGTTCATTAGTTGACGAATTTAACAAGGCTTATTATTTTTTTCAACAACAGCCCACCAGGCAAATGATAGATCACATTTAAGAAATTTGTCCAGTTTTGTTTTTTCAACGGAGCAATCGTTAATCCTTTTACAAAAAACTCCACCGACTTAAAATATTTATGTTTGATCGCATAGAAGTAAATCAATTGAGTATACAAGTCAAACTTTTTTTCCACTATAAATTTCTTAGACAAAAATTTAGAAATGGCATGATCCTGCACCATCTTTTTCGTCGCCCATAATTGAGGCGACAAATAATCCACTTCTTGATCTATTGTATTGTTGCCATGTAAAACCCACACTACAGAAACTTCTTGAGTATATACTGTAGGAAAAACAGCAGCAATTTGAGCAAACAAATATACATCTTCATTGATGTGCATGGTGTCATCAAATTGAAACTGCTTCAAAATAGAATGATGTATAGCCACCGTAATGACAGGTATATGACAAGCGATCACGGTTTCTACTGGATTTACACCTTGAATACGATCAATTACCTTTACAGTATTATTACTACTCCTATATTGCTGAACACCTGTATGAAAGAGTGACAACTTTTGTTGTGCATTCGCTATTAACAAAGCGAGTGATTCTAAATGATGCGGTAAGTAATAATCATCACTGTCTAAAAAACAAATATACTCGCCTTTTGCAAGTGAGACACCTTTATTGCGACTCGCCGAACGATCCATATTTTTCTCATTCACATATACCTGAATGCGTTGGTCGCTATAGCGTAGCAATAGATCCTGCGTATTATCGGTAGAAGCATCGTCAATAATAATCAACTCCCAATCAACATAGGATTGAGCGATCACACTATCTAGAGCCTTCGAAATGAAAGAAGCCCTATTGTATGTCGGTATGATGATGGAGAACATCAAAATTACTTAATCTTTTGAATCCATAAACTGCTACCTCTGCTTTTAGACAAGATTGAAATCTCTTTCGTTTTATCAGGAAATAAACTTGTCATGGCATCATTAAAATAAAGGATTTGGCAATTTTCATTGTTTGTTAAAAACGCCCTGAGAATATAGGCTTCATTCCATGAACGACCAAGATACACCCATTCTTTTGGGTATTCAAAAGGATAGAATACATCGTGAAAATGTAAGATTACTCCTGGCTCAAGTATTGGAAGAATATTGAATAAAATAAAATTCAAATCACTTCCTGTTTTAGAAACATGTGAACTGTCGACAAATAAAATATCATTCGATTTTAACTGCTTAAGAAGAGACAAATCTATTTGCTGAATTTTCTCCTTATACGTTTTTACTGAAGTTCTATTTTTGACAAATGCATCTAACCGTTCTTCTGGAAATGGTTCTATAAAATGAAGATTAATGCTGTCTTTAAAAAAACGCTCATTAACTTCCATCATCAATGCGGAAGAAAAACCTGATCCTATTTCAATAATTTGTCTTGGAGAAAAATGACGAATGAATGAAGACAAAATAAAAGCATCGTGATAACTAAAAAACGGATTGTCTAATCTGAATACAATTGGGTTAGTGGACTGCTCTGGAAAATCAAATTCACTCACATACTTTTTGAAATTCTCTAATAAGTCTTCCTGTTCTTTCAAATGTAATGAAACTCCATCAACAGAAGGAATGACTACTCCTTTCCAAATCCACTCTTCATTTTCTTTTACTTCTTCTTTACATATCACAGGCGAATAGTAATGCTCTGGAGGAAAAAAAAGTACGCTATTGTAATACGCAAGTCGTTTCACCAAACCTCGAACGTAAGGCAATTTATTTACAAAAGAAATAAGTCGTTCTTTTAACAAATTCATACTATTCTATTATAATAAACATTTTATCGATGGAGCAACACCCACACTATTTTCTTCCAAATATACGCATTAAAAGGATCCTTCAACAAAGCTCTAAAATACCATTTTATTGCGCTTTTACGATCATGCACTCCTAAATATTTACCAGCGTTGTATAACTCAAAAAAACTAGGATTCCCTTTTAATACTTCTTGTTTTTTTTGTTCAAAAAAAGAATCTATTTCATGAGATAAATCTTGAGCCAATAAATCAATTCGCCTTTCTACTCTATATTTTTTTAAAAACTGAACAAAATCAGCAGCCCATAAATTATTTGAATTGATGTTAGCAGGATTAAGTGTCATAGAAGCTTGATTACTTCTATAATAATACAATGGCTCAGAAACATTTGCCATGACAAAATTTTCTGAAAGCCTAAACAACCAATCGTCATCTTGAGCTCGATTTACATAGTTTAGGTTTCGAAACAAAAAACCTTGTTCAATGATTTCTTTTCGTAACATACTACACCCATTAACAACAGGTAAAGGATACTTCATTTGATCAAACGATTGTTTGATCAGTTTAATATCTGTTGGCAATGAGACGAGTTCCTTCACACCTATAGAATCAACTTTAAAATAGGAAGAACCGACCAAACTGACCTTAGGATTAGTGATCATGAAATCATATAAATAGGATAATCGATTAGGGTCACAATAATCGTCCGCATCTTGAATTACAATAACATCTCCTTTCGCCTCATGAAATAAAGCATTCATATTTCCCACATAACCCAAGTTTTTCAAATGCTGAACCACTCGAATTCTCGGATCGTTATAACTACGAATAACAGACAAGGTACGATCAGTTGAAGCATCATCAGCAATGATCAGCTCAAACTCTACAAACGTTTGCTTCAGAATAGAATCGATCGCTTCAGCAATATAAGGCTCTACATTGTAGGCAGGCATAATGACCGACACCAATGGCTTCGTTATAGAATCTACATTCTTCATCGATTAAATAACAAGGTAAAACAGGTTAGAATTGAAAATTTGTATTTAGGAAACCTTAAATAATAGAACACTTTTTTAAAGCCTGAACAATTTGCTTGTTTGCAATACATCACAAAAATAGGCGACAACACTTTTCGCAGTGTACATGAATTAAACAAACTTGATTTTAAAACATTCGAAGTAAACAAGTATAAATTATTCAAATCTTTTCCTTCAATATACTTCTTGCTTAATGAATGCGACAACATGCTTAATACTATTCCCTCTTTATCATCAATCCAACGTGAAATAATCTTTACACGAATGCTACGTACAGCCTGATTTTGTTTTTCTTTTTTAACCACACTTTCATTAGCATCATGAACTCGGTAGTGTAACAAAACCTCCGGCATATTATACAATTGAGCATAAGCAGAAATGCGATCCCATAAATCGTAATCTTCTGCGGGTTCTAAAGCCCTATCATAGCTAATCTCTTGCTGATCCAATACCGATTTCCTCATCATCACCGAAGGATGCGCCATGCCGTTTCCATGCACTAAAAAATGAGTTATAATATCGCGGTGTGTAATCGGGAAATCAACCAATCCTTTTTTAGCACCTATAACTTCTATATTAGTCCCACACACTCCTACCTCATGATGAGCATTGAGATAATCTACCTGTTTTTGAAAACGATCAGGCATACTGATATCGTCTGCATCCATGCGTACAATGTATTTACCTTTCGCTAACTCCAAACCATCGTTCAAGTGTTTCACATACCCAGTATTCAAAGCACTATCAATTAACCGAATTCGTGGATCATTAAATGATTGAATGATTTGCTTACTGGAATCCGTACTACAATCGTTAAAAATAAGGAATTCGAAATCGACAAACGTTTGATTCAGTATACTCTCTATAGCCTCATGTACATACTTTTCAGCATTGTATACAGGCATAATTACAGAGATGCATGGACTGAATGTCATCATTTATTTTTCTTAATTATCAAACCTAAGCCATCGTTGAGGAATTAGATCATTCGTATTGATCGTCTCATCTGCAAACCATTTTTTTGGAGCAATGACTATATTGTCGTTTCTATTACATAACCAGACTGCCCACCAAGCAAACGTACTATTCGGAATAATAAAATGTTTGCAAGAAGACATCAATTGCAATTTATTGGAATACTTAAATCCATTATGTTCTTCTCCCACTAAAGTCATGGGGAACTCTAATTTGAAGTTTTCTTCGCACCATCTCAGGTCATCTGAAAAAACAAAGAAGTGAGGATTCGATAATTTGTCTCCAATAAATTCAATGGCCTGTTTAAAATAATTCATGTCGCAAACACCATGAAAGCTATTGGTTAAAAAATCACCTCTGCGAACATTTACACATATGGAATCTGTAGATTCTATTTCCCTAAAAACTTCATTTGATGTTTCCTCTATACCATGAGCAAATACAAAGTCTTTTCTAAGTTCTTGTTCTATAGATTCAAAATAGAGCGGGCTTTGCCAATACCCATCCAAGTACAAATCAGGCTTTTGATCTAAAGCATTTTCATCATAATGAAAAAATAATTCTTTGTATACTTTCTTATTTTTAAATCCAGATGCTATTTTATCTAATACCGATTGTGATTTATACTTTTGCTCTTGACCTTGTGTCGCGAAACTCGCATTTAATCTAAATACATCTAAATCGTAATTTCTAAACACAAAATGAGAGCCATTATCCGATGAACGATCCAATAAAAAATCTAAATCCAATTGCAAGGATGTTTGATTTCGTTTAGCTACAGCCTTTCCTGTAGCGTATTGAAACATCTGATTACCTAGGCCGCCTTGCAATTTCACTACAATCATGAGACGACCTTATTTTTTTTAATGGCCAATACATGCATCCCAAAATAAAGTAATTCTTTCGAGCCTTTATCATGAATTGAACACGCATTCAGATATTGCAATATTTTATCTACCGATTCTTTCGTCCCTAAATCTTGCTTAACATTGGCATATTGATTCCCCATCCCTTCTAATCGTTTCAACTCTTGTGCGAGGTATTCAAAATAATTTCCATTCTCCGTCATTTCTACTATTTCAAAATCGTATTGAGACAATACCTCTTGGTAAAAAAAACGATTGTATCCTGAATAAAAATGAAAAGGAGCAAAATGAGTCATACTACAAAAAGGTGCCGTTAAAATAAGTTGACCTCCAGGTTTAAGTAAACGAGCAAACTCTTTAATTGCATCAATAGGATTGACAATATGCTCTATCACTTCCGTACAGAGTATGGCATCAAATGAAGCGTTGGGTTCTGGTATAGCAGTAACATCAGATATGATGTCTAATTTCCCATAATCCCAATCTTTCATTTGCAAACCCGCATTTAAATCTTCAGGGTTATATTGAGCGAAATCTTGAGAAACGTATTGAAGATGCGTACAATGTTTTTTATAGGGTTGCTCTCCTGCACCCGCATCGAGTAATCGCAGATTTGGAACCAATTGAGATAGCCTAGATATAACCCAATCATTGCGTACTCGTTCATTAGAAGATCCCACTTGATTGATGTGAGATTCATCGTATACCGATTTACCATACAATAATGTATGTAGCTTAACCTTTACCTTATGAAGCATTGAAGTTACCACTTGTTAATAAGGTTTATCAATTTATTTTTCAATCTAATTTTAAATGTATTGGATTCCACTTTATCATTATTCTCCTTCGCCAAAGCACGGGGAATAGAAGAGATCTCATGGGCATTATAACAAAGCTTATCTAAAGAATTAACTTGCACTGAAATTATTTCATTTTCCCATTCAAACCCTTGAAAAAAATACTCTTTCAGATCATTGATAAATGAATAATATTCTAATTGACAACTTCTATAAAAAAATTCTTGCACTTTTTTATATTCATTAAATCCCGAGTTTGATTTTGCCATCCATTTTATAGCCACTCCATCATAATTCAAGAGCATAACATGCTCTGGGAAATTATAAATATAATCGTAGTAAAGAGTAGGAAATTCTATATAACCCGCCTTTCCTACTCTTTGAATTTCTCTTATAAAAATGTCTGGATTATCAACGTGTTCGAGTACATGAGAACAAATCACATAGTCAAATTCTTTGTCTTTAAAAGGAAAAGTATTACCCTCATAAAACACTATTTTTTTTTCTGTCTGCAACTCACCAACATGCCCTGTTTGTGCAATGTATTCTTCTTTTGTAGAGTAGCTTTTTTCTAAAAAAACATCTGAGCGCCAAAAAGGAGTTGCGCCTGGGCCAATTTCGAGAACCTTGTCTTCTTTTTTTATAGATTTTATTCTTTCTTCAAAAAACATAGTTAATTTTTAAAACCGCTAAGTGTTATTCGGATTTATTTTTCATATACTGAACTAAGTATCCTTCCTTTCGAGGAACAGAATCACTGATTGATTCAATACTCGATGAGGCATTATAGATAGCAGGTTCTCTTAATTTTATTATTCTTGCAGGATTACCTCCTACGATTGCTCCTTTAGGAACATTAGCCGTCACAACAGAACCAGCAGCAATTACAGCATAGTCTTCAACTATAACACCTGCCAATATAATACAGGACGCACCTACCCATACATGCTTACCAATACGAATGGGGCGATCAATTCTATACCTCCACATCGGATGTTGATTGTAATCATGTGTAGAAGTATGTATAATCGTTTTCATTCCAATCATCGTATCGTCTCCAATTGAAATTCTCTCATTCGCATATAAAACAACCTCTCCACCTAGAGTTACTTGATTACCCAGACTCAAATTTGCTGGATCTCCAATCAAAACACACCCATCAGGTGATATTGGCGTTTGCTGTAATACAACAGAATTTCTTCGCAAGAAATGTTTAATGAATCTTAGAAACATAGATATTTAAAGGATTTAAGATTAAACCTGTTGCTCTTGTTCTTACTACTCTTTCATCACGAACCACAGAAATATCAGAGATCAATACTGTTGCAACATCTGGATAATAAGCAAACGACTTTTCATAATTGGAAAGGCCTATCGTTATATTATATCTTCCTGAACTTAATATCATATCAGTATAACTCAGAACCGCTTCATATAATCCAGGTGCTACTTTGACGGGCTCAGTAAAGACGGTGCGTATCGCTACATCAAGTTCCGTACTCAATCCTATGGCGAAAATAAAAGATTCTAGTGGATTATTAATTTTATAAGTGACTTTTATAGACCATGTTTTTCCAACTGGAATTTCAGGCATGACCTCATGCTGCTCATCAATAACCTTTACATTCAAGGCATATCCCAGCATTTCCTCTTGATGTTCTCCATTTTTAATTTGAACATTGGCATTGTCAAATGGCGCATCATTAAGGTATTCATTAATGATCATATCCATTGAACCGCTACGATGCAACAGTCCATTTTTAAGAATTAAACCCTGGGTACAAATTTTCTGAACAGCTTGCATATTATGACTGACAAACAAAACAGTTTTCCCACTATTGTTTGCGACATCACCCATTTTTCCCAAACACTTTTTTTGAAACTCTATATCACCGACAGCCAAAACCTCATCGATGACTAAGATCTCAGATTCCAAGTGTGCCGCTACAGCAAAAGCCAACCTTACATACATTCCCGAACTGTATCGCTTAACAGGTGTATCGATGTAACGTTCAACACCTGCAAAGTCTACGATCTCATCAAACTTCTGTTTAATTTCAAGCTTCGTCATCCCTAAGATGGCTCCATTAAGGTATATATTTTCACGGCCTGTAAGTTCAGGGTGAAAACCGGTACCCACTTCTAACAAAGAAGCAATACGACCTTTCACTTTTATTGATCCCCTCGTTGGAGACGTAGTTCGACTAAGTAATTTAAGCAGCGTAGATTTTCCAGCCCCATTTTTACCTATAATCCCTACAATCTCTCCTTGCTTAATATCAATGTTAATATCCTTGAGTGCCCACACATAATCTGAGTCACCTGCTTTTCCACTTCGATCATTAGTTTCTCCAATTTTCAAATATGGATCTTCTTTCCCTCGTACATTATTCCACCAACGATTGACGTCATGCACCAAAGACCCCGTACTTACGGTTCCCAGCTTATATAACTTCGAAAGATTTTCAATTTTTATAACTGTTTCTACCATCTTACTTTTTAAGATTATGCATGCAAAAAACAACCATACTCTTTAAAAGCTGTTGATCCAACCCCTCCATACTTCTGGCTATAACTACCGATCAAACTATACTTTCTTGTACTAAAGAAACCTTGCTTTATGGCGGAAATGAAATATCTTATAGTCATTTTTTCAGGTTAAACAAAAGCTCGACTTAAACGGTGTCGATAAAAGATTTTTCAACTTTATTAAACACAATAACACCTACAAAAAGTAGGACAATCATAAAGCCAGTACTATATGCCAAGCCTGTATAACTGACAATGGATGTTCCCATACACGCATGACGAAAGGTTTCAATGATAGAAGTCATAGGATTCAATCCCATGATCCATTGGTATTTTAAAGGCACACTAGAAAAAGGAATAATAACAGGTGTTGCATACATCATAAGTTGCACACCAAAATTAATTAAGAAAATAAGGTCGCGATATTTAGTGGTTAAAGCAGAGAGTAAGATGCCTGAACCCAAACCAAGACCAGCCATCAACAGCATTAAATAAGGAATCAACAGCAAACTTGTATTCCAAACTAAAGCGACGCCTTGAATTTTATAATAAAAGAGCACGACTACAAACAATAAAAACTGAATGATAAACTTTAAAAACCCCGAAGTCGTTTTCGCCAAAGGCATGACCAGTCTTGGGAAGTAGACCTTACCAAAGATGGGAGCATTTTCTACAAAGGTTTTGGACGTATTGACTAATGTTTCTGAAAAAAAATTCCACAGAATTAATCCAGACAAATAAAATAAGACAGGAGGAATACCATCGGTAGAAAGATGTGCTATTTTACCGAATATCAATGTGAAGATAAATGTGGTAAGAATGGGTTGCAAAAAAAACCAAACAGGCCCAAGAATAGTTTGCTTGTATACGGTAGTGATGTCTCTCTTTACCATCAATAAAAAAAGATCGCGATACCTCCATACTTCTTTAATATTAAGAGCCAACCAGCTTGATTGCGGCTCTATAATAAGGTCCCACTCTTTTTCTTTTGCTGTATCCATAATGAATAAAAAAAGCCTCCAAAGAGGCTTAAATGTTATAAGGAATCTTCTTTATCCTGTTTCCTTTTCTTATACTGATATGCTCCATATGCAATACCACTGGCTACTAAGAAGCTTATGCCTCCATCAATAGGCACATCTCCTGGATCTGGTGGAGGCGGCGGAGGACCTTGTGCCATCACTTTAAAGCTCAGTGCAACAAAAAACAAGGTTAAAGCAATATGATTTTTCATGTACTATTCTAGAATTGTATTACGTTGACCCAATATACACTTTTTATTTAAATCAAGGCACTTTGGGTTAAACGTAATGCCCAAAATAAAGTTATTTTTAGACTAAAACACTCTTTTAACTCTATGAAAAACAACACACTACTTATTAAAAAGCCAAATACTACGCTCGCAAACCTTACTTTTTCAACTTGAATAGTCTTAGTAGTTTTGAGTATAGGGTCTGTAACATACTTTTTTTAACACCTGAACCATACCCCTTATCTTTGTCACCATAGCCATAACCGTATCCATAACCATAACCATATCCATATCCATATCGCCCTCTACTTACCCATGAATCAGCATTGCGTTTCACATCGTTATAAATCAAATACAAATTAGACAATGAGTTTTCTGCTCTAAACGTTTCTAAATCTTCTAGCATAGCAATCTTCGTGAAATTTTGCCTTACCATAAATAAATTAATATCAGTCTGTTTCGCAACAAGCAAGTAATCTGAAACCAGCCCAACAGGAGAGCAATCGATGATCACATAATCGTACTCTCTTTTAACCTGCTCTATTAAATCAAAAAACTTCTGGCTTTCCAGTAATTCTGAGGGATTAGGAGGAACAGGACCAGCAGGAATGATATCCAATTGGCTAATAAATGACTTATGTAATATTTCAGCAAAACTAGACTTGCCAATTAAATAGGTCGAGATTCCTTTATCAGCAGGTAAATTCAGCAAAGAGGTAAGCCTTGGTCTTCTTAAGTCGACTCCAAGCAATACCACTTTAGACCCAGATTGTATTAAAGACAATGCTAAATTAAGTGCCAAAAAGGTCTTACCTTCTCCACTGACCGTGGATGTAACACCTACAACTTTGCTTTTCTTTTCCGTGGCGAGGTATTGAAGATTTATTCTTAAAGCCCTAATAGAATCGGCAAATGTTGATTTTGGAAAATCCAATGCAGGCACTATCGATTCTCCGTCAAAATGCCCTACAGAACCTAAAATCGGCAAGGTAGTTTTACGCGCAATAATTGCCTTATCGACAACAATGCTGTTAAAATAAGTCAGCAAGCCAATCACGATCAAAGGAAACAAAAGCCCCAGAAGATATACGTTATTGCGAACTGTTGATTCGTTAGGAAATACTTTACCAGCCATTGTTGCTGGATTAATGACTTTATTGTCAGAAACATTCGACGCTTTTGCAATCTCTGCTTCTGTCTTTTTTTCTAACAAGAAATTATACATTTCTTCATTGACACTGTACTGCCTTTGAAGGTTTGCAAAATAACGCTGTGACTTTGGAAGCCTATGCAATAGGCCATACACTTTATTCAGGCGTTCTTGATTATCTTTCAGGTATAAATCACTAGTCTTAACTAAATTATTAAGGTTCTCAATTAAGTTTTCTCGTGTATTTTTAATTTTCAACTCGACAATAGCAAACGTGTGATTTTTTTCTTTCGCTGAAAAAGCAAGAGATGTTTGCTCCGATTGAAGTGTATATAATTCTGCTACAAGTTGATTTAACAAATGATCTGAAATTCCAACAGCTGAAGGCGAAACAACCTTTTTCATGTCGCTGTTTTGTTCTATATATTTCAACAGGTAATTATAATACTTTCTTTGTACTTGAAATTGAGCTTGGTTTTTTTCTAAAAAATCAAGCTCTTCATATACTTTTTCAGAATTCCCTTCTAATACAAAATTATCTTTGTTACTAAACTCTTCTAATTGAATAGAACTGTTTTTTAACGAATCATTAATGCGTTGTATTTGTTCATCGATAAAATTAACCGTATTCGTAGTGATCTCATTTTTTTCTAACAAACCGTATTTAATATATGTATCTGTTAAAGCATTCAAAAAATTAATTTCCTTTTCAATAATCTCTCCAGAAACACTTAACAATACAAGTGAAGAATATTTAGACTGTTGACCAACAATCAGCTTAGATGCATAGTGACTCGCGACTGCATATAGGTCATTAATTACAAAATAATATTCACCGTCTGGTTTAGTTAGGTCAGTATAAAAAATAGATGGTTTAATTGTTAAAGAAAAATCTGATGTTTTTAAAAGGCGGTTAAACACACCTCGGTATTCTTTTAACACTTTCGGTGTACTATTCCAGATTAAGAATTTTTTCTGAGAAGAGGGATCCATGATTTTCAACACATAGGAAGAATCATTGATTAATTTAATGTATATCGGTACTCCTTTTAATTGACTCGTAAAAGTAGAATCGAGCTCTACCGTAAAAGGTGAAGATTGATAAACTTCACCGGTCTTTATGGCTCCACTCACAAAATAACTCACTTGGAAATCTAATGACTTGACTGCTTTATAAATCAAAGCATAGGACTTCATAATTTCAAGTTCATTATAAATATTATAGGACATCTTGAACATGCCTAAACCCTCCATTAATTGACCTGTGGGTTTAGAAGAGTAATACCCCCCGTCTTTAATCATGACGGTCGAATTAACCGCATAAATGGGTTGAGTATAACGCATATAAGCTCTACCTATTAAAAAAGCAACAATCAACGACAAAAGAAAGAAATACCAATACTTGAATCCATAGTATAAAAAAAGCCTTGCGTCAAAACTATTTTGACTCGTCTCACTGGCTTCTATGTTCGTACGGTTCATGTCTGAAATCTGCTTCATCTTGTTAAAACGGCGAATAAAGAAAGGGTTAAAGCAATGATTGAAAAACCTAAGGTTATCGTTGTACTGTTTGCGGTAAGCACTTTATAACGCAAAGGTTCAACGTAAATAACATCACCAGGTTTAATATAGTATAACTCAGAGGCGAGCATTTGAGTACTGGAAAGATCCAAGGTATACACTTTGTTTTTACCGTTCTCAACTCGAATTAACCTCACTTTTTTTCGATTGGCTAAATTGTTCAAATCACCTGCAGAAGCCAGTGCATCAAATATAGAAACGTGCACCCTTTCGAATATTTTAATTCCTGGCTGTACAACTTCTCCTAACACTGATATTCTGTAACTCATCAACTTCAATGAAACCGTTACAAATTTCAGGTACTCCGAAACTTTGTTTTTTACTTCTATTTCCGCTTGCTTAATGGTTAATCCAGAAACTCTGACTAAACCTACCATCGGAATATCTATATCTCCGTACTCATCGACTAAATTACCGTTTAACAAATTGAGTAGCGATGCATTTCCAGCATTTGTTCCCGTACTTAAGGATTGGTTAAACAATTCCATTTTACTATCGGTAGAACTTTCAACTTTAATGTACAAGACGTCTCCCGGCTTTATCCTATAAAAATTAGAAGAGTCTATCACTTCTTTAGAAATAGTGTCAGCATCTAAATCGGCCATGTAGCGCAATTTCTTATAGCTCACACAGCTAAAGCTCAGTAGCGCAATCAACAACCCTAAACAAAGTCTTTGTATTGTCCTCATCTCTATTTATACTCGTTCATAAACCATGCATACGTTTTTTTTAAGCCTTCTTGAAAAGCGGTATCAGGCATAAACCCTAGGTCTTTACGAGCTTTATCAATATCTGCCAAACTGTGTGGAATATCACCTGTTCTCACAGGTAAATAAATGGGTTTTGTATTGGTATTGGCTAATGCACTAAGGGAGGCCCACAATTCATTCACTGTTGTTCTAAAACCACAGGCGATGTTAAATACTTTAGCTTCTGCTTTTGAATTCTCTTGAAACAAACTCAATACATTGGCTTGAACAGCATTACTCACAAAAGTAAAATCTCGACTTTGCTCTCCGTCACCAAATACTTTAGGTTGTTCACCTTTTCTCAAGGCATTTAAAAACAAAGGAATTACCGCGGCATAAGGACCTTCCGGATCTTGCTTGGGACCAAAAATATTAAAGTACCTTAATCCGACAAAACTCATCCCGTAATTTAAGGCATACATGGCACTGTACTGCTCTGCTATAGACTTAGACATCGCATAAGGAGACAACAAGTTGCCTCTATGCTCTTCTAATTTGGGCAAGGTAACACTGTCTCCGTATATAGATGAAGAAGAAGCATAAACAATTTTTTTAATGCCTTCCTCTTTGGCTGCCGTAAAAACATTAGCCGTACCTGTAATGTTAACATGATGTGTAGCCAAAGGATCTGCTACTGATCGAGGGACCGAGCCTAAAGCTGCTTGATGAGAAATAAGATCCATGCCTTTCACAGCCTTTACACAGGTCGCATAATCACGAATATCACCTTCTACCACTTCCAACCTCGGATCGTTTAAAAATGCATCAAGGTTACTCCTCTTTCCGTTTGAAAAATCATCTAAAACCCTTACCGAGTCTACTCTACTATCGTTCAAAAGGGCTTCTACCAAATTGGATCCAATAAATCCAGCACCACCCGTAACTAAGACCTTGTATTTATTTTTTGACATTTGTATTCAAAATAAGCTATATCCTATCTCAAATATAAGTAATTATCCCTAACATGATGTGGATGTTCGACGAATTTGTAAAGCGGAACGAGTGCAAACCTCTGCTAAAAATAAAGCTAAAAGAGGTAGAAATACTGTTTATAAAGACTAAAAACAAGTACCTTTAACCTTCCTAAAAATCCGTCTCATGTTAAAAAAATTAGCAGGCTTTGGAATCATCGGTATCATTTCAACCTTGTTGTCGATGGTACTCATGTACGTCTTTCACAACCTCTTACAATGGCACTACCAAGTATCGTATGTCATAGCCTACATCATTCCGTTGTTTTTGTCTTTTATTCTGAATTCGATTTTTGTTTTCAAATCCCATAAAAGCACGCGCAACTTGGTCGTATTCTTCAGTATTTACCTGTCTTCCATGTGCTCGGGAATGTTACTGATGGCTTTGTTCAAACGACACATTCCTCTCGATGAAACGTGGTTGAGCTACATGACGCTCCCTTTCACCATGGCTCAAAATTTCACACTCAGTCACCTTTTTTTAAAGAAAAAAGCAGTTTAAACGATGCCCCTAACCCATTTTAAAGAAGTCTTTTGGAATGCTTTTCACAGACCCAAATTGGAAAGTGAACGTATTCATGGGGTATGGCAATCTTTAGAGCCCATCAATGATATATTGGCAGGACCTTTATTTTCGATCTATGAAAATGGGAATTGCGATTATATTTTTCACAACCAAGACGTATTCCAGAGCATTATCAACGCCGATGACTTGATGGATTTTTTTCAAGAGGCTTTGAAAAAATACGCTGAGGGCTTAGAAAAAGCAACGCCGCCTCTCAACGATGCTGAGCTGAAAGATTTACAAACCCTAGACTATCAATTAGACTTGAAAGCTGAATTGTGCGAAATCGCATATCGACTCAGCAGCGAACAATTTGGCGAAATTTAAGATTAAGCCTTCACCAGTTCTACAACCGTTATTTCTGGTGCCATACCAATACGACCAGGAAATCCGATGTAACCAAAACCTCTGTTCACATACAAGTACTGCTGTCCTTTTTGATAAAGCCCAGCCCATTGTTCATACATGTATTTTACAGGACTCCATTTGATACCGGCCACTTCTACTCCAAATTGAAATCCGTGTGTGTGCCCAGCAAACATAATATCTACATCGCCATATTCAGGAATCACTTGTGCATCCCAGTGACTCGGATCGTGTGACAATAAAAGTTTAACAGGCACTGTTTCCATGCCGCGCACAGCATCTTTCATTTTTCCATACTTCGGAAACCTTCCTTTCGCACCCCAATTCTCGATACCCAATACTCCAATTTTATCGCCCCCTCTTTTAAGAATACGATGTTCGTTGATGAGAATATCCCATCCCATTTCTTTGTGAATACCAATAAGCTTGTTTAAATTATTTTGCTTCGCTTCTGCAGAAGACCACGTAACATAATCACCATAATCATGATTGCCCAACACCGAGTAAACACCCATGGGTGCTTTAAGGCGAGAAAACATTTGCTTGTACTCTTCTACTTCTTCTGCTACATTATTCACTAAGTCGCCAGTAAAAAAAATAATGTCTGGCTTTTGAGCCAAAGCCATTTCAATACCTTTTTCAACCAATGCATGACTTACAAAACTACCCGAATGTATATCCGACAACTGAAGTATTTTAAGTCCATGAAAAGAGGCAGGCAAATTCTTTAACGCAATCTTCACTTTCTTTACTCTGTAATCATGTGCTCCTACCAACACTCCGTATACCATAGAAACAAAGGGCAAAGAAGCTACGGTAATACCGACAGTTGAAAGAAACTTAGAACGAGAAATTGCATCGCCTTGTCCTGAAGGTAGTGGATTGGCAAACAACATCACCAGCCAATTACCCAGTCTATATACATCTTCGACCAATAAAAAGGCGGCGAAAATGATTTTAAAGAAGAGGTTTGCAAACAACAGTGTAATGATCACATTACGAACAACGCTGTTTATACTTTCTGGATTTAAAACAGAAAAAGAAAGCAGCAATAATATACTGATTGCGGTAATGGCCCAATAGGAAAGACTAAGCAACCGCTTAAATATATCCGACTGACCATGCAATAACGTCTTAACACCTTGGTATACGTAACCATCCAAGATTAGAAAAACAAGAATAACTAAACCGAATATAATAATACGAGAGGAGATGGAATGCATTAGAATGAAGTAAGAAGATAAATAAAAATGCTCCGGGTTTTATTCCGGAGCATTCTAAAAGATTACAATTAAGCCCCAGAACGGTGCATTCCTAATTTTTCTTTCAGTTTGTGTACCAGTAAATACATGACTGGTACAAGCACTAAAGTCAAGAAGGTAGCGAAGAACAATCCAAAGATCATGGTCCAAGCTAAAGGTCCCCAAAAGGCAACACTATCGCCACCAAAGTGAATATGCGGTTCAAAATGTGTAAACAAACCCACAAAGTTAATGTTAAACCCTATTGCCAATGGAATTAATCCAAGCATCGTAGCAAAGGCTGTCATTAAAACAGGAGTCATACGTGTGCGGCCTGCTTCTAAGATGGCATCGTAAACGCCTACGCCTTCTTTTTCTTTGTATTCAATGAACTCAACCAATAGAATACCGTTACGAACAACAATACCCGCTAAGGCCACAATACCAATCCCTGTCATGATGATAGAGATCGACATGCCAGTGATACAAAAACCTAATAATACCCCGATGATACTGAATAGAATCTCTGAGATGATGATGACGGGTTTACTCACAGAGTTGAACTGCGTTACTAAAATCAAGAAGATTAAACCTAAAGAAACCATCAAGGCTGTCATTAAGAACACTCCCGTCTCTTTTTGTTCTTCTTGCTCACCTGTCATGTCGATGGTTACGCCAGAAGGCAAGGTAAAGTCAGGTACCGCACGCACAATTGCCGCATTGATGTCGTTGGCGTTATAACCGTTCAATACATTAGAATATAAGGTTACTACTCTTTTTTGGTTTTTGCGTTTAATCCCTCCAAAGGTGTCGCCATACCTTACCGAAGCAACAGAAGACAATGGAACTTGTCTTACCACTCCGCCCATGTTCATGTCACGGAACGTAATTTTTGTATTGAGTAATTCATCTACATCGTGACGTTGCTCATACAAATACCTCAATTGAATCGGATACTCATCGTTGGCATCTCTAAATTGAGAAACCTCTTTCCCGAACAAAGCACTTCTAATATCAGAACCAATTTGCCCAGTAGAAATACCCTCTGCATTGGCACGTTGACGATCGATCTCAATGATTACTTCTGGTTTGTTTTTCAAGACATCGGATTTCAACTCTTCAATACCTTTTATGCCTACAGAATCGATGTACAATTTTAAGCGATCTGAAACGGCAATCAATTCGGTATAATCATCCCCAGCAATCTCAATATTGATGGGCTTTCCTGTAGGAGGTCCTCCTTTTTCTTGATCGACTGAAATTTGCACTCCAGGCATGTCCTTCACAGCTGCTCTTACCTTATCCAAGTACTGAGCGGAAGAAACACCATCCCGATCTCCAAATTTCACAAACGCCACCGTCACTTTACCTTTATGTGGAGCATTACTGAAATCGAAAGGATCTTCACTTGCACCGACAGCCACATTGGAAATAATGGACGATACAATCGGATTATCTTTACCGTCTACGGAGACAGCTTTCGTAACACGGTCTTCTACGATCGACGTCACAGAGTCGGTGTAGACTTGGTCTGTACCAATTGGTAAACTAATATAAGTATATACAAAGTTAGGATCTGCCGATGGAAAGAATACAACTTTTGGAGATACAATGCCGGTTAATATAATAGAGAAAACAAAAAGCCCCAACGTCGCTAACATCAAGTATACTGGCTTATACCCTTTCAAGCACCATTCTAACAAGGCAACATATTTCGATTGAATAGCAGGCCAAGTTTTTTCTTGAAACACCCTTACTAATTTCTCAAATACAAATTTGTTTAATAAGAATAAGGCAACCAATAACAGTACAAAGTTCCCCATACCAAAAGCTCCGCTTGAAGCATTAACAGCAGCATTGATATAGAATAACAAAGCCAACGCTAACATAATCACCAAGGTGATTTTAGTTCCTTTACTGAATTTCTTAGCGCCAGCATGCTCATGTGGTTTCATGAAATCTACTGCAAACACAGGATTCATAATGTACGCTACCACTAAAGAAGCCGTTAAAGTAATGATCAGCGTAACGGGTAAGAAAAACATAAACTTCCCGATTACTCCACTCCAAAATGCTAATGGTATAAAAGGAGCAAGGGTTGTCATGGTTCCTGAAAACACAGGCATAAAGATTTCACCCGCTGCTTGTTTGGCCGCAACTTTAATCGGTACTTTCCCATTGTCGAAAATACGGTGTGTATTTTCAATGACCACAATGGCATCATCTACTACAATGCCAAGAGCCAACAAGAAGGCAAACAATACAATCATGTTCAAGGTAAAGCCTATCGAAGGCAAAATCAAGAAGGCAATGAACATGGACATCGGAACCGATATACCGACAAAGATGGCGTTGGTAGCTCCCATGAAAAACATCAAGATGATTACCACCAATATAAAACCAATGATGATGGTATTGATCAGATCGTCTAAGGTTGTACGTGTGGTATCACTTTGATCACCTGTAATCGTAACATGAAGTCCAGCAGGATAATTATTTTCTTTCATGTCTTTCACCAAGTCATTAATTTTATCGGAAGCCTCAATTAAATTCTCCCCACTCCTTTTAATGACGTTTAATGTGATTACATTCTTTTTATTTAAACGCGCATAACTTTCTTTTTCCTCGTAAGTATCCTTTACACCACCTTCTTCTAAGATATCTTTTAAATATACTTTAGCGCCCGTTGATGATCTTAGCACAATGTCGTTCATTGGAAGAACACTTGTAAACTCTCCTTTGATCGACACCGATCTTTTGAGTTGATCCATTTTAACAGAACCACCGCTGATGGTCATGTTTTCATATTTCACCGCACGTTCAATATCAGACAAGGTAATACCAGCCGCTTCCATTTTATATCGGTCAACGTTAAGCTGTATTTCTCGCTCAGGAGCTCCGACTAAATCTACCCTCGTAATCTCTGGTAAGGCTTCAATTCGGTCTTGCATGTCGTCGGCATATTTTTTCAATTTGCTCAACTCGTAATCACCTGAAATATGGACATACATAATTGGTGTTTGAGATACGTCGATTTCGATTACCTGAGGATCGTCTGGCAAATCGCTCGGCAAATCATTCTTTGCTTTATCTACTGCATCTTTCACTTTGATCTTCGCTGCAGCAATGTCTACGTCGGTATTAAATTCAACGATGACGCTTGAGAAGTCTTGAACAGAATTACTGGTTACTTTTTTTACACCTGAAATTGATTTGACTTGTTTTTCAATTTGTTTGGTGACTAAGTTTTCCATGTCAGCAGGTGATGTACCAGGATAAATAGTACTCACATACATTTGAGGAAATACAATCTCAGGAAATTGTTCCTTGGGTAAGTTGACATAAGCCAACAAACCAGCCAAGGTAATAATTACCGTCATGACATAAATGCTGGTCTTATTATCAATAGACCAACTGGTTAGTTTAAATTCTTTCATCTGTATAGTTTTTATAAGTTATCAGGACCTCATTGAAAGGAAACCATCGTAACGATTATAATTTATCTTTTAATACCACTGGTTGTCCATCAACCACATCTTGATAGCCTACAGTGATGATTTTATCGCCAACATTTAAACCACTCAACACTTCTACTTCCGATTTGTAGGCTAAGCCCAATTCAACAGGGACCATAACCGCTTTGTTACCCACAACGATGTATACAAAATCGCCTTTTTCTGTACGTTGAACCACATTGATTGGTACAACCACAGCATTTTCTTTTTGATAATCTTTAATGCTCACATAGGCAATCATATTCGTTTTCAAAGAACTCGCTTCACCCTTCAATGGAATTTCGATGCTGTATGTACGGTTGATCGGATCAATCACATCAGCAGATGTTTGTATCACAGAATTAATTTCTTTTTTAGTATCTGGGAAATACAATTTCACAGGATTCCCTTTTTTTACAGAAGATGTATAAGACTCTGGAACTTCGGCTACAGCTCTCAAAGAACTATTATTAATGATCCTAAAAGCAGGAGCTCCTGGAGATGTTGCTTCACCTATTCTTACAAAAATCTCATCTACAATACCATTAAAAGGAGCTCTAATTCTGCTTAACTCATATTGTTCATTTAAGCTGTTCAATTTTTTTTCTAAAGACTCTTTTTGATTTTTAGCTTGTAAGTATTGAACTTCTGTGCCAATTTTCTCATCCCATAGTTTTTGTTGTCTTTCATAAATGTCTTTCGACAACTCCAACGCCTTTTTCAACTCTTCAATGGCTGCTTTAGTGGTAGAAGCATCTATCTGTGCTAATAAAGTACCCTTCGTTACCACTTGACCTCTTTCAACATATACATCTAATATAACGCCACCAGATTTAGGACTTACTTTTACGTTTTGATCTGAATCAACTTTACCTTGTATTTCAAGGTAATGGGTAAACGTTTTGGGAGTAATGGCTGCAGCGATAACAATAGCACTCTTCTGCACGTTTTCATCTCCTCCAGCTTTCGCTACTTCCTTTTCTAATGCAGTAATTTGAACAAGCAATTCATCGCGCTGTTTCTTTAATTCAGATAATTGTTCTTTTTTATCTGGAGCTGCGCAGGAGTAAAATACAACGGCAGCAAGTAAAATGAATAAGTTTATTTTTTTCATGGTCTTAAAAATTATTGTCCTGTGTATAATGTTCCTGTTGATTTTTCGTAATTGATTTTAGCGACTAAAACGCCATAAGCTGCATTGTAATAATTTGTTTGTGCTTGTTTAAATGCATTTTCAGCATCGATTACTTCTAAGTTTGATCCCGTACCTGCCGTATATTTTATTTTTGAAACACTCACCACTTTATTGGCCAGGTCTAAGTTTCTTTTTTGAATCTTCAAATTTTCCAATTCATTATTCAAACTGTATACAGCTTGCTTCACCTGCAAATCAACCGTTTGTCCAAACTGCTCTAAATTGTTTTCAGATTTTGCATATTGGTACTTTGCCTGCTTTAATCGATAATGCTTACTGCCACCTTCTAATATGGAAATATTCATGCTCACACCCCACATCATATAAGAGTACCAATGATTTTGAAGTACCTTGCCAATATTTAAATCTGATCTTGTATACCCTCCTGTTGCAAATCCGGAGAGACTGGGCATATACTTGGCCTTGTTGTTTTTTACATCCAATAAAGACAATTGTTTTTGCGTCTTCAATAAACTGTATTCAACCCTGTTCTCAGGAGAAACTAGCATGTTAACGTCTAAGGTTTCCAACTGAACATCTTTGATGTTACCAGATAGGGATAAGGTATCAGACAATGGCATGCCCATTTGAAATTTCAACAACAAGTAAGTAACCTCATAAATTTGGTTGAATTTCGTAAGCTCAGCCTGTAGGTTATTGCGCGCTACCTCAATTCTATTGACATCAATTTCTTCTACAAAACCTTGTTTTTGGTAGGCTTGCGTATTAGACAATAGTGTATCTAATCGAGCCACATTTGCTTTTACCAATTCCAATTGTTCTTGATTGATTAACACCACATAAAATGCCTTCGTGACATTTTCAACCACTTGAATCTTGGTTTGTAAGAGAGACTTCGTTGCCAAATCTTTGTATACATTCGCTGCCTTTAAGCCAACCAAGTAAGACCCATCAAAAAGCAACTGAGATAAATTTAAGGATACATCTCCACTGCTTCTCAATTGAAAAAAGTTTGGCATCGCAACCACTGAATTAGGATCAGATCCTGGAGGAGCGATCGTAGTACCACCTTGCAAAAACATCCTTTTCAATTCCGGATTATCATTAATACTGGCAGAACCACTCAAATGAGGTAAACCAACACCTCTTATTTCTCCTACTTTAGCTTCTGCAGACTGAATGTCTAACTGCCCGTTTTTAACGTCGTTATAATTTTCTAACGAATAATCTATACACTGTTGTAGTGTAAATTGATTCGTCCCCTGAGCAACTATTTTTTGCGCAAACAAAAAACTCGTTATTGCAAACGTTGCGATTAGCATGATTCGTTTTTCCATAACCTATTCTTCTTCTTTAATTTGTTTATACTTGTTGATTAATTTGTGTCCTTTTAAGGTACATATCCCATAGAGAAAATGATCGATCAATTGAAGTTGAACTTCATTAAAATTCTTTTTGGCTAAAGGGAAATTGTCGGGATTAAAACTAGCTTCTACACTAATCATTCTTAACCGAGCTATCGTATCCATGTCTATAGTCGGTCGGTACAAACCAACCGCTACTCCTTTTTTAATGTTATCATAAATATTTTCGAGCATACATTTTTGCTTGTGCTGTAAAAATACGCCATAAGCTTTCGGATAATACTTCTGAATTTCCATCATCAAATAAGGATTCAGGTTTTGAAAAAACTCTCTCAACCATTCACTGATCAAAATCACTTCCTGTACAGGATCTGCTGCTTTGTCTGTAATATCAAGCATTTCCTTTTCTTGTGCCAATAAACGAGATTCAACAACCTTGAGCACCAATTCCTTCTTGTCTTGAAAAAACTGGTAAATCGTTTTCTTAGAAATCCCCAAGTGTGTTGCAATCTCATCCATGGTGATCGACTTCACCCCATAGCGAAAAAACAACTGCTCTGATTCCTTTAAAATACGATCGCTCGTTTCTAATCCTTCATCCATGAAACAAAACTATGGAAACTTTAGATATCTACAAAGTTTCCATAGTTTTTTTGTATAAAAATATTCAAAACAGCTTTAATGGCTATTCTGAGGCTATTACATGTATCCAACCGTTTATCGAATGCTCATTAAAATCAAAGGTATAGTAATAAATACCGTCCATGGTTGGGCTCGTAGGTTTCCATACAAAGTCTCTGGACGTATTGTAAAAAACGCACGAACCCCAGCTATTATAGATAGATACAGATTTAAAATACGTCGCACAATTCTCATCAGGGGCATTGTACAAATAAAAACTATCGTTTAAGCCATCGCTATTGGCTGTAATGAGGTTAACAGGTCTGTATTGATCTACAGTAGAAACCTTATCAATCACATTCACCTTCACATCGATGAACGATGCATTGCTGTATATACAACTGTTATCTTTTACCGTAAACCTTATCATAAATGGCCCTTGATTGACAACCTCACACGTAGGTGACCAATAAAAAGGCGAAGAAATAGTCACAGAACTATCGCTCACATTGTTAAAATACATCTGCAAATCTCCCAAATTAAAACCGTTACCTTGACCTGTTAAGGTAAGCTTATCCAATACATCTGCATCAGTTCCTTCTACTGTAAACTGAAGTGCGTCGCCTGGATACATTGTATTATCAAGCTTGCCAGTCGGTATCACTTCAATGGCAGGTGGATCATTGTCCGGAATTTTCAATTTAAGGTCAAACAATAACGTATCATACATTGGCGGACAGCGGTTATCCCGCACTATAATTTGTACTCGTAATGTTGTTTCTGTATTAATCTTCACATAATTACAAGGATTAATAATCAACTGTGTTTTAACGGTATCTCTACCGGGGAACAACATGGCTGCGCCACTGATTTGAAATGCTTTTAAGGGCAAAGAACTGCTGACACTAACAAAGGTAATGTTGTCGGATAGAAATTGTGATGTGGTCGTAGCATCCGCAAAAAACAAATCGATCGATTTCACTTCATTGATAAACATCTCAACCTGCCCTACACCATTGTTGAAGGTTTTATCTAAACCAATTTTGGGCGGAAAATTCACTGGACAATTTTGAACCAGCAATTGAAAATCTCTTACCGCTTCTCCGATCTTAACGCCTGCTCGGTACTCTGATACTTTTACACCAAACACATAGAGGCCTGTTGCGCCTGCATTGAAGGTGACTAAACCAGTAGTCGCGTTAATCGACAAGGGAATACTCCCTGTTATTTGATTGCCTACATCATAACCAGAAGACCATACAACAGGATCATAAGGTGCTTGTAAAGTTCTATCAACTGTAGGAAAGTTTGGGCTAACATTACCAAAAGTACTACTGCCAGCTAAGGGCGTACTTAATTCGTAACGCAACTCATCGCCGTTGGCATCAAAACCGCTGTAGTCGAGGTAATGAGTGACTCCAACACACCAATACTGATTGGTTAAGGGTTTAAAATAAGGTGTCGCATTTCTTAAATTAACGGGAGCGAACTGTAAATAAAACACCTCGCCGGTTTTCTCTGGATCATCAATATTGGTGATCTGGTCGTTGCGACAACAACGTTCCCATACAATATAATATCCTTGAGGAGAAGTGTACCCATCTAAGTTAATAACACCATTATACTTGAATAAACGTGTACTGATCAACGATAAATCAGCACATCCTTCAACTCCAATAGGAATAAAATCTGTGCTGATGCGCGACAATTTTACAATTCCCATAAAGGCATCGTCGACTATCCTGTATATCGATGGATATATTTCCAAATCTTCTCCAAATAGGCCTGCAGCTGCATGAAGATCATCATAGTACATGTTCATAGAAACATTGTACATGACATCAGTTCCAGACCACGACACCTGAAATTCTCCTCCTACAATGTGTGTCGCTGTAGACACTGTACTGTGTAAAGTGAATAAGATAAAAATTGTGATTATCTTTGCATGCTTCGCTAACCGAAGAAAAAAGAAATGAGTATGGCTCAAAAAAGAATTCATATATCGGGTGCTACAGTGGAAGACTTAGGCTCTGAAGGTAAATCGATTACAAGATACGATAATAAAGTAATTTTTTCAGAATTTACGGCACCTGGTGATGTCGTCGATTTAGAAATATACCGTTCTAAAAAAGGCTATGCTGAAGCCAAAGTAACCGCATTTCACACCTACTCACCAGAAAGAGCAACACCACATTGTAAACATTTTGGAGTATGTGGAGGTTGTAAGTTGCAACATTTACGATACGACCGACAATTATATTATAAAGAAAAACAAGTCGTCGATGCCTTGGTAAGAATCGGAAAGCTTACGATTCCAGCGGTCAATCCAATCTTAGGTTCTGCCATACAAATAGGCTATCGTAACAAACTCGATTTCTCTGTTTCTAACAAACGTTGGTTTACCGAACAAGAAATTAGCACTTCTGAAAACTTACTTCCCAATGCCATTGGATTTCACATTCCTGGAAGGTTTGATAAGGTTTTGGACATTGAACATTGCCACCATCAAATTGAACCATCCAATGCCATTCGCATGGCCTTGAAGAAATTCATGTTAGACAACCAACTCAGTTTTTTCGACCTATGGTCTCAGGAAGGTTTTTTAAGAGGAATTACCTTGCGCAATACGCAAAAAGGAGATTTCATGCTGATCATTCAATTTGGAGAACACAATCAAGAATGGATCACGAAAACTTGTGATTTTTTAAGCAGTTCATTCCCTCAAATCAGCTCGTTTTACTATACAGTAAACACGAAGAAAAACGACAGCATCTACGACCTCGACCTCATTTTATACAAAGGACTTGAATACTTGGAAGAAGAAATGGAAGGCTTAAAATTTCGTATCAGCCCCAAAGCATTTTACCAAACCAATCCTTCTCAAGCTTACGAATTGTACAAACTAACACGCAGTTTTGCCAAACTCAAGGGCACTGAAACCGTTTACGACCTATACACAGGCACAGGTACCATAGCCAATTTCATTGCGAAACAAGCGGGAAAAGTAGTCGGTATAGAATCTGTTCCTTCGGCCATTGAAGATGCGAAGTTAAATTCCTCCATCAATAATATTCACAACACGGTGTTTTATGCCGGTGACATGAAAGACATTTTTACCACGGCTTTCATTGCAGAAAACGGAAGACCCGATGTTGTGATCACTGATCCTCCAAGGGTTGGCATGCACAAAGATGTAGTCGATGAATTGTTAAAATTAGAAGCGCCAAGAATCGTATATGTCAGTTGCAATCCTGCAACACAAGCTCGTGACTTACAATTACTGTGTGAAAAATACGACATTGAAACGGTACAACCTGTCGACATGTTTCCGCATACGCACCATGTGGAGAATATCGTTGTGCTTACGTTGCGATAATGATATAAACTTTAAAAGATTTTTTTTACCTCTTTTGGTGTTTCGTTTATTTATGTTTCTACTAAACTAGAGCCGATTAATAGCACATATTTGTTATTGATTGATAGTTTTAATGTGATAAAACAGTTTAACTTTTGGGGTTATTTTCGTTGTAAATCAGCGTTATAAAATTTCAAATTATTTGATATAAAAACAATCCGGATGCATCTTACATCCGGATTGTCCTTTAATTAATGCAACACAACAAATCGTTTGGTTGCAATAGATTTACCATCAGCAATAAGCGTATAGATATACTCTCCATCCAATAAATCTGAGCTATTCAAAATGATGACTCCAGAATTATTCTGAGACACATTCACCTCTCTTACTAATTGTCCCATTGAACTGTGAATCAAAATAGAAGCTTGAGTACTTTCTTTTGGTTTTGTAAAAGATATAATCGTTTCAGTTGAGAAAGGATTAGGATAGTTAGAAAGTAATTCATTTGCTTCTTCTGAAGATTCTGTAGAAGATCTTTTTAACGCATTAGCAGATATAAAAATAAGTTTCCATTTTTGGTTCTGTCCGCCGTTGCTGGTATAAATCTGAGCTTTTGCTGAATTAGCATTACTTGCACCTACAATATCCAATCTTTTTCCAACAGCGTGTTGCGGTTCTAATTCGTAAATCCCATTTCCTTGAGCAATTAATTCCCAACGCTGATTTAAACCGCTATTACTTCTGTAAGTTTCTACTCTTGTTTGATTTGCAGGGTTAGCTCCCACAACATCCAATCGCTTACCAAGAGCATGCTGTGGTTCTAATTCATAAATGCTATTTCCTAAGTCGATTAACTTCCAACGCTGGTTATTCCCGCCGGTGCTATTATATAACTCAACGATTCCATTGTCACCTGCATTCCATCCTGACACATCCAATCTTTTTCCAATGGCATGTTGAGGTTCCAGTTCATAGATACCACCAGCAATTATTCCTGTTGACATAATGAAATTTGCTGTGATCGTGCTATTTGTAGCTGGTGTACTGATATTATGAATACGAGATCCTCCATCTGACCAGGAAGAAAAAACATAGGTAACACCACCAATTGTTTGAGGTGAAACGGCTTCAATTTCTCTGATGATCTGACTTGCTCCTTTAAACGAAGAAGGGCTTGTCACTGAACTTCCATCTAACTTTACAGCTAATCCTGAAGGGTTCGTTGCTAAAGAAGTAATGGAAAGAATGGGATTTATATCTACATAAACGGTATTAGAAGCACCTTTTGAATCTCTAACAGTCAGGTATATTCTAAAAAACACATTCGGTGATGTCTCCATTTCTACAGGTATCGTAAACGTACCGGATTTGCTGCCCGTAGTGGGATCTAATGCGGGATGCGCGTGCACCGGATCATCGAAGTGATGTAAATCAATTTTCCAGGTAAATGCACTTGCTGGCAACGATCCGTCTTCCGTGTCGTTACCTGTTCCTGTATAATTAATAATATTACCCCCTGAATAAAGTGTACTGGAAGCTGGAGCAGTAATCGTAGCAATTGGAAGTTTATTATCCAATACAGTAAGTGTCGCTTCTGTACTTGTCGCACTTCCTACAGAGTTACTTACAATGACACGAAACCTCGCTCCATTGTCACTTAACAACGTGTTTGGAATAGTATAGCTGGCAGAAGTTGCACCAGAAATATTGACACCATTGCGTTGCCATTGGTAAATAGGTGTTGGATTTCCTGAAGCAGAAATAATAAATGTTACAGACTCTCCTGCGGAAACTATTCTACTTACCGGATTCACTGCAACTACAGGTACACCATTTCCTGTATAATTCACTTTCCATACTACACCATTGGTACTTGATGTATTGGCATCGTCAGAGCCTCCGCCAAGACCTCCTCTTGCAATGAAATAAAGTGTGCCATCGTTGGCCACTGCCACATCAAGAGGACGGTTGATGTTCGTAGCAAAATCAGCAACTGCTTTCGTAACAGGATCAAGTGTTTTAATCCAGCCGTTGCAATAATCTCCGAAGAAATATTTTCCTACGTAAGAAGAAGGGAAATTAGCTGCAGTTGGATTATAAAATTGACCTGCAGTAATAGAGCAACCACTCCCATGATTGTAAGCATAAAAAGGATCTTGATAATTACTTGGAGGTGTTTGATTGGTTCTTACTCCTTCAATTCCTGGCCAGCCATAATTCTTACCAGCCGTGCCTTCATTCACCTCTTCCCAGTTACCGCCACCTACATCGTTAATGAAAATTTTTCCTGTACCGGGTTGTACAGCCAACCTAAACGGATTACGAAAACCTAAGGCCCATATTGCCCTGTTCTTTCCTGTCGTGGTATTGTAAAAAGGATTATCTGTAGGAATACTTCCGTCCGTGTTGATGCGTAATACTTTTCCTTTTAATGTCGTGAAGGATTGCGAATTGGAAGAAACTGTATTTTCACCTACCGATATATATAGTTTTCCTCCTTTAATTCCTAAACCACCTCCGTTATGCCATCCCACAGAACCGAGCGGATCAATATCAATTAAAACAAGTTCACTTCCAGCCACGGCTACATCACCGTTTGCAGTAAAGCGACTTACTCTGTTATTACTTACTGAGCCACCAGGAGCTTTATACGTGTAATAAGCATAAATAAACTTATTGGTATTAAAGTCTGGATCTACTATAACTTTTAGTAAACCTCTTTCGTTCCAATTGTCCACATTAGGAATGGTGATGAAAGGCGTAGACAATAAAGCACCGTTTTTAATGATTCTGATCTTACCATTTTTCTCTGCAAGAAAAACTCTACCATCAGGTGCGACATCTATACCCACAGGGTCAAGACCTGTAGCCACTTGAATACCGGCAAAATTTACCGGGAAAGATTGAGCGTGCAGTTTCATAAAAGGAACTGCGAACAATAACAGAATAACAACTACTCTGAGTAGTCTATTTTGTCTGAATAATTTTCTTTTCATAATTTAGCTGGTTGAAGGTTGAGTATATAGATACTTATTAAATACAAATATAAATGCTGTTAATGCAGCACAATGAATCGTTTTGATGAAAGTGATTTCCCATCTGCAACAAGCGTATAGATATATTCTCCTGATAACAGATCTGAGCTACTCAACACGATGTATCCAGTATTATTATCAGAGACATTTACTTCTTTTAATAACTTTCCCATTGAATTATGAATCACAATAGAAGCTTTACTACTTTCGTTTGGCTTTTGAAAAGAGATGATTGTTTCATTGTAGAAAGGATTAGGATGGTTGGAAAGCAATTCAACCGTTCCTTCGGATGATTCTTCGGAAGATTCTTTCAAAGCATTTGCAGCTATTAAAGCAAGTTTCCAGCGTTGATTTTGGCCACCATTACTGGCGTAAATTTCAACGATTGCTTTATCTGCAGTATTCCATCCTGCTACATCCAATCGCTTTCCAATAGCATGTTGAGGTTCTAATTCGTAGATTCCATTTCCAACTGCAATTAATTTCCAACGCTGATTTAAACCACCTGTTCTTGTATAAGTTACTACCTTGGTTTCATTCGTTGCATTTGCACCCACGACATCAAGTCTCTTGCCCAGAGCATGCTGAGGCTCCAATTCATAAATATTATTTCCAAAATCAATTAGTTTCCAACGTTGGTTATTTCCATTATTACTTCCATAAATTTCAACAACACCGTTATCGCCAGCATTCCATCCTGCTACATCCAATCGCTTCCCAAGGGCATGTTGAGGTTCCAGTTCATAGATCCCATTGACCAGAGGAATATTCATTGCATTAAACGCAATTTCAGCCATTTTTTTTGCACCTTCTGCATTTGGATGAATGCCATCAGGAAAAAACTCAGGGTATGATTGCATGGTCGTATTAAAATCAATTATACGTAAACCTTGCGAAGTAGCTACTTGCTTAATAAGCGGAATTACTTCATTCTTGATGATAAGGCCTTGAGGAGCCTTCGCCGCACCAAATGTTGGAACAGGATAGCAAACATAAATTATAGGATTACGACCATTCTTTCTAAACTCAGCGATCATAGCCACGTAATCATTATAAAACTCATTCTTGTGCGCATTCCATCTTGGAGGATCACCGTCATTAGTACCTAACTTGATGATGACGATTTGTGGATCGAAATTTTTCGCATCATTAAATCTATTCGTTTTCCAATAAGATGCAGGATCATTTTTTACCATGCAAGAACCACTTACTCCACAATTCAACATTTTATAACCGGGGCCCAGAAGTATAGCAAGTTGCGCTGGATAGGCCTGTTGTCCGGAGTTGGATAACCCATAACCTTCGGTAATGCTATTACCTACACACACTACACGTGTCTGCGCTTGCGCTAAAAAAGAGCAGCAAAATAATAATAGCGGAATTACAAATAATAATATTTTCATAGCAATTAGTTAATTGGTTCACATATACAAAACAGATTGTATTTGTTTCTTTATTATTGAATTAAATTGACATACCGATTATTTTCAGTCCACGAAATACCTATTGTAACCATTCATTATTGATCGACCAAGGTCGTCAAAATCAAATGGCTTATAATGGCAACTAAAAACATTACCATGTTTTAAATATTTTTCAAAACTAAAAACCTCCCTAAATGAGGAAACTCCAATTTTAACTTTATGAGAATCTTGAGTCAAAATTATATTTAGTTCCTTTTCTTCGCTTTTTAAAACAGCATGATCAATTATAAGTACCTTCAATTCTGAATCTATAAAATCTCTGTCATCAAATTGTTCCTTGATAATAATTTTAAATTTTCATTCCTTCTAAAATAAGCTACAAAAGCGTTTAAATTATTAGGCTCTTTATCGACATATTGTATTTTAATGAAGTCATTCATATTCACTTTTATTCCTTTACTTTTTTATAACAAGATTAAAGCAAGGCTTTACTATTGAATCTACTTAACAAAGTGTTTGGTTACACTATTATCGCCACGTGACCAAATAATAGTATATAGACCTGAAGGCAAGGAATAAACATCTATCGATGCGTTATAAGAATCCACTGTCAATACTTCAATTCCTAATGAACTTAATATCCGAATTTTTCCTCCTGTCAAATCATATTGAGACTGTAAAGTCAAGGTATTAACTACGGGATTAGGTATAAGTAATAAATCCAATACATCTGAACTTGTTGATAAATCTGTACTGCTTGATCTTGCAGTACAAGATCCTTTTTCATACCAAGCATCTGACCAATATGCTCCAACACCCGGTGCATAAGCCCATGCTGCACCGTTACACCAGCCTGAGTAAGGCCACTCTTTACACTCAAATTGCTTACCGGTATTTTTAACTTTACTTCCTGCAACATAATTACCATTCTCTACATAAGAAGAAAGTGAAGAACAAACATCTGTTGCTAGTGTTTTCACTGTAGCACTTGTGCTAGCAGAAGTCGCACTGACATTGCTGTTATCATAAGCTTTAGCAGTGATGTTATAATTACCCACACCAACATTTGTCCAAGTATAATCATATGGAGCAGTGTTGTCTGAGATTAATAGAGTTGTTCCATTATAGAACTCTACTTTAGAAATTGTGCCGTCTGAATCAGAAGCATTCGCAGAAATAGTAATGCTCGCAGGTGCATTAAAAGAAGAACTCGCAGTTGGCGAAGTTAAACTTACAGTTGGCGATTGATTCACCACAACTACTGTATTAACTTTTACAGTAACATTCTCTGACGAAGTTGTTGCATTACCACTATCATATGCTTTGGCTGATATAGTGTAATTACCAGCTCCTACTCCGGTCCAGCTATAGCTATATGGGGAAGTATTGTCACTATTCAACAACGCAGTACCATTATAGAATTCTACTTTAGTAATTGCACCATCTGTATCTGTAGCGTTGGCCGATATCGTGATGCTTGCGGGTGCATTGTAAGCTGCATTATTTACAGGCGCTGTCAAGCTTACAATTGGTAATTGATTTACCTCTACAATTGCATTTACTTTCACTGCAATTGGTGGGGACATGATGATACCGCCTAAATTGTCAGTAGCTCTGGCGAAAATTGAATAGTTACCTGCAACAACATTGTTCCAGCTAAAACTGTAAGGATTAGTAGTAGACTCTCCTATTTTCACACTACCATTATAGTATTCTACTTTTGCTACTGTTCCATTATCTGTAGCATTTGAAGTGAAAACTATATTGGAAGCAGTATTAAAAGTAGCATTGTTTGCAGGAGAAGCTATGCTTACTGTTGGAAGTGGGTTTGAATACAATTGACTGGTAGGTATTACTTCTTGAAATTGGAATACACTTGACCATTGTAACTTACAGCCAGCTCCTCCATTATTCTCAAAGTATTCAAGTTTAATGTCATACTTTTGACCCGCCGTTAAAGTTATTTTACCAGAATAATCAATGTCCCAATCATCAATCCATTTGTCAATAACGAGTTGGTTATTCACCCACAATCTTCTTCCGTTATCACTATTTACAGTGAAAGTATATTCTCCAGAATACTTAGGTTGTACCTGACCACTCCAACGTGTAGAAAACAAATCCGAATTGACAGCAGCATTAGGTGAAACATTAGCCCAGTCAAAATTAACCGTTGCGTCTTTTCTGCTGTATGCAGGAGTTTCAAAATTGGTTCCGTTGAAATAGTTTCCTGTCAGACCATCTCCGTTACCTATTGGAGGATTATCTCCCACATTAATAATAATATCTTTGTATGAATAGCATCCTAAATTATTGGTGTAATTTACTTTGTAAACACCCGCTTGTGTCGTTTGTATATTATTAATAGCAGGCAGTCTTTCTGTAAATACAAATCCGTTAGGACCCGTCCATCTCCACTCTCCATTAGCTGGCTCGGGAGCAAACTTTATTGAACCACCTATGTTTACTGTCGCAGCAGAAACCTTTTGGAATGCTCCATTATTAACAGCTATGCGAGAAACTATTGGTGTACTGCAATACTCATCTCCGGTAACATCAATCGCGAATGTATAGGTGCTGATACATGCGCTTGCATCAGCATAAGTCAATTTGTAACTTCCATCCTTCCAACTAAGTATTTTACCAAAGGTAATCTGTCTTGAGCTCGAGGTGAAACCATGCGGTCCAGTCCAACTCCATGATCCGTTAAGTGCTGGAGGTGTTATAGAAATTGAATCACCAGACTTTATAGTCACTAAATTTGTATTGGACCAAGTAACACCATTAATTTTAAATGAGGGAACAATGGATGATGTAGTACAACCTGTCAATCCAATGACAAAATCTATTGAGCTTATACAGCCTGATGTATGGGTATACCTTGCAATATAATGCCCTGCTTTTGATGCGTTAAATCCATTTACTCTAATTTCTCTATTGGCAGACGTGAAACCACTTGGGCCAGTCCATTGCCAAGTCCCATTATCAGAAGCTTGTGGTCCAAGAGCAACTGTACCTCCATTATTTACGGAAGCATAGAGTGTGCGTTCCCAGCTCTGATTATTTACATTCACCCCAGGAGTAATCGCTAAACCACAACCATCATCGCCGCTTACACTAATGGTGAACACTTGCGTACTTTTACATCCAAGAGCATTATAATACGTACTGGTATAATTTCCAGCTTGCTTGTTAAGAATACCGTTGAATGTAATTTCTTTTGTAGTAGCTGCAAATCCGTTAGGACCGCTCCAACTCCAAGTACCTTCTGATGGCTGTGAAGCAAAAGTAAGTAATATCGTATCGCCAGCTATTGCGGCAGTTGTTGCAGTTTGTTTTAAAACACCGATTTTATTAATTTTTATGTAGGGAGTTAATCCTGTAGGTGTGCAACCTGATAATGACACCATGAATTTTTGTATTGACACACAACCTAATGGACTTGTATAAGTTGCTATATAATCACCTCCTTGATTTAATTGAATGTTAGCAACTGTAACCTCTCTTGTGTATGATGTAAAATTATTAGGACCAGTCCAACTCCATGCACCATCATTGGGTTGAGGGCCAAATATCAAAGAGTTTCCGACAGCTAGTGTCGCATTAGCTGCTTGTTCCCAGGCGATATTATTCACATTAAAAAAAGGTTTGATTGCTTCACAAGCGGTTGCTGTCCAATTATTGATATTCCATCCGCCTCCTTTAGAAAGCAATTTGACCGATTGAATACCTGCTGTCAAATATACTTGTGTGGTTGCGTTTGCAAAAGTTGTGTAGTTACCCGTATTAGGGAGGTTAGTGGTTGTTAATGTTTTTCCATTGTGTTGAAAAGCTACCGAACCTGTTCCCATTCCAGCTACACGGTAAGTGATGTAGTAATTACCCGTTGTTGGTACGTTAACAATATACTCCATCCAATCCCCCGCCTCAATAAAACCAACTGCTAATCCACCTTCTGAACAATTTTCAGTACCAATGCCACTCATAAAATTATAGTTTTCTGCTTCCATCTTGGCTGGAATAGATTGTACTGTAGGAGTAAATTGCATCAACGAAACCGCACTGACATATACCGTTGGTTTACCAGCAGGATCGTTAGATGTTAGTTTGTCCCAAGCATTCCAGGTAAGATTCAGATCAGTTCTGCGGTTTGCCAAAATACTCTCTGTATTCTTCTTCATAAATGGATAATATGTATCCCACAATTGTGGATTCCACATACAAAGGTGACCTAGACCACGTGCGTAAGTATCTGCCCATGTATTGAGGTAACCAGCATCATTGGAAATGACACCATTTTTAGTCATATTTTTGATAACATAGTCAGCCGCCATTTGTGCATCTCTTAACATCATTTCATTACCCGTAATTTTGTAAAGTGTTGCGGCAAAATCGATAAATGAACCTTGATTATAAACAGCAGTGCTTTTATTCACTTCATCTGAACGTTCTATACCTGCATAAACCTGGCCTGTATTTGGATTGAATAAGTGACTTCTTGACCAATAATAAATTTGGAGCGCTTTATTGAGGTATTGAATACTATCTGTGCTTAAATAAATCAAACATGCAAGGTTACCATTGGGGTTATTTGAAAGTGCTTCTTTGTTAACACCTGCATCGGGTGGTGTCATATCAGGTTGTTGTTCCCAAATACCACCGCCGTTGAAAGTAGTGTTCCAACCACGATTGTAAGCGAGATTAAAACAATGCTTAGCAGCTGTCAGCTGATAAGGAGTTCCTGTAATTTGGTATCCGCGAGCCATCGCAAGTCCCATCCAGGCGAGGTCATCATTCCATCCGTCCCAATTGTAGGGTATAGGGTTAATTACAGTAAAACTATTACAGAGTTCGTTGATCTTTGCTTTATGTGCTGCACTCCCTGTACGTTCATAAGCATCCTGCAGCCCAAAGATGTCCAAGGCCAATGTCCAGGTACCATCATCATTGGAATCATTTAATGCTCTTTTGTAGTATGTGCGCCCATTTAAAGTTGTTAAAAAGGCATTGTTAAATGAATTGATTGATAGATCCGCATTGGGATTAGTTACCTGAGCTTCTAAAGAAAATGAAGAAACTAACAACAGTCCTACACAAACAATTCTTAGTAGTTGTAATGCTTTTCTCATAATGATTGATGGATATAGCTAATATTGAAATACTGTTAAGAATGGTTTCATTCTCTACATAGAAAGAAGGTGAAGAACAAACACCTATTGCTACTGTTTTCGACGCAATACTTGCGCTACCAGAAGTTGCAGTGCTGTTATAGGCTCGGTACATGATTCAATACCACTACTGTATTTAAACTGCTGTGTGACTTTTTTCATAGATAACCTCCTTTAGTAGAAGTTTTAGGACTAAAAACGAAAAGAACAAAAGGCTTGATTTTTCAATAAAACTTACTTTATCTAAAATCCCCTAGATTAAATGATTGTGAAAATAACAAACTAGGATGTTACAGTAATTTTATTGTCTAGATCTAGTCCAAATATTGATTAAATATCAATGATTTTTTACATTATGCTTCGGACAAAACCTGTACATATGCGAAATGTGTAATTAAAAAAGGCGTTTCATTTACTAAAAATACATTTTAAAGTAGAGCATGAATTAATAAATGAGAAATATGAGCTGGATATGCGTCTAAAAAAATATCAATAAAAATTCTACTGATATTGATAAAATGATAGGTAAAATATACTCTTAAAAAAAATGTTATAACATGTATATGAAAAAAAGAACATCATATTGAATAGAAATAAGGTAGATTAAATTGTTTTTTGTTTAACCTATTACATTAATAAATTGATTCCATTTCATTGCATTCATAATAGTAATGATACAAAGTCGTTAGAAACTCCTTTTAAGCTAGACAATCAATGAACCAACACTTCAATAATCTATTAGCCATTCAAGATCAAATAATTGATCTTATCTTCATCTTTTAACTTTGTGTATTCTTTTTTATTGGCAGCTGTTATAAGCTTTTGCAAAAACACCCTACAAGTAGCATAGCGAATATCTAGTTCTTTCGAAACATCCGTTATAGAAACGTTGTCGCCATAGCGATTGATTAAAACTGCTAAATATAAAGCTTTACGTATATCAAACTTACAGTTATTAAAAGCTGTAAATACCTTAACAGATTCATCATATCGACATTCGAGACATCTTCGAGCAAAATGAGTAGTCCCCTTCCCATATTTTGTATGTCCACATTTTTTACAGACATAGCCTTTTCCCCATTTCACCTCTTCTAAAAAACGATAGGCTTCCTCTTCATTAGTATAGACTAAACTGAACTCAGTAAAATCAAAAGGCTTTAGAGAAATACGTGCTTCTTTCTCCTCCATGACATTTTTTTGTAGTTTCAAATTATCTCTACCCAGAATAACATTCAGTTCATTGATCTCTTTTGCCTGCACCTTTAGCTGTTCATTTTTCTCTTCTATAACACGCGTGCGTTCTGCCACCTTTTGTTCTAGATTTGATGTGAGCTGATCACTTAAAATTTCATTCTGATGCAAATGATCAATGATGTTCCGTTGTGCTTGTTCATTTGTTTGTTTTAAATAACGAATACGGTCACCCAGAGCAACAGATAAAATAACAATGTCAAAAATCATCGTTATGTGTCTTATATATACAACACTTATTACTAGCGCACGAGAATCCTGAATCATAAAGTTAATCCATTCGACACTATTGATATTTTTCAACACAAGACCAAATAATATAATCCCATTACCCAGTATCAGGAAACGAGCTGGCTTATAACCCTGACGATAAACAAGAATGGCAACTACAAACGTGTATACAAATACGACTAAATCAAACGAAAAATGATTCTTTGTGTATGGGAAAAAGGCACTTCCTACCAACAATAAACCAATTAACAGATATACACTTTTCTTCCAAGAAGGTAAATATTGAGATACATCTAAAAAACTTTGCGAATAGATTAAATAAAAAATCAACATTAGAATTTTGAACAAAAATCCTCCTAAAATATTGATCGGATAGGTATAAGACCATACAAATTGAAAACCTAATCCATCTTGAATAGAAGAATCAAAAGCCCAAGCAACAGCATAAAAGAAATAATAAATATAGACTTTTTCTTTAGTCGTAAAATAAAGTAATAAGTTGTAAAATGCCAAGATGAAAACAATTCCATAATACATCCCTAATAATAAATATTCCTTAAACGCGTAAGAATCAAAATTATCGTTGCTTCTTATCTTAAATAAAAAACTACCGATCGTGCCTGGGTGAATTTTAAGGTAATAATAATGGGGTTTTTCTTTATTTAATTGTAAAGGTACGTTGAATACAAAATTCTTATGCTGGTATTCACGTTTATCAAAATCAAACCGAAGTCCTGTTTTGCTTTCTGTGTAATTGGAAGGTCGATTAAAATCAGGGGAATAAAAAATCACTTCATCAAACCGAGAGTCAAGAATTTCGAGTACCCAATGATTGGATATCATATCCTTGTTGATAATTTTAAAACGAATCCAATAGTTGCTTTGGGTATGATAACTAAATTGTTCTTCAGTTTCCCCCCTTTTGAAAAGATATGATTCAGGATTTTGTATAAAATCCTGAATCGTTAATTTATTTGAGGGATCTTCATAGAATTCAATTGCGTTGCTAAAAATCCTATAATCTTCATTTCCTTCTTCTAAAATTATATCATTGCCTTGTACATCCAACACAATATATAACAGGCATGATAACGTATAAATCCATTTCATACAACAAGATTTAACTTATTTAATACGATATAATATAAGCATTTATTCGTTCAGTTAATGAACGAATAAATGCCTACAGGACTTTCTTTCGATTCACTCAGAATAGTCTTTCAATAAAATTGATGATTTAATTTGCACAACATTTGCCTACCACTAAATTTAAAGATGAATTCAAGGAAAGTAAAACTACTATGCACTCTTACTTCAATTTTGAATCAAACTGTCTAATTCAAAGTATTTTTCTTTTATCAAACTCAAAGCGAATGCTCATGCTGATACGCTAAAAAATGAGTAGTCAAAAGCTGTCTTTATTGTTTTTGTATCATTGGCCTTGCTGCTTTTTTTGTTATATTTTAATAGTGATCAAATACCTTATATATATACATTTCGACGCATCTAAACTCTTAATTTCTTTGTATATTTAAAATCAATATCTATCCTATCATACCCAAGATACATTGGGTACTTTCAATTTCTAATATTCAACATCTACGAACAATAATCAATAAGGCACCTTTTAGTTCCTGACTTACATTTAGTAACCAATACTAAAATTCAACTAGTTATATCAGATGAAATTTACAATTGCAGTGGCAAAGATTGTCCTATAAGAGATGTTAGATAGGTTCGGTGATAAAAGGTCTATACTTACTTTGTTGATTTTAGATGAAAATGATAACGTCAACCCTGCGAAAAATGGAAGAGGATGGTTTAGTTAAACGTACTGCATATCCTGAAATCCCACCACGTGTAGACTATGAAATTACTAATATAAAAAAAACACTTATACCATTTATAAAGAGTCTGTCAAAGTGGGCCCACGAGAATACAAATGAAATAAAAAAATCTAGAGCGGGATTTAAATAGTTTTGTAGTGGATTAGAAGCCAATCTTCCAATGGCAGGTAAAAAGATAAAGGTGTTCATTGGTGGCTTACTCAAGTTTCGTTCCTTGAAATATCCTTTACTAAAGACCTGTCCAATTACAGGCCTTCTTTTTTATAACCAGCTTTAGTTTTTTTTAGCTTCATCCTGTTTTTTTTCTTACTGAAAATCAACCCATTAAACCACAATACAGTAAAACAAAAGCCCTTCAGAAAGCCTACAGAATCTATTCTTAATATTATAGAACAAACGACAAGGCGTTGGTATTCTAGCCTTGCTCACGCTTTTCGTTTACGTAAAAAATAAAGCCATGGAACATAACGCTGTGAAATTTAACGAGGAACAAACCATACAGGCATTAAAACGCATGTTACCTGCACAAGCTCCTCTTAAAGATTTTATTTTTCAAAATAACCTCGAAGCATTTCAGCATTTAAATTTCTTCAAAGGACTTCAACATGCCTCTGATATTTTTGGGTACAAAGTATTTCTCTCTGTTCCTGAATTTAGAAAACTACACTATTCAGGTCGTATCAATGATGAGGTACTGGAAACAATTATTGCCCATAAGAAAGGTTTTCAACATTTGGAAGAATGGAAACAAAAACTTCTACATAAAGAATACATCAATCACAAAACACCTAGAGTTGGTAGATTAAGGCCTTTTTGGAAAAAAGTACGTGGCATAAATATAGATTCTATTGTTCACCCTACTTTGTTTAGAATGGTGTGCAGCTTTTTAGATCAAGGTATTTCCATTTGGAATTTTCCAATTTGGAAAAATGGTTTCTTACTTTCCATTCAAGAAATGGAACGCAATAGTTTTACCAGTTTTTTTGAAACAGAAAGGCCTCGCAAATTACTTTTAGAAGGAAAGTACGAGATCAAAGACCTTCTTAAAATTATTGTGGGTGAAGAAGCATATTACCACCAATACCTCTTCGATCAACAATTTGCGCATCAGGGATGGTCTGGACTTGTATCGGTTATTGAAAGTCATCCTGAAACATTAATGGACAGGAAAAAAATTTCGCTCAAGGAATTCATTATTCTTGAACTGCTGCTAGAGATCGACACCCTCGATTTACAGTTGGGGAAAAACTGGGCTCCATTAAGTCACAACTTAAATTACGCACCCATTGACATCTTTGCACCTTCTCATGATGACGAATTGACAGAAGTGTATACTTTGTGGCAAGAGGCCTTTGAATGGACCTATTACGACGAGGTACTTGCAGGACTGAAGCAAATTAACCCTGCACCTAAATCGTCTGCAGATACATCCTTTCAAGCAATGTTTTGTATCGATGATCGAGAAATATCCGTTCGCGATTACTTAGAAAAAACAGATCCACTTTGCGAAACATTCGGGACGCCTGGATTCTTCAATGTGGAATTTTATTTCCAACCAGAAAACGGAAAAGAATATACCAAGCTCTGCCCTGCTCCTGTTACACCAAAGTATTTAATTAAAGAATTAGGCTCGAAAGAAAAACGAAAAAAAGATATTCATTTTTCTAAACAAACCTTTTCACTCTCTGCTGGTTGGATTATCTCTCAAACGCTCGGCTTTTGGGCTGCTGTAGAATTAGTGATTGATATCTTTAATCCGAGTATGGGACCCGCAACAGCTTCCTCCTTCAAACACATGGATAAAGTTTCCACTTTGTCTATTGAAAATACAGATGTCAACCATATCGAAAACGGACTTCAAGTAGGCTTCTCTATCACAGAAATGGCAACGAGAGTAGAAGGACTGCTAAGAAGCATTGGACTGATTGATCATTTCGCACCTTTTGTGTATGTGGTCGGTCATGGCGCCAGCAGTGTAAACAACCCGTTTTATGCTACGATGGATTGTGGCGCTTGTTCTTGTAGACCAGGCTCTGTCAATGCTCGTACCTTTTCTTTCATGGCAAACCATCCTCGCGTACGAACAATCCTACAAGAGCATGGAATCACAATACCAGATACCACTATTTTCGTAGGAGCGCTTCATGATACAACACGCGATGAAATTGTTTTTTACGATGAAAAAAACATCGCACCTCAGCAGGTAAAAACACACGAAAACAATGCTGCTACATTTCATACCGCACTCGCTTTAAATGCTAAAGAAAGGTCGAGAAGGTTTGAATCTATCAATACCCATTTACACGAGAAAAAAATTCACGAGAAAGTTAAAATCAGATCTGTATCCTTGTTTGAACCTCGTCCTGAGCTAGATCATGCCACCAATGCCATTACCATTGTTGGTCGTAGAGATCTTACTAAAAAATTATTCTTAGATCGACGTTCTTTCCTAAACTCCTACGACTACCGTACTGACTTAGAAGGGAAATTACTACTCGGTATCATGCAACCCATTGCTCCCGTTTGTGGAGGTATAAACTTGAGTTACTATTTTGCTCGCGTTGACAATAATAAACTCGGTGCGGGAACAAAACTTCCTCACAATGTAATGGGATTATTAGGCGTTGCGAATGGTATAGATGGAGATTTAAGACCTGGCTTACCAAGTCAAATGGTAGAATCACACGACCCTATCCGTCAATTGGTCATCGTAGAGCATTTTCCAGAAGTGGTATTAAATACCATCACCAAACTGACCAATTACGAATGGTACGCTAACAACTGGCTCCATATTGTAGCAATGCATCCTGAAACCAAAGACATGTATATCTTTAAAAATGGAGCATTCGAACACTATACCCCCCATCAACAAGAAATAAAAACAACATCCGATATCACTTCGATTATAGAATCGAGCCATAGTCAAACGAATCTTCCTGTATACATTCAATCATCCTTATAGTATGGCTTCAATCCTAGAGTTATTCATACTCATACCCATCATCGGACTTCTATTCAATGCGATTATACCCGCAAAGATGGAAGGGCTTATCTCTAAGGCGGCATTAGCAACAGTCTCTTTACAGTTTATCAGCATTTTCTCGTTTACAATCTATTGGCTATTCAACAACCACCCTGTGGTCAATGCAAAAGATTTTGTACTCTATGGCGTTCCTGATTATGAATTCTTCATTGATTTCTACTTCGATAAAATAACAGCAGCATACCTGTTTGTAGGTTCTTTCATTACCTTCATCATTACAATTTATAGCCGCTATTACATGCATCGAGAAAGCGGCTACAAGCGTTTCTTCAATACCATCCTCTTGTTTTTTGTTGGCTATAACTTGACTGTATTATCTGGTAATTTGGAAACCTTACTCATCGGTTGGGAGATATTAGGCATCTCTTCTTTCTTGTTGATTGCTTTTTACAAAGACCGTTACCTGCCAGTAAACAATGCACTAAAAGTTTTTTCAATATATAGACTAGGAGATTTAGGAATCATTTTAGCCATGTGGGCTTTGCACCACTTTTGGCATGAAAACATTACCTTTTACAAACTCAACAATTATGCATTAGTGCATGAACACCTTGAAGCACATAGTGTGGTTGGTGTGTTTATTTCACTAATGATCTTGGTTTCAGCTGCCACTAAATCGGCACAACTTCCTTTCTCCTCTTGGTTACCAAGAGCCATGGAAGGCCCAACACCATCGAGTGCTATCTTTTACGGTTCTCTTTCAGTGCACATGGGAATTTTCTTATTGTTAAGAACCTTTCCTTTTTGGGAACATCAATTGTCTGTAAGAATTTTAATTGGGGTGTTAGGATTAGTAACGAGTATCGTAGCCTCTCTCATCGCAAGAGTTCAATCGTCTGTCAAAAGTCAAATTGCTTACGCATCCATTTCTCAAATCGGTTTAATCTTCATTGAAGTTGCAGCAGGTTTTGAAACGCTCGCCTTATTTCACTTTGCAGGTAATGCCTTCTTGAGATCTTACCAATTATTAGTTTCTCCTTCTGTAGTGAGTTACCTCATCAAAGAACAGTTTTACAATTTTGTTCCTCGTCCTCTCACCTTTGAAGATTCATTGCCAAAACGCATTGAAAACTCTTTCTATATTTTGAGTTTAAAAGAATGGAAATTAGATTCTCTCATGTATTATATCTACTGGCATCCATTGAAATGGGCGGGTAGAAAAATGAGTTTTCTAAACATGACTTCTTTGCTTCGATTTTTCATTCCATTGTATATTGTAGGTTTATACTTCGCTTATCATAAATACTTATTATCTCCTCAGATACAAAGCTTCTTACCCATCACCTTTTCTTTAATCGGTTTATTCATGATTTTAAAATCGTTCTCTGAAAGAAAAAAAGTAGTGCTGAGTTGGTTCCTTGTTATCATGAATCATTTTTGGGTAGGACTTGCCATGTCGTTCAATGCAGATTTTAACTACGAAGAGATTTACATTTACCTCAGCGGGATTGTGGTAGCAGGAATTGTTGGCTACCTCATCATTCGCAACTTGAAATCAAAAGAACGATTTGTAAACTTGAGTCATTTTCACGGTCATTCTTATCGACACCCACGATTAGCTTTAGCGTTCTTTATATGCTGTCTTGGACTCACCGGTTTTCCGATTACACCTACTTTTATAGGAGAAGATTTAATCTATACACACATCCACAGCGAACAAATTGTATTGGCTTGTGTAATCTCATTGGCATTCATCATCGACGGCTTAGCCATCATTAGAATCTACGCACGCGTATTTCTTGGACCGAATGCTAAATCTGCGGATGAAATGGCATTCAAATCTTCTTAAACTAAAAATATACGCTAATCTCTACGTTGAAAAATTAGCGTGTATTTTTATTAGCCTATACAAAAGATTATAAGCCATACATTTTTTCCCCTCCATTACTATACTTAAATTAAGCCCTTAATAAAACCCTTTATTCAGCGCTTCCAATGCAAGACAATAATCCAGAATTAGACGTCAAATATTTAGGTACCATCACACAAGACTTTGTTAAGATAGCTGACACGCTAAAAGACGCTTCTTACCAATTGCGTTCCAGAAAAATATCCAACTACCCTATTTTCCCTATGTGTAAAGTAGGACAACCCATTGGTCAATTGTTAATCAATAAAGCAGACTTAGGATTGGATTGGAATTATTTCTTTTCGTTTGTAGACGAATTCACTCAACGCCAATTGATCGACGAAGAAAAAATAGAACTGTTTAAAGAAACCTACAAAGACCCAGAAGAATTTTGTTGCTTGTTCGTCATCGATGAACAGTTTACAAACTTTGTGTTTATTCCTTACCCGGAAGATTGATTTTAGGGATCAGTGGTCAGGTATCAGGAGTCAGTAAAAAATGTATGTTAAAAAACCGAGGTGCAATTAATGAAATTTCTATTTACTTATTATTTGCACCTCGGTTTTTAACTTTAGTTTAAGTTAATGACCACTGATACCTGATCCCTGACTCCTGATCCCTAACTAAAATGATTCCACCCCTGTGCCTGCAAAGGCATTTGACTTCCCTGCAAGGTCACAAGTACAGGCACCTCACCAGGGCCTTCCATATAACCAATGACAGAGATATCGGGATGGTTTCTTATTTTTTCAAAATCTTTTTGACTGATCGTAAACAATAACTCATAGTCTTCACCTCCATTTAATTGCGCAGTAATAGGATCCAGGTTAAACTCACGCGCCGTTTCATGCGTCATGTTATCGACCGGTATTTTCTCTTCGAAAATACGAGCCCCTAAACCCGAAGCCTTACACAAATGCAAGAGCTCTGATGCCAATCCATCAGAAATATCAATCATGCTGGTAGGCACAACTTCTAGTTTTAATAATTCCTTTACAAAATCTAACCTTGCTTCAGGTTTCAATTGGCGTTCGACAATATAGCCTTTCGATTCCAAATCAGGTTGCATTTCGGGATCGGCGGAGAAAACTTGCTTCTCTCTTTCCAATACTTGAAGCCCCATAAAAGCAGCTCCCAAATCGCCTGTCACACAGATTAAGTCCTTTTCAGCTGCTCCTTTACGGTACACTATTTTATCTTTATCCACCCGACCTAAAACCGTAATAGAGATAAATAATCCAGAACGAGAAGAAGTAGTATCTCCTCCTACTAAATCGACTCCGTATTTCTCACAGGCGAGTTTCATACCCGCATACAATTCATCGACCGCTTCCACGGAAAATCGATTACTCAAGCCTAAAGCAACCACCACTTGGTAGGGTCTTCCATTCATGGCTGCCATATCAGAAAAATTGACTGTCATGGCTTTATAGCCTAAATGCTTCAAAGGTGTGTAACTTAAGTCAAAATGAACCCCTTCAACCAAAGCATCGGTGGAAATAAGCAAGTATTCTGTTCCATTCTCCACCACAGCCGCATCATCTCCTATTCCCAAAATAGTCGATTCATTGCTCACACGGGCTATTGTTTTTAGGCGATCAATCAACCCAAATTCTCCTATTTCACTGATTTCGGTACGTGATTCCATTTTGGTAAACTTTTTTAGATTTTTTTTGTTTAAATTGGTACATCTCAAAGAAAAACGACGCTCAAAATTATGCAGAAATTAGTACTAATACTAGCTATGTTTACGCTGACTCTTACATTTTCAGATTGTGTACGCCACAGAAAAGGTTGTAAGAAGAACTTTAAGAAAATTAAAAAAATGCGTAAAGAGAACGATCATTTCACCATGTAGTGTTTTAAAACACGATGCAGTGAACTTTTTTAACACAAAAAAGATTGTTACAATACACATACTAAGTCAACAAGATAATGATTACGATAACAGATAAAGCGAAAGAACATGTAGCGAACCTTCGGTTGAAGGAAGGACATGGCGAAGACTATAACATCAGAGTCTCTGTAAAAGGTGGTGGTTGCTCTGGATTGATGTATGATTTAGGATTTGACAATCAAACCAACGAATCCGATCAAATATTCGAAGACAAGGGCATCAAGCTCTTCGTCGATAAAAAAAGCTTGCTGTATCTATTAGGTACTACACTTGACTATACAGATGGACTTAATGGAAAAGGATTTCAATTTATAAATCCTAACGCATCACGTACTTGTGGTTGCGGTGAAAGTTTTTCAGTTTAAAAAATCTACTTTTACAAAAAGACCTGTTCGATAATTCGAACAGGTCTTTTTTATGCGTCAAATCTATTTATTTGATATTTCAAATCTAATAAGCCCTTACGGTCTTACCTTCCATGAAATACATGAATGCTTTATTGGAAACACGATTACCACCCGGAGTAGGATAGTTTCCACTAAAATACCAATCGCCTAAATGCAGCGGAGATGCTTTGTGTAAATTATCTACCGTTTGATAAATAACTTTAATTTCTGACTGACATCCTTCTGGTGTTACGATCTCCGCAATTTTATTACTCAATTGCTCGTAGGTAAACATATCGTACAAGGTCTTCACGTGGTTCACGGTATTGCCACTAAGCTCTTGAATAGATGCTTTACACTTCTCATATACGTCGTCTAAAACATTTTCTTGTTTCGTCTCCTTCAATAAAGCTAACATTGCTCTAAAGGCTACGAAATCTTTTACTCTCGACATATCAATACCATAACAATCAGGGTAACGTATCTGAGGTGCTGAAGAAACAATGATGATTTTTTTAGGGCCAAGTTTATCCAACATCCGAATAATACTTTGTTCTAAAGTAGTTCCTCTTACAATCGAATCGTCAATGATCACCAACTTGTCTACACCTTTTCTTACAATGTTGTAAGTCGTATCGTACAAAGAAGAAACGAATTTACTTCTACCATCATCGTTGGTAATGAAAGAACGAATTTTATTATCCTTAATGACTAATTTTTCAATGCGTGGCCTGAGCGATAAAATTTTATCTAATTCTTCTTGCCCAACATTTTCGCTCACCATTTTCTTTCTGTATCTCGCCAAGTATTCTTCTACCCCGTCAATCATGCCAAGATAGGAGGTTTCAGCGGTATTCGGGATATAAGAAAAAACGGTATTTTCTAAATCGTAATCGATCGCATCTAAAATTTGCGGACACAATAATTTTCCGAGTTGTTTACGCTCGCTGTATATCTTAGGATCCGATCCTCTTGAAAAATAAATGCGTTCAAAGCTGCACGATTTTTTTTCAAGTTGATCAATGAATTGTTTTTCTTCATATGAACCATCACGCTCAATGATTAAAGCATGACCCGGTTTCACTTCTTGTATTGCATCGTAATCTACATCAAATGCAATTTTAATAGCAGTACGTTCAGAAGCTACCACCACGACTTCATCGTCGGCATAATAATAAGCGGGTCTTATACCTGCGGGATCCCGAGCAACAAAAGCAGTACCGTGACCCGCTATACCGGCCATTGCATAACCACCATCAAAATCTTTACACGAACGCATCAAGACACGTTGCATGTCCATTTCGTCTTCGATGATACTAGAGATTTGACTGTTGCTGTATTTGTCTTTGTATTTATGAAAAATGTGTTGGGCTTCTTCGTCCATGAAATGGCCAATTTTCTCTAACACAGTAACGGTATCTACTTTTTCTTTTGGATGCTGCCCTAATTCTATGAGCTTGTTAAACAATTCATCCACATTGGTCATGTTAAAGTTTCCCGCGACCACCAGGTTTCTGCTTCTCCAATTATTCTGTCTTAAAAAAGGGTGACAGTTTTCTATTTCGTTTGCTCCGTGTGTACCGTAGCGTAAATGTCCTAATAAAACTTCTCCTGTATGTGGTATGTTTTCGAGCAACCATTGGGCATCCAATGCTTTGTTTTTATTATCTCGAATTGCTTTCCTGAATTTCTTACTGACTTTATCAAAAATTGCCCCTACTGGTTGGGGATCTACCGATCGTTCTCGGCTTATGTAGCGTGCCCCTTGAGGAACATCTAATTTAATAACGGCGATACCTGCTCCGTCTTGTCCTCTGTTTTGTTGTTTCTCCATCAAGGTGTACAGCTTGTTCAAAGCGTAGTAACCGTGACCGTATTTCTCTACATAATAAGAGAAAGGTTTTCGAAGGCGGATCATTGCAATACCGCATTCGTGCTTAATAGGATCGCTCATAGAATAAGTTTGTGGCTACGACTTAATCAAATACCTAATGACATCTAAAATCCACTCCGGTTTCAAGAAGAAAACCAATAATGGAACGATATATAAAGTTAACAAAATTAACGACATCCTGTCTGGAGATGTAAGTTTAATGGAGTTTTCTGTGCGCTTAAAAAATGCAAAGAATGGGATTCTTAAATAATAATAAAGTGAAACCAATGTGTTGATAACTCCCCATATTACAAGCAGTACATAAAACCATACTCCCGTCTGTTGATAAGCTTCCCATAGTCCTGTTAAAACAAAGAATTTTGCATAAAACCCAGCCGTTGGAGGAAGACCAGTCAAGGATACCATGAGAATAAAAACCATGATTCCCAACATCGGATAAGCAATACCTACGCCTTTTAAATCTTCTATTTGGGTTGAACCAGCACAGTGTTCCAATTGGTCTATGGTGAAGAACAGGGCATTACTCATGATCACGTACACGACCAAATAAAATATAAAGACAGAAGGATCCTTGCCTGGCACTAAAAACGGGAGGATCATAAAGCCTGCATGCGCCACTGATGAATACGCCATCATGCGTTGCGCATCGCGTTGCCACAAAGCGGGAAAATTCCCTGAGGCGATGGTCAGTGCAAACAATACCGCACAAATTTCCCAACCGGCATTTCCTGGCGTATGAAAAGGATACACTTGCCAGAAAAACCACATGACCGCAACCTTCGGTACCGATGAAATAAATCCTGCTAAAGGAGCAGGCAAACCTTCGTATACATCGGGTACCCAAAAATGAAAAGGGAAAACCGACAACTTAAACCAGATTCCAGCAAAAAACAACAACAAAGCTGGCAATACCATAAGGTCAGTCGAGTGATCTAATAAATACTCCTGCCACACGGCTAAAGACAAAGATCCACTCAAGCCATAAAGCAAGGAAGCTCCATACCACATGATGCCTGTAGAAAATGCACCAAAGATAAAATACTTCAATGCCGACTCTGTATTGTTACGGGCATTGGCTCCCAAACACAATAAGTAAGACATAAGCGACAATAATTCGAGTCCGATGATAAAGGCTAAAATATGATCTGCCGTCACCACAATACTGAGTGCAAACAAAACCGCAAAGACCATGGCATGAAACAAAGGCTTTGCATTGGTCAGCTTCAAACTATAGGATTTTGAAGCATTGGCGATAAACAAAAACGTACCTAAACTACCGATGTATTTAAACAAGAAAGCAGCGCCGTCAAGCTTCAAGTGTTTGTTCCACAAATGAACAGCAAAACTTTGATCAGAGAAGGTAGAATAAACGACAAAGCGCTCAGATACTGCACACACAAAACAAGCAACGAGCGCAAACGAAAGTGCCGTCAGTACTGAAGATTTAGTATAGCCTATAAAATCAAGAGCAATGAACAGTACAATACCACCCACTAAAACCAACTCTGGCCAAAACCAGCGTAACGTATCTCCTATATGTGTACCTATAAATTCCACCTTACTATTTATTCATAAGTTCAACCAATGCATTGACCGAAACACTGGTCTTATCCATTAACCATCCTGGCATGATGCCAAAAGCGATGATCAATACTACCAATGCCAATTGTATAGCTAATTCACGTCTACTTAAATCCGTTAACGTATTCAAACGTGTCCATGTACTTTTGTAAGAGTATTTACCCATAAACATGCGTTGCAATGTCCATACATAATATCCTGCAGTAATGAGTATTCCTAAAACAGCCAATACGACGACCCATACAGAAAACAAGCCGTGAGAGGCTGCATCGTATGCGCCTAAGAGCGAAAAGAATTCTGCGATGAATCCTGAAAAACCCGGTAAACCGAGCGAAGCAAAAAATGCAACGGTAATCACAATGGCATACTTAGGCATGACACTCGCTAAGCCTCTGTAGTTTTCTATACTTCTATCGTGTGTACGCTCGTACAACACTCCCGCTAAAATAAACAGTAAGGAAGAAATTAAACCGTGACTAAACATTTGGTATACTGCGCCGTGTATTCCTTCTACGGTCAACGATGCAATTCCTAAGGTTACAAAACCCATGTGTGAAATTGAAGAGTATGCAATCAGTTTTTTTATATCCTTCATGGCTAAGGCATTCATGGCGGCATAAGCAATGGTAAAGGCGCCAAGTATGGCCAATGCAGGAGCAAAGGTCCCCATCTCATGAGGGAATAGAGGCAAGGCTAAACGGAGTAATCCATAACCTCCTATCTTTAACAAAATACCCGCCAAGACCACAGACACAGGTGTTGGCGCCTCTACGTGCGCATCAGGCAACCAAGTATGAAAAGGAAATGAAGGAAGTTTAATTAAAAAACCTGTCACTAAAAACAGTACGGACCATTCACGGATCGTAAAAATCCATAAGGTTGGCGTCGTCAAGGAATGTAATACCGAACCGGGTATGTAATTGGCTTGATCGGTGAGGTAAGATATATTTAAGGTATGGACTAAAGATCCTTCAGGCAATTGACTTTGACTCAACATGCGTTGAACATCAGAAGCAGAAACTCCCTGTGCCACATACTTAGCCGTTTGTACAGGATCAATCACCGAGAAGTAAGCCGCAATCAATACCAGTAAAATCAACAAAGATCCTGCGATGGTATAAATTAAAAACTTAACGGAAGCATATTCTCTTCGCTCGCCTCCCCAGATGCCAATTAAGAAATACATCGGCAAAAGCATCAGTTCAAAGAAGATGTAAAAGAGGAACAGATCCATCGCGATGAAGGTGCCATAAACCGTAGAACACATCAATAAAAACAAAGCGTAAAATCCTTTTACATTTTGCTTGATACTCCAAGACACCCACGCCGCTGCAAACAATACGACAGCTGTTAGCAATACCAAATAAATATTTAATCCATCGATGGCTAAAAAATATTCGATGTTCAGTTTTCCCATTCTTCCCATATCGAGAAAAATCCAAGGGTGACGAACCTGCATAAACCAACTGGTTTCACTGTGTAACGCTCCCGATCCATTTGTAAACTGGAAGAATAAAACAAGCGCCAAAGCCAATTGAATGCCGCACACACCCATGGTGACATAACGATACCAACGCTGCATGTGTTCTGGTATCGCGAACAACACCAGTATGGCAAGCATAGGAAAAAAGACCAGTAGAGATAATAACATACTCTATATTTTTTTAATGTTTATTGAAACAATAATTAAAATAAAACCTATCGATAAACCCTCATCATCGTCCAGGCTGCTAAAGCCAAGAAAACAACCAAGACCCAGAACAAGTAATTTTGAACATTCCCTTTCTGAAATACTCTAAACACTTTTCCTACTTTACCCGTCAAATACACCGCAGAAGAAATGACTCCATCTACAATGGTTTTATCAAACCATGCGATGACATGAGCTTTCAATACGATCGCATAGACAAACAAGTGTACTGCACCATCAATCCCTTGTCGATCCACCTTAGCCATTAACACACTACCCTTTTGTAAAGGAGATACAATACAAGCGGTTGCGAATGCGTCGAGGTAATAAAAGTGAGACCATAGTCTTGATAAAAACGATTCACGATCACTCACACTCGAATTACGATTTATATAATAAGCCATACCTACACCAGTGCTCACCAATACCAGAGAGATAATCATCACCATGAAATATTCTGGCATAGCCTGCAAGGGTAATCCAGACAAAGCATAAATCCAAGAATGATGTGCAGAGAATGGATTCCAAGAAAATGCGATGAAGAAAGATGCAGCACTTAACAAAACCAAGGGAATGTACAAGGCACTTTTACGAACGTTTACTTTTGTCCAAATTTCTTCCGTAAAATCTTTCAATGCAAGTAAACGAGACTCTCCGAAGAATATCCAAAGGCCTTGACGTGTTACATAATATGCCGTAATAAATACAGTAGCAATGCACAACAGAGGAACAATCCAAAATACACCTTCATGCGTTAATGCCATACTGAACATGGCATTGAGCATGCTTTCTTTCGATAAAAATCCAGAGAAAAAAGGCAAGCCAATTAAAGAAGCAGCCGTCACTAGGTAAGCAAACAAAGCCAAGGGAAGTCTCTTACTCATTCCTCCCATAAATCGAATGTCCATGGTGTTAAATACCAAGAAACGATTTTCTTTCGCAGCCTTCACCTGCACTTCATGTAATGCATGAATAACCACACCCACCGATAAAAACAAACCCGCTTTAAAAAAAGCATGGGTAATCAAATGAAAGTAAGCCGCTCCAGGTGCACTACAGCCGATCGCTGCAATCATGTAACCCAATTGGGATACGGTAGAAAAGGCTAATATTTTTTTACTATCAAAGGTCGTTAAGGCCGGGAGCGCTCCGAAGAAAGCCGTAAAAGAACCCACCACAGCCATGATCAGACGAACTTCTTCATTGAGTAAGTATTCTAATTTTACCAATAAAAACACACCTGCTGCAACCATAGTAGCCGCATGCAGCAATGCCGATACAGGAGTTGGACCTTCCATCGCATCAGGAAGCCATGAGTTCAACGGAAACTGTGCAGTCTTCGCCATACAGCCTACAAAAAACAAAAAACCAATCCAAAAATTTATGTCCGCAGGAATAAGCGCTTGTGCATACGCTGCTTTTATAAACGTAATATCAAACGAACCAACGTGAACAAACAAGATTAACAGAGCTCCTAAGAAAAACACATCCGCAATCCTGTTCATTAAAAAAGCTTTACTCGCTGCTTTCGCCGCTGCTTCTTTATCAAACCAAAAACCGACCAACAAGTACGAAGAGAAACCGACCAATTCCCAAGCCATGAACGTCAACAATATATTATTGCTGATCACCAACAAGACCATGGATGCTGTAAACAAGCCAAGGTAGGGATAATATACCGCATGGTTCTTTTTATGATGCATGTATTCGATGGAATACCAATGCACTAACAAAGAAATGAACAAAGCAACATTCAACATCAGTAAACTGATGCCGTTCAATAAAACACTAAAGGTAAACTGCTGATTCCCTTCTCCTGAAGCATAGGAAAACCAAGGAATACTGTACTCTTGTTCTGAACCAAGACCTAACTGAAGCAGAGCACCTAAAGCAGCACACAAACTTACAAAGACAACACCCGTAGCGATCACCCCTCTTTTATGTTCTGCTATTTTTTCACCTAATAAAAACAAAAAAGCAAAAGACAGCAGCGGTAACAACCACGAGAGCATTACCAATAATAAAGGCGCTATATTTATTGCAGGAATCATTATTCTTTTACCTGTCTAATTTCGTCGACATAGATCGTTTGGAATTGTTTATAGACTTTCATTAAAATCACCAAGCCTACAACGGATGCAGAAACAGCCAAGACTAAAATAAATAAGGAAGCCACTTCACCTGTTTTTAAGGCAGGGTCAAAATGAGAAAATGCGACAAGGTTAATCAATGCTGCATTGATCATCAATTCAAAACCAATTAATATAAATACACCATTGCGTCGTGTAAGCACAAGCAAACTCCCAATCACAAAAAGGAAAGCACCTACGATTAAATAATCCGTCAACGTTACATTCATATTATTCCTTTTCTTTTGACAAAAGCTTAGACGATAAAGAAGCTACAACAACCAATACCAGTAACAGTAAGAATCCGACCAACTCAAATTCAAACACGTAATTTGAAAACAAAGCACGACCTAAAGCTAAGGTATTTGAAGTCTGCTCTTCTACTGGAGCAGCTTGAGTATATTTTTCTATCGCAGGGAAACGGAAATAATTTAATTGATGCAGTCGAATGATGTAAAACACCAACACCCCTAACCAAAGGGCCATCAATACCATGGAAGGCATTTGCTTTCGAAAAGGTTTTTCCTCTCCAAGTGCACTGTTTTTACCCAAATAAAAAACAAAGAACAACAGCAGTACCAATACGCCTCCAACGTAAACCACAAGCATCGATAAAGCAATGAACTCCGCACCTGTCAATAAGAACATACCTGCTAAAGCCAATAGTATCGACATCAAAGCCAAAGAAGCATGCACCATGTTTTTTGTAAACACCAAAAACAATCCGGCGGTAAATACAATACTTGCTAAAAGCCAAAACACCAAAACTGCTATACTCATACTTCCCCTCCTTTATTTTCTTCTGGTTTGTCTTCGTCCTTGTTCTTGATCGGTGGTATCTTGACCGGTGGTATTTTAATTTTTGGAGGAACCGCAGCGTTCGGTTTTACTTCTTCCGTTTGAGGGAAATCCGTCGCAGTTTCGCTCGCATTTGGTTCAACTTTCTTTACGGGTATAGCCACCTTAGGCGGCATTGCTTTCGGAATGAACGGTTTGGGTTTAGCAGGCACGGCATCTGTAGCAATAGAAGCTTCGTGCTCTGTCGCTGGAGGAGGCGTTGGTGTAGCTTTAGCTGCTTGCTTCGCCAATTGTGCTTCATCCCATTCTTTTCTTTTCAATACCGCTTCTTCCGATGTCAAATCACCAAATTGATACACCATGTTACGAATATCAAACTCGCTGTAGTCGTAGACTTTCGTCATCGTCAATGACTCGGTAGGACACACCGTCGTACACAAACCACAGTAACAACATTTCGCCATGTCAATGTCAAAAGTTGCAGCATAAATGCGTCGTGTAGAACCATCGGATGTTTTACCAATCTCTACTGTAGATTTTATGGGGTCAATGTCAATGCAATTGACAGGACAAATTTTAGCACAGAGATCACAGACAATACAATCGTCCATTTCATTATGAAGCCTGTAACGACCATGGTCTGGCACAGGTATAGATTCATGAGGATAAAGAGTAGTAACAACACCTTCGTGTTGTTTGAAATAGGCAGGATCATCGATGCGCAAGTTTTTTTTACGAAACCACGCAGCCTTAAAATGTTTCCAAGCCAAGACCAATGCACCAAACAATGCGGTTACAATGGTTGACAAATGCGTGCGATATGTAGAATTTTGTAATGCCATGTTAATTAACCAAGAACCATTTCCAAACAGCACTCAGTAAAACCAATACCATAGACAAAGGTAAAAAAACTTTCCAGCACAGGTGCATCAATTGATCAACCCTTAAGCGAGGAAATGTCCATCGCAACATGATTTGCCAAAAGATGATAACGGCTGTTTTTGATACCAACCAAAACACGCTCCATGCGATCGAGGATAATTCACCTAATCTACCTGTCGTATAATCGCACAGGTTTAACCCTGCGATGTTAGGAAGAGGAGAATTCCATCCCCCTAAAAACAAAAACACGAGTAACATAGCCACCAACAGCATCATGGCATACTCCGACAAAAACAACATGCCAAATCGGAAACCAGAATATTCCGTATGAAAACCAGCAACCAATTCAGATTCCGCTTCTGGAATATCGAAGGGTGCACGATTACATTCCGCTAAGGTGCATACAAAGAACAATACCGCAACAGGGATTAAGATGGGGAATCGAATAATATTCCACGTAAAAAAACCTCCCCACGAACTGACATCAATGCCCGGAATGCCGAATAAATAAGCACTTGAAACCTGATTTACCCCTTGTTGCGAAGCAATTTCCTGAAGATCTAGCGAACCCGTATAAATTACAACCGCCAATACACATAAGCCTAAAGGAATTTCGTAGGAGATGATTTGAGCAATAGAACGAACTGCCCCAAACAAAGCATATTTATTATTTGCCCCCCAACCGACCATAAACAAGCCAATAACATCGAGTGAAATGATAGCAAAGATCATGAAAACACCCGCATTTAAAGCGGAACCGATCATACCCGAATACCAAGGTAAGGCCACAAAGCCACAAAATACAGTCGTGAAGATGAACCAAGGTGCTAGGCGAAATAGTATTTTATCGGATGCGGTAGGAATAATGTCTTCTTTTTGAAGGAGCTTGAGCAAATCGGCAACGGTTTGCAACAAACCCTTAGGGCCTACTTCCAATGGACCCAAGCGGTCTTGAACGAAAGCGGCTGCCTTCCTTTCGGCATACACGATCACTACTGCGTAAAGCAATATGACGGTCAACGTTATAAAAAAGGCCCAAATAAACATCTGAACCAAAGTTAAAACAAAGCAAGGTACTTTCTAAGGATTCGACACAGCTTTTGAGGAAATCAAAGCCCTTCTAGGGCACGATGTGAATAAGTTCTGTTGTACTGTTTAGGGAATGGGAGATTTTAAAGCCGAATGGATACAATCTAAAATTATGCTGGCTTTGTCATAAAATTCCTTTAATTTTAAAACAAGAAATTTTTCATCTGTAACAAACTTTTCGATTTCTATGAAATACTCTTTCCTTACACTTATCCTTAGCATCTTATCTGTAGGTACGATTTGCGCTCAATTGCCAGATCACAGAAAAGACCATGAAAAACCAAACGCAGGAAAACCAGATCGTAAACATCAAAAACACGATGGCGTACCTGAAATTCAAGGCTGGGTTCATATCCATGCATTAGATACAGAGTCTATCTTTTATATCAAACCTACTGAAGTTACCTTACTCGACTGGACGTATTTTATTTTGGATAAATACAAAGTAGAAAAAATAAACAGTGCTAGTTATGCATTGGCATTGCCAGAGAGAAACGAAATCAACAACCGTTATTTCTACAACATCAAAGAATTGCAAGCTTTGTGGAACGATTCTATTAGTGCTGCTAATTTAACCCCCGCTTCTGTAAAAGATATTTTAACAAAAAAAGGAGTGGCTGATCTTCCTGTTACTGGAATTACATTGGAAGGAACCAAAGCCTATTTAAATTACCTTAACATCACTTACAAAGGCACTGCGGCCAATGGCATTCACAATGAATTTGATGCAGAATATAAAATTCAAGATTTTCATTTGTCATTTGAGTTGCCAACGACAACTGAATACAGGATGTTACTTTCTAATTTCACGCACGCTAGCCTCGACTCTTTATCCTACAAATCGATGTTAACACGAGGTTATGATAATTCATTCTGTCCTTTGTTCAACGCAAACATGTCAGAAGAAGTAACGGCTGGTGCTTGTCCTGCGGTTCAACCTACTTCAGCCTTAGTGACTAAGTTTGGTAGAATTGGCAAAATGGTATACCCTGTTAAATCATATCCAGTAGATCAATTGGGCTTGTATGACCTCAGAGGAAACGTTAGTGAAATGACCACTACAGAAGGCGTAGGTATGGGTGGAGGCTACAGAACTTCAGCTGAATCTTGTACTTCAGAATCCGCTCAAGCCTATACAAGAGCCGCTACGTGGTTAGGGTTTAGGCCGATATTATTATTGAAGAAAAAATAATACCCTAAAATAAAAAAGCGGGTTGATGTACTATGCATAGTACATCAACCCGCTTTTTTATTTACCACAATGAATAGTGTTCCAATTGCACTTGTTCTTTAAAAAAGATGCGAGTCGTTTCAGCAAACGAATGCGTATAATCTGAAACATAAAAAGTGTGTTTCACTTCTTTACCAGTGCTGAGTAAGTCGTTTTTTTGCAAATATGCTTTCAATGCTTCTGCTACTACTTTTGAACTGTCTATGATTTCAATCGAATCTTTGTAGTAAGCTTCTATTTCTTTTTTGATGAGAGGATAATGGGTGCAGCCTAAAATCAAGGCTTCTATGCCTTGCAGTGACTTATCCGACAAATAATTTTCAATGATGCTGTGCGTAATTTTATTATCAAAAAAACCTTCTTCGATCATGGGTACCAATAAAGGTGTTGCCAATGCACGCAGCTCGATATCCTTACTTTGTTTATCCAAACGCTTGCGGTAAACATTCGATTGCACTGTTTTTTTTGTCCCAATCAAACCGACAGTCTTTCCTTCGTATTTATTCGAAACATATTGCACAGCAGGATCAATAACATTCATGACTTTGGCTCGCGTGCCTACATATTCCTTCACCAGTTGGTAAGCCGCAGCCGATGCGGAGTTGCACGCAATAAGAATAACCTTGCAATTGTTTTTCAACAATACATCGCAAATTTTTACTGCATACGATTGTATGGCGGCTGTCGATTTATCTCCATAAGGTAAATGAGCCGTATCACCAAAGTACACAATGCTTTCCTTGGGCAATAATTGATTTACGGCATAAGCCACGGTCAATCCCCCTATGCCACTATCGAATATGCCAATCGGATTTTCTTTCATGCTGATCTTATTTTGTATTGTAAGTATTCATTGTACGCTCCAATCCGATGGTAGCAAAAGACAAGATGGCATCTACAGCCCTGTCGATGTAGGCATCCAAGTCTTTTTGATTTTCTTTAGAGAACTCCCCTAATACATAATCTACTTGATGACCCTTTGAAAAGGCATCGCCAATACCCATGCGCATGCGCGGATAAGCATCGGCATCCATGACTTCTTGAATATTACGCAAGCCATTATGTCCACCGTGTGAACCTTTCGCTTTGATGCGGATCTTACCAAAGGGCAAGGCTAAGTCATCCGTAACCACCATCGTATTGATGGCTTCTAAGCCCGCCGTTTTCAACCAATAAATGTATGCCCTTCCACTTAAATTCATAAAAGTGGTAGGTTTTATTAAAACCAAGGTGCGGCCTTTTGTTTTTAGTTCAGCATGGTATGCTAAACGAGAAACCTCAAAACGCACGCCTCCCTTTTCCGCCAAGCGATCTAAGACCATAAATCCAATATTGTGACGCGTATGCTTGTACTCGTCTCCAACATTACCAAGACCGCAAATTAAAAACTTCATTGATTCAAATTTTCAAACCCGCTTTAAACGGATACAAGTAACAAAAAAAATCCTATTCGTCGATGACGAATAGGATTTGTATAAATGAAAGTATTCAACTTATTTTTTCTTCTCTTCGTTAGCTTCTTGTTTCAATGAACGAGTAACCTCAATCGTAGCGATTGGATTTCCTTTAGCGTTCATAATTTGGTAGCCTGTAGGTACTACATCACCCACTTTTACTGACTTAGCCAATTCTAACGTAGAGATGTCTACAACGATAGAGCTTGGAAGGTTTTCAGGAGTAGCTTTAATCGAAAGTTTTTTCATTTTTTGGTTGAAACGACCACCTTTCAAAACACCTGGAGACGTACCAGTGAATGTTACTGGAATGTCCATTTTCACGATTTTACCTGGCACTAACTCCAAGAAATCGGCGTGAAGAAGCATCTCACTTACAGGGTGAAATTGTGCTTCCTGCAAAATAGCAGTGTATTTTTTGTCTTCAACGTGGATCAATACTTTTACAGCATCTCCAGTGTAAACGATATCTTTGAACAAATACATCGGTGTGTGAAAGTGAACTCGGTCAGCGCCTCCGTATAACACGCAAGGAACGCTTGCTTCATTTCTCAACAAAGCAGATTCTTTCTTACCGAGATTTGCTCTTTTATACCCTATAATCTCAACTTGTTTCATATTGTATATTAATTTAATTGGTTACTAGTCAACAAACAATGAGCTAATAGACTCATTGTCTTGTATTTTTCGAATTGCTTTTCCAAACAATTCAGCCACCGTAAAGACCTTAATTTTAGAAGATTCTTTTTTCAACGGAATCGTATCCGTTACCCAAAACTCTGTCAATACCGATTTTTCGATGTTATCGTATGCATTTCCTGAAAGTACGCCGTGCGTACACACAGCTCTTACACTTTTTGCACCTTTTTCAAGAATGATTTGCGCCGCTTTCGTAATGGTACCACCTGTATCAACCAAATCATCGATTAATACCACGTTTGCGCCTTCCACATCTCCTATCAATTGCATAGAAGCTACTTCATTGGCACGTTTACGGTGTTTATCACACACCACTAAATCAACTTCTAAAAACTTAGCGAAATCTCTCGCTCTTTTTACCCCTCCAACATCTGGGGAAGCAATGAGAAGACCTTCTGTTTTTAGTTTTTTCAACTCTGGAATGAAGATCGCTGCACCATCTAAGTGGTCTACAGGAATATCAAAAAAACCTTGAATCTGACCTGCATGTAAATCGCATGTCATCAAACGGTCAACACCAGCAGCAGAAAGTATATTGGCTACTAATTTAGCCGCAATAGGAACACGTGGTTTGTCTTTTCTATCTTGACGCGCATAACCAAAGTAAGGAATAACAGCTGCTACACTTTTAGCCGATGCTCTTTTTGCAGCATCCACCAACAATAGCAATTCCATTAAATTGTCTGCCGAAGGAAAAGTAGATTGAATAATGTAAACATCACACCCTCTGATCGATTCATCATAGCTTACCGATTGTTCTCCATCGCTGAAACGGCTAATGGTAACCTTACCAAGCTCTTTACCATACGACTTAGCTATTTTCTCAGCTAAATACCTAGAAGTGGTGCCGGAAAATATTTTGACGTAAGACATGATGTTGGGGCTTTGATTCTTATCCACTCTGACTTTGTATAAAAAAGAAATGTTCCCTTCATCAGGGAACGATTCTTTTTTGTTGACCGACCAGGGCTCGAACCTGGACTCTTCTGGACCAAAACCAGACGTGTTGCCAGTTACACCATCGGTCAAAACTAGCTTTTAAAGCACCATTCTTGAGAATAGCGAGTGCAAAGATAAATCAAATTTCTTTTTATACAAATGCCACTTGGTATTTTATTTTGGGGGTTTTCAAATCCCTTATTCTCAGAATAGCATGATTTATAGGCATCAAGCTATCTACCCGAGTTGAAAAGCACCTATAGCTCGAGTTGCTGCCAAAAAATGTGCATAAAAATAGAGAACCCTGCTTATCTATTTGGGGCTGGGTTCTCTATTTTAAATTCTATTGCAGTACTTATGCTCAACTAGAGTGTAATGTCATAGGTGTTACCATTGGTATGGGTATACTGAACATTTCTATCACAACTACCATTACCGTAATTGACAGATCTTGAACCATTCGGTGAGGTGATTGAAACCAAGCCACTCACAGGCATGTATAAGTAAGCTGAATAACACAATAACTTGACCGTTACGCTTGAAATCGTCATAGAATAAACATCCCCTGCAGATGATGTACCATCGGCAACACCACTGATCAAGTATTCATCATCGGATAAAACAGTCGGTGTAGAAATTCCTTCGGTCCATGTTCTGGTACGTGTCGATTTCCACGTTGTGATCTTGTTGTCGATCGTCGTTAAAGTAGTGTAACCGGTTCCAACAAGTCCCGCATCGACTACGCTATAAACATGGTTACCTGTATTCGTAACAGTTCTACGACCTTCTACTCTAAAATTATTGACATAGTAGTTTTCAGTCTTTATTTGAATCACCGTATTGTCATCACGATACTTTCCCGTATACTTAACAATCAACTTTCCTCTTCTTATTTTACCATCAAAGCAAGCATTGGTATAAGAAGTACCAAAGTCAATCGTGATTCTACCGATGAAATTGCCTTCCGCAATCGTTTCTTTAACAATGGATTTTACACAGCCTAAATAACCTTGAGCTGAAGTCTTTACTGTAGCATCAAATTGGCCGTTCTGATCTAAAGCGTCTTCAGAAATTTTTAAGGCATTATCCCATTGGTTTTGAATATCGTTGGTTTCCGAAACAGTGCCATCACTAGGCGCATACTCTGCATCTTTTTTTCTTTTACACGCTGATACAAAAAATGTAGAGACCACTAAAAAAATGAATACCTTGTATATATATCCTTTCATACCTTTAAAATTTACTAATAAAACAATGCTACACCAAAATTTAAACCCTATAGACACTATAGTCGAAAAAGGTTTAATATTATTGTAAGTGTTTTATTGTTTTTAGTACTGCTGCGTGCCTTTAAATATTAATCGTTCAAAAAACACGAATACTCCCTATTTCTTATTGGCGTTTCTTACTTGTTTTTCCACTTCATCCCAATCTTCGGTATCAAGCTGGTCTAAGAAATTAAACTCCCCTGCCCCTTTTATCCATTCTCCCCCATCAATGACCACTACTTCTCCATTCACATACGCTGAGAAATCGGATACTAAATACGCTGCCAAGTTGGCCAACTCTTGGTGATGACCAACTCTTTTCAAAGGTATACGCTGTTCTGGAGAGGCAATGCTCATTATTTTTTCTGGGAATAAGCGATCCCAAGCGCCTTCGGTCGGAAAAGGACCAGGTGCTATCGCATTCGCGCGGATATTGTATTTTGCCCATTCTACTGCCAATGATTTCGTCAAGGCCAATACTCCTGCTTTTGCACAGGCTGAAGGAACCACGTAACCAGAACCCGTTACAGCATAGGTAGTCACGATGTTTAGAAACGTGCCCTTCATTTTATGCTCAATCCAATATTTACCTGCTGCCAAAGAAGTATAATAGGTTCCTTTCAATACAATGTCTACAATGATATCGAAACCCTTATGCGACAAGCGTTCTGTAGGACTAATAAAGTTACCTGCCGCATTATTGACGACGATATCTATGCCTCCCCATTTTTGATGAGCATGATCGATGGCTTTTTCTATGTCTTGGTATTGCCTCACATCCACTAACTGGTAGATCACCTCTCCACGAGTATCTTGGTGAAGTTCCGCAACAGTCTGCGCCAACACTTCTTCCTTTCTACTCACAATCATTACCTTGGCGCCCAATTGCAAAAAATATTTCGCCATCGAACGACCAAGTCCTGTTGCTCCACCCGTAACCATGATACGCTTTCCCTTTAAAGCATCATCTTTCAACATTCCTTGTGTGTATACTTCCATATTACTTGGTATATGCTTATCTTCATTTAAATTTACTACAAAATCTATCTCCATAACCACGATGATGAAAAAAATTTTATTCGTTGTAGTACTCGCAAGTTGCGGTCTAACGTCTTGTATTGTCAGTAAGAAAAAATTTGATGATTTGAGCAGAAGGAAATCGGCGCTTGAAGCAGAGAAAGCCGATTGCGAAGATAACCTAAAACACAAACAAGCCGAACTCGATAAAGCCAATGACTTATTAAATGTACTTGCCAACGATACATCGTATTTAGGGAAAGAATTAAGAGCAAGTCAAGATACCTATAAAAAACTACTGCAAAGCTCCAATAAAATTGCCAGCAACAACCAAGTTGAATTATCGAAGCTTTCTAAAAGTCTTGCCGAACGTGAAGTGGTCATCAACAAACTTGCAATTGACTTACAAGAACGTGAAAAACGAGTGAGCGACCTAGAAGCTATACTGGCGCGCAAAGACAGTGCGGTGAATGCTTTGAAAGACAAGCTCACAAAATCTTTACTCGGCTTCAAAGACAAAGACATTACTGTACAAGTTAAAAACGGTAAAGTCTATGTTTCACTTTCTGAACAATTACTTTTTAAATCGGGTAAAATAAACGTCGATGAAAAAGGAGTAGAGGCCTTGAAAAAATTGACCAACGCTGTGAAAGACGATAAAGATTTAAACATCATGGTGGAAGGACATACCGATGATGTGCCGATTTCAAAAGGAACCGCATGCATGGAAGACAACTGGGATTTGAGTGTATTGAGAGCTACCTCGATCACTAGAATTTTAGTCAACGGAGGCTTCTCTCCTGAAAACATCATGCCAGCCGGACACGGGGAATACATGCCTTTAGCAGAAGGTAAAACTCCTGAAGCTCGACGCTTAAACCGTCGTACGGATATTGTCATTAGCCCTAAACTAGACGAATTATTTAACCTCTTGAATAAATAACATTCGCTCCGATGCATACAAACTTAAGTGCCATCAAAAAATACCGGGTCATGCTCATCACCTTCTCGGTACAACTTTTTTTGATGGCACTTTTCCATTTTAGCATGGTAGCGCTTTTACAAGAATGGCTAACACTACACGGGCAAGGACAAAGCATTATTTTCTGGCTACTCTTTTTTCTCTGCGCCATTCCTTTACTTTCTATCGGACTCATGTCCTCTACTTTTTTAGCCTTAGTCGCTGGCTACTTTTTAGCTTGGGGAAGTTTATTGTACTATATACCCACCTATATCATTTCAGCTTATATCGGCTACCAAGCCATCCTATATATCGATAAAGGGAAAACATTAGCTTTATTGGCATCTTCTAGTCGTTTAACAAAAGTCAATACCTACCTGAACCAATACCCCTTTTCTTCGATTCTATTCTTACGTTTTTCTCCGATCATTTCCTTTGGACAATTGACTGCTTTGTGCGCTTTTCTAAAACTCCATCCCTCAACGTATATCATTGCCTCTACCCTGGGAATGTTACCGCGCACTGTTTTAGCCATATGGTGCGGCATGTTAATTCGCTCACAATATTCAAGCCTCACCCATTATACCTTACCCGAACATTATACCCCCATCCTTCTCTTTTTATTTATCCTTTCTTTGCTTGGCATCTTATACACTTTTAAACGAAGTGTCTCAACTTCTGTCGAACCACAATAATTAATTTTAAGTGTATACGCCTATGAAATCAAGATCTACCTTTTTGTTCTTACAAGGAATAATACTTTTTATTTTTTCAATCACAGACCTTTCCGCACAAATAGAAAATGCTGCTTATTCGGCAACGGGTAGAGCAGGTGTAGGAACAACCATGTTGCTCGATTACCAAGCCTTAGGCGTGAATCCTGCAAACATTGGCATTCGAAAATACGAAGGAAAAAACTTCACCATCGGCCTCATGGAAACCTCTGGCTATGGACTTTTACAAGGCATGAACCAATCTGACCTAAGTTATTACTTAAGTAATGAGTTCATTGGTAAAGACTCTTTCAATTACGACGATAGGCAAAAAGCTGCTCAATTTGTTTCTGGTAATGCTATCGGACTCAATATCGAAATCATGGGACTAGGCTTGGCATACAACAACGATAAGATCGGATCATTTGCCTTCAGTGTAAAAGAATCCATTCGTTACTTCATGGATTTTAACAATACGTTTACCGATTACGCTTTCAATGGTGCGGCGTCAAACTTGTTTCCTCAATTGATTACCAACAGTGGAGATACTGTCGCCAACGATCCCAATCAATATGCCAACTATTACAATCCTATGTACGGAGGCATTGCATCGGGTTATAACGCAAACGGCATATCGGTCGGTACCATTGTAAACAATACTTCCTACAAATTAAACTGGACAAGGGATTGGACATTGGGTTACGGCAGAAAAATTATTGACATTGACGAAAGACACTCTTTGTACGCAGGGTTAGCTGTGAAATACGTACAAGGATTTGGCTATGTCGACATTTCTGCAAAAGACAATAACCTCACAGGAGTAGCAGCTTACATGCCTGCTTTAAATTCATTAGACTCTCTATTGAAAATAAATACAGCCAGCAGTGTCGGTAATGCATACAAAAGTATTGGACAAGGTGTAGGTTTTGATTTAGGATTAACGGCACAAGTGTTTAATAATTACCGTATCGGAGCATCCCTTATTAACATTGGTTCGATCACTTACACGCAAAATGTAAACGAAGTATCAGATACCACTTTCTACTCCGTAAAATTTAACCCTGACTTGTACAGCGGCTTTGAAGATGTGATCAAATGGAAACAAAAAGACAATTTTAAAGTAGCACTCCCTTCTCAATTTAGAATTGGCGCCAGTGCTTCTTTGGTCAATAACAGGATTGATATCGGAGTAGACATGGTTACTCCGCTCAACAAACAACCTGGAAACTACAATACCACGGCTTGGGCTATCGGTGGAGATTTTTATGTATTGAGGTGGTTGAAATTATCATCCGGTATGAGTTGGGGAGGAAACTACGCCAGTACTTCACAAGGTGTTTACAAAACACGTGTTGCTGTTCCTTTTGGTATTGGTTTTATATTGGGAGAAGAAGGCGGCTATGAATTTGGCGTTGCCACCAAAGACATTACAACCTATTTCATGAACCAAACAAGTCCTTTGTACTCTGCAGCTATTGGGGTGTTGAGAATTAGGATTTAAAGTAATAATGTAGATACGCGATTAATCGCGCGTATCTACATTAATCGCGTATCTACAAATCGTATTATACCGCGTTAATTGTCGGATCAATTTTATCTTTCCATGCTAAAATACCACCGACCAAATTATACAAATTATCATAACCGTGGTTAGCTTCTAAAAACGCAATAGCATTAGCACTGCGTTTGCCGCTTCTACAATGCACGATTACTTTTTTATCTTTTGAAATTTTGTCTACATTCTGAGGCACTGTCGATAAAGGAATTAAAACACCTTCAATATTGGCAGCTTGGTACTCGGAAATTTCTCTTACATCTATGATCTGAATGTCTTCTTTGGCATCGATCATTTTTTTCAATTCTTCAACGGTAACTTCTTTCATGGTAGTGTATGTTTTTTATTTTACAGATCGTTTTTATCTTTTGATGTATTTTTCATCGGCGCAGTAATGTCATTCATCGCTTTGACCTTCACATCAAAATCACCTTTTAATTGTTCTCTTATTTTGCGCAAGTCATCTAATACTTGATCGATTTCTTCTGGAATAGCATCTTCCAAGACTTCGCGTATGCGCTTGGCCATGGTGGGTGATTTACCATTGGTCGAGATGGCAATTTTCAAATTCCCTTTGCGTACAATCGATGATAAATAAAAATCGCAGAGCTCTGGTGTATCGGCTACGTTCACTAATATTTTATTCCATTTCGCATCGGTTCTTACTTGTATGTTCAAATCCTTAATGCACGTTGCTGCAATCACTAAATCTTTCCCTTCTAAAAAAGAAATAGCATAGGGAGCATACACGAGTTTTAAATTAGGATGAATTTCTTTTAACGCTACAATTTCTTCTCTGATCTCTGGCGCCACCAGAGTTACATCGGCAAGCGGACTGTTATCCAATACGGCTTTTGTTTTTTCCAAACCTACTGCACCTCCTCCAACCACTAACATGGACAAGTGTTCGAGTTTTAAAAATACAGGAAATAAAGTATTGCCAGCGTCCATAAAATTAGTCTTCTAACGTGAGTGAATTAAGATCGTCTTTCCAAAGCGAAGGATGTAAATCAACCACCTTACCCATGACAATGATCGCAGGCGAACCAATCCCTGTCTCTACTACTTTTTGAGCAATGTCACTGACCGTACCCAAGAGTATACGCTCTGTAGTTAACGTTCCGTTTTGTATAATGGCAACAGGCAAGCTTGCTTTATCATATTTTATAAATACACCACAAATCTCTTTAAGGTGCGACATGCCCATTAAGATTACCACCGTTGCTTCTGATTGGGCAGCATGGTAAATATCTTTCGATAATTTATGATCGCGTGTTGTTCCGGTTAAGACCCAAAAACTATCATTAACTCCACGCCTAGTCAAGGGTATTTCTTGTAAGGCAGGAACAGCAATCGCACTGGATACACCAGGAACAATCTGTACTTCAATACCGTGTCGTTTCGCAACGAGCAATTCTTCGTGTCCTCTACCAAAAATAAAAGGATCTCCTCCTTTCAAGCGGACCACATGTCCATGCGATTGACAATACTGAACAATCAAACGATGAATTTCTTCTTGAGGAAATTGACAGACGCCTTTTTGTTTTCCTACAAATACTTTCAACGCTACTTCTGGTGCATGCTTGAGCAAGACTTCATCCACTAAAGAATCATATAATACGACATCGGCATTAGCAAGTACTTTGATGGCCTTCACGGTGATTAAATCAGGATCACCAGGTCCAGCACCTACCAAAGATAGTTTTGCGTTTGAATGCATTATCATTAATTAGACGATACCGTCGAAATTCTATGTGCTTTAATTTGCTCGATGAACGCTATGGCTTTATTCATGTAACGTGTAGCGAAGTCTTTCGAAGGCTCTGTATTATTCACTTCGACTACTTCTTCTGCAAACACACCCTTAAAGGCAAATTTACCCGTTTGGATATAATGTTTATCGAAATCGTTAAGGATACCCATTTGCGTATTACAATTTATACCCTCCATGGTCAACATGGCTTTCGCTCCACCGACGATGGTTACATACGAAGCATACAAAGCATCGGCATACGCACCTTTGTCGTATAACTTCATCGCCCAACGTAATTTTTCTTCTGTATCGTAAAGCAAAGTACTTACTAAATCCAACATCACACCAGCACACTCTCCAACACCTACTTCCGTTACGTACTGAACATCTTGTCCCCAATCGATAAAATCTAAATCCGTTAGTGTATCTAAATCAGAAAACGGTTTTAACATTTTATAGAAATACATTTTATCTGCGGCAACTTGTCTGCGATAATACACATTGTAATATTCGCCTTCCAAACCATTTGCTTCGTAATCGTTGAGTAATTCTTTTACCGCAGGCAAACAACGCTTGGTCGGTAACTTTACAATTTTATCTGCAATACTTCCTGAACCGTCGGCTTCAACACCACCGCCCAATAAGACTTGCATCGCAGGCAATACACGATCGCCTTTTTTAATCGACATTCCATGGAAGCCAATGTTTGCAATCGTATGTTGACCACAAGCATTCATACACCCAGAAATTTTTATTTTGATATCGGTATTGTAAATGATATCTGAAAATTCTTCCTTCAACATTTTCTCCAAGGCTACTGAAATACCGGTACTGCTTGAAATACCAAGGTTACAGGTATCTGTACCTGGACAAGCCGTAATGTCGGCAGTACTGTCGAAACCAGGATCAGCTAAACCTAATGCATCTAAGTCATTGAATAAATGTGGCAAGGCTTCTTTCTGCACAAACTTCAACAACCATCCTTGATTCACGGTAATACGAATGTCGTCCGAAGCATATTTTTTCACCACATGAGCAAAAGCACGTGCCGTAGTTGATGTCTGATTACCCAACAATTGCTTTACATTGACAGCATAATAGCCTTCATGTTTTTGAGCAATGACGTTGGTTTTAAACCATGCATCGTATTTTTTTTCATTCGTAACTTTTACTGCATCCCAAGTTTTTTTCTCAGGGATGTTTGTACTGATGATGTTAGCATGATCGATGGCAAGTTTTTGTTCGGGCAAACCTTTTTTCTCCAGCTCAACCAAACGCATGAATTCTTCTAAGCCAATCCCTGCCAATAAATATTTCAATCGTGCTTTATGTCTTTTCGTTCTTTCTCCATAGTGATCAAACACACGAATGACAGCCGATGTAAATGGAATAATATAATCTTCTTCTAAAAACTCGTAAGCCGTTTGTGCCATAAACGGCTGTGCTCCTAAACCTCCACCAATAACAACTTTGAAACCTCTTACCCTTTTACCTTCGATTTCTTTTTCACGAGGAATAAAACCTAAATCGTGGATAAAAGTATACGCTGTATCGGTATCGCTAGAAGAGAAAGCCATTTTAAACTTACGTCCCATATCTTGACAGATCGGGTTGCGTAAGAAATATTCAAACAATGCATGTGCATAAGGAGTCACATCAAACGGCTCATGGGCATCTACACCTGCATAAGCTGATGCTGTAATGTTCCTCACCGTATTACCACAAGCTTCACGTAGCGTAATACCTACTTGTTCCAACTCTTCCCAAACTTTAGGAGAGTTTTCCAACTTCACATAATGTATTTGTATGTCTTGACGCGTAGTTAAATGCAATGTACTAGAAGCATACTTATCTGAGATGTCTGAAATACGAATCAATTGCTCAGGAGATACTCTACCGTATGGCAATTTGATACGTATCATTTGAACGCCTTCTTGTCTCTGACCATATACCCCACGCGTTAAACGAAACGAACGGAATTTATCTTCGTCAAACTGCAGACTTCTGTACGCATTAATTTTAGTTTCTAATTCAATAATATCGTCTTGCGCCGCTTGTGAAACCAATCTGTTTTCTACTTTTAAATCCATGGGTGTGAATAGTGTTACTAGAATAGGGTTAAAACCTGTCTAAAATTACCATATTATTCTAAAAATAAAAAATAAACAGAATATTATTCTTAAATTAACCTACAAACTATGACAATTAAGAATTTTATTCTAATTTTATATCATTACACCAAATACTTACAGAAAATACCGCATTCTCATAATATATAATTTTATAATTTTGACTTATGGTTATAACCTTAGTAAAACAAGTAGGAGCTTATCATTTCAAAGCAAGCAATGAAAGTGGCTCAACAATCGACATCGATGCATCACCAGCCATAGGAGGAACCAACCAAGGCCCTAGACCTATGGAGTTACTGATTATGGGACTTGGAGGCTGTAGTGGCATAGACTTACTCAGTATTTTACGAAAGCAAAAAATTGAGCCTGAAGGTGTAGAAATTGTCATCAATGCAGACCGAGAAAAAGATGCTGTACCTTCTCTCTTCACAGACATTCATGTAGAATACAGAATTAAAGGCGATGTAGACCTTTCAAAAGCAGAGCGTGCAGCGCAATTGTCGATGGAAAAATATTGTTCTGCTGCAAAAACACTTGAAAAAACGGCCAAGATCACATACAGTGTGGTCATTGTAAAATAAAAATCATCACTCATCTAAACGACTATGCCCTTCGATACTCACTTTGAAACGATCGCCATTCGTACACAAGCTGAAAAATCTCACAACAGAGAACACAGTGTACCTTTGTATTTGACTTCAAGTTTTACCTTTGAAGATGCAGAACAAGCGCGCGCTTTGTTCACCGACGAAATACAAGGAAATATTTATACTCGCTTCAGCAATCCAAACAGCAGTGAGTTCATCGAAAAGATGTGTGCGCTTGAGCACATGGAAGATGGCTTTGCCACCGCTTCCGGTATGGCTGCAGTATTCAGCAGTGTCGCTACCTTTTTGTCTCAAGGCGATCACATCATCTTATCAAAATCGGTATTTGGTTCTACCATTCAAGTGGTAACACAAATACTTCCGCGTTGGGGCATTGAATTCAGCTATGCAGATATTCAACATCCTGAAACATGGGAAAGCTTAATCAAACCCAATACAAAAATGGTCTTAATTGAAACTCCTTCTAATCCAACCTTGGATTTGATTGACTTGTCTTGGTTGAGTAAGCTCTGCAAATCGAAAGGCGTTTTATTAAACGTCGACAATTGTTTTGCAACACCATATTTGCAACAACCTGCAACATTCGGCGCCGATATCGTTACCCACTCTGCTACGAAATACATCGACGGTCAAGGCCGCGTGATCGGAGGTATTATCCTTAGCTCAAAAGCATTGATTGAAAAAGTACGTTTCTTTTGTCGCCATACAGGACCTGCTTTATCACCCTTCAATGCATGGATTTTGTCTAAAAGCTTAGAGACTTTGGCGATTCGCATGGACAGGCATTGTTCCAATGCTCTACTTTTGGCAGAGTACCTAGAGGCTCATTCCGAAGTAGAATTGGTAAAATACCCATACCTCCCTTCTCATCCTCAACACGAATTGGCAAAAAAACAAATGAAAGCTGGTGGTGGAATTGTAACATTTATTGTAAAAGGTGGCGTGGAAAGAGGAAGGAAATTCATAAATTCATTACAGTTATTGTCGCATGCTGCCAATTTGGGAGATACACGTACAACGGTAACGCATCCTTCTTCGACCACACATTCGAAACTATCTGAAGAAGATCGCGTATCAGTAGGTATTATGCCTGGCTTAATTCGAGTATCAGTAGGATTAGAACATATTGACGACATTAAACAAGACATAGAACAAGCATTTAAAGCTTCTCTCTGATACATGTTTTTACTGAAGAAGAAAATTTTTGTAATACTCGAGACAAACACGCATAAATCTTTGTTAGCAAAGTTTATTCGTATTTGTCTCGTTGCTTTAATTCTTCTCAATGTATTGGCCGTCATCCTTGAAACGGTTGATAGTCTTCAAAAGCAGTACACGCTATACTTCGACATATTAGAACTCGGTTCTGCCGCTATCTTTGCCATCGAATATTGTTTAAGAGTTTGGGTATGCGACATCAGAAAACAATTTCGTGTGAAATGGGGCCGATTAAAATACATGGTTACCCCCATTGCCGTCATTGATTTTTTTTCCATCTTCCCTTTCTTCTTTATACTCATCGCCAACCTCGACATCAGGGTACTGATGCTCATTCGTTTCTTTAGGTTATTACGCTTGTTTAAACTCCGTCGCTATTCTCATGCCTTAAAAACGTTAGGTAATGTATTGGAAGATAAAAAAGAAGCCTTGACCATTACATTTTCTACCATCATTGTATTACTCGTATTCGCCTCTTCGCTCATGTTCGTCATAGAGCACGATGCACAACCTACTGTGTTTTCAAGTATCCCCGCGACCATGTGGTGGGGAGCCTCGACCTTAACAACCGTGGGCTACGGCGATATGATTCCCATTACACCACTCGGTAAAATATTGGGTGCTGTCATTGCCATCTTAGGCTTGGCGATGTTTGCATTACCTGCGGGTTTAATTTCTTCTGGTTTTAATGACCACATGAGAGAGCAAAAACGTCTTCTACAAAATGGGGACATTATTGATCATACACAATGTCCGCACTGTCACAAAAAAATCACCCTGCATTAATTTTTTTTCTATCTTTACAGCATGATTAAAATTGCTAGTATTTGGGGAGCCTTATCAGGCTTATGTTATATTTTACTCACTTGGTTTACTACCGCAGAAAGAGAAGCCCTGGCTCAATTCCCGATAAGTGGCTTAATAACAAGAGTATTGTACATTGTCGTATTAGGATTTTGCATCTTCTTTGCCATGCGCGCAACAAGAAACAAGCTCTATGCTCAGACAGGCATCAACTACGCACAAACTTTATATGTTGGCGTAGCCACTTCTTTAGTAACAGGATTTGTGTTTGGTATCTTTTCATTTCTCTACATCGTATTCGTTAATCCGAACCTTGTAGCAGAACTTGTAAAAGAAACAGAAATCATGATGTTGAAATTCAATAAAACGCCGAAAGAAATTGCTGAAACCATTCAACATGTAAAAGCGTCTTTCGAACCTAAAACTCAATTTTTATCGTCGCTGTTTGGCACAACGACCATGGGGATCATCGCCTCTGCGATCATTGCTGTCTTTGTAAGAAACAAAGACACCTTCTCATCTCAATAAGTTCAATTGATCGACCACATTAGCGGGCGATATTTCACCACATTTGAAATGACCTTCTGGGCACGCTTTCTTGCCGTGCAATCCACAAGGCTTACACGTTAAGGCAATACTGGTCTCAAACACCCAAGAACGATCTGAAAGCGGCGTAAAACCAAAAGCGGGGACAGTAGAACAAAACAGTGCAGCTACAGGAGCATTTACTGCCGACGCTAAATGCAATGGAGCAGAATCATTCACAAAATTCATGACTGCGTCTTTCATCACTCCTGCTGAATCTAACAAAGACATCGTACCCGCCAAGTTTACCACACGATCCATTCCCGCTTGTTTGATGATGTCATCACAACCGACTTTGTCTGACGGCGCTCCCATTAAATAAACAGTATACTTAGGCGCTAACAGTTTTACCAATGCAACCCAATGCACTAAAGGATATTGTTTGGTAAACCATATCGAGTAAGGTGCCATACACACGTAAGGTTTCTCTAATGTGATCTTCGGTGGACCTGGGTATAACCTAGGTTTCACAGCGAAGCCGTCGGTATATTTTGCAATCAGTTTCTGATTGCGATCGACCTCGTGTACTACTTTGGTCGGAGAACTGTAATCGTGCTCAACGCGGTGAGTAAATAAAAACGAAAGCGGATTCTTGTTGAAGCCCGCTGTTTCTTTCGCACCAGACAATACTGTAATGATACCTGTCGTAAAAAAACGTTGTAAGTTAATCGTTAAATCGTAATGCTCTTTTCTTAATCCAACAATCAAACGAAAGAGGTTCTTATATTTTTCTTTTTTATCAAATACCCAAACCTTATGAATAAAAGGATGTCCAGCACAAATGGATTCGTTGCCTTTGCGCACAACAAAATCGATGTTTGCTTGGGGATAATATGCATACAATTTCTCCAACACCGCCGTCGCTAAAATAGCATCTCCAATAAAAGCTGTTTGTATGACAAGAATTTTATTCATAGCATTTTTCATTTGTACCCTTATTAAAAGTGCTGATCCTTTTCAGGTTTTACAATAATACAAAAGGCCAATGAAGTTTCCTCCATCGGCCTTTGTATTAAAATCAATAAGACTTATTTATTCAACGAATCCAATACAATTGTTTTTGAAGAATCAGCCGATGCACATGAAGATGAATCTTTCATGCTCGCACAACATGCTGCTTTTTTCGCGTGACATTCTGAAGAAGAAGAATCTCCACCCACTACAGCGATATAAGGTGCGATCACCAAAGAAACGATAGACATCAATTTAATCAAGATGTTCATCGATGGACCAGAAGTATCTTTGAACGGATCTCCTACTGTATCTCCTGTAACAGAAGCTTTATGCGGTTCCGATTTTTTGTAAAACATCTCACCGTTGATCATAACACCTTGCTCGAAAGATTTTTTAGCATTATCCCATGCACCACCGGCATTGCTTTGGAAGATACCCATCAACACGCCCGATACGGTAACACCTGCTAATAAACCACCCAATACTTCTGGACCAAATACAAATCCAACAAGAATAGGCGTTAACAAAGCTATTGCACCCGGCAACATCATTTCACGTATAGAAGCTTTTGTTGAAATGGCAACACATTTTTCATATTCAGGTTTTGCTTTGTATTCCATGATACCTGGAATTTCGCGGAACTGGCGACGAACTTCTTGGACCATGTCCATTGCAGCTTTACCCACCGCTTGAATACACAATGCAGAGAAGATGAATGGAATCATACCACCCACAAACAAACCAGCTAATACTGGCGCTTTGTAAATATCAATGGCAGTAATGCCTGCAATACCAACGAATGCTGCAAACAATGCCAATGATGTAAGCGCTGCAGAAGCAATCGCAAAACCTTTACCCGTTGCAGCTGTCGTGTTACCTACAGCATCTAAATTATCCGTACGCTCACGCACTTCTGGAGGTAATTGACTCATTTCAGCAATACCACCTGCGTTATCTGCAATAGGTCCAAAGGCATCAATCGCTAATTGCATGGCTGTTGTAGCCATCATACCTGCTGCTGCAATGGCAACGCCGTACAAACCTGCAAAATGATAAGATGCCATGATACCTGCTGCCAAAACCAAAATAGGAATAACGGTAGATTTCATACCTACTGCCAATCCACCAATGATATTGGTGGCATGACCTGTAGCCGATTGTTGAATGATTGAATTGACAGGACCTTTACCCATTGCGGTATAGTATTCTGTAACGATACTCATTAAAGTACCTACTACTAAACCAACAATGATGGCATAAAACACATTGATGTTAGAAAATTCATACCCTCTTAAGCTTAGTTGTTCAGGCAACATGAACATGACAATGAAATAAGAAGCAACAGCAGTAATGGCAATTGAACTCCAGTTTCCTAAGTTCAAAGCATTTTGCACACTTGACTTTTCGTCTTTGATGGTTACAAACCAAGTTCCAACGATAGAGAATAAAATACCTAAACCACAAATAACCATTGGCAATAAGATGGGAGACATGCCACCAAATTTATCGACTACTGTTATTTCTTGACCCAATACCATCGTTGCTAAAATAGTAGCAACATAAGAACCGAATAAATCGGCACCCATACCAGCCACGTCACCTACGTTATCACCAACATTATCGGCTATTGTTGCAGGGTTACGCACATCATCTTCTGGAATACCAGCTTCTACTTTACCCACTAAGTCAGCACCTACGTCAGCAGCTTTGGTATAAATACCACCACCCACACGCGCAAACAAAGCGATCGATTCCGCTCCTAAAGAGAAACCAGTCAATACTTCAATAGCAGTCTTTACCGTATTTTCACCTAAGTCTGAGAAGATCGATAAGAACGCGATAAACAAACCTCCAAGTCCAAGTACAGCTAAACCAGCAACACCTAAACCCATAACCGTACCACCTGTGAAGGATACCTTCAAGGCTTGTTTTAAACTTGTACGCGCAGCTTGCGTCGTGCGAACGTTCGCTTTTGTAGCTACTTTCATACCGATGTAACCAGCAGTTGCTGAGAACACCGCACCAATGATAAAGGCAATGGAGATGATCCAGCTCGAGTGGATCTCTTTACCGTTTACTTCATGGATGGTTCCAGAATAAGCTAACAATACTGCAGCGAAAAGAACGAATACGCTCAATACTCTCCATTCTGCTTTCAAAAATGCCATGGCTCCATCGGCAATGTAGCCAGCCAATTCTTGCATCTTAGCATCACCAGCATCTTGCTTGGATACCCAACGCGATTTTACAAACATGACCAACAACCCGAACAAACCGAGTGCTGGCACTAAATACAGGGCTAAATCCTTCATAAAGAGAATCTTAGATTAAATTATAATTGAAAAGGTTAAGTATTAATTAAAAGGCTTGCAAGCTATAAATTTTAAGTCAATTTTAAAAATCATGTTTAGCCAAAATGTTGACTTATAAACCACAAAGTAGATTTTCGACCTTTGGATAGATAGCGTCCACCCATAGTTGATACATTTTCTCGGAAGGGTGAAGTTCGTCTTCTGTCAAATAACCCACTTGCTGACTGTATTGCCTGCCCGTTTCTGTAACATCAATACATTCTATGTCAAGAGCTTGAGTTGTCCTCTTTACGACCTTATTGTATGCATTGATCTGCTTTTCGATGTGCACTTGACCGGAAAAACCAAAGGGCGTATATCCATAATCGGGAATCGTCAAAACCAAAACATGCGCTCGATTTCCTCCCGCAAAAGCGATGGCTTTATACACTAAGAGAACAATCTCTTTTTCAAATTCTTCGATCGGCAAACCTCGGTATTGGTTATTGACACCGATCAATAAGGTCACCAAATCAAACGTTGATTCTACATCCTGTTGCTCGATGGCTTCCATGAGTTGCGATGTCGTCCATCCGGTTTGAGCGATAACCTGTGGATGAGACATTGCTATTCCATTGCGCTCTAATTTAGCTTGCAATAAAAAGGGGAAACTTTCAGCTAAAGTTACACCCTCTCCTATCGTATAAGAATCACCCAGTGCTAAATATGTAAAAGCGGACATGTCTTTTTTATTTTTTTGATGTATAGAATTAGACTTAGTGATTTAGCTACTCTATTTTCTTTTTGGGGCTGCCCCCGCCTTAAGAGATTTTATATTATTACTCTCTTTCTTGGCGGGGTCGGGCTACTGCGAGCTTCGCTTCGCTACGTCCCGCTGAAAAAGCGGGATACCCCTGCGCATCCCTCAGCCAGCTCTAACTAAACATTCCTAATTTAGTCATGATGCATGACACACAAACCTTAACAGAAAGAATTCACCCAAAATTCCAATGCACATTATCTTTGGTTAACGAACTCACTAATGCTACCTAAAATAAAAAGGGCCGAAGCCCTTTCTATCTTTTGAAATGTTATTTAAGCATGAACGGGTTCGTTGTATTCTTCTACTGGAATACATGAACAGTATAAATTCCTGTCACCATAAGCGCTATCGATCCTGCTTACAGAAGGCCAAAACTTATTCGTTCTAACCCAAGCCAATGGATAGGCTGCTTTTTCACGACTGTAGGGTCTATCCCAAGCATCCGACAATAAAACGTCTGCCGTATGCGGAGCCATTTTCAATACGTTGATGGCTCTATCTCCTCTACCTTCTTCAAGTTCTGTAATTTCGTTTCTTATCGCAATCATGGCTTCAGCAAAACGATCTAACTCTTCTTTCGATTCGCTTTCCGTAGGTTCTATCATTAATGTTCCTGCCACAGGGAAAGAAACAGTCGGCGCATGAAAGCCATAATCCATCAAACGTTTGGCGATGTCTTCTACTTCTATACCTGCTGAAAGTTTAAACCCACGGCAATCTAAAATGAATTCATGCGCACAACGTCCACTTTGTGTAGAGTACAATACTTTATAATAAGATTCGAGTTTCCCTTTTAAGTAATTGGCATTTAAAATGGCAACCTCTGTCGCGTTTTTTAAACCTTGAGCCCCCATCATGGCGATGTACGCATAAGGGATAGGTAAGATAGCAGCACTACCAAACAACGCAGCAGAAACCGCAGAGATGGCTTTCGGAGATTTTTGTTCCTCCAATACATGCGAAGGCAAGTAAGCCACCAAATGTTGTGCTACACCAATAGGTCCAACACCTGGCCCTCCACCACCGTGAGGAATACAAAATGTTTTATGCAAGTTAAGGTGACAAACATCGGCGCCAATGATAGCGGGAGACGTTAAGCCCACTTGTGCATTCATGTTTGCTCCGTCCATATAAACCTGACCACCATTGCTGTGGATGATGTTACAAATATCCTTTATCGATTCTTCAAACACTCCGTGTGTAGATGGATACGTTACCATTAAGCACGCTAAATTTGCAGCATGCTCTTCGGCTTTCGCTTTCATGTCTGCTACATCGATATTACCCATATCATCGCATCCAACGATTACGACTTTGAAACCTGCCATGACAGCACTTGCAGGATTGGTACCGTGAGCAGAAGAAGGAATTAAAGCAATGTTTCTATGTGCATCACCGCGGTCTGCGTGAAAAGCTCGTATGACAAGTAAGCCTGCGTATTCTCCTTGCGCTCCAGAATTGGGTTGCAGCGATACGCCAGCAAATCCTGTAACAACACACAACCATTTCGATAACTCAGTCGTCATATACGTATAACCTCCTACTTGATTCGCAGGTACAAAAGGATGCATCGATGCAAATTCAGGCCAAGTTACTGGAATCATTTCTGTCGTCGCATTCAACTTCATCGTGCATGAACCCAAAGAGATCATGGAATGTGTTAAAGAAAGGTCTTTGTTTTCTAAAGACTTCAAGTAACGTAACATGCCGTGTTCAGAGTGGTAGGCATTGAAAACAGGATGTTGTAAATAACTTGATTGTCTTTGAAGCGCATGAGGAATATTGACTTCATGCGATTCTAAATCTGACCATGAAATTGAAATGCCTTTGCCAGACACCTGAGAAAACAATTCACCGATGGTATCGATATCAGGACGTGTCGTAGTTTCATCTAAAGAGATGAATACCTTATCGGCATAATAACGAAAATTAATGCCTGCTTTTTCTGCGTTGGTTTTCAACAGCGCTGTTTTATCGCCTACGGAAACAACCACCGTATCGAAGCTTACACCTGCTGATACCACATACCCTGCATTTGACAAAGCATCAGCGAGTAAGTCAGTATATTTTTTAATCCGAGTAGCAATCCCTCTTAATCCTTTAGGACCATGATATACTGCATAAGCACCGGCCATAACAGCCAACAATACTTGTGAGGTACAAATATTAGACGTTGCTTTTTCACGGCGAATGTGTTGCTCGCGTGTTTGCAAAGCCATACGGTATGCTTTCTTACCCGATGCATCAACGGAAACACCAATGATACGACCAGGCATCGAACGTTTGTATTCATCTTTCGTTGAGAAAAATGCTGCATGTGGCCCTCCAAAACCCATCGGTACACCAAAGCGTTGACTGGTGCCGATGGCAACATCAGCTCCCATTTCTCCAGCAGGTTTAAATAAAACACAGGCCATCAAATCTGTTGCTACAGCTTTGAAAACACCTTTACGGTCTGCCAATGCAAACAAGTCTGAAAAGTCTTTATACAGTCCATCGGTATCTGGCGTCTGCACCAGCATCGCAAATACATCTTCCGATTCAATGTCTGCAGCAGTAATCGCTTTTACACGTAACTCTATACCCAAAGGCATTGATCTGCTTTTCAACACATCAATCGTTTGGGGGAAACAAGTTTCACTGACTAAGAAAACATGTGCATTTTTTTTATCGGCTTTACGCAAAGCATATAAGAAGGTCATGGCTTCAGCAGCCGCTGTACCTTCATCCAACAATGAAGCATTGGTAATTTCCATGCCCGTTAATTCGGTCACCATGGTTTGGTAATTGATCAACGCTTCTAATCGACCTTGTGCTATTTCAGCTTGGTAAGGCGTATAAGCCGTGTACCAACCTGGATTTTCTAATATATTTCTTAAGATCACAGGAGGTGTTACCGTACCATAATATCCTAAACCGATATAACTCTTTGTGACTTTGTTCCAAGAGGCTACTTCTTTGAAGTGTGTAATGAAATCTTGTTCGTTCAAAGCCTTGGGTAAGCCTTTCATGTCTCCTATCCTGATTCCTGCAGGAACCGTTTCCTCAATCAATTGATCAAGCGTTAATACATTCAAGCTTTTCAACATTTCCGCTTGTTTTTCACTAGACGGACCGATGTGACGAGATTTAAAGCCTTCAAATTCAGGATGAGATTGAATCATAGATAATGAGATGAGGTAAAGCCTAAAGGCTTTAATGATTATTAAACAGGCAGCAAATTTAGTTAAAAAGCAGAGCACAAACCGATTGGGGACTGCCTTGTGGATAAATAAATCAATAAAGCACTGTGTATGAGTGCGTTTTTAGGATAACACGCATATGATCGACAAAGTTTAAAAAACGTCGCGCTTATACTTCATACGCCATGCTAAAAGCTTGAACCTGCGGGCATTTTTTAGTACTTTTGAATGTTCTACTATGCCACTACCCTACTTATTCATCCTTTTCGTTTTTTCCTTTAGCGCACAAGCCCAATCTCCTTTTAAGGACGATGCGTGGCACTATGCACAGCAAATTAATGCGGAGAAATTAAAACAACATGTGTATGTACTCGCTTCCGATAGTATGGAAGGCCGAGAAACAGGGCAATTGGGACAATACAAAGCAGCGGACTATATCCGTACTAACTTTCAGCGGATCGGTTTGAAAACCACAAGCACTAACGATGGTAAACCTTCTTTCTATCAAAATTTCAATTTAGAAAAAATCACCTGGTTGCCTTCTTACCTGATCATCGATAAAGATACCCTTAAACTTTTTAAGCAGTTTTACGCTAAAGGTGAACTCTCCTTCCCTGAAGAGACAAGCCTCTCACCTGTATTTGTTGGATACGGCATAGAAGATGACAACTATTCCGATTACACCCATAAAAACATCACAGGCAAAGCCGTACTCATATTGCAAGGAGAACCGATGCAAGATGACCTGTCATTGATTACAGGAACGAAAACGCCTTCGGCATGGAGCAACGGTTGGCAACAGAAAGCTCTTCTGGCCTATAGTAAAGGAGCAAAAGCAGTCTTCATGATCGCACCGATTAAAGATGATTTATTTCTCAATGCCATTAAAAGAATGCGTGAAACCCGAAATGGCTTCAGCATGGGTGTAGAGACAGAGCTCAGTAATGACAGAGCTTTTTTTATCAATGAAAACGAAGCGTCCAAGATCTTAAGTATCGACAGCATTGCTTTAGCCATGTTCAAAGCTAAACCACTACAAAAGGAATCCTTTCCTAAGCGCTCCAAAAAAACAATTCGTTTAAAAGTAAATACTACTATAGAAAAAAATCTCACTCAAAACGTCATCGGATTATTAGAAGGCACGGATCTGAAAAACGAATACCTCGTGATCTCTGCACATTACGATCACTTGGGTAAAAAAGAAGACGGCAGTATTTTTTACGGCGCCGATGACGACGGCTCAGGAACCTCAGCGGTATTGACCATGGCAGAAGTTTTTGCTCAAGCAAAAAAAGAAGGTAAAGGACCTCGACGTTCTATTTTATTTACCACGTTTACTGGTGAAGAAATGGGCTTATTGGGATCTAACCATTATACAGAGCATCCTCTATTCCCCTTAGAACAAACTGTTGTCGATTTAAACATCGATATGATCGGACGCATCGATAATGAACATGCCAACGATTCAAACTATGTATACCTGATCGGAAGCGATCGACTGTCTCAAGAATTGCATACAATTTCCGAACAAACCAATGAAGCCTATACCAAGCTTGCGCTAGATTATACGTACAACGACCCTGCCGATCCCAATCAACTATATTACCGATCGGATCATTACAACTTCGCTAAAAAAGGAATCCCTGTGATCTTTTATTTCACAGGATTACACGAAGACTACCATAAGATTACGGACACTCCCGATAAATTATTGTACATTAAAACAAGCACCATCAGTCAATTGGTATTTATGACCGCATGGAATATTGCCAATAAAGAAGAACGATTAATAGTTGATCAAAAATAAAAACGCATGAGTATAGCTTCTGAACATTTCACCGAAGACGCCGATAAAAAGGCATTTGATAAAGAACACAGAAGAAAGATTAATTTCAACATGGGCAGGTATGAATCTGCTGTGAAACAAGGTGCCTATCAATTTGCAGACCATGAACTAGGTCGCAAACGTGCTAATTTTATTAAAAATCAAGTCGTAGAAAACTTAGATAAATATTTGATGGAGTTTGAAAACAACTTCACCAAACAAGGCGGAAAAGTCATCTGGGCAAGAGATGGCAAAGAAGCCTTAGCAGAAATCGAAAAAATATTTAAAGCAAAAGAAGCTACATCTGTCGTGAAGTCAAAAACCATGACTTCAGAAGAAATACACCTCAATGAATTTTTAGAAAAGAAAAAAGTTGAAGTCGTTGAAACAGATTTAGGCGAATACATTGTACAACTCGCTGGTCAAAAGCCTTACCACATTGTTACTCCTGCCATGCACATGTCGAGGCAAGACGTATCAGAATTATTTCAAAAAAAGTTGGGCGTACCTTATACTGACGATCCTCAAGAGTTGACGATGATTTGTCGTAATAACTTACGACAAAAATACCTTACCGCTGACATCGGCATCACAGGTGCTAATTTCATCTTAGCCGACATCGGGGGCATATCGATTACTGAAAACGAAGGTAACGGCCGCATGTGTACGACCTTCCCTAAAACACAAATTACCATCGTTGGCATTGAAAAACTACTTCCTTCTGTCATCGACTTGGGATTGTTTTTACCCATGCTCGCACACAGCGGAACGGGCCAACAAGTAACGGTCTACAATACCATACTTACTGGTCCACGTAAAGCGAATGAAACCGATGGGCCTGATGAAATGTATGTGGTCTTGATCGACAACGGTAGAACAACATTATTAGCAGACTTAGAAAAAAGACAAGCCCTCAATTGCATTCGTTGCGGTGCATGCCTTAACGCTTGTCCTGTGTATAAAAACATCGGAGGACATACCTATAGCACTACATACAGTGGACCTATTGGATCGGTAATTACACCGCATTATCAGGGCATGGAAGATTTCAAACACTTAAGCTTTGCGAGTTCACTCTGCGGTGCATGTACAAGTGTTTGTCCTGTAAAAATAGACCTCCATAACTTATTGCTCTTAAACAGAAATCAAAGTGTAAAAGAAGGCCTAGCCAACAAATGGGAAGCCCGAGGCTTTAAAGCATGGGAGTACTTGATGAAAAACAGAAGTTGGATGAACCTAGGTTCTGCTGGCTTGAAAAACTTTATCCTCTCCTTATTTTTCAAAAATGCTTTTGGTAAAAAAAGAGACCTACCATTACTTGCGGATAAAAGTTTTAACGAACAGTGGAAAGAGCGTAAGAAAAAACAGTAAGTTGAAACTTCATACTTATTCAAATAGATTACTTGTGTACTCACCCTCAATTACAAAAAAAGCCAGCTTATAAAGCTGGCTTTTTTTGTAATCATACTTTTTTATTTCTTCGCTAATACCTGCACCCAACCGTGGTGTTTTTTACCGGTCTTATTATCTAAGATATCATAATAATAAATACCATCGGCTTGACCTTGAGCCTCCCATTCATGCGTATAATTTTGTTGTTCAAAAACCAGTGCTCCCCAACGGTTTACTATTTTCACATCAAAACGTTTCTGATCATGGTAATGCGTAATTTCAAACGAGTCATTAAAGCCATCACCGTTCGGGGTAATTAAATTAGGAATAAAGAAATCCGAAGCAATCACAAGAAGTGTTACCGAATCTTTAGCACTGCATCCTAAAGCATTATAGCCTTGCAATACTACTTTATATTCTCCCGCATTATAAGTAGGCGTAGGAACAAAAGCTGTACTCTGTTGACCGTTACCTAAGTTCCATACATACGAAGTAATACCTGATGATAAATTAGTAAAGCGAGGACTAAACGGAGCATCACCTTCTGTATAATCTACTGTAAACTCAACATGAATAGGATCTGAAACCGTGATTGTTTTCGTAATCACTTTTGAGCATGCTCCATTTGAAACCAATAGACTATATTGGGTAGTAGTGTTCGGCATGACTTCAGGATTATGAATGTTCATCTGACCCGGTGTCCAAGTATAGGTATAATTCACATTGTACGTCGCATCGAGCATCACCACTTCCCCCGAGCATACCGGTGACTTAGCAGTAATACTCACAACAGGCATCGTAGACACATCGATGGATATCGGTAAGCTATGCGTAAAACAAGTATTAGAAGACGTAACAGAATATGTAGATGGAATCAAAGGACTCACGGTAACAGAAGCACTCAATGGATCTGCAAAATCTGCTGTCGGTGTCCAAGTATAATTGGGCGCACCAGAAGCAGTCAATACCGCTTGCTCTCCTATACACAAGGCGTTCTTATCAGCGTGTAAGGATAAGATAAAATCTTCCACAACAGTAATACTAAAGTTAGTTGTATTAGCACAAGCTCCATTTGTAACCAAAACACTATAATCTGTAGAAGTGCTTGGCGCTACAACAGGATTATGAATGGTATATGAACCCGGTGACCATGCATAAGTATAATTGGCATCGTACGTCGCATCTAATGTCGTGGATACACCAGCACAAATACTAGGGTCTGCGGTAATGTTAACAATAGGCATTGTATACACATCGATGAGTATCGGTAAGGTATGTGTAAAACAACTGTTCGAAGAAGTTACAGCATATGTAGTCGGAATTAAAGGACTCACTGTAGCAATAGCACTCAAAGGATCTGTAAAATCTGCTGTCGGTGTCCACGTATAATTCGGCGCACCAGAGGCGGTTAATACCGCTTGTTCTCCTATACACAAGGCCGTTTTATCCGCTTGTACTGATAAGGTGAAATCGTTCAGTACAGCTATGCTAATCGTTGCAGTAGTAGAACAAGCACCATTCGTTACTAAAACACTGTAATCTGTATCCGTGCTTGGCGTTACAACGGGATTATGAATAGGTTGCAAACCTGGTGTCCAAGCATAAGTATAATTAGGATCATTGGTTGCATCTAAGGTAAGAGACGCACCAGCACATACAAACGTCGGAGAAGAAATCGTTACAGCAGGTATATCTGTCGTTACATCAATCGGAATAACCACCGTGTGGCTAAAGCAGTCATTCGCAGAAGTTACACTATACGATGTAGTCGTCTGTGGATTTGCAGTCGTGCTTGCACTGGTAGGGTTTGTGATATCAACAGTCGGTGTCCACGTATAATTCGGTGCACCAGAAGCGGAAAGAGTAACTTGTTCTCCAATACATATAGCAGCTTTACTCGATTGAGCAGTCAAGGTGAAATCTTCTTGAATTTCTACTGTAACCATTGCTGTAGTAGCACACTTGAAACTATTTACAACTTGAACCATGTATGCCGTCGTTTGGGTCGGCGTGGCTATTACAGTACTGGCTGTCGTCGTATTCAAGTTTGTAGCAGGCATCCATAAATAATCACTTCCTGCAGCTGAACTCACAGAAATGGTTGCGCTTTGACCTTGACATATACCTACTGTTTGTTCTTCTGGTGTTACCGTTGGTAGTTGATCGGTAGACACCACTACGGTTTCTGATAATATACAAGACCCCGTATTCACTGAAACGGTATAAGTTTGATTGTTCACATTTGTAGCGATGGGATTGCCAATAGTCGCATTACTTAAGTTTGTCACTGGAGACCAACTGTAAACTGGTTGTGTACTCATAGGCGCTACTTTTAAATGTATGTTAGGCCTTGATGTTGAAATGTTTGAAGGCGTCATAGAACACCCTGCGCCGCCATCGGTAAAAGTAAACAGCGTTTGATTAGCCGTTGTAAGAGTATAATACACATAATCGTCTGAGGTATATGAGCTGTTATCGTAACAAATTTCAATGACTAAATTTGAAATACCGTCCCATGTATACGGCGTTGTCAATAAAAATGCATTTAAACCTATCACAGAACTGTAAGATGGATTGGTATAGACCTGAGTTGTTGGTTGCCAACCTGCATTCGTTGATAAGAAAGTAGCATTTGTACAACCTATCTTAATGGTAAAACTTCTATATGGTATAGTACTTCCTTTTGTTGCAACGGTAAAACCTACCGTTGAAATTTGACCTTTTGTAATACCCAAAGCATTTAATTCTGAAGCGGTATACAAGTACTGCCCTCTATAATCATGATAAAAACCTCTAAAAGGACCAACTCCGCCAGCAGTCAAGGTATTTAATCCTTGGTTATAGGTTTGAACAGGTCCTGTAATGGTACCGCCCGTATTTACTCCACAAGTACCACCTATATTAACATTCCCTGTAACCACAGCATTTAATTGAACAGGTTGTCCATTGGTACACGTTGTATCCATACCTACTTTTAACGTGACTGTTCTTACTGCAATGCTAGACGTTGCATTGCATTTACCATCGCTAACATTCACTGTATAAGTTGTAGGAGCAGTAACTGTCGCAACAGGATTTGAAAGGCTTGCATTACTTAAACTTGCAGCAGGTGTCCAAGCATAGGTTAATGTTCTATTATAATTCAAATTAAGTTCAACATTATCCAACAACCACACATCTCCTGTACCAACACTCGACAATTGTCTCCACCTGAACATGGTACTGGCTGTCATCGTAACACTAGGCAAAGTATAATTGATGTATGTAAAACTTGAATAATTATATTCATAATAGGTATTAAGAAGCAACCACGAGAAACCACCGTCGATAGAATATTCTAATACGACATTCATTCCATTGTCTGCATTTTCACAAGGCTGACTAGCGCCCGTTGGAAAATAAAGGTAAAAATTAATCGTCCCTCCTAAAAGTGTATTAAATGCATTCGTCTTAGCAATACGAGAAGAGTTACCATTAAACAACATCGCACTACCACTCACAAATCCACAAGCAGTAGACTTCCCTCCTCCAGTAACCGAAGACCAAAGAGAAGGGTTCAATGTGGGACTATCAAAATATTCTCTCAATGTATTGATTGCTCCTGCCGAAACTTGAGCAGCAAGTTGAGCTGTTTGCCCTGCACAAACATCCGTCTTAGATGTCGTAACGGTCAAAGGTGTTAAAGGATTAAACACTGTACGTTTTGTCGTTGCTATCCTCGAACAACCAATCGCATTGGTCACTGTTACACGGTAATCAGTCGTAGTACTTGCAGAAACAGTTACTTGATTCGTATTGCCCGAAACAGGGTACCAAGCATAAGTGTAAGTTCCTGGAGCACTCGGAGTAACAACAAGTGTAGACGTCGTTGCCCCACACGTCGTATCTGGATTAGTTATAGCAAGATTAAACAAAGGCAGACTTTCTACAACGATCGTATCTTTGCTCTTACACGGAGATGTATTCTGAGCCGTCACAATATAGGTTGTGGTTGTACTCGGAGTTGCAAGAGGATTGGAACACGTGGTGCAACTCAAGCCCACAGGAGCATTGCCATTTATGTCTGTCCAAACAAAACTTGTACCTCCTATCGCTGTAAGCTGAACAGGATCTCCGCAATACTTCGCATTAGGAGAAGCAAGAATATCTGTCGGCGTACCGTTTAAAATGGTGTGTGTCGCAGACATGCGTCGAAAACAACCAACTGAATTCGTAACCGTAACGTTATATGTATTTGTAGCGTTAATAAGTACCGTTGGTGTAGCGGTATTAGAACCTGTCATATTACCTGATGGACTCCAACTGTAAGTATAAGTACCCGGTGTCGTAACTGTAGCATTCAAGGTTTGCGTTGTTGGACCACAATAAGAAGCAGCAGGAGAAACTGTTAAACTAAAGACCGAGCTCGATATTGTTATTGTATCTGTATTAGGACAGGGTGCTGTGTTCTGAGATGTAACCAAATACTTAGTTGTCACAGTCGGACTCGCTACAGGATTACTACACGTCGTACAACTTAATCCTATGGGTGAATTACCAAGCATGTCTGTCCATACAAAATTCGTCCCCCCTACAACACTTAAATTAATCGGATCTCCGCAATATTTCGCCTGAGGGAAAAATAAAATTTTAGTGGGTGTGCCATTCAAAACCGTAACCTTAACCGTAGCCGTGCGCGTACAGCCGTTAGCATCAACAACTGTTACCGTATAAGTTTGTGTTGTTGTAGGAGTCGCTATAGGATTTGCAATAGTAGTAGAACTTAAGCCTGTAGCTGGTGACCATCGATACGTGTAAGTTGCAGGCAATACGCTCGGTGTAACCATTAAGGAAACGGGAGCAGGTCGACACAGTACTGTATCTCTTGTAATCGACAGTTGATAACCAGGGTTTACAAATACAGTAACATCATCTGTAACTCCACAAGAAGTCACTTGATAGGTTGTCGTAACTAAAGGCGAGGCTATTGGATTAGGGATCGTGGTACTGCTCAGTCCTGTCGCAGGTGTCCAAGTGACTTGAGAGGAAACTCCCGTAGCATTGAGTTGCGCACTATTCCCTACGCAAATGGTAGCATCTGAACCTGCATTCGTATTCGGAGTCCCCAAAACTTCATAGGTGACAATTCCTTTACATGTACTACCCGTAAAAGAGGTAACTTCAACAGAATAAATACCCGGTTGGTTTACAACAACCGATTGATTGGTTGCAACACCAACAATACCTGGACCCGACCAAGTATAGGCAACGAAACCATCTGGACCTTTTAAGGTAAGAGGATCTCCATTACAGGTAACATTAAATTGAGAGCTGACTTGTATCGGCAAACAAGAACCATCGATATACGCATAACCTAGGTGACCTGACAGTGAACAATCTGAAACATCAATTTGAACCGTTAAATTTTGTCCAATATATGCCGTTAAAGGAATGGCTACGACTGTCCATGGTCTGTAATAATAATTTGTAAAACCTACCCTTGTAAAATCTTGAATCGGAGGTTTTGCCATGACTTGGTAATCGGCGCATGGAATAGTACGTCCGTTAGCATCAATCATACTTACTTTAAAATACGGCCTTTCCGCATCACTATGACCAGAAACAGGATCTTCCAATACCACCGCATATTTTAACGTAAAACTGCTATTGGCAGCAGTCACTAAAAATGTTTGAGACAGGCGAGCAGCATCGCCACCTATGGCTGTATTCCCCAAACGCAAGGAGTAAGTACCTCCTCCTGGAGCAACGACAGGTAAAACAGTACCTCCTACAATCGCATCGTATCCGCTGTTTAAAATATAATGCTTACTTAGATCTGAATATAAACCACACGGATAAGGATTAGTACATGCCAATCCACTAAATCCTTCCCAACCTATGGTCGTACCCTCTTCAAAGTCTAAGTTTCTACACGTTTGCCCAGCTCCTAAAGGCGATAATGTTACTCCTTTTTGTTTTAACTCGATTGATCTGGTATACTGTAAATCTGCATCCAGTTTATATACAGGATAATTGTCAATGTACCTTTGAGTCAATGCTTGTTGGTATTCAATGAGGTCGGCTTCTTTTATTGAACCCTCTTTTACACTTTGAATAAACTTATAACGATCTTCCAGAACAGGTCCTCGTTCTAAAAACTGACGATAAGCAGCTGATTTTGTTTGGTTCAGTTTTAAAGCAGCGACAGCATCATTAACAAGTTGAGAAAAAAGCACTTTCTTCAACCATTGTTCTGCAAATAATGTTTGCGCATTTTCGTCTCCTGCATGTTCATGCGAATGATCATGTTGAACTTGTGAATATCCGTTTTGAACAAATACAATTAGACACAAAATGACCCCTAAAAAGTTTCTTCTTAATGACATAGCTTATTTTAATCAAACCACAAATAATAAAAAGTTCCCCAACTTAACTTATAATAGTAGAAACCTTAGATACCTTTTTAAACAAGAGTAGTAACTCCCATTTACTACCCTCTTACTTTTTCAATTCCCCAATACTGAACTCTAAAATGCATGATAAAGAGTTTTAGCATGGTAAATTTAAGCCTTTTAAGCATGAAACCACTCGTTAAAGTTCTTAAAATATTACAATCCTTACAGTTACAAAGCTGCAGTATAGTATAGACGCCAAAAATGACGCTCCGTTACGGCAATCACCTGTTATTTTCAAAAAAAAAATAAAAAACTCTATTTTTGCCCAATTATAGGACATAATGAAGCCTTGAACAGCCTAAAAAAGTCTCGCTAAATAATTAAAATCTTCCCCTTGATATAAAAACTCTACCTGAAAACCTGATTCTTGAGCTTTGTCGCTCATCAATTGGTAATCGACATATAACCAAGGAAAAGGTTCCCCTATGAATGTTTTATAACTCAGGGTATACTCCATTTCTCCATAGTAAGCACCGTTTATATCGATCAAAAAAGAGCCGTCTTCCTCTTCAAACATGTATATGATGTCCGAAGACTCTAATAAAATCTGCCCGCTGGGATTAAGCAACGTTTTGGCATGATCAAAAACCTTAGTCAATCCATCAATAGTTAAAGCTAAACCAATGCCATTCATCAAAAACAGAATGGTATCATATTTCCCTGTCTCTTCATAATAATCTTGCAAGTCCGCATTAATCCCTTGTTTATTCATGCACTCCACTGCAATAGGAGCAATATCGATGGCTTTTACGTCAAATCCTTTTTGTTGTAAAATCAAGCTATGGCAACCTGCTCCTGCTCCTACATCCAGTATTTTTCCTTTACAGAGCGATAAGGCCAAAGTTTCCCATTCGGGTAATTCTGCCTCGGTTCTAAATAAATAATCAACAGGCAACTCCTCTTCTTCTGTTAGATTAGTCTCTACATTAATGATATTACCTCGTTCTCCCTTGAGGTAATCTTGCATGGCTAATCCGAAGATATCTATGTTCATGGCTTTATTTTTTTGTGGGTGTACGATTGACCAGCGCTGCATGCACTGCATTTAAATAGGTCTTCGAGATAATCTCATCACTATACTCCTCTTCTACTAATCTTCTACTTTGCACTGCAAAAGCTTTTAATTCCTCCTCTGTTTTCTCAAACATTTTTATCATCACTTGACTTAAATCTTCCGCATCCTTCACCTTACAAAGCAAACCATTTACTTCATGACGAACAATTTCTCTACAGCCTGGCACATCCGTTGCAATCAGGGGTTTTCCCATGGCTGCTGATTCTAGTAACAAGCGAGACAATCCTTCTCGGTAGGAAGGCAATACAATCACATCTGCCTTACGAACAAAGTCTTCAATACGATCTGTAAATGGATAATAAACAACGTTATATTTTTTTACAGTTTGCTCTATTTTATTTATTACTAAGCCCGATTTCTCGTCATCCGCAGGAGCACCTTGCAAAAAAAACTGAACTTGATCTCCCAATTTATTTTTAACCAACCTACAAGCATCCAAATATTCTTGCAAGCCTTTATCGTAGAGCAAGCGAGATGCCATGAGAAATACAAACGGCTTTTGTCTTGGCAAAAGTAAACTTGAGAATCGTTTTAAATCTACTCCTGAACCTGGCAGTACATCACATTGTTTTGATCTCACCAACTTATTATGAACAAATAAGTCCATATCCGTTTGATTTTGAAAAAATACTTTGAATGGAAATTTAAAAGCCACACGATACAAAAGTCGAGCAATTTTACTTGAAACATGATCGTTCAAAAAAACAGTACCCAAGCCCGATACATTATTAATAACAGGAATGCTACACAAGCGAGCGGCTAATGTTCCATAAAGGTTAGGCTTAATCGTAAACTGAAGGATGACCTTTGGCTGGTGTTGACGGAAAATTTTCCACAAAGAACAACACAAGATGAAATCATTCCAAGGATTAACACCTCGTCGATCCATCTTTACAGGTAAATATGATACATCTTCAGAAACCAATAAAGGGGAGTAATTATCTTCTGGCGCAATACACAATACCCTGTATCCTTGATCATGCAAAGCATTCACAATGTTCATCCTGAAATTATATATATTCCAAGATGTATTTACAACAATCGCTACTAAAGGTTTTTCTGACATGGCATCATCAGTAATGCAAAGAAGTATAAATAAAAAAGGCCCTGCTCGGGCCTTTTTTATTCGTTTGGCAAAGGCAGTTCACTTAAAATACGTTCCGCAATTTGAGGTACATTGTCGCTGACGATTTGATATATATAATTCGAATTCGAATTGTAATGTGTTTTAAAACTATTACCAGCTACTTGCTTTCCATTGGAATCAAAGATGGAAAAGTGGGTTGTAAAAGTACGCTCATAGTTCAATGCAGCACGGTCTAAACAGTTTTCGTAATTTGTTTTTACTTCAAACTGGTTTACAAAAATATAATAATCGACATCGTACTTCGCATTAAAGTAATTATAAAAATCTTGATTTTTAATCAAGACCCCAAAATACTTTGAATTATCGGATGGCAATTCATACTTCGAATCTTCCTTACCGCTCACTTTATCTTTTTGCTTAGCAACCCACGATTTATCTTTCGTAGCACTCACCTCTTTCTTAGGCACGTAGCGAGAACTAGGATTTACGATGGATTGCTGATAGTTATAGGTTACCGAACTGTATATTTTATTCAGATCACTGATGGAATCTTTCGATTTCCCTCCTACCAAATGGATGGTTTCATATCCTTCTGCATTTAACAAAGCATTCATTCTGCGACGAAATATTTCTCTTACTTTATTGCGCGGCATGTTAGAGCGTGCCGAAATTTCATCGTCTGCATCTGAGAAATACAAATACGGATCAAACGGTATAATTAAAACTTGCTTTCTGTTCGGATTGAATGGATAAGGTTCTATAACACCTGTAAATGGATTTGCCTTCTCGCGATTAGAAACATAAGGTTTTTTGGTGACAACAGTTGCTGTTTCAATTTTCGTTTCGGGTACTACTTTAGTTTCAACTTTTACAGGTACTACTTTCGAAGGCTCCACTTTTTCCTGTACGACAGGCTTTTCTTCTACCTTAGGCTCTGTAATTACAGTAACAGTTTTCTCTGTCGGTGTTGTATTATTTACGACCTCTTTTTGATGACCAACCAATAGCTCTTGTCCAGCTTTCAGCTCCATGTTGTTCATCTTCATCAATTCCTCTACTGAAACACCAAACTTTTTAGCGATACCATAATAAGTATCTCCTGGTTGTACTTTGTATACGATGTCGTCGTCGCTTGCTTTTTCCTGTTTCTTCGCGGCTTGCATCAATTCAGGATTGTAGGGAATACTAATCACTTGCCCTACTTTTAATCCTTTTTCTAAATCAGGATTGATCTCTAATAATTCTGATACTTGCACTTTGTAGTGGGTACTGATACCGTACACCGTCTCTCCTGGCTCTACCATGTAACGCACGTGCAGCTTACCATTGAGCTTTGTTACCCCAATCGAATCTTGAGGACCAGCACACGCATTATTGCTTAGGATTATTAAAGCAATACAGAATACAGAATACAGTGTCAAACCTAATACTTTCATCATGCTTAATTTTATTTAAAGAAGTTTCTAAAAATATCATTTCCAATCGCAAACACCATCAGCGCCAAAAGTATGACCATGCCTACTTTTTGTGCCCACTCTAAGAATTTGTCGGAAGGTTTTCTCCCCGAGATCATTTCATATAATAAGAACATCACGTGCCCTCCATCCAATGCAGGGATCGGCAAAATATTCATGAATGCCAATACCATCGATAACATCGCCGTCAATGCCCAGAAACGTTCCCAATCCCAAATGCCACCATAAGCCTTTCCAATCGTTAAAAACGATCCCAAAGAATTTGATGCAGACAATTCTCCTTTAAATATTTTACCAAAGGCTTTCAATTGATCTGAAATGACTTTGAACGATTTATAAGTACCGTGACCGATGGAAGATGCAAACGTATAATCACGCACAGAAGGTTTCATGTTGATCTCTGGAGCAAACCCAATGATACCAACGGAGTCAACCAGTACACTCATCGCTAACAATGAATCTGTACGTTTTATACCCAAGGTGATTTTTTTATTCTTGTTTAGTTTTAAAGCATCCTGAAGATCTTGAAAATAATTAATTTTATTTCCGTTCACCGAAACAATACTATCTCCTTCTAGCAGTCCAGCCTTCTTCGCATTCATACCAGGCTTTACTTCACCGACTTTAAAGGTCATCAAAGGATCAATGAATCCTTTTTCTTTGTCAGACAATTTATCTAACAAATTAACCGGTACTTGAAGTGTTACTTGCTCTACCCCACGTTGTACTAAAAACGAGCTGTTGTTTTCCAATAATACTTTACGCGTATCACTAAAATCTTCGAGCACTTTCCCGTTAACTTGTAAAATTTTATCGCCCGTGCGAAGCCCCATGTCTTGAGCTATTTCATGTGCATAGATGCCATTTTTATTCACTTCTTCCATCGAGATATACTTCTCTCCAAAAATAAACGTGATGAAAATATAAATGACAATACCCGTTACAATATTCACAATAATACCACCCAACATCACAATCAAACGTTGCCATGCTGGCTTAGACCTGAATTCCCATGCTTGTGGTTCTTGTGCTAAGGCTTCTGTATCCATGGATTCATCAACCATGCCCGAAATTTTCACAAAGCCTCCTAAAGGAATCATCCCTATAGAATACTCTGTTTCACCCCATTTTTTACCAAAAATCTTAGGAGGGAAACCGATCGAAAATTTTTCTACTCGCATACCAAAATACTTGGCTGCAAGCATATGACCCATCTCGTGCACTCCAACTAAAATCGACAAGCCCAGAATCAATTGAGCTGCCATTACTAATACTTCCATTCTATCTTTTTATAATTAATGATTTCCAATTAACTCTTTTGCAATTCTTCTCGCCTCTTCATCCGATGAAATATAATCATCTAAGACGGGTTCTGCAATATAATGTACTTTAGCGATACATGCTTCAATAATTTCTGACATCTGTAAGAAGCCAATTTTTTCTTTCAAGAACTGTTCCACAACCACTTCGTTTGCAGCATTTAAAACACTAGGAACATTGCCCCCTTTCTGCATCGCATGGTAAGCCAAACCCAAATTTTTAAAGGTTTCAACATCGGGCTCTTCAAAGGTCAAACTCGCATACTGCGCAAAATTAAACCGGGGGAAATCGGAAACTATTCTATTGGGATAGGCCAATGCATATTGAATCGGTAATTTCATATCTGGAAGCCCCATCTGTGCCTTGATTGATCCATCGGTGAACTGTACCAAAGAGTGAATGATGGACTGAGGGTGAACGACCACTTCAATCTGTTCGGGACGAACATCAAACAACCATTTGGCCTCTATCATTTCTAAACCTTTGTTCATCAAAGAGGCCGAATCAATCGTAATTTTTGCTCCCATCGACCAATTCGGATGCTTTAACGCCTCACGAAAAGTCACCTTACTCAATTGGTCTTTCTTAAATCCTCTGAAAGGTCCGCCAGAAGCGGTCAATATTAATTTTTCTATGGGATTATGCCACTCGCCTGCCAAGCATTGAAAAATGGCAGAATGTTCTGAATCAACAGGTAAAAGATCAACGTTATACTGACGACATAAGTCTGTAATGAACTGACCAGCCACCACTAATGTTTCTTTGTTAGCCAAGGCAATATGCTTTCGCGCTTCAATGGCTTTAATGGTTGGTATCAATCCCGCATAACCCACCAAGGCCGTCAATACCATGTCGATGCTTTCCATTTGCACAACAGAAACCAGTGCGTTTTTCCCAGCATACACTTTTATGTCGAGTGGATTCAACACATCAAAGACGCTTTGGTATTTACTCTCGTCTACGATCACCACCACGTTAGGCTTAAACTCGATGGCTTGTTGAATCAACAACACATCGTTGTACTGAGCTGTCAATACTTCTATTTCAAACAAAGCAGGATGCTTACGAACCACGTCTAAAGCCTGTGTACCAATGGAACCTGTTGAACCCAGTATAGCAATTTTTCTTCTTTGCTGATGCAAATTATCTTTCATGATTTCTTAAAGGCCAATAATCCATCGGCAAAGGTTCTATCGTTTGATAAGCGAGGGACTTTATTTTGTCCTCCCAACTTACCCAAGGTTTTCATGTAATCGACAAATGCACCGGACTTCAAGGATGTCAACACAAGAGGTTTTAAAATATTTCCAGTAATTAAATCGTCGTAATAAATATTCAACCTCACCATTGCCTGATCTAAATCGACAGTGAATTGTTGTAAGTCTTTGGGATCTTTGCTGAACTCCACCAACCACTCATGGTAGGACTTCCCTTTTTCCGACGAAACATAAGGAGCTACCGTAAACTCCGTCACTTCTGCTTCAGGATGTAAAGCCAAAGTTTCTTTCATGGCCCGTTCTACTTCTTCTCCAATGACATGCTCTCCAAAGGCTGAGATAAAATGCTTGATACGTCCAGTGACAACAATACGATAAGGCATTTTACTGACAAACTTTACAGTATCTCCAATAGAATAACCCCACAAGCCAGCATTCGTGCTCATCACCAAGGCATAATTTTCTCCCAATTCAACTTCCCCAATCGTTAGTCGCCTTGGCTTTTCATCGAAGTATTCAGCAACAGGAATGAATTCATAAAAGATGCCGCTGTTCAACAACAATAATAATCCATCGCTATCCCTTTGGTCTTGAAAGGCAATAAAACCTTCCGATGCAGGATAAGTTTCTATCGTATCCACTGACTTACCGATGCTATCAAACAAGCGTGCTTTGTAGGGATTGAAGTTTACTCCACCATAGACAAACAAGTTAAAGTTTGGAAATACTTCCGAAATGGTCTTTCCTGTTTTCGCTTGAATGCGATCGAAATACATTTGCACCCACGGAGGAATACCCGATATCAAAGACATATCCTCTGGTAAAGTCTCTACTACGATCTTATCCAATTTGGTTTCCCAATCGTCGATGCAATTGGTCTCGTAACTCGGCATTTGATTGGTACGCAAATAGCCTGGAACATGATGATTTACAATACCCGAAAGGCGTCCTATATAAATACCATTTTTCTTTTCTATTTCTGGACTGCCCGATAAAAAGATTAATTTCTTATCCAAGTATTGAGACTTACCTGTTTGATAAACATAGTTCAACAAGGCATCGCGAGCGGCGGCGATATGGTAAGGAATAGAATCTTTTGTAATAGGTATGAATTTGACCCCTGAAGTTGTGCCCGATGTTTTAGCAAAGTAAACAGGTTTACCTGGCCACAAAACACCTTGCTCTCCCTTTACCACTTTTTGTATGTAAGGACTTAAATCCTCGTAATCGCGAACAGGTACGCGTTGTACAAAATCAGTATGGTCTTTTATTGCTGAAAATTGATGCTCCTTCCCAAACTGCGTGGTTTGAGCTCGCTGAATCAAATACTGTAAAACCTTCTGCTGAGTTTGCACGGGATTCAATGCCCATTGTTGCTGCCTCCAAACAGCCCAACATGCAATTGGTTTACTTAAAAAAGATCTTATTCCCATTAGAAAATTGTAGTTGCCAAAGTTAAAAAAATAAGCGGAGGATTGGTATCTCAGGGACTATATCTCAGGGAAATCAGTTTTATTTTTGAGTATTATACATCAAGTACGTCAAGAGGGCAAAAACAACACTGGGACTCCTACAAAATCAGCTACTCTTTCTCCGCTCTGTTTCTGTTTCTCACCCCTTAGTAGAGTATCTCTTCAGAGGCCCCTGCTTCTTAAATGCTAATATTGAAAAATATCCCCTTTTAAAGTTTATAATTAAAACACGAATCGTGTAAATTGCTTCCCTTCGTTATTCAATCTATCAATTTTACACCATGAAAAAGTACATCATTACAACCGCATTAGCTATTGGAGGAGGTTTTACGGGAGCATACCTTTTTCAATCTACTTCAGCTCATTCTGATCTGTACTACAGTCCTCCAAAAGAATTACATCATAGCGTATTCACAGGACAAAGCAATACTAATTCCATCATCAATACCGACTTTGTAACCGCATCCAACGCCAGTACACAAAGCGTTGTTTTCATCACCACACTTGCCAACAATACCCAAAATGGCAATTGGATGGATTGGTTCTTTAACGGAGGGGGCAATCAAAATACCGCAGGCTCAGGTTCTGGTATTATCTTCTCGCAAGACGGCTACATTGTGACCAATAATCATGTCATCGACAATGCCGATAAAATAGAAGTAATGCACAATAGAAAAAGCTATGTAGCGAAACTTGTCGGCACAGACCCTTCATCAGACATTGCCGTGTTAAAAATAGAAGGCGTAAACCTACCAGCCATTAAAACTGGGCATTCTTCTTCTGTACAAGTGGGCGAATGGGTACTCGCAGTAGGAAATCCATTCAACTTAACATCTACCGTAACCGCGGGCATTGTCAGCGCAAAAGGAAGGAACATCAATTTGCTCAACAATAATCAATTCCCTATCGAGTCTTTCATTCAAACCGATGCAGCTATAAACCCTGGTAATAGCGGTGGAGCATTGGTCAATCTAAAAGGCGAACTCATTGGAGTAAACACTGCCATCTATAGCAGAACTGGGTCCTACACGGGATATGGCTTTGCAGTCCCCGTCGACATTGTAAAAAAAGTAGTAACCGATTTGATTCAATACGGTATTGTTCAAAAAGCATTCATTGGCATAGAAGTCGCTGAAATCAATTCTGACTTAGCAGACAAATATAAACTACAAGGATTAAACGGTGCCATCATCACCACCATACAAGCAGACGGCGCAGCTGCAAAGGCTGGGCTACAAAACGACGACATCATCTTAAAGATCAACACCATTGACATCACCTCCAAAAGTATGTATGATGAAGCATTGAGTTATTACTCTCCGGGCAACAAAATAAAAATTACCTACAAGCGAGGAATACAAACACTAGAAACCAGTGTCACATTAACGAATAAAGAAGGTACCATTGAGATTTTAAAGAGTGCGGTGTACAGCTCAGAAATTCTCGGTGCTGACTTAGAACCTTTATCAAAGGTAGAACGAGACAAAATGAATTTAAAAAGTGGTGTTGTTATTTTAAATGTCCACCAAGGCATTATCCGTAGACTCGGATTACAAAAAGGATTTGTGATTACCAGCATCAATAACCAAGCAATGAAAACGCCACAAGATGTAGAAACAATCATTGCTCAAATTAAAGGCCGTGTCATCATAGAAGGGTTAAATGAAAATGGAGCAAGGGCAGTTTATTCTTATTACTTCTAATAGAAGTAATAAGAATAAACTTAATACTTATAAAAAAAGTCCCGTTGTACAACGGGACTTTTTTTATTAAGGTCTTAGCAAGTAAAATAAAGCTTATGCTCCTGGTCTAAGTTTAATTTTCTTTAGCAAATCCTGCATGGTAACATTAAATCTTTTATCCGTATCCATTAAGTCGTTGACCGCAGTGATGGCATGTATAACCGTACTGTGATCTCTACCACCAAAATGAGAACCGATAGATTTTAAAGACATGTTAGTATATTCTTTTGCAAAATACATAGACACTTGACGTGCTACTACAATTTCTCTCTTACGCGTTTTATCTTTCAATAAATCAACCGCTACACCGAAATACTCCGCTACAAATTTTTGTATGTAATCGATGCCAACTTCTGATTCTATGCTTTGAACAATCTTTTGTAGCGTCTCTTTCGCTAAATCAAGATCCATCACTCTACCCGCTAAAGAATTTTGTGCAATCATCGAGTTGATGACCCCTTCTAACTCTCTTAAATTGGTATCTACGCTGTACGCTAAGTACTCGATAACATTGTCAGGTATCTTGATGCCATGCGCTTCAGACTTCTTATGAATGATCGCAATGCGTGTTTCTAAATCGGGGAATTGTAAGTCGGTATTCAAGCCCCATTTAAAACGAGACAATAACCTTTCTTGAAAACCTTTTAAGTCTTTCGGAGAACAATCGCTGGTTAAAATAACTTGCTTACCGTTTTGGTGCAAATTATTGAACACATGGAAAAATATTTCTTGCGTCTTTTCTTTGCCCGCAAAAAACTGTACATCATCCACGATCAAAACATCTGCACTTTGGTAGGTTTGTCCAAAGTCTGTGGCTTGGTTGGTTTTAATGGCTTCGACAAATTGATTGGCAAATCGTTGAGAATCGACATACATGATCAATTTTTCAGGAAACAATTTATGAATTTCATTTCCGATCGCTTGCACAAGATGTGATTTACCTAAACCCACTCCTCCGTAAACAAACAAAGGATTGAATGAGGTAACACCAGGCTTACGTGCTACAGCATAACCCGCTGAACGCGCCAAGCGGTTACAATCTCCTTCTATGAAATTATCAAATGTATATTCTGCTTTTAATTGGTATTCATCGGCTAATTTCTGAGCTCGCTCTCTGCCCATGCTGATCGCATCGGTAGGTTTAGAAAAACCATTTTTAGCATGTTGACCTTTTTCAAGGCTAACCTGCGTACCATTTTGAGAATTTTGAGCTTTCTTTTCAACCGAAATTGAGTATTCTAACTGACCCTCAGCACCTAACTCAATATCTATGGCATTTCTTAATACACTCACATAATGTTCTTCCAACCACTCGTAAAAGAATTGACTCGGCACTTGTATCGTTAATACACTGCTACTTAACATCAAAGGCTCAATCGGTTCAAACCAAGTACGAAAACTCTGATCGCCTACTTGTGCTCTAATGTACGCCAAACAATTAGACCAAACTGATTTACAATCCCTTACTTCAATCATATGCATCAATACTGTATAAAAAGTGTACCCTCATTTTCTAGAGGGGTGACAAAGATGAAAAAAAAATAATAACAAAAAAATGCGATCCGAACCTTGACTTTTTTATATGTCGATCTACTAAGTTATTAGAGAGTATAGGGATTAAAAATAGTTCATATAGTACAAAAGATTATTTATTTTGTACTATAAAAAGCAAACTATTCACATCCTTCAAAAGCGTAATTTCGATGTAATAAAATGAATCAAAAATATCCGTTTTATTGCTTGGAAAATCGCTTTAATTCGCTCCATAGGCATTATTGATGTATTACCAAATTGTAAAGAGGTAAGTTATTAATAGGGTTATACACGTTATTTGTGGATAACTCTAAGGGTTATCCACAGTTTTTTGTGAGTAAGGAAGAGTCCCCATAACTCAAAAAACGGAAGTCATTTTTTAGGGCAAATTCGTATACTTTTTCCCATCGATTTCCCAAAAAAGCGGCGATCAATAACATCAGTGAACTATCAGGTTGATGAAAGTTTGTAATCAATAAATCGACACCTTTAAAACGATATCCTGGAACGATCATAATACTTGTTTTCACGTTAATTTTTTGAAAATTATTCGTGATCATCCATTCTTTTAAAATAATTAGGGCTTCATGAAAAGTCATGCTTGTGGATAAGTTATACGGATCCCATTGTGATACATTAAGCTCACCAACAGTATTGACTCCCTGACTGATCTTAACACCCATCCAATAGAGGCTTTCAATGCAACGAACAGAAGTAGTCCCTACTGCAACAAGAGATCTTTGCTGCGATGCACAGAGTTGTTCTATTAAAGACAGCTCTATGATCAATTCTTCCGCATGCATTTCATGCGCTGAAAGGTGCTCTGCTTTAATGGGCTTAAAGGTGCCTGCTCCAACGTGCAAGGTCGTATGCAGAAGTTTAACACCATGTGCTTGAAGCGATGCAAGCAAGTGATCTGTAAAATGGAGTCCTGCAGTGGGTGCCGCAACAGAACCTTGTGTTTTAGCATACACCGTTTGGTAGCGCTCTTCGTCTTCTTGCGAGGCCTCTCGTTTAATATAAGGTGGTAAAGGCATTTTTCCTGTAGCCTCCAAAACGTCTACCCATGAATATTCGGAAGGACTCCAGCTAAACAATACAATGAAACAGTCTTCTTGTTTTTCTTGTAAACTTGCCGTCAATACAATGGCTTGTTCTCCTGCGATGGTTAAGGTCAAGGCTTGATCTTTCCATCTTTTGGCATTACCTACCAAACATTTCCACTGAACAGAACCTTTAGTGGACAAGGCTTCCAACTGATCTATACCGTCTAATGGTTCTAAACAAAACAATTCAATGTGCGCTCCTGTAGCCGTTTGAAAAAGTAAGCGCGCACGAACAACTTTGGTTTGATTAAATACCAACAAAGCGTCCGTAGGCAAATGTTCGAGGAGTTGATTAAATTTCTTTTCAACGATAGCTCCGTCTCCATCGCAGACCAACAGCTTCGATTGATCTCGAGGAGTAACTGGATAGTGGGCTATACGTTCTTTAGGTAAAGTATATCGATAGCTATTTAAATCAACAACGGGTATCATGCCTTTAGTATTTACTATTTAACAACCGAACCTCTTCTACGAATGGGCTCACCCAAAGGTAAGCCAGAAAGAAGCAAAAACTCTGCATCATCCATCGCTTTGACTTCTAAATCTTCCATCATAAACAATACAGCAACTCCTGCATTACAAATCTTTCCCTCTATCATGATACTACCCTTCACCACATAAACCATTCCTTGATAGTGCACAGGCAATACCAATTTATATAAACCTTTTGCAAGGATATTGTATTGCTGAATCAACAGCTCTGCTCGTGTATGTACTGTAGCTCCTTGTCCAACAACGGTCTTAATACTTACATATTCATCTATTTTTGTTGTCGGTACAGCTGCTGCACGTATTACTTCATGGCCTGGCTTTATATGTTTATCTACTTTAGGTAAATTAATCCATATCTGAAAACCTCTAACTTGCTCTGTTCCCACAGGCATTTCAGAATGCACCACGCCTGATCCTGTGGCAAAACATTGTAAATCACCAGCCCTTAATATAACGTCGTTACCACGGCTGTCTTTATGCTGTAATTGGCCTTGCTTTAAATACGTCACCACTTCAAATCCACTGTGAAAATGGTCGGGGAAACCGTTTGGTGGTGTGATGGTAAAATCATCAAACAATACATAGGGATCATAATGCTTTAAGCCTTTGATCGGGATTAGCCTACGAACCATAGCTCCATCTCCCTCTTTTACTTCTTCAGCCGTAATGAATTTAACGGTTTGCTTCGATTGAGCATAGCTCTCAAACATGGAGAACAGGAGTAACAGAATAGTTAAATATTTTCTCATAGTATAATTTTATGTAAAATCCCGCTTCAATCGCTGTGCTGATTTCTCGGCACTAGGATAGAAGCGGGATCTAGAGGAATAGAGTATACGTAATAAATTATTTTTTTTGATTCTCAAATATCTCCATTACCGCTTCTGTCATACCTGTAGAACTAAAACCTCCATCGTGAAAAAGATTTTGCATAGTCACACGACGTGTAAGATCAGAAAACAGGGTAATGCAGTAGTCAGCACAATCGTCTGCCGATGCATTGCCTAATGGTGACATCTTATCTGCAAAATCATAGAATGCACTAAAACCATTAATGCCTTTACCTGCCGTGGTCATGGTTGGAGATTGTGAAATGGTATTTACCCTTACATTATTCAAGCGGCCCAATCGATAACCGTAGCTTCTTGCGATAGATTCTAACACTGATTTTGCCTCAGCCATATCAGAGTAGTCTGGAAATGTACGTTGAGAAGCAATGTAGGTAAGTGCTAAAACAGAAGCATATTCATTTAAGGCTTTTTTCTTTTCTGCAACTTGCATCACTTTATGAAACGACAAAGCAGAAACATCTAATGATTTTAAAAACCAATCGTAATTAAGATCACCATATGCTTTTCCTTTTCTTACATTAGGACTCATTCCAATAGAATGTAAAATGAAATCTATTTTACCTCCTAAAAGCTCAACAGATTTATCGATCAAATTTTCTAAGTCTTCAATGGATGTAGCATCTGCAGGAATAACTGCTGCTTTGCATTGCTCAGCCAATTTATTAATTTCTCCCATACGCATCGCGATTGGAGCATTAGTGAGTGTAAATTGGGCTCCTTCTTCAAAAGCTTTTTGTGCAACTTTCCATGCGATCGAATTTTCATCCAATGCACCGAAAATAATTCCTCTTTTACCTTTAAGTAAGTTATAAGCCATGTGCAATTTTATATTAAAATGAAGGTCACAAAGATACGTAATTTCCTATATTCTCTCTATTTTGAAGCCAATAATTCCCGCGCTGAGCTTACGGCTGTAAGCGAAGGAGCTTTCCCAGCAATCATTTGAGCAATTTCTTGAACGCGCTCTTCTTCGTTTAAAGACTTCAGTAGTGTAAACGACTTATCACCCGAATTGTCTTTGTAAACATAATAATGGTTATCGCCTAATGCTGCCACTTGAGGCAAATGTGTAATGGTCATTACTTGATGTGATTGCGCAATGGACTTCATCATTTGTCCCATCCTTAGTGCAATTTCTCCGGACACACCCGTGTCTATTTCATCAAAAATTAAGGTAGGCAAATAGCTTTTCTCTGCCAATATCACTTTTACAGCCAACATCAACCTCGAAAACTCTCCACCCGAAGCAGCTTGCTTCAAGTCCTGAGGAGTAACGCCTTTGTTGGCACTGAAACGAATGTTCACTTTGTCGATACCCAATATACCTGGAGCAACTTTATCCATATCGATTGCAATCACGGCATCAGGCATTCCCAAACGCACGAGCAAGGCTACCAAACCAGAAGATAGTGTCCCAACAGAAGCCTTTCTTTTTTCTGAAAGCTGATCAGCCATGAGCAACAAGCCTTTTTCTAAGACTAACAATTCTTTTTCTAATACCTGAACTTTTTGTTCGTCTTCATCCAATTGATCCAATATATTTTTCAATTGTTCAAAAAGGAGGATCAAGTCATCGGTCGTTTTTACACCGTGTTTTTTCTGCAAGGAATAAAGCTTACTTAAACGCTCTTGTATCACAAGGAGGCGGTCTGGATCATAAGCAATATTTTGCTGTTCTTGTTCTAACTCTGCCGTGACATCTTTTAATTCAATCCATGCTTCCTCCAACCTTTTCCTAAGTGGCTCAATAAGATCACTCATTGAAACAGCAGCCTGTAAATTTTTCAACGCATCTTTTATCGAAAGCAATGCGCCACGATCGTCGTTGCTTAATAATTGACTCGCTGTAAATATTTTTTCTTTTATACTTTCTGAATTCTCCAGCAGTTTTTGCTCTTGTTCTAAATCCTCTTGTTCTTGAGGTTGAACAGCAGCATCTTCTAATTCAATAAATAAGTATTGATTATAATCACGCTCTTTAATAGACTTCGCTTGATGAAGCTTCAGTTCATCCAATGCTTTAAAAGACGTACGGTATTTTTTATAGTTGGCTCGGTAATCGACATACAATGACGAAGAACCAGCAAAAGTATCCAATAAGCGCACTTGAAACTCTCCTAATCCTAACAACAACGTTTCATGCTGAGAATGCACATCGATAACTTGCTCTGTCAAGGACTTCAAGACTTCTAAGGTAACAGGTGTGTCGTTAATGAAAGCTCTAGATTTACCATTGGCAGAAACTTCTCTACGAATAATCGTTTGCGCATCGTCGTCTATTTCTTGCTCTTCAAACCATTCTTGTAAGGCCGCTGATTTTAAATCAAAATACCCCTCAATGATACACTTTTGAGTGGCATCAAATAAAACTTTACTATCGGCTCTATTCCCTAACAATAAACCCAATGCTCCTAATAAGATCGATTTACCTGCACCTGTTTCACCTGTAATGATATTAAAGCCTTTGCTTGGCTTCCATTCCATTTCCTCGATTAATGCATAGTTCTTGATGTGTAGGTATTGCAGCATAGTATACCAATTATTTTCCTAAATGAATGATCTAGTTTCTTATCTCTTGTTTCAGAAGAGAGGCTATTTATCGTATTGCAAAGTCCTTGAGAAATCAACTTACAAAATCTACGATTAATTCTTTTAATGTCGAAGTTTCAAGCTTCATCGCATTGCCAGACTTGTCTTGCAAGCGAATGTACTGAGCGTCTAACTCCACCAGATGCCCGAAGTATACAACACCCGAATGGCACACTACATTCACTTCTTGGTGTAGGTATGGAACCCAAGACGAAATGCCTGCTGTATAATTAACTCGTATTTGTCGCTTACCCATCGTATGTAAAAATAGAAAAGAGAAGGGCAAAATAATGAACAATAGCGAATTAATTTTTCATGATGGCTTGATATTTCTCTGAATTGGTGGGGTCTAGTTCTCTTAACAAAGGAAGCGCTTTATTTTTCAAAGGAAGTTCTGATTCTTTGAAAACATTGATCATCTCATCCTTTTTAGAAAAAAAGAAACAACGCAACAAAATAGCATAAGGTTTCACTTGATTGACTTTTTTAATGGTTTCCAATTGCTCATAAATGATTTGCCTTGCCGCAACAGGATCTTTAAGATACGTATCCATACCCTTTCTATGGTATGTATACCAACCTTCACGAAACGGAATCAATTGTTGACTGTTCAAATTTTCAATCAAAGCGGCTCTGTTGTTGGGATCTCCTCCATTACTCCACCCTTCTCCTACCGACTCTCTTGCAATATTTGCAATGTTCAATGCTTTTTCAATGTATTTAGAACCAGCTAATTTCCCATAGCTATCGTAATCAACAGCCAATACGACATAGGCATAAAACGACAACAGTGATACTAATTTAGAAGAAAAAAGATTCTCATTATAATTTAATGGTTGACCAGGAACCAAGTCAAAATTAAATTGCTTATCGAAATAATTGAGGGTAACTGATTGATATGTGGTACCATACACAGGTCTTGCTGATTGTACTTGCACTGTGGCTTGGTAGCTGTTTTGAGCAGGCAGACTAACGAGTGAAATAGCCATATTGCAGTCTATTCTTTCCTCCGCCTTGTATTGATCTTCTGTCCAATTTCGATTGTTTAAAAACGACAAAATAACACTCTTCATATCTTCCACAATAAAGGGTTGAAGATCTGGAATCTGCGTGGCATCAATGGCCACCTTGAAATTTAACTCCTGAGCAACAACATGCGATGCTGGTGTTGCACAAGCGACTAAAATGACAAGTAAAATAAAAAAACTTTTCATATGGAATTAGGCTAACCAAGATGCAAACATCACATCAATAATATCTTTGGCTACCGCTTTTTTAGTTTTCAATTCAAATGTTCTTTTACCGCCATTATCCGTGAAGACCGTAATCTTGTTAGTATCCGACGCAAAGCCTGCTCCTGCATCTTGTAAGGAATTCAGTACAATCATGTTTTGATTTTTAGCATTCATTTTTGCTAAGGCATTGGCTTCTTCGTGCTCGGTCTCCAATGCAAACCCCACAATAAATTGCTGCGCCTTCTTTTTCGCGCCACACAAAGCCGCAATGTCTTCTGTTTTCTCTAAGGCTAAATCAAAACGCAGGTCTTTCTTTTTTATTTTCTGATGTGCTACTTCAACTGGCGTATAATCTGCAACGGCCGCACTAAAGACCGCCGCATCACAACGTTCGAAATGTGCAAGTACCTGATTTTTCATCTCAGCTGCTGATTCAACATCAATCCTATGAATAGACGCATCACTGATTACTAAACTCGTTGGACCGCTGATCAATATTACCTTTGCTCCTTGGTCTGCCAGTTCTTCTGCAAGCGCATAGCCCATCTTACCTGTTGATCTGTTTCCTATAAAACGAACAGGATCTATGGCTTCATAGGTTGGTCCAGCGGTGACTAAAATAATTTTTCCTTGCAATCGCTTATGCTCTTCAAAAAAAGAAACTACATGACCATGAAGTTCTTCTGGTTCCATCAACCTGCCCTTACCTTCTAAACCACTGGCTAATGAGCCTGTTCCGGGCTGTAAGATGCGATCTCCAAAAGATGCTAATGTTTTTATATTGGCTTGTGTTGACTCATGCATCCACATGTCTAAATCCATGGCTGGAGCCCACCATACAGGGCAACGGGCTGACAAGTAAACAGCTTGTAAAAAATTATCGCATATGCCTTGAGCTGCCTTTGCGACGGTATTCGCGCTAGCAGGAGCAACGAGCATTAAATCTGCCCACAACCCCATTTCTACATGACTGTTCCATACGCCACTTTCAGGATCATGAACAAAATCTGTACTTACTGGATTTCCCGAAAGGGTGGCTAAAGTGAGGGGGGTTATAAAATCACAAGCGGAAGCAGTCATGATGACTTTCACTTCCGCTCCTGATTTGGTTAGCAATCGAATCAGGTTCGCCGCTTTATAAGCAGCAATGCTACCGCATACGGCCAGCAATACCTTTTTCCCTTGCAACATGTTTATTATAGCTTAGGATCCGCAAGTCTATGCATCACTTTGCCTTCTATAAATTCTTCCGTAGCCAATGTAGCGGGTTTAGGCATACGCTCGTAAAATTTAGAAATTTCTATTTGCTCTCTGTTTTCAAATACTTCTTCCAAGTTGTCTACAGTAGAAGCAAACTCAGCAAGTTTAGAATTTAATTCTTCTTTTTGCTTCGTTGAAATTTGACGAGCTCTTTTACCTATCACTACAAGAGACTCATAGATGTTACCAGTTTGATCTGCTATTTTATCAACGTCACGGGTAATTAAATTTGCTACAGCCATTCTATTTTTTATTTAGTGTTAAAACCTTAAGATTTAATTTTAGCTAATTCGGATTCACTCATATCGGCAAGTGCTTTTGCCAAACTCATGTATTGGGAATTAGGATACTTTTCCACAAAGCTACGATAAAAACCGATGGCATCATAATATCTTTCCAGCTGTACTTTGCCTGAAATGCTGTTTTTTGCCAATTCATACTGAGATTCTATGCGCAAATAAGCCATTTCCTCGTCATACATCGATCCGGGGTACTGATCAATGAAATTCGTTAGCGCAACGACAGCCGCTTTATAGTTCCTTATTTTATGGTACAATTTAGCATGATCGTACTCTTTCTTCTCCAATTTAGCAGAAAGCTCGTCGTTCATGGTATTGCACTCATTCATATATTGTGAGCTAGGATAACGTGTAATGAATGCTTGTATCGCTTTTAAAGACTCGTAGGTGTTTTGTTGATCCAATTTATACACTGGAGACTCTTTATACAAAGATTTGGCATACATAAACATGGCTTCTTCATGACGATCACTTCTGTTGTACGTTTGATAAAACTCATGGAAGTAAAACGAACTCATCGGATATTGGTCTTGCATGAAATAGTCGTATGCCAAATAAAATAAGGCCGTTTCAGCCTGTGCTTGCCCTTTTAACAAAGGCGTAATTTCTTCTAATAATACCGACGATTTATAATAATCTTGCTTTTCGTAGTAAGCAATGCCTGCTTCTAGCTTCTGATCTAGCGTACCTCTTTTTTGTATACGACCAAACTTACTGCAGGATACTAATACCAAACTGATGAGCACCAACAACACGGTTCCGACGTGGTATTTCATTTTATTATTATTTTTCATGTGTCAATTAAGGATTCGAAAGTACAAAAAAAAGTTTTCTTGCACAAGTATCATTACCGAGGAATATCCTCTCGTTCAGGCCTTTCTGTTTTCCTCCACAAAAACCCTTTCAAGCGTTTATCGGGAGCCAAAATTTCCTGGGACGGAATAAATTTAGCCTCGGGTTTTTTCAGAAATGAAACCCGTTGAATTTGATCGTTGTTCATGGCGATAAGAATACGACTACAAATGGATCTGTTCATTCCAGTTAAAACACTATCGCCCTCTAAAACGAAAAAGATACTCTCACTATTGCCATCGACATATACCGACGATAATTTATTGTTTTTAAAACTCGCCTCCATGCGACGACCTCCCACTTGATTAAAATTTCCAATGGTATCTTCCATGATGATGAAGGCATCTACATTCATGTACATTTTATCGATCTGTCCATTACGTAGATGAAGCTTAATGGTATCTGCATTGAGCTGACTTTTGCCATTCCATAAAATAGGATTACCATACATCGTAATCATGGAATCTTTACTTAAGTACACCAATGAATCGCATCGACCTTGCATGCCAGCTCTAAAAATACGCACATTTTTATACAATTGCATGTATTCATCCGATACGACTTTTTTCTTTTCTTTCCGCACATAAATCATCGTGTCGGCTGCAATGAACAAGGTATCATTTCCTTGAAACCCCTTAAATACAGGCTTACCCAAAACTTTCGAAATACCTGAATAGCGGTTATAGATTAGACGATCCCCTAAAATAAAAATACTATCCGAAGGCGATGATAATTTCATATTACCAATAGCAAAACCAATTTCATTTTTTTCATCGTAATCGATTTTATCGGCTTCAATGATTTGCTTACCGTTGTTAATGCGTGAACGTCCTTGCACATACATAATACCTGAAACAGTATTGTAACTCCCCGATTCATGAGCTTCTACAATGCCTTCCTTCGACGTTAACACAGCAGGACCATGGAATGTTACCACTTTAGATGCAGTATTGTATTCCATCGTATCTGCATCAATTTTATACTTCTTGGCATCGTTTACCAGTTTTACATCCTTTTTAAACTGAAATGTTTTACTGCCTGTAAAATATCCACCTTGCTTACTGGTCAAGACATTCTCTTTATCTTTAATCAAGCCACCTGCGGTATACGATGCAAAACCCAAATCTCTGTTATAATTGAGCTGATCGGTTTCCAAGTACATCGTATTGTCTTTCAACACGACATTGCCTGAAGCAACAGCGTTCTTGGTATTACCATCGTACGAAAGTGATTTACACGTCAAAGAAAGCGTGTCCGCTTGCACCATGCGTACTTTACCGTAAGCATCTACTCTATTGGTGGCAGGAAATTGATAGGCAGAGTCACAATACAAATACATCGGACCTTGCTTGAAAACTACCCCTCCTATTAATTTAATCTTACGATCACCAGGAGTCTCAACGCCTTCCAAAGCGTCAGCCTTCACCAATTCTACTTTTTCCGCTTTTTGCCCCCACGCTGAAAGGGATAAAACAGTGCACAACAGCACTGTAAAACCGCTCTCCAATAAAGGGTTGAAAATGACTTTAAGAATGTTTTTTAGTATCTTCACCTTGCAATTTAACGATTTTCAACAAACCCCATGCTTAAAGATTTTCAGAATTACATAAAAGAGCATCATTTACTCTCACCGGGTGCTCGAGTTCTGGTTGCCTTAAGTGGCGGAGTCGATTCTATGGTACTCACTTACCTCCTAAAACAGAGTGGGTTTCAGGTAGAAATAGCCCATTGCAACTTCGGTTTGCGAGGTCAAGAAGCAGTCAACGATCAAAAATTGGCGCAAGAGACAGCGCTAAAATTTAATATTCCTTTCCATACCATTAAATTTGACACGTACCACTACGCTCACCAACATAAAGTATCGACACAAATGGCCGCGAGAGCGCTTCGCTATAAATGGTTTCATGAACTACTCGCCGAAACTAAATCGGAAGCCATCGCTGTCGCTCATCACCTCGACGACCAAGTAGAAACACAAGTATTAAACCTCATTCGCGGGACAGGCTTTGCAGGACTGCGTGGCATGAAAAATAAACGCGGCACCATTATTCGCCCCTTACTCTTTGCCACTCGAAAAGCCATCGAAGATTTTGCTCAAGCACAGCAAATCGATTGGAGAGAAGATGCTTCCAATAAAAAAACAACGTATAAAAGGAACTTCGTACGGCATAAACTTATTCCCTTATTCCATAAACTCAACCCTTCGTACCGAGAGGCTTTTAGTAAGTTAGAAAGCCATGCGATATGGGCTGAAAAAACATTGGAGGAGCAACGATTTTTCTTTAAAAAGAAATGCTTGACCACCTCTGGTGATGAGCTCTATATTTATTTAATGAAATGGCAACGATTGAGTGAAAGCGAATTCCTACTGCCGCAATTATTGAAACCATATCACTTTCATGCTGCCGACATTGCTCGTCTTTTTAAACATTATCCTCCTCAAGTGGGCAGTATTATTTGCAGCAATACGCACACGCTTACCGTTAATAGAGACCACTGGTTAGTTTCGCCGATCAGCACTGAAAAAAACCTTCTTACCTATGTACTCCAAGGAAACGAAGGGAGATTAGAAAATGAATCGTTTCGCCTAGACTGGAAAATTGTCGACACCGCGCCTTATCCTGAACTAAGCCGCAATGCGCACGAAGTGACGCTTGAAATTCCTGCTCAAATTGAAGAAATACACTTGCGGTACTGGCAAGAAGGCGATCGCTTTACTCCACTAGGCATGAAAGGAGAAAAGAAACTGAGTGACTTTTTTATCGATGAGAAAATCGACTTGAACAAAAAGACCGAAATTCCGCTGTTGTGTATCGACCATAAAATAGCTTGGATTTGCGGATTGAGACCTTCTGAAACCTTTAAAATGACAAATTCTCCACAAAAAGTGCTCTGGGCCCGTTTTGAACAACGCTCTGGTAAGATCTAGTTTTATTTTACCCTTTTCTTTAATAAATTCGAACTCTCAAATCATATATCATCACATAAAACCATAAATACCATGAAAGTAACCGTAGTTGGAGCAGGTAACGTAGGAGCTACTTGTGCAGATGTACTAGCGTACCGCGAAATTGTAAACGAAGTTGTATTGTTAGACATCAAGGAAGGTGTAGCAGAAGGTAAAGCCCTTGATATTTGGCAAAAAGCACCCATTACGTTGTACGATACAAAAACAACAGGTGCGACGAATGACTATAGCAAAACGGCAAACTCTGATGTTGTTGTCATCACTTCTGGTCTTCCTCGCAAACCGGGCATGACAAGAGATGATTTAATTTCTGTTAACGCAGGCATTGTAAAACAAGTGACTGAAAATATTGTAAAATATTCTCCTAATGCAATATTAATCATTGTATCTAATCCTTTGGATGTAATGACATACTGCGCTCACACCACCTCTAAACTTCCAAGAAACAAAGTCATAGGAATGGCGGGCATCTTAGACACTGCTCGTTACAGAGCTTTCTTAGCGGATGAAATTGGATGTTCTCCAAAAGAAATTCAAGCGATGTTATTGGGTGGTCACGGAGATACCATGGTTCCACTTCCTCGTTACACTACTGTTGGCGGTATCCCTGTTACTGAATTAGTAGCAGAAGACAAACTAAACGCAATCATCGAAAGAACTAAAAATGGTGGTGGTGAATTAGTGAAATTAATGGGTACTTCTGCTTGGTATGCTCCAGGTGCTGCTGCTGCTCAAATGGTAGAAGCTATCGTTAAAGACCAAAAGAAAATTGTTCCAGTTTGTATCAAATTAGAAGGCGAATATGGAATCGATGATTGTTACTTAGGTGTACCTGTTATCTTAGGCAAAAACGGTATCGAAAAAGTAATCGAATTGAAATTAAACGCAGAAGAAAAAGCATTACTTGAAACGTCTAGAAAACACGTGAAAGAAGTAATGGCTGTGTTAGACGCTACAACTACTGCTACAGCATAGTTTTATCCACTCCTTTAAAAAGACCCTGTCATTGGACGGGGTCTTTTTTTTGTACTGCAGCGTCAACCTAAAGGAACTAAAGAACCTGTGCATTGTTACTGTATATTGAACACCAGCTCTCACCCTAAACTAAAAACAGATGCTTAACTTTGAACTTGTAAATCCTACGAAGATTTTTTTTGGTAAAGGACAGATTGCCATGCTTTCAAAACAAATTCAAGTCTCTTCGAAAATACTTCTACTCTACGGCGGTGGGAGCATTAAGAAAAATGGCATCTACGAACAAGTTCACGCTGCTCTTAAAAACCATACCGTCATTGAGTTCGGAGGCATTGAAGCCAATCCCGAATATGAAACTTTGTTGAAAGGATTACACATTATAAAATCAGAGAATATTACGTTTCTGTTGGCTGTCGGTGGCGGGTCTGTTATTGACGGCACCAAGTTTCTCAGCTCAGCAACACTATTCAAAGGGGATGAACCCTGGGATATTTTATCTAAACCCATTCGGACGGAAGTAGGTATGCCTTTCGCAACCGTACTCACCATGCCAGCTACTGGTTCTGAGATGAACTCTGGAGCGGTCATCACAAGGGCATCCATACAATCTAAATTAGGCATGGGCGGACCAGGACTCTTTCCTCAATTTTCAATCCTTGATCCTGAAGTCGTACAATCCATTCCATTACGTCAACTTCAAAACGGTGTACTCGATGCCTTTACTCATGTACTCGAACAATACATTACCTATCCTGTAAACGCCTACTTACAAGATCGCTTTGCAGAAAGCATACTCAAAACACTCACTGAAGTCGGACCCAAAATCATTCAAAACCCAGGCAACTACGAGCTTGCAGCCAACTACATGTGGTGTTGCACCATGGCTTTGAATGGCTTGATTCAAAAAGGAGTACCGACCGATTGGGCTACACATGCCATCGGACATGAATTAACCGCCCTGTTTGGCATTGACCATGCTCGGACTTTAGCCATCATTGCTCCTTCTTTATACACGCATGAATTAGAAAACAAAAAAGAAAAACTAGCCCAGTATGCAGAACGAGTATGGGGAGCTAAAGCAGCAACAGTAGAAGAAAGTGCCAAACTTGGTATCTCGAAAACGGTCGAATTTATTCACGCATTGGGTGTGGCCACTCACCTTTCGGAACACACAAAAGATTTCGAAGGTTCCGCTGAAATCATAGCAGAGCGTCTCAAAAAAAGGGGCTGGATTGCGCTCGGGGAAAGAAAAAATATCACTCCTGATGCGGTGAAAGAAATTGTACGCAATTCTTATTAATTATCCTTAAAGGATGTTACGACAGGATTATTTTGGGTTATCTTTACCCTTGCATTTTAAAATTTCACATGAAAAACTTTGGCCAGCTATTCAAAGGTTTGATGATACTCATTATTCCTTTACTTTCTCTTTCATCAATCTCCCATGCTCAATTTAGAGTAATAGCCTACCTTCCCAATTGGGGAAACTTTGTGAACGAGGCAAACCTTCTTGACTACGATAAAATCACACACCTGAATATCGCTTTTCTAAATCCTACCAATGCTAATGGTGACATTGGTCCAACAACAAACCTTGCTGCCGTCGTAGGTATTGCTCACATCAATAATGTTAAAGTATTAGCATCCATCGGGGGAGCTACTTCTCCTTCTTATTACACGGCCTTATTGGCAACTCCTTTGGCGAGAACAGCCTTCGTTGCTAAGCTTACCCAATTTGCATTAGACTATGATCTAGATGGCATTGATGTAGACTTAGAAGGAAATGCTGTCGATGCGAATTACGAAGCATTTGTTACAGAATTAAAAACTGCCATGGTAGCAAACAATAAGCTAACAACGGCTGCTGTAGCAACGTGGTATTCCAATCGCATCACCAGTGGAGCTTTAGCTCAATTCGATTTCATCAACATCATGACCTATGATGCTACTGGAACTTGGGCACCCAATAACCCTGGCCAACATTCTCCTTATGCAGATGCTGAGAGTGATCTTGCCTTTTGGGGTACTACTCGTGGTGTGCCAGCGTCTAAAATGAGTTTGGGAGTTCCCTTCTACGGCTATTCATTTGTAGTTGGGCTTTATTCCATCAGCTGGGAGTATATCACTGCTAATTATCCAGAAAGCATTTACAACGATGAAGTATACCCTGCAGCAGGAGGTGGCAAGTTTTATAACGGCATCATCACCATTCAGAAAAAAACAAAATTAGCCCTAGCTCAAGCAGGTGGCATCATGTATTGGGAAGCAGTATTTGATACGCACGATGCCAATTCTTTACTTACAGCCATAGATAATATCATTCAAGACAACGGCGCGAATATAGCACCTACTACTTCAATTACCTCTCCTCTCCCTGCTGACGTATTCACAGAAAACTCTGCCATTACCATCACTGCCGATGCGGATGACGTAGACGGCAGTATTATTAAGGTAGAATTCTATGCAGGTACTTTTAAAATAGGTGAAGACTATACAGCACCATACAGCATTGTCTGGAATAATGGAGGAGCCAATGCTTACAATCTGACGAGTGTAGCATACGATAACTTATCTTCTTATACGACATCGAGTCCAATTGCCATAACCGTCAACAACATCAGTGCACCTTCAGCTTATTTTACATCGAGCTGGGCTATACCAGGTAAGATCGAAGTTGAAAATTTCAACTGGGGACCGAACAATACCAGTTACAACGATGCAACTGTTGCAAACGAAGGTGGCAACTTTCGCGCTACAGGTGTTGATATTGAACATTGCCTTGACATCAATGGAGGTTATAACATCGCGTACACGGCACCTGGGGAATGGTTAGAGTACGATGTTAATATAACAGCTGATAACCTCTATAGCATTGAAAGTCGCGTTGCTACCAACCAATCTGGAACAAGAACTTACCATATTGAAATGGATGGACAAAATGTAACGGGTACAATATCGGTTCCTCGAACCAATGGTTGGCAAACTTGGCAGACGATCAGCACAACTGGAATCGCTTTAACACAAGGATTGAAAAAAATGCGCATTGTTATTGACAACGGTAACCTAAATATGAATTTTGTAAAATTTAGTACCACGAGTAGCACTAGTCAAGCAGTCGATAACGCTGCAAGTACCATCCTTTACCCTAACCCCTGCAATGACTTCATTACCATAGAATACACTCAAGTTGTGGAAGGTAATACTACCATATCGATCATCGATCCTTTGGAAAAAGAACTTATCGTTATTCAAGCAAACAATATTACTTCAGGAAAACAACAGCAAGTTATCAATACCAGTAAACTTCCAGCGGGTGTATACTTCTGCAAAATAAAATCGACAGAAGGAATACGTACATTAAAAATGATTAAAGAATAAATACAAAAAAAGAGAATCGTACTTATGCTGTCAGTATAAACATGGTTCTCTTTTTACCTGTATCTGAATCGTAATCCAAAGGGGTAATACTAGTATAGCCAGCAGCTTTCGCATAGGCTTTCATATCTTCTATGGAAGGTAAAAATGTCTCAATACTTCCATAAGGAGTTTCCATGAGTATATCCTGTTGAGTTGTAAATCGTGCAATCGTGAGTTCACTCAGTTGAGGTATATCGACAAACAACTTACCACCGTCCACTAACCATTCCCTTATTTTTTTCAATACAGTAAGTTGTTCTTGTTTTGAGAAATCAAGCAGGCCTGAAAATATCCATAAAATAATGTCCGCTTGAAAAGTCTCATTCATCGCACTGAAATCTTTTGACAAAACCGTGACCGATGAGATCTCTTTGTATTTTTCTTTGAGCACAACTACCATCGGCAGACTTTGTTCAATGGCAACAATTGGTCCCGTATGCTTTTGTGTCAATAAAAAATCCACACATCGTCCATAGCCTGCACCCAGTTCTATGACTTTTGCTTCAGAAGGAATTTGACTCGCTATTAATTTTAAATCTTTACAGTCCGCAAAACCTCCTTGCTTAGTCAAGTCTTGAAAAACACCTAAAGGTACCTTACTGTAAAATTTCCTATTTGTTTCATTCCCTGACATAAGCTTAATCGTTTAAACCAAACGGACTAAAGTACACTAAACTAAAGTACACTAAGGATCGGTATACGTTAATCTTTTAATGGTGTTCCATCAGCCATCGGTAAATTACGTGTGTATAATCTCCAGACATCGATCAGAGACCAAATACCAAGTCCTCCCATGGTTAAAAACATGAACCACCACCATTTGTACCCCATAACATAACGGTGTATTCCAAAAACACCTGCGAAGAAACAAATCCAAAACGTTTTACTGTTGGATTGAACTTTCGGTGATACGCGATAAGTATACTGATACAGTTTAATTAGTTTTTCTTTCATCATGATATAATAACTTCACAGCGCTCATCCTTTAATCGATCTAAACTATTCATAGGCACAATAGAGTTTGTGAGTTGGGTAATTCGTTGTTTATAGGTTTGTTTAATTTGTTTTCGATCAATGGCCTCTATGAATTTCTTGACTTCATCTTCTGTTTCCAAGACTAAGCCTGCAACTTCTTTGGGTTTATCGTCTGGCCCTTTTGCGACCATCGTAAAGAATGAGGTATTGGTATAACGAACCGTTGATTGAATTACATTTTCAGAAACAACAGCAATGCCAATCAACATGGATGTTTTCCCCACATAATGAACCGTTGCTGTAAGTGACAATAACTCTCCCACTTCAATAGGCTGCAAAAAATCTACGGTATCTACGGAAACAGTAACACAATAGCTACTGGCATGTTTGGAAGCACAAGCAAAAGCAGCTTTATCCATCAAAGACAATAGTATACCACCGTGTATCTTCCCTCCAAAGTTAGCATAAGAAGGAATCATCAATTCCGTAATTGTGGTTTTTGAAAAGGCTACTGTCCTATAATTCATTTTACCCATTTGTTCTTTTGATAAGCTCCGCTTCAATTTCTTGCATGCTGCTAAACAGCTGATCAAAACTATTGATCACAAAATAGCGGTCTTGAAACCTATTCTTTACATAAGGAGTATCCATAATAACGGGTATATTGAAATCATACTTAGGTACTCCTGCGCTCATGGCAAATAAGGTCTCCGAACGAGAGGTCAATAAATGAGCACCATATATTTTCAAGGTATTACCAGAAACAACCAACCCGTACTGTATCGTATGCCAATACATGCGTTTCAAAAACAACAAGGCTTGAGGATTTGTAATATGCTTTAATGCCAATCGTCCAAGAGCTTCTAGGTAATTGCAATATTCAGGAATGTACAACAACGTAGTGTGTCCGAATAAATCATGAAATAAATCATATTCGTTTTCATCCGACTCTACTTGCTCCGTCGAACGTAACCAAGTCCTACAAGGATATTTTTTTTCTGCCAACAAACTAATGAAAGGAGTATCTTCCACCATTTCATCCAAAGAAACCAATTGCCAATCCGAGAAAGAACGAAGTGTGGTGTTGATCTCTTCAAAATTGGGAATATGATCAGATGGTAAACCAATCGTTTTTAAACCTAACAATACTTTTTCATCTGCTATTTCAGGTAAAGCTTGCATAGCTCTACTGTATAAAATACTCCAATTTTCGTTATCACTTTCTGTATAGTGCATGGCTTAAATAGTTATACGCTGCTGTTTATCCCGCTAAAATAAGGATTTTTTTAGAGCTACTGAAGTTTAATCGAGAAGATGCACGAATATGCTTAAACTAAAACCCTAATTGTGATCTATACGTTTGAAATTGTGTACCAAATTGTTCAAGACATCATTTTTATGTTAAATTTATCTTTACAACCTTAGTTTTTTCACTTTATGCGGGGACGACTTTTTAAAGAAAGCTTTTGGACAACAACGTTTGTCATGGTTTCCATGTACTTATTGTCTTTTATCGAGTTCAATAGTGACATCGTAAATCCATTATCAAAAGCACTGAGTGACTTTGAACTAACCGATGTTGTGTTTTCTCACATGCGAGAAAACCCGGGCTTGGAAGATCGCATCACGATGGTAAACATTGGCAACCTCGACAGAAGAGGTATTGCCGACCTTATTGAGCAAATTAATCAACACCATCCTAAAGTCATCGGAATCGATGCTTTCTTCAGACACCTGAAAGAAGACACAGAAGGTGATTCTTTGCTAGCAGCAGCCCTGTCTAAAGTCAATCACATGGTGATGGTGAGCGAATTACATGAAAATGCTGAAAAGGAAATCATTGACAGTGTAAGCTTGAGTCACCCCTTATTTATGCAACATGCTGAACCAGGCTTTGCAGACATGATTTCAGAGGGTCGCGATTTTTTTGTTACCTCTCGTGACTGTATTCCTGTAGATTCAGTCAATGGAGAAAGAGTCTTATCATTTCCCGTTAAAATGGCCTATTTGTATGATTCAGTTCAAACAAAACGTTTTTTAGCCAGAGGGAATGCTACCGAAACCATCAATTTTCAAGGAAATATTGACACTAGAAAAGAAGGTGTAAGCGCAAACTCGAAGATTGTATTCGCAGCCGTCGATTGGAGGCAAGTTTTTGATACACTTTACACTCCATCCGTTTTTGAAAATAAGATTGTCATCATGGGGTACATGGGAGACTATATCGGTCACCATACATGGGAAGATAAATTTTTCACCCCTTTAAATTCAAATTATGTAGGAAAGGCAAATCCTGACATGTACGGAGTAGTTGTCCATGCTAATATTGTATCCATGATCTTAAAAGGGCACTACATTAACGATATGTCAGATTGGATCAACTTACCCATCTCCTTGGTTTTAATATTCTTAAATGTCTGGCTCTTCTCCTTTCTATTCATACGCCTTGAAATGTGGTACGATGGAGCTACCTTCTTTTTAACAATATTTGAAGTTATGCTCTTGATTATTGTGGTTTTATTTATATTTGACCGTTATAATTACCGTGTTGATATTACTTTACCCAGTATCGCATTATTCCTTACAGGAAATTTAATTGAGATATATTATGGTCTCATTAAACCACTGTATAGTAAAATTGTCAATAAAATCGTACATTGAAGCAGGATAAACTAATCTATAATCATATGAAAGTCAGTAATATAATATTCGCTTTTTCATTATTAGGCTTGCTTTTCCAGGCAAAAGCGCAAACAGCCTTATTTAATGTTTTGGCCTCTAAAGGCAATGTAAAATACGTCGCTGCCGGTTCTACGGAAGAAAAGGTCATACGCATTGGTGCAAAATTATTCTCCAACGATAAAATCGTAGTCGGAGAAAGTGCTTATTTAGGTTTAGCCAGTACGAACGGAAAAACAATTGAGATCAAACGTACAGGCACATACGAAGTATCGAAACTCTCTTCTGAAATCGCTAGTCAAAATGCGAGTGTCAGTAAAAAATATGTCGACTTCCTTGCTGGAGAAATCAACAACAATGGCCAAGACATGGCTAAAAACAAATACAAATACATGAAGGTAACAGGGTCGGTAGACAGAGGTGGTGAAGCCTTTACCATTTATGCTCCAAAAATTTCTTATGTATTGATGAACGCTCCTTTATATGTAAAATGGACTGCTAAAGACAGTGTTGAAACCTATAAAGTAACATTGAGTAATATTTTTGATGAAGAATTATACTCTATTGAAACTACTTCTACCAGTACGATCATTGATTTACCGTTGTACAATGTTGGAAAAGATGCTGATTTATTCATCGTTGTAACCGACAAGAAAAACGTCAACACTAAAACTGACAAAATCAACATCAAATCTCTAATGGCTAAAGATGCTGAACTTTCAAACCAAGCAAAGGAATTGAAAAGTGAATTGGCTGAACAAACAGCATTGAACAAATTTGTTTTGGCTAGCTATTACGCTGATCAAGATCTTGTAATGAATGCCGTTGAGCAATACGAAGCTGCGATAGCATTAGAGCCTGAGGTAGAAGATTACAAAGTCGTATACGGCGAATACCTTGTAAAGAGAGAGATTATCAAAGTGAAATAATAAAGCTTATCAATAACAACGCATAAAAAAACTCTCGCTAATAGCGGGAGTTTTTTTATGCGTTGTTAATTAAGAGTATTAATCACAATACGTTTGATAAGTTTTTCAAAGCCTCTTCCGACAAAGGTTTGGTAATAAAATGCACAACGTAATCATTGTCTACAATACGATCAATGTCTTTTTTATTATCTGAGCTGGTTAAGATGATGACTTTTGCTCTTTCTCTTATTTCATCGGGAAACGTACCGAATTCAAACAAAAAGACAAAGCCATCGACAACAGGCATATTAATGTCTAGGAATATAAGCTCTGGAATTTTCTCAGGCGTAGGTATTAAAGATTCTAAATACTCAAGTGCTAATTTACCAGAGTTTTTCACTACGATCTCCTCACAAAACCCAGTCAACTCCAATAAACGCCTATGGATGAAATTATCTGTATCGTTGTCATCCACCAACATTACTACTTTCTTTGGAAGCATATACCTCTATATTTACTTTCTATATACAAATATTAATCAACTCTTATCAAAAAACAAAGCTTCGTTTGATTTTTATGTTTAAATCGAAAAGGACGACTCTCTGAAATACCCTTTATTTAGGCATCCCTATTTAATAATCAACTCTTCTCCCAATTTTAACGAGGGATCCGACTTATGATTAAGCTGTAACAAGCTGTCAACAGAGACATTGTACAGTTTCGAAATCTTGTACAAGGTCTCTCCTTGTTGAACAACATGCTTTACATGTTGTTCAACCTTTTTTCCAACAATTAAATTTTGGCCTGATTGAAGAGCATAGGTGGTTAAATTATTCCATGCTAAAATACTATCCGATGAGACTCCGTATTGCCTGGAAAGACTAAACATCGTTTCTTTAGGAGCAACGACATGATAAATATTGAGACTTGGATTCAATAGGACATTGGATTGAATATTCATATTCACAATAGGCTCAGACTTAACCAGCACGGTATCTTTTTTCAATTCGAGCTGAGGTACTAGTAAAACAGGTAGGATGGTTTTATATTCTATCGGTCGGTCATGAGGTCGTTTATCTTGTAACCATAAAACTCTACCCTCTTTCAAGGCTTCGTTTTTAGGCATTCTATTTTTAGAACGAATCGCATTAGTCGTTACGCCGTAATGCTGAGCAATAGACCATAGCGTCTCACCTTTCTCAACTGTGTGAAATGCAACAATCGCTTGAGTTCTTTTTAACTGTAAATAATAATAGTGATCCTGCTCTAATTGATGGGATGCTTTTATTTCGTTGAATCTTAGAAATCCTGCTTGCGAAATACCCCCAGCCAAAATGATGTCTTCAATGCTTTCATTGGCCGATACCCTTACTGCTCTCACTCTATTAATAGAAACCCATACCGGTGCATTTTTCCAATCTTTATATTCATCAATAGGTATAAACAAGCCTGGCTCAGATTTTACGATACTGGTATTGCTTTTTATAATTGGAGGACTTACAATCGTTCCTTGTTGACCTTTCTCATACTTAGCAATGTATTGCTCTTTATCTATGACTGGAACAGGCAGCACAACCATATAGTCGCCATTACCAGGAATCTCTTTTTTTAAGCACCACTTATTGTATTCAATCAAAGTCTCTTCTGATAAGCTCGACTCTTTTGCAATTTGAGCTAAACTCTTTTTCTCCGATTCATGATACCCTACAATGTAGAGTTGAGAGTGATGAGCATTCCCTACCGCACCTTCATATGCTATTTTGTGTGCAAGAAAACGAAATACGTACCAATGCATGTCTTCGTCTATTTCCATGGTTTGAGCACCCACATATTCATCTTTAACAAACGACCTCACTCCCCCCAAACCTAGATTATAAGACAACAAAGTATAAACCCAGTTATTCAATACACCTTGATTTCTTTTTAAATACTTAGAAGCTCCTTTCGTCGAAGCATAAATATTCATGCGTTCATCTACGAAAGGATCAACTCTTACACCTACCTCTACAGCAGACTCTTTCTTAAACTGCCAATAACCTACAGCCTGAGAAGAAGAAACAGCATCGGAAACCAAACTACTTTCTTGTAAGGCTAGGTATTTAAATTCTGTCGGAAAACTTTCTTCGGTAAATACTTTTTCGATGACAGGGAAATACAAATTGGCTCGGTCTACTTTTTGTTGAAAATAAGTAGGGCTTTTTTTAATCATGTCAACATCCGCTTGAATTCTAGCCTTCGCACTTTTTGTAAAATATAAATGTAAGCCGGCAAAATCAACATGATCAGGCACAAGTTGTGCGTATACCATTGAAACAGACAAAATAAAAACGCTAATAGTATTACAGATGATCGAACGCATATTATTACTTTTTTCTAATCATAAAAATACCGTCTCGAATAGGCAAAATTACTTTTTCAACTCTAGTGTCGCTAGACACATAGTCATTAAAAGACTTCATGGCTAAAGTATCTTTGTCTTGTGCTTTTTCATCTAATACTTTTCCACTCCACAACACATTGTCTGCAAGTATTAACCCACCAGAAGAGACGCGATCAATGACTAAATCATAATATGCCGTATAGTTTTTTTTATCCGCATCAATAAAAACCAAATCGAAACTTTGTGATTCTATTGTTGGGATCAACTCTAATGCATTTCCGATCATCAACTGCATTTGGTTAGCAAAAACACTTTTACTCCAATGAAACAGAATTTTACTCTCCAATTCTTCATTGATATCGATCGATATTAATTTGCCATCTTGAGGTAAGCCTTCTGCTAAACACAATGCCGAATAGCCTGTATAAGTTCCTATTTCAAGAATCGAAGAAGGGGATTTCAACTTAGACAACATAGACAGTACGCGTCCTTGGTAATGCCCCGACAACATGCGAGGTAACATAACGTGCAAATGCGTGTCTCGATCGATCGATTTTAATAAATCGATCTCTGTATCTGTATGCAATTCCAAATAGCCTTGTAAAGGTTCTTTTATCAAATTCATCGTTAGGAAGGCAGTAAAATTAAACGACTCATTTTGTCTTCTGTAAAAATCTCTTGTGCGATTTCTTGTAAGTCGGTGGATTTTATTTTTTGAATCTTGTCGTTTACTTCTTCAAAACTTTCTACCATATTATAATCCAACAAACTTTTTCCCATCATTTGCATGAGGTTACTCAAGCTCTCCTCTGCCATCATCATTTGACCCAATACTTGTTCCTTTAATTGCTTGAGCTGCGTTGACCCTAAAGATTTATTTTTCAACGCTTCGAGTTCTTTGTTTATCAAATCGAGAGACTTGTATAAATACTTTGGATCTGTACCAAAATAAAAACTAATCATTCCTGCATCTACAAAAGGCTGATAGTTCGACTCAACCGTATACACGTAGCCTTTTTTTTCTCTCAATATCATGTTTAACTTAGACGTCAAGCCTGGGCCCGCTAACCAATTCGAAAGCATAAACAAAGGTAATCTTCTTTCGTCTTTCAGTGAGAAGGCAGGCCACCCCACTATGCAATGTGATTGATTATTATTGCGTTCCTGTTCTATTACAAATGGAGTTTGTTTCTTTTTATGTTTTGTCCTTTTACGAATGGCGGTATGCTTTGGAATAGGTCTAATGTATTTATTGACCAACTCATGGATGTGCTGAAGTGAGATATTTCCAACTATAGAAAAAACAATGTGTTTTGTGTCTACGGTTTCAGTTACAAATTTCTTAATCTTTTTTGTAGAAAATGTTTTCACACTTTGTGGAGTCCCTAGGATATAATTACCCAAGGCACTTCCTTTGTACATAAGGTGTTCAAATTCATCTTGAATGTATTCTTCTGGTGTATCTAAGTACATAGAAATCTCTTCCAGTACAACACCTTTTTCAACGTCTAATTCTTTTTGCGGAAAAATGGATTCAAAAACAATATCCGTTAATACATCAAATGCTTTTTCAGTATGCTTTTCAGGAACGGAAGCATGAAACCACATTTTTTCTTTTGTGGTATACGCGTTGAGCTCGCCTCCAAAGACTTCCAAACTACTCAACACTTGATAAGATGAGCGTTTTCTGGTCCCCTTAAATGACATGTGTTCCCAGAAATGAGCAATGCCTTCTTCCCCGTCCAATTCATCACGAGTACCGGTATCTAGTATATAACCACAATGCACAATTTTAGCATAAGGCACTTGTTTAAAAATGACTCTTATACCATTTGGCAATTCAATGATTTCAAATTCTTTCACCTATTAGCTCCCCTGTGTTATTTCCAAATAATTTCAACGACACTCTTGTCTGCAAATGTAACGGTTGAGCGCTCTACACCTTCCTTTCTTTTCACAACCAATTTGCCTTTTTTTATAGGAACAATGACTTGATCGATTACGATGGTTTCATTTTTCTTATTAAACACTACCACATCTTTAAGGTCTTTCGAAAGTTTTTTCATACTAAACTTACTACCCTTAACTTCTGTCTCGTACAGCATGTCAAATTTTGATTCTTTGTTTTGAATCAACGCAAGTGCTCTATCGGCTTGTGGCACACCATAACCTAGGTAGTTATTTCCAAAAGGATATAAATGAGAACTGCGTGTAATGATATCGTACAATTCCTTGTTGGTTAAATACGGTGCTTTCTGCATCAAGCAAGCGACAAAACCAGCAACAGCAGGACATGAGAATGAAGTACCGTTCGGAGAAAAACAAGCGACATTGGGTTTTAAATAGGGTAAACTTTCTGGACCAATGCTACTGTAATCAATTTTATCAAGGTAGGTATCACGTGTAGCTCCCACCGACAAAACACCTTTCGCATCTGCTGGTGCAGAAATAATTCTCCACGCAGGATTCGCACCTTCATTACCCGCAGAGACCACCATAAAGATTCCCTTTTCATCAAATGCAATTTGAGCCGCTTTCGTGATGGTTGCTGTTTTCCCATCCATTTGCTCTTGAGTATAATTATCTTTAGGATCATCCATGTTTATTGCATAGCCCAACGAGGTGCTGATTAAACGAACACCCATGCTATCCATCCATTCCATCGCCATGATCCATTGATCTTCTTCTATACGTTGTTCTGCATCTCCATTTTCTGTTCTTGCTAAATAATAAGAAGCATTGGGAGCCATACCAAATTGCACTCCCCCTTGTTCATCGTAACCACCGATCATACTCAATACAGTCTTACCATGCCCATCGGCAGGTGTTGCTGCAACGGTAACCAAATCTTTTCTTGATGGATCAATGAAATCTTTTTGTATTTTAATTTTACCTTCTGTCACTAAATGCGAAGTATAAACATCCGATTGTGCCATAAAAAATCCAGCATCGATGACACCAATGTTTACACCTTTACCATCTAGTCCAGCCGAAATAAAATTACTTAGACCCATTTGAATCATAGCAATATGCATGTATTTGGGATTCACTTCTATTTGTGATGAGGTAACAACAAGATTACGATCAATCAAACGTACGTCCTTTACAAAAGCATATTGCTCTACCATGGCCTTTTGAGCACGCGTCATAAATACAGATATTCCATTTAACCACTTGGATGTACACACAACATCAATACCTGTAGTTTGAGAAAGCTTACTCACGTATGACTGATCAAGAGGCATATCAGAAAACTGCATCGTTGAAATTCCTTTTTCTATTCTATTTATCATCGTACGATTACTCAAGCTCTTTGAGCAATCATAATTTGATGTATCTTTATCTTTGAAAAAAATCCAATACTTATTAGTTTGAGCGTTTGTTAACGAAACTTGCAAATAAACAAACACAAAAAAGAGTAGGCTTCTTTTTATCATATTTAACGTGATTAATGAGTTTATAAATTTAACTAAAATGAGGTACTTACCGATAAATAAATCTTTTTTTATACAAAACAGAGCCGCGTTTTGTGCAAAACTCAAACCTAATACAATAGCTGTATTCGTTTCCCCAGACATTTACCCTACCAATGCCGATGCCTCCTTCCCTTTCAAACAAAGCAACGACCTCTTTTATTTGACAGGCATCGACCAAGAAGATACCATGCTCATTTTATATCCTGATGCACTCGAACAAAAACACCGATGTATCTTATTTATAAGGGAAACGAACGAACACATTGCCATTTGGGAGGGAGAAAAACTCAGTCAAACTCAAGCACGTGACTTGTCGGGTATTGAAAGTATTTATTGGGAAAAAGATTTCGAAACGATGCTTGATTCGCTCATCGAAAAAGCTGAAAGTATTTACCTTAATTCAAACGAACACGACCGAGCAGAAAAAAAAGTTTCTACTAAGGAAGATCGTTTGAAGCATGAACTGAGTGCAAAGTATCCTGCTCATGGCATAGAACCTTCAGCGCCATTCATGCATGCACTTCGCGTCATTAAAAAAGCAGAAGAAATCACCCAAATAAAAAAGGCCTGCTCCATTACAGAAGGAGCGTTTGACAGGACTTTACAGTTTATTAAACCTGGTGTATTTGAATTCGAAATTGAAGCAGAAATCGCGCATGAATTTCACTTGAATCGTTCTCTTGGACCAGCTTACCCAAGTATTATCGCTTCTGGAAAAGATGCCTGCATCTTGCACTATACCTCAAACAATAAAGTTTGTACCGACGGAGATTTAATATTGATGGATTTCGGTGCAGAATACGGCAAATACGCCTCCGATTTAACACGTACCGTTCCTGTAAATGGTAAATTTAGTCCGAGGCAAAAAGAAGTGTACCAAGCCGTATTGTCAATTTTAAACCAATCCACTCAATTATTATACCCTGGAAATACGTTTGAAGCTTACCAAAAAGACGTCAATGCGATGGTCGAGGAGCAATTAATCAAGCTCCAGTTACTCGACAAAAATGACGTGCTTAAGCAAGATCCTAAAAAACCACTTTTTAGAACCTATTTCATGCACGGCATTTCTCATTTTTTAGGCTTAGATGTTCACGATGTGGGAGATAGAACAGGAATCATGAAAGAAGGAATGCTATTAACCTGCGAACCAGGAATTTATATAAAAGAAGAGCAATTAGGCATTAGACTCGAAAACGATATCTTGATCACCTCAAATGGTCCTGAAAATTTAATGTCATCCATTCCTATTGAAATTGAAGAGATAGAGTACAAAATGGCAAAAAAGTAGAATAGTAGGTAACCATCGGTATAGTGCATACGTATATCTGCATAACACTGGTTTACTACATATATACGCGATACGCACATGAAGACCTGGATCCTTTCCATATTAACATTCCTACTTTTAACCGTTTCTACGGCGTTCAACCATCCTGATGCCACTTCTTACTATAATAGTGGAGTAACTGCCTTAAATAGCAAAGACTACATTAAAGCCATTGGAGATTTTACCAACGCAATCAGCTTAAATCCTAAATACGCAGATGCTTATTACTACAGAGCTTACTCTAAAGAACTTTTAGGTATAAAAATGGGCTTTACGAGTACAGAAATGTGTTCTGATTTAGTCATGGCAATGTATTATGGTAAAAATGAGGCGGCTAGTAAACTAGAAAAGTCTTGTATGTTAGAATGTTTCCCTGCTGACATGGCATTCGAAGAACCTGAAATTGTATACTGTGCAGACTTCAGTTCTAAAGTATTAACAGACTTACCAGCAGGATCAGGCAAAATGACATATTTGGTAAAACTCAATATGTTCAACAATAAACTGACTGCCCTTTCTAAAGAATGGGAAAAGTTGGACAAGTTGATTTCATTAGACTTAAGCAGCAATAAACTCACGGCTATTTCTCCTTCCATTGGGAAATTGATCCACTTGAAAGAATTGAACTTAAATAAAAATCCGATTACCTCTTTACCTGTTGAAATTGGGAATTTAAAAAACTTGCAAACATTAACGCTACGTCAAAATGGATTAACACAGTTTCCTGGTTCTATCGCCATGTTGACTTCTTTAGAAAACCTTGATTTAGCCCTCAATAAATTAACCTCCCTTCCCATGGAGGTAGCCAATCTTAAAAACCTAAAAACACTAACCTTAGTAGGAAATGAAATCCCTTCAAAAGAGCAGAATAAAATTAAAGCGCTCCTTCCTAAAACAAAAATATATTTCGAATAAACAACCCTTCGCGGTAATAAAAAAAACACCACTCTTAAAACGGGTGGTGTTTTTTTATTACCGCTCCACTCTTCACTATTTAAACAACATTGTCCTATACTATACACTTCACCATAAAAAGAACGACTCATTCCTTTGTAAGGAATGAGTCGTTCTTTTTATGGCGAATGAATGAAGCGTTGATCGAAAAGTAAATACAATGCATCACCATTGTATTCTAATGATGATGAAACGGTGTCTAAAATAAGAAACCTACAACAATACCTGTTCTCACTGACATGACCTCTTTGTATGGATTCAAAATGTCAATATTCACATGTTGTGAAGTCTCTCTGTCTGTAGAAGGAATAATCATTCCAACTCCCACAAAAGGATTGAGTGTTAAATACCTTAAGAAAGAAAACTGATAACCTACATCTAGACCAACACCCATCGCTTGTGCAAAATACTGTACATACGTATCTGTATAAGTAACATTATAGTAAGGTGGCAAAGCAGGTGTGCTAACTCGTGTTACTTCCGTTGCTAAATCTTGTTTATAAAACACATAAGGCCCAATATATAAACCTCTCATCACTGGAAACTCTTCGAATAAATAACCTCTGTATTGAAGCTGGATTTTAGTCCCTTGATAAGCAACATTACCATTCACAAGAAATAAATTTCCTGGACCACCCTTGCTACTACTTGAACTTGACGAAGAGGGTGACGAAGTAACAGATACCTTATTTTTGTCATAGTCCGACATGCTGTGGTAAGCGGCACTCAATACGATCGATGATTTTTTTGAGATAGACCTTTCATAAGAAACATCAAGCCCACTGATTAAAAACTGAAAGGTATTGAGTCCAATAATATTCTTGCCGTTGTTTACATATTTCTTAACAGGAACTACAACCGTTGCAGGCACATCTTGTTGCTGTTGAAGCTGAAGTGCTCTTTGTTCGGCTCTTTGCTCAGATTCTATTTTATAACGCACTCGTGACAAACTATCTTGTTTCGCTTTAATACGTGCCATTTCACGATTCAACTCTAAGGTCTCCTCATTAACAGTCTTTAAAGAATCAGCTCTCAAATCTTGTGCATACGATGGCACAGATAGAACAACCGTCAATAAACCGATGGCTAATAAAACTTTATTCATTGACTTCATAAAAAAACTGTTTATATAAAAATAATAAAAACCAACTACATACAGCAGACAGAATTAACTATTTAGCATAATTAATTGCTCTCATTTCTCTAATAACAGTAACCTTTATTTGACCAGGATACTGCATTTCAGTTTCAATCTTTTTAGAAATATCGAACGATAACATGCCAGCTTTCTCATCGTTTACCGACTCAGCATCTACCATAATTCTCAATTCTCTACCAGCCTGAATGGCATAACATTTTGTAACCCCATCAAAAGACAAAGCGAGTGCCTCTAATTCTTTCAAACGCTTGATGTAGGACTCCATCACTTCACGACGCGCACCTGGTCTAGCACCGGATACCGCATCACAAATTTGAACGATCGGAGAAATCATGCCGGTCATTTCGATCTCGTCATGGTGAGCACCGATAGCGTTGCATACTTCTGGCGACTCCTTGTATTTTTTCGCTAACTCCATTCCCAAAATCGCATGAGGCAATTCTGGTTCATCTGGACTTACTTTTCCAATATCGTGTAGTAACCCTGCACGTTTGGCAACTTTAGCATTCAAGCCCAATTCAGAGGCCATAGTAGCACAAAGATTGGCAACCTCTCTGGAGTGTTGTAATAAATTCTGTCCGTAAGAAGAACGGAAACGCATACGCCCCACCATCTTGATCAATTCAGGATGTAGTCCATGTATGCCCAAGTCAATAACTGTACGCTCACCGATCTCGATGATTTCATCGTCGATGTGCTTAAATGTTTTTGCAACAATTTCCTCAATACGTGCAGGATGTATACGGCCATCGCTCACCAAACGGTGCAATGATAAACGTGCTACTTCTCTTCGCACAGGATCAAACCCTGAAATAATAATGGCTTCCGGCGTATCATCAACGATGATCTCAACACCTGTAGCTGCTTCCAGCGCACGTATATTACGACCTTCACGACCAATGATTTTACCTTTGATGTCATCGCTTTCTATATTGAAAATAGAAACACAGTTTTCAATGGCATGCTCTGTCGCTGTACGTTGTAAAGTTTCAAGTACAATCTTTTTAGATTCTTTTGTCGCGGTAAGCTTCGCCTCATCTGTAATCATCTTGATGTAAGACGACGCTTCTGATTTAGCTTCTTCTTTAATAACTTCTAATAACTGCGCTTTTGCTTCTTCCGCTGAAAGCGTAGCAATTTTTTCAAGCTTCGTAACTTGTGATAACCTCAATTTCTCGGCTTCTTCTTTACGCTTATTTAAGATTTCAAGTTGAGCTGTAAGATTTTCACGCATACTGTCCAACTCTGCCTCACGACGTTGATTTTGCTCTAACTGCTTAGAAATCGTTTGTTCTCTTTGCTTAACTTTTTGCTCGTTTTGAATGATAAGATTTTTCTTCTTATTCATGTCGTCGTCAAACTCAGCCTTTTGTCTTAAGAAATCTTCTCTGGTTTCTAAAATCTTGCTCTTCTTAAGGGTGTCCGCTTGTAGCTCAGCTTCTTTTACGATCAATTTGCTCTTTTCGCGAACATCGTTTTCGTAGCTTTTGAAAAATTTAACAAGAAGGTATCGGCCTCCGATAACCCCAACACCTAGAGAACCTAGTGATGCTAAAATAATATATAATAAAGAATCTGTCATGAGTAATTAGTTTAGTTACTCAACAGTGTTATTCTAAAGGAAAGCTAAGGAAAGAGGAAACTAGCGTTTTAAAGCCTTAGTCAACAGTGCGTCTAATTCTGAAATCTTATCATCTAGCTTGTTTGCCCACTCGATTTTTCCGTCTTCAGACTTCAATAATTCAGCTTGAGCATCAAAAGCTATCATCGATAACAGATCTTGTTTATCATCTATTTTAAAATGATCTCGAAAGTTTTTAAGCTTATCGTTTAGCAATTTACCAGCTAAACGCACTCGCTCTTCTTCTTCCGGTTTCACCTTCATAGGATATTCCCGATCGCCTATTTTTATTTTTATTGACAAATCCCCCATATTCTTATTGGAAGACTATTAGTTAATCCTTTAGGTAAGCTAGACACTTATCTATTTCCCTTATGTACTCGTTGATTTTGAGTTTTAACTCAGCTTTCCTATGAGTATCATCTGCCAAGGTTGTTACAATTTTACTTATTTTAAATTGATTTTGAAAGTTTTTAACTTCCTCTTCTTTGTTTTTTACCAAACTTTTCAAAAATGCATTTTCTTCCTTCAATTCTTTCGCTTCTAACAAAGAACCCTCATAAGCTGCAATCAGCTTTTGAATCTTATCTTCTAATGCGGCTAATTTTTGACTGAATTGCACTTCCATAAGTCTTTATTTACGAATTACAGCTCCTAAATCCGTTTCATACGCTTTAATTAAGCGATCCATCGTTTGATCGATCACTTTATCGGTCAAGGTTTGTGTTTTATCCACCAAGGTAAACGTCAAAGCATAAGCCTTTTTCGCATCACCCAACTGCTTCCCTTCAAACACATCAAAGGCATTGATGTCAGAAATGAGTTTTTTATCCACTTTTAAGGCCACTTTTTTCAAATCTTCGAAACTGATGTGCTTATCGATGACTAAAGAAAGGTCTCGCTTCACTTCTGGGAATTTAGTCACCTCCTGAAACAGGGGTAAGTTGTTATAAGCATCGAGTAAAGCCTTCGAACTTATTTCTAAAGCATACACTGGAATTTTAATGTCTACCACCGAAAGTACTTCCTGTGCAACCAAGCCTAAGGTTCCAGCCAATTTCCCCTGCACCCACAACTCCATTCCTTCACTGAAAGGCATCTTTTGAGTTAGGGGTTTTAACTCATACTTCTGAATGTTTAACTTTTCTAAAACGGAAGCAAGCGCTTGTTTGATGGTATAGAAGTCTGTCGGCTTCGCTTTACTTTTCCAGGTATCGGCTTCATCATTACCACAAACCCAAATACCCAATTTGTTTTCTTCTACATATCCTCCTTGCTCGCCTTTTTTATAGACAAAGCCAAACTCAAAGACTTGCAGGTCTTGTTGTTTACGGTTGATATTATGGCGCAAAACTTCCAAACCAGAAAACAAAAGATCTTGTCTCATGACACCCAACTCTTCGCTCAACTTGTTTTGTATTTCTACTGAAATAGCTTGCTTACCCAAGAGTGTTGCGTAAACCGGTGTCGTTAATGAATTAGTAATGATTTCTGAAAAACCCATTCCTGCGAGTAATGCAGAAAGTTTTTTCTGCATTTTGTCTCTGTCTTTTTCAGGGTGCAAAGCCAAAAAATTTGTCGCCAACGAAGCAGATAAAGGAATGTTATCGTAACCATAAATCCTCAACACTTCTTCTACAAGATCGGCAGGACGTGTAACATCAACTTTAAAAGGTGGTACAAGCGCTGTAAAGTTTCCACTTCCCGTATCGCTTACTTGAATTTCCAAACCGCTTAAAATTTCTTTTATCGTTTCTGTCGCAATATCTTTCCCTATGTAATCACAGATGTAGCGATAAGAAGAGTTGATTTCAAAAGGCGCTACTGCTTGAGGAGCACTGTCAAAAACACCTGAAGCAATAACACCGCCACATACCTCTTCAATTAATTTAACTGCAATGGCCAATGCTTGTGCGGGCATATTAGGATCTGTACCTCTTTCAAAACGAAACGAAGAATCTGTTTTGATGGCATAACGCTGAGAAGATTTTCGTACTGGAGTCGCGTTGAAATAAGCGCTTTCTAAAAAGATACTCGTGGTCGATTCAGAAACACCAGATGCTTTACCACCCATCACACCTGCTATACACATCGGTTCCGATGCGTTACAAATGAGTAAATCAGACACGTCTAATTTGCGCGTAACCCCATCTAATGTCAATAACGTTTCGCCCGCCTTTGCATTACGCACTCGAATTTCTGCACCTTTTACTTGGTCGAAATCGAAAGCATGCATCGGCTGTCCCCATCCGTGAATCAAGTAATTCGTAATGTCTACAATATTATTGATCGGATTTAAACCGATGGTCTTCAACTTAAATTGCAACCATTCAGGAGAAGGTGCAACGATAATGTTTTTCATCACAATGCCGGTATAGCGAGAACAAGCTTCCTTGTTTTCAACCACGACAGTAGCAATGGGTAAAGTAGATGTTAATACCGTATTTTTTTCTTCTTTCAAAGGTCTCTTTAAAATTGCCTTTAAATCTCTGGCTACACCTCTGTGACTCGCGGCATCTGCACGATTGGGTGTTAAACCGATTTCAAAAACAACATCCTTTTCTATTTTATAGACTTTCGCTGCAGGTGTTCCTGCTGCCCAGTGCGCTTCCAATTCTATAATACCAGCATGTCCTGTACCGAGTCCGATCTCATCTTCTGCACAAACCATTCCTTCAGAAACTTCTCCTCTTATTTTTCCTTTTTTTATTTTTATCGGTTCACCTTCGGAAGGATACAAAGTAGCACCAATTATTGCAACAACAACCGTTAATCCTGTTTTCATATTCGGAGCACCGCATACCACCGACAAAGGTTCCCCTGTACCAATGTCTATTTTTGTTTTTTGAAGTTTTTCTGTTTCAGGTATACGTTCACATTCTAACACCTTTCCTACGACTAAACCTTCCATGCCTCCTTTGAAAGGCTCGTACTCTTCAACGGTCTCTACTTCTAGGCCTGCATAAGTAAGCTTATTAGAAATTTCTTCTGGTGATTCTTTTAAGTCAATGAAATCAGCAAGCCATTTATAAGATATCTTCATGAGTATCGAGCAATAGTATATGTCATTATAGAGAAAACAAAAATACGGATTTTAAACCTTATGACGATACATTATTCCTCTTGAAAAAACTTTTTTTCTCCTGCAAGTATGGGGGTTTGAATAAAATTTTCTCGAGGCGGTATCGGGCAGCTGTATTTGTAATTATAAACACAATAAGGATTATAAGACAAGTTGAAATCAATCTCCATAGTATTTTGCCCTTCTTTGTAATGCAAATCGATATAACGGCCACTTTTATATGTCTCCTTACCGTTGGTTAAATCTGTAAAGGGCAAAAATAAGCTTCCGTCCTCTTCTGACTCATCGAGGAGCTTTAATAAGACGATACTGTGTTCTAAATTATCCAATTTAAAACTGGCATTTGCAAACCGCTTGTATTTCGTTAGTTTTCCATCATTACGTAATACTTTTACAATAGAAAGAGTATCGATCAGCGCGAGCCTAGCATTTACTTTATACTTTGCTGCAATCTCAAAATAATCTAATCCTCGAAACAGTTCTTTGTTCGTAATGGGAGAATCTTCAGACTCTTTGAAATAAACGTCTTTCTCGTTCCTTATTTTAGTGATGTTGATGTTATAATCGTTTATCCTCAAACTATTAATGACCACTGAAATAACGATGAGTGTAAACCCCATGAAGATTCCGGCCCTTAAAACGTACTTTTTTTTGACTTTATAAAATTGATCCATGGTCTGCAAAACTGTAAAAACCGTTGTCAGTAAAGATCAAATGATCTAAAACCTGTATATCTAAAAACTTCCCCGCCTCCATTATTTTTTTGGTGAGCGTTTCATCCGCTTCGCTCGGCTTCAATGTCCCTGAAGGGTGATTGTGTACCAATATAATGCTGTTTGCTAGATTTTCCAATGCTTCTCGAAAGAGTAATCGAGGATCTACGATTGTGCCAGTCATGCCACCTGAACTGATTTTGGACGTTTTCAGCACAGCATTGGCCCTGTTGAGAAATAAAACCCAAAATTCTTCGTGTGCTAAATCCAATAAATAAGGTTTCACATGTTCGTATACGTCGTTAGAAGACCGAATAATGAACCGCTTTGGAGCATCAGCATTCGTCCTTCTTCTACCAAGTTCGAGTGCACTCACCAAAGCTACAGCCTTTGCATCGCCAATGCCTTTTATCTTGGTCAGTTCTGCAATAGACAATTTCGCTAATTCGTCGAGGTTATTGTTACAGCGGCTTAAAACCTGTCGAGCCAAATCTACTGCACTGAGTTGTGCTGTACCCGAACCTAACAAAACTGCCAATAACTCTGCGTCTGATAATGCTAAACGACCCTTTAAAAGCATTTTTTCACGCGGGCGGTCTACTTTAGCCCATTGTTGAATGGGCATGTGTTTTAAAAAATGATCCATTTAAAAAATAAAAAAAGAAACCTCATTCCAACGAAGTAATGAGGCTTCAAGTGTATGAAAAGGATAAACTAAAGTACGAAGCTTATGCTTGTGCTTTCAAGTTCATCAATTTAGCCATTTTAGCTTTTTTGTTGGCTGCATTATTTTTGTGAATAATGTTCTTTTTAGCCAATTTATCTACCATGCTAGTCACTTTCTTGAATAACTCTAACGCTTCCGCTTTTTCTGTAGCAGCTTTGAAACGCTTGATGAAAGTACGAGCAGTTTTCATTTGATACTTGTTAGTCAAGTACTTAGCGCCGTTTGAACGGATTCTTTTTTCAGCTGACTTATGATTTGCCATATCTTATTCTATTTCAAATTTCTTATTAAGGATTGCAAAGGTAATTATTATTTTATAAATCACAAACTGATTATACAAAATAATTAGCCCTGTCATTTTTTCAACACCGCTGTTTTTTATACCTTATGCTACCTTACAAAAAACACCTTTTTTATATCTGTTGCTTGGTTTTATTACCTTCTTGGGGCTTTTTTGCCCACAAGCACATCAACTACCAAGCTGTTTTCTCATTACCCATGGAATTGATGCCTTTTTACAAAAGCAACCTCTTGTTCCTTTCCGAACATGCTGTTGATCCAGACAAAAGGAGGTATATATTAAAAACGGAGGCTTGTAAACATTATATAGACTTAGACCATTACCCTGAAATTCGAATTTCTGCTAAAAGTATGTCATACACAGAAGCATCGAACCTCTATGTCGAAGACTCTTTGAATAGGCACGGAACCTTACCTTGGAATATCCTATTGTACATGAAATACCTAGAAGAGGCCTTTCGAGATCAAAACACAGCACTCATTCTCAAGTACTCTGCCGATCTCGGTCACTACATCGGCGATGCTCACGTTCCTTTGCACACCACCAGTAATTACAATGGGCAATATACGCAACAACACGGTATACATGGACTTTGGGAAAGTCGGCTACCTGAGTTGTATTACGACCGTTACGACCTCTGGATCGGTCAAGCGCAATACTTGACATCTCCTCGTGACAACATATGGAAATGTATTTTCGAATCGAACAGCTGCGTGGAGAAGGTATTGCAAGCCGAACGTGATGCGAGTACTCAAATTTCCGAACGCAAAAAATACAGCATCACTTACAAAAACGGTCAACCGGTAAAAAGTTATTCTGCCCTTTTTTGCAAACATTATCAAACCTTATTGGGCAACATGGTAGAAAGCAGACTCCGAAAAAGCATCAAACTCACTGCCGATTGCTGGTATACGTGTTGGGTCAATGCAGGAAAACCCAAGCTTTCAGAAGATGTCTCGGCACTCGTAAAGCCTAACAACAAAGAGAAAAAAGAAGCAGCCTCTGCTGCAGAAGAATGTATACATTAAAAAAACAGCCCTCGTTTATGCGAGGGCTGTTGAGTATTATTTGACCAATTTTTTATAACGAATGCGCTTAGGTCCTTCATCGCCCAAACGCTTCTTGCGGTTTTCTTCGTATTCCGAATAATTTCCTTCAAACCAAAAGACTTGAGAATCTCCTTCGAATGCCAAAATGTGCGTAGCAATACGGTCTAAGAACCAGCGATCATGGGAAATAACGACAGCACAACCTGCGAAGTTACCCAAGCCTTCTTCTAAAGCTCGAAGTGTATTGATATCTAAATCATTGGTAGGTTCATCGAGTAACAACAAGTTTGAACCTGTCTTCAAGGTCAAAGCCAAATGCAAGCGGTTACGCTCTCCTCCAGAAAGTACACCGACTTTCTTTTCTTGATCGGATCCTGCAAAGTTAAATTTGCTTACATACGCACGCGAGTTCACTTGCTTGTTTCCAAACATCAGCATTTCTGTTCCACCCGAAATTGTTTCAAAAACCGATTTAGTCAAATCGAGTTGAGCATGTTCCTGATCCAAATACCCGATCTGCACGGTCTCTCCAATATCAAACGTTCCTCCATCGGGTTTTTCTTGTCCTGTGATAAGTTTAAATAAGGTAGACTTGCCCGCACCGTTAGGACCAATAATACCTACTATACCCCCTTGCGGAAGACTGAACGATAAGTTTTCATACAACAATTTATCGCCGTAGGATTTGGAAACGTTAGCCACCTCGATGACTTTAGTTCCAAGCCTTTGCCCATCTGGAATGAAAATTTCAAGCCTGTCTTCTTTTTCTTTAGCTTCCATGCCCACCAATTTATCGTAGGATTGAATACGGGCTTTCGACTTCGCTTGACGCGCTTTCGGAGACATCCTCACCCATTCCAACTCTCGTTGCAATGTTTTCTGGCGTTTCGATTCCGTTTTTTCTTCCTGCGCTAAACGTGCTTGTTTTTGTTCTAACCAAGAGGAGTAATTCCCTTTCCAAGGAATACCTTCACCCCTATCCAATTCTAAAATCCAACCCGCCACATTGTCCAAGAAATAACGATCATGGGTAACAGCGATCACGGTGCCTTTGTATTGTCTCAAATGTTGCTCTAACCAATCTACAGATTCCGCATCAAGATGATTGGTTGGTTCATCCAACAAAAGTACATCCGGTTCTTGGAGTAACAACCTGCATAAGGCTACCCTTCTCTTTTCTCCACCTGATAAATGAGCGACATTCGCATCTGAAGGAGGACATCTTAAAGCATCCATCGCACGCTCTAGTCTCGTATCTAGCTCCCATGCATTGAAGTGGTCTAACTTCTCTTGTACCTCACCTTGCTCTTCAATCAACTTTGTCATTTCATCGTCCGACATCGGCTCAGCAAAACGCATGTTAATGTCCTCAAAACGCTTGAGCAAGTCAACAATTTCTTGTACCCCTTCTTCCACTACTTCCTTTACTGTCTTTGTAGGATCAAGCTGAGGTTCTTGTTCGAGCATGCCCACAGAATAACCTCCCGTAAAAGCAACATCTCCGATAAATTCTTTATCGATGCCCGCAATAATGCGTAACAGCGTCGACTTACCCGAGCCGTTTAAGCCCAAAACGCCTATTTTAGCCCCATAAAAAAAAGAAAGGTATATATTTTTCAATATCTGTCTTTTGGGAGGAATGATTTTACTGACTCCCGCCATTGAGAAAATAATGGTTTCATTTGCACTCATAATTCAATACTGCTTTAATCCTGAGTGCAAATATGGCAAAAAAATTAGGCTTTGCCATTAAATTACAAGGCTGACCTGTGGATAACTATGAGCCTGTAGATTATCATTATTTTGACATATTATTTTATTATTGGGCATAAATAGAAAGGCGAAGACCTTTATTAATTCGATTAATAGTATATTTTTGCATGAAATTTAAACGATAAAAACTATGTACTGGACACTTGAGTTGGCTTCATACTTGGAAGATGCACCATGGCCTGCAACCAAGGACGAATTGATTGATTTCTCTTCTCGTTCGGGAGCACCGATGGAAGTGATAGAGAACCTTCAAGAGTTGGAAGACGATGGACAGCCGTATGAAAACATTGAGGAAATTTGGCCTGACTATCCGACAAAAGATGATTTCTTTTTCAACGAAGATGAATATTAATTAAACCTGAGAGTCCCGTTAACAGCGGGACTTTTAAGTTTAACTACGATTACCTTGACGTTATTAGCCGTTAAAAACCTGAGCATCCCCTATTCAAAAAACGGGGAGTTACCTTCGTTCTCGTTCGAACTCAATGCGCCTGCTTTAGTTTTTATTACAGGGTCAAACGGCATTGGAAAGTCTACCTTTTTAAAACAGTTGAGTGGAAGTATTCCTTCTAAGCAACAAATTTTTTATCGGGAAAAAGACATCGATTCTTTTTCACTGAAAGAAAAAGCAGGACTCATAGGCTGCTTAGAACAGCATCACACGATATCTTTTCCGCTTGTAGTCAAAGACATGGTGGTCATGGGTTGTTATCGTCATAAGCCAAGGCTAGCGCACTATGACAGCAAAGACTACCTACTCGTAAAGGAGGCGCTCTCAGCCTTAGGTATTGATTACTTATACGAAAAAAACTTCCTCCATTTATCGGGGGGAGAACAGCAACTTTGCTTACTCGCTCAACTATCGCTTCAAGATCCTGATTTTATTTTACTCGACGAACCGACGCAAAATCTTGATTTTTATAATAAAGGAAAAGTATTTGAATGGATGGAAAAACAAGTGTCGGAAAAAGGTAAAACCGTAATCTGTATCACACATGATTTGCATTGGATCAGCAACATGAAAGGCTACATGCTTGCTCTCAACAGTACACTCAACGCCTTAGAGCCACTCAGCGAAGAACGTGTAACCCATGTTATTGAAGCATTAAAAAGAAATACGCTTTAAAATTCAAATTTTTTGATGATGGCTTCTGCTAAGGCTAAATCTTCTGGCGTAGTGATTTTAATGTTTTCATAACTGCCGTCGATCAAATTAATTTTCACACCATTGGCTTCCGCTACAGCGGCATCATCGGTAAACAAAGGAGATTCTTCCACTGCAAAAGCAGGTGAAATTTTTGACAGTAAAAATGTCTGAGGTGTTTGCATGATACGATGCATAGAACGATCCACAGCACTATTTGTACCTTTTTCTATTTTACGAATCGATTCCTTTAAAGGAACTGAGGCCACTGCATTACCTAGCTTCTCAGCAGATGTGTAAGCATTCTCCAACATTTTTTTACTGATGAAAGGTCGAACGCCATCGTGAATAGCAACCAATGCTTCTGCTTTATTACCTATACTGTTTAAGCCATTTCTAACTGATTCAAACCTCGTTTTACCACCCGCTACAATTGTATGAGGAATATTAAATTGATTTTTTTTGCATAGCTGTTTCCAGCGTTCAATTTGTTCTTCTGGTAATACAACAATGATGTGAACCTTCTCCGAAAAGCCAAAAAAACGTTTCACAGTATGCATCAGTATGGGCGCATTGCCTAAAGATAAAAACTGTTTAGGGATATCAGTCCCCATGCGAGATCCAGATCCTCCAGCGACAATCAGTGCGTATTTTTCCATGTTATAAAATAAAGGCTCTGGACAAATATAATATCCAGAGCCTTTAAAGCCTTCTTTTTATTAAACTTTAATTATAAGATCAACATGCAATCTCCATAACTTAAAAACTTATAGTTTTCTTTGATCGCTAATTTGTATGCTTTCATCATCAAATCATAGCCTCCAAATGCACAGGCCATCATCAACAAGGTTGATTCTGGTGCATGGAAATTGGTGACCATCGCATCAGCAATTTTAAATTCGTAAGGAGGAAAAATAAATTTGTCGGTCCAACCTTCATTTGATTTCAAATGCCCATCAGCAGTGGTAGATGTTTCCAATGTTCTTAAACACGTAGTACCTACAGCACACACTTTTCTTTTTTTATCGATCGCTTTATTAACAATAACGGCTGTATCTTCTGTGATACGATAATGCTCGCTGTCCATTTTATGTTTTGTCAAATCTTCCACATCAACTTGACGAAAAGAACCTAATCCCACATGCAATGTAATGGGAGTCATCTCAACACCTTTCAATTCAAGGCGTTTCATCACTTGTTTAGTAAAATGCAATCCTGCTGTTGGAGCAGCCACTGCACCTTTGTGTTCAGCGAAAATGGTTTGATACCTTTCTCTATCTTCTGGTTCTACCGCACGTTTGATGTATTTCGGTAAAGGAGTTTCTCCTAATGTATCAACAACACGAGCGAAATCATCGGCATTGCCATCAAATAAGAAACGAATGGTACGACCACGAGACGTAGTATTATCTACAACTTCGGCTACCAATTGTCCATCCCCAAAATAGAGCTTGTTACCCACTCTGATTTTTCGCGCTGGATCTACCAAAACATCCCAAAGATGAACATCTGCATTCAATTCTCTCAAAAGGAATACTTCAATTTTGGCATTGGTTTTTTCCTTGTTACCGTATAAACGGGCAGGAAAAACTTTAGTATTATTCACCACCATTACATCTCCATCATCAAAATAATTGATGATGTCTTTGAATTGTTTGTGTTCGATGGTACCAGTTTTTCTATCTACAACCATCATTCTCGATTCATCTCTATTAGGAGATGGGTGCATTGCTAGCAATTCGAGTGGGAGACCAAATTTGAATTCTGAAAGCTTCATAAGGAGTACTTAATATTACGGTATTAAGATTTATTAATTTAAAGGATGCGAAGTTAAGAAGATTTTGCTTAGAAATACAGTTTATTTATAAACATAGAAGTCCTGCAAATGAATAGTTTGCTAAAAAATTACTCTATTAAATCGCGAAATAGGACTAAAACACTAAACCTAAATCTATATATTTGCACATGAATAAATCATTCTTCACTACTCCACTAGGCTTACTCAGAACCGTCGGTTTCTTAGAAGGCCTTTCTTACATCGTATTGTTAGGCATTGCTATGCCGCTCAAATATTACGCAAACAAACCTGAAGCCGTGAAACATGTAGGTATGGTTCATGGAGTACTTTTTGTGCTTTTTATTTTCCTTATTTCTTACAATGCTATAAAATACAAATGGAGCTTAACAAAAGTCTTTTGGAGCTTAATTTCGTCACTTATTCCTTTTGGCACATTTTATGCGGACATAAAATTATTCAGAAAACAGTAAATACTTACATTCTTACGATTGGATTTAAATAGTTTTTTTTAACGTTTTTAAGCTTAAACAACCCAAGCCTTAGCATTAAAGCAAGAATCTTTAAATGCCTAAAAAATAGACCAAACCTGTTGATTATATTGGTAAAGAGATTTTTATAAAATCAACCAGTATTTTTTTAACGTTTATAGGCTATGAGAAAAAAAATAATGCTTTGGGGAAGCATGGTGTTCATGCTATTTACAGGGATTAGACTTTGTCCTGCACAATGTGTAACCACCCCTGTTGAAAATTTAGTTCGAAATGGAAATTTCTCTTCGGGAAACACGCAGTTTACCAGTGGATACTCCTATTGCACAAGTTCTGGCTGTCTCTATCCAGAAGGCTATTATGCTGTGGGTAGAAATGCTAATTTTTTCCATGGAGCCTTCGTCGGTACTGACCACACGACAGGCACAGGAAATTTCTTAATCGTAAACGGTACGGGCATCACCAATACTACCGTATGGAGTGAAACCATAACAGTCAAACCAGGGACTAATTATAACTTCTCCTCTTGGGTAATGACCTTGGTTGCAAGCAGTCCTGCGCGGCTTCAATTTCAAATCAATGGCGTTACCATCGGAGCTATATTTAACGCCCCTGCTGCTGCGTCTCTTTGGCAAAACTTTTTTGTAAACTGGAATTCAGTTGCAGCAACTACCGCTGTCATTACTATTTTAAATCAAAATACCACCTTAGCAGGTAATGACTTTGGAATCGACGACATCTCTTTTATAGAAATTTGCGGTACCACTCAACCTAACCTAGGTCCAGACCGCCTACTTTGTGGCCTTGGCACAGTAACCGTTGACACCAATGTTCCCCATACAGTCACCACCAACATCAATTGGAGCGATGGACAATCTGGGTCAGGATTAGGAGCTCCTTATGCTAAAACATTTACAAGCGCTGGCACCTATTGGGTATGTGTACAAGATGGATCGTGCTACAAAACAGATACCATTGTTATCACCGCTAATTTCGGCATTGACATTGGTGCTGATTTCACCTTGTGCGCCTCTACCGCAGTGCGACTCGATGCTGGATATTCCAATTCTTTTACAACGTATCAATGGTTTCTCAACGGCACAGCGATCACTGATTCTACTTTAAGATCTTTTACAGTAAGAAGTCCTGGCACATACAAGGTAGAAGTTACCGACGCCAGTTGTGGACTTATGCGCTTTGACCAAGTTGTTGTAAATGCGGTATCCGCTATTCCTATCGATAGAAAATATTGTCCACCGGCTCAAGCTTTATTTGAAGTAACGCCAAACCCAACAGGTGGATTTAAGTGGTACGATGCACCTCTAAATGGCACTTTCATGGGCAGAGGAAATACCTTAAGCCTTACGACTACAGGGACAAAAACCATGTATGCAGAAGATACGACAGGCTTCCAATATGATGTGGGCCCCAATACGAAGTTCCCCAGCGGCTTTGATGATGCTCCAACTGCCCTTAATCACATTGTCTTCGATGCCCATTCTTCTTTTACACTCAATGAAGTAACTGTTTTCGCAAAGGTATACAGCATCAATGAGCCCTTTACGATAGGTATAACGGTGAGAGATGCTGGTGGTGTCATCGTTGGTCAAGTGGTTAAAAATGTAACAGGACCTCCTATTGTGCCCATTAATCACGATTGGCCATTTACCATCATTATGGGAACACCGATACCAGCAGGCTTAGGATACAAATTATCAGCGGAAGGTACCGTAGGTAATATTTTATTTTGGGCTAATGGAGCTGCCAATACAGTGGATTGGCCCAATTACAAAATCAACAATGTCATTGAATTTAAAGGATTAGACGTACCTGCTTATGGTTTTTGCTATGGCAGATGCTATGGCTTTGCTTACAACTGGAAAATTTCAAAAGGAAATTCCTGTGCTCGTGTTCCTGTTGTAGCCCAAGAACTATGTCCACTGCCCTTAACATGGTTAAGTTTTGATGTTACAAAAGAAAACCAAGGTGCTTTACTGACATGGACTACCGCTGCAGAAAAGAATACTGTTTTTTTTGTCGTAGAATATTCTTCCGATGGAAAAACATTCATCGCCATGGATAGTTTAAGTGCAACTGGTAATCCTTACAATACCTATTCCTTTATCGACCCAACCTTACTGAACGCTACGCGATATTATCGCATTGCTCAATACGATACAGACAATAGTGTAACGTACAGCAGTATTAAAGTGCTGACACATGAAAAACTACAGCCGCAACTTTATCCTACTGTACATCAAGGACAGTTTTATATTCGCTTACCCTTCAATAGTCCTTATTTAAAATTTATCGTCTTCGACAGTATGGGTAAAGAAGTATACAGCAACAATATATCAGCATATAAAGAAAATGAATCGCTTGAAGTCAACTTACCCTCTCTATCTTCTGGTGTGTACTTGGTAAAAATAATATGTGCTGATCAGATCTATACAGTGAAGACAATTAAAGAGTAAAACACGAATCTTGTATTACTCTTTAATCAACATAGACGAAGTAAATCTTCCTAAGGAACAAAAAATGATGGGTGATTGAGAATAATAAAACCCTCCTGTTAAAAATAAAATAACGGCAGCAGTTCCGATAGTAAAACAATCGGAACTGCTGCCGTTACAAAAGGAGGTAGATTTAGTCCGTCTTGTATATTTTAAAGCTATTTTATTTTTTCAGCTTTCGCTTTCGTTACTTTCTCCACTTTTTCTACTACTACTTCTTCTTCCTCGATTTCCAAAGTGTCTTCTTCAATGATCGGGTTAATTGATCCTGCTATTTTAGCACGAATTTTCTGTTCGATTTCTTCCATCATTTCAGGGTTATCTAACAATAATTCTTTTACAGAATCTCTACCTTGACCTAATTTATTGCCTTCATAAGAAAACCAAGAACCTGATTTTTGAATGACATTCAATTCTGAACCAATATCTATGATTTCACCTACTTTAGAAATTCCTTCTCCGTACATGATATCAAACTCGACCACTTTAAAAGGAGGGGCTAATTTATTTTTCACCACTTTAACGCGCGTACGATTACCCGTAATGTTATCCGCACTTTCCTTAATCTGCCCTATTCTTCTAATATCAAGTCGGACAGAAGCATAAAACTTCAAAGCATTACCACCGGTGGTTGTTTCAGGATTACCGAACATCACACCGATTTTCTCTCTCAATTGATTGATAAAAATGCAGCAACATCCTGTTTTATTAATAGCACCAGTAAGCTTACGTAAGGCTTGAGACATCAATCGAGCTTGTAATCCCATTTTACTATCTCCCATTTCACCTTCTATCTCTGCTTTGGGAACCAAAGCCGCAACTGAATCGATAACGATAATGTCTATCGCACCTGATCGAATCAAATGCTCCGCAATCTCTAATGCTTGCTCTCCATTGTCTGGTTGAGAGATCAATAAGTTTTCAGTATCAATTCCTAATTTTTCAGCATAAGCCCTATCAAAAGCGTGTTCCGCATCGATGAACGCTGCAATACCACCTTGGCGTTGAGCTTCTGCAATACAATGCAGCGATAAAGTCGTTTTACCAGAAGATTCAGGACCATATATTTCAATGACACGTCCCTTTGGTACTCCACCTATACCTAAGGCTAAATCAAGGCTTAATGATCCCGTTGATATAACAGGTACATCTACAACCACACGCTCATCGCTCAGCTTCATCACACTTCCTTTACCGTAGGTTTTATCCAGTTTATCCATGGTCAACTGAAGCGCCTTCATTTTTTCTAATTTTTCGTTTTTATTATTGTTGTTGCTCATAACGATGATTGAGTTTATATATCTAATTCTTTTTTTTGCTTTCGATGTTACAAACATACAAAAGCTAAATTATTTAGCAAACTGTTTTCTATTTTTTTTAGTATAATTTTATCGACAATACACTATTATCTGATTTTCAATGATTTAATTAAATAAAAATTCAATTACTATTTCATGAAGACTTAGTTTAAACTTTGGTATAGCTTTTGTAATCAGAGAAAACTAGCATTACTTTTACACCATGAGCAATTACAGAAAAATCATATTTTCCTTTTTAAGCTTAGCTACACTAGCGCTTGTTTCTTTTGGCTATCAAAATAATCCTCCCCTCGATACACATAAGGTGTACGGACCTGAAGAAATTTTAGAATACCGACTTCATTATGGTTTCATCACCGCTGGTGATGCACGTATTGAAATGCATCCCCAACTCTACAGAGTAAACGATAAGATCTGTTATAAAGCAACCATCTTAGGTCGTTCAACGGGTACATTTGCCATGGTCATGAAAATAAGAGATACTTGGGGTACATATATAGATACAGCAAACAAAGTACCTCAACGAGATTTTCGTGACCTTTCAGAAGGCAACTACCATTTAAAAGAGTTTGTTCAATTTGATCATAAAAATAAAAAAGCTTCCGTTGAACGGACTGGACAAGATGGAAAAGTAGTCGAACAATACGATCTTCCAACCCAAGTACAAGATTTGGTTGGAGGTGCGTATTACCTTAGAACCGTAAACTTCAATGCTTTGAAAATAGGACAAACTGTGAGCGTACCAGCTTTTTTTGAAGATCAAACCTATCAATTTACCGTGCGTTACATGGGTAAAGAGCGCATCAAATGTGAGTTTGGCAAAATTAATGTCATACGATTAGTACCTGTAATGCCCGACAATGAAGTATTTGATGGAGGCAACTCTATCAATGTGTGGATCTCCGACGATAAAAATAAGATCCCCATTCGCATGGAAGCTCAAATGTTTGTAGGCAAAGTTGCCGTCGACATTAAGCATTACCAAGGCCTGAAAAACCCGATCAAATTTGATTAATTTTTTTTATCTGCATTAAGAAATTGTTAAACTTCTTCTAATCCCTTATTTTGGAAACTTAATAAGGGATTTTCTTTATAAATTTAGACATATGTTAAGTACACGTTTCCCAATTGTGATTATTTTAGCTGTATTGTTAGGATACAGTAACGTGAATGGGCAAACTACTGATTTAATCAGTGGACAATTTTCCAACACAGGGACTTCTAAATATATCTACCTTACCCAATTATTTGGGAGTAAGACAGAAATCGTAGACTCAGTAAAACATACAAATGGAAGTTTTCATTTCCAAAAATCAGCCTCATTTAAAAGAGGCTTTTACCGCCTGAGTGCACAAGCCAAGGGCAACGTCGTAACACTTGTTCTGGGCGAACCAGACTTGACCATCAAAGGAGATCTCGGACCAAACGGAAACTTCTCCATTGAGCATTCGACAGAGAATAGCATCTACAAAGCTTACCAACAACTCAACGACAGTCAAAACAAACAAGCAACGGTTCTCCAAAAACAAGCCGAAGACTTAAAGAGCAAACAACTTTCTGAGCAAGATTTTAAAACTGAATTAAACAAAATTCAAATCAAATACGATTCCTTATCGCTTAGTCATAGCAACGGCAGTAAAGCCTTACTCGATCAAAACCCTGGCTTATTCATTACCAAAGTAATTTTCATGTTTAGTGGATTAGATTCTACAAAATCAACTACCTTTTTTAGCAGTGTAGATTTAAGCGATGCTGAAGTATGCAAAGGAGACATGTTGCCTTCAAAGATCAATGTTTACTTTCAACGATTTGTAACACCTGATCTCAATAACTGGAAACAAGGTGCCTCAACACTGCTTAGTTTATTTCCAACGGGTACAGACAATAAACAAATTTTATTCCTGACACTGATCGACATGTTCTCGCCTTACGATCAAGACTTCACAAGGGATTTGATAGTGAACTATGCGAAAGAATATCCAAAATCTAACTTTGCTAAAATCGCTTTGGCTAATGCACCCAAAGGATCTCTAAGAATTGGAGATGAAGCCATCGACATTGCGCTACCTAGTCCAGGAGGTAAAACTATTTCTTTAAAATCATTACGAGGTAAAGTCGTACTACTCGATTTCTGGGCGTCCTGGTGCGGTCCATGCCGACAAGAAAATCCCAATTTAGTGAACGCATACAACCATTACAAAGACAAAGGCTTTACTGTATTTAGTGTATCCTTAGATGAGAATGCCGACAAGTGGAAAGCAGCCATCGCTAAAGACGGCTTGGTGTGGGCTAACCACGTTTCTGATTTAAAAGGATGGAAATCGAAGGCTGCCGAATTATACAATGTAAAAGGCATTCCGATGACATTTTTACTGGATAAAAAAGGCGTAATCGTAGCCACTAACTTACGAGGAGAAGCCTTACAACAAAAACTACAAGAACTCTTAAAGGAATAAACTAAACAATGAAAACTATGAAACAGTCGAATAGAATACTAGTGGTTGACGATGAGGAAGACATCATAGAGTTACTCTCTTATAATCTTGAAAAAGAGGGGTTCGCTGTTAAAGTAGCACACAATGGAAAACAAGCGATTGAAGTAGCAAAAGATTTTGCACCTCAGTTGATTTTAATGGACATCATGATGCCTGAGTTAGATGGGGTTGAAGCATGTCGCCGGTTAAGACAAATCCCCAAACTAAAAGAAACCTATATTATTTTCTTGACCGCTCGTTCTGAAGAATTTTCTGAAATAGCAGCTTTTGAAGCAGGAGGAAATGATTACCTCAACAAACCCATTAAACCAAGGGCGCTGGTTAGCCGAGTAAATGCCTTTTTCAAAAGAGAAACACATGGGTTCGAAAAAGACATCATCACGATTGACGATTTAATCATCGATCGCAGTAGCTATACCGTCACTCAAAATTCTGAAAAAATAATCCTCCCTAAAAAAGAATTTGAACTCCTCTACTTTTTAGCCAACAGGCCTAATCATGTCTTCAGTAGAGAGGATTTATTGAACCATGTTTGGGGAACAGATGTATATGTTATTCCTCGCACCATCGATGTTCATATCAGAAAAATAAGAGAAAAGCTAGGAGATCGCTATATTACAACCATCAAAGGAATTGGTTATAAATTCTCAACACAAGAATAACGAATGTTAACTTCAGGGAGGCGCTTATCTTTATTACTGTCTTTTATAAGCAGTCTGTTTGTTTATGGTGCCCTCATTTACGGTGTAAAAACAGATTGGCTCACAGCCTTAAAGATTTCGAGTGCGATTTGTTTAGGCTTATACCTGTTTTCTCATTTCGTCTTGCACTTACTCATCTTCAAAGAGCTCGATAACATATCAACCTTATTGAGTAAAATTAAAAAGAAGGATTACGCACACATCAACGATAAAGACTACCGCTACAGTTCAAATCCCTTGGATGAGATCAAACAGGAGATTACAAATTTTGCACGACAAAAAAATACAGAGATTTCAGAACTTCAAAAACTTGAGATCTTTCGTCGAGAGTTTTTAGCTGATGTTTCTCACGAATTAAAAACACCGATCTTTTCTGCTCAAGGCTTTGTACATACCCTCATCGATGGAGCCATCAACGACGAAAATGTAAGGGATCGTTTTTTGCAAAAAGCGGCAAACTCTATTGAAGGATTAAATGTATTAGTGCAAGACTTGATCACCATTTCTCAATTAGAAATCGGAGAAATTAAAATGCATTTCACCAGTTTCGATTTGCATAAACTGACGCAAGATGTTTTTGATCAATTGGAAGAACGAGCTGATGCAAGGGGTACTAAATTGAAATTCAATAAATTTGCACCTAAATCGTGTTACATTTTTGCTGATAAACTTCGAATTGGACAAGTCATCACCAACCTCGTCGTAAATGCCATCAAATACGGCAAAGAAAAAGGGACAGTAGAAGTCAGTTTCTTGATTGAGGGCGAGGAAGTCCACATTTCAATAAAAGATAACGGTCCGGGCATTGAAGAGAAGCATTTATCACGTATTTTTGAGCGATTCTACAGAATAGAGAAAAGCAGATCAAAAGATCAAGGAGGAACAGGACTAGGATTAGCCATTGTAAAACATATACTAGAAGCTCATGAATCAAGAATTCAAGTATTCAGTATAGTAAATGAAGGTACCGAATTCTCCTTTACATTAAGAAAAGGAAAAGTAATCAATGAAAAAGGCTGATTTTAAAGAATGGATTATTCAAGAGGACGAAGATTATATATTCATCAACAAACCCCCATTTTTTGCATCACTAGAAGACAGAGCTCAACCAGGCCTTAACTTAAATGTACTCGCTAAACAATATTGGCCCGATGCTCAACTGTGTCATCGCTTAGATAAAGAGACGTCTGGCGTATTAGCCATTGCCAAGCATCCAGAAGCCTACCGTCACCTCTCTATGCAATTTGAACACCGTCAGGTCGGAAAAAGATACCATGCCGTAGTGGGTGGTTTACAAGACTTGGACGGCATGGTAGTAAATTTACCCATTTCACCTTCTTCTAATGGTTCAGTCGTACATATTGACAAAGCCGAAGGCAAACAGGCAGAAACCATCTTTTTTACCTTAAAAGCTTATAGAAACCATACTTTGGTCGAATGTATGCCGGTGACGGGTCGCATGCACCAGATTAGAATTCACTTAAGTTGTCTAAACGCGCCCATTGTCGGTGATCCTCAATACGGCGGAAAAGAAATTTACCTCTCTGAGCTTAAACGAAAATTCAATTTAAAGAAGGATACAGAAGAGCTGCCCCTGATCAAAAGAGTAGCTCTTCATTCTTACAGCTTGACTTACAATAACTTAAAAAATGAATCGGTACAAGTTGTGGCCGAATACCCTAAAGATTTCAAAGTGTTGATAAAAAAGCTGGAGGAACTCTCCTGATTTTTAATTATTTCAAACTGGATTTTGGATTTATAAAAAATAGAATTAGCTTTGTGTCCCTTTTTAACAGGATATGCATTCAAAAACGGGAAAATAGAAGATGGATAGTTTAAGTTTTAAAACCGTATTTGCCAACAAAGAAACCGCTCAGAAGAGCTGGGTTGTTATTGATGCTGAAGGTAAAACGCTAGGTCGTTTTGCAAGTGAAGCAGCAAAAATTTTAAGAGGCAAGAACAAACCTAACTTCACTCCGAACACGGATTGTGGAGATTATGTAGTAATCATAAATGCTGAGAAGATTGTTCTTACTGGCAATAAATGGACTGATAAAGTCTACGTTCGCCATACAGGTTATCCTGGTGGACAACGTTTCACTACACCAACTGAAATGTTAGCAAAATTCCCAGCTCGTATTCTTGAGAAAGCGATCAAAGGTATGTTGCCAAAAAACAGAATGGGTAGAGAATTGTTCAGAAATGTACATGTGTACGCTGGTGCAGAGCATCCTCACCAAGCACAGTCTCCAAAAGCCGTTACAGTATAATATGGAAAAAATAAATAAAATAGGCAGAAGAAAAACGTCTGTAGCTAGAATTTACATGGCTGCTGGTAACGGTACCCTTCTTGTAAACGACAGAGCTCTTAACGAGTACTTTCCTACAGAACCATTACAGATCTCTGTAAGACAACCGCTAGTTATTACTAATGAATTAGCGAACTTCAATGTAAATGTAAATGTATCAGGTGGCGGTATCACTGGTCAAGCTGAAGCTATTCGTATGGCTATTGCTAGAGCATTGTGTGAAGTTAACCCTGAGCACAGACCTGCATTGAAAAAAGAAGGATTCTTAACTCGTGACCCTCGTATGGTTGAGCGTAAGAAATTCGGTAAAAGAAAAGCGAGAAAACGCTTCCAATTCAGTAAACGATAGTCCGTTTAGTTTCATTCGGAAAATTATATTATGTCTAATAAGAAAGAACAGTACCAAGAACTATTAAACGCGGGAGTACATTTCGGTCACTTGACTCAGAAATGGAATCCTAAAATGGCACCGTATATCTTCATGGAGAAAAACGGTATCCATTTAATCGACCTGAATAAAACCCAAGCATGCCTTGATGAAGCTTGTGGTGCGATCAAAAACATTGTTCGTTCAGGCCGTAAGGTGTTATTCGTAGCTACTAAAAAGCAAGCGAAAGAAGTTGTCACTAAAGAAGCAGACAGATTGAAAATGCCCTATGCTACTGAGCGTTGGTTAGGCGGTATGCTTACCAATTTCGTTACAGTGCGTAAGTCATTGAAAAAAATGTCTTCTATCGAGAAGATGATGAAAGAAGAGTCTTATCAAAGCTTGGCAAAACGCGAAAAACTTATGGTTGCTCGTGACAAAGCTAAACTTGAAAAAGTACTTGGTGGGATTGCAGACTTAACTCGTCTTCCTGCAGCTTTATTCATTGTTGACGCTAAAAAAGAACACATTGCTATTAAAGAAGCAAAAAAACTAAATATTCCAGTTTTTGCTATCGTTGATACAAACTCAGATCCATCTACAGTAGACTTCCCTATTCCTGCTAATGATGACGCATACAAATCTATCTCTATCATTACTGGTATTATCGGTAAAGCAATTGAAGAAGGTTTGTCTGAACGTAAAAGAGAAAAAGACGATCAAAAATTGAAAGAAGATGAAGATGCTAAGCGCGAAGTAGATACAAAAGCTGAAGCGAAGTAATCCAATCTCTTGTAGTATTCAAATTGAACATTGGTTTTATCGATCAATGTTCAATTTTTTTATACCAAATACAACACATCTATAAATTCTAAAAAATATGAGCACAATTGCAATTACTGCTACCGATGTCAATAAGCTAAGAACCATGACAGGTGCAGGTATGATGGACTGTAAAAAAGCACTTACAGAAGCTGAAGGTGATTTTGAAGCAGCTATAGACATCCTTCGTAAAAAAGGTCAAAAAGTTTCTGCAGCACGTGCAGATAACCAAACGGCTGAAGGCATTGTATTTATTGAATTAAACAAAGAAAACACACAAGGTATTTTGGTTGCTTTCGCTTGTGAAACAGAACCTGTTTCTAAAGTGGAGAACTTCCGTACCCTTGGTCAATCGATCATGGATCAGGCTGTAGCGAAAAAACCTGCTACCACTGAAGCGCTTTTAGCTCTTCCATTGGCAGACGGTCGCAGTATCAACGATCATATCGTAGATTTGACTGGTAAAATTGGTGAGAAAATCATCATACAAAACTATGAAGTAATTTCTGCTGATCAAGTGGTATCATATGTACACTCAAACAACAAATTAGGTGTATTGGTAGGCTTCAAAGGAAACGGCGGTAAAGACATCTCTGAAGTAGGTAAAGACGTTGCTATGCAAATCGCAGCGATGAAACCTGTTGCTGTTGACAAAGCTGACGTTGATCCTAGAACTGTAGAAAGAGAAATCGAAATTGGTAAAGAACAAGCGAGAGCTGAAGGTAAAGCTGAAGCGATGCTTGAAAAAATTGCTTTAGGAAAACTTAACAAATTCTACAAAGACAGTACTTTGTTAAATCAAGAATTTGTAAAAGACAATTCTAAAACGATTGCTCAATTGTTAGACGGTGTCGTAAAAGGATTGACTGTTACAGAATTCAAAAGAATTGCAATCGGTCAATAATACGATCAATTTATACCCATCAAAAAAGGTCCCGTTAAACAACGGGACCTTTTTTGTTTGAAGATTTTTAGATTGAAAGATATTTGATTTCTAGACCATTCTGAATACCCCCTAAAATAAGAAAACCCGGAAGTTCGATGGGGAATCGAGACATTCCGGGGTCTTTCAACCAGCTATGGAAATCTTAAATGCTTTTTATAATTTCTTATACGATGCAATTTACAAATTGTTGCAAATTATATCATGTTTAGACTGCTTTTTTTTATATTTTTTTTCATTTTTTTATCGGCCTCGCTGAGGTTTCTTTTTCACATGGGTTCTTTCCTTTTTTTCATGGAAAGCACCTTTAAAATTAGGGTCCTCTTTACGCTTTTGCTCATCCAATTCACGCAATATATCCTGACGTTCTTCAAATGGAGTCCTCGTTACTTCAACATCAATTGGCCAAAAAGCCTTCGGAATGCGTTGAGAAATCGTTTTCTCGATTTTACGCACATGGTATTCCTCTGCTGGGTTCATAAAGGTTATAGCGATACCGCTGTTCCCTGCCCTACCCGTTCTTCCTATTCGGTGAACATAATCTTCATACACCAAAGGCACATCAAAATTAATGACATGACTGACCATACTCACATCAATGCCTCGAGCAACGACATCCGTAGAAACGAGGACTTTAATCTCTCCCTTTTTAAAATCATCCATCGAATTGATCCGTGCATTTTGCCCTTTATTAGCATGCATTACACGGATCGAGCCGTTCACATGAGGGACAAGTACCTCATAAACTCGATTCGCAGCAGTTCTTGTTCTGACAAAAACAATAACCCTTTCTGCAGCGGGGTCTTTTAAGATGTACAGTAATAAATTAAGCTTGTTCTGAAAATTTGCAGCTTCATACAAGGACTGTGCAATAGTAGATGCAGGCGTTGCTTGAGGCGTTACTGCAATGCGCATCGGATATAATAAGAAGTCTTGAGACAGGCGTTCTACTTTTTCTGGTAAAGTCGCAGAGAAAAGTAAATTTTGCCTTTTTCGAGGTAATATTTCTAATAACTGACGAATCTGAAGCATGAAGCCCATGTCCATCATTTTATCTGCTTCATCCAATACCCAGTGTTTGATGTATTTTACAGGAATGAGTTGCTTTAAGTATAATTCTAAAAAACGGCCTGGCGTTGCGATGATGATGTCTGCACCTTGGGCCAATTTTTCAATTTGAGTCTTGGGTCCTATGCCACCGTACAGGGCTACGATTTTTAAATCGGTATATTGTGCCAATGCGCGCGCATGTTCTTCAATTTGCAAAACCAATTCCCTCGTCGGCCCCATGATTAAAGCCCTTGGTTCCTTACCCTGTGAATACTTAATGTTCATGATGATAGGAATCAAGTAAGCGGCAGTCTTACCCGTCCCTGTTTGCGCAATACCAAACAAATCGTGACCTGCAAAGATTTGCGGAATCACTTTCTGCTGCACTTCTGTAGGTTCTTCATAACCTAAATCAGAAATTGCTTGTAAAAGCTGCTTATTTATTTTGAATTGTTCGAATCCCAACGGAAATTGACGCTTAATTGAATTGTAAAAGTACGAAATATGTCAACCATACTCATTAGACAAGCTGAAATAATAAATGAAGGACAACGATTTATTGCTGACGTATTCATAAAAAATGGCCTTATCGATAAAATAGGTAATTTAAGTACCTATATCGCCGATAAGACCATCGATGCAAAAGGCTTATTGCTACTCCCTGGCGTTATCGATGATCAAGTTCACTTTAGAGAACCAGGACTAACTCACAAAGGCACCATTTATTCAGAAGCTAGGGCTGGCGTAGCAGGAGGAGTCACTTCTTTTATGGAAATGCCCAATACCTCGCCCAGCGCCACAACCCTATCTTTACTAGAAGACAAATATGCCATTGCTCAGAAAAATGCCTTAGCTAATTATTCGTTTTTCTTAGGCACCTCTAATGACAACATTGAAGAAATAAAAAAAGCAGATCCTAAACGCATTTGCGGAATCAAGATTTTCATGGGTTCTTCTACTGGTAACCTTGTCGTAGACAATCCAAATTCATTAGAACAAATTTTTGCACAAGCACCAATGATCATTTCTACACATTGCGAAACAGATGCAATTGTAAAAGCAAATCAAGCCAAAATCTTGGCTGAATATGGTGAAGAAATTGACGCCAAATTTCATCCCTTGATACGCGACACAGAAGCTTGCTACACCTCTTCTGTACTTGCCATTTCATTAGCTAAGAAACACGATGCACGTTTACATATTTTACATATCTCTACTGCAAAAGAAACTGCACTATTCGATAATAGTATTCCATTAGAAAAAAAGAAAATAACAGCTGAAGCCTGCATTCATCACCTCTGGTTTAGTGATGAAGACTACGCTGCGAAAGGAAATTTTATCAAATGGAATCCGGCCATTAAAAGTAAAACCGACCGCGATGCGATCTTCAAAGCTCTGCTTGATGATCGCATTGATGTCATTGCTACAGACCATGCACCACATACCATAGAAGAAAAAAACAAACGATACCTCGATGCATCTTCAGGTGGCCCTTTGATTCAACACAGTTTATTAGCCATGTTAGATTTTCATGCTCAAGGTAAAATTAGTTTGGAGAAAATCGTTGAAAAAATGAGTCATAACCCTGCCATCTTATTTCAAATTGACAAAAGAGGTTATATTAGAGAGGGATACCATGCCGATTTAGTACTTGTTGATCTTCACGATACAGAAACCGTTAATAAATCTACTATATTATATGCTTGTGGCTGGTCACCCTTTGAGGGACATACCTTCCAATCAAAAATCAAGCATACCTTGGTATCGGGACATTTAGTGTACTCCAACGGGCAATTTGACGAAAGCAAAAAAGGTCAGCGTTTACAATTTGATCGATAAATCAATGCGTATATTTGCATTATAGCATGTTCTATGCTAATTTGCATGCGGAATAAAAATCCTCAACAACACGGTGGTTGTAGCTCAGTTGGTTAGAGCATCGGTTTGTGGTACCGAGGGTCGTGGGTTCGAGCCCCATCATCCACCCAAAAAAAAGAGTCCCGATAATATATCGGGACTCTTTTTTTATGCCAAATTTCTATTGCTGTTTTATTTTTTCTCAACCCTGAGCGTATAAGAATCTTTATCAGTTAGGTATTGAACGAAGTAAGAACCGTTTGATAATGATTCACCTAGAGTAAGACTTAACTCTCCTTCAGTCGTAACTTTTTGCTCTAACAAACGACCCAACACATCGTAAACAGATACTGTCGCAGATTCAGGATATACTTTCGTTAAGGTAAATGAACTTGAAAAAGGATTGGGCATAATCACAATTGGAGCAGACCCTGTCTTATCTAAGCGAACAGAAATAATTTTACTTGATTTTATTGTTCCATCAAAATCATGTTGTAATAACCTATAGTACAGTATTGCTCCTGAAACACCCATATCTGTGTGTTTGTAATCCAATACACTAGAACTATTACCTGCACCGTCTATATTGCCAATGGTGGTAAAATTAATGCCATCTACAGACCTTTGTAATTCGAAGTAATCGTTATTGACTTCTGTAGCCGTTTGCCACGTTAAATCAACATTACCGTGGTTATATAAGCCTGCAAAGTTTAACAGTTCTACTGGAGCAGGACAAGTAATAGTCACTGAAATATTATCCGTCCAAGTGTGTGTACATGTTTGGTCAGTAAAAGTTAACGTTACCGTATAAGGACCTCCAGTTGTAGGAAATGTATGAGAAGGTGTAAGATTACCTGTAGTATTGGCAGAGGCATCACCCCAGTTCCAAGTCACCGAAGCTAAATTGACAGGGATGTTGGCATTGAAGTAGTTTCTAAATACAAAGCTAAAGTTAAAGATATTGCACGTTGCTGTAGCTGTTGAAGTAACAACAGGTAGTCGAGGAGATAACCAAGCAATGTTTGAAAGGCCGTTGTAGACATCTGATCCTGCAGCGGTAGAAAATGTACTATAACTCGGAGCTGTATTCGCATTGGAAATACTTCCCATCGTTGTTGAACCTGTTCCTGTACCTGAAGTATATATTTTACCGTCCGGACCTAACTGCATACTCCAAGAAGCACTACCAGCCACTGACCCCGTTGTACCGCTTGCAATATCTACCCAATTCACTGTGTTTCCTAAACCTGAATAATATACCCTACTTCCATCTGGAGAAAACTCAAGTCCTACGCCTGCACCTGCACCTGTTACACGACGCAATTCACCTGTCACTGCACCTGTAGTACGGCTGAAATTATGAACCGTTAACGTATTACCACCGATGAAGGCAATTTTATCTTGACAAGGACTGACTTTTAAATAAGACTGAGAAGCATCTGAATCAGAAAAGAAAGCAGCTCCTGCAGTATAATCCGTAGGACCAGTAATTGCACCTGTTCGCAGATAATGCCAAACCCTAAAAATATTATTCACGGTCTTGGTATGCGAAATTACCCAATAACCACCATCTCCATCCGTACACGCCGTAATCGCTTCATTGGGAAATGCCGCAGTTTCAATAGCAACTGGACCAGCATTATATACCACCGCGATACCTGTTCCAGTAAATCGATACCTATTCAAACCTCTGCTTCCACACAGTCCACCGGTCAAATCATTTGATAGAACCATATAAAATGCATCATTGGAAGTGTTTCCCGCAGGGTAATAATTATTGCGTACCGGATCTGGAAAGGATACTCCTCCACCCGTTGCAGAACCAGAACATCTATTATCTCCACCTGCATTGTTGGTAAAATCTCTTATAAAATCATTGAAAGAAGCATTCGCTGGATTACTATTAAAAGCACGCATCGTATTTGAATAAACAGCAGTAGCTCCATTATCAAAACAAATGCTTGTCGACGCTTCTATACCTTCAACCGTTGTCGGTACCATTCCTGTTACAGGAGCACCAGAAACAGGGAAATTCCCATTAGGAAAAGTTAACCTAGCCCCCCTACCAAAATACCAAGCGGGAGAAAGTGCATATGGAGATTGCGCATAGGATACCGAATATCCACATAGCAATAGCCACACCAATAGCATGTACATTTTTTTCATAAAAGTTTATTTTTAGCTGGTATATAAAAAATCTAATATTGTATACGAGTTGTCCTATAATAGTAAACGTATGCTATGCAATTTAATATTTTAATGAGTTTTGACAGCGTTATACAACATAAACTTTAAATAAAAAGAGCATAAACTTTAAAAAAATAAGGACCGAGATTAAAAAGTGACAAAAAAACAAAGCTCCTTGCCTAAAAAAGACAGGGAGCTTTACAAAATATTCTTTTCGAAATTTATTTTTTCTCTACGTGCAAGGTATAAGAATTAGTAGCAGTAGCATATTGAACAATATATGATCCATTGGATAAAGTTTCACCTAAGGTAATGCTTAACTCGCCTCCATTCGTAACTTTTTGTTCTAATAAACGACCCAACACATCGTAAACTGAAACTGTCGCTACTTCAGCATATACTTTTGTTAAGGTAAAAGAACTTGAAAATGGATTTGGCATAATCACAATTGGAGCAGAACCTGTTTTGTCTAAGCGAACAGAAATAATTTTACTTGCTTTGATCGTTCCATCAAAATCGTGTTGCAATAACCTGTAGTAAAGTATTGTTCCGGAAACACCCACATCAGTATGTTCATAATCTAATATACTTGAGCTGTTGCCTGCTCCTTCTATGTTTGCAATGGTGGTAAAATTAACCCCATCCGCAGACCTTTGTAATTCGAAGTAATCGTTATTGACTTCTGTAGCCGTTTGCCATGTCAAATCAACATTACCATGATTATACAAACCATTAAAATTTAACAGCTCAACTGGAGCAGGGCATGTAATGGTCTGTGAAAATGTAGTACTCCATGAATGAGTACACGATTGATCTGTAAACGATAACGTAACCGTATAAGGACCACCTGTGGTAGGGAAAGTATGTTGCGGTGTTAAGTTACCGGTTGTATTAGCCGAAGCATCTCCCCAAGACCAAGTTACTGAAGCTAAATTGACAGGAATATTAGCGTTGAAATAGTTTCTAAATACAAAACTAAAATCTTTAATGTTACATGTAGCTGTAGCTGCAGATGAAATAACTGGCACTTGTGGTGTTAACCAAGCAATGTTACTAAGCCCACGGAAAAGTGAAGCTCCACCTGGCAGAGCAAGGGTACTATATGAAGGTGTACCGTTCGGAGTACTGATCACACCAACATTGGAACCTGCAGGAGAAGCATATATTCTTCCGTCAGGACCCAATTGCATACTCCAAGATGTTCCGCTGGAAACCACATTGATAGTACCCGAAGCAATATCTACATAACTGATCGGACTATCTTGTCCTGAATAATATACTCTATTGCCGTCGGGAGAAAATTCTAATCCCACACCAAAGCTCGCAGGGGTGATTCTCCTCAATTCCGCTCCAATGACACCCGTTGTTCTATTGAAAGGATGCACGACAAGTGTACCCCCTGAGTGATATGCGATTTTATCTTGGCAAGGACTAATCTTAAGGTAAGATTGTGAACCCGAAACATCTGACACGGCAGCACCTACCGTTTGATCAGTAGGACCTACAATTCCAGTTGGTGTAAAGTGCCAAGACCTGAAAGTATTGGTACTTCCCTTGTCGTGTACGATCACCCAATAGCCTCCAGCACCATCTGTACCGGCTGTAATGGCTTCACCAGCAAAGGCATTTGGCGCTATTACTGTAGGACCAGCGTTATAGGCCACGGTTGTCCCTGTCCCTGTAAATCGATAACGATTCACCCCAGCACCTGCACAACCTCCCGAGGTTACGTCATTGGCTTGAATCACATACCAAGCGTTTGTAGGACTTTGCGGATCAGGGAATGACACTGCTCCACCAGTAGAAGATCCAGCACAGGTTCCGTCAGTTTGAAAGTTTCTGATAAAGGAGAACCAACCTGCGGCAGAAGCACCATTATAAGCTTGCATGGTATTGGTATAAACAGCCACAGAACCATCTGTTTGGCAAATGCTGGTAGAGTTTTCTGGAGAAGTAGAGGTATTGGTAAGCCTGCTCCCTGTAACTCCAATAGTAGAGCTGGGATAGTTGCCAGTCGCAAAGGTCAAGCGACCACCGTTTCCCATTGCCCAATCCGGCGATAACGAATAAGGAGATACTTGTGCGAGCACCGAACTCACGCTAACAAGCGCGCTAACACTGATTGTGAAGATGATATGTAAATACTTGTTCATAATCGTAATTTTTATTACATGTCAAATATAAACTATATACCGTTTAAATAACAAAGGTAAATCCTGTTTTAATTTATGATATCAACATTACAAATAAGCTCCTTGCAAATAATTAAACCTCTTTTTTCACAATTATATTACTTTACAATATATTAGACGTTAAAATGAAACAGAAAGTTGTAAACAATACACTTATTTTACAAAAAGACCATTAATTTAAAGGCACAATAAAAAATAAACTATTTATTCAATGTTTTGAATTTTAAGCAAAAAATACAGACATATATTACATTTACATAAAAAAATGAAAGCATAGGAATATAATATGATCCCATGCTTATACTAAACGAAATGATGATGACTAAGGTTATCGTAAGGACTGATGAATGGCTAGTACCTGAGGAATAAGTAGCACCAGTCCAGAATTATCAAGGATTCCATCAGATTTTTTAATTTGTTCTTCTTCAGTCATCTGACGAGCAATAATGGCCTTAACTTGATCTACACTGCGCTGTGCATCTCTAGCCATCACCCGTTGCATCCTCATGTCTTTTGGAGCTGTAACCGTAAAAATCTTATCCAAGTTTCGTTCATGGCCTGCTTCTAAAAGCAAAGCTGCTTCTTTCACTAAATAGGGATATTGTCCTCCCTGTGTATTGACCCAAAAGTCAAAATCAAAGGCAACCGCTGGATGGATTAAAGCATTAAGTTTCTTTAAGCGATCGGGAGCTTGAAACACAATAGAAGAGATATAAGACCTGTTGTAATGGCCGTTCAAAAAGCTCTCCTCTCCAAAATGATGTATGATATTTTGTTTTAGCCCCTCATTTTCTTCCACTAAGGCTTTTGCTCGCTCATCGGCATAGTAAACAGGAACTCCAAGCACTTCAAAAATATGACATACTGTACTTTTTCCACTTCCTATCCCTCCCGTTATACCGATGAGAATGGGCTTAGTGGACATGGTTCAATTTAAAAAGAGACGGAGATACAGTATATTCTCGAATATAATCTGGAAAATCGACCAATACAGGAACAACTGTTCCTGTCACCGTGTCTCTCATATTATAATCGAGGATCATTTTATACTTGGCTTTGCTCTCCACAGCTTGGTTGTCTTTTGCTACAAAATACTCCATTTTAAAGGTAGGAGGATTTGACGCATCCATCAAGGAATCAGGAAAACCTACCAACACGGCCTGAATTATGCGCTCCTTCTTTACAAAAGGTGCAATGTCAAACATCAGGTGAGCTTTATTATAATCTATTTTTATCCCCGAAGAAAATAATTCCCTTAAGTCCAATAAGGTATCTAAACTTGAATTAATATTCTCCCCCATCAATAAGTTTAAGGTATCAGGAAGAGACAAAACTGCGCTTGAGACACCTGTAACCGTTATGTAATAAGGCTCCAAATAGACTTTCCCACTGATGAGGAAAGGAGATTTAATCTTGAGCGAAGCTTGATTTAAGGAAAGATAAACTTTCTTTTGAAGGATGGTTTTGCTCACTACATGAACAGAGTCTGTTACCAAGTAACGAAAAGTCAAACGACCTAAATCAGGGGTGATGTAGGATAATAATTTCGTAGAAGGAAACACATCCCTCCCTCCGACAAATGAAATAGGGAGTTCAAGCGGATTTAATTTATAAGCCAAATTACGCTTGAGCAATTCCCAACCCGATCCGTTGGCACAAAAAACAATGTCGGCCTTGATCAAATGCTGATCAGAAGAATTACTATCCGGTACAAAACGTACCGGATAGTTAATATTAGTTTTGTATTGCCCTCCCATAGCATTGAGCAACCAGAAACAGGCTGCTGTCACTAAGCAAAGCAAATAGGCTTTATAATCGTATTTAAAAACCCCTTTCAAAATCAATTAAAATTGTTTTGTTGAAAGTGAGCCAATACCCACTTTTTCAATTTTGATACGGTTTCCTTTGGTATCTACTTCTAACCAAACAGTATCGTCTTCTTCAATAGAATAAATTTTACCGTGAATACCGCCAAGCGTCTGAACAAAATCACCTTTTTTCATCGACTCTCTAAATACCTTTTGCTCTTTTGCCTTTTTTTGTTGTGGACGTATCATGAAGAAATACATGACTACGAACATCAAACCCATAAATACATAGGTTGTAATTCCTCCGCCTGATCCAGCTGCTTGTAAAAACACTAGTGCTAATTCGTTTGTCATAATCGTATACTGTATATAGTTTATTAAATGGTTACTGAATTATTTTTGATCTTTATAAGGACCTTGTATGTCTAGTTTTTTAGGGTTTACTTTCCCTTTAATCGTAAGCAAAGTCACTTCAGATGCTGTATTGGCAATGACTGTGATTGTTTTTTTAAATTCTCCCGGACGACCTTCACTGTTGAATTGAACTTTAATTAAACCTTCTCCTCCTGGCATGATTGGATCTTTTGTCCATTCAGGAAGTGTACAACCACACGATGCTCTGACATCTTCCAATACCAAAGGATTTTCTCCTGTATTCTTGTATTTAAAAGTATAAGACACTTTTTCACCTTCGTTGATCGTCCCAAAATCATGCAATGAATCCGTAAAAGCAATCTGAGTTAAAGGCTTAGTCGCAATATTGTCGGCACTTACCGCTGTAGTCGATGCATTTTCTTCCGATACACTATCCGAGGAACATGATGCCGCTGTAAAACAAGCCGCGGCCAGCATCATATAAAGAATTTGTTTTTTCATAGCTTAACAATGTTGTTTTTTTCGCCCGATAAAAATACACTTATTTTTTGTACCCCCAAACAGGTTAAACCGTTTACTAACCCACGAATAACCCTTATTTATTATCGATCAAGCCTCTACCACTTTTTCTGATCTTTCCTTCAGTAACCAATTCTTCCGACATTTTATCGAGTAAACCGTTGACAAACTGCTTGCTTTTAGGAGTACTGTAGATCTTAGAAAGCTCAATGAACTCATTGATACTTACTTTAATAGGAATACTTGGGCAGTAGATCATTTCAGCTAAAGCCATTTTCAAAATCACCTTGTCTAATATCGCCAAACGTTCCATATCCCAGTTTTGAACCTTATCACGGATCAATTTTTCAAAGGCTTCGTCATCGCGGCACGTATTGTCATATATGTCTTTAAAATATTGTTTGTCGTCTTCCCAATTTAACGATATTTCTAAAATCATTTCTTCTGGATCAGCCATTAAGCCTACCGATTTCAAGGTTTTGACCACCATCCCTTTTACAATCGATTTGTTTTCAATCCAGTTTAAATCGTCGCTTTCTAACACATCTTCGATGTGCTTGGTTTTCAATACTGACTTTTTGAAGATCTCTAGTAAAATGGCTCTGTCCTCTTCCAAATCAGCCTCTGCTTTTTCTTTGTAGGCCGTATATTCTGGTAAAAGTTGTAAGTATTCTTTGTAATAGCTCTTTACCGCATCTTTAGCAAAACGCGCGTTATGCCTACCACACAGCTCTTGTAGCTTTTTACTTTCAGCCAAAGCCAATAAAATTTTATTGTTTTTTAGTTTATAGAAAACTTCTGGAATGTTTTTTACGATGTGCTTGTTTTGCTGATCAAACTGGTCGTTGGCCGTCATTTCAGTCAAACTCACCAACAAGTCTAAAATGAGTAAATATTCTCGGTAGACTTCATCGACATCGCGTAACATGACACGTTGAAAATGCTTGCGGTCGTTTTCGTTAAAGTTTTTGTATTGGTTTAATGCCTTTCCAATCGCTTCAACAATGCGCGGATTGGGGTTTTCAGTGGCTGATTTACCGTCTTCAATGACTGCGCGGTACTCTTTGTCTGCTTCTGCTGCTTGAGCTTTTAAACCTTCTTTATCTTGAGGTTCCATGGTATTCATATCGGGAGCAAAAAAATCTTCCAATAATCCAGTACCCATTTCAAAATTAGATTGTTTTGCAATATCTAAAGAATACAAAGCTTGCATTGCCTTGATACGAAGTAGCCTACGGTTCAGCATAAGAATTAAAGAACGTTTAAGTAATAGCCTGTTAGCTTATTTACCTTGTTTTGAATACAAAAGTAATTTATTTGGAGCTTGATTACAATCTTTATCTATCGATATTTGTTACAATTGCATAAAACACATTCATGGGATCTCTTCAATACCTCAATAAATACTTGTACAAATACAGAGGGCGTTTATTTATGGGAATTCTATTCACGATTCTCTATAACGTATTTGGCATCATACAAGGCCCAATGATCAGAAAATCGATCGATAGCTTACCTGAAGTCTTATCGGGTCATGGTTCCATCGACGATGCCAATACCAAGATTATTGGTTACGGATTAACCATTTTAGGAACCACCCTCATCAGTGGTTTGTTTTTGTATTTTCAACGCAAAACCATCATCAGCGTTTCTCGGTTTATCGAATACGATCTAAAAAACGAAATCTACAAACACTACCAAGATTTACCCATCAGTTTTTACCGTAAAAACAATACAGGAGACTTGATGAATCGTATTTCCGAAGATGTAAACCAAGTCCGCAATTACCTTGGCCCTGCAATCATGTACAGCCTCAACATGGTGGTCTTATTTGTCATTACCATTTGGATCATGGTCGATGTAAATCCTACCCTGGCTTTGTATACCATTATCCCCCTGCCTTTGTTGGTGATTACCGTATATAGTGTCCACAATAAAATCAGTAAGCGTTCGGAAGAAATACAACGTACTTTATCCAACTTGTCATCTTTTGTACAAGAAGCTTTTTCTGGAATTCGTGTATTGAAATCCTATGCACGTGAACATAAATCCAACGAACAATTTCATGATTTGAGTGATCATTATAAAAAGAAAGCACTCAAACTTACGGTCATTAACTCCATGTTTTTTCCGATCATTTTATTCCTCATTGGAACAAGTACAATATTCATTGTGTGGATTGGAGGGAAAGAAGTCATTGATGGCAACATTACCCCTGGTAACATTGCTGAATTTATATTTTACCTCAATAAACTCAGTTGGCCAGTGGCTTCCTTGGGCTGGATCACAAGTATGGTACGTCGTGCCGAAGTATCTCAAACCCGCATCAATGAGTTCTTGAGTATTCATCCCGAACTTACTTCTGATGCCCAATTAAAACCTCCCGTACAAGGGGATATTCGTTTTGAAAACGTGACGCTGCGTTACCCTAATGCAACAACAGATGCGTTAAAAAATATCAGTTTCGAAATCAAAGCGGGCGAAACACTTGCCATTGTTGGCAATACGGGATCAGGAAAAAGCTCGATTGCTTATTTAGTATGTCGCTTGTACGATCCTAATTCAGGTTGTATTTACATCGACAATACACCTTTACGATCAATTGACTTAAACTATTACAGAAGCAATACAGGCTTTGTTCCTCAAGATGTATTCCTTTTTTCGGACACCATTAAAGCCAACATTCAATTTGGTAAAGACTATGCCACCGAAGAAGAAGTACATGCCGCTGCTACTCAAGCTGGGCTTGCTAAAAACATCGCTTCCTTTCCTGATCAATACCAAACCATGTTAGGAGAAAGGGGCATTACCTTATCGGGTGGTCAAAAACAAAGGGTCTCCATTGCTCGGGCACTCATTAGAAATCCTCAGCTGTTGATTTTAGACGATTGCCTTTCTGCAGTCGATACGCAAACGGAAGATGAAATCTTAGAACACCTCAAATCGGTCATGGCCAATAAGACGAGCCTGATCATTTCACATCGTTTGTCGACCGTAAAATTAGCCCAACGCATACTTGTTCTTGACAATGGTTCCATTATCGAAGAAGGTACTCATGAAGCATTAATACTTAAAAATGGTCTTTATGCGCAGATGTACCAAAAACAAATCACGGAAAAACAAAAAAGTATTTTAGATTAGTTCTATATTCAATATATTCAAAAAACATTTACGGCTATGCATACATCTCTATATCCCACTTTTTCAAAGGCTCTTTTATCAACGGTCATTTTTTCTGTCTTGTTCATCCATACAGGATTTGCACAACAGTTGAGCATTAAAAATACCAGCAATGGTAAAGTGAGGGTTTTAAAACAAGGTCAAAAGATGTCTTTCAAATTGGTCGGCGAGGATGAATTTACCAAAGGTAAAATTAGTTCTTTCACAGACAGCTCCATGGTTGTTTTCATGCCTGACGAAGACGACGTCATGTTACGCGACATCAAGTTGAAAGAAATATATTCCATTAAAAAAACAAGCACAATGCATAAAGTGGCACAAGCTGCTGGTGCAGTAGTAATGGTTGGCGGTGCAGTAGCTATTTTTGAAGCGCCTAGTATTGCTGGCGATGACGGCAATGACTGGTTGGTCAGAGGTGCTGGTGTTGTAGGCGTGGCTTTAGGCCTATTGCCTTATTTGATCAAGACTACAGAATATATCCAAGGAACCAATGTAGAGTTTACGATTGTGAAATAAGACTAATCGTATTGAACTTTCTTCTTCACTTTGCCTTTGGCATTGTAGTATAACCATTCGCCTACCATTTGATCGGCCTTGTATAATCCTTTCGATTCTACTTTTCCTTTTTCGTTGAAATAGGTGGCGGGTCCCTCTTTCAATCCATCGAGATAAGTTGCTTCTAACTCTTTCGTTCCATCGGATCTATGCACGATCCAAACCCCATGTGGCTGACCAAAAGTATAAAAACCTGCACTTTTTAAAGTGCTATTTTCAAAATACGTCAGCCATAATCCTTCGTATACACCGTCTCTAAAAATGCCTTTTCGCTTTACACGATGATTGGCATAATACTCCCAGGTGCTGTCATTTTGAACACCTTGTTTCCAATGCTCACGTGTTTGAAGAACACCACTAAAATCATAGGTATGTACTACACCATTGCGCAAACCATTATTGTATTGTTCTTCTGCATTCAAAATACCGTTAGGATAAAAGATTTTCCAATCCCCACTTTTCTGCTGCAAAGAATCTAAGCTACCTTCTTCTTTCAATTCTCCTGATGGATAATAATAACGCTGCACCTGTGCAATAGAAACAGAGCCATAAGTGATCATCAATACTAAAAGGAGTATGTAGTATTTATTCTTCATCGAAACGTTCTGTATAAGAGACTTTTCCTTCTTCTTCATAATATTTCCACTCGCCCGTGAGTTCATCGTTTTCATAAAACCCTTCTGCATCAATTACACCTAGTGGAGTATAATACTTCCAAAGACCTGTTCTCATGCCGTTCTTCATGTCCCCTTCTCCAGAAGGCTTTCCATTGGGATGGTAATACTTCCATTTTCCTTCGGGATTGCCATTGACAAAATTACCCACGACAGAGATCGTGCCGTTATCGTAATAGCTTTTTAACGTACCTGTACCTGCTTTATACGTTCCTTTCAATAAACGCTTGCCGTTCTTATCGGAGATGTCTCCCACATCCATCAAGCGCCCATCGACATAGGTTTCTTCGCGCATGAGTACACCGCTATCCCAATAATTTTTCCATTTACCTTCTTCTTTGCCAGCTTTGTACACGCCCTCCGATTCCAGTCTTCCTGAGGGATAATATTCTTTCCACAAACCGTCTTCTTCGCCCATGATGTAAGCGCCTTCCAACATCAGCTTGCCGTTGTCGTGGTAGACTTTCCAAGCACCCTGTTCCATGCTCATCAAAAATTGCCCTTCCATGTACAGCTTACCGTTAAGATGAAAACTTTTCCAAGGCCCCACTCGCAAGCCTTTACTGTAAGCACCTTTGCTCGCTAGTTTTCCATTTTCATGGTACTCTAACCATTCGCCTTCTTGAACATCGTTTACGAAAATACCGATCGCAGCCAAGGTATCTGTCTCGAAGTACTCGTTCCACAATCCTTCTTTTTTACCTGCATCATAATACCCTTCACTCATGACTGTACCCTTTTCATAATACTCCAGCCAAAGACTATCCATGATTCCTTGCCTGTAAAAACCAAGTGTTTGAAATGAACCATCTTCATGAAACTCCTTATAAATACTATCCTCTACACCCTGCTTATAATAAGTTATAGCAGCTAAGGTTCCGTTGTCGTAATATTCCGTCAAGGCACCTTCTTCCATACCGTTTACAAAGCTTACAGTCGATTTTAATTTCGTGTTTTCGTAATAACTTTTTGAATCACCATTTTCTAAACCCTTCGTATAATTAACTTCCATCATTTTTGCACCAGAAGGATAATAATACAAGCGTGTTCCATTACCGTCTTTTAAACTACCTGCAAGCAGTGCTTTACCTGTAAGGTCAAAATAAGCGTTGACTTCCATTAACTTGCCTTGTTTCCATACCTCGGTATTGCGAGGCTTTGCATTGTCATAATTGAATATCCACGGTCCGTTCAATTGTCCATCTGCATATTCACCCGATGACATGAGTACGCCATTTTTATAAAATTCAGACCATTTTCCTGTTTGTTTTCCTTTTGAAAAAAACCCTTTTAACAACTCAGCATCGTTCGACAAGTACTGCATCCATTCGCCCTCCAATACACCATTGTCAAAGTTGGCTTTTAATTTAGCTTTGCCATTTTTAAAATACGTTTGGTAAAGACCTTGCTGTTTATCTTCCTTGTATACTGCATCAAGAGCTAGTTGCCCGTTGGCATTGTATTCCTTCCACTCACCTTCTTTCTTATTGTTTTTGTAAGCTCCTACAATTTTAGCGTTCCCATTGGGATGAAATTCTTTCCATGCTCCTTCTTTAAAACCGCTGAGGTATGATGCTTCTAGCGCAATACTTCCATTCGGATAAAAATCAGTCCAGATACCTGTTCTTTTCCCTGCTTTAAATACGCCCTTCAAGCGTAGTGTTTTGTCTTCGTAATATTCTTCCCATTGTGCTTCTTCTAAACCTGCAGCAAAAAAACCTGCGGACTCCAAATCTTGGTTGGCATAATAAGTAAATACATTACCATCTAAAACACCGTTTTTAAAATTTTCTTCCGCTGTTTTTACACCCGAGAGTGCATATGATTTCCACAATCCTTCTTTCTTCCCATTCACCAATAAGCCTTCGCTCCTTAATTGAGTGGTATTGGCATAAAAATCTTGTGTGAGTTGTGCCCAAGAAAAAGAGCTCGTGAACAATACTAACAATAATGATCGCATTACATTTGTCATATATGTGTGCTAAAATGATATATTCGATTCAATATAAGAAAAGCTGAACGCTATATCAAAAATACCTGCCTAAAGGCTTGTGAAATAGAAGTCATCCCATTACTTTTAATCACTTTTTAAACTATATGATAAAAAGACCAACTCATTTTTTTGATGAGAGAGGAGGTCGGCACTGCATTATTTTATTTTTCATGTGCGTCTTTTCTTTCCCTTGTACATATCTAAGTTATGGACAATATTCATTTTCAACCGGTGCTCCATCCAATGGCCTAGCAGGTGCTGTATGTGCTATACCCGATGAAATAGAAAGTTTGCAATCGGTAGCCTCGAGTGCTTTTGCAGAACATGCAAGTATTTCTTCTCATTACAAAAACCACTACTTGTTGCCTGAAATCCACACCATAAGCGCTGTGGGATTATTCCCTGTTCATAAATGGGTAGTCGGTATTGCAGCGCAAAAAATGGGTCCAGCACATTACCAAGAACTGACAACCGGATTAAGTATTGCTCATTCTATTGCTCACACCGCACTTGGACTAAGAATCAATTGGCAAGAATTATACATAGAAGGTTTTAAAACACAGCACGCCTTGATTTTTGAATTTGGAGGCATTGTAAACTTATCGCCTCGCTTACACTTTGGAGCATCGGTATACAATTTCACCTTGTCCAAATTAGATCATAAACTTTTACCTGTTGTGCTCCGTTGCGGACTCAATGGAAAAACAAATACGCCTCTTGTCTTGAGTGTAGAATTAGAAAAAAACAATTACAATCCCTTGTCCATAAAATGTGCTGCTCAATACGAATTCAGTCACCGCTTTAAGGTCTCCATAGGTTACGCCTATCCCGCATCAAAACTACATGCTGGCTTTATTGTTTCTCAGCAGAGGATAAAAGTAAGCTATAGTTTATCGTGGCACATGCGCTTAGGATTGAGTCAGGATTTTTCGATTTTCTATACCTTGAAAAAGAAAACAACATGAAGTATTTTATAGTTACGCTACTCTGCTTTTTTCAAGGGCATGCGTTTTCTCAACAAAACACAAGCGATGAATTACCCGACGATAATCAGTTGTTTGTCGTAGAAGAACAACTGCAATACAAGCCTACTTTGAATTTAAATAAGGCGAACAGCATAGATCTATTAGCAACTCAGCTTTTAAACAAAGAACAAGTCAATACTATTTTAAACCATAGAAAGCGCTATGGGAAATTCATTTCACTTTACGAATTACAAGTCTTGTCGAGTATTTCAATGGATACCTTAAAACTACTGTCCCAATACTTGTACATTCCTTTTTTCGACGTACACAACAAACAAGAAATCTTAAAAGAAGGCTCTCATTACAGCCTATTGCGATGGGAACGTAAAATCCAAACCAGTAAAGGGTATCAAATTAACAGCAAAGGAATAAAAACATACCAAGGTGAAGACTACCGGTTGTTGTACCGCTTTCGATCTACCGCTTCAAACCTTTATTACTTCGGATTTTCTTTAGAAAAAGATGCGGGAGAATTTTTTGTCTGGCAACCCGAAAAGAATCAATTTTATTTCGATTATGCATCGGCCTATTTAATCTTTACTCCGAAAAAAAAGCTAGAGCAAATTGCCTTCGGAGACTTTCATTTTCGAAGTGGACACGGCTTAATTTTCGGCGGCAATTTTATGCAAAGTAAAAACCCAGAGTACTGGCAAAGTGCTTGGCAAATGGGCAATGGATTTCGACCTCACACCTCCTCATCAGAATACGGATTCTACAGAGGTATCGGTTTGAAGATGCAATCAAAACATTGGGGATGCAGTGGTTTGTATTCTTTAAGTCCACAGGATGGCACCTTACACGACGATCAAACCTTGAGTGCCTTAAATACATCGGGATTACACCGCAGCACTACAGAACAAGAGAAAAGAAATAATACGCAATTACAACAAACAGGCGGAACGATTAGTTTTCAAAACACCTCACAAAGCCTACGACTCGGCGCAGAATACTTATACAGTCAATACCAATACCCCTTCCATCCTACTCCAACGTATTATAATTCGAATGCCTTTCGAGGTACAGCACATCAGGCATTGGGATTCGATGCACAATACACCTACCATGGAGGAGTATGCTTCGCAGAATTCGCTAAGTCTTCACAAAAAGGCAAAGCATTCTATGCAGGTATACTCCACAACCTGTCCAAACAAAATACGTGGATGTTGCAATGTTGGTCAGCCAATGCTTCCTTCGAAAGCTTACAAGGCAACATACCCAGCTACAGCAGTGGCATAGGTAATGAAACTGGTTTGTACCAAGCACTGTTGATGCAATTGTCTCCGAAACTAAAACTCTCTACTGGCTTCAGTGTATATACCAATCCCCAAGCAGCGTTTGGCAAAAAGGGTCCAAGCTATGGCCATGAGTGGATCAATCGCTTGACGTATACACTGAAGAAAAAAACACTCTTATTTATTCAGTTTAGAAAAATACAGCAAGAAGAAACGACGGTACATCGCACCATAACGCCCCAAAACAAGTATTACCTGATGGGCGATTTAGTACAAAAAGAGAACATACAATGGGAATTACACAGTAGAGTTCAAGTAGGTTTATTCGATTTGGGATACCGAGAAACGAGCTATTGCATGAGTCAAAGCATCGGCTATCGTTTTAAGAAATTCACCATAAAAGCGCAATTGAGTATTTTTGATTCTCCTTCTTGGGACAGTCGACTGTATGCTTATGAACCGGATGTACCCTTGGCTTTTTCTATTCCTGCACTTTCAGGAAATGGTATTCGCATGTGCCTTGTCGCTACCGTAAAACCCTTTGCTAAAACCGAACTTTCGTTTAAAATCGCTCATGTAGAATATACGCACGCTAAATCGATAGGAAGTGGATACGATGAGGTAGTTGGCAATCAACAAACAGAGCTAAAAGTACAAGGACGTATTTTTCTGTAAGCTAAAACAAACCCATTCATTCCTTAAAGACAAACTAGTTTATCTTAAATAAGTGAAATTATGCTTTTCCTATACGCCTCATTTTTCACAGAAAACGATACTAAATACGACTAAAAAGTACGACACCCAAAAAAAACTAATATTTAATTTATAGCGTTATAAATATCTCATAATATACATTCAAATTAATGTATATCAATAACTTATACATAATCTAACATGCAATTTAGGAGTACCTTGTATATTCTTAAAATATGTATTTTCGTCGAAAATATCCCATTACCGACATCTTTACCAGAGTGGATCGTATAAATTTACAATAATGCTAAAATGAAATTTAGCGTATTGCTAATTTATTCTAAAAAGCCTATTGAGGGTTAAACAAATGAGAACAATTCATTCAATGCTCGCAACACTATCATTTAGAAAAAAAGGCCTTGAACACTCTTGGCTAATACTATTGATTCTTTTGTTTTCGCTACTCTATTTGACTACCGCTTTTGCCCAAAATCAGGCCAACACCTGGTATTTTGGAGAAGGTGCTGGCTTAAACTTCAACACCAATCCTCCTTCTCAAATGGAAGATGGGAATGCTGGTTTAAAAACATTTACGGGAGAAGGAGTAGGATCCATTTCAGATGCCAATGGAAACCTTTTGTTTTACACCAATGGTGCCAGAATTTTCACACGCACACATATTGATATGTTAACGAGCGCAGGAGGTGCTTTACCGGCATTAAATGGCAATGGAACCACTACGCAAACGGGCTTAATTATACCCATAAACGGATCCCCTAATAAATATTTTGTGATCTCGACATCAGATGGAGCTGCTGTAAAATACGTGATTGTCGACATGACACTTAACGCAGGTCTTGGAGGTGTAGAAGTTCCATCCTTGAGTGGAGGGAATGGAACCGTATTGCTAGCCTCTCCTAAATCTGAAGGCGCATTGGTTATTCCAGAATATACCGCTGGCAATGTACCCACCAATGAGTATTGGGTAATTTTCCATTCGATCAATACCGCGGAATATTTTGTATTCAAGACGAATGCTTCTGCCATTGCTGCACATTCTACACCGATACAAACACAGGGATTTGTCCCTGCAGGACAGCCTGTATTGATCATGAAAACGAATAGTTGCTTTAATCAAATTGCAACGGCTTATTACACGGGAGCACGTGTAGATGTATTGCCCTTTAACAATGTGACTGGAATTATCTCAGCGCCCACGATCATCCTCAATGGAACTGGAGCCGGTAACCCATTCTTTATTACACAAATTTACGGTGTTGAATTTTCTCCTAATGGTCGTTTTTTATACGTGACCGAATCTGGAAATAATGGAAATAAAGGCATCTTTCAGTTTGACCTCAATGCTGGCGGAACTGGCACCAACCCAGTCGCTGTGGTGGGGTCGAGGCGCTATTTTACAGGCAATGGTAGTGTGGTTCGTTTCGGAGCCTTACAACTCGGACCTGATGGGAAAATATATGTACCCGGTTATAATGCGGTAGCTCCAGGCTATATCAGTGTTGTAACTACTCCAGATGTGCAATGGGCAGCCGCTGCACCAAACGCTACAGAATTTCAATACCTAAAATACTTATACACTACAAAGGGTGTAGGAGAAGGCTTACCTCCTGTCTTGAAAAATTTACTTACTGCGGTACGCATTTTTTACAACAACGCATGTGAAGGAGGGACCACCAATTTTAGTTACGTATTTGGTGGAGCAGCTGTAAGTACTACATGGAACTTTGGCGACCCCGCTAGTGGCGCATTAAATACCTCTACTAGTGCAAGCCCTAGTCATATGTATGCCACAGCGGGTACTTATACTGCTACACTGACCATTGTAGATAATTGCACAAGAACATGGACAGGTACGGTGAGTGTTATCGTTAAAACAGGTCCTGTCGTAAGCGTACCCGGTAGTTTATGTGCCAGTACGAACATAACCTTAACGGGTACTGGAACCAATGCTGCAAATTATACCTGGTCATTGAATTCTAATATGATTCCTGCAACAGGACCTTCGTCGACCTATGTATACAATGGAACATTACCCAGAACAATTTATGTACAAGACCCTACTCCACTAGCAACATACACGGTTGGAAATACTACTGCTGCGGCTACGGCTGGTGCAGATATTGGCCATACCTATTTTGAAACATTTACATCTTTAACCATCACTTCATTTCAAAGCATTGCAAGACTCAATGGACAAAATGCTACGTTCACAATAAGAAGTGAAGACCTTTTAACAACTTACTATACTGTCGCCGCACCTTTATCAGTATCGGGAACAACCTATACCTTTAATCCTAATATCACGCTGGCACCTGGCAGGTATGTAATCTTTACCAGTAATGTAAATTACTCTTTCCGATTCAATACAGACGACGATGGCAACAGAGACGTTTCAGGACTGATTGACGTTTTAGGAGAAAAAAATGGAACAAAAGGCGGAGCCTTCATTAACATTGGCTTATCGCTACCCGATCCTTGTGGCGTAAAAGCAATAGTGCTCGCAGACAATTGCCCTGCCCCTGTTACTCTTTTATCTTTTACAGGAGAAAAAATAGAAGATTTGATTGCACTCCAGTGGGCGACTACAAACGAAATCAACAACAGTCATTTCTTGGTTCAGCGCTCAATAAATGGAACAGATTTCATAACGCTATCTCAAATAATAGGTACTGGCTCTTCAACATATAGCAGCTATTCCTCAATAGATTCGGAACCTGTTTATGGCGCCAATTACTATCGCTTGGCACAAGTAGATTTCGATGGAACAATAACCTATAGCAAAGTCATTGTTATAGATTTTGGAACATCCCCAGGAACAGTTTTCCCTAATCCCTTTTCTGAAAATGCTACTGTTAAATTTTCGAGTGATATAGTCTTATCAATAGAACTCATTGACATTACGGGTAGAACGGTATGCACCTATACAAAAAACAAGGAACAAACTAGCATTACGATTGGAGAAGGCATATCAAAAGGAACCTACCTCTTAAGAATGATGAGCTCAGACAAAGTATACATTTCCAAACTCATAAAGGAATAACATTAGAGTACTTAGCCACTCTATTTAGCAAGAATGACAAAACATTTTTCCCTTCTGTCATTCTTTTTTTAACTAAAATTTAGATTTTATTGTATACCTTATACTACTGTCTTATCTTTCATTTACTTTTGACTTAATACATGACCCGTATTACTTTTTTTTCGCTGGCTATTACTCTTCTTTCAACATCTTTATTCGCTCAAAAAATAGCGGTATTGGATGACGAGATGAAAGAATTTGTGTTATCGGAAACGTATTTAGAGATCTTTGAAGACAGTATTAACAAATGGACCATTGGAGATGTTGCGGATTCCACTTTTCAGCATCACTTTGTACTCAATCAAAGCAGTTATCCTTACAATGAAAATCTAAAATCTACTTACTGGATTAAATTCAAGATTAAAAATGAAGCCACTTCAGGAAAATCTTTTCTATTAGAATCATATGCACCACATACCAATAATTGGCAAGTATACATACCTACAAAAGACGGCTATACACTGAAGCAATCTGGACTAGATTTGTATTTCTATAATAGAGAATATGTAAACAAAAATTTGATCTTAGACTTGCCTCTTGACACCGGTAAAGTGTACACTTTTTATGCTCGGGTATTATCCAGTAACCACAGCAGCTTTGATTTTCGAATAAAACCAGCACGGTATTTTTTCTTTTATTCCGTCAATGAATATTATTTTTTAGGAATATACTATGGCATTATGCTCATTATGGCTATTTATAACCTATTGATGTTTCTTTCTCTGAAAGAAAAAGTATATGTGTATTATGTACTATATGTGTGTTGTGGCATGCTGACAACGCTTGCAGACGATGGATTGGGTTATCAATATGTATGGATTCATTTCCCTTACATTAATAGCATCGTAGGCCCTCACCTTGCGCCTGCTTTCTTATTGATTACGTTCGTTCTTTATGCTAGAGAATTTCTTCACCTGAAGAAAGTTTTTCCTTTATATGATAAAATAATTATTGGACTTACTCTCCTTTATTTCGTGTATTACTTTTTAAAAATAAGCTTTCTACCCGTCCAATTTCATGTTCATTGGTTTTACCTACTTCCATTCATTGCGATATACATTGCAGCAATCAAAGCCATACGTGAAGGCGATAAAGCTGCACGTCTTTTTATTATTGGTTACACCTTCATCTTACTCAGTATTTTTATTTTAAAATTAAGATCCAACGGTTCCATTGAAGGAAATTTATTTACGGTATACAGCTTTAATTATGGACTCGTTATAGAAGTTCTAGTATTGTCGTTCGCCTTGGCTGAAAGAATGCGTTATGCAAAAAGAGATCGAGAAAATGCACTAAGAGAACGCAATGTTGCTCAATACAAATCAATCAGACAATTAAAAGAAAATGAACTATTAAAAGATAAAGTCAATAAAGAGCTTGAATCAAAAGTCGCAGAACGTACCAGACAAATTCACGATAAAAACAAAGAGCTAGAAGAAGCCAATATCAAACTCAAAGAAATGACCGAAAAGGCCAATCAAATGAGTGTAAAACTAGATGTAGACAATTGGAACTTACAGAAAAAAGTATTGGATTCTATTAGAGCAAGAATGGTAGGGCAAGAAGTATCCGATGAGGAATTTAAAAAGATTTTTCCTGAAGAAACGGCATGCTACAGGTACTTGTATGAATTAAAATGGGAAGAATCCTTTGTTTGTAAACGATGTGGCCACCAAGATGCCGCTAATGATATTAAACTCTTTACCAAAAAATGCATGCACTGCGGATACATTGAATCCGTAACCGCACATACCTTATTTCATGGGCTCAAATTTCCAATCCATAAAGCTTTTCACATCACTTACCTCGCTATCCATGCTAAACATAAAATTACACTGGATGAACTGTCAAGCATGCTCGATTTGCGAAGAAATACCTGTTGGAGTTTTAAACAAAAAGTGATGGACGCTATTGAAACCTATACCCAGAAAAACAAAAAACAAGTCATTAAAAGCTGGGAGGATATCATTTTTATTACGGAACCACCTAAGAAAATAACTAGAAAAGGTGAGCTTGAAGAGTAAAGGTTTTCAATTAACCTTTACTCAAATACATTAATTCTAAAATTTTTCTTTGAGTAATCGCCTTTTGTTTTTCAAAGTTCATAAATAAAATAAGTCCAATATATCACCAAAACACCTACCCGATATAAAATATCCAAAAACAACTCGAAAGCTACTGATTATCTTTACTATAACCATAAACTAATCCGTCATATAGTAAGATAAATAACCATTATATATCCATACTTTTAACCGCAAAACAGTTTATATTCCTTACAATTAAAACAGTTGAGCGTATACTTGAATAGTATGCTAAGAGTCTAGCCAACCCTCAATATGCAGACTTATTGGGATAATTTAAATAGCAATTAAACAGGTTAAACGATTGTAACATGTGTAGACTTTTTATTAAATATTACTTTTTCACTCTGACATCTCTATTGATTGGATTGTCAAGTACCTCTACTTTTGGGACCAATTTTATTGTCAATAGCACCGGGACAGCTGCTGGCACAGTTGGAACTTTTGCTTATGCGATCGCACAAGCTAACCTTACAGTTGGTCCTCATTTAATTACGTTTGACAATGCCCTAGATGGACAAGCTGTGCATTTGGGAGGAGCCTTTACAACCGCTTTAACTCGTGCTAACGTTGTCATTGATGGGACAACGATGTCAGGGTACTCATGTGGAAATCCAAGAGTATTACTTAGTTGCGATGCTTTCAACGGTTGGCAATGGACTGCTTCTGGATGCACCATCAAAGGACTAAGAGTACGTGGTGGTTTACAATTAAATGGAACAGGAGGCCATAAAGTATTAAGTTGCGTGTTTAATATCGACTTCACAGGACTTGTTTTAAGTACCGCAGCAAAAGGTAACGTCCGCTTTAACACTGGAACGAGTACAGGAAATATTATTGGAGGTTTGAGCAGTTGCGAAAAAAATGTATTTGCAGGAATCGGCGGCATGTGTATCGTGTGGGATGCATCAGGTGGATCGGATCAAGTATTGGGGAATTACATGGGTACAGATGTAACAGGACTTGCCATTTTAGGAACAGGTTTCACTGTCAGAGTAATGGATGTGCAAGCAGGAAACAGTCATCTTATTGATGGTAATACGCTCGGCAATGTATCCGGTTCATCTCAAGGTCAAGGAATAAATGTACAAGGAGGCATTACTCATACCATTAGAAACAATAACATGGGGGCACTTCAAAATCGTCTATTTGTTCCTGGTTTTGATTTTCGTGGACATTGCGCCTTATGGTTCGACAATGCTGGAACAAGTAGTGTTGTTACCAATAATGTAATGGGTAATTGTACAGGAAGTGGTAGTGGAGCTCCTGATGGTAGTGTAGTTTCTGTTTCTGGAGCAGGTTCTTTCAATGTAAGCTTACAAAGTAATTATATTGGTTGCGACATCAACTTTAACAATGGGGGTTCCGCTTGGGTGGGGATATATTTTTACGCCAGTACCGCTAATGCAATAGTAAACGGAAATTACATTGGACACAATGGTATCCGATCTGCACAAAGATCTCATGGTATTACCTTTTTTAATTGTGGAGGAGTCAATAATGTGACAAACAATTACATCGGTGTTACCCCTACAGGTGGCAATATGGGCAATGGGGATGTGGGTATCGAAGTAAATACAGGTGTCCCTACCATTAATATTACAGGAAATTATATCGGTTTTAATAAATGTCAGCGGTTTGCATTAGTGGGTGATGACGGAGGAGGAATTAGAGTAATTGATGGTCAAATCGTTACTATTTCTGGCAATTATATAGGAACCTTACCTGGCGGTCGCTTAGATTGTGGCAACGTAAGAAATGGGATAGGCATAGAAGGTATCACAGCTACAAAAGTAGACATCTTAAATAATATAATTGCTTACAATGACCGAAATGCGATTCAATCTTATAAACTAAGTCCAGACAAAATTACCATTAGTCAAAATTGTATATTTTGCAATAATCTCGAAGGCATCGAACTATCAGGTACTGGCATAGGAAATTCGTCTTATGGTCGTTCTTTCGCAACAGGTGATGGTGTTAAAACAACGGTACAATTATCCACAGGATTTCCCGCTTGGGAATGCGATTTCACAGGGGCTACATGGATTCTTCGAGGATATGGCCCCGCTAACGATCGGATAGAAATATTCCAAATTCATCATTGTGGGTGCGACGGTACAAATCAAACAACCACTGTTAATAAAGTGAATGGAACACAGGGACTCGACTATATTGCCTCTGTCACTACAGATGGTGCGGGTAGATGGACTTATAGCTTACCAGCCAACACGGTCAAAAATGGCTTTACCGTTACGAGCACCAATATAGCAGCTAAAAGAACTTCTGAATTTTCACCTTGTGTTTCTGTAACACCAACCTGCTTGCCTCCACTTACAACAACTGCCAGTGGAAGCGGAACTGGTGCAAGTGGAGCTATTTCAGGAACATCTATTGCCCCTTGTGCTACCACTACATTTATTACAACAGGTAGTTCAACCTTTATCAGAACCTCCTGCTACAATAATACTTATTATACCTGGTTGAAAAATGGTGTTATTATTTATGGTCCATCGCTTACTTATTTAGATTACACGCAAATCAATGCTACTGATCCAACACATGAAGGCAATTATGTATTGAGAGTTGAAGACGGTAACGCAGCACTCCCAGCATGTTACTTAGCATCTTCTGCTGTCGTGGTAGATGTTGTGAGTTGCGGATTAAAACTAGAATTACTTTCCTTCACAGGTTGGTCTATGAATGAATTTAATCGCTTAAAATGGTCCATTAATACTGATGAATCTCAACTGATCGAATTACAAAGCAGTAACGATGGCAAAAACTTTACAACAATATTTAATCGTTTTGTTTCTCAATCTATCGAAGAAGAATTTGATGACCATAACGCTGCAAGCAAAACATTCTACCGATTGAAAATAACCCCTTCAAATGGAAAATCTAGCTTCAGTAAAATTATTGTCATCGATAAAAACGGAGCCTTCAACATAGAGTTATTGAACACTATTGTAGATCAAACATTGGATCTTAAAATCACCTCTGATAGTGATCAAAAAATAAATTACGTTATTTACGACATCAGAGGCATTACTCTTTTTGAATCTTCTATATACATATCCTCTGGCATAAGCAATGCTCAAATTAATCTAGGATCGCTAAGCAGTGCGATGTACCTCATTAAATTCGAACCAACTTCCAGTGGAAAGGTAGAAACCAAAAGATTTATACATTAAAATACAACAACACATTTCCAACCTCCGATCCTAATCGGAGGTTTTTTTTTAAACTAATCATTCTCTAGATTTTCAATTATTAATTGAATGAACCTCTTTTAATACAAGTATTATTATATTTACAACATGTCTACCTTCTACGACATATTGTGTATCGCACCAAACGCCTCTGAACAAGAGATCAGAAAGGCGTACCGTATGCAGGTCATGATTTACCATCCTGACAAAAACACTTCGCCAGAAGCCATTGCTCGGTTCTTACTCATCACCCAAGCCTACGAAACCTTGATCGATAAAAACAAACGTTTTTTATACGATCATAACTTGGGGGAATTTGCCTTTGGACAATATTATATGCCCAGCTACGAAGAGTGGATGGAACAACGAAAAAAGAAACAACAAGAAGATGATGAATTGGCTCGTCTTTCATTTTTAGAACAACAAAAATCTTTTCAAGAAAAGCCTTATTATAATTATCGAATTCTTTATTTATACTTTAAACAAGTACTTGGGTATAGTATATCGCTCTTACTCTTTCTTGCTGCAGCATACATCATAACCATTACACACCTGATTGTTTTTTTTGTTTTGTTGCCTTTTTTTTCTGGCGCTATTATATTGGCTTATATCTCCTATACTTGGTTTCAAGAGAAAAAAAGGTTGTTTAAATAAATACGATATAAGAATAACAACGTTAAGGTTAATCAAATACTTATTAATGTATCTTTATAAAAAATAATGCACCCTATGCTTCAACAAATATTTTACAGCTTTACACTTTTTTTCATGAGTGCAATTTCATGTCTTGGGCAGACGTATTATGCTGTCCATGTACAAGGAAAAATTTACAATAAAACCGCTGCCCAATACCTTCGTTGTGGAGACAAAGTAGAACATTACGATTCTTTAGAATTTTCTTCCAGTGCCAACTGGGCAGTATTGGTGGGAGACAAAGGTAATCTCTTCTTACAAAACCCTTCGTTGCTTGAATCGGATGCGATTTGCTACAAAGTGATGCAACCAATCATCAGTAGTTCAAGTAATACAAACAACACAAAAAATATTGATAACCTCCAAGCTTATTTCGAAGGAGAACAGTTTGTATTCATAGGCAATGATTTTCATTTGACCTTGAATGCAGAGCAGTACCCTTTAAGTGACTCTTTGTTTTTAATCTACCGCTACGAATACAACGAGCGACACATCACCGTTAAAATTCCTTATACGAAACAAACCCTCTCTTTCAACCCAGAAGTATTGTACACCTACAAAGGAGAAAAAATACCCCATCAAAAAACAAGTAATACATCTGTCTATGCTTTTAACGCTGTAGACAACATGCCTTATTATGCTGCGAAATTTAATCCAATTTGGCTAAGCGATAAATTGGTAAAAGACGAATTAACAGTACTTAAGAAAGTTTACCTGCAACAAGGTAAAACATTGGCACAAATGAATGTAGACTTTTTTCATTATATCCTCGACGTCTACGGAAAAACGGACGAAGCATTTTTAAACCAATGGATAAGCACGCATTTAAAGTAAAACAGAGGTATAAATTTGAATGAAGCATGGTATAAATTTGCTTTTGTACGAGAAGCTTTTATTTTTGTATAAATATAATTCATTAAGTACTATGGGAAAAGGCGATAAAAAAAGTAAAAAAGGCAAATTAGCAATGGGATCTCATGGCAACAGCCGTCCTCGTAATGCAAACGTTTCGGCTGCAAGTCCAGCAACAGAAAAGGTTAAATCTGCCGCTCCAAAAGCAAAAGCTGAATCGGCTCCAAAAGCAGAAAAAAAAGTAGCCGCTAAAAAGACGACTAAAAAAGCTGAATAAATCCTTGCTCTAAAGCACATAAAAAAACGCCCGATGCTGCATCGGGCGTTTTTTTATGTTGTCTTGTCCTGAAATAGCCTTACTAAACCAGGAATGTTATCCAAGTAAGAATAATAATTGATAGCGTAATAAAAGGGAGAGAAACAGTGGACGCACTGTTTATTCGGTCGTTTTCTGTTATTTAATGATCGTGACCGCAAGAATGTGTAGGAATTTGTTGCACTTCCAATGGTGCTTCATTTGCTTTAAACGGTTTACGCGGTGTCAAATTTAACGTTTGAAACATTTCTTTATCCGCATTCACTTCCGGATTCGGTGTCGTTAATAATTTATCGCCGGCGAAAATAGAATTTGCCCCAGCCAAAAAGCACAAGGCTTGTTCTTCCACCGTCATTCGAATACGACCTGCCGATAACCTTACCATGGCTTTAGGCATCATGATACGTGCTGTTGCAATCATACGAATCATATCCCATACAGGAACCTTCGGTTGATTTTCTAAGGGTGTTCCTTCCACTGGCACCAAAGCATTGACTGGTACTGATTCTGGATGCTCTGTTAAATTAGCAAGTGTCAATAACATGCCTACACGGTCTGAATCTTTTTCACCCATACCAATGATGCCACCAGAGCAAACTGATATTTTTGCTTTTCTCACATTCTCCAACGTCTCAATGCGATCGCCATAAGTACGTGTAGAAATAATTTTATCGTAATGTTCTTCGCTCGTATCTAAATTATGGTTGTACGCATACAAACCTGCTGTTTGTAATTTTTCAGCTTGTTCTGCTGTAAGCATGCCGAGTGTACAGCATACTTCCATGCCCATGCTGCTTACTCCTTTAACCATGTCGAGTACCCTGTCGAAATCTCTGTTGTCGCGAACTTCTCTCCAAGCTGCACCCATACAAAAACGGGTACTTCCAGACTCCTTCGCTTGAGCGGCAGATTCAATGACATCTTTTACATCCATCAATTTCTCCACTTTCACATCGGTATGATAGCGAGCCGCTTGAGGACAATAAGCACAATCCTCAGCACAACCACCTGTTTTGATCGATAACAAGGTACACACTTGTACTTCAGAAGGATCGTTATATTTTCGGTGCATCGACGCGCCTTGGTAAATCAATTCCATGAGAGGCAAATTATAAATTGCTTCCGCCTCTTCTCTTGTCCAATTGTTTCTTATCTCACTCATGCTTTACATTCGTTGTGGATTACAAAAATAATGGAAAAACAGTACAAAACCGCTTTTCCATTATTTAATATAGGTTCTGAAAATAAACTTAAGACCCTAGCTCATAGACTTTTTCAAAGAATCATCGTCATAATCATAGATATGAAACTCTTTAAAATCTTTGTCGATATCAATGTTAAGGTCTTTTATCAGACCATCCTCAATATTATAAACCCAACCGTGAACATGCAGTGCTCGTTCCTTATGCCAAGATTTTTGAATGATCGAAGTCATACAAATTTTATAAACCTGCTCTCTTACATTTAATTCAACCAAACGGTCAACACGCGCATTCACATCTTTGATCGCATTTAACTCATCCGCGTAAAGTCGGTATACATCTTTGATGTTACGCAACCATTTGTCGATCAAACCGTGGTACTGCAGATTCATAGAAGCTTTCACTCCTCCACAACCATAATGACCGCATACAATCACATGTTCTACTTTCAACACCTCCACGGCATATTGCAAAACAGACATTAAATTCATGTCAGTATGCACCACCACATTGGCAATATTTCTATGTACAAAGATATCTCCGTGAGATGTTCCCGTGATTTGATTGGCAGGAACCCTACTGTCGGAACAGCCGATGAACAAGAACTTAGGTGCTTGTCCTTCGGATAGTTTTTCAAAATACTGTGGGTCTTTTTTTAGCTTTTTATCAACCCAGTTACGGTTGTTTACAAACAGTTGATTGTAGTCCATGTTGTTTAAATTTAAGGTATGCTATTCTATTGTTTTCTTAATGAATGATAAGACAGGTTAATCTATACAAAGTAAATGATCAACTTAGCGAATTGAAAAGTAATACGGCAACCTTGTTTGAATGCCTTTTACTCTGTTCATGTCTTGCAAAACTTGTACATAAGGGTAGAAATCTTGCAAAAGGTGTTTTTGTTGGTTTTCAAAAACACTCCCTTCTTTGTCTTCCAATAATTCTAACAATTCATCTTCGTCACCATCCGGAAACTGAAGGATATTATAATCATCTGTTTTTAGTTTTGCTAATCGAGCCGCTAATACAATAGCGTCTTCTATGCCTCCAAGGGTATCGACTAAGCCCACAGCCAAAGCATCACGACCAGTCCATACTCGACCACTCGCATGTTTTGCAATTTGATCGACCGTCATGTTTCTACCTTTCGCAGCTTTAGATAAAAACTGTTTGTAGATATGATCAATCTCTTGTTGTATAATACTTTTCTCATCCGCACTCATGGCTCTACTGAATGAACCAATATCTGCATAACGGCCAATTTTTTCTCGGTCTGATGTTACTCCTAATTTATTTTCTAATAAATCTTCTGCATGTACAAACAATCCAAAAACTCCAATCGAACCGGTAATGGTATTCGGTGTCGCCACGATTTTATTGCATCCCATGGCAAGGTAATAGCCTCCCGATGCGGCTACATCCGACATGCTTGCTATCACAGGTTTTTTTGATTTTAATTCTAAAATTTCTTTCCACATAATATCAGAAGCCAAGGCACTTCCGCCTGGAGAATTGATACGCAACACCACTGCTTTTATGTTATCGTCTTCTGCTGCCTTACGCAATTCTGGAATCAAGGATTCAGGACTGATATACTTGGCATTCTTCCCACCTTGCACTATTTCACCAGATGCATAGATAATGGCGATCGATTGTTTCTTCTCTTCGTGCTTTGCACGTGTAGATAGTAATGACTTGTAACCACACCATTCAATGTCTTTTTCTTTTGCTACACCCAGTTTTATGCCGATTGCTTTTTTAACATCCGACAAATACCCTACCGTTGTAATGATCTTAGAAGACAAAGCATCGTCGCTGTTTCGTACTTTCATAGAATCTGAAATGGCAAACAGTTTTTCTTTGCTTATACCACGAGAAGTCGACACTTTGGTTAAAAAATCATCGTATAAATCTTGCATCAATGCCTTACATTGCAAACGATCGTTATCGCTCATCTTATCTGAAATATAAGGTTCAACCGCACTTTTAAAATCCCCTGCTTTGAACACTTCTGTTTTTAAAGATAATTTCTCAAACAAGTTTTTAAAGTAAAGCACTTCAATTTTCAATCCGTTCAATTCTATCAAACCAGACTCTGGCATATAGAGTTGATCGGCAACCGAAGAAATGTAATATGATTTTTCTGTTAAAATTTCACCGTAGGCATAAATGAATTTACCCGACTTTTTGAAATCTTCTAAGGCATTTCTTAATTCATACAAAGAAGAATATCCCGCTTCAAACATGCCTACTTCTAGGTAAATGCCTTTAATGGAATTATTCCCTTTCGCCATGTGAATGGCTTCGATCAACTCGTATAAGCCCATACCCGATTCATCTCCAGAAACCGTACGGCGTAATTTTGACAAAAAACCGTGGTTTTCTTTTTCAACAATGGGTTTATCTAAGGTTAATTTAAAAACACTATTCGGTTCAATCGTAGCAGGCGTTTCCACCATCGAACCACCAATGATGAATATTGTGATCACAACCACAAACACAAGGAAAGTAAGCAGACCTAAAAAAGATCCCAGAATGATTTTGAAAAGGTTCATATGTATCTAAAATTTGAGCTGAAATATAGTAATTTTGACCTGTTAAGTCTTGATAAAAAAATAAATTTTGACAGAAGTATACCTATTATTGGGCAGCAATTTAAATAAGCCCGCATTACAACTAAATATTGCGCTTCAGCACATTACTGAAAAGGCCGGTGAACTGATCGTTCAATCTCCAGTTTACCGTTCTTCTCCTTGGGGTGTCAGCGATCAACCTGAATTTGCCAATCAAGTCATTCTATTACAAACCAGTTTCTCTCCTTTTGAATTGCTTCAATGCCTTCAGAAGATCGAACACACGATGGGAAGAGAACGCATTGTAAAATGGGGAAGCCGAATCATTGACATCGACATCCTCTATTATGGGAAGAGCATCATTACAAATCCAGCATTAAAGGTCCCACATCCTGAACTGAGTAATCGTCGCTTTACCTTGGTTCCTTTGTGCGCTATCGCTCCAGCATTTATACATCCTGTTTGGAATGTATCAAACCAAACTATACTCCAAAGGTGTACGGATGAGGGGCATGTAGAAGAAATCTAATAAAAACCCAAGAGCAATAGTCATATTTTAATGTTCTTCCGTATGTAGACTCAATAAACTGTATTGAGCTTTCGTTTAAAAGCAGTAAATAGAATATCTCAACACCTCTTACACTTCCATTCTTGATACGTTTTACCCTTTTCCTTTCCTTGCTTTCCTTAGACCTGTATGCGCAGACTTCTACTGAAATCAATTTGATCTACAACGGTAATTTCGAGAAAAAAAACCACGGCTTCAATAGTGAATATTCTTATGACCACACTGCGGAACCAGGATCTTACGTCATCACGTCCAATGCAGCCGCCAATAATCCCGATTTTAAAGATCCTCTAATTGGTGACCATACCAAACGCAACGGTCATTATCTAGTCTTTAACACCGATGGACAAAAAGGAAAAAAGTTTTGGTGTAGCGATGCAACAGTAATACCCAATGCTCGGTACGAGTTCTCTGCATATTTTTGCAATGTCTATGCCTTACTCCCTCCCAAGACCAACTTCGCTCTCGATGAAGGTGATGCCAAAGGAAATGATCCCGAATTAAAAGTAAACATTGGAAAAGATGTCATCGCTATAGAAAAAGATTTTTACCATTTGTTTCGATGGATACGCATAACAGGCACATGGTATTCTGGCATTCACGACGGTAGCGTTGAAATTTGTTTAGAAAACTTAAACCGATCGGTATCGGGAAATGACCTCGCTTTGGATGATATTTCATTCACTTATATTGAAACCATGCCCGAAGGCTACAAACCGCCATTCAAAGCCAATACCCTTGTGAGTCGTACATATGAAGCTCCAGATACTACCTACAAAATGCCACTGCATGCCTACGGAGAATTTGACATGACCGATACTGTAACCAATGGCGTATTTGTGTTACACGCGAAGCCTTGGCATCCGATCATTGTACCTAAAGATTCGAATAGTTTCTATCGTGTAGCATTACACAACCTCATTTTCGAACAAACAAAAGCCGAACTCAAAGAATCTGTTATTGCTGAATTAAATACCCTTGCAGAATGGCTCAACAGAGACACGGCTGTCCGTATACGATTCATCGGACATACCGATAATCAAGGTGACCCTGCACTTAATATAAAACTATCAGAAGAACGTGTGCTGAATGTTAAAAAATATTTGGTCAGCAAAGGCATCGAAGAAAACAGAATCGAAACCATTGGATACGGTGGCAAGTATCCTAAAGCAGACAATGCAACAGAAGAATCTCGAAAATTAAACCGGCGCGTTGAAATGGAAATTTTGTCGAAATGATGAACAATTATTAAAACAAAAGGCGGAAAAATTTCCGCCTTTTGTTTTAAAGTATAGTCTTTTTTTTAAACAGATGCCGTTTCTGAAACAGCAGAAATTTTCTTCACCAAGCCTTGCAACACTTTACCTGGGCCACATTCCACAAAAACAGTAGCGCCATCAGCAACCATGTTTTGTACAGTTTGTGTCCAACGCACAGGAGCTGTCAGTTGTGCAATTAAATTATTTTGAATGTCTGAGACTTCCGTATAAGGTTTCGCATCTACATTTTGATAAATTGGACATAAAGGTTTAGAAAACACCGTATTTCTAATTGCTTGCTCTAGCTCTACACGCGCTGGTTCCATCAGCGGAGAATGAAACGCTCCTCCAACCGGTAGAGGTAATGCTCGTTTCGCACCAGCAGCTTTCATTTGTTCGCAGGCCATTTCTATTCCTTTATTTGAACCTGATATTACTAATTGACCAGGACAGTTGTAATTAGCAGCAACCACTACTTCACCTGAAATAGCAGCACATATTTCTTCTACCTTCGCATCTTCCAATCCTAAGATCGCAGCCATGGTAGAAGGATTTAACTCACATGCTTTCTGCATGGCCAATGCTCTTTTGTATACTAAAGAAAGTCCATCTTCAAAGCTCAATGCGCCAGCGGCGACTAACGCAGAAAATTCTCCTAAAGAATGTCCAGCAACCATGTCTGGTTTGAAGTCCGCTTGTGTTTTAGCCAATATCACAGAATGTAAAAAAATAGCAGGTTGAGTCACTTTTGTTTGCTTCAATTCTTCATCCGTGCCTTCAAACATTATTTTAGTAATGTCGAAACCAAGTACCGTATTCGCCTTTTCAAATAATTCTTTTGCAACAGGATTCGTTTCATACAATTCTTTTCCCATACCTGAGAATTGAGCTCCCTGACCTGGGAATACATATGCTTTCTTCATTGTTCTTGGTTTAATGCTTAAAATAAGAAGATACGAAGTAAGGAATTTTGAGTTAGGAAAACAAATTAGGAGACAGGGGTCAGGAGTCAGTAGAAAAGTAAGCAGTAGACATTGGGCAGTAAGTAGTTCAGGAACTAGTAGTAATTTCATAAAAAAGACAGTCCCGATAACCATCGGAACTGTCTACTGTTTACTGCACACTGTCTACTAAATAATTACTCCGTCCCCAAAATATGAATCCACCCTTTCATGATTTGATTTTCATCGTCGGGATTTAAACGGCGGTAATAATTGACATTGATTTCGTAATAGTAAACGCCTTCCGATAATTCTTTTTCAGCATTCGTAGATCCCTTCCATTCGAAGAAAGGACTGCCTTCGAAACGGTACACTTGGTCTCCCCATACATTATATACATTCAGAATTACTTTCTCAACACCCAATGGAATTGGGAATGCTTTGAACACATCGTTTAAGTTATCTTTGTTGCGGGTAATTAAATTAGGAAATTTATAGTACACACAATTGTCAACACAAATATTCGTGCTCGGAGCACCTAATACATCCCTATAATTGACAGCCGTTACACTGTAACAACCGGCCAAACTACTGTCCACTTTATTGTGGACGAATGAAGTATCCTTAACAAAAGTCAAGAAACTTAAACTTTGATTAGCATAGGGTGCATAGTATATATTATACCCTTTTATGGTATTACATTTTTTATTCGCAAGCGAATTCCATGTCAATACATTCACATTCAAGTTCGGTTGATTACTACACGACATCACTTTCAAAGCAGGAGCTTTAGGAGGTGTATCATCCATAGGTATCGCACAGCGCGTTGGTGACAACGAATACATAAGTCCTGTTAAACGCGGATCACAATAACTTGCTTTAATTAAAATATAATAACAGACCGTATCACAATTTTGTACGTTATTATCTAAAAATACATCGACCTTGTTTTTGTTTTTAAGCGTTTGGATCAATGTAAAAGCAGCACCGTTAATGGATCGGTACACTTCAACCGTATCTACTTGCGAAGCCTTCGTTACATTCCAAGACAAGGAAACCGAATTATTACCAGGAGTAGTTGAAAATAAAATAGATGACTGTACAGGTGAAAAATTAGCTGCTCCTACAATTCTCGTTTTATAGAAATATTGTTTCTGTTCAGTATTCAATCCCGAATCGGTAAAGAAGGTATCGACTGGTGCAGGTGGAGCCGTAAGCGTTGTCACTAGCGCATACGCAGCAGGTGCATCCGAAGTAGCTCTCCATACTTCATACTCATAGGGTAAAGGTAATGGGCTTTCTAAAGGTGTAAACCAGTGTACTTCAATTTGACCTGATGTTAAACTCGTCGAGAGTACTGACGCCGAAGCAATGACAGGTACGTCAATTTTCAACTGCGTACACGCTTCATCTGAAGGATAACTCACCCCATTTCCTGGTAAAGGGAAAGAGGCAACAATTGCATAACAATAAATAATCCCTTGAGATAAACCTTTTCCATTGTTATCATCCGAATAGGTTGTCGTCCCAGCTCCAACTTGTGCAATGAGCAGATAACCAGAAGATGCAGGAATACCATCGTCGCATGGATCGGGGCTAAAATTGGCTACGCCGCATTCTTTTCGGTATATCTTAATGCTTGAAGCTTGTGAACAGGCATAAGCATTCCATGTTAACTGTATAGACGTTGTCAATGGTGTAGCCACTAAATTTTGAGGCTTCGGCGCTTTCACATAAATCAATTGGCTTCGAATGTCAGTGAGTACAGGAGTAATGGGAGAATTGTCCGTTACTTTAAAAACCACTTCATAAGGTTGCTCTCTTACGTGTGCGCAATTGGTTTGCCAGCGTAAATTTCCAATTGGAAAAGAAGTATTATTACTCACCACATTGAATGTAGCGGGTGAATTAGCCAATGTAAACAGACCACTGTAAGCTTCCATAAACATCAAATCCCCATCCACATCAGTGGATGAAATTTGCTCTTGCAATAAAGTCCCTGCTACGATACACGTATCTTGAGGTATTCTTAATACAGGAGGGTTATTGGTTGATTCGATGATTTCAATTTGCATGTCTCGTATCACATAACCTATCCTCACACCAAGTCTCCATTCTTCAACCATGATTGCAATATTATACAGTCTAGGGTCTATCCCATAAGCACTGGGCGTATTCCATACAATATCGCCTGTAACAGGATTTAAGCTTAAAAAGGAGGGGCCTCCAGTCGTTGCTGTTCCTCCAAAAAAAGGATTACCGGGTAAGCGATAATCCAACACATTTATCCCAGCACTCGATTGTGGTGTCACAAACCTAAAGGAAATACTATCTCCATCGGGATCGTAAGCACCTGGATTGTGCGTATATATTTTACCTACAGCACCTTCGTCGATTGGAGGTACCGATAAAACAGGTGAATTATTTAAGCCCAACATGGGGTCAATTAAAAAACCTAATTCGACATAAAATGCAGTTTGAGAAGAATTAGACATATTTAATATGCCTCCGTTTCTGTTTTTTTCTGTAAAACCGACTTTGTAAAAACTAATCGCCTTATAGGTATGATCAAAAACAAAAATATTGACAGAAGTACCATTGCCGATCGAAGTTTTGGACTGCCTACTCACGGTTAAATTCGATAAATCTCCAAAATCTAAGGTAGCATTATCTTGAGGAATATCTGATGCATCTTTCGTATACAAATAGAGTGTAAAACGATATGTTAAAGCGGTAGGTGAAAGACGTTGTGATTTAATTTCGCCAGCCTTGATGTGTGTTGCCTGAACTCCTGTATAAGAGATACATAATGCACAAAAAGCCAGTATAAAAAAACGAAGAAAAGGCATATTAAAATAAATCATGGTGCAAAGTAAACATCAAAGCATTAAAAATTGTTATAAATATAACCAAAATTAGTCTTTATTTAGAATCTATTTAAATAATAACATTTATTGCATAATACTGCTTGAGGTTCTAATTTTGGTAGGTTTAAGAAAACACATACTCTTTTAAAAAAAACATACGATGAATTGGTTTATTTCAGCAGTATCCTCCTCCATAGGGAAAAAAGTCATGATGGCTCTCACAGGCCTTTTCCTGTGTTCATTTCTAACGATTCACTTGATCGGAAATCTGCAATTATTAAAGTTAGATGGAGGAGAAGCCTTCAATACTTATGCTAATTTCATGTCTCATAACCCCCTCATTCAATTCATTTCAAAGGGTAATTTTGTAATCATTCTTGCCCATGCCGTCATCAGTATTTTCTTAACAAGGCAAAACCAAAAAGCGCGCCCTGTATCTTACCAAGTAACTAGTGGCTCTGTCAACAGCAAATGGAATTCCCGTAATATGGGTATTCTAGGTACCATCATATTGGTATTTATTGCAGTTCACTTGTACCACTTCTATGCTGCGGTTCATTACGGAATCACATTCATTCCTACCCAAACGTACTTAAATGAATTTGGACAACCTGTCGTTTTATTAGACCTGTACTTTCAGGTGATTGAAGCTTTTAAAGTAGAATGGATTGTTGCTTTCTACGTATTCTCCATGATTGCGATGGGCTATCACCTGAACCACGGCTTTGCAAGTGCCTTTCAAAGCTTAGGCTTGAACCATGTAAAATACAACGGCCTTATTCGTGTTGTTGGCTTTGGCTTTTCAATCCTAATACCTGCCGCATACGCAGCCATTCCATTAATCATTTACTTCCGTTAATCATTTAGCATTTGCTCATATGAAATTAGATTCAAAAATACCTGAAGGTCCGATAGGAGATAAATGGACCAAATACAAATTCAACTTAAAGTTGGTAAACCCTGCCAACCGTAGAAAATACGACATCATCGTCGTAGGAACAGGTCTAGCAGGCTCTGCTGCTGCTGCGAGTTTGGGCGAAATGGGTTACAATGTAAAAGTATTTTGTTTCCAAGACAGTCCACGTAGAGCACATAGTATTGCCGCTCAGGGAGGAATTAACTCAGCAAAAAATTATAAGAACGACGGCGACAGTGTTTACCGTTTATTTTATGATACTGTAAAAGGTGGAGATTATAGAGCTCGTGAAGCCAACGTACACCGTTTGGCCGAAGTAAGCGTCAACATCATCGACCAATGCGTAGCGCAAGGTGTTCCTTTCGCTCGTGAATACGGCGGATTGTTAGATAACCGTTCTTTTGGGGGAGCTCAAGTAGCCAGGACGTTCTATGCGAGAGGTCAAACAGGACAACAATTGCTATTGGGTGCCTACAGCGCCTTAGAGCGTCAGGTAAAAGCTGGAACGGTGAAGCAATACATACGCCATGAAATGTTAGAAGTAGTTACGGTTGATGGAGAGGCGAAAGGTATTGTTACCCGTGACTTAGTGAGCGGAGAAATTGAAAGTCATGCGGCACATGCGGTATTACTTTGCACAGGAGGTTATGGAAACGTATTCTACTTATCCACCAATGCACAAGGCTCTAACGTTACAGCAGCATGGAGAGCTCATAAAAAGGGAGCTTTGTTTGCAAACCCTTGCTTTACACAAATTCATCCGACCTGTATTCCTGTCTCAGGAGATCATCAGTCAAAGTTAACCTTGATGAGTGAATCACTTCGCAACGATGGAAGAGTATGGGTTCCTGCGAAAACGGGTGAAAAACGTAATCCTGCTGAAATTCAAGAGAGCGAAAGAGATTATTTCTTAGAACGAAAATATCCTTCTTTTGGAAATTTGGTTCCACGAGATGTCGCTTCAAGAAATGCCAAAGAACTATGTGATGCTGGCAAGGGCGTTGGTGCTAGTGGACTAGCGGTATACCTTGACTTTGCTGATGCGATCAAACGCTTAGGGGAAGATAATGTCAGGGCTAAGTATGGCAACTTGTTTGATATGTATGCTCAAATTACGGGTGAAAATCCTTACAAAACACCCATGCGTATTTACCCTGCTGTTCATTATACCATGGGTGGACTTTGGGTAGATTACAATTTATCGACGACCATTCGTGGTCTATATGCCTTAGGAGAAGCCAACTTCTCTGATCACGGAGCCAACCGATTAGGCGCAAGTGCCTTGATGCAAGGTTTAGCGGATGGGTACTTTGTAATCCCTTCTACCTTGAGCGACTATTTGGCTACGATTGGAACAAAATCGGTAGACACCAAACACCCTGCCTTTGCAGAAGCCGTAAAAGCAGTACAAGAACGTACGGCTAAATTGCTAGCCATTAACGGAACAAAAACTGCCAATGAATACCATAAAGAATTAGGTAAGATCATCTGGAACTACTGTGGTATGGCTAGAAATGCCGAAGGCTTAAAAAAAGCACAGATCATGGTTCAAGAATTACGTGCTGACTTCTGGAAAAATGTAAAAGTAGCAGGAGAAGGAAGTGAATTGAATCCTAACTTAGAACGAGCAGGACGTGTGGCCGATTTCTTAGAGTTGGGAGAATTGATGATTGTGGATGCCTTGAATCGTAATGAATCTTGTGGTGGTCACTTCCGTGAAGAATACCAAACAGAAGACAACGAAGCACAACGCGACGACGATAATTATGCTTATGTAGCAGCGTGGGAATACACAGGCGATAACCAGCCTGAAACGCTGCACAAAGAAGCATTGGTATATGAAAATGTTAAACTCACTCAAAGAAGTTATAAATAATGGCAGGTAATATGAACTTAACCCTGAAAGTATGGCGCCAAAAAAATGCCTCTGCAAAAGGTAAATTGGTTAGCTATCCAGCACACAACGTTTCACCAGACATGTCATTTCTTGAAATGATTGATGAGGTAAACGAAGTCTTGATAAAAAAAGGAGACGAGCCTATCGCCTTTGACCACGATTGCCGCGAAGGTATTTGTGGCATGTGTTCTATGGTGATCGACGGTAGACCTCATGGTCCAAAAGATGCTATTACTACGTGTCAACTTCACATGAGAAGTTTCAAAGACGGAGATACCATTACGATCGAACCATGGAGAGCTAAGGCATTTCCTGTGATTAAAGATTTAGTGGTTAACCGTAGTGCCTTCGATAGACTCATACAGGCAGGCGGTTATGTATCAGTTAATACTGGCGTAACTACCGATGCGAACGCTATTCTTATTCCTAAACAAGATGCCGATTCAGCAATGGATGCAGCAGCATGTATTGGTTGTGGGGCTTGTGTAGCAGCATGTAAAAATGCTTCTGCCATGTTATTCCTTTCTGCTAAAGTTTCTCAATTGGCATTACTGCCTCAAGGACATCCAGAACGTAAAATGCGTGTAGAAAACATGGTAGCCGCCATGGAAGAAGAAGGTTTTGGATCTTGTACAAACACCGGAGCTTGTTCTGTAGAATGTCCAAAAGAAATTGGGCAAGATAACATCGCTCGATTGAACAGAGAATTTATCAGTGCTAAACTGAGTTCTAAAAACGTTTAGTAATTATTCTTACTGATCGCACATAAAAAAATCCCGCTATTAAGCGGGATTTTTTTTTGCTTCTAATTTTATATAACAACCGTAAATAAAATCTACGACAATAATTTTTGTCTCAAATAGAATTCTAATTGCTCGTTTGTTTGCAATAATTTCTCTGTCAATTCCTCTTTTTCTTTTTTCAAGTGGTACACATGGTAAGCTTTTAGAATGGTCTCCTTCAGCTCGTCATCATTCCAAGGTTTCTGTAAATAACAAAAGATTTGCCCTAAGTTTACGGCATCCTTAAGTGCCTCAAAATCAGAATAACCAGTAAGTAATATACGTGTCTGCTCTGGAAAATCCTTCACTGCCTGAGCCAATAGCTCTGTACCTGTAGTACCCGGCATTCTCTGATCCGTGATAAGAACATGTATTTTATGCTGAGCCAACACATCTTTGGCTGCAGCCGCTGAAATGGCCGTAAAAACTGTGAAAAATCGCCTAAACGATGCTTTGAAGGCTTGAAGATTATGTTCTTCGTCGTCTACATACAATACATTGATATTACCTTCTTGTTCTTCCATGGGGAATATGATCTATTTCCAATTTATTTAACCGATATAAAAGGGTTAAACGTAGGCTCGTTACCTTTGGTTGATGAAAATAAATAAAATAATATGGAATTACTAATGACTATCTCTAATTTTTTATCGTATAAATTGTATTAGAGCCTGAAAAAGGCATAAAAAATCTTCTTGATTGGTTTTTAATTCCGAAAATGAAACAGATAAATGAAAAAATTGGACTACTCAGTCTTCAACAAAATGCAGAAAGTAGGCTGTTTAAACCTCTATTTTATAGGTTGACTAAAGTTTCTGACCAAGAAGCCTTCGATAAATTACTCCATCGATCTTCATTACACCTTAACGACAATCTTTTAGGACAACTCAAAGAGTTGATGAAGATTCAACATCCCGCTCAAAAACTACAAGATCACGAATTAGAAGCACTAGCCCTTGCACACATCGCTCCCCTTCCCCTTGAGCAATACGGTGTGTGGGTATTTTACCCTTGGTCTAACCGTTTGGTACATGTTTTAGACGAGGAAGAATTCATAGAAGTCCGCACCAGTAGAAATAAATATAAAATTACACCCGAAGAACAGGATCTTCTTCGTCAAAAGAAAATTGGAGTCATTGGTTTATCCGTCGGCCAATCGGTATCGCTCACCTTGGCCATGGAGCGCATAGGAGGAGAATTAAGGCTAGCAGACTTTGACTCGCTGGAATTGACCAACCTCAACAGAATTCGTACTGGCGTACACAACCTGGGCCTACCAAAAGTCTATGCTGTCGCCCGAGAAATCGTAGAAATAGATCCGTACTTAACTGTTCGTTGTTTCCCTGAAGGTTTGACAGAAGAAAACATGGATATTTTCTTTACTGACGGAGGGAAACTCGATTTATTGGTAGAAGAATCCGATGGCTTCGACATAAAAATACTCAGTCGCTATAAAGCAAAAGCATTAGAAATTCCTGTCATCATGGAAGCCAGTGATCGTTGTATGGTAGATGTTGAGCGATTCGACCTTGAACCAGAAAGAAGTATTCTACACGGCCTCGTTGATCATTTGGATTTAAATACGTTGAAGTCGCTTAAAACGACCGAAGAAAAAATTCCTTATATGTTAGACATACTGGGTTTAGAAACATCTTCTACTCGCTTGAAAGCTTCCATGCTAGAAATAGATCAAACCATTAACACCTGGCCACAACTGGCTTCGGCTGTTACCATGGGTGGAGGAATTACAGCAGACGTAAGCAGAAGAATATTATTGAATTCTTTTACAGAATCTGGAAGATACCATGTTGATATTGAAGAATTGATTGGCAATAAAAAAAAAATTACTACTAAAGAACAAATTAAACATCCTCATTCTATTAATTATAAGGAACACTTTAAAAAAGTGGCGAATCAAATAAACCTTTATGACAAAAACACCCTTCATTTAAATGACAATATATTAGAACAGCTAGTCACTGCTGCTGCTCTAGCTCCATCAGGAGGAAACACTCAACCTTGGTATTGGTATTATAAGTCTAATACCCTAATGTTATTCAGTTCTCTTGATGACCACAATACGATTTTGGGATACAACCATTACCCAACTTACATTGCTTTAGGAGCTGCTACTGAAAATGTCAAGATTAAAGCTATTGAATTAAACCTTGAAACAACAATAGCTCTGTTCCCTTTCAATGATGATATCCCTGAACTCATTGCTTATTTTACCTTTCAAAATAAAAACGCTCCGCATAAAAAAGAGGACATACAACTTGCTCAATACATCCCCTTACGATTAACCAATCGTAATATAAGTGCCAGAGAAGAGCTATCATCCGAATCTCTTAATGAAATTAAAAATAGTATAAAGGGAATAGAAGGAGCACAACTTCATTTTATTACCAATGATACGCAATTGAACAATGCAGGTAAAGTACTAGGAGAAATTGAAAAAATAAGACTGCTGGAAAAACTAGGACATCAAAATTTTGTGGAAGAAATTCGTTGGACAGAAACAACAACCCTTAAAAGTAAAGATGGTATAGACATACGCACTATAGATTTAACAAATCCAGAACTAGCTGGACTTAAGGTGTTTAAAGACTCAAAAGTTGTCGATCTTTTGAGAAAATGGGACTTGGGAGATACTTTAATCAAACTGACTAAAAAAAGTGTCGATTCTGCCTCTGCCATAGGTATTATCTCAATGCCTTTAGGCAATAAAAAACTCATTTACTTTAATGGAGGGAGAGCTATACAGCGAGCCTGGTTATCATCTTGTGCCCAAGGCGTGGCATTTCAACCTTTAGCGTCTTCCTTATTCATTTATACGCGCGTACTAGAAGGGCAAGGCGAAATGTTAAGTACTGAAGCTTGTCAGAAATTATTAAATATTAAACCTGTTTTCGATCAAAATTTGCATCTTGATAATAATCAAACCACCGTATTCATCTTCAGGCTCAATAAAGCTAATACCCCTAAAATAAAATCTCTGCGAAAACCTCTTGATCAAATTTATTGTAATTTAGAAAATGAATAAGAATATAACACTTACAGCATTCAGGGCAATAGACCATCTTTCTAAATGTGAAATATACAGAGATGGGCACAACAGTATTTTACACGACTATGGAATTACAAACATCACCACAAACACTGCCGAATGGATGCACAACCCCAACGTATATTGTGTTATTGCAGAATTAAATCACGAAATCGTTGGAGGAATTAGGGTTCATGTTTCAGACCAAAACAGTTTACTCCCTGTGGAATTGGCTATTAGTAAAATGGATAGTGGCATTCATCGTATCGTAGAAAAATACAGAGAAGACGGGGGTGTTGGAGAACTTTGTGCATTATGGAATGCTAAAAAAGTTGCAGGATTGGGCATCAGTGTATTATTAACCAGAGCTGGCATTTCTGTAATTAATCAATTAAACTTCAAAACACTAATGGGCATTTGCGCTAGTTATACATTACCTATGTTTAGAAATGTTGGGTTTACAGAAGATCACTCACTAGGAAATAATGGTGAGTTCCCTTACCCAAATTCTGAGTACATCGCCTGGGTTCTTGGAATTATGAATGCTGAAACACTAGACCGAGCTACTCCTTTCGATAAGAAACGTATGGAGTCACTTCGAGATAATCCTAAGCAATCGGTTATTGAAGAATGCAAAAAAGAAAATATAGAAATTCAATACGATTTAATTATTCAAAAATAACACCATGAAAAAAAATGTTTTTTCTTTTTATGCCTGTATTTTTTTTTACATGGTCTCCGCTTTCACTCCTTCTTACTCACAAGCTCAATATTCTGATCCTCTAAAAATACTTCCATTAGGCTCATACATCGACTTGCTTGTTGATAAAGAAAACACCTTAACATTTGAACAAGTACAGCATTCTGAAAAATTCGAAAGCAACACACGCAGTGTACCTAATCCTGGGATTGTACCTGATTATACTGTTTGGGCACGCTTCTCTGTTTTGAATAGAAGCAACATCGAAAATCTTCTATTACAAGTAGATCAACCTACAATCGATGAGATAGAATTTTATCAATTCGATTATATACTACAAAAATACCATGTATTAAAAATGGGTGAATTTCAAATGTTTAGTTTGCGCAGATACCTTACTCCTGACTATTTATTTGATGTCCACATACCTAAAGGACAAACCCGTATTTTTTACCTAAAAATTCGTTGCAAAGAGAACATGCAGCTTCCTATTTTTATAGGTACGTCAACTGCGATATTTAATCAGAGTGTAGTTAAAAATATTATTTCAGGTATATACATTGGTATTATGCTTGTAATGATGTTATATAACTTATTTATATACTTTTCTATAAAAGATAAAAGTTATTTGTATTATGCTCTCTATATCATCATCATCTTATTAACACAAACTAATTTACAAGGTTATCCATTTCAGTTTTTGTGGCCTAATCACTCATGGATAGCTATCCATGGGTCCTTTCTATTCCCTGCTTTAGTTGGATTGGCTGCACTAGAATTTTTTAAAGAGTTTTTAAGAATAAAAGAACGTACTCCCAAAATGTACACTATTTCTCTTATACTCATAATACCTTATTGCATATCCATAATTCTAAGCATCATTGGATTATACAGTATTGGATACCAAATCATGGAAATCAATGCTGGAGTAGTTTCTATTTTTATGTTAATTTCATCTTTTATGATTTACAGAATGGGAAATAGAGAAGCTCGCTTTTTTCTTTTGGGATGGTCTATATTCTTAGTAGGGATTTGCATATACATATTAAAAGATTTTGACATACTACCTTACAATAACTTCACTCGTTACACCATGCACTTTGGATCTGGTATCGAAGTCATTCTACTTTCTTTTGCACTTGCAGACAAAATCAATATCTTGAAAAAAGAAAAAGAACTCTCTCAAGCAGAAGTACTTATTGCGCTAAAGGAAAACGAAAAACTCATTACCGAACAAAACATTGTGTTGGAACAAAAAGTAGAAGAACGCACACAAGCATTAAATACGACCAATAAAGAACTCAACACCACGCTTAAAGACTTGAAAGATACACAAGCTCAACTCGTAGATGCCGAGAAGATGGCTTCTTTAGGACAGCTTACCGCAGGCATTGCGCATGAAATAAACAATCCCATCAACTTTGTAAGTGCCAACGTTAAACCACTTTCTCTTGACATCGACGACTTAATGCTTTTGATTCAAAAATACGAATCAATTACCAATAGTGATACCCTAGAAGAGAAACTCAAAGAAATAGCTCAATATAAAAAACAGATTGATTACGAATACATCCAACAAGAAATTAAAACGTTGTTAGAAGGCATAGGCGATGGAGCAAAACGTACGGCTGAAATTGTAAAAGGTCTTCGCAACTTCTCTCGATTAGATGAAAGTGAAATCAAGCTAGCCGATTTAAACGAAGGTATAGAATCTACCTTAATTATTTTGCGCAGTGAAATGCCTGCCAACATTCAACTCATTAAAAACCTTGGAGGTATAAGTCCAATCGAGTGCTATCCCGGTAAATTGAATCAGGTCTTTATGAATGCGATTAACAATAGCATTCATGCCATGAAGAAAAACACCGCATTACAACATCACACATTAACCATCTCAACATACATGTTAGAACAATCGGTTTGTGTAAGTTTTGAAGACACAGGTATTGGTATGTCTGACAATGTAATCGCAAGAATATTTGAACCCTTCTTCACTACCAAAGATGTGGGCGAGGGAACTGGATTAGGCATGTCAATCGTATTTAAAATCATCGAAAGCCACGGAGGGAACATCGACATTGAAAGCGAAGTCGGCAAAGGGACAAAAATAATTTTTACTTTACCAAAGAAAATTACTATCTAGTATTACAATCTATTTTTAGCATACCGCATGGAGCGCATACGAGTTTTATATGTAGACGATGAAGAAAATAACCTAATAGCCTTTCGAGCATATTTTAGAAAAGACTATGAAGTATATACAGCCATCAGTGCAGCAGAAGCGTTTCGATTATTAGACAGCATAGAAATGCAAGTGATTATTTCTGATCAGCGCATGCCACAAATGGCCGGTACTGATTTTTTAGAAAAAACAATTGCCATCTATCCCGAAGCCATTCGACTTCTGATCACAGGACAATCGGACATTGATACCGTAATAGAAGCCATCAATAGAGGGCAAATTACTAAGTACCTGCAGAAGCCTTGGGACTGGGAAACGTTTCGCATTATTCTAGAACATTGCGCCGACTTATACCGAGGTCGAAAAGAAATAAAAACAAAAAACCTCCTCCTGCAAAAAACAAACGACGAGTTAAATTTATTTATATATAGTGCTTCTCACGACTTAAGATCACCTCTTATGTCGATACTTGGCATCGTTCAACTGGCAAAGATCGACACTGAGTTGCAAATGGATGGAGAACACTTGCAACTCATTGAAGACAACATTATAAAACTAGACTTATACATTAAAAATGTAATCGACTATTACCGCAACTCAAGGTCAATGGAGATTGCTGATAAAATTGACTTTCATAAACTGATACATGAGACTTTTGAAAATCTAAAATACCAGAACCAAGCGGTACATTTTGAAACAAACATCGAACAAAGTGAAGAGTTTTATGGTGATGCATTTCGCCTGCACATTATTTTGGGCAATTTAGTTTCAAATGCTATAAAATATCAAAACCCAGACGCTAGCAAGCACATAGTAAATGTGGATGTACAATCAGACAGTCAACATGCTGTAATCACTATTACGGACAATGGTATCGGGATACTTCAAGAACACATGGAAAAAATATTTGAAATGTTTTTCCGAACGTATAACCCTAAAAATACACAAGGGACAGGTATCGGATTGTTCATTGTAAAAGAAGCATTAGAAAAGATTGGAGGGAGCATTAATGTAAAGTCTACTCCATTAATAGGCACATCATTTAAAATCAACATCCCTAACAAACGATCAAATCATGGATAAGCAACTCTCCATCATGCTGATTGATGATAACGTTACAGACCTTTTTTTACATGAACGGTTTATCGCACACGAAAACATTGCATACGAAATTACCTCCTTTTCTTTGGCAGAAAAGGCGCTGGATTATTTAGCCGAACAAAAAACAGAAGAAGGACTCCCTGATCTTATTTTATTAGACATTCAAATGCCCTTGATGAATGGCTTCGATTTTTTGCACAAATATGAGGAACTTGTTATGACGAATAAATGTCCTGTCGTCATGGTTTCATCTACACTAGATTTTGGTGACATAAATAGGGCTAAAGCTAATCCACTCGTATTAGAATTGCTAGAAAAACCCTTAAACATGAAAGTATTAAAAGAAACTTTGATGGCTAATGGAATTCTCAAAGCCTAAAAAAATGTTTTGAAATAATAAGCTAATCGATAAGCACTAACGATCATAGGATTTACGTCTAGCACTTTCAATAAAACAATATACTTTTCGAAAGCTTCTTTTACATGATACTGTATCACTTTTCGAATTTCATAATGAATACGTTGTAACAAGGCTTTTTTCTCCGCTTGATTTTCAACTTTATTCAACCATATGATTTTCTCACACACGCGTGCGGTAGATACAAACATGTTTTCATAACCCTTCGATAAAAATTTAGTAGAATGAGAACGAGGCAAGATACGTTTTGCTGCAACACATGCATCTAAATATGCATACTCATAAAACCTCGACGAACGCACCCAAAAATCAAAATCTTCATAGGCCAATGACTCGTCGTATCCTCCCAATTGATCCAGCACTTCTTTTTTCATGACCATGCCTACTGGAGAAATAAAATACGTACTGACAATTTCTTTGTATAGTTGTCCTTGAGGAACAGAGCTCAGTGCATATCCTTGTAAATTGACCTCATAATGTTTTTTGATTAAAACACCCTGCTCATTGACTAAATCTACATTTGAAAAAATAACACCCACATGTTCTGGCTGGGATTCAAAAAATGAAACCTGTTGTTCAATGCATGTTTCATACAAATAATCATCGGCTGATAAATCAATGATATATTTCCCTTCTGCCAATGCCAATGCTTTATTAAATAAGGCACAATTACCTGTATTCTGTTCATTGAAAACTTTCCCAATGTTAAGTCCAGGATGTTCAAGCATAAAGGCTTCAATCTCTTGCTGCGAAGCATCAGTACTTGCATCATCGGCAACAATAATTTGTATCGACTTGTAGGTTTGATTTTTTAAAGACATCAAGGCTTCACCCACATACAATGCATGATTAAAGCTGATACAGATAACAGTCACCAATGGATGTTTCATCTATACTACTGATTTAAACCAACGGTAATACACTTTAAAATCAAACACTGAAGGTAATACTTTACATACTGATAAATGTTCAGCCTTCGTAAAGCGCCAAAAGAAATAAACCGTCAAAGCAACATAAGAAAAGGATGCGGCACATGCAGCAGCGAATATACCAAAGTCGTCAATAAAAAAATGACAGATGACAACGGTAAATAATACACCCCATAAAGAAGAATATATCGCAGGTTTATACATTCCTCTACCACCAAAGTAAGCACTCATAGACGTCGATACACCCAAAGCAAATATACCAATGGCCATCCACAATATATATACCGATACCATTTCAAATCCTTCTCCAAACATCCATTGGTAAACAACAGATGGAATGCAAATCAAGGCCAAGACTGCGATTAAATTTAAGGTGAAATTTAATTTAAATAAACGTACTGATATTTTTTTACGTTCTCTTGCATCGTCGATGTTAGACAAACGTGCAAATTGTACCGTCGCTAAACTTTGACCAATGATCCACACTGACTCTGCGATAGATACGGCTATGGAGTATTTCCCTAATTCTCCTGGACCATTACTAGGACTGTTCATTAGGTAGTAATAACTGATGCGGTAATTGGCAAATTGTATAATGTTGGCCAACTGTGCCATCCAACCCAATGCGACCAATTGCTTCAACACTTTTTGATCAAACGATATATCAAAAGGTTGATTAATTTTCAACAACAATAACAAACTCCATAACCATATCAATCCATTCGATATCACAACACCCCAATAAAAACTTTCTACGCTGAGTACATGAAAAGGATAATAGAACAATAAAAACAAGGCAATTAAAAACACACTGTGTACCAAGGCAAGCCAATTGAAGGCTCCAATCTTTTCCTTACCCAGCAACACCATCATGTTCGAAGATTTCCAACTGTTGAATAAGGTGGCGAAAAAAAGAAAATAAAAATCACCGACTGGGACTTGATTGTAATGTAAAAACACATAACAAAACGCGATCGTAACGAGAACAGACCAGGCATAAACTGGAATAAAGAATTTGAAAAAATTATACCGGGGTGTTAAATAGACCAAAGAAGGTCCTCCTACAATATTGGTAAACAATAAAATCAACACCATATTGGTTACGAAAAAACTGATCTCTCCCCTTCCTACAGCACCGAGGAGACGAGTACTTAAGATAATGGTGGCAAAGTTGAGCAAAGCCAAACTAAATTTACTTGCAAAAGTTCCTGAGATCGTCTTTAACATGTCATGGCCTGGTTATAGATCCTAAAAAACTGCTGCCCGATCGATTCATTTGAAAACTTTGCTTGTGCTTCTTGAGCAATGACATGACTATCCCAATGTGTTTTATTGTCGATGACTAAATTTAAGGACTTTACCATCGCCTCTTGATCGGCTTTCGGAATCAATATCCCATTTTGAGGATTTACGATTTCAACAACACCACCTACAGCCGTAGCGATAACAGGAACACCACAACAGGAAGCTTCCGTAATGACACACGATAAGGTTTCAAAATTACTGAACAGCAATAAGGCATCTGATTTCTTTAACCGTTCTACTAAAACATCTCCTAGCAATTTTCCCGTAAAAATTACTGTACGATCTTTTATACCTAATCTTTCAGCCGTACAATGCAATAACGCTTCGGCTGAACCATAACCGACTAGATATACTATGAAGTCGTTGCGCTGATTACTCAAGGTTGAAATGGCTTCTAATAATCCTGTGGTATTTTTTGAGGCTTCGTCAAATTCAGCGATGTATATAAATTCTTTGATTTTATTTTCCTTAAAATTGATACGCTCCGAAAACAAAGTCGTATCCACACAATTATATACCACTTCGTATCGCGCATGTTTTAAATCGTATTTTTTTTGCATACCCTGAGCCAAGCAAGACGACACTGTCATTACAGATTTTGCATGCTTCACCACATACTTCGTTATCGCATGTATAAAAACAGAATTAAAGGCCTTCTCATTTTCTTTGATAAATACCGAAGAATGTTCGAGTACTATATATGGAACTTGTTCTATCGTTTGAATAAACCTAGCCAATACAGCAGTACGAATGAGTACATGCGTATGCATAAGCGATGGTTTACCTTGTTTACGTTTTGCTCGGTAATACATTTTCAATACCAGTAGAGCGTACAATAAAAGCTTAATGAACTTATCGATGAAAACTATACCTGATATTTTTTTCTTATAATAACAGCGGTACGTGTGAATCCCCTCTTCTAGTGTTTCATGTATTTCAAATAATCCTTTCACCTCTTCCGATGCCATCGCATACAGCACAACGGGCTTTGTAAAAGGCAGAGTACACATCACATGACGCTTCACAAATATCCCCAACATGTTATCATGTTTGTTAGGGTACCATTTGGCAAGGTGAAATATGACAGGTTTTGTATTCATTTCTACTATTATATTCCTTAATCATTACAAATAGCAACCCAATACATATTTGTATTCATCGGCTGCTCCTAAATGAGATTTAAAATGATACAAGCCTTCATTGAGTACACCACCCGAAGTTGAAATACCAAGGTCTACTGTGCGCATGCTTTTTTGTTGTGCATATTCGTACAATGCTTCAATGAGCATTACCATCGGACTGTACTGTTGGTAGGTGGCTTCGTCGGAAGGTAAATAATAATACAATACGTCGGGCAATACTTCAATCGCTACAGCCGAAGCAATGATTTTATCCTGATCTTTAATAGAAAAGAATCGATAGCATTCAGGCTTCACAGCATTCAGTTTTTTCAATCCATCTAAATCGATGGTAAGCGGATGACCTTTTAATGTTCTTGCTCTCACAATGCGATCAAACCATACGTCGGCATCGCATGTTGTCGAGCACTCTACCGTAAAACCTGCTTGATGACATTTCTTCAACCGCCTCCGTTCCGATTCATGTAAGAACGAGCTAAAGGAATTATTGGATACGTTAATGTACTGATTAATTTCTTCAACCTCCTTATCAAAACCCTCAGCAAGCATCGCTTTCAGAAACACATCGTGCACCTCTTTTCCATAACAAGCAGGGAAATGTTTGACAACGAGACTCTCAATCCCTTTTAACCGAAGCTGTTCTTTTACAGCATTTACAAAATAATGAGCGGCTTCAAAGGCTAAAGATTGATCACTGTAAAAAGAACCAAAAGGAGTGGCGGGTAAACTCATGGCACGATTACCATCAATGACAAAAGAGACCGTCGATTGAATGACTTCACTTTCAGTTGAAATCAGTTGAAAAGAACAAAGACTGTTGAATTGTTTTTGCCTTATAAATTCAGGACTTAGAAAAAGCGGCACAGGAAATTTCAAGGCCTCTAGCGGCGCTTCGACTAAAGTATACGTCGATGAATTACTGTTTAAAAACACTGTATTCTCTGATATAATCTTCTTCCGAATATTCTTTCGAAGCAAAACATAAACAAGATCCGTTCTTCTCTAAAAAAAGTTTCCTCCAATACATAGGAGGAATAAGCAATCCTTCGTCGGAGTTTTTTAAATGAAAGGAAAAAGTTTCGCCTTCCTTACTTTCTAATTCTATACGCACAGCACCTTTCATCGCAACGACCACTTGAACACTGGTTTTGTGTGCATGATTGCCCCTTACTTCCAAATCGTTCAGCGCACCTTCAACCCAATAAACCCTCTTTACAGGGAAAGGAATCTCTTTTTCGGACTCGCCAACAATCAATGAGCCCTTACCAGCGACCTCGATCTTCTTAAAAGATATAATTAAAGGTAATGTGAGTAATTCCAATTGTTAAGTTTTAGTTATGTTTGTCAAAATAAGCGAATAAATCGTAAAATCCCCATTTGTGAACCTCGTTTTATCCATAATTCTCACCTCATGCCTGTTTGTCGTATTCAATTACTTCAAAGTTTTCAAGGTCTCTTTACTTCAAGCCATTTGTGTCAATTACATCGTATGCCTGGCAGTAGGCTCAGTTTTCACATTCTACACCGCACCCCTGCAACACATAGCACCTTCCTTTTGGGCGGGCTTCGGAGCTGGACTGTTTTTCTTGCCCATCTTTTGGGTCATGGGCTATACCACACAACAAATGGGGCTTACTGTAGCTGCCATTGCCAATAAGACTTCGATGGTGATTCCCGCTTCTGTCATCTTGCTCATTAATCCCGTTTTAATGGATCAATTTACGGCATGGAAAGTCGCTGCCATTGTACTTTCTCTCGGAGCCATCGTACTTAGTAACTTGAATCCACAAAAAGGTAACCCATCTTTTGATCGCAAGCTTTTAATCTTCCCTTTCTTGGTATTCTTGGGAGGCGCATTGGTCGATGTTGCCATTAACTTGGCTGCATTTTATACCGACCCCGCCTATTCAGCGTGGATTTCAGTAGGCGCCTTTGCAGCAGCAGCACTCAGCGGCACTTGCGTGCTCTTATACCATCGTATTTTACGTCATGAAACATTGAGCTGGAGGTCTATTCTCGGAGGAGTGGCATTAGGCTTGCCCAATTTCTTTAGTTTATACTTCGTCATTAAAACGCTCGATCAATACAACAACGACGGCTCTACAGTATACCCACTCATCAATACAGGTACCATCCTTTTAAACACCGTGATTTCCATTTTAGTCTTTAAAGAACAAATCAATAAATACCTGATTGCTGGTATTGCCTGTGCTGTGCTGGCCATTTATTTACTCAATATGTAAGCATGAGTAAACAAGCCTACGACACCCTCGTTTCCTCAACAGAAGGACTATACAAGGAAAAAGGGAGTAAGTTTTTAAGCAAAACCTTTCCAATTCAATCGAAAGAAGAGGCCAAAGAAATTCTTGTACGCTTGAAAAAAGAGCACTACGATGCACGACACGTTTGTTATGCTTTTTCCTTGCAAGCTTCCATACTCATCGAAAGAGCCAACGACGATGGAGAACCAGCACACACAGCAGGAACACCCATCTTAAACCAAATCAAATCGTTTCAACTCAGCAATATTTTAGTCGTCGTTGTTCGCTATTTTGGAGGAACCAAACTGGGTGTAAGTGGCTTGATTCAAGCTTACAAAACAGCGGCAGAAGACGCGCTCTCCAAAGTAGAGCGGTATACCGTGGAACCCAAAGAACGCTATCGTTTAACATTTCCCTACGAACACACAGGAAACGTGATGCATTGGATTAAAGAGTTGAACGGCAACATTGTGCACGAAAACAAAACTGCTTTTTACGAGTTAATCCTAGAAACTCCCTTGAATGGCGAAGAGGCTTTAAGGGAAAAATGGCAGGCTTTTCATAAAGAGATTACCTTGGAACGGCTTGATGAGTAAACGATTCGAAGTTTAATCCCTCAGTGACGTTATTCTGTAAAAATTAACGTTTAGTTTACGCATTTTTTATAATTTTGCAGCATACTAAAAATCTACCCTGGTGGCTAAACCTGTTAAAGTTGGATTAATTCAATTGTCTTGCGACAAAGATGTTGCAGTGAACATGCAAAAGACTGTGGATCGTATTCGTGAAGCAGCTCAAAAAGGCGCACAAATTATATGTTTGCAAGAACTGTTTCGCTCGCTTTATTTCTGCGATGTTGAAGACTATGAAAACTTTAAATTAGCGGAAGCCATACCCGGTCCAAGTACCGATGCTCTACAATCTTTATCCAAAGAATTAGGCGTTGTGATCATTGCTTCTCTTTTCGAACGCAGAGCGCAAGGCTTGTACCACAATACCACTGCGGTCATTGATGCAGACGGCACATACATGGGCAAGTATAGAAAAATGCATATTCCAGATGATCCAGGATATTACGAGAAATTTTATTTCACGCCTGGAGATTTGGGATACAAAATGTTTGAAACCAAATTTGGGAAATTAGGCGTGTTGATTTGTTGGGATCAATGGTATCCTGAAGCTGCACGCATTACGTCCTTAATGGGTGCTGACATCTTATTCTTCCCTACAGCTATAGGCTGGGCCGACACGCAAGACGATGAAACCAACCAAGATCAATACAATGCTTGGCAAACGATACAACGCAGTCATGCCGTAGCAAACGGTGTACACGTGGTATCTGTAAACCGTGTAGGCATTGAAGGCCCTATGAAATTCTGGGGCGGTTCTTTTGTCGCTAATCCCAACGGCAAACTTTTATTTCAAGCCACACACGACCAAGAAGAAGTGAAAGTATTGGAGATCGATATTGAATTATCGGATTACTATAGAACGCACTGGCCTTTCTTGAGAGACCGTCGTATCGACTCTTACGAGCCAATACAAAAACGTTTCATCGATTAATACCTCTTCTTCTTTGTTATAAAATACCTCATGCAAACTCCGAAAGAATTAGGCTATACTTTTCCTGCCGAATGGGCCAAACACGAAGCCACTTGGCTAAGCTGGCCGCACAAGGAAGAATCATGGCCCGGCAAACTCAACAGCATATACCCCATCTATGCTCAGTTTATAAAAATATTGAGTCAAGGTGAAAAAGTACGCATCAACGTAAATTCTGAATCCATGAAGTTGGATGCCTTGCGTTGGTTAAATGCCTGCCAAGCGAACCTTAACGCCATTGAGTTTTTCATACACCCCAGCAACGATGCATGGTGTAGAGATCATGGCCCTGCTTTTTTAGTACATCAAAAAACAGGCAGAAAAGCCATTATTGATTGGGGTTACAATGCTTGGGGCGACAAATATCCTCCATACGATTTGGACGATGTCATCCCCACGAAAATTGCGGAGCATTTTAAACTGCCCTTATTTCTTCCAGGTATTGTCATGGAAGGCGGATCGGTGGATTTTAACGGCAAAGGCACCATACTCACGACCACTGCCTGCTTGTTGAATAAAAACAGAAACCCTCACCTTTCTCAAGCACAAATCGAAAAATACTTGATCGACTATTACGGCGCAGAACAAATTTTATGGCTAGGTGATGGCATAGTGGGTGATGATACCGATGGACACATTGATGACATTACACGTTTTGTGAATGCTAACACAGTAGTTACGGTGGTTGAAGAAAACCGCAGCGATGAGAACTATGAACTCTTGCAAGAAAACCTGCATGCATTGAAGTCCATGCGCTTACTTGACGACAAACAACTCAACATCGTGGAACTTCCCATGCCTTCGCCAGTGATATACGAAGACCAAAGACTTCCCGCTTCTTATGCCAATTTCTACATCGGCAACAGTGCGGTCATTGTTCCAACATACAGAGACAAAAACGACGAAAAAGCATTGGATATTCTCACACAATGTTTCCCCGATCGAAAAGTGATCGGCTTAGACTCTACCGATATCATCTGGGGTTTAGGGAGTTTTCACTGTTTGAGTCAGCAAGAACCAGCGGGGAAAATCTGATTTAATATTCCCCCGCAACATATTCACTAGTAGATCTCATCAAATAAGGTTAAATTGAAACATCGCCTGAGATTTGTGAAATGAGTAAGCCAAAAGTATTAATGTTAGGTTGGGAATATCCGCCCATGATCAATGGAGGACTAGGCATTGCCTGCCAAGGATTAAGCAAAGCCTTGTCTGTACTTACTGAACTCTCTCTCATTGTACCCAAAGCCTCTTCAGTACCCGAAGGTTTTCAATTGATCGGCTTGAATCAGAAAAAATATTTTGAAACACTGATCAAAGAAATACCTGTCGCTTATACCGAATTCATAAAAACTTTCCCGCTTGAAACCGAGCTCAATCCCTACCTGGGACTAGCTCCAGAACCCTTCATTACGAAGAAAGTCAGTCACCGAAAAATCAAACAAACGGTTGTAAAAGAAAAAACGCCTTTTGATTTAACAGAATTATACGGAAGCGACTTATTAAAAAACACTACCCAATTCACAAAACTCGCAGCCGAAGAAGCTAAACATATAGACTTCGATGTGATTCATTGCCACGATTGGATGACGATTCCAGCGGGCATTGAAATCAAAAGGCAAACAGGTAAACCGCTCATTTACCATGTCCATTCTCTCGAGTACGATAGAAGTGGCCCTGAAAGCACTGGACTTATTTTTCAATTAGAAAAATGGGGCATGCAAGAAGCCGATGTGGTTGTGCCTGTGAGTAACTACACAGGAAGAATTGCCTTTTCAAAATACGGTATCGATCCCAAAAAACTCTTTACCATTCACAACGGTTCATCCCCGATTAGAGCGTATAGAAAAGAAAAGCCCTTCAAAGACAACCTCGTTGTTTTCGTAGGTCGTATGACACAGCAAAAAGCACCGCATCAATTTATAGAAATTGCAAAACGCGTATTGGAGAAAAATCCTAACACCCGTTTTGTCATGGCTGGCACTGGAGATTTACTCAGTGGCAGTATTGAAACCATTGCAAAACTCAAGATCGGTAACCGCATACACTTCACTGGACACATTAACCGCGGTCAATTGTTTGACTTGCTTGCCATGGCTGACGTGTACTGTATGCCTTCTGTATCAGAACCTTTCGGACTAACGGCATTAGAGGCGACTCAATTTAAAGTACCTTGTGTCGTTTCTGCTCAATCGGGCATGTATGAATTACTCAGAGGAGCCTTATTTGCTGACCATTGGCAATCACAACGTTTCGCAGAACACATTGTTTCTTTGCTCGACAACAAAGAACTGCGAGACAAATGCGTGAAGCAAGCGACCAAAGACATTCAACATTGCACATGGGAAAATGCAGCGAAAAGAACGGTGTCACTTTACCATAAACTTATTGACTAATTACGATGAGTGCTCTTTGCCTTTATTTTCAAGCACATCAGCCTCTTCGTATAAAAAATTACAGCTTTTTTGATATCGGTCAAGACAAAGCCTACTTCGATACTTCCCTCAATAAATCCATATTGAACAAAGTTTCGGATCAGTGTTACCTACCTACCAATGCACTCCTCTTAACGCTGATTAAAAAACACAAAGGTAAATTTAAATGCACTTTTTCCATGAGTGGTGTTTTAATAGAACAATTGGCAAAATACAGACCCGATGTTTTAGCTTCCTTTCAAGCGCTTGTCGCAACAGGGAAAGTAGAGCTTTTAGGAGAAACCTATTTCCACTCGCTGGCTTCATTGTATTCTACTGAAGAGTTTGAAAGACAACTTAAACTGCATAGAAAAATTATCCAAAAATATTTTAATATAGAACCAACATTTTTTAGAAATACGGAATTACTGTACAATAATTCGATTGTTGAAATTTTAGAAAAGAACGGCTACAAAGGCATTTGGATCGAAGGCAGTGAAAATGGAATCGGCAACTTTAATGTCAATAGAAACTATACCGCTATTGATTCCAATAATTTTTCATTGGTCCCTAGAAACTTTCCCCTATCGGATGACATTGCTTTTCGTTTTCTCAAAGGAAATCATAAACTTGATGCCGATAAGTTTACACGAAAAATACTTCGTTTAAAGTCCGAAGAGAATTCCATACACATCGGCTTAGATTACGAGACTTTTGGAGAGCATTATGAAGCCGATTCTGGTATTTTATACTTCTTTAAAAACTGGATCGACAAATCGATCACATCAAAGAGCATTCGATTCTGTACATCGACTGAAGCCTTAAAAATACATCCTCCGACCAAGAAAATCAGCATTGAAAACACCACTTCTTGGGCAGATTCCGAAAAAGATGGTAGCGCATGGCTTGGAAACGCGATGCAGCAGGAATGCATCGAAAAACTATACAGCCTCCGAGATATTGTTTTTAAATTAAAAAACCGATCTTTGCAGGACAATTGGTCAGCACTTCAATGTTCCGATCATTTCTATTACATGAGCAATAAGCAACATGCCGATGGTGAAGTGCACAATTACTTCAGTCATTTCGATAGTCCGCATAGCGCTTATTTATCCTTTATCAATATCCTCACCGACCTGGAGTTGAAAATCAATAACATGCGAATATACTCCGCTGGTCAATAACATTACTCTTCAACCATATGAATTACCTGTCTGTAAGCAACCTCTCTAAAAGCTTCAATGAAAAACTATTGTTTGAAGAACTCACCTTTGGTATTCAACAAGGGGAAAAAATAGCGCTCGTTGGAAAAAATGGTTGTGGCAAATCTACCCTCTTCACGATTTTATCTGGAAAAATTTCAGCGGACAAAGGAGATGTTGCGGTCAATAAAGAAATACGCATCGGTCTACTCGAGCAAACTCCAGTAGCACCTAACAATAAAACCGTATTAGAATGGATTTTCGAAGGCAGTGATGAAATTGCAAAAGCCATACAAGAATACGAAGACGCCATGTACAGTGAAGATCCTGGAGTAATGGAGAAAGCATTTTCAGAGATGGAACGCTTGCAAGCTTGGGATTACGAACAACGTTGTAAAAGTATTTTATCGGAACTCGGCATCAACGACTTCAATCAAAAAACAGAATCCATGTCGGGTGGAGAAAAAAGACGCATGGCTTTGGCTAAAGTATTGATCACTGAACCCGATCTTCTCTTACTCGATGAGCCTACCAATCATCTTGACTTGACAATGATTGCTTGGTTAGAAAATTATTTAAAAAAATCAGATACGACTTTATTACTCATTACCCATGATCGTTATTTTTTAGATACGGTATGTAATACGATCATTGAATTACACAACGGTAAATTATTTAAACACTCTGGAAGCTACGGTTCTTACTTAGAAAATAAAGAAGAACGTTTTCGCCAGCAAGAAGTCATTACAGGAAAAGCACAAAATACCTACAAAAAAGAATTAGACTGGATGCGCCGTCAACCAAGGGCGCGAGGTACGAAAGCAAAATACAGAGTAGAAGCTTTTCATGAAGTAGAAAAAAAGGCCAACGAAAAACAAGACACCAGTAAAATAGAATGGCAAGTCAAAGGATCTCGTCAAGGCAATAAAATCATGGAAGTCCACAAGCTTAGCAAAAGCTACGGCGACAAAAAGATCTTTGAAAACTTCAACCATATTTTTACAAAAAAAGAAAAGCTCGGCTTAGTAGGTCCTAATGGATCAGGAAAGAGCACGTTCATTAAAGTATTGTGTGGCGATATCAAATCAGACAGTGGACGCATTGAAATGGGCGACACCACTCAAATCGGATGGTTGAAACAAGAGGAGACTTCTTATCCGCCCAACGAACGCGTAATCGACATTGTGAAAAATGTAACGGAATACATTGAAGTCGGCAAAAAACAATTGTCGGTCAGTGTATTTTTACAAACTTTTGGATTCAGCGGCACAGAGCAATACACTCCCTATTACAAACTAAGCGGTGGAGAGAAAAAAAGATTAGAACTCATCATGACCTTGTTGAGTAATCCTAATTTCTTAATTCTCGATGAGCCTACCAACGATTTGGATTTAGATACCATCAACAGTTTGGCCGATTTTTTAGAAAGCTTTGAAGGCTCTCTGTTGTTGATTTCTCACGACAGGTACTTGATGGATTTGGCCGTCGATCAGTTGTTTATTTTTGGCAGAGAACATAACATCGATTTATTCAATGGAAACTATACCGATTACCAAGAATATTTAAAAGAGAATAAAAACCAAGCCTATACGCCGAAAGAAAGTAAAGTTGATGTTAAAATTGAAGAACCTGCAAAAGCAAAAGTAAAGCTGAGCTTCAAAGAAAAACAAGAACTAGAAAACTTAGACAAAGAAATCGAGCGTTTAGAAAAAGAGAAATTACTGTTGGTAGGAAAGTTAAACGACAGCAACAATAACTACGATTTGATCTTGTCTGTAGGTAACGAATTAAAAGCCGTAGAAGAAAAACTAGAAGTCAATTCTTTCCGCTGGTTAGAATTGAAGGAAAAAGAATAAGTTCATATGATTTCACAAAGCGTATATAGTGAACGCGTAAAGCAATACCAACAAAAACTTCACGAGTCTAAAAAGAAAAGTCATGTACTTGGCTCTATAAGACTCATCCTTGCTTTGGGTATTTTAGCAGGAATATACCTTTACGCTACATTAGATATACCTTACCTTGTATACCTTTTACTCATCACACTCCTTGCATTCATACTTGTCGTAAGGATAAATCGAAAATTAAATCATCAAACACGCTTATTCGCTGAGCTCGAAAAGATCAATCAAAAGGAAATCGACTACTTACAGGGCAATGTATCTACTTTTGAAAATGGGAAAGAATTTATCGATGCATCACATCCTTACAGTTATGATTTAGATATTTTTGGAGCGCATTCTCTTTTTCAACACCTCAACAGAACCTGCACTCAAATTGGGAAAAATAAACTAGCCTATTTTTTACATCATCCCAATCATGATAAAATAGAGTCCAATCAGAAGGCAATTAAAGAACTTTCTAATAACATCGACTGGAGACAACAGTATACTGCCTTAGGAAAACTCAACCCAGATACCCAAGACAGCATTTCTAACATTTCATCGTGGATTTCGTCTGAGTCTTTTTTTAACCGATCAAAAATATATTTATACCTATCCTTTGTACTACCATGCGTACTGATATTATGCGCAGGATTATATTTTTTCATGGACACTAAAGTTTACGAATATACTGTATCGATAAGCTTCTTGGTGAACCTTACGTTCTTTGGCACCTTGTTCAAGCACATCAAAAAAGAATACGAACAACTCAACAACAGCCATAAAATACTGCAAACCTATAGTCAATTGATTGCATGTGTAGAAGAAGAAGATTTTCAATCGGAAAAATTAAAAACACTCCAACATCACTTTAAGCAGGATACAAGCTTAGCCAGTCAATCCTTAGAAAAACTTTCGAGCATCTTATTCAAACTCGATTCGATGCATTATGGATTGGCTACAGTATTAGTCAATGGCTTGTTTTTATACCACATCCATTGCATTTATCGTTTGAATGCATGGAAATCACGATACAGCTTAGAACTCACAACATGGTTAGAAGCATTGAGCGAGATAGACACCTTAAACAGTTTGGCTAATTTAACCTTCAATAATCCTACATTCATTTTTCCTCAGGTTTCAAAAGAAGATGCCTTCATCACAGAAGAACTAGGGCATCCTTTAATTGCTGAAAGAAAAAGAATCTGCAATAGCATACAATTTACCGATCAAAAGTTTACCATCTTAACCGGTTCAAACATGTCGGGCAAAAGCACTTTTTTACGTACCCTCGGACTCAATCTTATTCTTGCCAAAACAGGTGCTCCTGTCTGTGCAAAGCGTTTTATATTCTATCCTTACGAATTATTTATAAGCATGCGCATCGATGATTCCTTGCACAATAATGAATCCTTTTTCTTCGCAGAATTGAACCGCTTAAAAAGTTTGATTGAATCTTTAAAGCAATCACCTAAAACATTTATTTTACTCGATGAAATTTTGCGAGGAACCAATTCAAACGATAAGTACAACGGCACTGTTGGCTTGATTGAAAAATTAATAGAACAAAAAGCAGTGGGACTAATTGCAACGCATGATTTATCCGTTACAGACCTAACTAAAAAACACCCCGATTACTTGAACAACAAATGCTTTGAAGTTGAAATTAAAAACGACGAACTGTATTTTGATTATATATTAAAAGAAGGGGTATGTGAAAAAATGAGTGCTTCTTTTTTAATGAAAAAACTAAACATTATTTAATTCAGATGGCATGAAAAATTTACGTATTGCAGCAGTACAATTTCAGCCCAAAGACGGAGATAAAGACTACAACCTATCCGTCATTGAATCTCTTACTGCCAAAGCCAAGGCACAAGGTGCTGATGTGGTAAGCTTTCACGAACTATCCATTACAGCTTACACTTTTTTACAAGACCTCAGCAAGGAAGAAATCTTTTCTATTGCAGAAGCCGTTCCCAATGGGCCAAGTACTCAACATTTAATCAGTTTGGCCATTGAATACGATATTGTCATTTTAGCAGGACTTGTTGAATTCGAAAACAACCAAGTATACAATACCTATATCTGTGTCGACAAAACAGGATTAAAAGCGAAGTATAAAAAAATACATCCATTCATCAGTAAATTTTTATCGGCAGGTAGCGACTATGTTATTTTCGACATTGAAGGATGGAAATGTGGCATACTCATTTGTTATGACAATAATGTCATTGAAAATGTAAGAGCTACAGCTTTGCTGGGTGCCGATATTATATTTGCTCCACACGTTACCATGTGTACACCTTCTGCCATGCCGGGCAGGGGTTATGTGCCAGATGCCTTATGGCAAAACCGAATACTCGATCCTGTTTCTTTACGTCAAGAATTTGACGGACCTAAAGGTCGCGATTGGTTGATGCGTTGGCTACCTGCGAGAGCATACGACAACGGTGTGTATTATGTATTTACCAATCCAATAGGTTACGATGGGGAACACCTTAAAAATGGTAATGCTTTAATCCTTGATCCTTATGGAGAAGTTTTAACAGAAGTCAAAAGCTTTGAGGATGAGCTCTGCATTGCCACACTCACGGAGGACAAACTAAAACTCGCAGGTGGTTATCGCTATAAAAATGCAAGACGCCCTGAATTGTATAAAGACATTATAGGAAAAGCACATCAATCGGAAACGATCACTTCATGGCAAAGTAAATAGCATGATCATCTAGGAAAATAAGACACAAAAAAAGGTCTCGCATAAAATGCGAGACCTTTTTTTGTGTCTTATTTTCCTCTTAGTATTTAATCAATTTCACCACTTTCGTTTCTTCACCTGATTTCGCTTTCACGAGGTAGATACCGTAAGCTAAATCATCGATTGAGAAGCTATACGTATCAGAAGTCAAGGCCTCATTTTTCA